>Ga0257117_1000023_pt1 | contig 204426 bp, 230 predicted proteins | sample SI112_135mmetaG_FD_190157 | JGI IMG/M metagenome (GOLD analysis project Ga0257117, IMG submission 190157) | Marine microbial communities from Saanich Inlet, British Columbia, Canada - SI112_135m | ecosystem: Environmental > Aquatic > Marine > Inlet | place: Canada: British Columbia | collected... | reverse complement strand
TCCGCCAAAATTAATAGAGTCGTGGCTGAGTGGCCTAAAGCACTTCATTGCTAATGAAGAGGGGTTTAATAAAACTTCCACAGGTTCGAATCCTGTCGGCTCTGCCAGTGAAAATAGTTGAGAAATAACTTGACAAACAGTTTACTTTACTGTATAATAGTATATGAAGAGTGGATAGGAATGTGGAAGCGGAGCGCAAGAAATCCCGTAATCGAGTCTCATTATAAATGTTGGCACGCTAAGAGCGTGTACAGACGGGCGACATGCTCATGTTCCTATCTACTCTTTACTTACATTATGATAAATATTTAATATGATACAGGTGATAAATGAATACTTGGCGTAAGAATGAAGAAACAGTGAAACAGATGTTGGAGGAAAGTTCTGTTCATTATGATGTATCAGAACCTAATAGAATATATCACGAGTTTGGTTATCTGATTTCAATGATGGCTGATATGATGGAACAACACGAAGGTGTATATGATCACGTTAGTGATCGATTACAAACTCATTTGAAAGATAATAGAGTGTGTGACATTATGCCAGGATATGATCCTATCGGACAGCTTGACAAACTAACTATTCTGGCAAAATAACTATAATAGACTGCGAGTATGGTGTTCAAGGGTAGCACAAGAGATTTCCAATCTTTTGGTGGGGGTTCGAATCCCTCTACTCGCTCCATTTTTCATAGAAGATTATTTTAACAATAGCGGAGGGCAAGGTAGGCATCTTGACCTGTCTCATAAGCAGGTATAAAGTGAGTTCGATTCTCACCTCCGCCACCACAATTTGGCCTTTTGGTGTAGTGGTAGCACGAATGCTTGTCAAGCATTTAGGGAGGTTTCAAATACCTCAAAGGCCGCCATATTTTAGTAACAATAGGCGTGTCTGCTAATTGGTTAAGCTCGGAGTCTTATATACTTCCAAAGGTGGTTCAAATCCACCCACGCCTACCAACGCCTTGTTAGTATAATGGCAATTACAGATGATTTGTAATCTTCAGATATTGGTTCGATTCCAATACGAGGCTCCAGTTTAAATGGTCATTAGTTTAATGGTAAAACCTCAAATTCCAAACTTGAAGACGTGGGTTCGATTCCTACATGACCAGCCAGAGAAAATGATATGATACCGAGAGTTGAAATATATAAAAAAACTGATTTGTCATTTCACCAAACTTCCGTTCATGGTGAATGTGAAGAATTGGCACTCGTAGTTTATCATGGCGACATCACCCCACATTCGGTAATCTTCACATTTAGAGTATCCGTGAGAGGATTATCTGAAAAGGGGTTTGCCTCATACGATAAAGATTTTGGCACAGAAGACGATGCGTGGTCGTGCTTTTTAACACTGATGATGACGGAAGAAATTAAAATGTCTGATTTAGAAACCTTAAACATGGATTTGGAATGAATATATCAACATACATGAATAAATATAGAGGACACCTCAAATATCGGCCAGAGCTAGTATCTGTCGTAGAATGTAAAGATGGATTTTCTATGAGCGTGCAGAATAGTCATTACCATTACAGTGGGCCATACACCGTTGAAATTGGTTTTCCGAGTTCAGCAGAATCGTTGATAGAAAGTTATGCTGAAAACAAAGATGAATTGACAGGGACAGTTTATGGATGGGTTCCTATCGAAGTGGTGGATGAAGTGTGTGAAAAACACGGTGGTATAACAGGGCCAAAAGTACCATGAAATATAATTATTGTTCGAACTGGATGGGGCCAATAGATGCCGAATGGTGTCTGTTAGAAAAGGGTCGAGAATGGACAGATAAACACGGTGGTGAATGGTCAGGTGGTAGAATTGATATTAGAGGTGGTGATTCCGAAAACGAAAACTTCCATCCTCGTGGTTGGGAAATCCATCTTCCTGTGATGCAAACAGAAGATTGGAACGCATTAAGCGATTGGCTTTGGGACTTCAAGTCTGATGAATTGATTATAAATTTAGACGAACTATTAACACGATACAACAAACCCATTAGATGGTTTGATTATAAATAATGCTCCGTGGGACGGCTAGTGTGGTCACTGTCCTTTCAAGGCAGTCAGATGGGGGCAGAACCCATACGGAGTACCATATATAATTATGGTTTAGCTTGACACTTTCAGCTGGATTTGATACCATAGTAGTAGAGAATGAGTAAAGATTAAGTTAACCCAAACGAGATTTGAAAATGGCCCATCTTAGTTCAGAAGAAACGAAATCAATCCGTAAAGCTCTTAAAGAAGAGTTCGGAAAAACACTGAAATTTTCAGTGAAAAACAGACACCACTCTGGTGTAGATATTAAATTGTTGTCATCTACTAAATGGAATTTAGAGGCCAATCCAGAATACGATTGTAACGAAGGGAACGGATATGGGTTCGGAAGAGTTTCTCCTTGGATGACTCCGAAAGACGAAGTAAAGACACTGTTAGATCGAATTGACACGATTGCCAAAACCGCTCCTGCAAAAGATGGGGGAAAAGATTGGTACGATGATTCAGATATGATGACTGATTATTTTTCTACGGCATTTTATGTCTTTACCGGTATTGGAAAATGGGATAAGCCTTTCACATACACTGGAACCAAATGAAGAAAAGACTTGACACTTCATCCTATATTTGAGATAATATAAGTGAAGGTTAGGAATTATTCCTTTCTGTTTTAACTCAACTGAGATTTGATTATGACTATGTTGATTAAAGAAATTACAACAGCGTTATTGTTGTTTGGTATGATGTATTTGACGATAATTATTATGTATTCTTTTTAATTTATGATAATGTGATTATAATAGGCTAAAGGAGATATATTATGAGTACGAACAGTTTAGTTGCATATATGGATGAGGATTGGAAAGTTACTACATCATACATACATTATGATGGTTATATAAGAGGTGTTGGTGAACGGTTGTTAGAAACCTATAATAATAAAGAAAAAGCCTATGAGCTGGCAACGTCTTTGGGTTACGCATCATCCTTAGAAAAATCGATTGAAGATTCTCATGCAGATCGGGGCAATGATCTCGAACCAATAACATATGAAAACTATTTTGAATTTGAAGAATATATTAAAGAAAGTTCACATCTTGAATATGTTTATGTTTGGGTTGCCTCAAAGAATGAATGGCAAGTTGCTACTTGGGATTGCACTGAACTACATACTTTGTCCGAAAAAGGTTGCGACTTTCGTTATGATTGGAATGGATTTGAGGATTTGAATTCTGTTTTTATTCGTGACATATCTTGAAATTGTAAAACGACTGAGAAACTTTGTAAAAGATCGGTCAGCAATTGAGGATGGTATTGAATGTCTTATTCGTAAGTATTCAATAAACAATAAATAAGTATTCAATAAACAATAAATACGAAAATTGTTTTTTTATAATTAACCTATTATAATCGAGAAAAATGGCTAAGAAGACTAAAAAGAAATTTAAAATATCAAGAAGCAATTTAAATGTTAAAATTGATGAATATTTAGAAAAAGGTGGTAAAATTACAAAATTAGAATGTATTGTACCAGAACAAATTAAACCCGTGATTTCAGAAAATCAAAGAATGGGTTCTAATATTAATGTTTCAATGGACCGAGATTTTTATACAAGGATTGTTGGGAAATCAACTAGATGAAAATTGTTTCCATTGGTCCATTATTTTTTGTTATAACGTTAATTTTAATAATATTAAAATTAACAGGTAATATTTTATGGAGCTGGAGTGCAGTGTTTTTACCTCTTCAGCTTTTTATTATTTTAGGTGTGTTTTTTGCTCTTTTATATGTTTTTATAAATATAAAAACATCAAATAATAAATAATTTTTCGAATGGCGCAGGGAGGTCTGAGTGGAAGAATGGATCTGCACCCCCACCACCCAGGCCGCGCCCCTTTCAATCATTCGACTTCAACATAATATAATAATGTTTTCGATAACAAGTATAGATTTGTTTTATAAAAAAGAACAGGGTTGTTTATTGGCTCATGAGCCCGATGGCACAATCCACGAATTTCGTGTCGAAATGTTGCGGGAAGCAAAAGAATTATTTACACGTTATGATGAAGCTCATTTTCACGAAGAAGACAATTTAGATGATTTTCATGATTTTTGTGAAAAAATGTCTGCCAAAAGCCCCGAAGTTAAAGATGTAGACTCGCCCTATTTAAATTAAGGAATCCTTATATGTTACTTTGGTTTTTTTGACAAAACATTTACGCAATAGAAAGAAATTGTTATGCTCGATGAATGGGAACATGTTTTTGTTTATGAAATGTTATATCATTTTAATTGTGGAAAATGCGAGAAATGGTGGAGTTATGTAAAAACTATTGACAATAAAGAAGAAATGCATAAGAAAATAGTAAAATCAATGTATTGTCCCCATTGTGGAACAAAAGGTTTATTGCAAATAAAAGAAGGTTTTAATAATAATATTTAATGATCTTGTTTGTGGAAGGTCAATTGTTTTGAATATAAAGGTGAATTATGCTTGATAATGTAGATGTAAAAATACCTCAACACGAAAAAGGGAATCTTGCTGAAAATTCTTTAGGCGGGACAGAACTTCTTTCAATGGAATTATTCCGCAGATTGTCTCAAGAATATAAAGATAAATTTCAATTTATTGTTTCAAGAGTTAATGATATAGAAGAAAATAAACGTAGGATTTATTGGTTACATGATCTTGCATTAGATCCCGTTCATTCTTTACTAACAACTCCATCAATAGACCTGTTTGATAAATTAGTTTTCGTTAGTCACTGGCAACAACAGCAGTTTAATACATTATTAAAAATACCATATGAACGTGGTGAAGTGATTAAAAATGCTATTGTTCCTATTCCTAAACACCAAAAATCTGAAACAAAGGATCTTCAATTAGTATACGCATCAACTCCTCAACGAGGTCTTGATGTGCTTATGGCCTCCTTGGATTTAATTGATAGGACTGATTTTCATTTACATGTTTTTTCTAGTTATAGTTTGTATGGATGGAAGCAAAACGATGAACCCTATAAACATTTATTTGAAAAGTGCGAATCGGACCCAAGAGTGACGTATTATGGAGCAGTTCCTTACGATGAAATGAGAAACCACTGGAAAAATATGCATATATTGGCCTATCCGTCTACTTGGCAAGAAACTTCATGCAGAGTTGCCATGGAAGCAATGTCTGCTCATTGTGCAATTGTTACTTCTAATTGGGGCGCTTTACCCGAAACATGTGGCGAGTTTGCGTACATGTATAATTATACAGAAAATAAAAATAAACATGCTGAAAAATTTGCTGATGAACTTGAAGATGTAATGGATATATACTGGACAAAAGATGTTCAAAAAAATCTTGATAATGCAGTGGAATATTCACATACTCATTATAGTTGGGATAAGCGAATTGACCAATGGACTGATTTTCTCGATAACTTAACATATGACTTAGATTATGCCGCTAAAGAAATCAAAAAAAGTTAATACCTTTATTAGTTCAAGAAAAGCTTTTGATAAATTACAGAAGGATTCCGAACCCGTCTTCGATGATAAATCTAAGTGGATTGATATTGCGACTGGATTGAATTGGTATTCGCATTTTTGTGAAGCAGACCAAGCTAAACGTTGGTTGATTGATTATATGAAACATGCTGGATATTCTAAAGAAGATACTCTACATGTTAAACTTTCTTCCTGGGGGAAGTCTGGTGTTTTTATTGAAGGTTCAACAATTATTAATTTAAGAACTGCTGGATTTCTTGGAAGAATGGTATTGAGAGGTTTTGAAACTCTTCCAGAAAAATATGTAAAAACAATTAAATCTTATATAGAATTTTGTAAGCGAAATGGTTCTGTTGTTGTTCAGAAAAAAGTTGAAGAAAAAGAAACTAATGGAGATAACAAACCATCAATACAAGATCATATAAGAGAACAAGTAGTTCACTATGCTACTGAACTAGAAGGTACCATAGATGACTTCATTGATAATAATTATGAGTCGACCATAAGCACATATGATTGGTTGGTTAAGAAAGGAATTAAAGGATTAATTGCTAAAAAAATATCAAATGAATTTCAGCCGTATTTAAAAGAACTAGAATTGGTATCAACAGATGACTATGTAGCAGAATCTTATGCCAACATGACGAAGAACCAATTTATTGAATATGGTAAGTTTATACACGCAATTATTAATGACTGTGAACGATATTCCGCCAATGTTAACAGTCAAAAACTTCCACGAAAGAAAAAACAAGTTTCAATTATTAAACAAATTTCCAAATTGAAGTATAAAAAACAAGATGATGAGTATAAAATAGTATCAATTAATCCTTCTGAAATTATTGGTGCTGATCAATTGTATGTATTTAATTCAAAGTATCGTAAACTTGGTATGTATAAATCCGATGGGCCTGCTGGTCTATCTGTAAAAGGAAGCACTATTCAAGGATTCAATTTAACCCTTTCTAAATGTAAAACATTAAGAAAACCAGAAAGTATATTAACAAAGATACTTTCTGGAAGTAAACTGGTGATTAAACGACAATATGATTCTATTAAGTCTAAAGAAAAAGATTTAACTGGTCGTATTAATAATGAAACTATACTTCTTAAAATTATAAAATGATATTACTTGATTATTCGCAAATCGTTATTGCAAATGTGATGATGAATAAAAAACTAATGTCTGAAGATTATGTCAGACATACAGTATTAAATACTATAAGAATGTATCATCATAAATTTAACGAGGAATACGGTAACTTAGTTGTTTGCTGTGATGCGAGAAATAATTGGCGAAAAGATGTATTTAAATATTATAAAGCTAATAGAAAAATAATAAAAGATAAATCTGATTTTGATTGGTCTGAATTGTATAGAATATTACATAAAATTCGAGAAGAGTTAAGTGAAAATTTTCCTTATAAAGTTGTATATATAGATAAAGCAGAGGCAGATGATATTATTGCTACTCTTGTAATGTTTCGAGAAAAGAAAACGAGTAAATTGAAAGATGGTCATGATTCTGATGCAGTTGTTACATCTATTGAAGAATTATTTTTTGTTCCAGAACCCGTTTTAATATTATCAAGTGATAAAGATTTTATTCAATTACAAAAATATGAAAATGTAACTCAATATTCGCCCCTCTCTAAAAAATATCTCAATAGTGATAATCCGGTTAATTTTTTAAGAGAGCATATATTGAGGGGTGATGCAACCGATGGTGTTCCTAATTTTATGTCTTCCGACGACACGTTTGTTACCGATAAAAGACAAACCCCCATATTGAAGAAAAAAGTATCAGTTTGGTCTGAACTTGACCCTGATGCTTTTTGCGAAGGTGAACAGTTACGTAATTATCGTAGAAATGAAATGTTGATAGATTTGACTAAAATACCTGAATGGTTGCAAACCAATATTGTAGATGAATATGATAATTTACCCGAAGTTGGTAGATCTAAACTTTTTAATTATTTTATAAAACATAAACTTAAAATCTTAATGGAGCAAATAAATGAATTTTAGGAGAATATTATGACTGCACAAATGACAAGCGAGATTTTTTCTCATGCAAATGAGTTATCTACAGATGAAGAACGTATTAATTATTTACGGCATCACCACACTAAGGCAGTACGACAACTGTTAATATGTAATTTTAATTCAGATATAAAATTCCTTCTTCCTGAAGGTCGACCAACTTTAAGAACGGAAGACTTTGAACCGCAAAATAGTTATTTCCCAAATTTGGGAGCTAATGATGATGGTGCTACATTGAATTATGAAGTAAGAAAAATGTATTTATTTGTCGAGGGCGGACATCCAACTTTGACTAGCTTAAAGCGAGAAACCCTTTGGCATTCATTAGTTAGCTCGTTGCATCCTTCTGAAGCTGATGATCTTTGGTATATGAAGGATAAAAAACTTCAAGAAAAATATGATAAAATTACTCATAGTGTGGCTTATAACTCTTTCCCGGAGGGAGTTCAACAACCCAGTCCCGAACCCGAAAGAGATAATCAGGGCCGTTTTTCGAAAACTGAAAAATCAATACCTAAGAATAATGAGAAATCTAAAAAATGAAAGTATTGATGAATTGTACTGGCATGAATATAGAGTTACGGCCCTTTACAGATATGATGCCAAAGTGTTTATTGTCAATAAAAACGAAATCGATTCTATTTCACAATCTTGAATGGTTGCAAAAATATGATATTGATGAAGTAATTGTTGCGACAAAATATCATCACAATCAAATTGAATTAGCATTAAATAAATATCAAATTGAAATATTGTTTTCATCAGATTTAAAAATTAATACACATAAACTTTCTAAATGTGTAGGAACAGCTCAAACTTTAAAATCATTAAGTCATAAATTAGATGGAGGAGATTTTTTATTTTTGGATGGTGACAATTTATATAATTTTGATATAGAAAATTATTATAATGTTCATAAAAATAATGGAAAAATAATTTCTATTTTGTCACATATGACCATGGAAGATGGTAAATATAAAAATTTCATTAAATATAAAAACGGTTCTGATAAAATAGAAAAAATTATAGTTAAGCCCGAATATAAATTGAATAAACAGCTTTTAGCAACATCAGGAGCGTGTTATTTAAATCCAATGATATTTAATGTAATCGGAAATAAAGATATGTGTTTATTTGATAATGTTATTCCTAAACAGCTTGATAATATTAGTGTGATATTAGATAACGATTCAGTTCAATTTATTAATACTAAACAACAATATATGTCAATGTCAAAAAACATGGAATTCGTTTGATAATTTTGTGTTTTAATAAGGAATAATATTATGCCAACGTATGATTACGAATGTGTTAAATGCGGGTTAACCTTTGAAGAGTTTTTACCTATTGATATGAGAAAAGAGCCGTTAATTCGTTCTCAACCTCATCCCGAATGTAAGGTAAAGGGTTCATCACATTCAAGTGGTGTAAAATGTGATATTAAGCTGAGAATTTTTGCTCCAGGATTTGCTTATGATAATATAGGACCCAATAAACCAGATGCTTCTTTTAATGATAAGTTAAAAGAAATAAAAAATGCACATCATGGTAGCACCCTCAATGTAATTGAATAATGTTTATACATGAAAATGTTTTTGGAGATTTAGACTTAAAAACGTTAAATGAAAACGGAAAAAGATATTATATTACTCCTGCTGGTGAAAAGTATCCTTCCGTCACTACTATACTTTCTAATTATAAAAAAGAAGGTATAATTAAATGGAGAAAGCGTGTTGGAGAAAAAGAAGCCAATAAAATTTCCACTCAAGCTTCTCGTCGTGGAACAAGAGTCCATAAACTTTGTGAAAATTATTTAAATAATGATTTGTCATTTGACAAATGTACACCTGATAATGTTGTTATGTTTAAAAGTATTCAACCAATTCTTGATGAAATAGAATTGGTTTATGGGCAAGAACGTGCATTATTTTCAAATCATTTAAAAACCGCTGGAAGAGTTGATTGTATTGGTAAATTTCGTGGAAAAAATCACATAATCGATTTTAAGACTTCTAGTAAACCCAAAAAAGAAGAATGGATTGATAATTATTTTATGCAATGTTCTGCTTATTCTGTTATGTGGGAAGAAATGTCGGGTATACCTATACCCTATATTGCAATAATTATTGCTGTAGCAGATGACGTGCCACAAGTTTTTATTGAACATAGGGATAATTGGATTGATAAGTTTATAGAGCTTAGAAATAATTATTCATAATATATACTGTATGATTAATAAAAATATTATTTATGATTTTTCAATTTCAAGTTATTGTAATGCGGCATGTCCTTCTTGTAAAAGATATGGAACATATTCTGATCCTATTCCTCTGGATTCATCTGTGGATCCAAATCAAAAATTACATCCCAGTTTAAGACAATTACATATAAAATTTGAGGATTTTAAGGAGGTTATTGAGAAAAACATGCATAATTTTAAAGGATATGTGGTTACTTTTGAGGGGGAATTGGGTGATGCTATGGTTCATCCTCAAGTTATGAAATTTATTGATTATGGATGTTCTATTTTCGGAACTTTAAAAATTGTTACAAACGGTGGAAATAGAAAATCTGATTTTTATAAAGAACTCGGTACACGGTATAAAAATTTAGAAATGATTTTTTCAATAGATGGTATGAAAGATGACACTAATCAAATATATCGAAGAAGAGTAAGGACGGAACGGGCTTTATCAAATATGGCCGCTTTTGCTAATACAAAAAACGGTTGGGTCAATACTTATTGGCAATTTTTAATTTTTAATCATAATTTTTTCGAAATTCCTGATGCATTGTCGTTTGCGAAAACTAATAATATAACTATTCATTTAAAATTTAATCAAAGACCAAAATTTCTTATAAACGAAAAGCGAAAACGTATGGCTACCTATTTATACGAAAAACATAAACATGAGGGGGGAGTAAGCACTCTTACTCTGGGTAATTAATGGAGGTTGTACACGTAGATGGATATAAAGCACAAAGATTCATTTTATTTAATTTTGAAATAACATCATATTGTAATGCTAAATGCCCAAGTTGTTTTAGAACTATTGATAAAAATTTAAAATTAAAACATTTGTCAATAGATGATTTTGATAATTTTCTGTGGGAAAATGTAAAATATTTAAAAAACATAAGACTATCTGATAATATTGTTGCGAAGTTTTGCGGAGAATTGGGTGATCCTTTACTGCATCCGAAAATAGATCAATTGGTTATATCAGCTTCAAATTTTTTTGATCGAGTAGAATTGTATACGAATGGTGGATTAAAAACTCCCGAATGGATTAATTCTTTTTTACAAAAAAATAAAAAGTTATTTTTAGTGTTTGCTATTGATGGTTTAACACATGAAACAAATAAATTATATAGAATAGGTGTTAATACCAGTCTTGCTTTTGCTAATATGTTTAAATCCGCCAAACAACGTGTTACAAAATGGGATTTTACAGTATTTGATCATAATTTTCAAGAAGTGGAACAGGTTATAGCATTAGCTAGAGAAAAAAACATAAAATTGCAGGTGAGAATTAATGAGAGAGATTGTTTAAAAATAACAGAAAAAAATTTAATTAAATTGAAAAATATTTTAAACAAATATGATGTAAAAGATCATCAATGTAACTATGTTAATCTATGATAAACTGTGATTTCTATAATTATGAGTTAAAACAATGGAAACAATATGAAATAGATTTGGGTCTGAATATATATCCATGTTGTTTTTTTTATTTAAATAAACTAGGCATTGGTCTAGATAAAATTATAAATGAAACTGTATTAATTCATATTGATACTTCGCTTAAAACTAATAAGTTAGAAAATATTTTAAAACAATTTAAAGAGGTTTTAAATGAAGATGTTTGGAATAGTGATAACTGTCCCCCTTTATGTAAAGATAATTGCACATGGAAAGAGTAGTGTATTGTATAAACCATGGAGATCGAGGGCTTATTGTTAATGACTGGACCGAAATAGAAATTTCTAGTGATTTACACGTATATCCTTGTTGCACTCTTCATGCATTTCATTTTTTAGATGGAACTTTTTATGATGAATATTTGGATGGATTACCTAAGAATTGGAATTCTTTAAAACATCATTCAATAGACGAAATAATAAAAACATTTAGAGAATATATTACAGTTGAGAAATGGCAAAAATTAGAAACAACTCCGCAATGTTGTAAAAAACAATGCTTATTACAAAAATATAATGAATATTGAACATGATATATCTATTTGGAGATAGTTTTGGATCAGCACCTACCGGAAAGGGTTATAAAGAAACAGAGTATCTTTATTATCGTCAGGTTTCGAAGTATTTTGATGAAGAGTTGGTAAATTTTGCTCGAGCTGGTTCGGGTCCTGATTATACGTTTAAAAAATTTATGCAATTATGCGGTGATAAAAAGGGGTTGTTCAATTTAAATGGTGATAAATTTATTTTTCTTTTATCTGCCCCAGAAAGAATAGATTTTGATTTTCTTTCAGAAGAGGATAAGCATATGGGATTACAGTATTTGTACTCAGATAGTTTATCAGAAGAGAATAAAAAAAGGGTTGATTTTTTTTATAAAACATATTCTAATGAAATGAGACTAACTAATTATAAAAATTTATTTTTATTATATTGTTTGTCTGAATTTTTTTTACCAGATTCTAAATTTTTTGTTGCTCTAACTTTTGGTATAGATAAGGTTGAAGAAGCAAATGGTGGATTTATTAATGATGATAATCAATTGAATATTTTAAATTCAAAAAATTTCTATTATTTCGAATATCCTTTTAATATTTTGACAATAGAAGAATTTTATGACCATGAAGAATGTCATTTTGATGAACCCGTAACATATAAGTTTGTAAAAGGTGAAAAAATTTATATGAACGATATCAGATTAAATCATTTTAGTGAGGTGAATCATAATAAAATAGCTAAAGCAATGATCGATTTTTTTGAAAAAGGTTTAAGGTCAAAGGTAGAATTTAAGTCTAATTTTTTAGATGAATATCATGAATTAACTAAAAAGGTGGATTATATTTACGAATGACTTATTTTATTTTCGGTGATAGTTTTGCGACAATAGATGGGTCTCCAAAAGATCCCCATTATTTCAATGGGAAAACAGGAGATTTGTGGTATGATATTTTGGAGAACGAAACAGGAGAAAAAGTTCATACTTTTGCAGAAGGTGGGTTGGGGCCATATACGATATTTGAAGATTTTTATGAATGTTTTGAAACTAAAAAAATAACCGATAAAGTAATATTTTTTTTATCTTGTCAATATAGACTACCGATAGATTTATATAATCAACCCATTTGTTTGGATGTATTAAGAGGAGATAAAGATACTGTTTTAAAATCTTTAGAATATGAAATTTTATTTACTCATAAAATTTTAAAAGAAGAAATTTTTAGAGCAAATATAAAAAACATTTATTTTTTAAAGGTATTATCGCAGTTAAAAAAAATTAAGATCATGGTTTTTTTATGTTTTGGATTTAATAGGACAGGGGTTCATGATTATGTTAATGTTAAAGAAATTTATGAATTGAGCAAATTAAATGATGAATATTTTAATATTCATATCAAACCACTATATCATGTGAGCATAGAAGAATCTGTTAATTTTAAAGATTACGACAATAAACATAATTACAGGGCTAATCATTTGTCTTTTTGTAATCATAGAATTTTAACTAATATACTTTTGAATTTTTTCACTACAGACTCTGTTGTATTGGATGATATCTGGAATAAACATATTTTAACAACTTGGAATGATCCTTCTTTAGGCAGAGACCATTTTATATACGAATGATATGATCGTTTATATTTTTGGAGATAGTTATGGCGATGAGCTGAGTAATCCATTATTTTATCGTGCGTGGTTTGATATGATAGAATAACCAGTTGTAAATAAAAGTAGATGTTCTGCTTAATAAATTATCAAATTTTTTCTACGATACCACTCTCACTGAAACCTTTCATAAAAATCTATATAAAACCGAAGGAGAAAAACTTGAAAAATTTATCTATGACTGATGTTGGTTTTATAGGATTGGGTAAATTAGGATTAGAATGTGCAGAAGCAATGGCCCAAGATGATATTTGTGTGCATGGTTTTGATTTGCGTGAGAAAAAAAGCAATAAAATTATTATTCATAAAAATATAAAAGATGCAATACAATATAACAACTTTATATTTTTAGCGGTTGAAACTCCTCATCATGAAGATTATGATGGAACCAAGCCTTCCTCGCATTTAGATCCCAAAGATTTTCAGTATGAATTCGTAATCAATGCTTTACTTCAAATAAACGAATATATTAGAGAGGGTCAGACTATTGTATTAATTAGTACAGTTTTACCTGGAACCTGTAGAAAAGACTTTTTGCCAATAATCAAAAAAGGAGTGAATTTTATATACAATCCATATTTGATTGCTATGGGTACAACAACTTGGGATATGCTGAATCCTGAAATGATTATAATGGGATCGAATAATGTACTTCAAAGTATTGTTTATGATCTTAAAATGTTTTATATAAAAATTTTACAGAAGAAAAAAACTAGATTTGAATTGGTTACCCTAGATGAAGCAGAATGTATTAAAATATTTTATAATACGTTTATATCTGCTAAAGTTAGTTTAGTTAATATGATACAAGATGTAGCAGAACTAAACGGTAATGTAGATTGTGATGTAGTTGCTAATGCGTTGTCAAATTCATCACAGAGGATTATAAGTAAATTATATATGAAGCCTGGTATGGGAGATGGTGGTCCCTGTCATCCCAGAGATAATATTGCTTTAAGATTTCTTGTAAATAAATTAGACTTAGGGTATGATTTATTTGATGCAATTATGACTTCTAGAGAGGTTCAAGCAAAGAGATTGGCTGAAAAATTAGTGAGTTTCAAATTACCGATTGTTATATTGGGAAAGTCGTTTAAGCCAAAAATAAGTTATACTGATGGTTCATATGCGTTATTAGTGGGATATTATGTAAATGAATTGTCGAATTTTGAACTGGGTTTTGATGAAAATATGAATGATGTTCCATGCACATATTTACTTGCCCATAGAGGATGTCATTATGATTTTAATTTTAATAAAGATAGTATAGTTGTGGATCCCTGGAGAGAATTTAAAACCAATAAACATCTTGTCCCACTAAAAATAATTCATTATGGAAAAAAACTTTTATTATGAGAATACATGTTGACCAGTGTATTGATACAGTACCGATACAAAATGTTATAGAAACATTGAAATGTGTTTCGGCTGATCAGACAATTATAGATGAAGTGTTGCAAACAGATGACGAAAATGTGATTTTCATTGATTCAGAAGCTGATAGACTTGCTCCATTAGATGAGTTTGATGATTATACCTTATATAATATTTTAACTCTGGATTTTAAAGATAAAAATGTATATTATGTCACTTCAGATTTTAACATATGGTCTAATTTAAACCGATTAAAAAAAATAATTTCTTGTAATGAAATAAAAACAGATATTATTCCATTAATTAATCCTTATATGTATGGTTTTTTTAATGATTATGAGATTGAATCCTCCAGTGCTTCGCAAACTGAATTACCCCATTCAAATGCGAAGATAGGATGCGTTAATATTAACAATTTTAGTTTAACTGTTGATGATAAAAAAATAGAGTATGAACCAAAATATAATGTTATTTCATTAAACAGTACAAAAAAACATCAGAGAATAAAAACAATCAAAGCACTGCGTGGCATAGAAAATTTTATGTATTCGTATTATCCATTTGAAGATCCTCAACAAATGGAAGATGTTTTTGATAATGATGAAGATAATGAATTATTAAATGAATTAACAGAATTAAATGAAATATATGATCCCTTACTTTTTATGAAAAAAAGTGAAGTTCCACTAAATTTTCGATCAAAGAAAGATATATCAAAAACTTTTGCTTCAAAGCATGATGCTTTTCAAAGATGTGTTCCTTTAGAATATATTCAGAGCTGTATAGACCTTGTGACAGAATCATATGTTGATGAAAGCATTGCATTAACAGAAAAAACTTTTAAACCTATTTCATTAAATAAACCTTTTATATTATTAAGCGCAAGAAATTCGCATCAGTTTTTGAAAAAAGCGGGGTTTTATCTATATGAAGAATTGTTTGATTATTCATTCGATGATAAATCATTTGATCAAAGATTTGATTCTATTATGAAACAGATAAAACCAATTTTAGCTATGTCTACTCACCACTTAACTGCTAAAATAGAAACATTTAGAGAAAAAATACAGTATAATTGTTTTCATGTGGCGAATCAGAAGCAAATATGGTATATTGCTTCTGAATTAGATGATTTTAACTATTTGAAATTTATGATAAATGAACAAAAAGCGTTTGTTTAGGGGATTAGATGAAATTTTTGCACTGCGAGCATATTTCAAAAAAAATATTAAATGAAATAAGAGCTGAAAAAACAGTAATTCTTTATAATTATGCAGAACCATATTCTTTGTTCCCGTATTTGAACGTGGGGGGATATCATAAGCGAAATACTAGGGCGCTTTTTTATCATTTACTCAATGAATTTGACGACACGTTTAATATTACATTTGTCGGCGCGGATATTCATCTTAAGCAAAATTATGAAAAAGTAAAACAATCAGTAAAATCAAGTTTAAATTTAAAAATTGTTTCATTTCCTTGGTTTTTTGTTTATGAATATTTTTTTCCTGGAGAAATTGGTACTTATATTTTGAAAGATAATGTTCAGCCTCGTATAGAACACAATGCTATATTTTTATCTGGGGGAAGAAGATTTTGTAGAGATTATATAATGTCAGAATTGAGTAAATATGATACTTTTATATATTCGAATTTAGGTTATATTGATATGATCGATCAAGTGGCTCGCCGAAAAGTTATTAAATATGATTTGCTTGATGATTGTTTTAATATTTCTTATTATGATTATTGTTCACATACGCACAATACTGATAAAATATCGGGTGATGAAACTTCACTAAATTACTTATTTGGTTTTAATAATTTCAACTCATCCAAAAAAATATATTTTAGTCCAGATTTAAAAAAATTAAAAAATCCCGCCCGTGTTATGTTGAATAGATCTTTAAACACAGAATATTCCGCAGATTATTCCGATGTGGATTTAGAAAAAGAATATCAGACTTGTCCTTGGTATTTGTATAATATTGTTCCTGATGAATATTTGAAATCTGCGGTGAATTTTGTTTGTGAAACTCAAACAGATTGTGCTACACATATTACAGAAAAAACAGTCAAAAATTTTTTTTATAAAAAACCATTTTTAACCTTTGCTTCTAAGAATTATTATAAATTTTTAACGGATCACGGATTTGTGCTTTATGATGAATTGTTTGATTATTCGTTTGATGGTATTGGGCAATATGGAAAAAGATTAAAAGCGTATATGATCGAGTGTGAAAAAATATTACAAATGGATTTAAATGGTCTAATGAGTATTATAAGTACGCTTAAATATAAATTAAATCATAATTATCAAATATGTAGTGATATTTCTTATAAATTATTTAGAGGTTGCGATGATGATAAGTATCAAGTCTTTCAAGATGAAATAGAGAATTATGTTAATACACTCGACTAATGATTATGATCCTCTTCATGAGATAATTGTAGGACGTGCAGATTTTGCACATATTCCTCCAGTAGATTCTTCGATGAAAAATTTCATGTATGCAAATTTAACAATTGAAGAAATAAAAAAATATGTTGGTCCATATGATCAAGAGGTTCTTGAAGAGACAAGTGAAGATCTTGATATTTTATCTGAAGTGTTGGAAGACTGTGGTGTGATAGTTCATAGGCCAGAAAAAATACAACATCGTCATCTAATTCAGACTCCAAAATGGAAAACTACTGGTTGGTATAATTATTGTCCTAGAGACATTTTTTTAGTTTTGGGTAATAATATTGTTGAAGTACCTAGCGTAATGAGAAGCAGGATGTTTGAAACTTGGTCTTATAATAAAATTTTGCATGAAGCATTTGATGATGGTACAAATTGGTTTTCCGCTCCAAAACAAATTGTTGAAGACGTAAGTTTTGATTTTTCTGATTTATCACAATCAACATTAATGAATAAAGAAATACTTTTCGATGCACCAAATGTAGTAAGGATTGATAATGATTTGATTTTTCAAATAAGCAATAGTGGAAACGAAAAAGGAGCAGAATGGTTGCAACGAATGTTTCCTGATTATAAAATTCATATTGAACGTGATGCATATTCAGGCGCACATTTTGATAGTACGGTAATTCCATTAAGAGAGGGGCTTGTATTATTAAATGGATTAAGATGTGATCAAGACAATTATCCTAAATTTTTCAAAGATTGGGAAAAAATATTTTTTAGTGATATTGTTTCAACTGATATTATAGATTATGGAATATCAAGTGATTCTATAGGTCTTAATTTGTTAAGTGTTAATAATGATTTAGTTATTGTTGATGGAAATCAAATAGCTTTGATAAAACTATTGAGTCAATATGGAATTGATAGTATTCCATTGTATTTGAGGCATTCTAGAACTTTGGGAGGGGGATTTCATTGTGTAACGCTGGATTTAAGAAGAGGATAGGCTTTTTAGAGCTGTCCCACATTTTTACCAATCAAATTAAATTACCGTATTCTACAGGATGTGTGTGGAGTTATTGTAGATCAGACGATGAAATATTAAATAATTTTTCTTTTAATGTTGCTGATTGGCATTATGTGCTTGACGGGTCTTTCGATGTTTTATCAACTGCTCAAAAATTGGCCCAATGTGATGTTGTGGGTGTTTCCTATTTTGTTTGGAACACTTATGTAAGCGATAGAGTATGTGCTGAAATTAAAAAAATAAATCCCAACTGTTTGATAGTGTATGGTGGTCTAGGTACTCCTAAACACGGAAGGTGCAGAGAATTTTTAGATGAAAGACCGTTTATTGATGTTATTGTGCATAATGAGGGCGAAATTGTTTTTAAAAATATATTGAAAACAATTATTCATGGATTTAATATAAGATCAGTTAAAGGTATTACGACACATCAATTTCAAACTCCTTTAGAAGAACGAATAAAAAACATATCTAAACTACCTAGCCCATACCTTAATGGTCTTTTTGACGATCTTATTTCTGTTAAAGATCATAATTATGAATGGGAAAGTCTTATAGAAATAGAGAGAGGTTGTCCTTATACGTGTTCTTTTTGTGAGGTTGGCGATAGACATTGGACAAAAATTATCAAACAAGATTATGATAAGATGCTGAAAGAAATCAATTGGATTTCTGAACACAATATTGAATATTTGCATTTGATTGCTAATAATTTTGGCATGTATAGAGAACATAAGATTATTTCTGATTTATTGATAAAAAACTTTAAAACGATTGGATTTCCAACCGCATTAAATATTACTTGGGCAAAACATAAAAAGCCCTATCTTTTTGACATGGCTGAAGATTTGTGGAAAGCTGGTCTAAATAAGAGTGTGACGATTGCGTTACAGTCTACAAATCACAAAACGTTAAAGGCTATAGGAAGAACAAATGAAAATACTAATTTAGTTCAAGTCATATCAAAACTCAAAACAATAGGAATGCCTGCTTACATAGAAACAATTTTAGGGTTACCCGAAGAAACATTAACTAGTTTTAAGGAGGGGCTGTATAAATTGATCGATGATGTTGATTATCATAATTATATTGGTATATATGTGATGGTGGCCTTACCTAATACTCCCTTTGGTGATAAAGAATATTTAAATAAATACGGCATTAAAATTAGGCAAACAACTCCAGCTTTTTTTCATCATGATCATCCTTCAGAAGAGCTTATGAAAGATGTGAATAATGTTGTTGTTGGTTCAACTGTTATGTCGTTTGACGACTATATTGAAGCAACTCTTTGGAAATGGTATATGATTTCTTTTCATTTTTTGGGGTGGTTAAGAATACTTGCACTGAAATTAAAAAAGGAATATAAAATAACATTGAGGCAATTTTATGATGATCTTTTTATGTGGTTTATCAATAATGATACAACATTTCTTTATAAAGAATATTATATAACAAAGAGGCTGTTAAAAAAAGTATTTGAACAAAAAATACCTTGGGGTAGAAAAGTATTAGACGTTTCAAATATATATTGGGAGTATGAGGAAGCTACTATTATTCATTTAGTTAAAGAAAAACGTAGATTTTATGATGAAATATGTGTTTTTATAAAAAAACAATATAATCTTGATTCTTCATTAATAAACGAACAGTATCATAAAATGAAAGATCCTTATATTGAATATGATGGAGATTTAGAAAAGTGGGCTAGAGAGTGTATATGGTGGGGTAGGAGATCGGAAAAATTTTTTTGTTAAATTTATTTTTTGGTGGTTTAAAATATGTTGAATAAAAAAAATGAGTGGGAATGTAATAAAAAATCTGGTATACCCCATGCAGTGTTTGATAATTTTTTAGACGAAGCTACGTGTATAAAACTATATGAAGAATGTGTTTCAGCTCCAAGGGGTGGTTGGACTGTGTTTACTAGATCCGGATCTAGGATGGAAGAATATCGTGATTTGATATATACACCTATTGCTCATAATATCACATATGATTTGATGCATTCGGGTGAAATGATATATGACTTGGAACAGATGACGGGAATAGTTGGATTGTTGCCTGATCCTCATATAGTTGGTGCGGGGTTTTCTATAATACGGCCTGGAGATAGTTTAAAATGTCATTATGATTTTAATTGGAATGATCGATTAAGATTACATCGGACTTTGTCCTCAATATTATTTTTAACTCCTGATTGGTCTGAGGAATGGGGTGGGCACCATGAATGTTGGTCTGATAATATAGACAATAATACTAATTCAAAATTATTATATGATGTAGCTCCATTGTTTAATAGACTTATTGTTAAAGAAAATGTTACGGGTAAAATAAAAGATTGGCATTCTGTTAGAACCGTAAATAGTCCAAATAAAATTAGTCGGTGTGCAATACGTTTTTTTTATTATTTGAGTAACAGTACTTATAACAAAGATGATATGCCGCATAAAAGTGTTTATGCGAGCAATGAATATACTCATTTTAAATTATGGGAAGAATGAATGGATTGTTAGAATATGCATGATTTTAAAAATTTAACAGCTATTAAAGATCCGGAAGTTAAAAAGTTCATAATGTCGATAGATTCTATGAACTTTTTATATGATTTGGATTTGATAAACACGTTTAAACAAAATTTTGTGGAATGGATTTCTTCTTCTAAGTTAAACAATTTTTTAAATATAACCTCGTTTAATAATGTCCAAATTACTAATGGAAGTGTTCATATTTTTGATCATTTTTATATAAAGCATAAAAATAAAACGTTTAGATTGTTCGATGGTGAATTCATGTATCATCGAGCCGCTTTGAAAAATAATTATAATTTTGGCCGTGTTGATGAGACTTTAAAGACGACCAAAAATAATGCATTTATTATGAGTGTACCTTTTACGGGATATGGTAAAATCCACACAGAATTTTTTTATTGGTTAGATGTATGCGAAAAATATAATATTCCTGTTTTATTGGATTTTTGTCATGCTACCGTGTCTAAAAATATAAATATAGATTTTGATAATTATTCGTGCATAGATACTTTAGCATTTAGTATTTCAAAATCCTTTTATGGGGCAGAACATTTGAGAGTGGGGATCCGGTTACAGAGAGAAAATTCGGATGATGGTATTGATATTTTAAATTCAAAAGGAATACAAATGCTAAATTTGTTGAGTATAGGTGTTGCGAATGAATTAATATTAAAATATCCTTTTGATTTCAATTGGCTAAACTATGGCGCAATTTATAAAAAAATATGTGATCAGTTACAGCTTGAATATACTGATAATATACTTATGGGAATAGGAAATAAACAATATGATGCATATAATAGATCAGGTGTCAATCGATTATGTCTTTCAGGAGAAATTTCAAGACAACTTTCGGTTAGTTGATACCTCATGCACGTCAACAAATGCATTAGGATATGCAGATTTGAACTGTAATATATTACAGCAATTTATTGATTTAGATGATATATCTAATTTGAATCAATTAAATCATCAGTTAAATGTTGACATTAAATATGCTACTTTGATTTTACAAAAACCGGGTTCAGTGAATGCATCACATTATGATAAATTTTGGCCATTAAATGATATTCCAACAAATAAAATTAAAGTGAGAATTAATGTTTTTTTGAGCAAATGGTATTTTGGTCAATTAGTAGAATGCTCTAACAAAACTATTTCCAGATGGAGTATAGGAGAAGCAACTTGTTGGGACAGCACAATAGAACATTTTGCAATAAATTTTAGTAAATATGATAAATTAACTTTACAGTTATCGGGGTTATATAATGATTAGCTGGGGAACCACTTTTGGTTCACATGATGGGGCTTTGGCCGTGTTTGAAGATACTAAACTCGTATTTGCATCTGATGCAGAACGTTGGTCACGTAAGAAAAATGATTCTATAATACCAGATAATCTTATCAAATTCGCGGAAGAACACTGGGGTGTTCCAAATAAAGTATATTTTTATGAAGATATACGAATAAAAAATAGAAGGAGAGAGTTAGCGGGGCAAAAACTGATAACCCCTTTTGAATTTAAATATGATACTATACCCACAGAACATCATTATTCTCATGCGTGTTATGGGTATTATACATCGTCATTTGAAAATTGTACAGTATTAGTAATAGATGCTATAGGTGAATGGGCCACAATGACCCAGTGGAAAGTTATTTATGGTGAATTTAAAATAATAAAACAGTGGAACTATCCTAAATCAATAGGATTATTTTATTCAGCAATGACACAATCGGCTGGATGGAAACCAAACGAAGAAGAATATATTTTGATGGGTGCGGCTGGAGTAAATCGTAATTCGACTTTTGAAAATTATTCTATTATACGAAATTTGTGGGACAACGGTACTAATTTTCATCGTGGAATAGATTTGACTATGGATAAATTTGAAATAGCTTCCGCTACACAGCAAGTATATGAAGAAGTGTTTGATGATATTATTTCGGAAATTGAAGATGATAATTTAATAGTTGTTGGAGGATGTGCTTTAAATGTTTCTGCCAATCGATTGTTGTATAAAAAATTTAGTAATGTTCATATACCATGCAATCCAGGAGACGGTGGTTCAGCCATAGGATGTGTTCTTGCAAGAACTAAAACAAAAATAGACCCTTCTCCGTATTTGGGATATGACGTTGTTGGAAAATATCCTGTAGAAAATTTGATCAAAGAACTCAAGACCAATGGTATTGCGGGAGTGATTTCTGGTAAGGCTGAATTTGGACCCAGAGCTTTGGGTAATAGATCAATTTTAGCCGATCCTTCTATTATAAATATAAAAGATAGAGTGAATAAAATAAAAGGCCGGGATAATTTTAGACCCTTTGCCCCCATGATCTTAAAAGAAGACTTGACATCATATTTTAAAAATAATATTTATTCGCCTTATATGAACACAACATTCACTGCATTGAATCATACTAGAAAAATGTATCCTGGTATAGTTCATTTAGATGGTACTTCTAGAGTCCAAATTGTTGAAACTGATGAGCATAAACAATTATTGCAAGAATGGAAACAAGAGTCTGGTTGTCCAATGTTACTCAATACGTCATTGAATATTAAAGGAGAACCTATGATGGATAAAAAAAATAATAATATGCCGTTTGAGGGGATGGAGATTTTTTAATGATGGAAGAAAAGTTTGGTGTAATCTATGAATATGACACAAGTGTTTATAATTGGAAGCAATTATTAGAAAATTTGCTGAAGTGTTCTCTTGAAAACTTGCATTTGAAATATGTTTCAGAAGATGCATGGAATTGGGTTAGTGATGTACAACCAAAAAGCACGTATGGTGATTTAATACATACAATATATTCTTATTTTCGTAATGATGCTGATTTTAATTTATTATGGAAATCTTTTTGTGAAAATATATTAAAACTTGCGTTAAATGTTTCTCCTGGCGAGTTTACTATGTTAAACAAAAACGTTATTGTAATGCAACGGTTGCCTTCAATTAAAATAGTACCCTCTAAAAGTACAGTGAAATATTGTGATAATGATTTGATAAATAAAAACGGTATTGATTATAGTCTTCATACTGATAATGAAATAGCACTTCATCCTGAATTTGAAGAGAATTTTTGGATGCCGTTAATGGATGTAGATGATCATAATACCCTGTATATATTACATTCTGATAATATTTTATATCCTGTAAATATAAAATACGGTCAATTTGTAAAATTTTATGGATGTAAAATTTTACATGGATCTATACCTCATAATTCTTCTATCAATACACGTATTTCTTTTGATTTTAGAGGATGCTCATATTCTAATTATAACGAAGAAATTTTGACAGATGGATTATTAAAAAGTGCAGGTAAGGTTTGGAGACAAAAAGATTACTATAATATTAATAATTATTATAGATTAATATAACATAAATATTTAAATTTTGGAGCATAATAATGGCAATAACTCATGGTTCGTATCGCAAAATGATACGAGAAACAATACACGAATCGCAAAAATGTCAGCGAAATTGGGATTTAAGTAAATCTATACCCGAAGAAGACAAACAGCTATTAATAGAGTCAGCGACAAATTGTCCTTCTAAACAAAATTTGAATTATTATCGGTTACATGTCATAGAAGACCGGGACATGATAGAAGAAATTCATAAAAAAACTGTTGGATTTGGTCCAATTTATTCAGATTATGATTCTGAATTAAGAAAAGAAAATTCATTTGACGAAAAAACAACAGAAGAGGGTAAATATTATACTAATCCACAAGTGCTTGGTCAATTATTGTTAGTGTTTACTGAAAATGAAAATCCGTTATTGAAACGGCAGGATACATATGTACCTAATGTTCAATATGATGATGAATGGGCAGAAGACCGTTCTATTGCAATTGGTATAGCCGCAGGATATGTAAATATCGTAGCTACTCAATTAGGATATGCTACAGGATGTTGTAAGTGTATGGACTCTAGTGCTATAGCTGATATTTTGGGAGAAGTTCCTGTATTATTAATGGGAGTGGGCTGTGCAGATTTATCTAAAGATAGGAGACAACATCATTATGAAAATTTTAAATTTCCAACCTTGAAAAAAATGAAAAATATTGAGGTTATAACCCATTCTTAGAATTTATAATAATGGATTATATTGTTACTACGTTAGATAAAGATAATGAAATATCTCCTGGTATACAGAGATTACATAGTTCATATGATAGTTATTTAAAAAAATTAAAAGATTCGGATAGACTATTTGTAATTGAGTCGGATTCTGGTCCAAGTTCTTCGCCTAAGCAATTATTGCCTTTACAAGACAATATTTATATAATAGATTCTGATGTTACTTCTATAGATCACAATAAAAATTATTATGGATTTCCTTGGAAAGTCATTTGTCAGCATGTACAACATTTGTCGAGAGATTTTTCTTTAGATGATAATTTCGAAAAAAAATATCATGTATGTCATTTAAATAGACGGCCTGCGGCTCTTAGAGTTTTATCTGTCGGGGACGTAATGCAGTTGAAAAATATTGTATATTCTTTATATCCGTATAATGAAGATCATATGAGTTATACGAATGACCATATGAGAAATAATATAGATATTAAAACGATATATTTGAATAAAAATCGTGTGATTATAAATGATGAGGTCTCATTAAAGCCCGAAGATGATGTTGTGGTTAGGGGTTTTAAAATAGACCGCATACGTTTGTCTGAAGATATAACAAAGAATGCTAGACGGGTTATAGGGAAAAAATATCACAATACGTTTTTTCCAGAATGCATATTCCCCCCCGTTGAATATTTTCAGAGTTATGTAGATTATTATCAAGAATCAACTCTTACGTTTGGATTATCTTTTACGGAAAAAATAGTTAAAAATTTGATTTGGAAAAAGCCCTTTATTGTTTTGAGTAATTCTGGTATTTACAAGTTTTTAGAACAGCAAGGATTTATTAATTATTTTAATATATATGATGGTCCATCATTAAAAAAACGATATAAATCATGTTTTAATATGGTAAGTGATTTGTGCGATGATATTGGGATTTTGTCTGATTTTGATGTGGACTTAAAAGCACAGCATAATTTTAATAGAACAATGGAAATATATGCCAAATATGGCGATTTTTTTCGATTTATTTGGCATATAGATTTTAATGGTTCTATAGAAATAGAAAATACTGATATTATGGATAATTTTTTGGAGTTGATAAATGATATTGATAAATTCAGTTATTAAAACAAAATGTGATTTCAAATCTAAGCAAGAAATTAAACGTTATTTGTATAGTTTTATAGAATTTCATCCGTTTAGAAAATATAATCAAAAAATAGCAGATGAATTTGGTGAACATCTGTTTTCTATGACGTTTATCCTGCCTAATTTGGTTGTTTTAACACAACGATATCCTACGAAAAAATTATATTTTGATTCTGAACTTTTACGAAAAGATGTTATCCACCAATTAACTAAAATTGTATATTATTATAAAGTAAGCGATCCTATAGAGGTAGAAACATGAAACTTTGCATAGTAGGCGGCAGTACTGCAGGATGGTGGGCCGCGGGTTATTTTGAAAAACATTTACCAGATTGGGAAATTACAATTTATGATGCTCCTGATATTCCATCAATGGGTGTTGGGGAATCAACCTTGCCTCAACTTAAATGGTGGTGGGAGGAATTGGGTATCGAAGAAAAGGATTGGGTAAAAAATTCTGATGCCGTTTTAAAATATGGAAATTATAAAGAGGGGTGGAATGCGCCAGAATTTGATAAACCATTTGTCACAAGATTTTGGTTTAATGATAATAATAAATTTGATCAAATGATGGCTGATCCTACCAACTTTGATGTTGCTGGGAAAATAATTGAGGAAAATTTTTATAGAGAATTTGATAATCCAGATTCAAGATCTGATTATGCTTATCATGTCTGTGCGGAGGCTTCTGCTGATATAGTAAAAAATCATTGCAAAAAAACTGTTTTAATCGAGGAAGAACTTTCAGAGTTACCTAAGGGGTTTGATCTTTATATTGATGCAACGGGTTTTGGTAGAAAATTTATACGAGATTTTACTAAAATGAATATTTCAGATTTTCATTTTGTTGATTCTGCATGGGTGTGTCCTATGGAAAATTCGCCCAATGATTCAGATGTGACTAAATCAATTGCCAGGAAGTATGGTTGGACATTTGAAGTTAGTTTACAAAATCGTGTGGGTATGGGTTATATATTTGCATCTCGTTATGTGAATAAAGAAGAAGCACTTAAAGAATTTCGAGAAATTTATGAGGCCCTCGATAGAACTCCCCTGTCTTCACAAAAAGAAGAACGGTTTATTCAGTGGGATCCGATGATTTTACAGAATCCTTGGTCTGATAATGTGGTTGCTATTGGAACATCTTCTGGTTTTGTTGATCCACTTGAGGCGACGGCTTTGTTTATGACTCAAAGTGGTATTACACAATTAGTGAATACGATAAAAAGGGGTTATAGCAAGAAATCATATAATCGTATAATGAGAAGAATATGGAATGATGGTCTTAGATTTCAGTTAGCTCATTATGTATTAAGCAGTAGAAATGATACTCGATTTTGGCTTGATTCTCAGAAAGGGGCAAATAGTATTTCCGGTAGTAATTTCATTTGGGATAATTATCAAAAATATACTGGTTCTTATCAGTGGGTGTTTCCAGATGGTATTTGGTGTCAATTGGGGATATATTTAAATCAAATGAAAAATTATGCACCTAAAAAACAATTAAACCATTAAGTAGATTATTATGATTGATTGTGTAAATTATAAAGAAGAAACTGAAGACATTATAAGAAGATTTCAAAGAAAAGAGGATTTTGTTTATTTTACTTCAGGGTCTACTGGAAAACCTAAAAAAATAGTTCATTCCTATGAGCTTATGAAAATGGTTGCTGAAGAAAATTGTAGATATAATAATTATACGAATAATGATTATATTGTTAATATGTCATTACCTGCCACCTCGATAGGGTATCCAGTTCTTTCAGTTTTGCCTGCTTTGATGACAAATTGTAATTTGAAAGTAATAGCATTTCGCCCAAATGATTATTTGGACGAAATTCAAAATGCAACCCATGCTTTTATTTTACCCGCAGTTTATAGAGTATTGAAAAGAACTGATAAATGGAAAAATTTTAATTTTACAGATATGACGGTTTCATGCGGTGCAGATATTGTTCCTGTTGGTTTTAAAGAAGATGTGCTTTCTAAGGGAGCTAAAAAATTTCATCATTTGTATGGTTCAACAGAAGTACCGCCTGCTATTTCTGATTCAGAAGATGAACAGCAAATAGGACAAAATCTTTCATCTTTAATAGACTATTATGTGAATGATAATGAATTGTTTATAAAATGGAAAATACAAGATTCTTATTGGGCATCGGGTGATATCGTTGATGATGAATTAAAATTTATTGGTAGAACGAAAAATATATTAGCTTTAAACTGTTCACGTATTCATCCCGAAACAATTGAAAAACATGTTTTAGACAATACCTCTGTTAATCGATGTATGTTAACCATAAAAAATGACAAAGTTTGGATGTTTTATGATGGAGACGAAGAGGCTTTAATAGTTAAAGAAAAGGTTCAAGAATGGTATAAGGATTCTTCTGTTAATGTGAGAAGAGTTGAAAAAATAAAAGTGAATGAGATGAATAAGCTGGTCAGAACTGAAACTTATGATAATTGTTAGAGATTTTAGATATACAGATTTAAAATTATTGCAAAAATTTATATTAGATTGGAAAAAACGAAAATTAAATTATGATATTAAATATTTAAATATTGAAAAAATGCTTAAATGTTTTTTATTTTTTAAAAATGATAAATTAGCCATGTTATCGGGAATAGATGATATTAGTGAATTTGTACCAAATACTTATAGAATTTTAACAAGAGCAATAACAACAAAATATAGCCCAAGATGTTGGGGTCCAACGATTGAAGAACGATTTTTTTCAAATGTGATGGCTGGCTTATCTATTGATCATTGTCAAGAAATTGATAACACTAAAAATATTGTAATTACTACAAATGCTGATTCGAGAATATCTAATATTATGAAAAAAAGTAATAAAGGTTGGATGACCTATAGGGAGGTTATATCGATTTATGGAGAAAACCAAATAATTTGGGATATTGATATTGTAAATTGTAAAATAATGACTGAAAAATGGAAAATAAAATTAGATTTGGTTTTTGAATGAATACCAAATATTTTTGTGCATCACCGTTTACAAGAATGACAAGATCACCAAATGGTGATTTAAGAACATGTGTTTATCATCCTCCATTAAAAAATAATTATAAAACTATACAAAATGCATTTTTAAGTGACGAAATGGAAGTTATTCGTCAAGAAATGTTAGAAGGAAAACGAAGAACAGAGTGTGAATGGTGTTATTTTTATGATGATTCAAATCAATATTCTTGCCGACAAGATATAAATGAAAGATATCCAGATCCCCCACCATCTACTTTGTTGAGGGAGCTTGATTTTGCGGCTTCAAATAAATGTAATTTTATATGCGTAACATGTAACGAATCTGCATCTTCGGGTTGGGAGTCTAGAAATAAAGAATTTAGATTTATTGATAGTCAAATTTTACACAAATTACCAATAGAGTTGGATGGTGTTGATAATTTAATACAACTAACGATAATGGGGGGCGAGCCAACTTTAGAACCGTATTATACAGATGAATTTTGGGATTTGATAGAGAGTAAAACCAATAATGATACGTGGTTTCAAATGATTACCAATTGTTCATCGTATCCAAATGAACGATGGATGGAATTTTTATCAGGATTAAAACATGTTTGCATAGGTATTTCGTTGGATGGTGTTGGTGAGGTTGGAGAATTTTGTCGGTTGGGATGGAAAGAAAGAGTATGGCGTAAAAATTTTTTAAAATGGTTAGAGTTTTTTTCAAACAGAACTTATGATAAAACTTCAAGACATGATGGTCCTTGGATAAATTTTGTATTAAGCAACTATAATGTTTTTAATTTAACCGATACTCTTAGATATGTAAATGCATTTAATATGAGAGATCGTGTGATGTTAACAACTGCGTTTGAACCAGACTATTTGTGTCCTGCATATTTGCCTAATAAATATAAGAAAGAAATAATCGAATCAGAATTTTATGATCAAAATCATAAAAAATTCGTTTTGGATGTTTTAGAAAAAAATGATGAATCTGAATTAATTCATGCGAAATTTTTACAATATACTAAATACCTAAATACATTTGTAAAAGTTCCAAAAGAATGTTCAAGCTTTTTAACACAGAAAGGATAATATGAAATGCATTTTATTTGAATTGACTCACTTACCTGATGATTCTCGGACATGGAATAATGCGGATGAATATTTAACGTTGCTTGAATCTAATAATCAGCCGTCAGTTGATTATGATGTATACCCCCCCTTTTTAACAACGCAACTTGACGAAGAGGGATTTAATCTTAATGGGACTCTTGGGTTATTTTGTTTTGCTGATAATACTAAAATAAATTGTTTAATGTTTTATGAGGGCGTTTCGTTTGATTTGTTAAATATGAATGATCAAACGAAAGAATTGTATTTTACAATGTTTCATCAATATAATTTATCTTGGTCTACTGATGTTTCAATGAGAAGTAGGGAAGTTTTTAATGCTGATATTCTTTTAAAAAGACTATATTCAGTGTTTTGGGCAGAATATGGACCAGTTAATTTTTATTCCCCGCCATTAGATGACTTCTATAACACTTCTCTTTTTGGGGAAGATGCTCCTAGTAAAAATGACATAACATATGCCGATCTAGCTGAATTGGATAGTAGTTATGATAATATTTCTAATCCAAGAAAGATGGTTTGTAATTGTCAAGATAAAGAATCGTTCGGTGAGAGTGAAATACATCATTGTTTTAATGTTGATAATAAAAAGAATTGGTCTTTGATAAGTTCTTATGTATATGACTATTTGAGTGATGTTAATAATGTTTCTGATTGGGCAATCGAAAATACTTTCATAATGGAAAATGACACGTCCTTAGAATAATGGATTCAAATACTTTTTGTATGAGTCCATTCGTAAGAATGACTCAATGGTGGAATGGTAATCTCAATACATGTACTCATTATAATGAAACAACTGGTGATGGAACGTGTTCCGAAAAACAAATTTTTATTCCCAAAGACAAATATGATAATTTATTAGCGGCCTTTGATGGCGAAGAAATGAAATCTCTTCGCCAAAAAATGTTGACCGGGAAATTTTTAGATGGATGTCGATATTGTTATCATCTAGAGTCTTTAGGTTTAATGAGTCTCCGCCAGAGTATTAATTCTTGTCATGATACGTCACCTGTTTCTAAACTAACAGAAATTGAAATTTATCCATCGAATAAATGCAATTTTAGATGTACTATTTGCAATTCAAGCGCCAGCAGTATGTGGGAAAAAGAGCCTTTACAAATAATAGATGATAAACCCCAAAAAATATATCTTCTTGACGGTCTTGATGATTTAGATCTTATTACTATATCGGGGGGTGAACCGATGATTATGAAAGAGTATTCCGGCGATTTTTTTAAAGACAGGAAAACAAAATTCTTCACTATGGCTACTAATAATTCTGTATTTCCCAAATCAGAATTTTTTAATTTTATTGATAGATGTGATAATGTTTTAATATATTTGAGTTTAGATGGAATAGGCGAGGTTGGAGAATTTTGCCGAAAAGGTTTAACTATGAAAAGGTTTGGTGTTAATTTGAAAAAATGGAAGACCTGGTTTGATCAGAGCAAATTTGAAAGAAATGGAAACCCTGATTATAAGTTAAGGCCTCCTCATCTTACAGGCTTAAGAATAATGTTTGTTGTACAAACTTACAATATTCTTAACATTTATGATTCAATGAAATGGGCAGATGAAAATGATATTATTCTTGATTTAAGAAATTGTTATTCTCCCGAAAAATTAAATGTTGCGTATTTACCTGATAATGTAAAAGATGATATATTGCAAATGCCTTTTTATAATGATACTCATAGAGAATTTGTAGAAAAAATATTTAATTCGAATATATACAATAGTACCAGAATAAAGGAATTTATAGAATATACGAAATATTTGATGATTTTAGATGAAATTCCTGAAGAATCTTTAACCATTTATAATAAATGTATGCATATAATTTAAGATTAAATGTTGAAAAACGTGTTTGGTCTAATTCAAAAGAATTATATTCTGCCGAGAGGCATATTGTTATTGACAAATATCGTGATGGCTGTACAAGAAATCCTTGCTGTAGAGAAATTGTAAATACACAAAATAAATTTAAAGAGGGCGAGGGTATTTGGCCATTACCTGTATTTTTGATATGGTCAGATGGGATTTATGTGAATCATGTGTTGTGTTTCAATACGGAGGATGAAGCCTATAGATGGTTATTGCAATGGATACAAGAAGAACATAAAAAATTTATGTGTGGTAAGTGGAATTTTCCTCATATACATGTTCATAATGTTTTTGGAACGGATGTTTCGTCTTTTCTTCATCCGATATATGATACTGGAGAGTTTGTTGACATAATGACTGGTGGTCAAATAACTAATGATAATTTTTGGAATGGCCGTACAATGGAAACTTATATTAAACACGATTTCTTTAATACTTGGGCAACTAACTCAGTTGATGTAATGGATCATTGGAGTCCCGATTTAGCGTGTTGGGCCAATAATTTCGTTACTGAGTTTTATAACGAACCATTTCCCGTTGATTGGAAAGTTAAATTGGTGATGAGCAATGAAATTTCAATTTGAAATACGAAGTAAAAAATATCCTGACAAAATTTGGAACAATACAATAGATTTTTGTATAGATCATGATGGGTTTATACCTCACAATTATCAAAAAGTTATTTTGCAGATAGCCTCTGATTATGGTGTATATAGAAAATTGACACTGTTAAATGATAAAAGGGGTATGTTATTGTCTGCCACTCTACCGACAAATGAATTATTTTCAGAGTGGTTAAGCAAGCGGATTGATTATTTTTATAAGGTTAAAAATTCGGAATTGAAAGAAGACTCTGACGAAGTGCCCTGTTTTCCTATTTCATTTCAAAAATCTTGCTGGGAAATAAGTAATTTCGATACACCGCTTCCTTATGATACTTTTTGGGAAAGTGTTTTTAGGGGTTTTGAATTATCTAAACATTTATGTAATTTGAGTTTAGATCCATTTAGTGCATCTGCTAAAAAGGCATATTATGACCTTTATTTCTGAAAAAAAATATAATGAATTGCATAGTCAAAATTTAGTTCCCTTAAATATGCGCATAGATGTTGAATCTTTTTTAAATGACATACATCAATATGATTCGTTTTTTAAACAATGGGGTGATAAATTTACAGATTTGCCAAGATTTGGGTTGCCGTTAGTTAATAAAAATGGTAGATTAGATAATGTTCCTGAACCTGCGTGTTGGCCGCTCGATAGATGGAATTTTGTAAATTTAGGATATAATGATACCTCAGAAGAATTCACTAACTTCTATAAAGACATACAAAATAATGTTAATGTTGATAAATTAGACTTAGAGGTTGATTTTACAGAACCTACCCCTGTACTTAATATGCCTTCACTTGATCCATTGAATGATATAAAAAAATATATGATCAGAAGCTGTATTTTAAAATGGGATACGAGAGCGAATTTTAAACCCCATTATGACACATGGCACCCTGTTCGCTGGTTGAGGTTATGGGGAACAACTAATCCAGATGGTGTATATTTACGATTTAAAACAGAAGATACAACTGATGGTTTTTGTATGTGGAATGAAACTAAACAAGAACATGAGATATACAGATCAGAGATAAATATTGAACCTGGTAGGTTGTATTTAATAAACACTTTGAAATGGCACGATGCTTTCGCATTTAAAGATGACGTGTATCAATTTTTCATAGCACTTAATGTCGATTCTTATGACCACATTTTGCATGGCGCCATTTAGCAGAATGACCGGTGGTCCTGATGGAACTTATCGGACATGTTGCTATCATTCCCCTATTAGAAAACGATATACAAATGTCATAGATGCTTTTATGGGAGAAGAAATGAATCTTCTACGTGAACGCATGTTGAATAGAGATTATATTGAAGAATGTGGATCTTGCTATTATTATGATTCGGTAGGAGAACTTTCGCAAAGACAAGTTATCAATCAAGAACATTCATATCGTGAAGATTTTTTTCTTGAGGGTTTGGAACTTTCTTTTAGTAATAAGTGCAATTTTGCTTGTGTTACATGTAAACCAGAATCAAGCACTGTTTGGGAAAATCGTGAAGGTAAGATCGATAAAATAAAACCTAATTATGATAATGTAGATTTTAGTAAATTAAAACACTTGTCTTTTACAGGCGGTGAACCTACAATTCAAAGAGAATTTTCGCCTGAATTTTTTAAAATGTTGGATCAACATGTAAATTATGATGTATTGTTTTTTTCGATGAATACAAATTGTACAAAATTTGTACATAATTCATGGTCGAATTTTATTAAGAAATTGAAAAGAGTTATGATCATGGTGAGTATTGATGGAATTGGTCCTGTTGGCGAGTGGGTTAGATTGGGTTTGAAAATGGATATTTGGGAAAAAAATGCTTTGAGGTGGAAGCATTTATTGAAAGACCATAAACAATATACTTATGGGGATTTAACAAGTGGAGTGTGTTCAAATTTTGTTATGACTAATTATAATATATTTAATGTTGATGATACAGAAAAATATTTAACATCATTGGATATTAAAATGAGGAAAACAAATTGTTTTTCTCCTAAGTATTTAAGTCCAGAATATTTACCTGATGAAATTAAAAAAGAATTGCCAACTGATGACTTTATTCAAAATATATTAAACACTAGTGATTATAATGTTGACTATTGCAGACAATTTATAATTTACACACAGTATCTTGAAACATTTCAAAAAGCACCTGAAGAAGCATTGTTTGTTTATAGAAAATTAAAAGAATATGTCTAAGTGGCCAATTTCATTAAATGATATAACTAGATTGCAAATAGAACTTACTTCTTTTTGCAATGCAAAATGCCCTTCTTGTGAAAGACATGAATATTCTGTTGACTTAACAAACCCCTACTCTAGACGATTGAATGATAAATTTATAAGTTTAACCGATTTTAAAAAATGGATTAACCATGACTTTAAGAATTTACAAAAAATACATTTTTGTGGAAACATTGATGAACCGACTTTAAATCCTGATTTGTTGTTAATATGTGAATATGTTAATTTTAAATATCCAAATGTAGAAATTTGGATTGCGACAAATGGTGGTACAAAAACAAAAAAATTTTGGAAAACCTTAGCGAAATATAATACAGTTGTTGTATTTGGTATTGATGGGTTATCAGATACGAATCATATTTATAGAAAAAATGTAAATTGGTCAAAATTAGAAGATAATTATAAAACATTCATACGTCATGGGGGCAAAGCTATTTGGCAATTTATAATATTTGAACATAATAAGCATCAATTATCTCAAGCAAAAAAAATATCAAAAATTGAAAAGTTTTATGCTTTTAATGAAAAATATTCTGAAAGAGAGAATCATGAAGTCGTGGAAGTAAAGAAAAAAAATATATCACATGATTTTATAAAATGTAAAGCAACTTACTTCAATGAAGAATTGGAAAAATCATTTTTTATTGATGTAAATGGAACAGTTTGGCCTTGTTGTTGGATGGGTTCATCCTATTATATTCAAAAATTTTATAATTTTTTTGGAAACACGATTAATCATTTATTAGAAAATAATTTAAAATATAGTGATTTTGATGAAATTATTAAGAGTGAAGTTTTTTCAAAACTTTGGAAAAATTTAAAATTAATGGAAATTTGTAATATCAAATGTAAAAGAAATGAAATCGATGAAGACAATTGGGAATTCAATTGATATTTTAGGTGATAGTTTTTCGTGCCCGAAATCAAAAGTTGATGTTTCAGATTCGTGGATGGAACTTTTAGAAAAAAAATATAATTTTGAAGTAAAGAACACCTCGTTACATGGTGTTGGTGCCCAATGGTGTTTAGAAAAATTTATGGGATTTACAAAATTCAGCGATTTTTTGTTGATCTGTTTACCTGATATGAATCGATTATGGTTAGAATATTTATCTGAAGAAAAGATGTCAGATGCTAGTATGATTTATAGTGTGATGAATAAAAAAAGTTTTGATTTACCTGAAATGATAGATGATGAAATAGCAGATCAATCAAATAAAATTTTTAAAGATTATGAGTCTTTTTATTCAACGGGATTGCATAGAATTTTAGAGGTGTTGTTTGTAAGTTTTATTTTTACAAAACATAAAAAATATAAAAAAATTCTAATATGGCCGTCGTCGGGTAATGGTTATCCTTTTCGAAATTATAATTATACATTAGAAGTTCCGAATAATGTGCATATAGTTTCTAGGTGCTTAAATTTAATTTCTTATTGTGAAAAAAGAAAAGTCGAAAATAATGATGTAATTTTTTTTGAAAACGATACAAGAAATAATCATTTATCTTTTGAAAATCATGTAATATTAGCCGATCAAATAATGAATTTTTTTATTAATAAAATAGTTCCAAACCCATCACAATTCAAATCAAATTTTTTATGAAATGTAATAGATTAGATGGACACATCGATATATGTTCGCCGGATGGTAGAGTAACACCATGCTGTCTTTTTGATGCTTCACATGGATGGAAATCAAATATTTATACTGGTGATGTCGAAAGTGAATGGGTTGATGCGAGAGAACGACTTAAAAAAGGATGGATTCCAGAATGTTCGATATGTGAAGTTAATGAAAAAAAGGGACATGAATCTATGAGACAAACCGCTATAAAAAACGGAATGCAAATATCCCTTGATTTTACTTGTAATTTTATGTGTAGAATTTGTAGACCAGCACTGTCTTCTAAATGGGATTTTGTGGATGAAGATTGGTCTAGATTTGATAAAGACCATTACTATAAAGATAAAAATAGAAAAACATTTGGACCTGCTCAAGAAAAATTTTTAAATTATAGTGATTTAAGCGAATTAAAAGAAGTTAGAATTGTGGGTGGAGAGCCATTTTTTTCAAAACGACTATTGGGGTTTTTACGTAAATTGCCAAAAAAGTTAAAAATTTTATTTAATACTAATGGAAGTATTTTTCCTGATAAAAAGATTTTAACGGAATTAGATAAATTTTCAGATGTACATGTTGATGTGAGTATCGATGCTGTTGGTCCACTAGCAGAATGTATTCGATTTGGTACAAATTGGAATGATGTTGAAGCAAATATTAAGAAACACATTTCTTATTGGAATTGTGTGCATATATATTCTACAATATCAGTTCTAAACGTGAATAAAATGAATGAAGTTTATGATTTTGCGGGGGGAGATGAATATCATGGAGGTCGAAGTAGAATGAATCCTTTATTTAATCCAAATTTTTTACGACTTGAACAAGTCTCGTTAGAGCATAGAAAAAACTGGGGAATAACAGAATTAACTGAAAATAATGATTTTAATAATATAATTTATAGCAATGTTGCAGTTGATTTAGAATATAAAAAAATAAAAGATTTTTTATTAACATGTGATAAGCATCAAGGAATAAACTTCAAAGATGTAAATCCTGAAATTTGGAACATAATAAATGAACATTGAACTATCAATACCTAAAACGGTTAAGCGTTATACTTCTTCGGTTATGAAAAAATTAACTGAAATAGGATATTTTGATGATGTTGACGAGATAGAGAATAATAATCATTTAATAGATCATGTCAAAGAAAAATTTGACATAAAAACTACAAAAACTATAGGACAATGGATGTCCGGGGGTGCAGACAGCTCAATTCTTGCATATATGTTATGTAAAAAAATAAAAGATGAAAATCTTGATATAAAATTTCAACCATTATCCGTGAGGAGAGGTAGGGGTTGGAATCCGATATATGCTGGATATGTTATAGATTTTATTGAAGAAGCATTGGATTTTAAAATGAATGATCATATTGTATATTATCCCGATATAAATGATCCATATCAGAGAGAAATAAAAGAATTTAAAGAGAGAGATATGGATAATTTTGGTTCTGGAGATATTGATATATTATATAGTGGTATAACAAGCAATCCCCCAAAAAACGACAAAACAATTTCTAGAAATAAAGAACACGTTAGAGACGAATCTGCTGATAGGCCATTGGAATCATGGAGTGGGTTTGCTCATTATATAAATCCATTTTTTAAAATTAATAAAAAAGATATAAAAAAATTATATGATAAGTATAATTTGACATATAGTCTTTTCCCGATCACTAGAAGCTGTGAGGGGTCTGATTATGAATCAGGAAATTATACGTTTCATTGTGGTAAATGTTGGTGGTGTGAAGAAAGAATGTGGGCTTTTGGTTTTTTAGATAACCCTCCACAGGAATTTATTTATGATTGAGGAATATAGCTGGAAAAATACGCCAATTGATAAGCGATTTTTAAAAGTCCGCCTTAGTAATATTTGTAATTTAAAATGTCGTATTTGTGGACCCGAATATAGTAATAGGTTTTTGGGTTATAGAGAGATGTTGAAGGATTATGAAATAGATTTTGATTCGTTGGAATATTTAGAATTGTCAGGAGGAGATCCTTTTCAAGACAAGCGAACAGAAGAGTTTCTTTCTAATATAAAACCCCATACAAAGGTATTAATTCATACTAATGGTTGCAAATATCCAAATTATTTAAAGCCAGAATGGGATATTTCTGTTGCCTGTAATGGCGTAAAAGATGTTGCTGAATTTGTGGCATGGGTCGGATTTGATTGGAAAGTTTATTATGATAATTTGGAAAAATGGAAATCTCATAAAGTGTCATGGAAAACTAATATTTCTATACTTAATGTGTTTGACATTAATAATATAAATATGTTAGATTTGAATCCCCATGAAATAATATTTCAGCAAGGGTTTCTTGATATTGCAACGTTGCACCCCGAAGTTAAAAAAACAATAAATATAGAAAATTTTAAAGAATACATATATAGTAAAGAGTGGAACCCCGATTATACTAAAAAAATAGTTGAAGGTGTAAATAATCTTACCGGAAAAAAAATTCCGGCATCCACGAATTTACTTTTTCAGGAGATTTTAAAGTATGAATAACCAAATAGAAGTTTCGATTAAAAAATCGCAAAGATGTCAAAGAAATTGGAATCTTGAGAAAACTATTCCAGAGGCTGATTTAAAAACAATAGTAATTGCCGCAACGGAATGTCCTTCTAAACAAAACATATGTTTTTATAATGTTCATGTGATTCAAAATAGAGAAATAATTGAAGATATACATGATGTTACTTTTTTTGAAAATGATTATGGCGAGGGTTCGGGAAGAACTAATCCTCAAGTATTAGCAAATTTGCTTTTAGCATTTACAAAAAATGACTTAAGAACCGATGCCAATCAAGAAACTTATAATAAAATGCATGGGAAAGATACAGAAGCAAATCAAGCCACATTAGATAAAGATTTGCATCAGTCTATAGGTGTTGCCGCTGGTATGGTTAATTTGACTGCATCTTTATTGGGGTATCAAACGGGCTGTTGTGCTTGTTTTGATGGTGAAAAAATCAAAAGTATTCTAAAAACCGATGATGAGCCAATAGTGCTTATGGGTGTCGGAATTAAAGATGAAACATTAAATCGCCGTCAACATCATATTACTCATGATATGATTCCTTCTTTTAATAAAAATATATCGGTTAACTATATTTAATATTTAATTATAACATGTTTGTGATTGATAACGATCCTAAAAATTTGCCATCAAAAACTTTTTGTGCATTGCCCTGGATGCATATTTCCACTAGACCAAACGGTCATATGCGTGTATGCTGTACTGCAAATGCTTCTTCGGTTCAGGATAAAGATTCAACAAATAAAACAGTTTCGGAAGCGGGTGTTCTTAAAAGAGATGATGGGAAGCCTGCTAATTTAGCAACAACGAGCTTGTTAGATGCATGGAACAATGAATACATGAAGACCGTGCGAAAAATGATGCTTAGAGGAGAACGTCCATCCTCTTGCTTAAAATGTTTTAAAGAAGAAGATGCTGGTCATAGGTCGAAACGACAATGGGAAACTGCGAAATGGGTTAATGAAATCGGGCTTGAAGAAATTATTGGTGAAACCACAGAAGAAGGAACTGTTCCTCCTAAAGTGCGATATATTGATCTTCGGCTTGGTAGCAAATGTCAACTTGCCTGTGTTATGTGTAGTCCTCATGATTCTTCTAAATGGGTAAAGGAATATAAAGAAATATATCCAAATATAAAAAATCCTAGATTAAAAACTTCGCAATTATGGGAAAAAGAATCCGGTAAGCTGGCTTGGTCTGGGGGATCATATGCTTGGCATAAATCGAATCCAACTTTTTGGACAGAATTCTATACTCAAGTTCCAACACTTAAACAGTTATATTGGGCGGGTGGTGAAGCATTAATCATGAAAGAGCATTATATGGTGCTTGAAAAAATTGTTGATATGGGGTATGCAAAAGATATTGAACTTAGATATAATTCGAATGGTCTGGAATGGGAATCGTGTTTGTTTGATTTGTGGAAAGAGTTTAAGAATGTAATTTTTCATTTTAGCGTTGATTCATACGAGGATAAAAATCATTTTATTCGTTATCCTTCTCGTTGGAATGATATTACATCTCAAATGCGTGTATTAGACAATTATCCTCATGGTAATCTTAGACTGACTACAGCAACTACAATTACTGCTCTTAATATTTTTTATCTTCCGGAATTTATAATTTGGAAATTGAACGAAGATTGGAAATTGCTTAATAAATTTCCTGCTGGAGCGGGTATGATTGATTTACATCTTGCGTATTGGCCCCCCCAATTAAATTGTAAAGTATTACCTAAATGGTTTAAACAAGAAATATCTGATAAATTTGAAGAATTTTATCCGTGGCTTGAAGAAAATTGGAAAAAATGTAATGGAGTTAAAGATGAAAATATTGACTTTAAACAATGGAGAGAATTGCCGTATGGTATAAAAAGACTTGAAGGACTTGTGTCTTTTATGAATTCTGAAGATTGGTCTGAGAGATTGCCCGAAACTGCTGAATGGTGTTTTACGATTGCCAGCAAAAGAAACTTAAATTTTATAAAAATTTTTCCTGATTTAGAATGGTTGCAGTGGTATGAATAGTATAGAAACTATAGAGGATAAATCAAATCGGTATCAAATTATTTGGGATTTAGGTAGAAGATGTTCTTATGCGTGTACATATTGCCCCCCGCATCGAAATAATAAATGGTCTCCGCTTTTAGATTATGATAAATTATGCAAAACTGTTGATAATGTTGCAGAATATGCATTATTGTATGACCGGTTTAGAAAGAAGCCCGCTCTTAAAAAATTGAGTTTTACTGGAGGCGAGCCCACAGTGCATTCTGATTTTTTTAAATTTTTAAAATATGTAAAAAATGAATATCCCGATTTTAGTAGAGGATTAACCACTAATGGGTGGTTTAGTAATACTGTTCTAGATAAAATTTTATCATTGACTACCGGGGGGTCGTTGTCTTATCATTGTGAAGCAACAAAACAGCAAAAAGAACAAGTCGTATCAAATGCAATACAATTAAGACAGACGTATAAAGTTAATGTGATGTTTCATAAAGATTATTTTTGGGAATGTGTAGATGTGTGTGAAACATTAGAAAAAAATAGTGTAGATTTTGTACCAAGAATTATAGGAGACGATCATCCTGATGATAAAAAATCTATTGAATTGGGGTATACTCATAAGTACGATAGAAATCAAATGAAATGGTTTCGTGATTATTGGAAATATAAAGGCCAAAGCGTCACTGAAACAGGAAACACCCAACGGGGACTTGGAAGACCCTGTTGTGGTGGAAGGAGTTTCAAAGCAAACGATGCAGATTCTTTTTTTCTTCCGTCCACTAATTTTTTAGGCTGGAAGTGCATGGTTAATTGGTATTTTCTTTTTTTAAATTCGGAGGCTGATGTTGTTTATACTCATCAAACGTGTGGAGTTAATTTACTGGGAGAAGTAGCTCCTCTTGGTAAAATTTCTCAATTTGATAAAATTATAGATGATCTTGCTGATAGTTTATACCAAAAGAAAGTTCCAATGATTACTTGCCCGAAAACTTTTTGTGGCTGTGGGATGTGTGTAACAAAATCTAAAACATCTATTGATGATTTATTTAATAAACACACAATAGATGAATTAACTTATGAAAATGTTTCTCAAAAAACGAGTGATTGGATTACTGACATAACAACTAAAAGAATTTTTATGGAATTAGATGGACCTACAGAAACCGTTTAGATTAGAATTGGAGATTAGTTCTCTATGTAATGCTCTTTGTTCTGGGTGTCAAAGAACGATGCTGGATAATAGAGGTGCATATTATCATAAGGGTAATATAACGATAGCTGAGTTATGTGATTGGTTTGATGGTGTAAATTTAAAAAATGCAAGAATAAAATTATGCGGTGTGTTAGGTGATCCTATCATAAATCCTGATTGTATTGATATTTGTTCATATCTTATTTTAGAAAAAAAAGTTAAAAGTATTGAAATATCGACAAATGGGGGAACTAGATCTAAAAAATTTTGGACCGAGTTAGCAACATTATCGAAATTGAGTAATAAAAAATTATTTGTGCATTGGTCAATAGATGGTGTTACCAAAAATGATTATAGGGAAAATGTTTCAATAGATAAAGTTTGGGAAAATTTTCACACGTATTATGATGCTGGTGGTAAAGCAATATGGCAGTATATTCATTTTGATTATAATGCAGATGAAATTCCATTAGCAAAAAAGAAAGCAGAAGAGTTAGGTGTAGAATTAAAAATAAGAGTTAGTTGGAGAAATACTGCCAATTCCGCAAAATTTAAATCGAGCGAATCATTAAAGATTGATAGTGACGTATATGAGACAGTAGAAAACCGAGCAAGGCAGGGAGTATATGATGCGGCGAATATTGTATGTAGACATCAAATAGAAAATGAATTGTTCATAACTTCAGAAGGAAGAGTGTGGCCGTGTTGTCATTTACATGATGAGCAGGTTTCAGGAAAAACTGATATATTAACTACTATTGGATTGAAAAATGACTTAAGGACATCGAAATTTTATGATATAATCCAATCAGAATGGTATGATAAAATTTTAATTGATTCCTGGAATAAAAGTCATCCTTTACATTTGGCTAGATGTTATTTGTCATGTGGGGATTTTGCTAAAAGAAAGGTTATAAAATGACATTTTGCATGGCCCCATTCGTGCATATGGTTCATAATCCCGATGGTCAATATAGAACATGTTGTATGTTTGATAAGCCATTTGACAAAAAATATAATGATATTAAAGACGCCTTTGACAGTGAAGAAAATCAAAAAATACGAAAAAGGATGTTAAGTGGAGAAAAACTGCCCGAGTGTGAAAAGTGTGATATAGACGAAGCTCATGGAGGAAAATCTTGGAGATCATATAGAGATCAATTTAATGCTCAATTTGATAAAAAATATATCAAAAATCCAGTATTTAAAACGTTAGAAGTTTCATTATCCAATAAGTGTAATTTTAAATGTATTGATTGTGGTCCTAGATTTTCGAATCAATTTGGTCCAATTTTAAAAAATAATTTACCAGAGTTTACTAATTTTAATGATTTGATTCATTTAAAATTACTTGGGGGCGAGCCCTTTTTAGAAAAAAGAAATTTTGAATTATTAAAAAATGTCCCAAGAAAAAATATAAATTTGATGTTGGTTACAAATAATTCTATTTTCCCCAATACTGAACTTTTAAATCTTCTTTTAGATTTTAAACACGTAGACCTCAACATAAGCATTGATGGAATAGGAGAAATAGCAGAATTTGTTAGATATGGTACCAAATGGAGCAAGTTTGAAAAAAATTGGAATAAGTGGTATAATTGGCATTTAGATAAAAGGCCTAAAGTTTTTATAATACCTCATTTTGTTATGCATACCTTGAATGCTCCTTTTTATCAAGAAACATACAATTGGTCAAAAGTAGAAATGCGTAATTGGTCATGGGATTTTTTAAATGAGCCTGCTTGGTTAAATATTTCATATTTACCTAATCATATTAAATCTTTTATTTTAAAACACAATAGAGAGTTTGATGAATTTCTTAAAGGATCATTGAGTAAATTTTTATCTTCAAATTCGTATTCTGAAAAGAATTTTAAAATCATAAAACAAAAAATTTTAACTAACAATCCTCCTGAAAAAATGGAAGAATATATAGATTTATTTTTTTAAATGAGAGATAATCCAAATAGAGAATATAAAAGAGAATGGTTGCAATATGAACGTCAGCAACCAATGTTTGATGAAAGTATAAACGAATTTTATGCTGGTGTTTTTAGAGATAGCCCAACACAACAAGGGAGTTTAGATGATTATTTTATAGATACCCTTGTTGATTGGTTAAAACATCATAAATTTAGTACGTTTAGCGGTATTAATGCTTTTCCTGTGAAACATGTAATACAAGGATGTACTCATTTTATTGATGATTTATATCAAAGATGTGGAGACATACAAACTTTTGAAAAAGATTACAAATACCATTGGAGGTTGAATAATAATATAAAATATGCTACAATAGATACATTAAATTCAAATAAAGAATTGTTAATTGCTATGCCGTTTCCTTATTATGGTGATATGCATCCAAATATGTATGAAATTTTAGATAAATGTCATGAATTAAACATATCGGTGCATGTTGATTCTGCTTGGATTGGGTGTATTCGTGATATTGAATTTAATTTCGATCATCCTGCGATTAAAACATTTGCGGTCAGTTTGAGTAAAGCTGGTATTGGGGGTAATAGAATTGGTGTAAGATTTGCTCGTGAAGAACCCGAAGGATCTATTACACTGATGAATAATTTTAATATGAATCAACATCCTTTAATGTATCTAGGAATTCGTTTTATGGAGGAATTTGGTCCAGAATATTTCTGGAGAAAATATGAAAAAAACTATTTTAAAATTTGTGAAGATTTTAATTTAAAACCCACAAAAACAATTCATTTGGCATTGGATGATGATAAGCCTGTAGGGATTAGACCGTTATTGAGGTCATTATGACGCCCTGTATTTTACCCTGGATTAATTTCGGAACTAATCTTTCAGGTAGACCTAGAGTGTGTGGTTATAGTGATATCGAAAAACAATGGAAACAAATGTTTCGTAAACGAGATATTGATTGGATTCCCACTCTATCTGAAAATCCTCCTGAGGGGAGTTTTAATTCATTGAATAAGGAGTTCGGCGAAGAATATCTGAAATGGGTTAACAAATTAGATAACAGTAGTATAGAAGATCAATGGAATGGTTTATATTTTAAAGAAATACGCAAATCATTTTTAAATAATGAATGGCCTGAAAACTGTAATAGATGTAAGCACGTTGAAGAATTGAACGGCGTGAGTAAACGCATGGATGAAAATCACATGTGGTTTGATAAATATGAACATTTAATCTCACATACAATGGATGATGGTGATGTAAACGTTCATCCTTTTCATATAGATGTTCGTACAGGTACAATTTGTAATTTTAAATGCATTCATTGTAATCCTGCCGTTAGTTCGAGATGGCTCGAAGATAGAACACTAATAGAAAAATATAATTATATTCATAGAACTGGGTATGATACTAATGCTTGGATATCGCAAGATAGTGCGTTTTGGGATAATTTAGATATAAGTCAAATAAAAAGATATAATTTTCTAGGCGGCGAAAGTTTTTGGAATAAACGACATAATGAATTTATTAAGCGGTTGAATGGAAGTTCATATGCTAAGAATGTGGAAATATCATATGTGAGTAATGGTTCTTTAAAATTTGAAAATATGGAGAATTTTAAAAAAGTGAGACTTAGGCTTTCGGTTGATTGTGTTGAACGGGCTGGAGAGTATTTTAGATATGGTTTGAAGTGGGATGAATGGTGTAATAATCTAAAAGAATTTCCTTCGAATTTTGATGTATCATTTCAATGGACGTGTAGTAATGTGAGTATGTTTTATCTTATTGATACATATGATTTTTTGCGTGAAAATTTTCCAAACATAAGATTTTTATTTGAAAACCATGTCACAGAACCGTATCACCTGTCGGCACAAAATTTGCCCATTGAACTAAAAAATGAAATCAAAAAAAATATTGATTCATATATGTTTACCGAAAAAGCAAAAGAAGTTTTGCCTTTTTATATAAATTATATGTTTGAAAAAGATGGTTGGTCAGATAATGGCGATATATTGATAAATTATCTTAATGATCTAGATAAAGCAAGAAATACTAATTGGAAAGAGAGTTTATGTGGTCTAGAGACACGATTGAGTGGATTGATATAGAATTGACATCATATTGTAATATTGATTGTCCTGGATGTTTTCGTCAAATTAAAAGAAACAAAGTAAACAGTGTTTTAAATAAAGATGTAATATCACTCAAACAAATTAAAAAATGGATTACAAAGAAAACTTTTCCTAATTGCAAGTTGATAAATTTTTGTGGATCAATAGATGAACCAACATTGCATCCTGAATTATTAGAAATTTTAGATTATTTAGATGATGTAAATATAAACATATCAACTAATGGTTCAACCAAAACTAAGAAATTTTGGAAAAATTTAGGAGAAAGAAGAATATCTATATTTTTTGGTATCGACGGGGTTGATCAAAAATCATTAGAAAAATATAGAATAGGTTCTAATTATAAAAAAATCCAAGAAAATTGGAAAGAATTTATAAAAGCAGGAGGACATGCGACTTGGCAATTTATAGCATTTGAACATAATGAGCATTTGATAGATGATGCAAAACGAATAGCAAAAGAAGAAGGATTTGAAAATTTCAGATTGATATATTCCCATAGAAATGATAATAAAGAATCAAAGACTAAAACTAGAAAGATGGAACATAAAATAGTGTGTAAATATGGAAATCAAAAAAGAATTTTTTTAAGTCATACTGGAGCATTATTGCCATGTTGTTTTTTTAATTCTGAATATTTACAGGTCTATGGTGGTAACGAAATAGAAACTAGATTTATGAAAAAGTATCAAGAATTGGGAGGGCCTCTTGAAATTAATTTAAAATATAATACTCCTGATGAAGTAATGACGGGAGAATTATATGATTATGTAATAAACTCTTGGAACAAAAATCCGATGGAAAAATGTTGGACTACGTGCAAGCAATCTAATCAAGATGTATTTATAGATGAAGAATTTTAATGTTAAAATGCTATTATGCTTTGGGTGGAATAAATTATAAGAATGGCGTGATTACAACATGTCCTAGACAATCAGATCAATTGGTCTATACACATGAAACTGTTTTGCCTTCTGAAATATTTAATCATCAAAATTTTAGAAATCTCAGAGAACTTCTATATCAAGACAAGTGGCCGTCAGGCTGTGATACATGTGAAGATATGGAACGAGATAATTTAATTTCTATGAGAAAAGATTATTTGCCGATAGATGGTTGGTTCCATAAAAGCCACGGGGGTACAACTGAGCTGAACCGCGAAAGTTGTAACACTCCATTATTAAAATGTTATGATAAAAATAATCATAAAACTGATTTTAAGGGATTAAGGCATTTAGAATTAAGATTTAGCACAGCATGTAATTTTGCATGTTTGCATTGTTCTAAGGTTTATTCTTCTGGGTGGATTACTAAACTATTAAATTATAAACCTGATAAAGAAGTGCATCAATATGATTTAAGACAATTATTGGGAACAGAACATCGACATGGTCCGAATGATAAAAATGAAATGAGCCTTTCGACAGAAGATGCTTTGAAAATCATTGATGATTTGAATGAAAATTTTCCCTATTTGGAGTATATTGATTTTTCTGGAGGAGAATTGTTATATCAAAAACAGTTTTTTCCTACGCTTAAAGGATTAGCCGAACATCCTAATGCTAAAAATATGAATATTAGTTTTCATTCAAATTTTAATTCTCCTAATTTAGACGTTTTAAAATTATCAGAACTTTTAGCTCCTTTTAAATCTTCGTCTATAATCATATCTATTGATGCTGGAAGAAAAATGTATCCTTATTTTAGAAATGGTGGTGATTGGGAAAAACTGAAACAAAATATATATAATTTTAAAAAAGAAAATAAACATACTTATTTAAGCGCATCAATAACCACTTCAATATATCAAATGCTAGATCTGTATGATATTTTTGATTCAATACTTGATTTATATCCTCCCACTGATAAACCAAATTCTGAAATACAATTTAATGCGTCTATTGTGCAAACTCCGAAGTATATAAATCCGTCTTTGATCATGTATGATTTTGCAGAAGAAACAGAACACGATATTAAAAAAACTTATGAACTTATAGAAAAAAAAGACATGACGGGTAATATATTATATGAGAGACAAGCAAAAATATGGCTCGACTATATTGTGCATTATGTGAAAAACACAAAACTTTCTTATAATAATTTTAATAGATTTTTGATATATCGAAAAAAATCAGATGAAATTTGGGGTCAGAATTTTAATGATTATTATGACAATTATCAAATTGAAAATAATGAATTAGTAAGAGTTAAATGAAATTAAGTGAATATGATTTTACCAAGATACCTTGGGATAGAATTGAACGAGTTGGGACCTGGAAAATGTTGGATACTGACTTATTTACAGTGTCCTGGCTGTTAGGTCGATTTTGTAATTATAGATGTTCGTATTGTTGGCCATATGCTAGAAGCAATACGAAAGATCATAGGCCCACTAAGTTGTGTCTTGAAACAATCGATGAAATTAAATTACAGGCGAGACAGAGAGGGTTTAATAGTTTTCATTTTAGCTTATCTGGGGGTGAACCCACTTTTCATCCAGGATATTTAGACATACTTAAGCATCTTTCTGATGATGTACATAATACTAATTATTCTTCTATACATATGACATCAAATTGTTCTCGGCCTATGAAATGGTTTGAACGATATGTCGAATCCGCTAAAAAATTTACAAGAGCATCTATTACCGCATCATTTCATCGTGAATATCTTGATCTGGACAAGTTTGAGGGTTTTGCTGATAAACTTGAATTTTGTCAACGTAATGGTGTGCGTGTCACAATTAATTCTGTTATGATACCAGAAACTTTTGATGAAACATATAAAAATCTGCTTTATTTTTATGAACGAGGTATAAACGTAACGCTTAAACCCCAGAGTGATCCTACCGCAACGTTTGTTGTTGATGGATATACAAAAGAACAAATACATATACTACATAATGGAATGCCTCAGATTACAAATATGGAAGTTAAATCAAAAAAACTCAAAAATATTCGTCAAGAATTTGAAATTGTGATGAATGATGATGAGGGAAATGAATGGTATCTTGATCAATCTGAAAGGTTCAATGCGTTTAATTTTAATAATTTCAAAGAATGGATGTGTTCTTCTGGCTATCGTAGTTGTATTATTCGTGAGCCTGATGGGAGCATTAAGCGATCTTATTCTTGCAGAGATGTTCCTTTAGGAAATATTGAAACAGGATTTAAATTATTTAATGATGTAAAACCTTGTATTACGGATGCGTGTGTGAGTTCTGCAGATAGCAAAATTCCAAAAAAGAAATTAAATTGCTCATTGCCTTTATGGAAATGCTCATAAATTGTTTTAGAAAATTATGAACGAAAAAATAATCGATAATATCATACAAGATTATTCTTTACGAGAATTGCAAAACATTTCTTCAATAATATTATCAAATCATAATGCAACAAGTGCCTTCATAAAACAATTCAAAGCAGATCATGATAGCCAGCAATTTTATAAAAATGTTATTAAATGGTATGTAAAAAAATATGAATGTTTTCCATAAATCCTCTTTGTCTGATCCTTTAACTTTTTATTTTGTCCCGAATGACGGGGGGCTTGGAGATAGGTTCGTATATGTTTCTGCATTTCTAAGTGTAATGGATTATTTTGAACGTGATAGTGTCGTTTATATGTGTGAATCACTGGACGTTCATCCAAAGCCAAAGAAACTTTTATGTGAAGATTTTTATCAAATAATTGATTTTTTTCAGTTTAAAAGACCTAAAAATAAAATTACAACTGTGCATTTAAAGAAAAAAATATCATGGCAAGACGCTCATGTAATGATTGAAAATACCTACGAGAATACTTACGATAAAGATTTTAAAAAAATATCTCTTCCGACAGGGTGTAATTACTATAATAATACTTTTAATATGCTGTACAATAAAATATGGACTGATGGATCGTATTGGCCTATTGATTTTGATATTAGAGAAAAAAGAAAAAAAGTTTGTTATCTGGTGTATGATAAAAATCAAGATATAGTAACTAAAAAACAAAGAATGAAGATAGACTTTTTGATTAGAAAGTTTCCAGAAATAACATTTTTTCCTTTAGAGGATTTTAACTATTCTAGAAATGTAGAAATATTACAAATGTCTGATTTTATTTTTGCTACAGAAGGAATGTGGACTCATTTATCTAGAGCAATGAATATTGATACTATAGCACATACCACAAATATAGATATCAATGAAGAGATTAATAATCAGGGGCACTTTAGTTCTCCTAGATTTGATAGCTGTTTAGAAAAAGCGAAAGATTTATGTACAGACTTAATGATATAAGACATATACATTTTGAGCCTACACAAAAATGTCAAGCAATGTGTCCTATGTGTGATAGAACCAATAATCCACACATAAAGAATGCTGAAATTTCTATTGATCAATTTAAACAAATTATCGATGTTAGTTTAGCACAACAATTGACTAGTTTTCTCATGTGTGGCAATCATGGAGACCCCCTGGCGGCAAAAGACTCCCTTGACATATATGAATGGTTGCGATATAATAATAAAGACTTATATCTTCATATGACTACAAATGCTGGAGGACGATCAGATGATTGGTGGAAAAGACTTGCAGGAATTTTTGGACATCACGGTAGAGTGTCTTTTTCGGTAGATGGTTTGGATGATACGAATCATTTATATCGAGTAAATGTTGATTGGGCCCGAGTTGAAAATTCAATGGATGTGTTTACGCAAGCAGGCGGAAAAGGTGTTTGGGTGTTTTTGATATTTGAACACAATGAGCATCAAGTGGAAGAAGCAGAACGTATGGCTAAATTATTCGGTCTTGATTTTATAAAGAAAAAAACTGGTAGATGGGTTCAAAGCTATAAAGATGATAAAATATTCAAAAAAACAACTATTAAAGGAAATGAAATTAAGCCTCCAATCAAAAAAGAACATCAAAATAAAAGTGTAAACGAATATGATAAACTGCTTAACTATCACGGCACTTTTCAAAATTATTTAGACAGTACTGGAATAGAATGTAAATCTTTAAAGTCAAGAGAAATTTATATTTCAGCAGAGGGATTGGTTACCCCCTGTTGTTGGACTGCTGGAAAATTATATAAATTATATGAACAATTAGGACAGAACCAGATATGGTATTATCTAGATGATATTAAAAACATTAATGCTTTATATAAACCATTAAATGAAATAATAGAAGGAAGTTTTTTCAGAAAAATAGAACAGTCTTGGAATATGAGTTCTTGTTCACAGGGAAAATCAATAGTGTGTGCAGAAAAATGCGGTACAGGGTTTGATACATTTGGAGATCAGTGGAAATGACAATTCATATTTTTGGAGATAGTTTTGCTTGTATTTGTGAAAATGTTACAGACAAATGTTGTTGGCCTCATCGATTGTCAGTATTGAAAAAGGAAAACGTGCGGGGTTTTGGGAAGGCCGGATCGGGTCCCAATGATGCCTTAACAAAACTTGTTTTTCAATTAGAAGAAGAACTTATTAAACCGCATGATACAGTATTTGTGGCTTTGTCAGATCAAAAAAGACTAAACTTTTCGTTTTTGAAAAATAAAAATGATTCGGCTTATGGTATTTTTCAAATAGCAGAAGATGATTATGCGGGAGATGCTCATTTCATGAAAAAAGTTGCGGGGAACACGTCTCAGAACTTCGAAAGTATTTTAAAACTTGGTAATGAAATTAAAATTATTGCACAATCTTTAGGACCAATGTTTTTGTATGAAAATGTAAAAAATATTTCTTTTTTGCGATTAATAGCTAACAACTTTAAAAATATTAGATTTATAGTTTTCACTTGTTTTAGTTTAGATCATTATATAAGTTATTATAAAAATTTTAATATAACCTCTACCAAATTATTGAATTCGTTAATATTTGATTCTTTGGATTCGAGTAATTTTGATTATGTGAAAATTCCCATTGGGCATATAGTTGGTCAAGCGTCCAACAGTGATATTTTTTTATTAAATCACATGACATCAGAACAAAACATGAAGTTTGCCCAATTAGTTTATGATGTTATAATGTATAATAAAATTGATAAATCTTGGTTTGTCAAAGACGTGCCATATGATGATCCTGATGAGTCGTTCAAAAAAATGGAGCCATTGTTTATCTATGAATAAGATTAAAATTAATTGTCTCAAGTGGGGTACAAAATATAATTTTGATTATGTTAATAGAACGTATGGTGGATTGTTGAAATATTGTCGAGTTCCATTTCATTTTGTGTGCTATACTGATGATTCTAGAGGAATATCTTCTAGAATCGAAACAAAGGATATACAAGAACTTAGGCCATATGATACAAAGAGAGTTTTTACATATGAAAAATTATTTCTTATTGATAATGACGAATATGATAAAAATATTTGGATAGATTTAGATGTATTGGTTCATGAAGATATAACCGAATTGATAACAAGAAAACATCATAATATTACATTTATATGGAACTATTGGAATGATTATGAAAAAATTAGTTTATTCAATTATGGTCGCGGAGTGTCTTGTCATACAAACTCATCATTTGTTGCATGGGATAAAGGGACAGCTTCTTGGCTTTTAACTTATACTAAAAATAATTGGGAAAAGATAAAATGGACATATAAAAGTTTAGACAAATATTTGTTTTATCAGCATCATAGAAATAATAAATTGAATTTGTGGGAAAAAGACCTATTTTCAAACTATAATAAAGAACAATATCAATTAAAAAATAAAGTGACATTGTTCAATACATCTCATCTTTTCAATAATAAAAATATGAAAGATATCAAACACTATGAATTACATGAATCACCTGTACAGGAATTATGGAAAACTTATTCTATTGGGCTGTAAATCACGAAAAAATATCTGTATTATGTTGTCCCAATTTTAAGTTTATCAAGACTTTGAGGGGATTGGATATGGAAATTGATAATATAAATTATGATATTAATTTTAGATATATGTCAAATGTTAGGTGTAATGATTTTGTGTTTGATGATGTTAAATTGCATACTTGTGTATTACATTATAATTGTGAAAAAACATATCCTGTGGGTCGAATGCATAAAGGAATTTTCATTTTAAAAGGTGATGATAAAGAACATAATGGTGATTGTAATCCTATTTGTTCGATTAATAAACTGGTCGATGATAATGAATTAACAGAAGTTTTTGATTCATTCGAAATACAATGTAAAAATAAAAAATATAAACAATATTGTGTATATGGAACAAATTTATAATTGGCGAAAAAATAAAAACGATATAAGTCTTCATAATATTGAAATAGGATCTTATAATGATCAAATTGGTTTGATTAAAGACACTATTGGAGAACACAATACAGAAATCGGAAAACACAATACAGAAATTGGTTCGATTAGAGATACTATTGGAGAACACAATACAGAAATTGGTTCGATTAGAGATACTATTGGAGAACATAAAGAAAAAATTTCTATGTGTGAAAATGATAATCGAGAAACTCCATATTATTGGGTTAATCAGTGGGTTAATAATAATCTGCCGTCGTATTCTAATAATTTTGATGATTCCGTATCTCAAGGTCAATATGAATCTAAATTGTGGCTTTCTCAAGAACTAAAAAAAATACAATATTCGGGGGATCTTCATATTGATATAATCGGTTCGTGGTTTGGATATCCATTAATTGAAATGTTGTCGAAAAATTTCAACATATCTCAAATTGATTTATATGATTTGGATGAAAATTGTCATAAAATATTTGCACAGTATAAAAATCACTTTGATGAAAAATTTAAAATTGCACAATTTGGAGATTTTTTTGAACGTACAGAATTGAGAAGACGGCAATTAATAATAAACACTTCTTCAGAACATATGGCTGATATTGCTTTAATGAAAGACTGCTATAAAGATTATCCAATAAAACCTACTATAGCAATACAATCAAATAATTATTTTGAGTTAGATGATCATATAAATTGTGTAAAAGATGTTAATGAGTTGGTTGAAAAAAATCAAATTAAAGATGTTTTATATAAAGGAAAACGCTCCTTACCGTTATATGACAGATTTATGGTGATAGGGAAATGGTAACCGTTGTTCTCGTATGTACGGGAAATAAATATGATGAGTGGTATGTTGATAATATTCTTCATATGATTCGTGAACATGGAAAATTGAAATATGAAAACGTTTATATAATAAGAGATGGAGAAGGTGCTGTTTTTGATAAATTGCAAATGTTTAAAGAATGTGTTAATGATGTAAATTATTTATATTTCGATTTAGATATAATTATTAAGGGTCCCATATCTCATTTAATTAAAGACGATTTTACTCTTCTTACTGCCTGGTGGAGAGATTCGCTTCATACCCCTTTAAACTCTTCAATAATGTCGTGGAAGGGAAATCATGTTCATATTTATGATAAATTTTATGAAGATGAAGATTATAGCAGAGTAAAATATTGGAAAGGCATCGATGAATATATTTACAGAGAAATAGATTATAAAATTTATGATAAAGTGTGTTGGTCTTATCCTTGGAATAGAGACGAATTGGAACATTCAATTTGTTTATTTAATCATGATTTTGCGCCTGCAATGAAAACAGAAGAATGGACAAAAAAATACAGATTATTAGAAACTTATTGACAAAAGAAGAATGTTTTGATCTTATCGTATCTTGTAGAAAAAAGGTTCGTTTTGCTAGAGTTGTAAATAGTGAATTTTCTGATGAAAGAAGATCTAAGGTTTTTATTTGGTTAAATGATTTTGAATTGGAAAAAAAATTTAATAGTTCTAATATGGTATTTCAGTTTTCAGAATATTCTAAGTTAAATTATTATCATTGGCATAACGATTTTGATACTGCTCGGTCAACTTGTAAAAGAATAGAAACATGTGTTATACCTTTAAATGCTGAATATCGAGGAGGATCTTTTGAAATTAAAGACAGTGATTCCATAGAATTGAGTGTGGGAGATTGTCTTAGGTTTGATTCGAAATTAGAACATAGAGTAAAGCCTGTTTTAAAAGGAATAAAATATTCTTTAGTTGGGTGGATAATGCAACAAAATAACATTTAAAACATATGATAGACAAAACAAATGAAATAATTTTGATACATGCTTATTTGTCTGATGAAGAAAGAAAGTCTGTATGTCATAAATTTATAAAACAGTTTAAATCTTTTGGGTATGATGTTTTGATTACGAGTCATTTGCCTCTTGACAAAGACACTCAGGAATTAGTAGATTATGCAATTTATGATAAAGATAATATGTTGGTCGATGATCCTGAATTGAAAGGATATTTAATTCATTATGCTTATGAACTTGATGATGAAGGTAACGTGTCTCCTATTTTTAATATTGCAAGTAGAGAATTTTTTAAAAATAATACAATATTTGCAGTTTTACGATTATTACTCGCAGGGGTTACATATGCGAAATTGCTTAATAAAAAAGTAATCCATTTATTTGATTATGATGGATTTTTGCCATTTGATGACGAATTAATAGAAAATTATGATATTATAGAAACTCAAGGAAAACAAGCAGTATTTTATAAACGTGAAACAGAAGATTTAAATGCGCCTGATGGTGAACACTATGTTGGGGATAAAATTAGACATTGGCAGATTATGACATTAATTATGTCGTGTAATGTAAATTTTTTATATCGTAGATTGAGTATGTATTCTGATCAGCATCTTAAACAGATGATGATTAATCATGGTCTTCATATAGGTGAAGAGTTATTGGGTTATGTGTTGGGTATATCTTACCTGAATAAGCAGGAAGATTCCTTTGAAGAAAATGTTGAGATAAAAGATCTTGAAACATCTGTTCAAAGAACGGGTTTCGAAAAACAAAAAATTTATACTGATGCCGAATATCCCTGGATCTGTCTTGCTTGGTATGAACCAAATCGGGGATATAGGTTTTTTGCTATGCCCCCAAAAGGAGAAATAAATTGTTCTATTTTTAGAAATAATGTTCATTATTCTTCTTTTACTTGTGCTGATTGGGGTTACAGAACAGATTTTTTTTCTGAAGATGATCTTGAAAATATAACAATTTATGTGAATGATAAATTCTTTAGAGAATATGATTTCACTAAACCAGAAACAAAAGAACGTATTTTACTTTGTAATATTTGGAACGATGCTCCCTCTCAATAATATTAGTGTTATAATTCATACGTGTGATGAATACAGTCATTTTTGGGATGGTTGGTATACTATGTTTGATCATTTTGGATTTTTGGATTTAGATTGGCCTATATATTTTTGTAATGAAGAAATAGAATTGCCCTTTAATGATCCTAGAATCCTTCAGATTAAAACGGGTAAAAGTAAAAAATATATGGGAATCGAAGAACGAGATTGGTTGCCTACTTATGGGGGACCAAAACAGATTGATGAAGGATGGAGTGATAGACTTATAACTGCTTTAAACTCGGTTCAAACAAAATATGTTTTATACATGCAAGAAGACCAGTGGCCATTTAAGCAAATTGATGCAATATTATTTAATAAATTATTAAATTTTGTACGATTCAATGATGTGAATGGTTTGAGATTACACCGACTTACTTCTCCTTATGTTTTAGATGAATACGAAGAAACAGACCATTATATACAAAATAAAAAAATTTTAAAGGCTAAAAAAGATGGGGGGTTTTTGTTATGTCATCAACCGACTATTTGGAATAGGGAATTTTTATTGAACGTAAACATTCCCGGTGAAGGATTTAGAGATAATGAATATGCTGGAACTGAAAGAGTTAAAAAACAATATAAAGATCCAAAAATTTTTTTATATCACCATCATTGGTTTTTAGAAAAATCTGCTTCATCTGCTGGTTTGTGGATTCCCGAAATTGAATGGGAATATAGAGAAGTTGCAAGAGAACGTGTTGTTTATAATTATTTTAATATGATTAAAAAATCTGAATGAATAAAACAAAAGTATTTGCAGTTAGAGTACGTGACAAATATGATCAAAGAGTTGAAGATTATATTAATTCAAAAATATCGAATGTTACATGGATTAGAGATGAATTGCCTGGAGTAGATTTACAATGGAATAAATTACGAGTCATGAATATGGATATTGATGAGCCGGTTCTTGTAATTGATATTGATACTTTTTATATTAATGATTACACTAAAGCTATCGATTATCCTATAGAAAGAGGGGAATTTTTAACAGCCAAATCTTGGTGGAAAGATACTTGGAATGAAAATTATTCATTATGCGGAGGATTTCAAAAGTATTATCCGAAAGATTGTAAATACATTTATGATGAATTTATGGGCAATATTAATTATTGGTCGCAATATTATATTACCCTTAAAATAACAACAGGGCCAGTTAATGGAGAACAATTTTTCATAGAAGATCAAGTAAAGAAAAAATTAAAATTGAAATATCTTCCATCAACATGGGTGACTAGAATGTGTAATAAAAAAAATTTAAAAGAACTTGCTTCAATAAACGCAATGTATCCAGGAGAATATGTTTATTTGGACGGGTTTCATGATGATATTAAAATAGTACATTTTAAAAATGAAGAAATTGATTATTCTTTTTTATCTAATAATATCACTTCATTATAAGCTGAAAATAGTTCAATTAAATTAGTTGCTTTTCTAAGTTTGCTTCTAGCTTTTTTGTTTTCGCTATTTTGAATTTCTTCTTTTTCGAAAAGCTGTAATTTATATTTAAATAGTGTTTCTGAAGAAATATCAGCAAGTAGTATATCTATATTTTCGGGAATTTTTTCTTCTGATTTTTCTGACGTGGACATTTCAATATCATTGACTATTAAATAGTACCAGTGCATTGCTTCAATAATTGATGATGCTTTTCTAATATTAGAACGATATTCTTTTTTATCGCTTTCTTGAACTGGTTGTGTTTCAAATATTTCAAGTTTTGTTTGAAACAATTCTTCTGTTGAAGCAGTTCTTATTGATTCCCATGAAATGGGTTTTGTGTTATCAATAGTTTCTATGTTAAGATTACCGGCTAGTTTATATTCTAAAAATTCATCAAAATCTTTTTCTCTTTTAGCCATGGCGTCATGAAAATTTGCTGATTGTAGTTGTATTCCCTCTAAAGTTTTGTTTCTGTGATTTTCGGGTAATGCTTTTAGTAGTGTCTTGAAACAATATGTGTCTAGATGAGTTTCGATTTGTTTTACTTCAATGTCTGGATGAGGTATTTCTACATCTTCGCCATCGGGAATTTCTCTAAATCGTACTAATACAGGATTATCTTCTGCTGTATAATCTGGATATTTATGGAAAATTGTATTGACTTTGCATCGACTCCAATATGTTAACCATGTTTCGTAATCAGAGGCATGAAATGCTTCGTTAAGAGTAATCATTATGTTTCCTTTTATGGTGTTGGTGTTCTTTCGCCGTTTGTAGTAAAATAATAGGGTCCGCTGGAATCAATTATGGCTCCTGAAGGTGTCCATGTTCTGGTATAAATCGAGGGTGTCCCTGATGGTCCAGTTAATGTATCAGTCGTGCTTTGATATTTTTTATCGTAAAAAGTTCCTTTATTTGTTCCAACAATTGAAGTTGCAACATTATATACGAGATGTCTTCTTGCAATTATGTTTAAATAAACATCATTTATTAATTTAGCTGTAGCATCATAAGAAGTGCTAGATTCTAATTGTATTTCGTTATTAGTGCCGTCCCATCTAGTATAATTATCTGGAGTTGATGGTTCAGTAGTATTTGCTGTTTTTAACCATAGTTTATATGCACCATAAGGACTACTAGCGTATATTGTATCAGTAAAAAATGCTCCTTTATCAGACCAGGTTCCGCCTCCTGGATTAGATACTGCAACTCTATAAGATCCAACTTCATCACCTGTTTGCATTTGTTGAAGGCAGTGAGTAGCAAGCGTATCTCGAAGATCTGTTTCTGTGGTTGGGCCTATTTTTAAATCCGGAGAGGTCCAATATAATAATCCAGAATTGTTTATGGTTGCTGAACTGGGGGCCGCTGTAGAATGGTTCATATTTTGATAAAATGTTACGGATGAAGATGTGAAAGTTGTTTGATCCGGTTGGCCAATTATCGTGTCTGGTTCTGCGCCTTGATAATTGCCTGTGTCATCTGGTTCGGTCATGCTTCCGGATATTCTATATCCATTAGTAGCTGTTCCTATGGAAACAAAAGGAGATGATCCTGAAGTTTTTACTTCGCCTGGATACCCTGTACCTGCATCTAGAAGAGCCGCATATCTTTTTCTTAGAAAATAACTAAGAATTTCTAGTTCGGTATCAGAATATTGTCGTAGGTCTTTGTTTACTGCATCCCAATATAAGTGTCTGTATTGTGTCATAATTAATCCATTGACAAAAAGTTCAAAATAGTGTAAACTATATAATAGTTGTTATTTATATTTATATTTAGTTAATAATTAAAATCGTTTATGAAAATTTTATATATTACTCCTCATTTATCTACGGGCGGAGCCCCCCAATATCTTCTTAAAAAAATCGAATTATTATACAATGATAATGATATTTATGTAATAGAGTATAATGATTATGGGTCTTATAGAGTTCAAAAAGATAAAATATTAAACATTCTAAATGATCAGTTAATAACTTTGTCCGATGATAAATCTGATATTTTAACATATTTAGATAAAATAAAACCCGACATTATTCATTTTGAAGAAATGCCTGAATTTTTCGTGGATGATAAAATAGCTGAAAAAATTTATAAGAAAAATAGAAATTATTTGATTTTTGAAACATCTCATGATTCTTCCTTCGATCCTTCGTCAAAGAAATTTTTTCCAGATAAATTTTTATTTTGTAGTGATAATCAACTAATAAAATTTAGATCAATAGATGTTCCTGCATGTGTTATAGAGTATCCCGTCGATAAAAAAACATCAGAAAAAGAAAGAGATGTTGCATTGAGAGAATTAGGTGTTGATCCTGCATTGAAACATGTATTAAATGTTGGATTATGGACATCAAGAAAAAATCAAGTGGAAATTATTGAATACGCTAAACTTTTGCCTGACGTACAATTTCATTTTGTAGGGAATCTTGCGGAAAACTTTAAAGAATATTGGGAACCTTTAACAAAAAACTTGCCCGATAATTGTATAGTTTGGGGGGAAAGGTCTGATGTAGAAAAATTTTATTCATGTATGGATTTATTTTTATTTACGTCTAAGGGAACTAGTTTTGATAAAGAAACGAATCCATTAGTTGTGAAAGAAGCTTTGTCTTGGAATATACCTGTATTAGCACATAAACTTGACACTTATATTGACAAATATGACGAAAAAGTTACTTGGCTTTCTGATGATTTGAATATTAATTTAATTAAAATGTCTAGACTACTGAACATTAGTGATCGTCTTGTAAGTTGTTCGATTGAAGATACCAAAATAACTTTTCATTTTTTAAGCTTATATGAATGTTTTCATGAGAAATTGTTGTGCTTATATGAAATAGATACTGGGTTATTAGCCTATAGATCACACATTTTAACAAACTCAATGTGGTGTCAGCCGCATTGCGGAAAAGATGTAGTTAACGGGTTTATAGTAAAGATATTTGATGCTCCTAAAGATTATTATTCTAATTTAAGTGATGTGAATTTGTTAGATAATCATCATCTTTTATATGAAAAAACATTTCCACTTAAATCAGAAGTTGATATTAAAATTCTCGGAAAAAATAAACATTTTCATGGAATAGCGGACGATCCTTCTTCCTGGTATACTTTTTATGAAACTTTGATATTACAGTATTATAAAAAATTAAATTTGACAGAAGGGGATACTGTAATTGATATTGGTGGTCATTATGGTTTTTTTGATATGTATGCTTTAAATCAAGGAGTTTCGCATATTCACACAATTGAACCCACTAAAACAACATTTGATATTTTATGTAAAAATTTGGGAGAATATAGAAATATTGAAAAACACAATTTAGCAATTTCTTTTGATAATAACAGTAGAGAATTTATTACTATTGGATCCAGTTCATGTAATTCTTTTTATGATAATTTTAATAATAGCGCAAAGAATACAGAAAATCAGGGAGTAATAAAAAAAGAAATTGTTGATTGTGTTACGTTTGAACAATTTATGAAAAATAATAGTATTGATAGAATAGATGCGTTAAAATTGGATTGTGAAGGGGCAGAATGGGACATATTACCAGTGATTCATGATGATTTTTTTAAATATAAATTGAGAAAACTTTCTATGGAAGCACATCCGTTTGGTGTTGAGGGTGAAATGAAACTTCATGCAACTAATTTTATAACGAGATTAGAAAGTTTGGGATATCAAGTTATTGCTGATTCTCAAGTAACAACTAATGGCGAATTGGGTAATTTGTGGGCAATAAGACGTCCAAAAATAAAAATAGTTCATATGCTTGTTGATGTGGATTCAGAAAGAGAAAAAAAATCAATAACACATCTTAAAAAATTATCTGAATATTCAGATTGGTCATATGTGCAAATGGTGAATCCTTTATATGAAAATTTTCCCCCGAAAAAAACATGTGCTAGACCAAATGATGTGCAAATGAAATCGGGCGAATATAAATTAACACCTGCTCATTATGGTAATTTTTCTGCTCACAAATCTGCTATAAATGAACATTTAAATGAAGACTTTGATGCCGTTTTATTTTGTGAATGTGATGCTATTTTTATAAAACCAGTACACGAAGTTCATAGATCAATTATGGACCGGTTAGATGATATGAATCAGCATAATTTATATTATATGTCTTTCGGAAAAAGAATTCCTGATTGGGAACATGAAAATTATGAATTTTTCGGTGTAACAGATAGAATGTCTGAAGCGCATTGTTATTTACTTTCCACAGACGAAACTAGAAGAACTTATTTTAAAAAACAATTGAAAACTGCAAAATGGGATACTTATGATTTATGGTTAAATAATAATATTTTTAATGATAAGAAATGTGGTATAGTTAAATCGCCAATCTCAATTCAATGTTCTGGAGAGTCATATTTAGATAATTCTTTTAAGGATGGGACTACTTTATTACATAATGAAGATATAGAGACAACCCATGAAGAATTTTAAATTATCACTTGTGACTTCCTGTTATAATGCTGAATTTTATTTAGATGAATTAGCGGGTTCGGTTTTTTATCAAAATTATGATCATTGGGAGTGGATTCTTGTTGATGATTTTTCTGTTGATAACACCCGTTCGGTAATGGAAAAATTAAAAAGAACAGATAGTAGAATAAGAATCGTCGAGCCCAAACACAAGAAAGAAATATGGTGGAATCCCCAAATCCCCGCTGTTGGCGACATTGTATGTCATTTAGATGCTGATGATATAATTTTACCGAGAACTTTTGAAAAAATAATTCATTATTTTAACTTGTTTCCAGAAGCTGTATTGCTCCATTTTAATGCAAACAAATATCATGATGTTTTGCCTAAAAATTCAAATAATATTTTTGATAATTTTAAAGACAACGTGTATATGTCAAGAGACAATAACTCTTTTTTAGAAGGATTTGAAAAGTTATGGCCTCAGCGATCAAATATTTTTGGATATTTAAGAATATTTAAAAATCTACCAGCATTACGTTTTCCTGAACACAAAGACAGTGATATTTGTTTATCAAATGATGGTCAATGGTTATTGAATTTAGAGAGATATGGAAAATGGTTGACTATACCCAGAACAACGTATCTTGCAAGAGAACACGGAGAATCTGAAAATTTTAGAAATTGGAATCCTCGTGGCGAAGCACAATTAGTTATAAACGAAAAGGAAGAAAGAAAGAATTTCATTTTAGAATATCCTAGAAATATTAAGTATTTTGATGATATCTATGATTTAGCAGAATCTACTTATTTAAGTAAATTAAATTATGAAACAGAAAGAAAACATGTAAGTTTTTTGAATTTTGATTATAATCAAGAACAAACATCAAAAGTAAGACATCTGTTTTTCGATCATGACATAGTTTTTGATAAGTACCTGAAAAACATTTCTTATTTTTTTGTTAAAATAAATTTAAATGATACTCCAATAACAATATCAAATATTATATCTAAATTACCTGTATCGAATCATGAATTAAGTTTTTTTTCAGATAATACGCATTTACATGAAAACAATCGTATACCGTCTAACAATATTGAAAACATAAAAGACGTTATTACGGCAGATAATAGAAATGTTTTTTGGTATTCTCAAGACAATCGAATCCATCTTATTTCTAATAGTCATCGAATAATAGAAATTCCTGAAATTATTTTGTCTACACAAAATATACAGGTGCGTGATACATTAGAAAAAGAAAAAGAAAAAGTCCATGAAGATCATTTAAAAATAATGCAAATACATGTTGGATGTGGTCTTGACATTCCCCCCAAAGGATATGGGGGATTAGAAGAAGTGATTTATCAATATATGAGAATTGCTCGAAGTAGAGGGCATGAAGTAAGTTTAAAATGGTTAGATGATGTAACACAAAATGATTTAGAAAAATATGATGTGTTTCATAATCATACTGGTGGGTTTTACGATTTGCTGAAAGATAGATGCATACCTTATATTTTTACGATGCATGATGCTTTTGTTAAGATACATGGAAAAAACTCTCATTATTATATGACAAATAATGAAACTATAAAAAATTCTTTGTTCAGTTTAATACCAACTGAAGATATGATAGATTATTTTTTATATCCAGAAAAATTAAGAAGACTTCATCATGGGGTAGATACAAATTTTTTCTTTCCTAATGAAAACAGAAAAAATATACGATTAATTTGCGTGGGCGGGGGCGATGATAGAAAGGGTTTTCATTTAGCAATTCAAGCGGCAAAAAAATTAGGACTTCCTATAACAATTGTTGGTCCAGATTCAATACATTTAGATTATAATAAGAAATTTTATGATATTGTAGAAGAATGTAAAGGACATATTGATATAACTCTTGTTGGTAATGTAGAAAAAAACGAATTACGGGATTTATTAAATGAACATCATGTATTGATTCATCCGGCCTCTTTAGAAACGGGTCAACCCTGTTTGGCCGTGCTTGAAGCAATGGCTTGTGGTTTACCTGTGGTGGGAACACTACAAGATGACATATACGTAAAGGGTTTAACGATATGTACAAGAAATGTTGATATCATTGCTGAAAAAGTTAAAACTGTTTTAGATAATTATGATGAACATTCAAAACTTGCAAGAGAATTTGCTAGAGAACGAGATTGGGAAAAGATTTTTGATGAATTGGAAAAATATTATTATGAAGCAAAAGAGTTGAAATATTCTAAACCCTTTGATATGAAAGAACGATTAATGTTCGCATATCAGAATACGCCTATATCAGGGAAAAATATTTTTGAATTAAATATGCAAAAAAATCCCTATTTGTCTGTTAAGGGGTCTATTCCTGCGGAGTATAAAATTAATTTTATTGATAATGATACTCATGCAATTCATTATTCGAATGATATTTCTACTGGGGGATGGGTTGCTTGTGGTCTTGATTATTATGTAAATTGGCGAGTTGAAGCTATAAATATCGAAACAGGAAATATAGACTTTGAGTATGAACAAGATTTTACAAATAAGAATGTTTTTGTGTGGTTTGATACAGTAGCATTGGGAGATACTTTAGCGTGGATGCCGGTCGTTGAAGAATTTCGTAAAAAGCATAAATGTAAAATGTATTGTAGTACATTTTGGAATGATTATTTGGTAGAATCATATCCTGAAACTTCTTTTATAGTTCCTGAATCTGGGTTTAATGATTTTGTATCTTCTTATAGAATAGGGTTTTTTGAACTCAGTCCACAGTCTCCCGTGGACATGAAAGACGTTTCTTTGCAAAATTTGTGTGCAGGTATACTTGGGATTAAAGATTTTAAAGAAACCAGGTGCAAAATAAAAGTTAAAGAAACAGAAACAGAATTGGAAAAACCTTATGTATGTATTGGTACTCAATCAACTGCTCAGGCGAAATATTGGAATTATTTGGGTGGATGGGATAAAGTGGTTGACTTTTTATCCGAAAAGGGTTATAATGTAGTATGTATAGATAAACATCCTTCTTTTGGTCAAGGAGAATATTTTAATGTAGTACCTAAAAATGCAATAGGTAGACATGATCGATCTTTAGATCAAACAATAGCAACTTTAGATGGTGCTGAATTTTTTATTGGATTAGGGTCTGGATTATCGTGGTTAGCATGGGCTTTAAATAAACATGTAATATTAATATCGGGATTTAGTAATCCTAAATCAGAATTTTATTCAAAATGTGTTAGACTCCATAATAATGATGTCTGCAATAGTTGCTATAATCGACATAAATTTGATCCTAGTGATTGGTCATGGTGTCCGGATCATAAAAATACTGATAGAATGTTTGAATGCTCTAAAAACATTTCACCAGAAGAAGTTTATGGAGCGATTGAACAAACAATACATACGATAGAGAACAATGATTAAAACACTAAAAGTTTTAGATTTTACGATTATTATAGAAAATATTGTTAGTAGTAAAAAAATGACGTATTGGGATGCAATATGTCATTATTGTGAAGAAACTCAGATGGAACCTCAGACAATTGGAAAACTTGTTCAGGGGCCGTTGAAAGCTAAATTAAGAGAAGAAGTAACTGCATTGCATTATCTCCCAAAAACTACTACGATATTGGGGCTATGATAAAAATGGATCCGTTTGATTGCTATAAAGAATATGTTTCAATCAAAACTCATTTTCACGCCAAAAAGTATGATTATTTTAAACATAAAAAAAGAAAAATCTCATTTAATGCTTTTAAAAAGCGCAATGATCAAATCTTTTTTGTGAAATTGTCAAAAAGTTATAAAGATGATGAGATATCAAAATTCTTTGTTGCAAACTTTATTGATAATGAAAATTTGTGGATAGGCGATGCGCTTGATTCGCAAGCAGAATTTAAATATAAAGAATGGCAAAAAAGAATACAAAGCATGAGTTATATTTTTAGTAATGATATTGATAAATTGTTGATCAAAGAAAATTTTGAAAATTGGTTCAAAATTAAAAAAGGTCAACATCCTTTATTACTGAAACAAGCACTTGCTAAATATATTTGTATGGAAACTTTTTCTATACTTAATATGATACTTAACTTTGTTCCTGACTGGGATCAAAAGATAAAAGAAACTTTTGTCTGGCCTCAGTTTAGAGATAGAGTTTTGAAATACACTCCATTTTTGGAGGTGGATAAGACGAAGTTTCGTAAGATTTTACGAGACAAAATTTAATATACAACGAATATTCCGATATACGAAAGGTAAATATGGCTACACTATCCGCACTAAAAAAATCCCGTGCATCCTTCATGCAAAATCTTCACAAAGAAATCGAGAAGATCGACACTCCTTCTGAATCAAAGAGTTATGTCGATGATCGATTCTGGAAACCTGAAATCGACAAGTCTGGAAACGGATTTGCTGTTATTCGATTTCTTCCCCCAGTAGATGGAGAGGATGTTCCATGGGCAAGAGTCTTCAATCATGGTTTTCAAGGACCTACAGGACAATGGTACATTGAAAACTCTTTGACAACTCTTGGTAAGAAAGATCCTGTTTCAGAGTATAATTCTCAACTTTGGAATTCTGGAATAGAGGCGAACAAAGATATTGCTCGTAAGCAAAAGCGCCGATTAACTTATATTAGTAACATTTATGTTGTTGCTGATTCAAAGAATCCTCAGAACGAGGGAAAAGTCTTTTTGTATAAATTTGGGAAAAAGATTTTTGATAAGATTAATGATGTGATGAATCCAGAATTTGAAGATGAATCTCCTGTAAATCCCTTTGATCTCTGGGAAGGGGCGAATTTTAAATTAAAGATTCGACAAGTTGAAGGTTATCGGAATTACGATAAGAGCGAATTTGATAAAAGCACACAACTCGTAGAAGATGAAACTGAACTTGAAAAAATTTGGCAATCAGAGTATGCTCTTACAGAGTTTACTGCAGATGATCAATTTAAATCTTTTGAAGATTTGAAAGCGAGATTGGATAATGTTCTTATAGTAGAAACTAATCTTCCTGAGGTACGTACTCCTGTATCTAAACCAAAAACTGCGGAAGAACCTTTTACTCCTCCAACGAACAATGAATCATCATCTGAAGAGGAAGAGGATATGTCTTATTTTGCTAAATTAGCAGAAGATAATTAATTATAGTTTTGAGTTTGTTCTTTGATTGACATTATTGAACAAACTCAAAATCACTGTATCCCGGTATCTAATAGGCCCGGAGGGAATCCTGTAAATGAACGGTCTGCCGTTACATTTGTATTCAGTTTCATACTTGAATCGTTGTAGATATTCGTTGTCCCAGCAGGCTGTCCAACTTTTAAGGATTCGTTTCTTTCTCTTTCCAGTTCAAGTATTTTTTTCCTCTGAAAATTTAATCGTAAAAATTGTGCTTCTTCTTTATTTGTAGTATCTGTGTCTGAACCCGAAACCTTTCCGACAAAACCAGTACTTACTCTTTTCGAAGCCAGAACGGCGGCAGATGCATCGTATTTGCCCATTCCAACACCCAGTTCTTTGGCGGCAATAGCATATGCTTTTAGAAGTTTTTTTGCATTCTGTCCCACACCACTTTTAGGGTCAGCCCTCAAAAGTCCTAGTGTATGAGTCGATGCATTCTCTTCATCTGCATCCTGTGCATCCCGCATCTTCTTATATTTGTTGGACAGTCCGGATGTTTCTTTCCCAAAGAGTTTGCCCATTACAGAATTAGCTCCAGTTGTACCTATAATATCTTCTAGTGCTTTTCCTACCCATGTTGCAATAATTCCTATAGCACCTCCTATTACAATACCTGCAACTAATCCTACTGGTCCAAGTCCGAGCATTGCGGTTCCTCCAAAAAGTCCAGCCCCCAATAAAGCGTGTTTTAGATATGTACTGTTTTGCAAATATTTCCATAATTGAGTTTTCATGTGACCCGCAAGACTTCCTCCTTCTCCTTTTTGAGCTTTCAATGCTTCTGCTAAAACGGGTCCTCCTATTATTCCAGCACCAGCTCCCAATATCATACCAGCAATCATTCCTGCAGGACCAAAACCAGAAAATGCCGCCGCACCAAAAAATCCCCCCGCCCATGGCAGAGCCGAACCATCGAATTCGTTACTCATGAGATAATTTTTTAAGCCTTGTTTGAATGCTTTACCAACATCTTTTTCTCCTGCTTCTTCTACTTTCATCATTTCTTTGATAGTGCCTGCTCCTATTATCCCGATACCTGCTCCAAGAATTGCTCCAGCTATCATTCCCGCAGGACCTCCTTTTGCTCCCCATCTCGCACCCATCAATGCCATACCACCACCAGCATATAGTCCTATATTCTCCATCAAGTGTTCTTTTACTTTAGTCATTACGTTTTTGGAATTCATTTTTGATTTATCTTCTGCAAAAATATGATTTAGTCCAGATAATGCTCCTCCGAGTACTCCAGCAATCACCGCTCCTCTTGGTCCTAATAATCCAAATCCAACTATAGCCGCTTTTCCAGCCCCCCCTGACGCGGCCATTGCTAAAGATGTATAGCCTTTTCCACCAGGAGCAAAATATGTATCTATAAATGATGTAACACCACCACTAAAAGTTTTTTGATCAAATCCTGCTTCTAATGCTTTAATTAATGCGGGGCCTGCGACCATTAAAGCGATGCCTTTTGCTAATTTGGGAATTAATGCTAGACCCAGTGTTGCTGGTAAAAACTTTCTTAATCCTCCAGGTATTCCTATAAGTGCAGTAGATAAAAAATTTCCCAACATTCTCATGAATCCTTTTCCGGAGGGTTTTGTTTTATCATTCTTAAATATGCTATTTTTTTTGCCAATGACTTCGAGTCGATCCTCTTTATCTCTTCTTAAATCATCTTTGTCTTTGCTTTGTAAAAATCCAAACAGCTTATTTAATACATTTAGTTGTTCTTTTAGCCGTACTGCTGTATTCAGAAGTGTAGTAGATAAAACATTTGCCAAGTTAGACATACCTTCACTGTTCTTCTCTGATAGGGAAGGTTTAGTAGATAAAACATTTGCCAAGTTAGACATACCTTCACTGTTCTTCTCTGATAGGGAAGGTTTAGGGTTATCAATTTTTGTCTCTTTATTATTAATTGTTATTTCATTTTTTTCTTTCAAAATTGCATTTTTTTGTTGTACCCCTTTGAGTATGATCCCTTTCATACTCTGTAATACATCAGTATGTATTTCTAAATGAGTTTGAAAACTAGCGAAGTTATGTTCGTTCTGTTCTTTAAGCTCATTAACAAGTGCTTTAAAATGTACATAATTGTGGGGTTTACGAGACATTATTACCTTTGTTGTTGGTTTTCATTTTTTTTATTTTCTTCTTCCATATGAAATATTAACATTTCTACGTAAATGTCTCTTTCAAATGGTATTAAATTTTCTATTTCGGTTAAGCTGTATTTATGATGTTGCATTAACTGAAATGTTAATTGATAATAGTTTGTTAAATTATTATGACTGCATATTATAAAAAAAAATCGGCAACTCCGTTTAAAGTTTGTTTTTCTAAACAGTTGCATTTAGGACAAGTGAATTGAATATCATATACTAGAACGGGCATTGTATTGAAAAATGTTTTAAGTTTGTCAAATTGATCACTTGTTAAGCTATTAATAAAATCGTTCATTTCTTCTGTTGTGTGATCGCTTGCACTAAAAATTTCATCACCAGAATATATGTTATCAATACAATCAATGATAATATTAAATAATTCATTTATAGTTGAAGCATTTTCTACATCATCCATTGCTGACATACGATTATAAACAGACATGGTGGGATATTTCATTTCAATTGAAATTGTGTCTGTTAATTTAACGTATTTAGAATGATCATCATGTACAGTAAGTTTTAAATTAGAAAGATTTATTTTTATTTTACTAGAACCATTACATTCCTCTTCGTTACTATTTTTTCCATCTAAATGCTTCATCACTATTTCAATTTCTTCGCCAACAGATTTTGATCTTATTTTCAACAATGCCATTTGTAAATCAAATAATGGTAATTTATCAGCATTAACATTTTCAGATAAAATGCAATTATTAATTATTTGTTTTGAAGTTTTTATTATTTCTTGCTGGTCTCCTGCTTCCATAGCCATTAATAAAAGTTTTTCTTCTTTGACTAAAAATGGTCTATATGTTATTGTGTCTTTTATTGATAACAGGTTCATTTCAAACGTTGGTGCATCAATTACGGGTAAACTCATTATATCTCCAGTCTTAAGTTAAACTATTTTTATTTACGTCTAAGGGAACTAAGGGAACTAGTTTTGGTAATTGGCTCCATTTTCGATATGCGAACGTGACACTAAGTCTTGCGTATTCGTTATTTTGCGCCCATCCTATATTTACCGCTCCCACATTTAAAGGATATGCTTCTTCAAATTTTATTCCATACGATGGTTTATTTTCTTCTGTAAATGTTCTTAGCCAAATATCAGACGTATAATCTTCATAGTATGAAGCGTCATGCGTATCAGGATCAACTATTTGATTTTGCCAATCATCAAAAAATGATTTTTCTTCCCATCCTTCTGCAGTACAAATAAATGTCATTGTAGTATCAATAAACATTTGACCATACCCAATTTTTCTTACAGGTCCATATAATTTATCTTCAACTGTGAGTATGGATTTACCAGGAAGTTCTGCCTGTTCGCAACGAAATGTTAAATCGCTCATTTCACCTCTCGGAATATAAACTTCATATCTATTTATTGGCGCAGGACCGCCCTTGACATTTAGGGTATTTCTAAATTTGTCTATGCTTAAAGTCATTTAATCATTCTCCTACTGTCTCCCCAAACAACAAGTTTGTTTTCTTTTTTAAATCTTTCTGTTGGTAAAAATAATGCAATTTCTTTTTCGTCTTCGTCTATAATTACTACTCTAGATGTAATATGTTTATATAAATATCTTTTTACTGTTGGTTTAAGCACTTTAATTTTTGAAAGGGCTTCATAATTTACGCTTTTAGTTTGATCAATAGCATCCATCAGTTTTGCTCTAAGTAATGGGGGTAAATAATGAAAATTTAAACCAAGAAATCCATTACCATACATTTTTACGCACATGACTAAAGGAAATCTATCATAGTATTTCATTTTTTCTTTAGTCTTTGGATCATAAAAATAGGACGCCATTGCTCCAGGCAATATTGTTCCCGTGCCTGATTTTTTAGCAGTTTTATAAAATTCGTCTGCTGTATCAACTTCACTAAATCTACTTCGCAATTCTGATCTTAGGGCACCAACTTTTCTACGAAACCATTGTGATGCGTTACGTGTTTTTGGTTGTCCTTCATTCCTTCTCAATGCGTTTTTTAATCTATCTAAAAATGTTTGATTTTGTTGAGCCATAGTTATATTTAGTTAAAAAAGATGATCTTCCGTAATGATTTCAAATCGCCATTTTCTGATCTTACAGAACTCTATAGCCGCATTCCATTTTGCCTCATTAACACCAAAGGTGTATACTTCGGATAAATATCTCTTAGTAACTCTTTTGGGTTTCTTGGGAGGAGATGTTTGTTTTTTGGGCTTGACTTCTATAATAATGTTTTCTGTTAAACCAGTTTTTCTTTTTACCTTAATCCAAAAATCAGGGAAATATCTATGTATTTTTTTGTCAATAGGAGACCTATAGCGAACAACTATTTCTTCACTCGACCATTCAATAATCATAGGATTTTCTTCACAATAATTCATGAATTTTTTTTCCCATAAAGAACGATAAGTTATTTTAGTAGGATCTCCCCTATACTTTTTTAGATTCTTTATTTTATATTTCCCTTTGTAACTCATGCTAAATATTATGTATAATAAGGAGAATAATGACCACAGACACTAAGTTAAACCAATTAATTAATGCGAAAACAGGTATTCCTGTTCACAGATTTCCAAGAAATCTCGGATCTTCTGTGAAAGATCCAGAATCAAAGAAATTTTGCATGTTTGAATTTGCCACTATTGAACACGGAGCTTCAAAAATAGCTTCTTGTGTAGTGCTACCTTTTCCGGAAATAAATGATGCTATTAATGTAACCTATGATAATGCCGAATTTGATGTTGCTGGTGCAATTGCAGTAGGAGCGGCGGCTGGAAATATAAACATAGATAGATTATCGAATATTGCAAAAACAGGAATATCTTCATTTAACCCAAGCTCTTTTGCCAGAATAGCTTCAGATGTAGTGTTAAGCGGAACTCCTGGTTTAAAAGCGGGAGTAGCAAAGGGGTTAAATACGATACAAAATCCATATGTTACAAGCGTATTTAATAGTGTGGGATTTAGAGATTTTTCTTTTTCGTTTGTGCTAATGCCTAAAAATTCTAATGAAAGTAATACCATAAAACAAATTATTGAAACTTTTAAACACGCAATGTTACCTGAAAAAGTAACAACAAGACGAGACGATGAAGTGTCTTCTCAAAGTACAGGAATTTTAACAATGCCAGATAAAGTTAATATTACGTTTTTTCCTACTACTAACGATTATAGTAAAGAAAATAAGAATAAACTAGTAACAATTAAGAACGCGGTTATACAAGATTTTACAGTTGAATATTCTGCAGGAACACAAAATCCTATTTTTTTTAAAGAAACAAATGCGCCACTAACAGCTACATTAAATGTGACAATTAAAGAAACTGAAATTTATACTAGAGAAAGATGTATTGAGGATTATGGTGATATGTATAAATTGACTTGGAAAACTTATTAAAGAGCGAAAGATAAATGGCTATAACAAAAAATCCCAGCGGCAATTTAACTAGTTTATTGGGCGAAAATAGATTCGAATATCCTAAAGGTATTGCTACAACTAAAGGATTGCAACATTTTATGGTAATATCAGAATTGATATTTAAACCACCCATTAAAAATAAAGATGCATTTAATGCTCAGATGAATTTTGAACAAATTACTTCCGGTAATGAGGCAAGTGATTATTATATACGAGGTAAAAGTTTTGTTTTACATTTGCCAGTTGGTTCATTAAAAACACACTATTCCGCAGATTATTCCGATGTGGATTTAGGTATTTTTGGAGATATATTGTCTCAAAATGCTCATCAAATAACAAAAGACTTAAAAGAAAATTTTGAGACTTTTTCAAGTGGATCTGGTAGCGGTTTTATACAAAAATCAATGGAGTTTTATGGAAGAATGGGTAAAGATGTTATGCAACAAGCTTCACCATATAATAGTAAAGGTGTTAGAGGAGATTTTGCAAATAATATTAAATTTAATATTACATCTGCTCTTGGTGCATTAGCTCCTTCACACGCAAAAGGAGAACAAGTGGCCTCCATGTCTATGAGAGAGTCGAGAAATCCATATACATCTCTTATATTTACAGGAGTAAAAAAATTACGTCAACATTCTTTCACTTTTGACTTTAATCCTAAATCTGCGAGCGAATCCGAAGCCCTTATGAAAATTATAACCAATTTAAAAGTCGGTATGTTACCTGGATTAAATCAGTTAAGTTTAGATGGGTCCAATGTTGTCGAGCCCGAACAAGAAATAGTGTCATATGATCCAATAGGATTGGACCATCATCCGGGAGTGTCTAAAAAGAAAACAACGTTAAAAATTTCAAACAAAATGAATTCTGCTTTCTTTTCTTTTCCTAATACATATAGGATTCAATTTTATAGTAATTTAGAAAAAAATACATATTTACATCGTATAGGAAATTCTTTTTTAACATCACTTAAAGCGAAATATGCACCTAAATTTTTTGAAGAAAATGGTTTACCGACATCAATAAATTTACAGCTTCAATTCAAAGAAAACTTTACTCTAGATAGATCACATGCGGAGGACTATTAATGTCAGAATTTTTTAGAAATTATAAAACATTTTATTATAATATAGATAAAGTTACTCCGATTAGGGCCACGCTTGCAACAAATTTGTTGTCCAGAGTAGATATAAATAATAAAATTTTAAAAAATATTTCTTCATATTATCCTTATAGAATAAAGGAATTCGAAAGGCCTGATATTATAGCTCATCGATATTATGGATCTTCTGATTATACGTATTTAATATTTTTAGCAAATCATATTCTAGATCCTTTATATGATTGGCCCTTATTTGGAAATGAATTAACGCTGTTTATCGAAGAAAAATATGGTTCACTTGATTCTGCAAGAACGGGTATACATCATTATGAAAAAATATTAAGAACAGAATCTAAAGCGACTGTGGATACTGGCAAAATTCTGGAAAAAGTTGCAATCATTAATAAAGAAACATATAATGATCTTGATGATTCAGAAAGAAAAATAATATATAATTATGATTATGAATTAATGAAAAATAATGAAAAAAAAGAAATTATTTTAATAGAAAATACTTATTCTGCGCAAATTATGAGTGAGTTAAGAACCCTTTATTTTAATTAGGTAAGATATAATATGTCACATGTAGATTCTCATTTTAGTACTGATTCGGTCTGGAAAATAACTTTCATAAATTATAAGGGGGCATCATACACAATCGATTCTGAAAATAATTCAGCGATTGCTGGATTTACAATAAATGAATCTTTATTTGAAAGTAATGTTATAACCGGTGATGTAAAAATATTTGATGTGGCTGGATTAGACGAAAGAATTCCTATTATTGGACAAGAAAAAATACGTATATTGTTAAAAAATAAATTATTGGATGGACCAGATTGGGATGCTGAATATACAATTGTTAAAAGATCTGCTACTATAGAAGACGGTCCTACAAGATTTTATGTATTGGATTTTTGTTCAGACGAGTTTATTGCTAATTTGAGAAATAGAGTGTCAAAATCCTATAAATCTGTTTTGGCTTCTACTATTATTGAAGATGTATATGATAATTATATAAGTTCAGATTCTTTTATTAGTCATAAAAAAGATTTAACTTTTGATCGGAAAGGAGATACCGATGGAACTTTTTATGGAATGCATTTTGTATTTCCTACAATAAGACCTTTTCAAGCAATAGATATGGTTACTAAAAAATCGGTTGCTTCAAACGTCGAAATGAATCAACAGGGGAAAAAAAGTGCAAATTTTGGAAAATTTGTATTTTATGAGAATAAATTTGGATTTTATTTTAAATCATTATCTGATTTATTGCATCCTTTAATTACCCAGTCATCGGCTGAAGTTGATGATTCATTATTAGACGAAACTGGTCTAGATTATGATGATCAAAAAACATTGCGTAGAGATGGCATTGGAACAGAAAATGCTGTAAGAGTTTCAAAACCAGCACAAGCGACATCAGTTGATGTACCAATGTCATCTTACGTAATAAGACCAGTAGAGGCCTTATCAATTACTCCTCTTCAAAAAGAACTTACAGTAGTAAAATATAAAATACAATCTACTTTTAATGTTTTAAATAATTTAATTGAAGGAATGTATTCTGGAAGATTGTTGACTTATGATCCAACGACTCACCGAATTGGTTCTATAAATCAATCGTCTGCTACACCATTTATTCCGTCAAGCGGTTTTGATAAAAGATTAACTAATAAGTTATATAAAGCAAATCATCAAGTAAGTTATTATGAGTATGATTATCGGAAACAGTTCGATGATTTTAGGCATGTCGGAAGAACGGGAGAAAAATATCCATTAACAAATGATGAGCATTATGGGATGGATACATCTGAAACTTTTTATAAGTATGCATCAACGAATTTTCAACATAACGAAAAAATGATCACAAAACTATTACAGAATATTATGACGAATAATGATATTGGCGCTATTTCAGTGGATAAACAAGTTGAGAGGTGGTTGTTACAAAGTTATGCTCAAACAAGGCAACTGAGTAATATAATAACGCAAATAACAGTGCCCGGTGATCACAATAGAGTTATAGGTGAAATAATAGAATTAAAATATCCTTCAAATTATTATCCAGACGAACAACATTCTTTTTATGCGGGATTATATTTAATAACGAAAATTCAACATTCGATAATACACGGTAACAGTTATTTGACAACAATGGAATTAGCAAAAGATACATTGTTTTCTAAACTTGACAATACACGAGGCACCTCTTTTGAAAGAGGTACGATTTCTCGGGAATTGAATATCACAGAAGATGATCAATTTATCATGGATGGAATAGATTTAGGCATCGACGTTGGAGGTGTCGCATGAATAGTTCAACTTTTTTAAACGATAATGACATAAAAGATTTTATGGGAACAGATGGGTTTGTCTGGTTTTATGGTGTTGTTGAAAATAGAAAAGATCCTCTTTTTCTTGGTAGAGTTAAAGTAAGGTGTATTGGATTTCATACAGATGATAAAACATTAATACCTACAGGCGATTTACCTTGGGCAGATATTATTCAGCCAATAACATCAGCGGCAATATCTGGAATTGGTACTACTCCTACTGGATTAGTAGAAGGTACTCACGTATTTGGTTTTTTTAGAGATGGTCGAGCCGCCCAAGAACCAGTTGTTTTAGGGACATCTGGTGGAATTCCTGAAAATATTGCAAATCCTGATAGAGGGTTTAATGATTCTAGAACCATTTGGGAAAGGCGTAATGCCCCCTATCCACCTCTTTATATCGATAGATTTGTTTCAGGAATTTCAGCAAAAGTTATAGAACATAGTCAGGGTTTCGCTCAAGAAGAACATTATGATTTCGTAGGGGAAACACCAATGAAAGGTGGAAGGATTTGGTTCGGAAAAAATGAAGATGAGTCGAAAATTCAAGCAAATATTTTTAAACGTTCAGGTGCTGGATCTCCCGGATCCATTGCTAGTTTACCTGATAAAAAAAACAACCCTCCATTGTTGACTTCTCAGATTTTTTCTAGGAATCCTGATGAAAATAGAATAATATTTGATAGGAATGGTATTCCCGCTATGTCGTTGCCTTCAACAAATTTATTAGGATTAAATAGAGAAAAGTTTGTTGAACAGTATGATCAACAACTCTGGGATCCGGTTTCTACTTCACATCCTCAATCTCAAATTGAAATGGCTGTTCATAGAATAGCAGGAAGTTTAAGTGCGACTCAAATAAGTTTGCATACGGGTATTAGAAAAGCTATCGGGGCTCCTTGGTCTTTACCTTCAAGCAGGTTTAATCCTGAATATCCATATAATCATGTTACATATACTGAAAGTGGCCATTTATTTGAATTAGACGATTCTCCGGGTGGCGAGAGAGTTAGAATATTACATAGGACTCAAAGTTTTCTTGAATTTTTACCCGACGGTTCTAGAGTCGATAATACTGTTGGTAAATCGTATTTTCTTTGTGATTCAGATGTTCATTCACATGTTTATGGAGATGAAATAAAACATGTTGAAGGATCAATGAATCATGTTTATAATTCTAGAAGTGGTGGAAGCAATCATTTACTGTTCGATGGTGATGGTGATGTAAACATGGAAGTCACTAAAGGAAATTATAATATTGATTTAAAAGACGGTGAAATGACTATTAAAGCACGAAATCTTACAATCATAGGAACAGCTAAAGGACAATCTAACTTTCAATTACAGCAAATGGGAACATTGGCTGGTGATAAGTCAGCGCCAACTACTCTGGTTGGTGAAAGCATGATACAAGAATTTGGAGATTTTAAATTAACTGCCAAGGGTCATGAACAGGCTATTTCAGGAAGTTCTAAAACGAATATAGCGATGGATCATGAAATGACAATAGAAGGAAGTTCAAATGAAATCGTAAAGGGTATATTTGGTCCAGGTATGAAGAAAGTATGTGTAGGTAAATCGATTATTATTGAATCTCAAAATCCAACAAGCGGTGTGGGGGGTGTTATATTAAATAGTGGACCTGGAGGAATATCATCATCTTTAAAATTAAATGGAAATGGAATGGCGGTTAGTACTACGTTAGGTGATATTTCTGTAAATGCCACTCTAGGAAAAATTGAACTAAAAGCAGGAACAAAATTTTCTGTTGATGCTAGTACAGATATAGAAATTAAAAATAAAGTAGCTAATATTAAAATGGATAGCTCAGGACTTATTTCTATAAAAGGAATGGGATCTGATATTCATACTTTATTAAAAAAATTATCAACAGCATTACAAAATATGACTTTTCCAACCCCGTCTGGTCCGAGTGGCGTGGCAACAAATATGAGTGAATTTGTTGGATTTGATGCAGAAATAGACAAGGTGTTTCAATCATGAATAAAAAAGACGAAGAAATTGTTTTAGAACAACAGCCAATAATTAACGGTAATATGATAGACCTTTTGGGTAAAGTTAAAAACTTTAATGATGATTATGTATCATTTTTAAAAAATCAGTTAGATATTGCAAAAAAACAACAATTAGAAGAAATGGAGACCGGTGGCTGAGTCAAATCCTGAAGATAATGTTCTAAAACAAATGGAGGGCTCGCCTTTTGGTGGATCTGCGGGTGATGCTTTAAATGAATTTTTAAAGGGGCTATCTGCATTTGGTGCTGAATTTTCAAGAATTTCAGAGACGTTAATTCAGTTTTTTCAAACAACAAAAATGTTTTTGCAGGCATTTAAAAATCCTCTTACTGCGGCTTTAATTGAAACCATTGATGCTCTAATAGAAGCACTTGAAGAATTGGATGGTTTGGGTTTTGGTAGTGTTTCTGTTTGGCCGTGGAAAGATGGAACATATCCTCCATCATTGAATACTTCTAAATTAGACGAAGCAGTTCTTGGTCTTGTCGCCGCTCTGCATGGACAAGATGCTCAAAATCTTGGTTATAGTGAATCGGGTTTGTTTGTAAAAACGCAAAACGGAGAAACTTTACTTACACCTGATCAAGCATTGATTGATGCCAAAAATGATGGTTCTGGTCTGTCAAGGGCTTTGATTTATGATTCGTTGATGGGTATTCGTAATTTTTTTCATCCAGAATCCTGGAAAGGTTCTTCTGTTTTTTATACTGATACTGCCGCGGCGACAGCCGAAAGACAGAAAAATGCATTTTTAACTGGGTTTACAGATCCCGGATCCATAACACAATCGGTGACTGGACAAATTGTTGAAGGAGCTAAAGATGCGCTTTTTGCTACAATTGATGCTACTCAAAAAAATGCAATCCTTAAAGAATTAACTCCAAAAGATTGTGTAAATAAAATAATAGAATCTTTATCAGGATCTAATCCAGATAGCAATAGACCAACTGGGTCTGGTCCATATAAAGCATTTATGATTATGTTTACTCTTCCAACAATTAATGATGTAATTCAAATTATACAATCGTTTGTGGATTATTTTGGTTCTACCCTAGGAGATGAACTGGCTCAGTCCGCGTTTTTAGTCCAGCCAGATGATACAAAAATGACTATTTCATTAGGAGAATCGCTTTATAAACCAACAGGAACTGATAATGCAATAAAAAGGGCTTCAGGAAAAGACCTTGGATTTTTACAAAGTCCAGAAGAGTGGTTCTATGAACTTGCGGATTTTAAACCAAGAACAGATCTTAAAGATGGGACATATAAAAACGGAATACATAAAACTCACCGTAAGTATAAACTGCCCATGTTTAAACCAGGAGATAAAATTATTCAAGAGGGTGGAATATTAGGATTTACCAATTTTTCTGCTGAAGTTATTGAACATCTACCAATAGTTATTTTAAATGGTATGGTTATACAAAATAATGTTAAGGTGAAAAATGTTAGAGGTGAACTACAAAAAACAAACCATAAACCTCTTAATTCCGCAACAATACCAATTGTTCGAGCGATTTCAAGTAAATTTATTGCTCCTGAAAATTATGCAATTTTTAGAACAGATACATTAGAAAAACCGATTTCAGTAGCAACTGGATCTTTTTTCGGGACAATTAAAGAAGGTAGTCCCATTTTAACAGAAATTATACCTTCTGGAACATGGGGAAATCGAATTAGAAATGAGTGTGAGTCTGCAGGCGGTTTTGAAAAAGGACTTAATATTTTATTAGAAGGTAATAATAGTTCAAGTGTCATAGATTCTTATCTTAATTTTTTACGTTATCTTAAAAAAGGATCGATAATTGATCATCAATATTTGCAACCGTTTGACGCCTCCGATAGAAATTTAAATATTTATAATGAGTCTAAATTAACGGGTAGTGCGTTTCAATTTAATCACGGTAAATTATTAGATATAATTCCGTCATTGAATGTGCAGTGGCGAGTTGCTAATATTAAAGTTGGTGGGGAGTCTATTGAAAGCTTGGATGACTTAACAAGACATAAACTATTTATTTATTCAGATAAAGCACATTCTCAAGCATCGCCCAGACCCATCGGAATGAATACGCTTGAAATTGAATTAGGAATTTTAGATTATGATGGGACATATGATACTGCTTTTTTAAATTTTGATATGAAAGGGGCTATATCTCCACCAAATGGTGTAGTTTATTCTTGGAAAACAAGAATACCCTCGGAAGCTGATAGTAATGGTCCTCCCAATCAACCGTTTCAAATTTCTTCGTCTAATAAAAATATTTCGCCTAATTGGAAATATTTAAGAGTATCAGATTTATTTCCAGCATACGGTGCAACTATACAAGAAGCAATTGGCATGGTAAAGGGTTTTAAAAAACAAGTTGAAAGTATATCCAAAAAATTAGATGAGTACATAGCATTTTTAGAAAGACAAATAATAGCAATACAAAGATTAAATGATCAAATTCAACAATTGATCGCATTTTTCTCTAAGGGATTAAATGCGGCTGGTCTTTATTCTGTTATGTTTAATGGTGATGGTGTTAGTGATTTTAAAGAGAAACTAGGAAAGTTAAAAGCATTGCAGACTGCTAAAAATAAAGTACGAGAGATAAGTCTTGAAACAATAGAAATAGATGCCACAATACAAGACCCTTTTACTGGATTAAATAAAACGGTGAAAAGACAAGTTTTAAAACCAGGAGTAAAGTCTGATGATGAAATAGAACCCGACGGAATCCCTAAAAGCTTAAGTGAGCTTGATAATTTAAAATATTCTGGTGCTATTGTGTTTTTTGCTCAGGGTCCTGATATATTAAAATTTGATAAGTTTATGAACAATTTTAATGGACTGGCAACTCTTGGGCAAGGATTTCTTGCTAATTTATATGATGGAGAAGATAGTATTGCTCAAAAAATAGCACCTTATGTAAAAGAAATACAAGGACAAGACAGCGACGGTAATTGGGTTGAAATAGAGAACTTGGGAAGAATAGATGATGATGGAATTATAAGAATTAAATTTACAAACGATGCTTATAAATTAGACAAATCTGCTAGAAATGCGATCAATAAACAAATGGAAAAAACTGTAGATTTTTCTCCAAAAATACAAATGGGTAATTTTATTTTTGCGAATGCCCCTACAGAAAATGATACGGTTGTATTATATCAAGGAACATCGTCTTTATCGTTGGTTTCCAAAGCTGTTTCGTTTTCTGACGACACATCTTTTCATCAATTTGATCAACAACCAAAAACTAGTATTGAAGGAGATGCTCATGCTGATGAAGAAACTGGTAAATTTAAACAGCAATTTTTTAATGTGGATTTAAAATCAAAAGTCCCATTGACAAGATCTAATGAAAAATATAAAATTTTAGTTCAACGGGGTATCACCAATCTCGAAGGACAATCATTAAGAGAAAAAAAAATGTTGAATATTGGCTTTGATATACATCCTGTAACTGTAGAATTTGGGGAATTGGTTTAATGTCTAACAATGCAATTTCTAGAACAGGAACTTATACAACTTATTCATCAAGCGGAAGTGCTGGTGATTCGGGAATATATGAATATGCTGGAACATCTGGTATTTCTGGCGTGGATTATTATTCTAATGATGATTTAAAAAACGGTTCTATTTTTACTGATATCGATAATAAAATTTCTATAAAGTTTACACAAGAAGTTGATAATAGTTCTGTCAAAACATTTAATAAAGATATTGAATTACCTGTTGCTTATCAAAATGTAATAGGAACTATTGGTCTAACGCATGTTGTCACTGGAACTACCGGAAATGTTGCTGATGACAATAATCTACAATCCTTAAAATTGACTTCTTTACCAGAAACCGCATATACTAACATTGCAATTGACGAATTTGTAGAAATGTCTTCTCTTGCAAAAACAGATGATAATATAACTTATGAATTTACCCCAAAAGCAAATCTTTCTTCTAATACCACTTATTTTTTAAAAATAGATAATGATGCTTTAGTTGACTGGACTGGATCAAAAATTAGTTATAATACTGAAAAGGGGTTTGTTACTGATAATACAATGAGTTTTGTGACTACAAACGATTATTATAACGGATTTTCAATGCAAGTTGAACCTGCTTCATTGCTTGGAACTGAAATAGGTCCTGTCTCAGCAAACGATGCTCATCCACAATTTGAGAGCGGGGATGATATGAGGTTATATCGGGCAAATGGAACAATTTCTGCATCAACTGTTTTAAAAATTCAATCTATAGATGGGACGAAATTAACATATCAATTAGAGCCTGATTCGTATAACATGAATGTGACTTATACTGCTACAAATCCTATAGTGATAACTAGCATAAATCATCACCTAATTGATAATGATAAAATCGAAATTTACGATGTCGTAAGTGGAAATGCAGTCACTATAGGTGAATATACAATAACAGAAATTACTTCAGACACTTTTTCTATTCCAGTGGATGGTAGAGCAAGTGATGCCGGTGGGTTAAATTATTACAGAAATGTGAATAAAAATGATTTATTAATGTGGTCTAAATCAGCGAATAGTGCGTCTAATACGTATACTATAAGAAAAAAATCATTATCTGTCTCTCAGAAAAATTCGATTAATGGGCTCGATAACTTGATGAATAAAACATTTTATACAATTAAAGATAGCGGACCAACCAGTTCAAGTGCAAAAGGGAACTTAATAAAGTTCAATAATTCAACTCTATCATATGTTCCAATTGATTCTGAAGCAAAAATCACAACTGATTCTTTTGTTAATAATTCTATAGTTGATATTTCAACTTCTTTGACCCAGAATACTTATACTCGCTTTCATATAAAAGCGAATACTTCTCCTGAACATAATGTGCATCCTTTTCATTCATCGGCTCCGAAAGTGATTTCAACCTTTCCTGAAAATGGAGGATCGTTTCCTAGAAAATTGACAATTACCCAAATTACAAGAAAAGGTGCTATTGCTCTTGTGTCTACAAATCATCCTCATAATTTATCTACCGGTAGTTTTATAAAAATTGTTGGATCTACTCAATCGATTTATAATACGACAAAAACTGTTTTGTATGTTCCGTCTTCAAATACTTTTCAATATGATATGGGGTCAACTAGTAATTTTTCAGGTGTACAGAGTCCCGCTCCCGGCAATCCCAAACTTCAAATTAGTAATGATAATGGAGCTACTTATGATGAAAGATTTAATTCTATATTCATAAATTTCAGTCAATCTATGAATACAAGCACCATTATAGTTGCGAACAGTACTCATTTAATTTCAGCAAATGGATCAACTGGGGATTTTGTAACTTCTAATTCGTGGGCATATTTGCAAGATTCATCTTCAAGCACAATACAGTTATCCGATTCTGGTTTTGAAGATATTGAATCTTGCGTTTCAATAGTAGCAAGTGCGGGTAATTCTGTTTTTGCGGTTATTCCTGAAATTCTTAAAAGAGAACATCGATATAAAATAAAAGCAACAACATCTATTCAAGATTTGGGAAAAACAAATAGTCTTTATGAATTCACAACAACTGAAGGTATTGCGACTGGTTTGGTTGTCAGAGATCCAATAACCGGTAAAGAAGTGATTTATTCAAAAGACGAAGATCCGCCAGAAATTAAAAAAATATTTGGTTCAAGTGATTTTGGTGCTTCTGGATTTGCGGGAAAAGTTTTTGAAAGCGGAACTCTTTCTGAAATAACCTCTCCTGATGATTATCAATCTGTTCCCATAAATTTTAATGGTGAATCTTTAGTAATTCAGTTTTCCGAGAGTATGAATATAAATTCAATAACTTCTGCAACCACAAGTACGGTGCCTACCGGGACAGTCCAATTATCTTCTGATAATTACAATACAGTTGTACAAATGTCATCGATTCCGCGTGTATCATCGACAGATGAAGATAATGATACATTTAAATTCACTCCTGTAGCGAATTTGTCAGCAAACACTGTTTATACTTTAAAAGTTTTTAAGAGCGTTCGTGATTCTTCGCAAGAAGGAAATCAAATGATAGCAGATAATGTGAGTTCTATAAAAACTTTTTCGATAGAAAGCAATCCACCTTCTTCTGCCGATTATTTTGTTCCAGGGGAAATTATATCGGGTATTATTACTTTAACGATTAAATCAAATACAGGAACAATAACTACTGGATTAACTGCTGGAGATACGTTCTTGGGAACAACATCAAAGGGTTATGGACAAATTTTAGATGCTATTGAAGTCGATTCTGCTATAACGTCTATTAGATATACGGAATTGCCCGGTCAAGATGGATCTATTAAATCCTTGGTTCCTGGCGAAGAGTGTAAAGTAAATAGTTCTGTTAATTTTACAATTGATAATGTTGCAATAACTGATCCCGCAGAAGGAAATGTTGTTTCTTTTACATCAGGAACTAAAAGAATATTGTATAGAGACAATAAAAAAGATAATGAATTTTTAGCCGGAACTTCATCAATAGAAAGGATTGTAGGAAGAACATCGAACGGTTATGCTTGGACAGGAAGTGCTGGGACAGCTGGTTTGGTTGGTGCAGGATTTAAAACCGCATCTACTGCAATTGTAGCAAATGTGTTTTTTACTAATACTGATGGCAGTTTAGTGTCAACAAGCGGATCAATTAAAAATTCTATTAATGTTCAGTCAAATGTTATCTACACGTTTAATCAAACAATGGATGATGAAAGTATTAATTTTAATGCTGTAGATTCCGCTGTCCGTAGTGGTTATAATATATTACTTTCATACGATAGCGGGTTTCAGAATACAATACCATTGAGTACAAGCTTTATTACTTCAAATAATGAAACTGTATTTGAATTTCAACCAGCAATATTGTCAAACACGAGTTTAAATTTAACACAAAATAAAAACCTCTATGCTAAGGTGACTCAGACAGCAAAAAATAAAGGTGATATGAATTTGCAGAATGCTTTTTCTACTACATTGTATTATGCTAATACTGCCACAAATATTGATTTTAAAGCAGTGAACGCTTCTGTTTACACCGCAGACGGTCAAGAAATAGAATTAGAAGTAGGTTCCGCTTTGGCTGTAAATATGCCGAGTCAATCTTCAGTAATATCAAAATCAACTCCTATTATCATACACTTTAATGAAGTTCCTGATGTGACATCGTTTGCATTGAATTCAGAAATAGAATTAGGAACGGCTCATGATTTTTCTCCAGGAACCACTATCGCTATAGGTAATGGAACACTTACACCGTGCGGTAAATTCGGAACACAAATAAAAATACAACTTGGTGCAAGTTTAAGTGCGGGAACTCGATATTTTTTAAGAGTCGGATCTACTGTGGGGGGAACAAATGAAGGGGGAAAATCTTTAACCACAAATGTAACGTGGTTTAATTCATTCACAACTGCCGCATAAGGAGACAGTATGCCACTGCTTAAAAAAACATTAGAAACTAATATAAAGTCCGCATTTAAAATTGGATCTGCGGCAGGATCAGAAGAAAAAGTTGCTGAATTATTGGCTACTGCAATACACACTTATGTAAGTGCCGCAGATGTTACTACTTCAGTGACTACTGTAACCACTGGAGTTGGTGTATGCTCAACTGGTGGGGGTCCAACAACGGGTTCTGGAGCGGGAACAGGCAAAGGAACTCTCTCATAAGAAAATAAGACTAAATATACATATGGCTACAAATTCAACTCAAGAAGACTTTTATACCTTTGATCAGGCTCAACTAGATCTTACTGATAGGCAATCAATTAGATTTTTGTCTCTACTATCACCTAGAGATTTAAATATACAATTTTATCATAATCCTAATACAGGAGACCTTGCTTTAAAAACAGGGTCTAATGCAGTAAAAGAATCTTTGAAAAAATTAATTCTAACTAGAAAATTTGAAAGGGTGTTTCAGCCCGGTATTGGTTCAAACATAATGGATTTGTTATTTGAGCCGCACGATATAATTACTGAACAATTGATTGAAGATGAAATTAGATCTGTAGTTGCGAACTTTGAACCCAGAGCAAATATATTAGACGTAATTGTTAATAATGAGAGAGATGGTGCAGGTTATCGCATTAAGATAATTTTTTCAGTTGTAAATGAATCTGAACCAGTAACATTTACAGCATTTTTAGAATCAACAAGAGGTAATTAAATGTCAGAAACTACTAAATTAAGAGTTTCAGAATTAGATTTTGATCAAATAAAAACCAATTTTAAAAGCTATCTTAAAGAACAAGATGTTTTTAGAGACTATAATTTAGATGGTTCTACTATTGCTCATTTATTAGATATTTTAGCGTACAATACTCATTATAATGCTTTTTATTTGAACATGGTTGCAAATGAAATGTTTATAGATTCAGCGACTACCAGAAGTGCCATGATTTCTTTGTCTAAACTATTAGGATATGTTCCAAAATCAAGAACCGGCGCAAAAGCAAATGTAAATATATCAATAACTCCTGATGATGCTCCAGCAAATATTACTATAGCAAAAAATACAAGATTCGGTTCTGCCATAAATGGTATTAATTATACTTTTGTAACAGATCAGTCATATTCAACAACTGCAAATTCTGATAATGCAACTGTTGTTGTGCAAAATGTTTCATTAATCGAGGGAGATCCTTTAACTTATAATTATACTGCTAATACACAAGATTCGTCACAAAGATTTACTGTCCCTAATAGAGGAGTTGACCATTCGACAATTACAGTTTCTATTAAAGAAAATTCTTCTAGTACAATATTATCTCCTTATAATCAAGCATCCGATTTGATTGAACTTAGTTCAACGTCAAATGTGTTTTTTATAGAAGAAAGTACAGATTTTTTAACCGAAATAAAATTTGGAGACGGGGTTTTAGGAAGAAAATTAATAACGGGTAATATTGTTATTATTAATTATAATATCTGCTCGGGTGGTTTAGGAAATGGTGCAAATAATTTCGCTGTTGCGACAACTGCTGGTGGTTATTCGGCCGTTAATATTACGACTAATAGTAAAGCAGAGGGTGGGTCAGAAGAAGAAACTATTAATTCTATAAGATTTAATGCTCCTAGGCACTATAGTACTCAAAATCGAGCAGTAACAACGGACGATTATAAAAGAATAATATTAAGAGATTATCCGTTAGCAGAATCAATAGTTGTATATGGCGGAGAAGATGCAGATCCACCAGAATATGGGAAGGTTTTTATAGGCATAAAACCTAAATCAGGACTTTATTTAACTGATTCGATAAAAAATCATATTAAAACCAATATTATTAAAAAATATAACGTTGCGTCTATAACGCCTGAGTTTGTTGATTTAGATTATATCTATATTTTATTAACAACAACTGTTAATTTTGATTCTCGAAAAACAATAAAAACTTCACAAACATTAAGAAGTGGTATTATAAGGTCTATACAATCATATGTTTCTGAGGACCTTTATAAATTCGAACAGACATTTAGACTGTCAAAATTACAAACAAAAATTGACAGTACTGATTTTTCTATATTAGGTAATGATTGTGCTATTAGATTGAGAAAAACAATAACTCCAATATTGAATACTTCATCAACATATATTTTAAACTATAATAATCCTATTAGTCATCCTCACTTGAATCATTCTGCTACTATATCTTCTACTTCATTTACTATTACAGATGACCAAAATGTTTTAAGACAGGGCTGTAGAATAAAAGATTTTAATGGTGTGCTAAAAATCTATAGAATAAATTCTGAAGGAACTGAATTGTTTGTTAGAGATAATATTGGTACAGTTAATTATATAACTGGAAAACTAATATTAAATGCTTTTGATCCTTTTTCATATATTGGTAATGAAATTAGCATAATAATGATACCAGTTTTAAGTGATGTTTTATCTTTGAGGGCGCAATTAATTACAATTCAAGAAATGGATATTAATTTGAAAATGAATGATGTTTCCACAGTTATTGACCAAACTCAAGTTATTACTACTGATTCCGCAACAACTCAAACTACAATAGTGAATTATTAATATGTCAGAATACGATTTCTTAAAAGACGAAGATAATATTAAATTAGTGGGTAAAATATCTAATTTAATAGATACTCAATTACCAGATTTCGTTAAAGAAGAAGGTCCAATTTTTTCTGAGTTTTTAAAACTTTATTATAGATGGATGGAATCACATGAATTAACTATTTCAATGGTGATTCAAGACGAGTATCATTTTAATTTAGAGTCTGAACAAGGTAGTTTTATTTTAGAAACGTCTGATGACTTATTACTGGAGGGAAATAGAAATTCTAGTAGCGCCTATGATTTAAACGAAACAATAACTGGTTTAAGTTCAGGTGCTACGGGTAGGGTTGATAGAAACACTAATACGGCGTCAAGTAAAATTTATGTAACAAATGTAACAAAATTAGATTTTGAAGTAGGCGAAATAATAAAAGGATCGAATAATCGCACAATTGGTACTGTAATTAGTTTTGAAAAAAATCCCCTTTTCGCATCAAGAACATTATTAAAATCAAGAGATATCGATAGTGTTACATCATCTATGTTGGATAATTTTACTAAAGAATTTTTAGTAAACTTTCCCATGAAGCTACGTGCAGATAAATCTCGTTTAATAAAACATATATCTAATGTTTACAGATCAAAAGGAACAAGTGCTTCATACGATTTTTTATTTAAGTCTTTATATGATACACAAGCTCTTACTTTTTATACCCCAAAAATAGACATACTTAAGCCTTCTTCTGGTAATTGGCAACAAGATCAATCTATTAGAATTATTACTTCAGATCCCGTATCATCATTTGAAAGCCATTCTATTACAGGAAGTCGATCTGGTGCATTTGGAATTGTAAATCGTGTTTTGAAATTTGCGGCTGGTGTTTTTGATGTAATGGAATTGTTTTTAACCGACCAAAGTGGAACATTTATTGTAGGCGAAGAAATTATTTCAAATGATGTTGATGGAGTGTATGGTACAGGTGTATCACAAGGATTAATAACTGAAATTATCATTTCTTCAGCAGGATCGAACTATAAAATAGGCCAAAAACTCACAATCACTGGTGGAGGGGGCGTTGAAGCAAAAGCAAAAATATCAACTATTGGTGCTGGTTCATTAACTCATTTTACTGTGTTTGATGGTGGAGACGGATATGTTGAAAATAAAACGTTGACTGTAAATAATTTTGCTACATTGGGAAGTGGTTTTGATGGTAAAGTTAAAGATATCATTGATACTTTTACATTTTCGAAAAATGAAGACATAATAGGAAATTTTTCATCAGTTTTTTTAAATGATCCTGAATATGAATTGAGTGGAAATACTGGATCAAATATAAGTGATAAATTGATTGATGCGTTGGGTTTTTCTAAACTAGATGCGGGACACATTTCTAGTATACAAACAACCGGATCAGGTACCGGGTATGAGGCTATTCCTGCGATATCAATTGTAGAGCCCACCACTGAAGAATTTACAGAAGCGGCTGTTCAAATTTTAAATTTAAATGCCGATCCTGATGACCATAGTTTAACAACTGCAATTACAGATTTTTTTGTTCCTGGAGAAAAAATTACTTCAAACAGTGGAAATAAAATAGGTACATTTTTTGGCGAAGTTACTTCTCAATCTAGTATTGCCGATCCTTCTAGGATGAGAGTAAAGACTATAAAATTTCTAGATGAACTAGTAACTCGAAAGATTCCTGCAGATCAAAGAAATGATATACTTGTAAACAATTCTTCTTATTTAACATCTTCACAGCCATCAGTATATCATTTACGATTTGTCTCTGGGGGATCATCCCTTATTAATACAATAAAATATAGACGGGGTATTGATTCTAGAGAATTGTTTAATAGTGCTAACAATAATTTAACATGTGATTGGTATCCTTCATCAGGCGGAATAGAAATAACGGGTGGTTATCAGACATTAAATTTTGGTATAACAAGCATTACACGTTCCAGTACGACCGCAACAGTGATCACATATGGGAAACATGGTTTAGTTGATGGTCAAATAGTTGCTATTAAAGGAGCAGATCAATTAGAATATAATAAGAACGCAACAATTGCACTAGCAAATACAACTGTTTTTACGTATACTGTAAACGGTTCTCCAGTAACTCCTGCAACCGGAACTATTACATATGATGAAAATATTTCTGTAAAATTTACATTGCCTTTTGGTCATAGTGTTGATGATGAATATGCTTTTTCTTCTGTTGATTTTGCTTCAAATGACATTATTACTGGTTCCAAATCGGGAGCGGTTGCAACTGTAAATACAGGTGTTGCTTTTTCTTCCGGGGGAGATTTAGGAAATAATGCAATTATTGGTGTTTCTGCCGCTGATGTTGGTAGCGGTTCTATTAAATCAATAATAATTCAAGATCCTGGAATTGGGTTTACATCTTCTCCTCAAGTATCATTGCCTGGTCTTGGTGAAGAAAATGCGGTTTTAACTGCAAGAATTGGTGCGCAGAGAAAAGAAGAGGGAATATATCTTGATGAAAATGGGCAATTAAGTTCTAATAAAAAACTCATTGATAGTGATTTTTATCAAGACTATTCTTATTCTTTAATTGTAAATAAACAACTCAACGACTATCAAGAAATAATTTTTAAATTATTACATCCTACGGGAACAAAACTTTTTGGAGAATTTACACCAGAACTCGTTGAACTGAATGTTGGTTTTGATAATAAATTAAAATATGAAGGCGGAGATTTTGCGATAAAAGAAGATGATGATGATATTTTGTTAGAAGAATCTTCCGATCCAAAACATGAAATTATATTTAATAATAATCAAAATTTATCTTTAGGATTAATTTCTTTAACGGGTGGATCTAATATATTACAAGGAACAGTAAATGCTTATATGACTCTAGATTCTGGAGGAATTCTTATATTAGAAGATAGTGTAAAATTAGCATTTAATAATCCAATAGCTACTGATTTCGGACTAACCTATGCTGAGGGAGACCAAGTAATTATTGACAATGAACAATCTTTTGAAATTTCTTATGGAGAATTAAGATTAGAAAATTATTTAGCAGGAACAATATCATCATCATCAACAAATGTTATTTCTATTATAGGAATGGGTGCAACTTATCCCCAAACTACAACGATACCAAATGATTTTAATGCTAGTGCTAATTTTATATCAAATAGTATAGTTACACAAGTAAGAGCCGCATCGAATGAATTGGTAACAGGGATTGTGCTTAAACATGAATTAGATGCATCAAATAATAATATATTAATTTTACATTCTTGTAATGGTCAATTTGACATTTCAAGCAACGCAAATTCTACAGTTGGTAATACTTCATTACTTGATATAACAACATATAATATGATTTTAGAAGGAACTTCTGCTGATTTGATAGGCGATCTTGTATTGGAAGAAGATGGAGTATCAATTATTGCATTAGAAGATAGTATATATCGAAATGCTGATCTAATTACAACTGCATCATTTCAATATATTAAATCAAATGTGATTTTTGGTATATCGACAGATTTTCAGGCAGATTTTAGAATAAATGATAGGATTAAACCATCATCAACTTTGCAACTTGCAGAAGTAATTGAAATAATTAATTCTACATGTTTAGTGGGAAATACTGCAATAAGTACGGATATTTCTTTTAATTTTATGTCTGAATCAAGTGAATTTTTTATTACAGAAAATAGTGATAAGTTTGTTTTAAATAATATCGATCCTACGTCTACTAAATTCGATAATGATGATATACTGCATTATAATTTGCTTGAATCTACAGTAAGAGGGACAACCAATACGAATGGTATTTTATCAGGAAATACTAATTTAGAAGGACAAAATTCTGTTTTTGGTGAAGATTTATTGGTAAATGATATTATTACAGTGTCTTCTGATGAGTTATTTAAAGCAAAAATTTTATCAATAACGGATCAAACTTTAACTTTAAATAGAGCAATAGGTGATGGAACAACTGACCAAACTGTAACCTTACATACTTTAAGAAATTTTGATCTAGAAAGAAACGAAGGTACAATATCTTTATCGAATCCTTATGATGGTTCAAATAATTTCATGAATTTGTCTATTAATTCAAGTTCTACGGGACTGATGCTTCTTGAAGATGGAATTGGTACTGCTAATGCGGGATACTCTGGAAACACCTCAAACGAGGGTAGTTTTAAATTTGAAATACTATCAACATTTAATAATCAAACATCTAAATTTATACAAGCATAAAAACTTTTTATTGATATAAATACATATATGGCTAGACTAGTAACGACAAAATTTAAAATACACAACGCAGAGCAATTTATTGAGTCTCTTAGTGAAACTTCAGCAACAAATTTATATTTGTTTATAGGAAAAGTTCAGGAGTGGGATGATGAAACCAATCCACCTGCACCTAATGAAGCTGTAGCGAACACTTTATATAGTTATTGGGATCAGATGATTGCCGCAAAAAAGGTTACTCCTGCAGATGTTAAACATGTTATTGCAAGGATAAATTGGGAATCAAATACTTCATATACTGCTTATACTCATACAAATCCAGACCAATTATCAAATAATTTTTATGTTGTCACAGAAGACTTAAATGTATATAAGTGTTTACAAAATAATTTATCAAATGGTACTTCAACAATTCAACCAACTGGTACTGGTACAGCGGTTATTGAAATTGCCGATGGGTATAAGTGGAAATACATGTATACAGTTACGTCTCAGGATACTTTAAAATTTGTAACGGCTGATTATATTCCTGTACAAAAAAGTATAGATGCTAGACAATCCGCAATCGAAGATGCTACTGTTGATGGGCAAATAGATATTATTAATAAAACTGCGAATGGTTATTTTAACGCTGAATTTACTGCTGGTCCTATAAATTCAGCTGGTGATGATCAAGATTTTATTATTGGTGAAGTGTTGCATGGTCAAACATCCAATCAATATGGATCTCTTATCAGTTTTGTTTCAGCGGCAAATAGTTTAATTTATGATATTAGTGCAGGAAACACGAAATTTACTGTTGGTGAAATTGTGTTAGGGGAATCTTCTAATTCTAGAGCAACAATTTCTGTCGAGCCCGCATCAACATATAAATTTGATACTGGATTTTTTGCAAGTGTAACTAATTCCACCGTAATGCAATTATCATCGGGTGCAAATAATACACTAAATGATCTATATGTAAATTCAACAATTTTTATAGTAAATAATGCGGGACAGGGTGAACAAACTACTATCACTCAGTATGATGCCTTGCTTCAGAGAATAACTGTTTCACCTGCTTTTAGTGTTACACCAAATACTGTTTCCGGTTATGAAGTAACTCCGTCTATTACATTAAATGGGGATGGATCATTGTTTAAAGGGAGAGCGAGAGGAACTGAGTTACTGGGTGTAACTGAAATAGTTGTTACTCAATCAGGATTAAATTATACAGTAGCGGAAGCAACTATTTATGCTAATTCGAGTCATGGAGCAGGGGCAAATGCCACAGTTATTATTGGACCAATTGGTGGACATGGAATAAATGCTATTGAAGAATTAGGTGGAAATAGAATTTTGATTGATACTCGCATTTCCGGTAATGAATCGGGGAGATTTACAACATCTAATGATTATAGACAAGTTGGTTTATTGAGAGACCCCCTACAAACTGCAAATACTCTTGCGTTTTTTACAGATTCATTATCTGATCAATCTACCACTTTATTTTTAGGAAGCGTTGCGGGTGATTTTCAACCAAACGAAAAAGTTTATACGGGATCGACTTTAGCAACTAGTACAGCTAATGGTGTTGTTGTTGATTTTCTAAATACTACAACACTAAGAATAAATGAAGTAAAGGGCAGTTTTGAAGACAGCAATGTTGTGACTGGTGCAAACACAAGTTCAACAGGAACCATTTCAGCAGATGGTGTCATTCAACCCGAAATGAAATTATATAGTGGAGATGTGCTTTATATTGAAAATAGAGCTAAAATTACTAGACTACAAAATCAAGTAGAAGATTTTAAGATTGTATTGGAGTTTTAACGAATGCCTAAATTAACACAAGATTTTAACATATCACCTTATTATGATGATTTTGATGAATCAACTAATTTTCATAAAATACTATATCGGCCTGGCTATTCTGTACAGGCGAGAGAATTAAATCAGATACAGTCTATTCTGCAAACTCAATTAGAGAAAGTAGGAGATAGTATCTATCAAGATGGTTCTAAAATTTTGGGCGCAGAGTTAATTTTAAATAATAAAATCAATTCTTTAAAATTGACTCCATTATATTCTGGTGTTGCTATTATATCCTCTAATTTTAACGGTAGAATTATTCAAGGTCAAACATCTGGTGCAAAAGCAGAAGTCGTAACCAGTAAACAGTTTTCGACTGACAATTTAGACGTTTTAATGATAAATTATGTTGACAATATTGCATTTTTAGACAATGAAACGATTTCTACAGTTGATGCAGGAACAGTCTTTTTTGCGACTGTGGCCGGAAGTGCTGATGGATTGGATGAATCGACAGATATTACATCTCTGGCTTCTGGTGCGGGTTCTGTTATTAGTATTAATGAGGGATTATTTTATATTGGTGGTTATTTTGTACGAACTCCTTTTCAAAATCTCATTTTAGATATTGAAAATGACAATCCTTCCATAAGAATAGGATTAACGATTGTAGAAAATATCATTTCCAGTATTGAAGATTCCTCGCTTTTAGATAATGCGATAGGGACTCCTAATTATACTGCACCTGGGGCAAATAGATACAAAATTGAACTGGTGTTATCAACAAAAGAGTATTTCGAATCGGGTAAGACAATAAATTCGTCCGGTGTTACGTTTGCCATTAACACAAAAGATAATAGATCGGGGATAGTAAGTATATCAACAACGACTGATCATAATTTATCTATTGGTGATGTTGTAGTTGTGTCAGGTATATCTGAATTAGAATATAATGGAAAACACACAATTTCAGCAATCGGATCTACTACAGAATTTTCTTATTTGATACAGGGTAGTCCATCAACCCCTGCTACTGGAACTCCTGTATATATAACAGGTGTGATTGATCCCATTGCTAGAAGTTCGGATATTAATTTTATTGAACTATTAAGATTAGAAAATGGTGAAAAAATAGAAGAAATAAAATTTCCCATAATGGGAAATCTTGAAAAGGTTTTAGCAAGAAGAACATTTGATGCTTCTGGTGATTTTACGGTTAAACCATTTGTACTTGATGTTATTGATCATAAAATCGGAGGAACAGCAAGTGACAGAACATCAACAAATGCAAGTTCGATTATTACGGCTAATGGTTCAAATTTTATAGCAGATGTAAATGTCGGCGATACTATATTCTTTTCTGGTAATACTGGAAAAACCGCAGAAGTTGCCGCTATAGGAAATACTACGTCTCTTACATTAACAACTGGAACGGTTTTAGGTGATGGGGGAATCAATCAACGAATTGGTGTTTCTTCAAAAATAACCGCGGAATTAAGTCCAGGAAAAGCATATATTAAAGGATTTGAACATGAAACTTTATTCCCTACATATGTGAATTTAAATAAAGCCAGAGATACAGAAACAGTTTCAGCAGAGAAACAGGGGATTGAATTTGGGCCATATGCAGTTGTAACAGATGTTATCTCCAATACTGCTTTTACTTTAGGTGTAAATTCTGCATCTATTAACTCAATGTCTGGGGGTACTGGGGCCGACTTAATGGATTTACATTTAGTTAAGTGGCCTTCAACAACTCAACTTCATGGAACAGTAACATCAAATGGCATTTCTTTTATATCTAATGGAGCATTCAAATACGTAGGTATTGATACTACTACAGCCGCATCGGTAGCAAATACAAAAATAGGAACAGTAAGATTAAGACAACTTGATTTTAAATCAGGAAGATCGTCTACTGTAACCTCAGAATATGGGTACGGTGCTGATGCAAACGGTACTTATCATATAAAATATCCTGCAATATACGATGCTCATTTATTTGATTTTATATTTAATAAAACTGAGGGTACTGTAAGCGCCGCTGATGCAAATACTTTTCAAATTAAATTACCAACGACTGGTGCATTTTCTTATCCTACAGTGAATTGTTTGTTTGGATCAACAATAACGGTTAATACTGCTTATTTGGGGGTTAATACTTCTGATACTAGAGAGATTATTGTTTGGACTGGGGCTAGCACAACTTTAACTCCGGCGACTGCATATACTGCCGTTTTAAATAGTGAATTGACCCAACCAACTCAAGCTACTACAACTTATTCTTTAAATTTTGGTGTTAAAGATATTAGTTCTATTGTGACAACAACGGCTGGTACACCAACAGTTATTGATAATGCTATGAATATTGATATTAGTGGTAAAAATGATATAACTGAAACGGGAAACACTGTTCTATTTGATAATAATGAAGACCAAAGATCATTAGTATTTCCTTTTCAAAATAAAACACTTGCAGGCTTGTCAAAGGCTAGTTATAAATTAAAAAGATCATTTACAACGACCCTCACGGGTAATACTGTAACTCTAACGGCTTCAGAACCAGGAGAACTGTTTTATCCTGCAACTGGTGCAGGAGCAATTTCTCCATCTATTATAGATTCAAATTATTTGGTTTTTTGTACTGAAGCCAGCCTTGGAAACAAAGAAGGTGATTATATTGAATTTAGTAATGCTTCAGGTACTTCGGTGGGAACCAATAGATCGATGACCTTAAACGAGACTGGAGATCAATTGATCATGAATGTGGATGGTGGAGCAGGTTCGTCAAACTATTCAAACAAAAATATATATGTTTATGCTACAATGATGTTTAAAGGAGCAGGAGCAACAAGATCAAATGATGGTATTGGTACAAAAACCCTAGTATCAGGAAATGTTACAGTTGCTAATATAACATCTTCTTCGACAAATACCGTTCAGGCAGATTCTGGTCAAATTTATTTCGGAACATCGATAAATGCTCAGCCTAGTGTGACTAACAGTTTAAAAATATCTGATATTAAAAACTTAGTCGCAATTGTATCTTCGTTAGATGAAGATGTTGAAGTTACAAATGCTATGATATCTGAGGCTATGTCTAATACTGCAAATGCTCATAATATATCTAGTAGCTTTATATTTGATAATGGTCAAAAAGACAATTATTATGATTATGGAACCATAACGTTAAAAACCGGAGAACAAAAACCAAGTGGTCAAGTAATAGCAATCGTTGATTATTATAATCACACAGGTTATGGTCCCTTTACTGTTGATTCTTATATGTATGCTGGTTCTGGCAATACGCTATATGATAATATTCCTTCATATACGAGTCCAACGACTGGGACAAAAGTTGAACTACGAGATATGATCGATTTTAGGCCTAAACGAATAGGATATGAAACATCTGATGGAACTAGTTCGCAAATCAATGATATTACAGCAACATCTAATGTATTTAATGAAAAAGCAATGCCTGATTATGATTATACATTTAATGCAGATTATGAATATTATATTTCAAGAAAAGATAAAATTGTATTAAATAGAGATAAAACATTCGATGTTATTGAAGGAGTTTCTGATAAATTTTCGCAATTGCCTCCTGATAATGAAGATTCAATGACACTGTATAATCTTGAAATACCAGCATATACTTTTAATGCAGAAGATGTAAAATTAAATTATGTTGAAAATAAGAGATTTACGATGAGAGATGTCGGTAAGCTCGAAAGAAGAATTGAAAATCTCGAATATTATGTTTCTCTTAGCTTATTGGAAAAAGAAGCAGACGGATTAATCATTACTGATTCTAATAATAATGATCGGTTTAAAAATGGAATTCTTGTAGACCCATTTGCGGGACATAGTGTCGGGGATGTTTTTAATAAAGATTATTCTATGTCAATTGACTACGATAAGAGACAATTAAGACCATCCTTTAGTTCAGATTTATATCCATTAAATTTTAATGCAAATTCTGAAGGTGGAACCGCTTTTTCAACTTTAGTAAATAATTCCGGAATATTAACATTACCGTTTTCTTCAAATACGTTTATACAAATGCCTCTTACAGGAACGAATGATGGTAAAAATGTCCAAAAAACTTTTCAAATAAATCCATTCTCCGTTCAGAATTATATAGGACAAATGAAACTAGATCCGTATGGTGATGTGTGGTATGATCAAAGTAGTTTAGTGCAAGTAAAGGTTAACGTTGAAGGTCAATATGATAATTGGACTTCTTCTGAATTAACATATAATGGACACGGGACTCATTGGAATGATTGGGAGGAAATTTGGTCAGGAACTCAAATTAATAACAATGTTAAAGAAGGCATAAGAGACACCGGTGATGTAAGAAATAATGATAGAAGAGCAAAAACAACAGATCAAACTAAAACATTGACTGGATTGAGTACAGGAAGTGTACCGGAAAAAATAATTAAATCTATCGGAAATAAAACAGTCAATTTAAGCATAGTTCCAAAGGTAAGAGAACAATCAATAACTTTTATTGCTAAAGGATTGAAGCCAAATAAAAATGTTTATGCTTATTTTGCTGATAGCAATATGTCGGCTAATGTAAAGCAAGCCTCAATCGTGAGTTTATCAAACGTAAGTTCGTCTAATGTATTTAGAACGACTTCGGGAAATTTTGAACAAGTTACAATTCAGGGCTCTGGAGTAAATGCCAGCAATACTGCTAAAATTATTTACATGAGCGATAGAAACAATCAAAATAATTGTACTGTTTTACTTACGGATATGTCGGCCCAAACTTCTTTTACTATTGGGACCGTAATCCAAGGAGACAGGACACAAGCAAACGGTTCTATTTCTGCTATTTCCCATTATAATTTTGAAGATTCTCAATTAACAGTTTCTTCTGAAGGTGTTGTAGGGGGCGTTTTCAATGTTCCTTCTGGTAAGTTTGCTGGTTCACAAAATCTTTTTAGATTAACAGATGATCCTGACAATATTCCCGCTATTACAACCTCAGTTGCCGAAGAAATTTTTCATTCAGCAGGAGTGATTGATGCTAAAACTGATTTAGGAATTGTTTCGCCTAGACCTTTAATTTCTAGACGAGAAAACATTAAAGAAGAAAGAATAACAAGATCTACTTCTGACGGAAGACAATCAACGTCTACCGATTATATGAACCCTATGTCTCAGTCTTTTTTTATTGATAAAAATCAATATTCTACAGGTGTTTTTCTTGATTCTGTAACTTTGTTTTTTAGTGGAAAAGACGCTTCACAGGGAATTAAATCTCCCGTAAGTCTACAGATCAGACCTATGATTAATGGAATGCCAAGCACTTCCTTGATTATACCCGGAAGCGAGGTTGTTTTATCTCCTGGAAGAATTACTGCAAATACAAATACTCCTATCGCAAATACTAGTGGAGGATTTCCTGACGGATTTTTAGGGAATTCATATACTGCAAATAGAAGCAATACCGATAGGGGTACAAGAACGATGTTTAAATTTGATCATCCTATTTTTCTTGCTCCAGACGAATATTCAATTTGTGTACAAACCAATAGTAGTGCATATAAACTTTATGGATTTGAATATGGTGCTTATCATACTGGAACTTCTAAGAAAATAACAAAACAGCCTTATGTTGGAAGTTTTTTCAATCCATCAAATGTAGGTGTTTGGGAAGAATTACCGGATCAAGGTTTAATGTTTCAATTGAATAGATGTGAATTTACCTCAGCGAATGCATATGCCAGATTAGATAATTTTGATGTGTCAAGTGGAAACACGAGTTCAAATACAACTATAGATACTTTTAAATTATCGACAGAAATAACCAGCTTTGCAAACACATATACAAGTTTTAATTATCATGCAACAGATTTAGCGGGAATAACAAAAAATGTTGGAGTGCATTTTAAAGAAAATAAAAATGTTGATTTCAAAAAACAAAAACAAATTACATATCCACAAGTCGCAAATAGCAGTTTTACAATTAATGTTTATTTTGAATCTGCAAACACTTTACTATCTCCAATATTAGATGAGACAAGAACAGGTGTTATTACTATTGAAAATCTTATTAACAATGGAAGTTTATCAAATTCTGATATTGTTGTGTCTGATTTTGGTACTGGTTATTACACCGCGGAAGTCGGAAGTATAACCAGTAATGTGTCATCAGAAGGTAATACAAGCGTGTTTGTAGTGTCTGCTCCTGATATTGGTTCAAATACCGCAACAATAGCCGCTAATGTACATGCAAATGGTATTATAAATCAAGTTACTGTTAAGCATGGTGGTTCAGGATATATTTCTACACCAACTATTACTAACTGGGATATTAACGGAACGAGTTCTATTTCTGATAATGTACGAAGAACGACAACCGCAGTTGTTGATATTGTTGGTGAAGGCGCTAATAATAGTGTAAATATTCAACCAGCTAATGTGGTATCATTTTCTTCTGGTGGTAATTTAAAAGCTAGATATATTTCAAGACGGGTAACATTAGAAGAGGGTTTTGATGCAATGGATCTTAAAGTGTATATGGATGCATATAAGCCAAGAGGATCTAACATTTATGTTTATTATAAAGTTCTTTCGGGGGATGATTCTGAATCTTTTGATGAAAAACCCTGGTTTCTTATGGAGCAAAAAACAGCAAGCGCTACTTACTCATTAAATGAAAATGATTTTAAACGATTTGAATTTAAGACTATAGATGAAAAAATTGCTTATATATCTGCAACTGGTGGAAAATATGAAAAATTTAGAACGTTTGCGATTAAGTTGGTTATGACTTTAGATAGAGTTGCACAAGATACTTTTATAGGAATCCCTAAATTAATCAATTTACGTGCAATTGCTCTTGATAGTGAGGGCGCTCCTTGATAATAAAAACAGATGATCCAAGATATCACAGAGATGGTTATTCTAATGCGCTTATTGCAACGGACCAACAGGCTTTATTGAAACATAGGCATAAAGTATTACAAACAAATACGATAATGTCTAATGAAGCGGAAATAAATAATTTAAAGTATGAAATAATTAATATACAACAAAATGTAAATAAAATTTTAAAATTATTAAGTAAGGATAGAGATGGCAATATCTGATACTAGTATTACTAGTGTAGAATTGGTTAACACTTTTGAGCAATGGCGCCTGAAAACCAATCAAATTATCACCGTATTGAATGAGCATTCAGATGAAAATCCTACATCTAATTTGATTTCTGCTAATTCTTTGGGTGGGTTTTTAATCAACACAATATCAGCAAATATTGTCACGGGGTCAAATGTAACGGGTTCTAGATTAATATTTACTGGGGGTATTGTAGATTTTACTGGTGCCGCGGTTACTGATATTGGAACTGTTGATAAATTTGCGTTAGTTGAAGATGCTGGTGCAACTATTTCTGGAGCTAGTCCCGATAGTAAAATTGAAAGAGCCCAAATAAATGAATGTGAAATAAATTTAAATGGTCGAAATTTCAATGCAAATGGATCATCTGTAATCACACTTACGGGTGCAACGGTTGCCGATTTAGGTACAGTTTCCCTTGTCACAATTGACGGTGGAACAATTAATGAAGTAAACGTTAATATTACGGCTTCTGATAAAGTTGTTACAGTGTCTTCTCCGGGTCCTCATTTATTTACTGGCGCAACATTTTCTAATGGAACATATAGTAATGCATATTCTATTGGAGGATTTATGCATTCTGCAAATATATCCGTAAATAGTGCATCAGTTCTTGTAACAAATACCGGGCCTATTTTTGGTACAGATGTAGGATCTTCTAATGTTGCTATTGGTAATTTTCCAGAATATACGACAAGTCCAACTCTTGCAACTTCATCTAAAGGTAGATTGCACATAAGAACAGATTTTGCAGAAGGTTTACAGACAGCAACCGCAGTATCGGCTGTTGCTGATGAGATGGTGATAGAAGGTAATACTGCGGTTGGATTGACTCTACTTTCAAATAATGTATCAAATAGTGTTATTGCATTTGGTGATCCTGATAATGTTGATGCTGGAGGATTTGTATATAATCACTCAACAGATAGTTTGCATATAGTTACAGATGGTGCTAATACGGTGGAATTCGGTAATGATTATGGTGGATATATGCAACTTGCTGGCGGAGACACTATCGGATCTCAAGGTGGTAAATTACATGTAAATGTTGGTTCGACTGATGGAATAGCTGGAATGTATTTAGACTTAAACGATGTAGACCAAATGGGAGTTTCAATTGATGCGGCTCAAACAACCGCAAATGTTTTTGACATTAATGCTGATTCATTTCAAACGGGTCATGTACTTTCATTACATCATGGATTGGGTACTGGTACTTCACATGCGGCCAATGGTTCTTTGATAAAACTTACAGATAATAATAGTTCAACAAATGCTAGAGCAATTCTTGATATAGTACAAGATGCAACAGGTGCTACTGGAACAATGGGACTAAGAGTTACAACAGATGCAGGAATAGGAATTAGTGTTATACAGAATGCAGATAAACCAGGAATAAATATTTGGTCTGATCAGGCTCATACAGAACCATTGGGTGAATTTCTTTCAACTAGTACTAGTGCGACTGGTACTTCTTTATTGGTTAAAGGATTATCTACCACAGCGACAACAAAAATTCTTACAGTTGCAAATTCGTCTGCTGATATGTTTGCAGTCACAGCAAACGGATCAATTTGGACAGGTACCCACGGGGGGTTTCTCACCACACAACATCCTACTACAGCAATTTATCTATTAGGAGTAAGGGATACTGGTGGATCAATTGTAAATACTAATTAAGATAAAAATGGCAAAACCTAGTACAAGAGAAGAGTTAAAACAATATTGTCTTAGAACATTAGGGCAACCGGTTATTGAAATAAATGTAGAAGATGATCAATTAGAAGATCGAATTGATGAGGGGTTACAATTTTTTCAAGAATATCATTTTGATGGTGTTGAAAGAATGTATAATATACATCAAATTACTGGCTCAACTGTTAAAATTATTTCTGGAACAGGTTTTACTGATGGCGAGACAATAACTGGTGGAACATCAAATGCAACTGCAACTGTAGTTTCGGCAAATTCTACTATTATAACATTCAAATCACATAACGATACGAATGGAATTTCAAATAATGATGTTACATCTAGTTTTTCAAATGCTGAAACGATAACTGGAAGTTCAAGTGGGACGGCCGCAGTAGCCGATACTGATGCATCGTTAGTTACTTTTGGTGATATGGATAATCATTATATTACATTAAATGACTCCATAATTGGTGTGACTGGTATTTTTGATATACAAGATACTGGCGGGGGGCAATTATCAAGCAGTATGTTTTCATTTAGATATCAATTTCATTTAAATGAAATGCCTTATCTTACTGCTACTTCTATAATAAATTATAAAATGTCAATGCAACATTTACAATTGTTGAATGACATGTTCGTAGGAAAAAAACCTCTACGATTTAATAGACATCAAAATCGATTGTACATAGACTTAGATTGGGAAAATGATCTTGAAGTCGATGAATATCTTGTAGTAGAAGCATATAGAATAATTGATCCTACTGCATTTGCAGATGTATATAATGATATGTTTTTAAAAAGATATATTACAGCCCTTTTTAAAAGACAGTGGGGGGCTAATTTAATAAAATATGAAGGGGTACAGCTTCCCGGAGGAACCACATTAAATGGGAGAACCTTATTTGAAGAAGCAAATCAAGAATTGAGAGATACAGAAGAACAAGCATCTCTTAAATATGAATTACCAGTTGACTTTATGGTTGGTCCAGGATAATGCCTACTAATTCTTATTTTAATCATCTACACAATACATCAGAACAAAATTTACATCAAGATTTGATTATAGAATCGATAAAAAATTTTGGTGTGGATAACTATTACCTTCCAAGACAATATATGAATGAAGATCTTCTTTTGGGAGAAGATACTATTTCACAATTTAACCAATCTCATTTAATAGAAATGTATGTTAAATCAGTTGACGGTTTTGAGGGAGAGGGCGACTTTATTTCAAGATTTGGATTAGAAATAAGAGATCAAGTAGTTTTTTCTGTAGCTAGAAGACGATGGGAAAATTTAGATACTGGTTATGATAGGCCAAGAGAAGGCGATGTAATATTTTTTCCTTTAAATAAAAAATTATACGAAGTTAGATTTGTCGAACATGAATCTATGTTTTATCAATTTGGTAAATTACCAATATTTGATTTAACGTGTGAACTATTTCAATATGATGATCAAAAAATTGATACTGGAATTGACGATATAGACTCAATAGAAGATAAATATGCATATGCTATTGAAATATCATTGGATGCTGGTGGAACAGGAAATTATGTAGATGATGAATATGTATATGTTGGAAGCACAGAAAGTTCTGCAAATACGAAGGGAAGAGTGTTGTCTTGGAATTCTACTGATAGACTGTTGAAATTAACGGATTTAGTGGGCACCTTTACTACCTCTCAAAATGTTGTCGGTAATACAAGCAGTGCATATTTTACTGTAACTACAACACCAAATACTCAAATATTTGTTAATGATGCTTCTGCAAATAATATAACTATTGAAACAGAAGCGGATTCTATTATTGATTTTTCTGAATCAAATCCATTTAGTGAGGGAGATTATTAAGAAGTAGATTCTGGAAGAATTGTGATCATACCATCTACTATCCTTTCTTTTGTTATAGCATCCACTTGGGTGTATTCAACATCATAAACATATAAACCAGAAGTCATATTTGCTGTTTGAGTAGCATTAGCTGTTATTGTGACATTACTGCCAGATATTGTCGCTGTAAAAGACATTATCCAAGAAGTGTTAGTAGTTGTGTGGTTCTTCTTCATAACAGAAGCACATGTACCTGTGCTTATGGTTACATTTGAATTATTTGCATCTTTGGCGGTAAAAACTTTTTCAAAGTTATTACCCTGATACATTGTTAAATTGATGCCTTGAGTTTTTATAGTAAGTGCCATAAGACTATTTATACAACTAAATAATATTACAATCTTTATGGAGTGTTATGTTAGGTCAAACTTTTTATCATCAAACAATAAGAAAATATGTTGCGTTGTTTGGAACATTATTTAATGATATTAATATAGAAAAAAAGGACTCGGGGGGTAATGTTTTATCTCGTCAAAAAGTACCGATATCCTATGGACCAAAACAAAAATTTCTTACAAGAATAAATCAAGATGCTTCGCTAGACAGACAAGTTGCTATTCAACTTCCTAGAATAGGATTTGAAATGACTGGTATAGCTTATGATCCTATTAGAAAATTAAATACAATAGGTACATTAACTCATAAAGATTCGATTAATGGTGAAAGAAACATTAAAAAAATGTTCAATCCTTCGCCATACATTTTTGATTTTTCTTTATATGCGTTTGTAGAAAATGCTGAAGACGGTACTCAAATATTAGAACAAATTCTTCCCTTTTTTACTCCAGAATTCAATGTAAGCGTAAATATTTTAACCGATATGGGAATCAAGTTAGATATTCCAATTGTTCTTCAAAGTGCAACAAGTGAGGATTCTTATGAAGGAGAATTTTCTGCCAGAAGAACACTTGTTTGGACAATAAATTTCATGTTAAAGGGTTTCATATATCCTGATATTAAATCCGGACAATCAATTATTAAATCAGTGGAAATTGCATTTAAAGAAACTGTTCCCGAGACGCCTTCAACTGGAGTATTTGAAAGATTGTCTTTAGAATCTAGTACAAATTTTTCAGAAGATTATTTTCAACTAGAAACGGGAGATCATCTTATAACCGAAGCAAGTGAAACTGAATTGGGCCTTGGTAATATAATCAGTAAAATTACAGTTGTTCCTGAAGGAGGAGCGAATACATATATTACTCCGGGAGATGATTTTGATGCAAATACTACAATAACTTTTTACAATCCACCAGTTGATTACGATCCTGCAACAGGTGTTTATGGATAAAATAAATAACAATGAAAAATTTTGAAGATAAATTAGATGAATTGTTAAAAATTCCGCCTGGTTCTATTATTAAGCCCCCAATTGAAAGAAAATTGGTTGATTCAAACGCAAATGATTTGAATACTGATTATAAATATGCTCGTGAAAACATATACAATATTATTGAAAGGGGCCAAGAGGCCATTGAAGATTTATTGCAAGATGCACGAGATAGCGGTAATGCTAGAATGTTCGAAGTTGTTGGTCAATTGATTAAAACTGTAGGCGAACAAAACCAAAATTTAGTAAATGTACATAAACAAGTAAAAGACATTACAAAAGAAGTCAATGTGGCACCTAATAAAGTAACAAATGCATTATTTATTGGTAGTACTGCAGAACTTCAACAAATGTTAAAGGATAAAGAAAAATGAAAAAATTTAAACAATATTTAAAAGAAATAGAAGAAGTAGAAGTTGATGAAGATAATAAAGATGCATTAAAAAAAGCATTAGCCTTACATAAGTTTAAACAAAAGGGTGGAAAAATAGATAAACAACCAGATTCTTTAGAGAGACCATATGGTAACCTTTCTAAAGATGATTTAAAACGTGCAAAAAAAATTGTTCAATATAAAAAAGATAAAAAAGAATAACAATGGCTCACTTAGGTCAAATAGATAGAAGAAATCCGGGAGACGTGGTTTTTACACGATATGTTACAAAAAATCCCGATTGGAATAAATTGACCCTAAGAATAGAAAATGGACAATTTGCCGAAATGTTTGAAGAAAAAAATAACGAACTAGAAGGCATGAATATTAATATTCAACCAAGAACTGAGATAAAATTAGCTTCAAACAAATATAAAGAATTTCAAAAAAAAAAGTATGCTAATATCGAATATCAAAGAAAAAAGGGATATGTATTAATTTCAAAAATAAGAAAACCTACAGATAATCTTGACACTGAACGGCCCCCAAAATTACAAATATTAGCAGAAGATTTTACAGAAAAGGGTAAAGATGAAAAAATAACAGTGCTTTCTGCAAAAAATGTTCCTGTAAAAATATTTAAAACTTTTGATGAATTAAAAAAAAGTATTATTTGGGGACTAGACAATAAAATACATAACAATGATTATGCGGTAGAAAAAATAAAATCTTATTTAGATAAAAAAGATTTGTCTAGAATTGATTTGGCGGGTATTGATGACAGACATATTGATGAGCTTGGTGTATATTTTGGTGAAATTTTAATAGGACTATTAGCATTCAAAAATCAATTATCAAACACTTGTACTCCCTCTAATATGTTTGGTATAAATTTAAAATCATTTAGTGTTCCAACTGATCCTGCTTTTAAACTTGTTGATAGTAGTTTGATTTTTGACTCAACTACTGTTAGTGTATCAAGCAAATATGATAAAGGAGCCGCCGCTTCGTTTATGTCAAATGTGCTTCCTTACGGAATAAAATATTATTCTGATTATAAAAATTGTTTTTTTAAAAAAATGTGTCAAATTGCGTTTAATATGGGATATACATCAGACCTTGTGGGAGCAAACAGATTTAAATTTGCAAAGAATATAACATTTGAAGTTGGATTAAGAGCAGTATTAAATATAAAAAAAACAAATGTAAAAAACACAAATCATTCTATTTATGAAAGTATTCGAAAGGTTGCAATGGGTCGTTCTCTTTCATCGAAAGAAAATAAAGAACTTGATGTTGTAATAGAGGCAATAGAAGACTATTTTATAAAGAAAGGTCATTTTGATGGAAAAAGCAAAGTGATACAAACAATAAAAGACAATTATCCTTTTACTATTACTTCTTTTTTTAATTATTCTGTGGCAAGTAGTTTAAATAATGATTCTCTATCAAAAAAATATATTGGTGATATAATTGGTGGTAAAGATTTTTATCAAGCAAATTTAAGTAAAACTAAATGGAGAAGGGGAATTGTTGATATTAAAATGGTTTCTCCTAAAACTGCTTCATTGAAAATTTTAGGATCAATGTCGGGTGCCACAGATTTCACAGCAAAACAGGGTTTGGTAAATTACGAGTTACAATAATGGCGATAGACCGTATACAAAATTATGCAGGAAATCCATTACTTAAAGCGGCATATATTCCAATAGAATATGACAAAGATACTTTAGAAGAGTATCTTAAATGCTCTAATGATCCTGTATATTTTGCAAAAAACTACATGAAAATTATTCATGTTGACCATGGATTGATGCCCTTTGATCTTTATGGTTATCAAGAAGAACTTGTTCAGACAATGCATGATAATCGGTTTGTTATTTGTAAAATGCCTAGACAAACTGGAAAATCAACAACAATTGTTGCTTACTTATTACATTACGCTCTTTTTAATGCTCAATCTAATATTGCTATATTAGCTAATAAGGGCTCTACTTCAAGAGAGATTCTTCAACGATTAAAAACTGCTTATGAAAATTTACCAAAATGGTTGCAACAAGGAGTTGTTGTTTGGAACAGGGGAAATATTGAATTAGAAAACGGTAGTAAAGTTATATCTGCTTCCACATCTTCCTCCGCAGTTCGTGGATCATCTTTTAACATCATCTTCATGGATGAGTTTGCTCATATTGATCCACCAAGGTTGGCAGAAGAGTTTTTTAATTCTGTATATCCTACAATTTCTTCTGGTAATACAACTAAAGTGTTTATTGTATCAACCCCGAAGGGATTAAATATGTTCTATAAAATGTGGGTTGATGCAGACGAGGGAAGAAGTGATTATGTTCCGTTAGAAGTTCATTGGTCTCAGACTCCAGGAAGAGATCAAGCATGGAAAGAAGAAACGATAAGAAATACAAGTGAATTGCAGTTTTCACAAGAATACGAGTGTGATTTTATTGGTTCACAAAATACTTTAATTTCTCCTTCAAAATTAAAAACTCTGCCATATAAACCCCCTATTATAAAGAAAGATAGTTTAGATGTCTATGTCGAACCAGATCCTACACATTCTTATGTTTGTATAGTTGATGTTGCAAGAGGCAGAGGACAAGATTATTCTGCCTTTTCGATAATTGATGTTTCTCAGTTTCCATATCAGCAAGTTGCAAAATATAGAGATCCAAATATTTCTCCAATGTTATTGCCAACTGTTATTGATAATGTATGTAAATATTATAATCATGCATATATTTTGGTCGAAATAAATGACATCGGCGGTCAAGTAGCAGATATTTTACATTACGAGTTAGAATATCCTAATATTTTTCAAACAAGTGTAATGGGAAGATCTGGTCAAACTTTGGGTGGGGGATTTGGTAAAACTTCGCAATTGGGAATTAGAACCACAAAAGAAGTTAAAAGAAAGGGGTGTTCTAGTTGCAAAGATTTGATAGAAGGAGACAAATTAATCATTTGGGATCTTGATACTATTTCTGAAATGACAACATATATAGCCAAAGGATCTAGTTACGAAGCTGACGAAGGATATCATGATGATTTGATGACGACTTTAATACTGTTTGGTTGGCTTGTAAATCAACAATATTTTACAGAAGTTACAGATTTAGATTTACGAGAAAAAATGTTTAAAGATCAGTTAGACGAAGCGGAATCTCAATTGATTCCTTTCGGATATATAAATGATGGTAGAAATTCTTATGATCCAGAAGTTGTTGATATGGGCGGTGAAAAATGGATAGTAGATACGAAATATTCTACTGATTATCTACATTGATTTGATGAATGTTTTTAGGATCTTTTATTTGATTTATTAATTCAATTATACTTGATTTTAAATCGGGTCTCAGTTTTTTCAATTTATCCAAATATCTCACAGATTCTTTAAATACCATTTCAGGATTAATTCTTAGTTCATAAAATCTGTTCCTTGTTTCGCTTTTTGTAGTTAAATATAAATGGTTTGGATTTACACAGTATGTATTATTGCAAGACTGGTGTACTATTTTATTTTGTTCAATGACTCCATTATATGCAATATATGCAAATCTATGAGCAGGAATTGATTTTCCTTCATACGAAAACATACCATACCCCTGTTTTGTTTTACTTGCAACCCAAAACCAGCAATCATTTGTCTTTATAATTTTTTTTTCAAATCTCGATTTTGCTTTCTCCATGTTTTATTTATATTAGAATAAATAAAACATTTCTAAAATCTGCTAAAATATAAATATAACGAAAGCAATTTTTTAATAATTTAGGGGAGAAACAATATGGCATTTCAAGTTAGCCCAGGCGTAGCCGTAGCAGAGATCGATTTAACTACTAGAGTTCCTATTCCTTCTATTTCAGATGGTGCAATAGCAGGTAACTTAACATGGGGGCCCTTGGAGGTTGCTACATTAATTACTTCTGAAGATGAAATGGTTGGTGTGTTTGGAAAACCGAATGCTAATACGTATAAAACGTTTTTTAGTGCTACAAGTTTTTTGAGTTATTCGAATAAGTTAAGAGTTGTTAGAGCGGCTAATACATCGACTGCTAAAAATGCAGTATCAGGTGGTTCTGCAATTTTAATTCGCAATGATAAAGAATATCAAAATACATATAAGGACACGACAACTTCAGGAACAAGTTTTACGTCAAAATATCCAGGAACACTTGGTAATTCAATAAAAGTTTCTATGTGTGTTGCGGATAGAACAAGTACACAAGTTAATGCTTCTGATGGCACTGTTTCTCATGCAAGTAGCACCGACTGGAATCTTACGGGTACATGGTCCAATTCTAATGCTACAACAGGTCTTACTGGTGTTGGTACATTAGCAGATACAGAATTGAGAATTGGTGATGTAGTTGTTCATGGTTCTAATAGCGGAATAGTAACGGCAATCACGTCTAACACCGCAATAACAATTTCACAGGCCACTGGTGGACTAGAGACTACGGGTATGGGGGATGATGTCGCTATGTCAGGTGCAAGTCTTGTAAGAAAAAAAAGATCTGCCTTCGAAGAGCCAGCAGTAAATATGCTTGGTAATCTTTCTGTCTCTGCAGGATCAACTACTATTACAGGAACAGATACTAATTTTACTCGGCAATTGCATTTAGGAGACATTATTACCTTTAAAGATGATGATGGAGTAGAGAATAAAAGAAGAATATCGTCTATTACAAATTCAACGTCAATGGGCGTTGCAACTAAATTAGATAGGGCGGTAACAACAGCCGCTTTATATGGTGGTACCTGGAAAAGGGAATGGGAATTTGCGTCTGATTTTGGATCTGCGCCTCTTACAAGTGTGTATGCTTATAATATTACTGGATCGGCATCTGTTGGAGATGAAATACATGTTGCAATAGTAGATGAAGGTGGTGAAATTTTAGGATCAAAAGATGTTCGCGGAAATAATCCAGAAAAACAAGTCATTGAAAAATATGAAGGTGTATCTGTAGCAAATGGTGCCACAGGAACTACCGGTCAAACTCTCTATTATAAAGATGCAATAAACAATTCTTCTAATTATATAAGATGGACAGATCACGATAGTACAGGAGATGCTCCTCTTGATGCCGGATCTAATAAAATTACTTATGATTGGGGTGCTACTATTGTCACAGGAAATGATTCAGCTAGTTTTCCCGGAGCATTTAGTGATTCTGGTGCAAACGGAATTATGACTGCTAGTATGTCGGGCGGTGTTGATGGACATAGTTCTTCATCTTCAGATGAAATTACTGCTTATAGTTATTTCAAAGATCCTGCGAAAATAAATATTTCTTTATTGATTTCGGGGGAAGCATCAAATACTTTAGCTACCTATTTAATTAATGAAATAGCAGAAACCAGAAAAGATTGTGTTGTGTTTATTTCTCCGGAAGAGTCAGATGTTGTAAATAAAGAAGGTTCTGAAATAACAAATATAGTTGCTAGAAGAAATACTTTACCAAGCACAAGTTATGCTGTTATGGATGGAAATTACAAATACATATTTGACAGGTATAACTCTGTTTATAGATGGATTCCATTCAATGCTGATGTTGCTGGAATTTGCGCCCAAGCGGATAATGTTAATCCTTATGTTTCGCCTGCGGGGTTTGCCAGAGGAAATATAAAAGGAGCAGAATTTTTAGCATTTGTTCCCAATAGAGGGGAAAGAGACGATCTGTATATAAATGGTATTAATCCAATAGCATCATTTCCTGGAAAAGGTAAAATTTTATTTGGTGATAAAACAATGTTAGCGAGGCCATCTTCTTTTGATAGAATTAATGTACGAAGATTGTTTATTATTTTAGAAAAAGCTATAGCAAATGCCGCTGAAAATTTATTGTTTGAATTTAATGATGATTTTACACGATTAAATTTTGTTTCTATGATAGAACCTTTTTTAAGGGATATTCAGTCACAAAGGGGAATAGAGGATTTTAAAGTAATATGTGACAGCACAAATAATACACCTGTGGTGATAAATAGAAATGAGTTTAGGGGAGATATTTTTATCAAGCCGACTAAATCAATTAATTTCATTGGATTAAACTTTGTCGCAGTGGCTTCAGGAGTTGAATTTTCTGAAGTAGTCAACGCAATTTAAGGAGAAAATAGATGGCATTCGATATAACAACTTTTAGACAGGCCCTGGTCTATGATGGTCAAAGACCTAATTTATTTGAGGTTAAGATTCCACATGGTTCCGCTAGTTTTTTTAATGGAACTGATATAAACCTGTTTGCTAAAGGGACCTCAATACCCGGTACCACAATAGGAACTGTTGTGGTTCCTTATTTTGGTAGAGAAGTTAAATTAGCAGGAAATAGAACTTTTCCAGAATGGACAATAACAGTTATTAATGATGAAAATTTTGCTATAAGATCGCAATTTGAAAAGTGGATGAACGGTATAAACGATCATGTTACGAATACAAGACAAACGGGTGATTCATCTAGTGCTTATGCATTAGTGGGGAACGTTCAACAATTTAGTAAATCTGGTAGTTCAAAAGTAACTGCATCATATAGCTTTCATGGTATGTTTCCAACTGATCTTTCAGAAATCACTCTTGATTGGGGAGATAACGATACTATTGAAGAATATACCGTAACTTTCTCTTATGATTACTGGAGTCGAACAAAGAGCAGTCAAACAGGCGGTAAAGGAACAGCGGATACTATTTCTATTGGTGCCTCTGCATAAAAATCTCAATTTTCTGATTTTGCGAGTGAATAAATATAAATTAATAGTATTGTATTATTTTTACTCACTCGCATTCAGGAAATATCATGCCCATTGAATTGTTCGGTTTTTCGCTCGGAAAAACCGAAAAGAAAACCGTAAAAGCCCAAACCTTCGCTGAACCAGAATATGAAGATGGATCATTAACCGTAGCATCTGGTGGTGCTTATGGAACATATGTCGATCAGGCAGGAGCCATAAAAAGCGAATCTGAGTTAATAAACAGATATCGTGATATGGGTCTTCAAGCAGAAGTAGAAAATGCCATTGATGATATAATTAATGAAGCCATTGTAGCCTCCAAAGACAAGCCCCTTGTAAGAATTAATGTAGACAACTTAAATATCTCTGAAAGTATCAGAGACAAAATAAGAGTAGAATTTAAGCAAATAAGCAAACTTCTAGATTTACAAAATTTAGGACACGATGTTTTTAAAAGATGGTATATTGATGGTCGAATTTATTATCATGTTGTTGTTGATGAAAATAATCTAGAAAAAGGAATTCACGAATTAAGAGTATTAGACCCTAGAAAAATAAAGAAAATTCGTGAAAAGAAAACCGATAGACAATCTGATGGTACCTCAAAAACTACTGTCGAGGAATATTATGTTTATAATCAAAAAGGAATATATCAATCACAGGGGCAGACAATGGGTACTGCTTTTACAAGTGCCGCCAGTGGTTTAAAAATAGCTCCTGATGCGATTATATATACACATTCAGGACTAATGAATAGTACACGTACATTAGTTTTGTCCTACCTACACAAAGCAATCAAACCATTAAATCAATTAAGAATGATCGAGGATTCTCTCGTAATTTATCGTATTTCACGAGCCCCAGAGAGAAGAATTTTTTATGTTGATGTTGGAAATTTACCCAAGTTAAAAGCAGAACAATACATGCGTGATTTAATGACACGATACAAAAACAAACTTGTATATGATGCTCAAACGGGTGAGGTTAGAGATGATAGAAAACATATGTCAATGCTTGAAGATTATTGGATGCCAAGAAGAGAGGGTGGGAGAGGAACAGAAATTACAACTTTGCCCGGTGGTAATAATCTTGGAGATATTGAAGATGTATTATATTTTCAGAAAAAACTTTATAAATCACTAGGTGTTCCTATTTCTAGACTTGAATCAGAAGCAAACTATACGATTGGTCGTGCTACTGAAATTTCAAGAGATGAAGTTAAATTTACACGATTTGTTAATAAACTTCAAAGTAGATTTAGTTTACTGTTTGATGAAATGATGGAAAGACAGTTGATCCTCAGGGGAATAATGTCTAAAGAAGATTGGAAGAATATTAAAAATGAAATATATTATGAATTTGAAAATGATAGTCATTTTGTAGAAATAAAACAGAATGAACTTATGCAAGATAGATTGAATATTTTAAGAGATTTACAAGAATATGCTGGAAAATATTGGTCTCATGAATATATTAGAAAACATGTTTTAATGATGACCGATGATGAAATTAAAACTAATGATGAGCAAATTCAAAAAGAAACTGATGATCCTAGATTTTCGGGAGAAGATAATATGCAGTTCAATTCTGTAAAAATAGATACACACAATAAACAAGAAATTAATGAAAATATTGATAAAAAGATTGAAGAAAAATTTGAATTTGCGAAAAAAGAAAATGATATTAAAGATAAAGTAAATGATATTCTTTTTTCTGTTTTAGAAGATGATGAAAATTTTGTAGATTGATCCGTAGATGAGTGCAGGAATAATAAATGAAAGACGATCAAAAAGATTTAGATTTAAGTAAGGTTCTAGCAACTTCTCTTGCTTATACTAAAAAACAATTAAAAAAAACTAAAGAAGAACTTGTAGAGGATATAAAAGAAATTTTAGATCCTGTTACTGGTGAAACAGTTAAAGTTCTTGAAATTAAAGGCACTGTAGGTCCTAAGGGAGAAAAGGGAGAAAAGGGCGAAAAGGGGCTTGCTGGCGAAGTGGGCGTTAAAGGAATATCAGGAAGAATTGGTCCACAAGGTGTTCAGGGTCCTAGGGGAGATTTAGGAGATATTGGACCTATAGGACCAATGGGAGAAAAGGGAGAATCTGGTGATGATGCTGATGTAACTAAACTCGTAAAAGAGTTAGATAATTTTAAAGAAGTTGTTAAAAAGATTAGTAAAAAAGCCACTTTAACTGCCCAACGAGTGGCCGGTGGAAGTGGTTGGGGAGAATCTGGTGGAGGCGGAGGAGGGGATACTTCTTCCGGAAGTGCGGGTAGTTCCGGAAGTTCTGGCTTGACATATGCATCTTCTGGTTCTGCTGGAAGTGCTGGTTCTTCTGGAATTTCTGGAACTGCGGGTTCTGCGGGAAGTGCTGGCTCTGCTGGAACATCTGGAACTTCTGGTGCTGATGGTCCAATTGGAACTTCTGGTTCTGCTGGTTCTTCTGGATTGACATATGCTTCTTCTGGCTCTGCTGGAACTTCTGGATCATCTGGAGCTGATGGTCCAATTGGTACTTCTGGTTCTGCTGGTTCTTCTGGAAGTGCAGGAAGTGCTGGAAGTGCAGGATCATCTGGAACATCTGGTTCTTCTGGAATTTCTGGAACTGCGGGAACTTCTGGAACTGCAGGTTCTTCTGGAAGTACTGGTTCTGCAGGAAGTGCTGGCTCTGCTGGAAGTGCTGGTTCTTCTGGAATTTCTGGAACTGCGGGTTCTGCGGGTTCTGCTGGAAGTGCTGGAACTTCTGGATCATCTGGAGCTGATGGTCCAATTGGTACTTCTGGTTCTGCTGGTTCTTCTGGATTGACATATGCATCTTCTGGTTCTTCTGGTTCTGCTGGTTCTTCTGGAAGTGCTGGAACTGCAGGAAGTGCTGGCTCTGCTGGAAGTGCTGGTTCTGCTGGTTCTGCTGGTTCTGCAGGAAGTGCTGGAACTTCTGGATCATCTGGAACATCTGGTTCTGCTGGAACATCTGGTTCTGCTGGTTCTTCTGGATTGACATATGCATCTTCTGGTTCTGCTGGTTCTGCGGGTTCTTCTGGAAGTGTTGGAACTTCTGGATCATCTGGAACATCTGGTTCTGCTGGAAGTTCTGGAAGTTCTGGGACTGTTGGTACTTCTGGTTCATCTGGACATGATGGTGGTTTTGGGGGTGCTTCATTTGCATATCGTTACAGTACAGATCAATCAACGAATGATCCAGGTACGGGTAAATTGGCATTTACATTAACTACTGGTGCTTTTACATATCCCACTACTGCTAATAGATTGAGAATAAGTGATACTGATCAAGATGGCACGACAATTGATTCTTTCTTACAGACAATTGATGATGTTGCTTTTAGTGTTCCAAAAGGCCATTTTCGAATTTATGATAAATCAGCTCCTGAAAAGTATTTCTTATACAGCATTAATGAATTTGATACCACAAATCCCTCATGGTATTATGTGGATGTTACATTTTTAGATTCTTCATTAAATAATTTTCAAAACAATACTGAAATTGTTGCTTCATTCGCAAGAACTGGTGATTCTGGTACCGCTGGAACTTCTGGATCATCTGGATCATCTGGCTCTGCTGGAAGTGCTGGTTCTGCTGGTTCTGCAGGAAGTGCTGGTAGTGCTGGAACTTCTGGATCATCTGGATCATCTGGCTCTGCTGGAAGTGCTGGTTCTGCTGGTTCTGCAGGAAGTGCTGGTAGTGCTGGCTCTGCTGGAACTTCTGGCTCTGCTGGAACATCTGGTTCTGCTGGTTCTTCTGGTTCTGCTGGTTCTTCTGGAAGTGCAGGAAGTGCTGGAAGTGCAGGATCATCTGGCTCTGCTGGAACTTCTGGCTCTGCTGGAACATCTGGTTCTGCTGGTTCTTCTGGTTCTGCTGGAACTGCAGGAAGTGCGGGTTCCGCAGGAAGTGCTGGAAGTGCTGGATCATCTGGCTCTGCAGGAAGTGCAGGAAGTGCTGGCTCTGCTGGAAGTGCTGGAAGTGCAGGTTCTGCTGGAAGTGCTGGAAGTGCTGGTTCTTCTGGAAGTGCAGGAAGTGCAGGATCATCTGGCTCTGCTGGCTCTGCTGGTTCTACTGGTTCCTCTGGTTCTTCTGGATTAACATATGCATCTTCTGGTTCTGCTGGTTCTGCGGGTTCTTCTGGAAGTGCTGGAACTGCAGGAAGTGCTGGCTCTGCTGGAAGTGCTGGAAGTGCTGGAAGCGCAGGGACTTCTGGAAGTGCTGGAACTTCTGGATCATCTGGATCATCTGGCTCTGCTGGAAGTGCTGGTTCTGCTGGTTCTGCAGGAAGTGCTGGTAGTGCTGGCTCTGCTGGAACTTCTGGCTCTGCTGGAACATCTGGTTCCGCTGGCTCTTCTGGTTCTGCTGGTTCTTCTGGAAGTGCAGGAAGTGCTGGAAGTGCAGGATCATCTGGCTCTGCTGGAACTTCTGGATCATCTGGTACTGCTGGTTCTTCTGGTTCTTCTGGTTCTGCTGGAACTGCAGGAAGTGCGGGTTCCGCAGGAAGTGCTGGAAGTGCTGGTTCTTCTGGTCAAGATGGTGGTTCCTGGATTCATGTTCAAGGTTCAGCAAGTTCTGTTTGGTTAATAAATCATAATTTAGGAGTTAGACCTTTAAATATTGAAGTTGTAGATTCTAACTATGATGTAATTTATCCAGAATCAATTCGTTATATTAGTTCAAATACCGCTAAATTAGTTTTTGCTACTGCAATATCTGGTTGGGCGGCATTAACTTTTGGAGAAGGAAGTTCTGGAACTTCTGGATCATCTGGTACTGCTGGTTCTTCTGGTTCTTCTGGTTCTGCTGGAACGTCTGGATCTGCGGGAACTTCTGGCTCTGCTGGTTCTTCTGGAACGTCTGGGACTGCTGGTTCTTCTGGATTAACATATGCATCATCTGGTTCTGCTGGAAGTGCAGGAAGTGCTGGTACTGCTGGAACATCTGGCTCTGCTGGAAGTTCTGGAGCTGATGGAGCGCCGACCAGTCCAGCAGGAGCCGCTGGATATGTTCAATATTATGCATCATCATCTTCGCTTGGAGCGTATTCTGGATATAGAGTAAATGATATTACTACACCAACAGAATTGTATTTTAATGGTGCTATTTTTTCTTCAAGTGGAGTGACTGGATTATCAGCTTTAAAAGTATATGGAACTTCTGGTTTTGATGGAACAATGACAACTAAGGCCATTGTTCCTGTCGCAAATAATACACACGATATCGGTACATCTACAATGGTATATAACGATATGTATGCGGTTACATTTAATGGAAGAGCAACATCAGCGAGTTGGTCTGACTTGGCCGAGAGATATGAGTCTGATTTGGTATATGATCCAGGAACTGTTTTATCAATTGGAGGAGAAAAAGAAGTTACTCTATATCAAGCTGAAATGCCTTATGCTGGTGTTGTTTCAGATAATCCTGGATTGAGGATGAATGATAGTATGGAACAGAGAAAAAATGAATTTATGATCTTTATTTGTTTGACCGGAAGAATATTAGTTAAGATTGTGGGAAGATGTGTTAAAGGGGACCTTATTATGGCTTATAATGATGGTGCAGGAAAATCTATAACTAAATATGAATATAAATCACATAAACACGATTTAATTGGAATAGCATTGTCTGATAGTGATGCTGGATTTGTTGAAGTGAAAATATGAAAGTATACGATATTGGAATATGCAAATATAACTGATGCACCTTTTTGGGGTAATCTTGATTTTGATAGTGAGATAGATGAAGAAATGTTATTAAAGAAACTTGGTTCAAGAATCACAAATTTTCTTTATTTGGGAAATGATGATAAATTAATACGGAATAAATTTTGGAGTAAAATATAATGGGTTCGCCATGTCCTACCAATTTAACTGGTTTACCTGCACAAGCTGGTACACTAATTCAGCAGTCAGAGATAACTACTTGCAGAACTTCATTAAATGATGAGTTTACAAGAAGAAGTATAGCGATTTCATCTTGGACCAGCATGGCAGATCCTGTCGCCGCACAAATTTGGAATGAATTGCGTGGAGAAATAGTAAGTAAGTTATATACCCAAACTCCACCAAGTCCCGCACCAACATTATCTTATGGTGCTGTAAGTGTCGGAGATTTAATAGCCGCCGCACATATAGACGATCTGGTAACAAAACTCGATGAATGGAAAGTTGTGTGCGTATGTGATTGTGATTTTTGTCCATGTAATTGTAATTTTTGTCCATGTGATTGTAATTTTTGTCCATGTGATTGTAATTTTTGTCCATGTAATTGTAATCACTGTCCATGTAACTGTAATTTTTGTCCCTGTAATTGTAATTTTTGTCCCTGTAATTGTAATTTTTGTCCCTGTAATTGTAATTTCTGTCCTTGTAACTGTAATTTTTGTCCATGTAACTGTAATTTTTGTCCATGTGATTGTAATCACTGTCCATGTAACTGTAATAACTCGAAATAAAAAATGAATAATATCCGATTTGATCCTATAAAAGAACAAATGTCACCCGAACAAATGCAACAGCAAATGATGCAAATGCGAAAAACGATGGAAGAACAAGAAAAAATGTTAAAACAGATGGGGGGATCAACAATGCCCCAGGGACAGGGTGGTGGTGCAATGTCAAATAATTTTAATCCAATGCAAAGTTTTAATTTAGATGTTAATGTAACGAGTGAATGTAATCTTGCTTGTACATATTGTTCTGAAGGAGAATCGTGCGGATTGTCATCACAATATCAAGAAAAAACAGAGATGACTCCTGAAGATATAGAAAAAACAGTTAGGTCATTGGATATGGATAGGTATAGAGATATTAATATAAATTGGTGGGGCGGAGAACCTTTTGCTAATTTTCTTTTTTGCAAAGATATAATGAAAAGATTGGCTGATACTCAAAAAGTATGTTTTATGTTCTATACTAATGGAACTTATCTTAAAAAGTATAAAAAACAGTTAATAGAATTAAAAGGTCTGTTGGGAAATAGATTAGATATGCCGCAACAATCACGTTTACATATTCAAGTATCTTTTGATGGTGAACCTGTTAATACGATGGAACGTAGAACTAAAGCAGGAGAAAGTGAAAAATTATCTAAAACTGTTTATGCAACTTATAAAGAGTTAAAATCTGATGGTTTTTCTATAGGTATTAAAGCAGTCATATCATCTCGCAATTTTAAATATCTTTTTGATGTTTGGAAATGGCATTATGATAATGGAGAATCATATGGACCCACTCCTGACACTCACAGTACAGATCCAGATAGAATTGATGGTGCAGTTAAGGAAGAAGAATATATGGGTCACTTAAAGGATCTAAGAGTGAATTTAATGAAAATTGTGAAATATAGTATAGATCATGATATTAATTTAGAAAATCACTTTAGATGGTTCAGAAAAGAAAAACAAAATTGTGCGGCTGGTATTAATTATCTTTCAATTGATTTAGACGGTAAAACATATCCTTGTCATGGGTGTATGTATAGACAAAGAGAGGATCATGTAAGAGGCGATTTAATGGAATCTGGTATGCAAATGCAAAAATTTGTGGATGAAACAACATCATTATATCGTTCTTATTTGGATGAATTTAGAACAGATGGAACATTAGCGTGTAATACATGTACAGCGGATTTTTGTTTAAAGTGTCCTGCGGGTTCATTTGATGCCGCAGATGCAAAATTTGGTGAAGAACAGGATGCTGGTAAAAAATGGCAAAATCATCCAGCAAATCATCAATTGTGTCAAGTATGGAAAACACTGGAGCCTGTATCTAAAGCATGGAGAACCCTGTGGATTAAAAAGAATCCGGATTCAATAATTATGATGAATAGACCAGGAAATTATTCGCAGGGTCATAATTTAGAAGTCAATTCTATTGAACAGCAAACTCCTGTTATATCTGGTTTATCCAAAGAGCCCACTTCAGAAACGGCCAAGAATATAGGTGCAGTTTTTAATATATCAAGCTTACCAAAGAGATCAGAAACTACAGAGAGCAAATATGCCTAGTTATCAATTAGAAATATCTGTAACAGAAAAATGCAATTTGGGGTGCCCGTATTGCTATGTTGCTAATGTTGATAAATTTATGACTCCTGAAATTTTTGATAAGGCTTGGCCAGAATTTTTACAATTAATTCAAAGATCAAAAGCCCATGGTCAACAATTTCATTTATCTTTTTTTGGGGGCGAACCACTATTAAATGTGCCATTGATGGATCATGTTTGTAAAAAAGTTAAAGTTCCTGAATATGAGGATAGATTGGTTGGTCTTACTATGATATCTAATCTATCGTTAATTAACGAAGAAACTGCTGATTGGATATTAGATAATCAGATTGGAGTTAGTTGGAGTTTTGATGGTATATCAGCAAACGAATCAAGACCTATTATTAAAAATTTTGGAGAGAATAAAGGATACAATAATGTTTTAGAGATGTACAGTGATAGACAACATCTTATAAAGAAAGTTACAAAACATAATAAAACATGTAAAATTATGATATTTCCAGGCAATGTTGATTCAATGACAGAAAATTTTGAATTTTTAGTAGATTTCGGTATTCCTGCTCCTGATTTTTCTATTGTAAGAGATGATATTTGGTCCCTAGACGATATTCATAAATTTAGAGTGGAATGTCGAAGACTGGCAGATAGAACCATACAATATTATGATGAAGGAAAATTAATATCTAATGGAATGTTTAATCTTCCCCTACAAGACATGTTATTAGGATTAACTAAACAAAAACGAGCATTCGGGTGTTTTGCTGGTCATCATGGTTCTATTATGGCAGTAGATGGAACATTTTATCCATGTGCAAGATTTGGCTCAAAGAAATTATTACCAATGAAAGGCGATGAATATAATTTTGATTATTTTCAATCTGTATTTAATCCTTTAGCATTTGATAAATGTAAAGGATGTAGATTATATAAAGTGTGTAATGCAGGTTGTACATATTCGCAATTAAGAAATGGTAATCAACCAATCGATTCTGTGTGCGAATTGTTTCATATATATTATGATGAAGCGATAAGAATGGTAGAAATATGTAAAGATATGCCAACTTTTCAAACATATATTAAGACGCTTTGGGGGGGTAGGACAGGATTTTATGAGCCAAATGCAGATAAAGAAGAAGTAGATATGTTTGAGATGATAGATGAGGCGTGGCAAAAGAATGAAAAATATAAAAGGTTAACAAATTTTAAAATTAAAACTGAAGAAAAAATTAAATCTTTTGATTATAAGGATTATAATTCGACCTTGGCTTTTTTACAATCTAAAGATAATCATAACATAAAGAAACTTCAAAGAGGTACTTGAGAAGAAAGGTTTTATGGGAATATTTGATGAACCAGTAGTAGACACCAGAACTGCGGACACTGGCGGTCCCACAAAATATTTGCCTGGATATTTAATAGATCGTAAGGATGTAACAGTATATCAATTTAGGTCTAATTTGTTTATCATAAAAGATATTGATCATCTTATTGATTTAACGGTATTAAATCATGTAATTGAAAAAACGACAGGTATTGAAAATTGTGGTAATATGATAGGTGATTTTATCATTATTAAAAATACAGAGAAATCATCAAAATCTTTTAGATTAATATTGAATAACTTTTTATCTAAATTTGGATTAGTGTATGATCATATGTCTGGGTTACCAACAGAAGTTTATGAAAATCTTAATAGACTTGGTGCTTTACAGATAGGCCACATAGAAATTAAAGATCATCAAAAAGATATTGTTGAATGTGGAATAGAACCGTTGGTTAGTGGAATTAATATATTTGATGGTGTTGATGTTATAGAATCGTGTGAGGGCCATTACGATCAAAACGATCCCGCATATGATACAGACTGGCAATGTTGTGCGTATATAGTTTTTACTGTAGATTCAATGAAAAATTTAAATATTTTTTCGTCTTCCATAGAAAAAAATATTAAAATTATGTGGAACTATTTTAAATTATTTAACCATGAAGATTGGTCAACAAAAGCGTGGTTTGAAAAAAATGGATTAATGCTAACGTTTGATGGGGGCAATTCTGATACTCAATTTGAATTTGCTTACAAATATATGGCTATTGAACAAGAAAGAGTATTTGAACAGATAAAATATCTTGGAAAATTGTTACATGGAAAAAAATAAAATACACGGAACTCCAGAAGAACTAAATGATCTAGATCGTGAAGAAGGATGGCATCCTGCGATTTCAGGACAAGAGGCTGTAATAAATAATAAAAATAAAAAATCAGTAGAGCGATATGAAAAATCGGCAAGGGCCGCAAAAGACGGAGATATTCAAACTCTTATTAATCAAGTACAGCTAGAAGACACCCCATCAAAAAAACAAGCGAGAGATAAAAATTTACTTTATGATTCTTGGAATCCTGAATCAGATGGTACAAGAATAAAGTCACATTTATTTAATTATAACATTGATTTTCCTAGACTTATGAAAAACATAGCATATATTCTAAAACAAAATCCAGAAGAACAAATCCGCAGAAAACTGGACGAAAGACCAGTTGTAAGGGGAAAATAGTGAAAACACTAACACGCTCTAAAAAAGTTTTACCCACCATGGGATCTCTTGATGGTGTTATTGATTATGAACGAGGATTGAAAACAGGAGAAGGTGTATGTAAATATGAAAAACATGATGTTAAAAAATTATTAACTCTAACTGATCGTGAATTGAATCAAGTAGTAAAACAACATGTAGAAAGCGTATCAAAAGATGAACATTATGACCGTGTTAAAGCACTAAAAGAAGGAAGACTTGATTTAGCAGAAGCCAATGTTAATGAAATTATGGATAGACATTTTACTCATGGTGAAAACGAAAATACAAGAGTTGCACACGGTGGAGGTATACATTTATTTTATATGACAAGTCAATGTAATTTAAATTGTTCTTATTGCTATGAACATTTAGAAAATCGACCAAAACATTTACCCGAACCACCATTGTTGAAAAAACTTGTAGATGATATTAATAAAACCGATAGACCAGATGAACAAACTTTATTTTGTATTTTTGGTGGTGAACCGATGTTAGAATGGAAAAATTGTGAATATCTTATGAATTATGCATATTCTCAGAAGCACAATTTACATTTCAATATAACAACTAATGGTATACTTTTAAGTAAGCCAAAATTTTTTAATAGTGTTATTACTTTTTTGGAATCTAATCCAGGAATTAAACAACGGGTTTCTTTTGATATTAGTTTTGATGGTGCAGGAAATTTAGATAGGGTATATTATTCTGGTAAAGATTCTACTCCAGATGTATTAAAAGCATTTAAAAATATTTCAGATTATAATTCCAATATGCCACCCCAAGACCAAATTAAATGGAGGGCCAGGTATACTATTCACAGATCAAATGTACAATGTTTTGCTAAGGATATTTTGCGTATAGTCAAGACATATGGACCGGATAGAGTTGTTACATCTATAGATGAAAGTTTAGCGGGTAAAGATAGTCCCGAAGATAAAGCAAAAATTAATTGGTTATTAAAAGAACAGATAGATTATTTACGGAAACAATGGATAAAAAATAAATTATTTTCTCCTGTATGCCACATGTTTTGTGATATGTGTAATTCTTGTGGAGAACGTAAAGATCATAGATTTTATTATACAGAACAAGGATTGGCATCAATACAAAATGGATTAGTGAGAGTAGGAAAAGGAATGAAACATCTTCCTGATGCAGGAGATAAAGAAGAAAAAAATAGAATATTGCCTAGAACCGGTCATCCGACAACTGCTATTGATAGATTGGGAATAATAGATACCTCTGGCCAGGGTTCTGGTTTAGATCACATAGCAGAAGAAATGCTTGAAACCCAAAAAAGAAATTTCCCCAGAGAGATAAATCATGAGTGAAAATAAAGTTATTGAATGCACAAATGCCGCTATTGCCGCATTATCACCACTATTGGATGATGAAATAACACAGCCAATAGGTATGACATTACTAAAGTCATTAGATTTGGGATTAAGTGCGTTGCAAAAGCAACAGATGTTGACGGATATGAATAGTCAAACTTTAACGGCCGATACAGGTCAGCCGGCCGGTGGATTGCCAACTGCTCATCAAAATATTCAAGTAGATGAAAATCAAGACAAAAAGGTTGATGAGCTTGTTGAATACACTCTGAGAGAATTGGAAGGAATGGTTGAACACGACTCTCCTACTTATACAACAGAAGCAGGTGAACAGGCAGAATATGTAAAAGGAATGATTTGTAATTGCCAGTTTGCTTCTGACTTTCATAAATATTGTGATAATCAATGTAAAGAACATCTCATTAAGGCTATAGGCAACACTAAAGACTATATGGAATATCTAGACACTGCTCGTGATGACCTTAGTAAAAAAACTCTTGATGATGCGATTATTGATGTTGATGCTTTTGTTAATGAAGGTGTTGGAGGGCAAATATTTAAACCTCAAGGAAATGCGCATGGTCAAGATGGAGTTGGTTCTTTGGATTTACATGCGGGAGGGCCATATCCTCCCGCAAAACATCCTCAAGCAGTACAGGGTGCAGACACTCCTGGTCAGGGCATAGTTGATGTTCGACTTGCCGGCCAAAACAATAGACCCATTGACGATCCTATAGAAGAAATTACTGGAGAAAAAAATGAAAAAGCTGATGAATACGGGAATATATTATCAACTGAAGGAAAACTTCCATATTGTGACGATACTGTAAATCTCCCAAATGAATATGCGCTTGATCCAAGTCTACCTGTAGTAATGCCTGGAGAAGATGGTATACTAAAATGAGTAAAATTGTAAACTTAAAAAACCTATCGTTTGAAACTATTTTATTTAAAATAAATAAAATAGAAAGTGAAGATTTCACAAAAAACGGATATCAAAAAATATTGAACTTTTTAGACTCAACAGAGTCTATATTTATTTCTGCTAATTTGACATCTAATTTTAATGAGCTAAAAGATAGATATACACGTAGAATGGAAAGCATTTAAATGGCTGAAGCCGAAGTATTTAAAAGTAATCCTAGCTGGAAACAATTAAAGGCTGACCGACAAATTATGGTTCTAATGGAGAGTGATGATATTGCTAGGTTTAATGATATAGTTGATATTTTAATAACCAATAAAGATGTGTATTTGGAATGTGGTATTACAGAAGATCAATGGTTAGATAGAACTTATATGTTTAAGTATCAAGGATGCATTTTAAACCCGTCTAATATCTTCGAAGATGCAGAACCCGTTTTCAGTAGAACTTTTTTATCGCAACAAGATATATCATGGTTTACTGATGAAAGATTAAATGCTAGTACAAAATATTGTACATCATTTATGCGTGATAATTGGTTATCATGGATATCAGATAATCCCGGAACACATGATGATGGTTCCGCAAGGGGTCCGTCAGCAGATGAATTAGAAACCGGTTCATGGCTTGATCCTGATACTAAATCACTTCAGGATAAATTATTAAGTTTATCGTATTCAAAATATTCCTATTTTTTAAAAATGATGATCATATATAAAAATCATTATGATTCTGCGATAAGATATGATGCTATGGATGAAGAAAATAAATATGTTTTAGCAAATTTAACTTCTGTACAACAAACGGATCTTCTGGCATATATTAGAGAAACATTTAGTCAGCTCCAGGAAACAGATTTGGATACTATTACTGAATTAGAAACTGCTTGTGAAATGCTTGAATTTGATATACATCAACAATGAGACCAATTTATGTAAAAAAATTACCTTGGGAATTTGATATAGATCGTTTACAAAAAGAACTTCAGCCGCTAAAATCTTTATTCGCTCCATGGGATCTCAATACAAGAGACGACTTTAATGATGCTTATGTATTGGGACTTTTACATTCAAAAGACTGTTTACCAGAACAAAGACTATATGATTCTGTAAGAAGTTTTTGTCCTCAAAGACCATCAGTTTTTTCATCTTCTTCTGGTTATAAGTACAATATATTAAAGCGCATAATACATGATGGGACAAATTTTAATAGAAAATTAAAAAGATTTGAAACACGTAAAGATTATACTATTTTTAATGAAGATTATTTAGATACAGAATTTCATAACATTTATAAAAAGTTGTCTATATATTATGAGATAGACCGAGTTAGAATAACGATGTTAAACCCTTTAACTACTATAAATTGGCATCAAGATAGTTTTGAAAATATACATATACCCCTTGAAGTTAATGCAGGATGTCGTTTTGTTATTGACGATCAATCATATTATTTACCAGCAGATGGGAGTTCTTATCAAGATGATAGTTGCATTAATCATACTGTAATTAATGCCGGTTTAACAGCTCGGTTTAATTTATTAATTAGCATAGCAGGATATAAAGAGGGGTCTTATAAATTATGTCATCATTCAGATGCTTACGGATTAACAGGAAAACATAGTGACCTTAATTATATTGCTGAACCCATTGAACAAATAACTGAAGAGGATTTATACGATGTACACACGACAAGAAATTGAAGAAAAATGTAAATCCGCGTTTGAAGAAGCGGCCGCGGGTATTGATTTTCCAGAGATAAAGTCCGATAGTAAAATTGCTTTAGATTTAGAAATTGATTCTATTCATATTTTAGAAACAATGATAATTATTGAAGATACTTTTAATATTGCCTTAGATGCAGAAGAGTTTCAAAAAGCAACAACAATAAACGATTTATATAATATGGTAGAGCGAAAAGCAAATGCGTAAAATGATTATAACTGGTGTGACTTCCGGTATAGGAAAAGCACTAAGTGAAAAATATGATGGAAATTATCTCGCAAAATACAAAGACTTAATTGAGGTAGAAGGTCATAGTAGGCGATATAATAAACATGATATAGAACATATTAAAGAATGGTTTGATCCTAAAGGTGATATATTCATAAACAATGCATATAATGACTACAAATGGTGGGCTCAAACACAAGCACTTTTATTCGTTTTTCATTTATGGAAAGATGATCCAAATAAACATATAATCTCTGTTAGTTCTATCGCATCTGAAAAAGATACAGATGATTATCCTATAGGCCATAGTCGTTATACAGCAGGTAAAATATCACTTGATAAAATTAATCTAGAATGTTATGAAAAGACTGCAAAACATAACGGATGTAAAATTTCACTACTAAGACCTGGTTGGGTGGAAACTCCAAGAACAACAAGATTGGCAACTCTCGTAAATCGAGTATATGATCATAAGCTAGAACCAAATATGCTTTCTCCTGAACAATGTGTAGAATGTATAGATCATATGATTAATTTTAGTGGTCGTATTAGAGAAATGACAATAGAGGCAGAATGAGTAAAATTTTACAAATAGTAACTAAACATCCTGAAAATCGATTACATAATGATGACTTCAAAGTAAAGCTGAAAGAATGGTGGCAAGAAAAAGGTTATTCGGGTAGAGTATTTGACAGATATATGCCATTGACAGGAGTTGAATATAGACATACTTGTTATCCTATTGAGACAATGCGGGAACAGTCTCAAACTTTTACGCAAAAAAATAAAACATTTAATGAAGTAGTACATAAGTTATCATTAGAAGCAGTATTGGAATTGGACCTTCTTGTTCCCGAAGATGTGTGTATGATAACATCTACAACAATGACAGGTGTAGGAATTCCTACTGTACCACATAAATTGCTTAGTCATTTTGATTTTCCTGATTCTGTAATTAAAATACCCATGTTTGGTTTAGCGTGTAATGGTGGTACGCATGTGATACAAATTGCAGATGAATTTTTAAAAGCAAACCCAACTAAAGTAGTAATTTGTCTCACTAATGATTTAGTTTCAATGAATTTAAATCCTGAAGATCGTTCTCTTACTACAGTATTTGGTATTACTATTTTCGGTGATGGTGTAAGTGCTATTTTAATGGCTGGTGATGATTATGAACACGGAGGTTGGAAAGTACTTAAACATGCATCTCATATTTTACCTGATACAGAAGATTTTATTACTCTTGAAGGAACAAGTGCAGGATTATTATATAATGTAGAATCTACTAAATTGCAGGAACTACCAAAAGCCGCTGATGCGTTATTACCAAAAGTAGAAGAATTTATTAAAGGTCATGATATTGATCATTGGATATGTCATCCTGGTGGAAAAGTTGTTTTGCAAAATACTGCAGAAGGATTAAATTTACCTGACGGTGCATTAGATTCTTCTTTTGAGATGTTTAGATTATTTGGTAATATGTCTGCCACAAGTGTAATAAAAACCTTACAAAATGATTTTATGAAAGAAGGAAAACTGGTTATGATTTCTTATGGACCAGGATTTCAAGTTGATTTATGTCTGCTAGAGAAAATTTAATAGGTATTGATTTACAAACAATCGAACCTATTCAAAAGATATATGATAAATGGGGAGACAAATTTGTTAATAAAATATTAACAGATATTGAAAAAAGAAATGCGCCCAGTCCTATGACTGCTAGATATTTAACTAAATGTTGGTGTGTTAAGGAAGCATATTCTAAAGCAATAGCTTCACCTTATTTAAGATTAGATGTTAGTTACATGCATTTGACAAGCAGGGGGGTTCGATTTCCTGTTGTACATGCTTCAGTATCGAAAGAATACAAAGGCCCAAGACAAGATGTAAGAATATCATTGTCTGATACAGATGAATATGTAGTAGGAGTTTGTTATATATGGGCTCATTAGAAAAAAATGCTACATTAAACAGGTATAGTATTTGGTCTATTAATGTATTTTGTCATTTAGTTATTATACCCGCAATAATTTATGGCGAATGGTGGATGTTATTGTATAGTTTTATATGGTGGCAATTTGTTCATATAACTGCTGGCACAAGTGGCTACCATAGATATTGGACTCATAATAGTTTTAAGATCGGCAAGTGGTATGAAATTTATAGTCAAATTATTGGATTATTCGGAAATCCTGGACCCGCATTAGTATGGATAGGTGTTCACAGGGATCATCATAAATACGTCGATACAGAGAAAGATCCACATAGTCCGAAACATAAGGGTTTTTGGTGGGTATATACAAGTGGTTGGTTTCAAGCAGGATTTAGGTATATACCAACAGAAAGAGAAGACCTTAAAGATTGGTTAAGTCTTAGTAAAAATTCTAGTTTAAAATGGTTTTATGATAATTATCTTAAATTACATGCATTAATCATATTAATATTTTTTTTAATAGATCCTTTATTGTTAGTATTTGGTTATTGTCTTCCTATTGTATTTGCAAATCACGGATACGGTCTTATAAATGCTTATTGTCATAGACATGGTGAACCTTCTAATAATTTATTGATAGCATTGATAACAGGTGGAGAGGGGTGGCACTTGAATCATCATAATGACCAAAATAAATATCGTTTTGGTGAAATCGATCCCGGCGCAAGGTTTATAAAATGGCTCCAAGTTCAATAGTATTTAATTCGTCTGATTGGAATTCTAAATCAATTGTAGATAGTTTTAAAAATACTGGTTTTTTATTAGTAGTAAATCCTTTTATTGATATGAAAGGATCATTAGAACAATTACGTGAAAAATTAAAAGCGGCGGATTTAAAGACATTACCTATGTACGAAGAAGGTCGATCAAGTTCAAAAAGGTTTCCCGGAGAAGCAAACGAAAGAGTTGTTCTAAAAAATATGTCTGATGATTGGGAGTGCGTAAATACTATAAGGAGCCAATATATAAAAGTTGGGTGTGATATATTATATGCTATTGAAGAATATATGAAATTGCCGCCTAATTCAATAACACTGAAACACGAGAAATCAAGTAATGATTTGATATTTGTAAAATATTATAAAGATCAAATAGGAAATAATCGATTAGGCAGTCATTGTGATTTCGGAACATTGACATTAGTGCATGTATGTGATCCTGTAGAAGAATATGAAGTATGCATTGATGGCGAATGGACTTTGATAAAACATCCTGGTGATGATTTTATAATAGTTAATTGTGGTGATTTTATGCAGTGGTGGACCCAAAATAAATTAAAATCTACTCCCCATAGGGTATCAAATTCAACAAAAAAAGAACGACATAGTTTGATCATGTTTATGGACATAGATCACGAATCTCAAGTACATGGAATGACAAAACAGCAATGGAACGATATCAGAGTGAAAGAATCAATAACAGAAAAACAAACTTATCATGATTTTGGAGAATAACATGGGCAATATAGAAAAAGTAAGTGAAATATTAAAGACATCACTTGAAAATACGATTTATGGTTCATACCCGGGTGGATGTCAGGAATGGATTGCTCTTATTGCAACTGCGGGTCAACCAGAAAATAAGAAAGAAGAAATAATATTGGACTGTTTGAATAATTTATCCGAACAGTTTAATTTAACAAGTCGCGGAAAAGTTACAGGAGATGTAACTTTGTGGCAACAGCAATTAGCACAAACTTTACAGAGTGCGGATTTTCTATCAAAATGACACATCAAATAGGTGTAAGAATACTTTTGATATTGAATCATATTTTAGCAGTAATAGGAATTATATATTCTCCATTGCCGTGGTATCTATGGATTCCTATTGGATTTTTATTGTTTGGTAAATTTGGAAGTGAAATAGGTAATCATAGGTATGTTGCGCATAACTCTTTTGAGACAGGTCCAATAAGACATTTTTTGTTATCAACATTAGGAATATTTAATTGTTATGGTTCCCCTATCTCCTGGGCTATAGCGCATAGGGCCCACCATATGAATTCTGATGAAGAATTAGATCCCCATTCACCTCATATTATTTCTTGGTGGAGGGTTTGGTTAACATTGTGGCGGAAAGTTAATTTGCCCATAAAACACTATGCTGATTTATTAAAAGATCCGATATACAAAAAAAGCCATAAATATTATTTTTATATCATAGGTATAACTTTTTTACTATTGTCATTAATAGATTGGAGATTGCCTGTGTTTTTAATTAGTATACCCAGTGTAGGAATTATTCATGGCGCGGCATTAGTTAATATTGTATGTCATAAATGGGGTTATCGTAATTTTGAAACTACAGATAAAAGTACAAACAATTGGTGGGTTAATGATTTAACATTAGGAAGTGGATTGCATAATAATCATCATCAAGATCCTAGTAATTGGGATGAAAATGTAACAGGAAAAGAAAGGGACTATTGTGGGAAGTTTATTAAAAATTATCTCAAAGTATAATAATTCATGGCAAGCATATTTTAGCTTCATGATTTTATTTCATATTGCATCAGTAATAGGATTGTTATATAGTTCATGGTACTGGCTGTGGTTAACTCTTGTAGGAGTTATATTGTTTCGACATATAGGAGGAGAAATAGGCGCCCATAGATATTTTGCGCATAGAAGCTTTAAAGCAAAATCTTGGGCCCATAAATTTATGGCTATATGCGGAATCTTTATATACCAAGGAACTCAATTTCCGTGGGTTGCATTTCATAGATATCATCATGAGAAATCTGACACACCTGAAGATCCTCATTCGCCACATTATTTAAGTCCTTTTGATGTATGGTTTACTAATTGGAGACAGGAAATATATGAACATAGACTGTATGCTGATCTTGTGAAAGATCCGTTCTTAAAATTATTACATAGAAATTATTTGACTATAGTTGTTCCACCACTTGTTTTAACTGCATTAATTGATTGGAGAATACCTGTTTTCTTTTTTGCATTACCTAGTATTATAACACTTCATACTGGAGGTTTAGTTAATACTATAGGACACATGTGGGGCTATCGTAATTTTGAAACTACAGATAAAAGTACAAACAATACACTCGGGCAATGGTTGTCTGGTTTTACTGGATCAATGTTACATAATAATCACCATTATGATCCTAGTGCATATAATACGAAAATGTCAGATAAATGGTATGAGACAGATTTTTTAAATGTTTTTATTATAGAGAAATTTTTGAGAAAAATATGATTACAATTAATACGTGGAGACAGAATTATATTATTGTACATGATCCTGATTCGAAAATTCGAGTGGACCTGTTAAATAAGTTATTAATTTCATTAGTAGATAAGATTAGCGGTAATGATCAAGACATTGAACGAGCGAAAAGAAAAAAAGAATATGTATTAATTTGTGGACATGCTAATCTAAAATATGAACTATTAATAAGTGTTTTTAGTGAATTTCTTAAAAAATATGAAATTGGTTATAATTGGAAAGATATAAATTCTACTGAAGATATAGCCTTATTTAATGAATTAGACCTTTTGCCAACTGAAGATTTGTCTAGTGGTTCTATGGGAGGAGGTGTGACCAATGATACTTTTGAAATAGAAACGGGCATTAAGCCGTTAGTTGATGTTTTCAACGTGTTTGATGGTATTAGAACTTTTGGATCATGTGAGGGACATTTAATTAATGAATCATCACAGAGTAGAGCATATGTAACATGGACAGCGTGTTCAATTGATGGATTAAATTATTTAACTGCTCTTTTAAGAACTGCTATTAATAAAGTTTGGGAAAAAAATGAATTGGTTGATAATGAAAATTTTAATTTTCTACAAACGAACAATAGAATTACGTTAAGTTTTAATACTGGATTTTGGAAACCAGCATTATTACGAACTGCACCATTACCGGGTGAAAATTATTATGAATTTATCTTTACGTATAATTTTGATCTTCAGAAATTAGTATTTGATATAATAAAAGACATTGCAGAAGATATGGGAAATGAAAAATATGAACGGAGTAAGCAATGAAAACTAGTAAAATACCCGGACTCGGTGATTATGGTCGATTTATAGATGATATATCATTAGCAGAAATGTCTGATAATGATTGGATAGAACTAGGAAAAGACCATCTTACTGATTTAGTAACAATCATTAGAGGTGTTGATATTCATCCTAATGAATTTGAACGAAAAATGATTCTTTGGGGTGATCCTTTTATTTTAGATGGATATAGGATTAGAAAAAAATATAAAGAGAAATTGGGAATAAGCAATTTCTATAGTCTATTTAAACGTAATCTTATAGAAGACGAAGACCGAAAACATGCAGAAGATTTAGCTTGGATGGGGGCCGGAGGTGATGAATTTATAGGGGAAAAGATTCCTTGGAAATCTCAACTACACCGTATATCTGGTATAAAAGAAAACGGAAAGGCCATAGGAATGTTTGCTGAAGGAGAATTGCTTTGGCACTCTAATGAACCGGGATCAATTGTATTTAATCCAGGAATTGCTTTAATGGGCATAAAAGGAATGGTTGGTACTTCAACAGGATTTGCTACTACTGCTTCTTGGTACGAGAAGCAAAGAGATTCTTTTAAAAGAGAATTAGATGATATGACCATCATTTTTAAATATCAGAATTATGAAACTGCGCCTGAAATTGACAAAGATCAAGATGATTTATTTCGGTGGAATCAAACGTTTGAACCGATTGAACTTCCACTGGTCATTACATCTCCTGGAGGAATAAAAGGACTACACTATTCTCCTGGCACCGTAGAGAGAACTAAGTTTTTAGATGATTTAGACAAAGAATTATTTGTAGATGAATATATTTATCACCATAAATATCAGCAAAATAATGATATATGTATTTTTGATAATTCTATAACTTTACATAATAGAATAGGTCCTGTAGATGAACGAGTAGCATACCGTACACCATGTAATTATTGTCATTTAATTCCTGAAGATTATAACTATTATTCTCAAGAACCCTATAAAACACAATTTACAGAAACACGTAAAGATATACGAAACATTCTTAATTTACAGTCCCGTGTTGAAGATACTATGGTTTATAACAAATTTATGAAGCCTATGATCCCTGAAAGAGAATGGAAAAACAACGATTTAGTGAGGAAATAGAAAAAATATTCTTAAAAGGAATGTTTGTAGATTCTGGGTATCGTTCATTACGTAAAAATGATTATCACAGTTTTCTTATAGGAAAACACCCAGTTGTTGTTAGAGATGGTGCTGTTTATGATAATGTTTGTGACCATAGACTTTCCTTAATACACCCCCTAGGATATGGTAATCAAGAATTTGTATGTGGTTATCATGGTAAAGACCAGTCTCATGCAAAACAATATCCTCATTACAGATATAAAAATTTATTGTTTGTAGGTGAACACGATCCTTCAATGATTTCTTTATTACGCAAATATAATTATAAAGCCAATAATCATTTTTTTCATTACGAGTTGAAAATTAACGCAAATTGGAAATTATTTGTTGAAAATGTTATAGAATACCAGCATGTAAAACACGTACATAAAGAATCTAAAAATATGTTAAAACCATTTCTTTCATTAGACCATATTCCAGAACAAATAAGATATGGAAAACATTCATTAGAACGAATAGTTTCAGAAGCACCTCAACGATATAAAAAATATATTGATGAATGGAAATGGGAAAATATCTATATATTTCCTAATTTGTTTATATCAAATATTTCTGATATTGTGACGTTTATTGGTTATTTTATTCCCGAAAAACATAATGAAACAACAGTAGTATATGAAGGATATTTTAATAAAGAAGGTATGGATGAACGAATGGCGGACGTTATAAAAACGAGTGCGAAAAACTTTGTACCGACCATTTTATCAGAAGATAAACCCTTTATTGAAAGTTGCCAATATGGTAAAATAGCAAAACCGTTTACTAAATACCTTTTAGAAGAAGAAAAACGAATAGACTGGTTTTTGGAAGCATTAAAGTAAGGATATAAAATGGGAAGAATTACTGAAGAATTTCCGACTATAGATACATCTCCTCTGTGGTCAAAGTTAAAAATGGAAGATGAACTAGATGATGATACATTATTAATAGAACTTCATTGTTTAATTCATTCAACATCAAAGATTAGATTTACAAAAGAGACTATCATAGATGATACTCAATATACAGATGATACCGTAGAAGAAGGTCGAACATATATCGATAAACAATTACATCCTGGACCTGATCATATTCATTCGTATTCTACGAGAATAAATACTATAATAAATGGATATAATTCGTTAGCAACGAAATATGGTCAAGAACATTTTGATGCTTTTCTTGAAAATTTATATACATCATATCCTACTGTTGATCCTAATAGTTCCGTGATGGAATATTTACAGCAAAGTAAGGAGGGGAGGCCTCAATTTCATATGAAATGGGCATATATTTATGATTTTATGCATAGTATAACGGAATATTTTGACCGAAAAGGAATATCATTATGACTCCCGAAGAACGAAGAACAATATTTAAAACTGCTTGGACGAATTCTCTCAAAAAAGATTTATATCCTACACATCTTAATGGTTCTAATATTGCGATTAATCATTTTCTTATGAATGTATCCTTATCTTTATTTCCTGATAATAATATTAATTCTGACTTAGATATGGAACAATATGAAATTCATGCAGTTCAGATGATGAGAGCCATTAAGAATGATTTACAACAAACAGGTGCAACAATACATACATTTAACGAGCAATCATTAGATGAACTTCCTGATTCTGCTTATGGACTACCTGTTTTTGTTATTTTAGAAAATCCTCTTTTGTTAAGAAAATTAGGCAGTAAAATTATAAATTATTTGTATTTAGGTGACGATTTATTAATGGATTCGTTTTTAGGTAGTGTTCTTCATTGGGAAAATTGGAAATTAAATCCAGAATGGAAACCTCGCTTATTATTTTGGGTCGAACTTCCATTTGATGGTGTTAAAAAAATGCATGTTGGGGATAAATGGTTTAGACCTTATGATTCAGCAGATAAACTTATTTGGGATGATTTTTGGAGCGGAATATGCCTTTAACAGAGAGCGGAATAGAGATAGAAGCAACATTAACAATAGTTGATAATGAATTTGTATTGGATTGTGATATTGAACCTGTTCCAGATTTAACAGACTTTCATAAAATACATTTACAAACATCATCGTTAATATGCACTTTTGATCCTACTACATCTGGATATGTTAAAAATGAATATAAACACACTGCTAATAATTCAACATTGCTTTCTTTGGTTTCATGTGCTGGGCAATGGGCAGAAGATTATATGTGGTATTTTGATTTTGATGAATCCATATATGATCAAGTTAAAACACTTTTAGATGAAAAAAATATAATTTACCATTTACCTAATGACTTTGGCATGATTTTAGGAAAAATGATTTAACACAAAGGACATGGATTATATAAATATAAATTAGATATTACAATTTAATGCCAAGGGGTTATGAAAACATTTAAAGATTTATCATCAGTAGCTAAAAAAGAAATAAAAGAACATTCTGTAAACATTTCTCATGAATTTCCTCATATGAAAATGAAATATGATGATTTTGAAGGAAGACTGGCTAAACAAAGTTTATATAAAGTGCATAAATACAGTAAGGACCTTTTTGAAATGCTTGATGATCAAGTTGAATTAGAAACATGGGTACAAGATAAAATTTCAAAAGCATGTTCTAATTTAAGTTCTGTAAAATATTATCTTGATTATGAAATGGAACATGGTTCAGAAGATAATCCATATGAAGAATATGAATATGATGATGCAGATATGATTGAAGATGTTCATCATATTAATGATTTAATTCCATTGCTTAAACAAATTTATAAAGAACAAAGATCTCATAAAATAAGTTTAAAAGATGATATTCAAGTAATTGTTGATCCTGATGATGCAAAAATTTTATACGAAACATATAAAAGATTAAATGAAAAAAATAAAGAAGAGTTTTCTAAAAAACTATTTGAAAGTAAGAAAGATTTTTGGAACATGGTTTCTTTTTCTAGAAGCAGAGGAGAGTAATTAATGGCTTATAAAATACTTGGAACTTTAGTAACAGATCCAGCAAATAATACAATAGGTTCAGCGACTTCGGTTGCGTGTAACATAGAAACTGCTGGAGTTGTAGAAGTACAGGGTCTTGGATTAAATGGTGCGGCATGGGAGTCTAAAGGAACAATTAAACTTCCTGTAGGAATACATAAAGTTAATAAAGATGCCGCTTATAGCATAACCTTCACGGGTCAAGCGACAAAAATAGCACATTCGGACTAATGTTAAATGGCAAATGCGAGAAGAATACATAAAATTAGTCGTGTTCGAACTATTGGCGGTAGACGAAAGGCGTTCAGAAATATTTTTAGAAAAAGCAGAAGCCTGATCGGTAAAGGATATAGAAAAGTTGCGGGTAAAAAGATCCTTAAAAAAATGTCTGCTAAAGAAAGAAAAAGGTTTAATCCTAAAACTAATTTGAAAATAAGGCAGTCTTTAAGAAAAAGAAAAATAAAACAGAGATTAATAACTTTAAAAAGAAAGAAAACGTTGAGATCTGGGTTGTATAGGGGAATTTCGAAATTAGGAAAGCATCATCAAAAAAAATGAAAAATTTCAGAGAATTTAAAGATGAATCAGAATATCAACATGTTCCCTTAGAGGAAAGAAAATTTACTCTTCAACAAAGATTGAAAGCGGGTCAACGAGCTAGAAGACGTTCTAAGTTATTGACAAGAGCGAAGGAGAGAGCATTAAGAAGAATGGCTAGTCCAAAAGTATTGCAAAAACGGGCTCAGAGAAGTGCTAGAAATATAATGAAAAATAGAATTGCTAAAGGACAAAGTATGGCATCTATGTCTCCTGCTCAAAAAATGATGATATCAACAAGATTAGATAAGTTTTTACCCAAAATTAAAAAAATGGCAAAACGACTAGTAAAAGTTAAAAGATATCAAGAATTGCAACGTAAAAGAAAGACAAAGATAAAAACACCTGGACAATAAGGCTAAGTCATGAGATTAATTACAGAAATTACAGAAAATATAGAATATATTACAGAAACTATCAATGGGAAAAAGTCTCTATATATTCATGGACCGTTCATGATGGCAGAAGTGAAAAATAAAAATGGAAGAGTTTATCCCAAAGAAATTCTTATGAAAGAAATTCAGAGATATAATGAGAATTATGTTAACAAAAAAAGAGCATTTGGAGAATTGGGGCATCCAGATGGTCCTGGTATAAATTTAGAAAGGGTGTCTCATATGATTACCGAGCTGGAAGAAGACGGTAATAATGTTATTGGTAAAGCAAAAATTATGGACACTCCATATGGAAAAATTGTGCAAAATCTTATTGAAAATGGCGCACAGTTAGGCGTTTCTTCTAGGGGAATGGGGTCTTTAGAAGAAAAGGGTGGAACAAAATATGTAAAAGATGATTTTTATTTAGCAACAGCCGCTGATATAGTTGCTGATCCTTCTGCACCCGAGGCATTTGTTCAAGGAATCATGGAAGGAAAAGAATGGGTTTGGGAGTCAGGGGTTATTAAAGAAAAAGCTCTTTCGTTTATTAAAAAAGAAATTAACAAATCCTCTTCCATTAAACTAGAGAATGTAAAGTTAAAAGCGTTTAATAGTTTTCTTTCAAATCTATAATTATATAAATATAAACATGAGACAGAAAACAAAATTCTCACAAAATTAAGGAGTTATCAAATGTCAGAAGAAAACGTAATAGAGGAAACTCAAGAGGAAACTCAAGAGGATATTACAAATGAAGAATCTCAGGTACATGAGACTTCATATCCAGGTGCTGGAAAAAATAAAGAACCAATTAAAAAAGCTCCCAAAAAAGCAATAGATACGGGAGTAAATAACGAGGTTCCCGATGGGCCCAAACCAGATTTTACAAAAGGGGTGCCATCTGCTAAGAAGCGTCCTGCTGATAAAGGAGGAGTTTCTGAAAGTGCATCAAAAATGTCACTTATTAAATCAATTTATGATAAGTTAGACGAGATGAGCAAAGATGAAGTTGCTGAAATTCTCGGTGCGCTTAACGAAATTGATGAAGCCGAATTCGACGAAGAAGGTAATGAAATTGTTTCCGAAAATAAAAAAGAAACACGAGAAGTTGTTACTAGAGAAGAATTTGATTTAGAGAGTGATGTTCAAGCCCTTATTGAGGGAGAAGAACTGTCAGACGAATTTAAAGAAAAGGCGGCTACTATATTTGAAGCCGCAGTTTTTGCTAGAGTCAACGATGAAGTTTCCACAAGAATAGACAAACTCGATGAACAATATAAAACAGAACTTCAAGAAGCCATCGAAAATAACCATAGTGTTATGATTGAAAAAGTAGATGATTTCATGAATTATGTTGTTAATGAATGGATGCAAGAAAATGAACTTGCCGTTGATAAGGGCATTCGTTCAGAAATCGTTGAAGATTTTATGGTTGGTCTTAAAAATCTGTTTGTCGAACATTATGTTGATATTCCTGACGAAAAGGTTGATCTTGTTGATGACCTATTCGCTAAGGTTGAAGACCTTGAAGAGTCATTAAATTCTGAAATACAAAAAAACATTGATTCATCTAAAGACCTCAAAGAGTACAAAAAGATGGATTCTTTGTATATGGTTTCAGAAGGAATGACTGAAGTTGATCAAGAAAAAATGATTAAATTGGCTGAGGGTATTGGATATGAAAATGAAGATTCCTATACTGAAAAACTTCAGATTATTAAAGACAAGTATTTCCGTGCAGAAGAAACGATTAATCCAAAAACCGTTTTAATCGAAGATACACAAGATGATATGGAATTCAATGAAGAAAATTCTTCAGACGATGCAATGGCACAAGCGCCTGAAAATATCAAAAAATATGCATCAGCTATTTCTAGAACTATTATTAAATAACAATTAAGGAGATTTACACATGTATTTATCAGAGCAATTACAAAAAAAGTGGGCTCCTATTCTTGATCATCCAGAATTGGGAACAATTTCAGACCCATATAGAAAGGCAGTAACAACTGTTCTTTTGGAGAATCAAGAAAAGTCCATGCAGGAAGACAATCAAGTCCTTTCTTCACAAAATTTCTTGACAGAGGCCGGCCAGGCTTCAGGCTCATTCCCTGATCAGGGGGGTGTTGCAAAATATGACCCTATTATGATTTCTCTTGTTCGGAGAGCAATGCCTAATTTGATTGCATACGATGTTTGTGGTGTGCAACCAATGACTGGTCCTACTGGTCTTATCTTTGCTATGAGAGCAAGATATGTCACAATGAATCAGTCACCAGAAGCACTTTATAATGAAGCGGACACAAATTATTCTGCTAATTCTGGCATAGCCCAAGACAGCAATGTTCCGGGACTTCATATTCATTCTGATGGTACGGCTAATGCTTCTCAAACTTTAGTAAGTGGAGGATTATCAACTGCCGCAGGTGAGTCAATGACGCCTAATAACATGGCTTTCTCGATTGAGAAGGTTACTGTTACTGCGAAAACAAGAGCCTTAAGAGCGGATTACACAATGGAAGTTGCTCAGGATCTTAAAGCAGTTCATGGTCTTGATGCAGAAACAGAACTCAGCAATATTCTTTCCGCTGAGATTCTTGCAGAAATTAATCGTGAAGTTATTCGTAAGATTTACAGAGAAGCCAAAGTCGGTGCCCAAAATAACACCACAACTGCAGGTATTTTTGATCTTGACACAGATTCAAATGGTCGCTGGTCCGTAGAGAAGTTTAAAGGTCTCATGTTCCAGATAGAGAGAGAAGCCAATGAGATTGCGAAGAAGACACGTAGAGGAAAAGGTAATATCCTTATGACCTCTTCAGATGTTGCTTCCGCACTTCAAATGGCTGGAGTTCTTGATTACGCTCCTGCTCTTGACAGCAACAATCTTAATCCTGATGATGCAGGAAATACTTTTGTTGGTGTACTTAACGGGCGTTATCGTGTTTATGTTGATCCATATGCAGTAACAAATGATGCTAACTATTTTGTAGTTGGATATAAAGGATCATCTTCATATGATGCTGGTATGTTCTACTGCCCATACGTTCCGTTACAAATGGTACGTGCAGTTGATACAAGCACTTTCCAGCCAAAAATTGGATTTAAGACTCGTTATGGTCTTGTAAGAAATCCATTTGCAACTGGAGCTTCAGATAGCACAAGCTCAGGTAGTGCAGATATTAGTGCAGATAATGCTGGTGCCGCAGGCAACGAGTATTACAGAATTGTAAGAGTAAATAACTTAATGTAATTTTCTCTGAAAATTTAGATTATACATAAAGGAGAAGGGTTAAACCTTCTCCTTTTTTGTTTTTGGAGACATTATGCATTCTAAAATTGATTTATATAAACAACTTCCTCCTTATCCTGGCAATTCCCTTACGCTTCATTTAGACAATATCAAAAAATTAATAAAAACTACAAAATCAAAAACCGCATTGGATTATGGATGTGGAAATGCAAAACATTACATAGAAGATAGGATTCATTTATCATGGGGACTTGATAAGATGGGGCTTTATGATCCTGCAATACCAAAATGGGGTCTTTTGCCATCTGGCAATTTTGATTGTGTTATTTGTACAGATGTTTTAGAACATGTTCCAGAAAAAGAAATAAATTACACTTTAAAAGAAATTTTTACATTATCAAATAAATGTACTTATTTAAATATAGCAATGTATCCAGCCAGTCAAATTTTACCAAACGGTGAAAATGCTCATTGTACATTAAAACCGAAAGATTGGTGGAGAAATAAAATAGCTGAAACAATAAAAGAAAATATTGAAGTTCATGTTGTATATTCGTATACACATGGTATTAAAAACATAGAACGTGAAATTTATAAAAAAGCATGATTTTTTGTATAGGTAATGGCGAGTCAAGACAAAAAATAGACTTGCAATTTTTGAAGAAATACGGTACAATATATGGAAGTAATGGTCTTTATCGTGATTTTACTCCAGACATACTCCTTACATGTGATCCAATGATGCTTGAAGAAATAATTGAGTCTGGATATTCTAAAGAAAATAAAGTTTATACAACTGAATATGGATATGGTAATATACAGGATATACTGAAAAAAACACCCAAAGGACATAAAGTTTCTTTAGTGCCTTTCGAGAAGATATATCCAGTAAATTCTGGATGGGAGAGCATTAGATTGGCATATCATTTTCATCCAGAAGATCAAATATATATGATAGGTTTTGACTTATTCGGTGATAGAAAAAATATTTATGAGGGTTCTCCTAATTATCCAACAATGTTTAAGGAGGGAATAACATCCAATGAAGAATTTCATATGGCGGAAGATGAAAGAATTGGATTGTTTTATTTGTTGAAGGATCATTTTTGTCCAAAAATAAGATTAACAAGAGTTATAGATGATGATACAAAAATTGAAAATATTGATAATATAACAACAGAGCAATTTATGGAAGAAATAACGTGGCAGTAGTTATAATAGGAAATGGAAAATCTAGACAACATATGGATCTAGAAAATATTAAGACAAAGGCATGGACATTTGGTTGTAATGCTCTTTATCGTGATTTTGCACCAGATTATCTTTTAACTATTGATCCTCATGTCACTCATGAAATACTAGATACTGATTATAGTTTAAAGAATATTGTTTATTTGAGCAATATAAATTCTCTTCCAGGAATGATTAGAGACACTATTGATATTCCTTCCGATTCTAAAATTTATGAAAACGAACCGACAGGATATGAATTTTATTATAATGGTTGGGGTGATCACACTTATATTTCATGGGCTAAAGAAGGAAGTTTAATAAGAAAAACACCTTGGAAAGATGATGGATGGGGATTAAGTGCTGGAATACAAGCAACTAGATTAGCACACAATCTTTATCCAAAAGAAGAAATATATCTAATAGGATTTGACATATTCGGTGATAGAGATAATATGTATGATGGAACTAATGGATATCCTTCAGAAGGAGCATCTAATACTACTATGACAAAAGAATTTATAGATGGTTTTGAATACTTACTAAATATATATGATGATATTAAAATAAAAAGAGTTATTGATCAAGATCAAACATTAGAAAATATACCAAACATATCGAAAGATGAGCTATGGCGAAATCTAGCAACCAACCAAAAAATTTAAATTATTTTATACCCACGGGATTTAAATTTACGATTGAAAAAATTCCAAACGTAAATTTTTTCTGTCAATCTGCAAATTTACCTGGGTTATCAGCAGGACAGGCCATTCTTACAACTCCCCTTAGAGACATTCCTATTGCGGGCGATAAAGTGCAATATAATGAATTACGTGTTAGATTTATAATAGATGAAGAATTGAAAAATTGGTTAGAGGTTTATGATTGGATAAAAGGTATTACTTTTCCTGATAATCTGGACCAATATAAAAATCTTGCAGTAGCAAATGTACCTAATCCTAAAGGAGAATTATATTCTGATGGTACATTGTCAATTCTTACCAGTAACAAAAATATACAGTATGTGGCCAAATTTACAGATTTATTTCCTGTGGACTTAACAGATATAGAAATGTCTTCTGATGTTGCTGATGCAGAAGTTGTTGCCGCAGATGCTACATTTGCATATTCTACATATAACATAGAAAGAATTATTGGAGAACATTGATTATGAGGTATAATGAAATTAGAAAACATTCAAGAATTATGGACCAGTGATTGTGTTTTAGATGATATACAACTAGACACAGAATCAAAAAGAATACCCGAACTTCACAATAAATATTTTAAAATTTTTTCAGAAGAAAAATTGAGACTTGTAAAATTTGAGTCGAGAAAGAAAGAACTGTCTAAATTAAAATGGCTTTATTACACAGGCAAACTTGATAAAATCACTTTAGATAAGATGAATTGGGATCCGTTCGAATTAGATATTAAATCTAGAAATAAATTAGATTTAGATAGATTTTTATATTCTGATAAAGACATGATTGTTCTGCAAGAAAAAATCGAATATCAAAAAGAAAAAATAAATTATTTAGAATCAATTATAAAAACAGTTGTTAACAGAAATTTTTTGATCAAGAATATAATTGATTGGAGAAAATTCACTTCAGGAGCTTAATGAGTTATGATTACTTAATAATTTCACCTCAATTGTTTGAAATTGATGGGGGAGCTATGGGCGGTACAGAGAGACAAGTTTTGACTGTTGCAGAAAAACTAGCCAGTGAAAATTTCAATGTTGGATTGGTGCATTCTTTAACAGATGGAACTGATAAAATAATAAACAATGTAAAACATTTAAATTATTATAGACATTTTTATGCTAAATCAAGAGTAAGGATAAATTGTAATCAAATTAGTTATATTGGTAATACTTGGAAACATTATCAAATGTTTAATCCCCATATTAAAGTATTATCGCCTTTAGAAAATAATAGCGGAGATAAAAATTATATTTGGTTGCATAATTGGACAACTTGCCATGAAGAAGTTCCTAGATTGTTTTTATCAGATGCACTTAAAAACTATGTTCATGATAAAGGTAAAAAAGTAAAAGGTGATCAAACTATTCATTATATGCTTCCTAAAGGCGCGGATAAACAGAAACCGAAAAATGAAAGAGGAAATTATCTTTTTTGGATGAGTGCTTTTGGTAAAGGATTTAAAGAAGCACTGATGGTTTATATCGCTCTTTATGATAAAGGTATGAAAAGGCCATTTTATGTTTGCTGTCCTCCTCAAAAACAAAAAAGAGACGTGAAAATATTTACAGATTTAATCGAAGAAGTTAATAAAAGCAATTATCCTGTTCATTTTTTAGGAGAATTAAATTATGAATCTGTTTTAAAAACTCTAGCTAATGCCGCATGTCTTTTTAGAGTGGGAATGCCTCAAGAAACGTTTGGTCTTGTTTATTTAGAAGCAAATAACTTAGGAGTACCTGTAATAACATATGAATCAGATGCGGCTGAGGAAATATTAACAGATGAAAATAACATGTTTATTAGAAAAAATACAACTATAGATGATATTTATGATTGGACTGTGGATATTGAAAAAAGAAAAACAGTTGTTGACTTAAAAAAATTCGATTCTGATATAATTATTAAAAAATGGGCTAAATTATTAAAATGAACAAAAATCCAAAACCGAAAGATTTAATAAAAACAGGCGTTCAATTCGCTTATCCTGCCTATTGGGCAAGGTGGGACGTAATAAACATCATGATCACTCAGTTTAATTATAAAATAGGTGTGGAGATAGGAGTGAATAACGGCGAAAACATGTTTAGTTTGTTGGATAAGGGAAATAAACAACTAAAAATGTACGGTGTCGATCCTTATAAAGTACAACCAGACAATACGTTATATGAACAACGCATAAATGAAGAATATAATGATGAATCTTTAAATATACTTAAAAAACAGGTATTAAAAGAATCTCTTAAATTCCCAAATCTTGAATTGATCATAGATCGTTCTGATAATGCTTCAAAACAATTTGAGAAAGAATCTATTGATTTTGTATTTATAGATGGTGATCATAGTTATGAAAGTGTTAAAACTGATATAAATTGCTGGACACCAATAGTACAAGAAGACGGTTTAATTATGGGCCATGATTATAATTGGGGAGATGTAGCAAGAGCAGTGGGTGAAAAATTTAAAGAAGTTTGGATCTTGCCGAATAATGTTTGGGCGGCTTCAAAAGTCTGGTTAAGAGATGATAGAAAAAATTTCAATAGATAAAAAAAATGAAGTACATATGCTGGTTCAATCAGAACCTGGTATTGAACGAGAAATAAGCGAATATTTTACTTTTTTTATTCCTGGCTATAGGTTTATGCCATCCTTTAAAAACAAAATGTGGGATGGAAAAATTAGACTTTATAATTTAAGATCAAAAGAATTATATATTGGATTATTAAATCATTTACTACGATTTACACGAGACAGACAATATAAAATAGAATATAAAAGTTTTCCTAAAAGTTTAAACAATTACAACAATGAAGATTATGAAAAATTTGTCAAAAGTCTTGTATTGGATATTCGGGCTAGAGACTATCAAATTGATGCGTTTTTATATGCAATAAATCATGAAAGATGTTTACTTCTCTCTCCTACGGCATCTGGTAAATCTTTTATAATATATTTGCTTTTAAGATACTATCAACAAAAATTTCCAAATTTTAAAGCATTAATAATTGTTCCCACAACATCTTTAGTAGCACAGATGACGAGTGATTTTGCAGATTATTCTAAACCAGATAATTGGAATGCCTCAGAAAATGTTCATCAGATTTATGCAGGTAAAGATAAAATATCATCTAAACCTATTTATATTTCTACTTGGCAATCTTTATATAAAATGAATATTAGTTATTATGCTGATTTTGATTTTATTCTGGGGGATGAAGCTCATCTTTTTAAAGCGAAATCTCTTACGTCTATAATGGAAAAAACAATTAATACAAAATATAAATTTGGTACAACTGGAACTTTAGATGGAACATTAACTCATAAATTAGTTTTAGAAGGGTTATTCGGAGAAACTCATCTAGTAACCACTACAAACGAGTTAATAGATAAAAAAACACTTTCTCCCTTTCGAATTAAGTCTTTAGTTTTACAGTATCCTGAAGAAATGCGTAAACAGATTAAGTCTTATACTTATAAAGAAGAAATCGATGTTATTATTTCAAATGAAAAAAGAAACAAATTCATTCGAAATCTTGCAATAAGTTTAAATACTAATACTTTGATTCTTTTTCAAATGGTGGAAAATCATGGAAAAATTCTGTATGATCTTATAAAAGAAAAAGCCAAAGATGGAAGAAAAGTCTTTTTTGTATATGGTGGAACAGAAACAACTGATAGAGAAAATATTAGAAAAGCTGTTGAAAATGAAACAAATGCTATTGTTGTAGCGAGTTATGGTACATTTTCTACTGGTATCAATATAACCAATTTACATAATATTATTTTTGCTTCTCCCTCTAAATCAAGAATAAGAAATTTACAAAGTATAGGAAGAAGTCTTAGACAAAATAAATCGAAAAAAATAGCTACGTTATACGATATAGCAGATGATTTTTCTTATAAAAACTATAAAAATTATACGTTAAATCATTTTGTAGAAAGAATAAAACTTTATAATGAAGAACAGTTTGAATATACTATTATAACTGTTCCGATAAATTCTTAATTCCAATAAAAAACTTGACAAATATCATATATTCATGTTATTATAAAAGTAAGAATTTTTTGATCTTTAACATAACACGGAGAAATAATGGCCAATTATATAAATAATGCAGATTTTCTTAAAGCTATGATTGAGTATAAAGAAAAAATCAGTACTGCGGAGAAAGAAAATATAGAAATTCCTCCCGTTCCAGATTATGTGGGAGAATGTTTTTTACTTATAGCTCAACGACTTTCTTTTAGACCAAATTTTATAAATTATGCATTTAAAGAAGACATGATTTCTGATGGTATAGAAAATTGTCTTCAATATGTTAATAATTTTAATCCAGAAAAATCAACAAACCCCTTTGCATATTTTACTCAGATAATTTATTGGGCATTTGTTAGAAGAATCCAAAAAGAAAAAAAGAATTTATATATTAAATACAAAGAAATGGATAGATTATCGCACCTTGAAGACCATATAGAGACCAGTGATTCTGATAATAAAGAATATTTGAATTTAATAGGTTCTGCTGATTCTAGACTTGCCATATCTAAATTTATAGAGGATTTCGAAGAAAAGAGATTTGCAAAAAGACAGAAAAAAGAAGACGAATCTCAAGAAGATCCCAAAAATAAAATATTTTCAAAATCAGGAACAGTTTACATATGAAAATAGCATTAATAACGGATACTCATTTCGGAGCTAGAAATGATAATGTGATATTTTCTAATTATTTTCGTAAATTTTATGATAATGTTTTTTTTCCTCGTATTGAGGAATATAATATTAAAGCATGTATTCATTTAGGAGATGTTGTTGACAGAAGAAAATATATCAATTTTAAAACTGCAAATGATTTAAGAGAAAATTTTGTGGACCGCTTGTGGAAAATGGGCGTTGACACTCATTTCATAATTGGCAATCATGATATTTTTTACAAAAACACTAATGAAATAAATTCAATGACTGAATTATTTTCAACATCAGATGGTCTTTATGAACCATGGGTATATTCTAGTCCTAGAGAAGTGGATTTTGATGGTACTAAAATAATAATGATGCCTTGGATTACTTCAGATAATTATACAGAATGCATGGATGCTATCAAAAAAACATCTTCGCAAATTATGATGGGGCATCTTGAAATTAATGGTTTTTTAATGAATTACAATCAGGTGTGTGATTATGGGGTTGATATGAACACGTTTTCTAAATTTGACTTAGTATATAGTGGGCATTTTCATCATAAATCTACGCAGGGAAGCATTACTTATCTAGGTAATCCTTATGAAATAACTTGGGCTGATTATAATGATTCAAGAGGATTTCATATTTTTGATACTAAAACAAGAGAATTGGAATTTATTCAAAATCCTTATCGCATGTTTCATAAAATTTATTATGATGACACTAAAGAAACCTTTGAATCAATTAAAGAAAAACAATATGAAAAATATACAGGAACTATTGTCAAAGTTGTAGTTGTAAAAAAACAAAATCCGTATTGGTTTGATACAATGTTGGATGAATTATATAAAGCAGAAGCAGTAAATGTATCAGTTGTGGAAAATATTGATCTTGAATTTGAAGATGATGATTCAGTTATTGATGAAGCTGAAGACACTCTCACTATTTTAAGTAATTATATAGATACATTAAACATACAAAAAGATAAAAAAGAACTTGACACTTTAATAAGAACACTCTATAATGAAGCATTAGACTATGAAATCACGGCCTAAAAAAGAAACAAAAGAAATAGAATTAGCGTTAGATGATGACGTTTTTATAAAAATAGCATTAGACGCTCATAAAAAAAATATAACTTTAAATGATCATATTAATGATATTTTCAAAAAAACGATGAAATATTCAAAATATAATGCTGAAAATGAATCAACGCCTCAATTTCTTACTGAAGAGTGAACTTGATAAATTATTTGTGTTAGAAAAAGAATTTGCCAAGACAAATAAACATGGTCATTATAGCAACAGAGATATAGCATACACTAAAGTACTCTTTCTCCAAACAAAAATAATTGAAATATTAAAATTAAACTATGATAAACTTTCATAGAATTCGATGGAAAAACACCCTTTCCACTGGTCAAAATTTTATCGAAATTGATTTAAATCAACATTCAACAACATTAATGGTTGGTGAAAATGGATCTGGGAAGTCTACTATACTAGATGCTCTTACTTTTAGTTTGTTTGGAAAAGCATTCCGGAATATTAATAAGTCACAAATTGTCAATTCAATTAATGATAGAAATTGTCTTATTGAAACAGAATTTTCAATCAGTAAAAAAAATTATATTGTTCGTAGAGGTATTAAACCGAACATATTTGAAATTGAAGTTGATGGAAAAATGATAAATCAAGATTCAAAAACAAGAGATTATCAAGAACATCTTGAAAAAAATATTCTCAAATTAAATTATAAATCGTTTACTCAGATTGTAGTTCTCGGTAGTACATCTTTTATTCCATTTATGCAACTTAAAGCAAGTGACCGCAGAGTGATCATTGAGGATTTGTTAGGTATTCAAATATTTTCTACTATGAATTTATTGTTGAAAGGTAAAATTTCTAATTTGAAAAATGAACAATATCAAAATGAATTAATGTTTTCAAAAACTGAAAATGCTTTAGAATTGCAAGAAGATTATATTTCAAAAATGAAAAAAAGTAATAAACAATTAATTGCGAGTAATCAAAAAAACATTAAAGAATCCAATAATCAAATAAAACAATATAATTCACAGATTGCAGTTTGTGATAAAGATATTTCTGTTCTTCAAAAACTTATTTGCAATTTTGATAAGATACACGTTAAACATCAAAAATTAGAAAAATATCAATATAATATTGAAAAAAATTTAAAACAACTTGAAAAAGAAATAAATTTTTATAATGAAAATTCTGATTGCCCGACTTGTAACCAAACAATTGATGATGAGCATAGAACGTGTGAAATACACTTGAAAGAAGATAAGAAAACCAAATTAAACGAAGCGATATCTAAGATAGGAAAAGAAATAACCTCGTCTTTTAATTCAATTTCTGAAATGCAACTTACTCAAAAAAACATTACAGAAATACAAAGCACCGTGACAAAGTACAATGCGTCAATATTCGCTATTAATCAATATATTGAAAAAATAAATGAAGAAATAAATCAATTAAATGAAAAGGGAGCAGATGTTTCTGATGCTTTAATACAATTAAAAGAATTAAAATTAGATCATAAAAAGTTTTTGTCATTAAAAGAACAATATAGCAATTTACACTCAGTATATGACACAGCAAGTGTTTTGCTTAAAGACAATGGTATTAAGACTTTAATTATTAAAAAATATTTACCAATTATGAATAATCTGATTAATAAATATTTGACATTAATGGAATTTTATATTTCTTTTAATTTAGATGAAAATTTTGGGGAAACTATCAAATCAAGATTTCGTGATATATTTACATATGCTTCATTTAGTGAAGGCGAAAAAATGCGTATTGATTTGGCCCTGCTTTTTACCTGGAGAACTATTGCTAAATTGAAAAATAGTATGAGTACAAATTTACTCATACTAGATGAAGTCTTTGATAGTTCTCTTGATGAAGACGGAACAAGTGATTTTCTAAAAATAATACATTCTCTTGGCGGCGAATCAAATGTATTTGTGATAAGTCATAAAGGTGAAATTCTTTATGATAAATTTAAACATGTTATAAAATTTGAAAAATTTAAAAATTTTAGTAGAATCGTACAATGATCTTAGAACTTGTAGATGGAGTGCATCCTTTAATAGAAACCAAACTAGACGAATTTGATTTTGAATCTAATAAAGTAACGTATTTTGATGATGAAAAAATATTACACACATTAAATGCTCAAGAACTAGAAGAGATATTACTTGAAAATATGACACATCATGAAGGATTGGGTCTTTCTTCTAATCAAATAGGCATTAATTGTAGAGCATTTGCAATGTTACACGAAGGTGAGCCTTTGATTATGTTTAATCCTAAAGTTATAGAAGCGACAGAAGAAACAACTTTGATGAAAGAGGGATGTCTTACTTGGTTTGGCTTGTTTCCTAAGATAGCAAGACCAAGCGGGGTTTCTATTAATTGGAGAGATAGAGATGGTGAACCATATAATGGAAATTTTATTGGTCTTTCTGCAAGAGTAATTTTGCACGAATATGATCATTTAAATGGCTATACGTTTTTTGATAGAGCCAGTCAAATTCATATGCAACAAGCAAGAAAAAAAATGAAAACCCTTTTAAGAAAAACTAAAAATGGCAAAATATAAACTAGTAATTAAAGATGTTGGTGATTATACTGCAGATTCGTTACCTGAGTTAATGTGGGGTGTTTTTTGGCATCGTTGTCAACATCTTTTAAAAGGCGAAGGTTTTCGTGATTGATAAAATTATCACGGATATTATTGATCAAGAAGCACCCGATCAAACCGTTGCGGTATTAATGTCTGGTGGTACAGATAGTTTGACAGTTGCCATAGCGGCGCATAGATTAAATAAAACCCTAAATTGCTATACGTTTCGGGTTGATGGAAAAGATTCTGAGGATAGTATCTATGCAAAAAAAGCATGTGATCATTTTGGTTGGAATTTTAAACTTATAGATGTTCCAGTTGATAATATTGAAAATGATTTTTTTACTTTGATTAAAAAATATGAATGTAAAAAGAAAACTCATGTAGAATGTACATTTCCCTTTTTATATGTTTATCCTCACATAAAAGAAAAATACATTTTAACAGGATGGGCCGCTGATGGTTATTATGGAGTAAGTAAACGTGCAAATATTCATTATAAACACACTAAAGAATTGTTTGATGTTTTTAGAAATGATTATTTTGGTAAACTTGATAAAGAATCTCAAAAATTCACTCCAGGAAACCCTGTAGGAGTGAAACAACAAATGTTATTAGCAGAAACTATAGATTCTACTTTAGTTGCTCCATACATCGATAAGAAGGTCTGGGACTGGATGATAGAGTATGATTGGAATTTTTTTAATAAACCATATCAAAAAGCGCCATTGTTTAATGCATTTCCTGAATTGCTAGAAATAAAGAGAAGAAATCATCTGAATTTACAGTTGGCCGCAGGAATACCAAATTATTTTGAAAAACTCCTTGACAATAAAGAAATTAACATCTATAATAGAAGTAGAATAATGGATTTAGTCAGAGATTGGAAAACTACAAGTACAAGCATAGAAGGGTTTTTTGCATGAATTATCAAAAATATTATACAAAAGATGTTAAAGAAAAATCATCTGAGAAATTGTTTAATGTCATAAGTTGTTTTGCTGGTGGCGGAGGTAGCTCTACGGGTTATAGACTTGCTGGTGCAAATATACTTTTAATAAATGAATTTGTTGAAGAAGCAATTGAGACATATAAAGCAAACTTTCCCGACACAAAAGTTTTAGTAGATGATATTAAAAAATATTCATCGGATGATTTTTTAGAATTGGCTGGAATTAAAGTTGGTGAATTAGATTTACTTGATGGTTCTCCTCCTTGTTCCGCGTTTTCGCTTTCTGGAAAACGAAATAAAGGTTGGACTGGTTATATAGAAGATACTACACATACAGAAATAGATTTTGATACGGGTACAGTAATACAAACCGGTGAAAAAAAAATAAAAGACGGAATTAAAAAATATTCAAATAAAACACAAGAAGGTATTGAAGATTTATTTTTAGAATATATACGTATTGCTAAAGGAATTCAACCAAAAGTTATTGTAGCAGAAAATGTAAAAGGAATAACTTTCGGAGAGTCAAAGAAGAAACTTTTGGAATTTATTAATGATTTTGAACGAATAGGTTATGAAGTTTCGTATCAAGTTTTGAATGCCGCTGATTTTGGAACACCTCAAGCAAGAGAAAGAACAATTTTTATATGTGTGAGAAAAGATGTTGCATCCAAAATTGGTCTTAATTTTATGAACATAAATGGCATTTTTCCTTCCAAAACAGTTTCAAAGCATGTTTCTATGAAGGAAGCATTTGAAGATATTGAAAATGATCCAGAAGAAGTAAAAATGCTTTTAGATTATGTTGAGGGATCATTTCAAAAGAAATTTTTAAGTTTTTTACCCTTTAATCCAGAAAAACCTCTTAAACCTTCAGATAAACAATTTCATAAATTTAATCCAAAGGGATCATGTTTTAATATGATTCGACCAGCACCAAATCTTCCTTCTCCGACTTTAACACAACAAGGTCAGAAAAAAGGATTATCTGGTGTTTTTCATTATGCTGAAAATAGAAAACCAACTATAGTAGAATTTAAACGGTTAATGGGAGTACCAGAAGATTTTATTTTGACTGGAGATTATGATCAACAGGCAGAAAGATTAGGTCGTATGGTGGCTCCAAAAATGATGACAGAAATTGCAAATAGTATATACATAAATGTACTAAAACCTTATAACAAAAAATAATTATGAAAGCTAATATCAAAAAACAAGTAGTCGATAAACTTACAAAATATAATATGAATTTTGCGGCCATGGATTGGGACCATAACTGGTTTTGTTATGAAAATAAACCAAACTGTGTTGATGATGCTTGGGATGTTAAAACCGGTCATTACATGCCATTGCACACTATTCCCACAAGCGGTTTTGATTGGAGAGATTCATTGGTCCAAATATAACCAAAAAATGTCTTGACACTATTTTCAGAATTTGATACCATATAAGTGAGGGTTGAGGAAAACAATCAAACAAACAGGATATCATATGAATGAAATACAGTCTACAAAATCTCTTTTAGCAAAACTTCTTGCTTCTGAGAACATTACTGTAGAACACGGAAATTATCAAACTGCATCATTTGATGTTAAAAATCGGGTCATTCGTCTACCAATTTTCAAGTATATGAGTGGTCCGATTTATGATTTGATGGTTCTCCATGAAGTTGGTCATGCACTCTGGACTCCTTTGAAAGGATTACATTCTGAAAAGAATCCGAAGGGTCCTGGATTCAAGTCTTATCTTAATGTGGTGGAAGATGCTAGAATTGAGAAAAAGATAAAAAGAAAGTATCCAGGTGGTTCAAAGCCGATGATTGAAGGCTATCGCCAACTTGTATCAGAGAATTTTTTTCAAACAAAAGATCGTGATCTGAGTACATTAAATTTGATTGATAGAATTAATTTACATTATAAAATCGGTGCATCTGCTGGTATTGAGTTTAATGAAATAGAAAGCCCTTTCATTACTGAAATTGATAATGCAGAGACTTTTGAAGAAATTTATGATATTACTGTAAGACTTTTTGAGTATTCAAAAGAAAATGAAAGTCAAACAGATTTTCAAGATTTTTCTGAGTTTGAATCTTCAATGTGTGAAGGTTTTGATGGTTGTGAAGAAATGCCTGAAGTAATGGGAGATTCTCCGCTTGAGTGGATGGAAGAAGATGAAGAGGAAGAAGGATCTTCTGAAGAAGAATCAGAAAATGCTTCTGCTGGAGGCGAAGGTGAAGAAGAGGATGGAAGTGGAGATAAAGGTGAAGAAGCGGGAGGTCAAATAACTTCTGGTCTTGAAGGTGGAGTATCGAATGATAAAGATTTTTCTCCACTAGATCCGAAAGCATTTACTGATGAAGCATGGCAAGAATCAGCAAAAGATTTAAATGAAGAATCTGAACGAATTTGGGACTATGTAACAATTCCAAAAGCAAATTTGGAGGAAATAATTGTTTCTCATAAGGAATTATATGGGATGACTCGTAAATATTTTTCAGATCCTAAGTTTCAGAATGAAGGTTATGAAAAAATGTTTTCTATTGCACAAACTATGGTGAAAGAATTCAAAAGTAAGAATTCAAAAACAGTAGATTATTTAGTCAAAGAATTTGAAATGAGAAAGAGGGCCGATGAATATAAAAGGACCAGCATTTCAAAAACTGGTTTGCTTGATATGTCTTCAATTCATTCTTACAAATATAATGATAATCTTTTCAAAAAAGTTGCAACTATTGCTTCTGGAAAAAATCATGGTCTTGTTTTATTCATAGACTGGTCTGGTTCTATGCATTCGAACCTTGCAGGTACTATTGATCAACTTTTGAATTTGGTTCTGTTTTGTAAAAAAGTAAATATTCCTTTTGAGGTGTACGCTTTTACTGATCGTAGTATTAGGACAATGAACAGAAACGGAGAAAAACTGACTTCACAAGAGGTACATGATGGAAGTGAAGAAAAACAAAGTGAAAGAGTTTTCTTTCAAAAAGAAAAACATATGATTTCTAATTCTACTTTGCATTTAATGAATCTTTTCAGTAGTTCAATGTCAACTTCAGAAATGAATTATGCTATGCAATCTATGGTGCAATTGAAGATGAAAAAATTTGATCCTGATTATTATTATGATTTTAGATATGCAATTCCATATCATTTTGAGTTGGGTGGGACTCCTCTTGATGCGGCAATTATTGCGGCATTAGAAGTAGTTCCTGAATTTCAAAAGAAAAACCGTGTACAAATTGTAAATGCAGTTTTTCTTACTGATGGTGAATCCCATACTAATACTCGATATTGGAAAGCTAATGAAGACGGTGAACTGGATAAAGAATATTTTGATAGTAGAGGAAGAGACACATATTATGTTGATCCTGTCACTAAAAAAACTTATAATTCCAGAGGTCGCCGAAGTGGAAGGTCTACTGCTACTTTTTATAAAATTTTAAAAGATCGATGTAATGTTAATATTCTGGGATTTTTCTTAACTGGAAGAAGATTTAAATACATAAGTCAGGATATTTCCTGGGGTACAAAGGATGCTCCAACTTCTGCTGAAATTTTAAAACTTTGGAAAAGAGAGAAGTCGTATGTTGCTTCAAATTATCTTGGTTATGATAAATTGTATTACATTAAAGATGGTGAAGATTTGAATGTTGGAAATGAAGATTTTGTTGTTAGTGAAGATGCTTCAAAAAGTCAATTGACTAAAGCATTTAAAAACTTTAATAAGAAAAAACTTACTAATAGAATTGTTTTGAAAAGTTTTGCAGAAATGGTCGCATGAATCATGACAATCGATAATCCTATATGGGACAATAAAAACAAAGAAATACAAAAAATACTAACAGAAAAATCTTTAACAGATTCCCAATTGCTTAAAGCAATGGAAACATCTGCCCATAAAGAAATAAATAGACTGCAAGAACATGCAAATCTTTTAGTAAAACAAGCAAAAGAAATCATGGACAGAGTACAATTAACAAAGAGAATTCATGAAAAAGTCAACATTTCATTTCGTATTGTAAAAGAAAGACATTACTTCTTATATGCAGATGATATGTTGTCTTTGATTTCTCCCGAAGAATGGAATAAGAAAGAATCAGCAATTACAGTAAAACAATTAGGGGATGGAACTTGGGAAGAAGTGAAAAAAATGGATTTAGACCAAGAAATGTCTTGACAAATAGGCGTGGATTTGAGATAATAGTAGTGAAAGGTGGAGGAAGTTCGCAAATGGTTTCCTTCTGGAAATGTTCTGGTGCCTGCAACGGTGTAATTTAGTGGCGGCGAATTTATTTCATCTTTCATTTTTTATTAATTATATTATGGAGAAAATATGAACGTGAATCAAAAGGCTCTTGTTCAAGCTGTTATTGATGCTGGTTATGAAGACGAAATTTCTCGTCCGGAATTGAAAGCAATTGGAAGACAACTTGGTGTGAGTACTGCATGGGTGCAGAAAAATGAGACATATAAAGTTGCTAGAGGTGTATATCGTATCCCTCAACTTGATGGTTCTATGAAAAGTGCATTAGCACAAACAGTTGTTAATGAAAATCCTGAAGAAAAAAAGGAATCTAAAGTGATTCCATTTCCCGTACAAACCGAATCATTTATTCCAGATAAAGATTCTCATTTTGTTAGATTTGGACATTGTAAAGATGTCGAACAGATTGTCAAATCGAGAATTTTTTATCCAACTTTTGTGACTGGTCTTTCTGGTAATGGTAAAACATTCATGGTTGAACAAGTTTGTGCAAAACTTAATCGTGAAATGTTTCGTGTTAACGTTACTATTGAAACTGATGAAGATGATTTGCTTGGTCACTATCTTTTGAAAGATGGGGAAACTGTTTGGCAAGATGGTCCAGTTATTCAAGCAATGAAACGAGGTGCTATTCTGCTTCTTGATGAAGTCGATCTTGCATCAAATAAAATTATGTGTTTGCAACCTGTTCTTGAAGGTAAAGGTATTTTCATTAAAAAGATAAATCAATGGATTCGTCCCGTTCGAGGTTTTAATGTTTTTGCTACTGCAAATACTAAAGGAAAAGGTTCTGATGATGGACGATTTATCGGAACAAATATTCTTAATGAAGCATTTCTTGAAAGATTTGCAATTACTATGGAACAAGATTATCCGAGTATTTCAGTTGAGAAAAAAATTCTCAATGCAGTTCTTGTTTCTCTTGGTTGTGAAAATGAAGAGTTTGTTGATAAACTTACAAACTGGGCGGACATTATTCGTAAAACATTTTACGATGGTGGTGTTGACGAAATTATTGCTACTCGCCGACTAGTTCATATTTGTAATGCATACGCTATTTTTGGTGATAAAATGAAATCAATTCAGATGTGTGTTAATCGTTTTGATGAAGAAACTAAATCTGCGTTTCTTGATTTATACAGCAAAGTTGATGCTGATGTTACTGTTCCTGGGGAAACCCCTGCTGAAGACGGAGAATCTACCCTTGAAGAAGAGAATACATCTAATGAAGAAGAGGATACAGAAACACCCTTTTAATTGACAGTCATAAATAGAGGATAGGGAATAAATTCTTATCCTCTATTACTGTATCATGGAGATATAATGCAAATTGAAATTAAAGTTGAAGAATTAAGAAAGAAAAAGATTTTTGTTGCAACACCAATGTATGCTGGGCAATGTGCGGGTATGTACACAAAGGCATGTATTGATCTAGCAACAATGTGTGCAAATTATGGAATAGAATGTAAGTTTTTTTTCATATTCAATGAATCTCTTATTACTAGAGCTAGAAATTATTTAGTTGATGAATTTCTTAGAGCAGAAGAATTTACTCATTTGATGTTTATTGATGCTGATATTCATTTTGATCCAAGAGACGTATTGTCTCTTGCCGCACTGTGTGACGATAAACACCCTATTATCGGTGGCCCCTATGGGAAAAAATGTATTGCGTGGGAAAAAATTGTGCAAGCAGTTGATGCTGGGGTGGCTGATAAAGATCCAAACGAATTGCAGAAATTCGTGGGCGATTTTGTATTTAATCCAGTTCAGGGAACCACTGAATTAAAGATAAACGAACCCGTAAAAGTTTTAGAAATTGGAACTGGATTTATGATGATTCAAAGAGAAGTTTTTACTAAATGGAAAGATGCATATCCTCAGTTTCATTATAAACCAGATCACAATCGTTCTGAACAATTTTCTGGAGACCGATATATTCATGCATATTTTGATACGGTTATTGATAATGACTCCTATATGCCAATGGGATCTTCAAACAAGTCTGATAGGTATCTTTCCGAAGATTATGCATTTTGTCAATTAGCAAGACATATTGATATAAACATTTATCTTTGTCCTTGGATGAAGCTCGGTCATATTGGAACATATGTGTTTGATGGTTCAATGTCTGACCTTGGAAGAATAGATTCGTCTAATGAACTTGCTAGGGTTCATATGGAACAATCACAAAAATTAAGACAAGCTAGAATAAACGTTACTGAAGAAGCAATAGCAGTACAAAATATTGAGCGGATTGAAGAGAAGAAATCAACTAGGCAAGACAGAAGAAAATCTTTAAGGGACAAAAAGAAAAATTTAAAAAAGAAAAAATGAAATTTAAACAATTAAATATGGAGTGTTATTATGAAACTAAGTAATCAAACCGTTTCAGTTTTGAAGAATTTTGCCAATATCAATAATGGTATTTTTTTTGAAAAAGGAAAAATAATTAAAACAGTTGCTCCCACTAAAGCAATTTTAGCAAAAGCGAATATTATAGAAGATATACCGAGGAATTTCGGCATATATGATATAACAAAAATGCTCGGGTCTTATTCTTTATTTGAAACTCCTGAAGTTGAATTTGAAGAAAAATACATTCTTATTGAGGACAAGAAAAATCAAAGAAAAGTTAAATATTGGATGTGTGACCCAGATCTTGTTGTAAGGCCCCCCGAAGGAAAAAATGTCCATCTTCCTACTGAAGATGTTAGTTTTACTCTTGAATCAAGTGCTTTAGATTTTTCCATTAAGCAAGCAAGCGTACTTTCGTTGCCTGAAATAGGTATCATAGGTAATGGGGCTGATATAACTATTACAGCATTAGATTCACAAACTAATGAAACTTCTTCTGAACAAGTAGTTGGTGAAACTGATAAAAATTTCAAATTTATTTTTAAATTTGAAAATATTACAAAATTAATGTCTAAAAATTATAATGTATTGTTATCAAGTAAAGGATTGGCTCAATTTATAAGTTCTGATAATGTTATAGAATATTTTATTGCTATAGAATTAGCAAATTCAATATATGAAGATTAACCCATTGCGCGGATTATAAATGTTTGGAGAATCTTTTTTATGGGTCGAAAAATATAGACCTAAAACAATTGAAGAGTGTATACTTCCTGATAGAATAAAAACACTTTTTAGTCAGATATCATTGGAAGGACGTATTCCTAATATGATTCTTTCTGGGGATCCTGGTACGGGTAAAACGACCGTAGCAAAAGCTCTTTGTAATGAAATAGGGTGTGATTTTCTTATGATAAATGGTTCTGAAGAATCTGGCATTGATGTTTTACGTACTAAAATTAGAGGATATGCGTCAACAGTCAGTTTTGATGGTGGAAGAAAAGTTGTTATACTTGATGAAGCAGATTATTTAAACCCCAATTCTACCCAACCGGCTCTAAGATCTTTTATTGAAGAATTCGAAAAACATTGTTCATTTATACTGACGTGTAATTATGTTAATCGAATTATTGAGCCTTTGCGATCTAGATGTCAATCAATTGATTTTAAGATAAGCAGAGAAGATAAGTTAACTGTTGGGACGAATTTCGGAAAAAGACTTTATAATATCCTAGATCAAGAAAATGTAAATTATGATAAAAAAGTGGTTGCGGAAGTGTTGATGAAACATTTTCCTGATTATCGTCGAACACTGAATGAACTTCAAAAATATTCTAAATACGGTAACATAGATACGGGTATATTGTCTCAAATTTCAGATTTAGATTTGACCGAACTTATGAATTACATGAAGGTTAAAAAATTCAATGATGTGCGAAAATGGGTTGTGAATAACTTGGATAATGATCCGCAAAAAGTTTACAGAAAAATTTATGATGTTGCATCAAATCACGTTCAAGCAACATCGATACCTCAATTGGTATTAATTTTAGCAGATTCGCAATATAAATCGGCTTTTGCGGCAGATCATGAATTAAATCTAGTTGCTTGTCTTGTAGAAATAATGGTAGAATGTCAATTTATTTAAAAAAAATGTTATACATTTCAGTTTAATGATACTTGGGCAGAAAATCTTTTTTCAGTCAATGAATTAAAATGTGTTACCTCAGAAAAAACGTTACCCTCTTTTTTTCCTTCTAAACTAAACAAATCAATAAATAATAAAGACAAAGTACAACAAGAAGAATCGAAAGAGAAAATCACGTCAATTTTTCAAGGATAAAGCATGAAAAATATCAAGTATAATATCTTGATATGTTTATTTATTATGTTTATAGGTGTCAAGTTTAACATATCAGCACAAGAAAACGGATCATTTGAAAATGTTATTAAAAAAGCAAACCAATCAGTAGTATTGTTATCTACGAATCCTAATGCAGACCCAGAAACGAACGCATCACGTACTGGTTTATGTACTGGAACAGTTGTTGATAATATAGGTCATGTTATTACTAATTTTCATTGTATTTACAAACAAAATTATATAAAATTATATTATCACGAGCAAACTGATTGGAGAGAGTATGAAATAAAGATAATAGGTGTTGATCCCCTTGCTGATTTAGCTTTACTTAAAATTATAGGAAAAAAAGAACCGATTCCTTATCTTGAATTTGTAAAAGACACCAATGCAATATCAGTAGGTGCTGATGTTTTCGCCATAGGCCATCCTATGGGAATGATTTGGTCTGTAACCAAAGGAATTGTTTCTAGCATTGACCGATTTGTAGGACATCCTTTTATCAAAGCGATACAGACTGATTCCGCGATCAATAAAGGAAATTCTGGAGGCCCTCTTCTGAATATGAAAGGAGAAATTGTAGGAATCAATACGTTAATCGTTTCTACAATCTCTGAAAATGCAGGAATTGGTTTAGCGATTAGAAGCGATATTGTAAAAACGTCTTTAAATTCTATGTTAATGTTTGGAAAAGTCGATAGACCAGCAATTGGTGTTATGGTTGTACCATTAAATCTGAAAAAACAAAGAGAAAAAATTATAACAAAATTTCCTGAAATTGACCCAGAATTCGTTCCGAATACGTTTGGGGTATTCGTATTGCCTAATGACAGTTTTCCGCCGGACTTAAATAAATTTGATACCATTATTGGAATTAATGGTGTAATTATTAATACTGGATTACAGTTTTCAAATGAAATATACAAATATAATATAGGAGAGACGGTCGCATTAACGATTGTGAGAAAACGAAGATTTCTAATTGTGAATGTTCTTTTAAAAAGACTCTTTATTAATGCAGATGTAATGTATGCCTCAATACGAGAATAATCTTAATTAAAATAAAAATGACTCCTTTTGATTTTTTAAACGATATTAATTACGGTAAAAAAAATCTGATGATCGGTGATACTGACCATCAGGTTGAAAAACAATATTTGCCTTTCATTGTCAATAAGGGACTATCTTATACAATGGATACAGTCCTTTATGCGAATGAAATGAATATTCGACCTAATACTGATAAGAAACTTCAATTTGATTATTTAATAAATACAGTCAGACGAAACAAACGTTTTCCTAAGTGGATAAAATCCCAAGAAAATGAAAATATTAAAATGATCGTAAAATATTATGGATATAATGTACAAAGAGCTAAAGAAGTTTTACATTTGCATTCCGTGAAAGATCTCGATCTGATCAAAGAAAAATTAAATACAGGTGGCGAAGGAAATAAATGATGTATGATATCGGCGAAATGGTAGAGATTACGTTAAAAGAACCTGATGATTTTCTAAAAGTAAAAGAAACACTAACTCGTATTGGTGTTGCTAGTAGAAAAGAAAAAACTCTTTATCAATCTTGTCACATTTTACACAAACAGGGCAAATATTACATAGTACATTTTAAAGAATTATTTGCTCTTGATGGTAAACCTTATAATTTTTCAGATACAGATATTGCTAGAAGAAATACAATATCAAATAGGTTAGAAGAATGGAATTTAATTAAATTAGTTGATGTAAACAAAACAACAGATCCAATTTTACCCCTAAATCAATTAAAGATTTTGTCTTTTTCAGAAAAAAAAGAATGGTCTTTGATTCCAAAATATAATATAGGCAAAAAATCATAATGAATGAATCAACAGCGGTTGCATTACAACAAAAATTAGGAATTTTTTGTTTGCATGATGATGTTGAACTGCCAACATTGGCCACAAAAAAATCTGCATGTTTTGATTTAAAGGCATATTTCAATTCATTTACAAAAATATTAGCATACGATCCATATAATACTAAAAAAGAAATTTTTATAAAAAATAATTGTTTACTCATGTCTCCTGGCTGGAGATATTTAATTCCTACAGGAATAATTTTTGATATTCCGAAAGACCATTATATTAAAATTCATCCACGTTCAGGCAATGCATTGAAAAAGGGTTTAATTACTGCAAATAATGTTGGAATTATTGATGAAGATTTTGTGGAAGAATGTAATTGTATTATGATAAATGTATCATATGACCCTATTCAAATAACCCATGGTGATAGAATTGCACAAGCTGAATTGCGTAAATTAGAAAATTTTAAAATTGATTTCCTAAATAACAGACCAAATCAAAAAACCGATAGAGAAGGTGGATTTGGGTCTACAGGAACTTGACAAATTGCATATATAGTAGTATAATAGATCTTATGAGAGTGCATTTGCATCTCATCCGTTGCATGTAGCAACATCCTCTGGCCCTTGCAGAGGAAAATAATTAATCTCGCTAATAATACAGGAGATAATATGTATTTAGTACCAAAAACTATAGAAGACCTCAATCGCCAACTTTCGACCTCAGTAGGGTTTGACTCTTTTTTTAATCGTCTATTTGATAATGCTTATAATTCGGGTGGTTCAGGCACTTATCCCCCTTATAACATTCGAAAAGTGACTGATTGCGATTACGTAATCGAACTTGCCTTAGCAGGATTTACGAAAGACGATCTAGATTTAGAACTGACAGAGGGCACTCTTACAATAAAATCAGTGCCGCAAAAAGATGAAAGTGATGAAAGTTATCTACATCATGGAATCGCCAAACGAGTCTTTGTTCGAAAATTTAATATCGCTGATGATGTCGTTGTATCGGGTGCGGATTTATTCAACGGCTTGCTTAAAATTAACTTAAAGCGAATTATTCCTGAAGAAAAAAGACCTCGTAAAATTACCATTATCGATGATGGTGTTAAAGTAGTTGATCATAAAGTTGTATAAATCAAATACAACTCAGTTAATGATAAAATGGAGGCCATATGGCCTCCATTTTTTAGGATAAAATGATATTCACCAAAAATTTTTCATTTAAAGAAATGACTTTTTCTGATACAGCAATTAGAAAAAATATAGATAATGATCCCAGTGAAGAACAAATAATAAATCTAGCAAATTTATGCAATCATATTTTGCAACCCATAAGAGAACATTTTGGGAAATCAGTAAAAATTAATTCTGGATATAGATCAATTAAATTATGTGAAGCAATAGGAAGTTCTAGAAAATCTCAACACGCAAGAGGTCAGGCCGCAGATTTTGAAATTAATAGCATATCTAATGCAGAAGTTGCAACATGGATTTATAAAAATTTAGATTTTGATCAAATAATTTTAGAATATTATGATCCAAAAGGTGATCCCAATAGTGGTTGGATTCATTGTTCTTATAAAAATGATGGAACTAATCGCAAAACCGCTTTAATAATTAATAAATACACAAAAGGTAAATATTTGCCTTGGAAACCATAAAATTTTATTTGTTAAATCAAAATTGTTTTTTCGGAAATATTATTTTGTTTTTGTAAGTAGAATGCATGGGTTGACAAATATAGTATAATGTGTTATTATTAAGATATTCAAAACCTTGATATTATAAATTCACCAAATGGCTTTTTATACAAATGTTCAAAATTGGGGCGGTAAAATCTATTGTAGAGGAATAGATTCTACTGGAACTCATTTCAAAGAAAAAATAGATTATAATCCAGCTCTATTCATTAACTCTCCAAAACCCACAAAATATAAAACTCTTGATGGCAATTATCTTGCTCCTATTGACTGCGGCAGTATTAACGAAGCCAGAAATTTTATAAAAAAATATGAAGGTATAGATAATTTTCAAATTTTTGGAAATACCAATTATCATTATACTTTTATTGCAGACAATTTTCCCAATCAAGTAGAATACGATTTAAATAAAATAACAATTGCTAACATTGATATAGAAACTGGTTCAGAAAATGGATTTCCCAATCCTGAAATTGCTCAAGAACCCGTCACTGCAATTACTGTTTCTTTTAAGGGAACATATTATGTTTTTGGTTATGGGGAATATAAAGTACATAGAAATGATATTAAATATTTTGATTGTAAAAACGAAGTGCATTTGCTTCACGAATTTATGTCTTTTTGGTCTAATCAAGATATAGATATTATTACTGGTTGGAATGTTAAATTTTTTGATATACCATATCTCGTGAATAGAATGGATTTATTATTTGATAAATCTTTTTATTCTGATTTATCTCCTTGGCATTTTGTGAGCGAAAGAACAGTAATGGGTTTTGGAGGAGCAAAACCCCAGCAATCATATGAGATTATGGGAGTTGGTATTCTTGATTATTTAGACCTATATCGAAAATTTACTTATAAAAATCAAGAATCATATAGATTAGATCATATTGCTCATGTTGAATTAAATGAACGAAAATTAGACTATTCTGAATATGGTTCATTACACAATCTTTGGAAAGAAGACTATCAGAAATTTATAGAATATAATATAAAAGACGTAGAACTTGTGAACCGATTAGAAGATAAAATGAAACTAATCGAAATGGCTACTGTATTAGCGTATGATGCTAAGGTGAACTATACAGATGTTTATACTCAAGTTAGAATGTGGGATACGTTGATTTATAATGAATTACGAAATAAAGGCATCCAGCTTCCTCCTAAAAAAAATTCAATAAAAGATGACCCATATATAGGTGCTTATGTGAAAGAACCCGTTCCAGGAATGTATGAATGGGTTGCTAGTTTTGATTTAGACAGTTTATATCCTCATTTAATTATGCAATATAATATTTCTCCAGAAACATTACTCACAAAACTTCCTCAAAAATCATTATCAATTGATAACCTGTTAGACCAAGAAATTGATACAGATTATGCTAATGCTGAAAATGTATGTTTAGGAGCTAATGGGTTTCATTTTACAAGAGATCATCAAGGATTTTTACCAGAAATGATGGAGAGAATGTATGCTGAAAGAAAGAAATTCAAAACTGATATGCTTGAAACATCACAATTACTTGAAAATGAAAAAAATGAAACAGAAAAAAAACGTTTAATAAAAGAGGTTTCAAGATTAAATAACATGCAGATGGCGAGAAAAATTCAACTCAATTCTGCTTATGGTGCTTTGGGTAATCAATATTTTAGATTTTATGATGAAAGACAGGCAACGGCTATCACAACTGGTGGACAACTTTCTATTAGGTGGGTTCAAAATGACGTTAATCTTTATTTGAACGCTCTTCTAAAAACAAAAAATAAAGATTATATTATAGCCGCCGATACAGATTCGATTTATATTTGTTTAGATGATTTAGTTAAAACTGTTTTTACTGATACAACCAATAAAGAAAAAATTATTAAATTTTTAGATAAAGTATGTGATACAAAAATACAAGATTGTATAAATGATTCATTTAATAAACTGCATGTATATATGAATGCATTTGAACAAAAAATGAATATGTCTAGAGAAGTTCTTGCAGACAAAGCAGTTTGGACCGGTAAGAAGCATTATATCATGAACGTTCATAATAGTGAAGGAGTACAATATGCTAAACCCAAAATAAAAGTAATGGGACTAGAATCAGTTAAATCTTCGACTCCCGCAGTTTGTAGGGATAAATTAAAACAATCTTTCGATATTCTTATGAATGGCTCTGAACATCAAATGCAAGAATTTATTGAAGAATTTAAAGAATCATTTGACTTGCTTTCTCCAGAAGATATTGCATTTCCCAGGTCTGTAAGAGGAATTGAGAAATATCGTGATAGTGTATTATCGTATAAAAAAGGTACTCCTATACATGTAAAGGGAACGATTATACACAATAAGTTATTAAAAGAACATAAACTTACAAAGAAATATCAAATCATTCAGGAGGGAGAAAAGATTAAATTTTCTTATCTTAAAGAACCAAACCCCGTAGGAGATACTGTAATTAGTATGGGAACAATCTTACCCCCCGAGTTTGGATTACACCAATATATAAACTATAAAATGCAATTTGAAAAATCTTTTTTAGAACCATTAAAAGCAATATTAAAATGCGTTGGGTGGGAACATGAAAAAACAAGTACAATCGAAGATTTTTTTATTTAAGGAGACGAAATGGGTTTTTTGAAAGAAGTACTTAAGGAAATAGGTAATGAATATGCTGGATTTGTGTCTGACGGAATTGAAGCAGGAGATGTTGAAACTTTCATTGACACTGGCAGTTATGCTTTTAATGCTTTACTTAGTGGAACTATATACGGGGGGTTGGCTTCAAATAAAATCACAGCATTTGCTGGAGAAAGTGCAACCGGAAAAACTTTCTTTGTCCTCGGAATTGTCAAGCAATTTTTAGAAGACAATCCTACGGGAGGAGTTCTTTATTTTGAATCCGAATCCGCTATAACTAAACAAATGATAGAACAGCGAAAAATAGATACTTCTCGTATGGTCATGTTACCAGTTGCGACGATTCAAGAGTTTGCTCATCAAGTCACAACAATTCTTGATAAACATCTTGCTAGTGCAGATAGAGTGCCTTTGATGATATGTCTTGATAGTCTTGGTATGTTATCTACTTCAAAAGAGGTTGGTGATATTACTGATGGTAAAGAGACGAAAGATATGACAAGAGCCGCACTTGTAAAGGGAGCATTTAGAGTGTTGACCCTTAAAGCAAGTAAAGCAAAGGTTCCTGTATTGATTACAAATCACACATATAGTCAAATCGGTGTGATGTTTCCCCAACAAATTATGGGGGGTGGTACGGGTCTATATTATGCTTCAAGTAATATTGTGTTTCTTTCAAAAAGAAAAGAAAAAAGTGGTACCGAAGTAATCGGAAACATCATTCATTGTAAAAATCACAAGTCTAGACTGACTGTGGAAAATAGAATGGTTGATGCATTAGTTACTTATAATAAGGGATTAGATCGTTGGCATGGTATGTTAGAGCTTGCTGAAGAAGCTGGTATTTTCATCAAAGTATCAACGAGATATGAGCTTCCAAGTGGTATAAAATTATTCGGTAAACAGATCATGCAAGATCCTGAAAAACATTTTACTGAAGAAATAATGTTAAAAATAGATAAATTTTGTCAGGAGAAATTTTTATATGGAACAACAGTCGATGAAGAAGTGGTACAAACTGGTGAAAAATCCTCAGAATGATGAGGATGACCAATTCGCTTTTGTTATCACTACGGGTAAATTTAAAAATGTAATTTATAAGTATAATCGATTCGGTTTAATAGACCCAGAGAAAGATGCTGAAGAGTTGAAATATCGGTTCGAATATGATATACTAGAAATACCTGAAGATATTAGAAAAAAATCATACGCTGATACTGAAGGTATAGAATTTGAAAAATTAATAGGTGAAATTTTAATAGAAGTAATTCAAGAAAATATAGATTTAGATACACATGGAAATGATGAGGATCGAGGACACGATATTGAAGAACCTGATATTCAATGATGAATATACCAGAAAAGCTTTACCATATATAAAAACAGAATATTTTTCAGAACATAATGACCGATATCTTTTTAATGAAATAGAAAAATATGTAAATGCGTTTAATGTTCTTCCTACTCAAGAAGCCCTAATTATAGAGATTGGAAATAATACAAGTATTTCTGAACAACAATTTGATATTGTTTCTAAAAAAGTTGCGGAATTTTTCAATAGTAAAGAAAACACCGAAACTGCTTGGTTACTTGAAACTACTGAAAAATTTTGTCAAGACAAAGCAATCTATAATGCAGTATTTGAATCAATTAATATCATTGATAATCAAAAAGATACAGAACAGGACAAAGGAGTAATACCCCAAATTTTATCTGATGCTCTTGCAATTTGTTTTGATCCTAATATCGGTCATGACTATATTGAAGACTCGGATGAACGATTTGAAAGTTATCATAGGGTTGAAGAAAAAGTAAGGTTTGATTTAGATTATTTCAATAAAATAACCAATGGTGGATTATCTAAAAAAACCTTGAATATTACACTTGCTGGTGTAGGTGTAGGAAAATCGTTATTCATGTGTCATCATGCGGCCGCTTCAATATCTCAGGGTTTAAATGTTTTATATATTACTCTTGAAATGGCAGAAGAAAAAATTGCGGAAAGAATTGATGCCAATTTAATGAATATTACGATAGATGATTTACATGATATTCCTAAAGATGTGTTTGATAAAAAAATGAAAAAGGTTAAAAAGACGACAGCAGGTAGATTGATTGTCAAGGAATACCCGCCCGCTTCTGCAAATGTAAACCATTTTAAAAATTTATTGAATGAATTAAAATTAAAAAGAAAATTTGTTCCTGAGATTATATTTGTAGATTATTTAAATATTATGTCTTCAGCAAGAATGAAGTATGGTAATTCTGTAAATTCGTATAATTATGTTAAATCGATTGCAGAGGAACTTCGTGGTCTTGCAGTTGAAAATAATCTTCCTATCTGTTCTGCTACACAAACAACTAGATCAGGATTTACGGATACGGATTTTGGTCTTGAAGATACTTCTGAATCATTTGGATTGCCAGCAACTGCGGATTTTATGTTTGCTTTGATTAGTACAGAAGAATTGGAAGAACTCGATCAAATTTTAATTAAACAGTTGAAAAATCGTTATAGTGACCCTGGCAGACATAAAAGATTTGTGATTGGAATTGATAGAGCAAAAATGAAATTGTATGATCTTGAAGAATCTGCTCAAAGTGATCTTGTTTCAAGAAATGCACCAAACAAAAAGAAAGATTCTTGGGTTAAAAAAGATGATGCTCCCCCAGTATTTGATGTTGAAATAAACGATAGAAAAAAGAAAAAAAAGAAAGATTTTTCGGAATTTACCTTTAATTAGCTTGACTCTCCTTCCTATATTTGAGATAATATAAGTGTAATGGTGGAGCTATATTGGCTCTTTTTGTTAATCTCAAATAAATGAGGTAATATGTATAAATTTATGCTGATAATATTGTCATTCGTAGTAACAATATTTTCAAGTTCCTGCGCCCCCTATCCAGTTGTGGCGACAACCCCTGTTAATAAAATTAGTGAAAAAGTAGGACTGCCATTTGGTACTGTCATAACTCTTGGCGGTAAAAAAATGGTTGTAATTAGTCAAGAAAATGAAGAAGTAAGATTACAACTTTTCAAACCTGTAATTGTAAAAGCAGTAATTCCTAAGGTAAAGGTTACTGAAATTATTTCTGATCTTCCAACGCCAGAATGGGAGAGTAAAACAGTTATTACAGAAGGCGTAAAAAATGTTCAAGAGTGTCTTAATCCTATGGGTTGTCCTCAAGACACTAAAACAGGTGAATGTCTTAAAGGATGCACTGAACAAAAAGTACGTGTTGAAATCATAGAAACAATCGTTGATTCGACAAATGTTATCACAAACGAAATAATTGATCCTGATGTAGTTTTAAATGCTTTATTGTTAATAGATCCCACTAACGGATCATGGAAAAATCATCATAGTCCACATTATGGAAAGATTACTTGGATATGTGTTTTGGCAAACAATATAGGTTTTCCAAAATCTGTAATAGCATTGTCAAAACTGATTTATAATATTCCGGGCCTTCTAGACAAATGTAATAGAGCATTTGCTCACAATTCATTGGCGAATAGCTGGACAAATGAGTCAACACTGTCTTCTCTTTAAATAATCCTCAATTAGATAATATAATAAATAGTTAATACTATTAATGTTTATATTGGATATTATAAAGGATCATGCTTTTATTTAAAGAATTTTTATTAGAATCTCAGGGTGCTAATAAGCACCTTGAACATTTAGAAGATGAAGTTTTAAACGGTGGATTTGATGGTGTAAAAAAAGCAATCACATATTTAAGTTCATTAGGATCAACACTAAAAGGGGATTCTTCTAAACAAATTAAAATAACAACTAAATGGGATGGGGCTCCTGCAGTTGTGGCCGGAATCGATCCTGAAACTGAAAAATTTTTTGTAGCCACTAAGCATGGTGCATTTTCAAAAGTACCCAAATTAAATTTTTCAAATGAAGACATTGAAAATAATCACGAGGGTGGGTTACAGGAAGTTTTAAAAGATTCTTTGAGATATCTTAAAGATATTGGAATGGATGGCGTTTATCAAGGGGATTTATTATACAGTCCACAAAAACCTACAACGATACAATCTATAGATGGAGAATCGCATATTGTTTTTACTCCAAACACTATAACATATGCGATTAAATTAAAAAGTGAATTAGGGAAAAAAATAAATGCTTCAAAATTAGGCATTGTTTGGCATACAAAATATACTGGTGAAGTAGTAAATCAAATGAATGCTACATTTGATGTAAATGTTGATAATTTTAAACAAACATCAAGTGTGTGGTTTAAAGATGCTGAATATGAAAAAATGGACGGAATAGCATCTTTTACTAAAGAAGAAACTGATTCATTTTTCAGTGTGCTTTCACTGGCTGGTAAGTTATTTAGAACTCTTGATAAGAAGTTACTTGACGGTATAAGAGATGATAAATATTTAAATACGCAAATTAAAGCATTTGCTAATTTTAAAATACGGCAGGGTAAACCCATTGGAAATGTTAATGCACATGTTATTGGATTGATTAAATATTTACAACATAAATTAACTAACGAGGTTGATAAATTAAAATCAGAAAAGGGCAAAGAAAATAGACGTAAAAAAAATGAAGACATTTTAAAATTTTTTACAGAAAATAAAAATGCTTTGAAAAACATGTTTCAAATGCAAAATGTTCTTATAGCCGCTAAAATGATAATAATTAAAAAATTACAAGATATTCAGCCCATGACAAAAACATTTATTCAAACCGATAATGGGTTTGAAATTACGAATCCGGAAGGATTTGTTGCAGTTACAATTGCTGATGGAGCAATAAAACTAATAGATAGATTAGAATTTTCAAGACAAAATTTTTTAGCACCAAAAACATTTGGGAGTAAAGCATAATGGAAGTATCAGAACAAAATCTCTTAAACAAATTAGGCGAATCTTATATGAAAATAGTATTGACTGAAGATGTTGATGCTCGATTAAAAAGATTAGCAAGAGAAGGTTTAATTAATCAAGATGAATATGCACTGTTTCTTAAAACAATGCAAGATTTAGAAGCCGATAAAAAGCCAAATCCAAAACAAAGAATGATGATTATACGGATTTTTGATAAGCTCCTTGGTCTAATTATGGGGGACAAGGTTGTGTATCAAAAGATATTGCAAACTGTTAAAAAGAGCAAAAAAAATAAAGAAAAAATTAAAGAAGATACTTTTAGATCAACTCATACAATAATTGTTCATGAAGGCATAGAATATTATGTGACTGCTGATAAAGAATTAATAGAAGTACCATCTTCATTTGAATAAATAATTCTATGAAGATTTATAAAAAGTTTTTAGTAGAAACAAAGCAAGAAAAGACGGCAATTGCAACTTTTGGGAGAATGAATCCTCCTTCTATAGGTCATGTTAAACTTGCAAAAAAGATTTTATCAGAGGCAAGAAAGCATAAAGCAGAACCTTATATTTGCTTGTCTCCTACTCAGAATGCTAAAAAGGATCCTTTGGGTCCAGAAAGAAAACTTTATTATGTTGAAAAAACGATAGGTCCACATATTCATATTGATGTTAAACCTACAGTTTTTGAAGCATTATCTGATTTGTATTCTAAAGGATTTAAAAAACTTGTATTTGTTGTTGGTAGTGATAGACTAAGTAAATTTTCAAAATGGATATCACAATATAATGGAGTAGAAGGAAAAGCTCATGGATTTTATGATTTTACAGATATTGATTTTGTAAGTTCAGGAGACCGTGATCCCGATGCTGAAGGTGCCGCTGGAATGTCTGCATCAAAATTAAGAGAGTTTGCAGTTTCTGGAGACATTGATAGTTTTAAAAAAGGTACGAAATTATCTGCTAAAGATACAAAGTCTATGTATAACGAAATTAGGAAGGCTATGAAACTTGAAACCATAAAAACGGAACAAATTAATTTGAAAGAAGCACTTCGCCCTGAAAAAGTACCCGCACATAAAATAAAAGAAGGTAGAGAATTTCCCAAAACACCAGCAGACAAGAAAGCTCATTTACATAAATTATTTAAAAAAGTGGCAGATGTAAAAAAACAAAGAGAAAAAGATTGGGGCGTTAGCATAGTAGATAAAACCCCTAAAGGATATGGCCCTGATGAAGAAGCCCCCCCTGGAAGAGAAATACAAGTAAAAACATTAAAAAAGAAAGTGGGTGCGGATAAAGCATATGCGTTTGCTTGGGCGCAACATAATAAACATGGATTGCCAGAGGGTACTGGATTACAAGTAAAAATGGCTTTAGATGATGCAGGAGTAAAGGGAGAGTTTAAAGATGGAAAAGTTAATGTTCATAAAAAACATGTAAAAAAAGCACATAAGGCTTTAAAGGGAAATGTTTATTATAAAGGAAAAACTCCTGATGTTGTGGGAGAAGATATAATTGATGAGGAAAAATTTTCGAATAAAATGATAGATAAACTGAAACAGCAATATGAGCCGTGGAGAGGGAAAAGAATTAGTTTGGGTAGAAATGTAGAATTAGAGAAAATAGTAAGACAACTTGCAAAAAATAAAGATGCATTGACACAACTTGTTAAAGCAGATATTCCTTTTATTTCTATGAATGCAAGACTAATTATGCATCAGGATCATGGTGTGCCTCTGAATAAATTTGAAGGAGTGGAAAATCCATATGCTAATTTGAAAAAAGGACCGTCTAGAGCAACGATTCATAAAATGTGGGCAAATAAACAACAAGAAAAGAAAAAGAAAATGATGAAGTCCAGTCATCCAGGATATAATGAAGAAATTATAATTGATGAAATGGGACATATTGTAAATATAAGTGAGGCTAAAGCACAGTTCACTATAGAAGAAAATTTAAAAAGGAAAGCAGAACAATCAGGCATTTCATTTAAAATTTTAGAAAAAGTGTATGATCGTGGAGTTAGTTCGTGGAAAACTGGTCATAAACCAGGAACTACTTCTCAAGAATGGGCAGAGTCAAGAGTTAATTCGTTTTTAACTGGCGGCAAAACCAGATTAATCGCGGATGAAGACTTATGGAATCAAGTTAATTCTAAACACAGAATAAAGGAAGAAATGGACACAGATCAGGCATTTAAAAAATGGTTGGCTATTAGTGAAGCAGATGTAGTTATAGACACTCCTCAGGGCAGATATGTAAAAGCAGGAAATGTTGCTTCTGCAAAAATAAAAGCAAAAAAATCATTTAGGGACCATAAAGACAAGATAAAAGTAACTAGTAGACTTGCCACGCCTTTAGATAAAAAATATCTTCAACACAAAGACGGAGAGGCATAAATGAAACCGAACCCACTTCATGAAAACTGGAAAACACTTGCGCCCGGTTTATTCACAGAACCCGAAAACGATTTAATATATAAAGAATTTTTAAAATTGAAAGAGCAAGGAGATGTCCATCATCATCATTATGCTAAAGACGATAATCCTGATGATAAAAAAAAACGTGAAAAAGATGCTACTGCAAACGTCAAGAAAAAATCTAATAAATCAAACAATGATGATGAAACGCCAGCACAGAGTCGTAGTGAAAAAAAGAAAAAATTGGATCCTGTTGGCAAAGAAGATGGAGATATAGATAACGATGGAGATATAGATAATAGCGATAAATTTCTTGCAAAAAAAAGAAAAGCAATTAATAAGTCAATTAAATCTCGACAAAATACAAAATCTGAAAAAAGTATAAAATTATCGGGTAAAAAAGAAAAAATTGAAATTTACAAAGGAATTGAAGAAAATAAGAAACGATATACTAAAGATATTTTTGCTTTCGGTCAAAAAATTAAAAATCGACAAAGTGTTTTCGAATGCAGAAAAATAAATAAAAATTATGATGCAAATATCGAAAAGAAAACCGTTGACCTCAATGAAGGTGGAGATCAAATTTGGTTCAAAGGAATTAAAATGACTTTTGATGAATATTCTTTGATTTTTGCAACAATGTATGTTCCTGGCTCAAGAGTATTGCCAACAGAAGTTGCACCAGACAATTCCAAATATGGATCATTGTTGAAGAAATTGCCACGAAAAGATCAAAATTGGGTAGTATCATTACTCAAAGATTACATGAAACGTGGTGGGGTAGTTCATAAAGATGTTGTTAAGAATTTTGTTTTGAAAGAAGAAGTTGAACTTAATGAAGCACTTAAACCAAAAGATAAAGATGTCATACAGGCGTTTTATGATAAAGAAAGTTTGGAAGGTAGATTACTCTCCACTGATGGTAAGACATTAGAAAAACTTGGTATGGGTGGTCAAACAATCGCAGTGTGGAAAAACAATAAGATTGTAGTTACTGCTGTGAGCGATGTCAAATCAACAGATGAAATACTTAGATATATGAAAAAATCTATACCAAAACTCAATTTTGATAAAAAAAGTTGGCAAGAGTTTTTCGAGGAAGTTGAACTTGATGAAAGGCATGGAGGATGGAAGCCCGGCCCATATAACATTATTAATGTAACGACAGGAGAAATTCTTCAGGTAGTTAAAACTGGTACAGGAGCCAAAAGAATTGCAGATAAAATTAATTTTTCGCCCAAGACTCCCGATGATCAGATGGTGGGAGTATATCATGTGGACGCTAGAAATGATACGACAACTATAAGATGGTGGAAAAAGGAAAATGGAAAAAAAGTATATTATGGCGATTTAAAATCAGTCAACTGGTCTAAAATTAAACCGGGCGCTAAATCTGAAGAAGTTGCTGAAGGATGGAAAAAAGGTAAGTATACAATTAAAGACGAAAATGGAAAAATACTTGGCACATACAGTTCTGGTGGTAAAGCTAAAAAGGTAATGGATGACCTTATGCAAAAAGGTGATTACCCCGAACTAACTGTCTCAATGGTAGAAGAAGTTGAAGTTGCTGAAAAATTTGCAGGATGGATTGCAATATATGGTGGAAAGCAATTGGAAATTAAGAAAAGTGAAGCAGATGGAATATGGCCCGCAAAACAATTAGCAATTAAACACTTTAAAGTTCCTAAATCGAAACAAGGACTTCTTGCGATTAAACCAGCAGAAGAGGAAGTTGAACTTGGTGAAGCCGCATCAAAATATAAAAACGAGTTTGTCAAATATGCAGTAGAAATTATTAAAAAACTCAAAAAAGATGGTAAGATTGATGACTCGACAAAAGATAGTTTAATTATAAACACCATTTCCCCTATCATGGGTAGTATGGGTAGTCAACGTGAACGTTCCGTCTATAAAAAATACTTCCCAGACAAATATGATTTAAAACTTTTCGACAATTCTGGAGGCAATCAATATGATTCGGAATGGTCATCCCAGACTGATGCTAAAATGGACACAATTGCAAAGATGGCATTGAAAAAATTTAGACAAAATGAAGAAGTTGAACTTGGTGAAATGTCATATGTAATCAAATACAAAAAGGCAAAGAATAGATATTTGAGTAACAAGTCCAGAGATGTTGATAACACAAAAGATGCACTCCAATTCAAATCAGAAAAAGATGCACAGTCAACACTGAATGGTTTAGATTATCAGTTCAGAGGCAATTATGAAATTGTTAAAGAGGCCAGTGATAGTTGGGATGAGTGGAAAAATACAAGAATACAATCTAAAAATATCTTCAGAATGTTAAAACAAAAACATAAAAATAATATTCCTAAAATGAAGAGTGGTTTAGAACTCATCTTTAAACAAAATAAAACAAAACCAGACCAAGAAAAAGTAATGTGGCAGGAATTTAATAAATTTTTCAAAATCAAAGAAGACGTTGAACTTGGTGAAGCCGCATCAAAATATACAATCTATCACAAAACTTTTACCTCTGCGGCAACTCATGCCAAGGATTATGCAGAAAAACAGGGGTATGATTTAGATGATGGCGATTGGAACAGAGAAGTCACTATGGGCGGTGCTTCTGGAAGAGGTCGGCCAGGTGAAGGAAAGACCAAAAGGTTTAATATCGGGTTGGAGAAAAACGGTAAACCACAAAAGAAAAGGTTACAATTTCAAGTCTTCGGAATGCCTAAGGGTTCATATGAATTGAATATGTATATTGAAGAAGTTGAACTTAGTGAAGCGGCCGTGAAAACAAAATTGCGTGATCTTTCTCAAGAATTATCCGCTTATGCAAAAAAACATAGAAATAGTATTGATAGCTTATATTTTAAAAAACTTGCACAAATAGCCGCCTCAGGAAAAATTCCTTCCGTTCAGGACATTGATAATGAAATAGAACCACGAAAAATTGTTTTAGATATGATGGCTAAATCTTTTCCTGAAGAATTTATTAATCAAGATCATTCACAAAGTAAAGATTCGATAAAAAATCAATCCGGGCTTTTTTATGCACGACATGGAGAAAACGATGAAGTAAATGAAATAACTACAGGATTACTTAGTAGAGCCGCAAGTAAAGCCGAAGTTCAAGGGAGAGAACCCGGAGGTTCTGGTGGAGCAAGTGCAAATTATGGAAATAACTCCGGCAAGGTAAGAAATAAACGGAAACTCCAATCAGTTAAATTCGCAAAGGCTTTTTCTAAAAAATATTTTAAAAACGAGGATAACATGATAGAAAATTTAAAATCAATCGATAAAGAAATTGATAAATTTCATAGTCGAACTAAACACTTAAAATATCTTTCCGGGAAAGATCGTGATCACATGCGAATGTTATCAAGAAAAAGAGATGGCTTTTTAAAAAATAACGAAGTCGAAGAAGCAGTTAATGAAGAATTTAAGTCAAGAATTTCTAACAATCCAATAGTAAATAAACTTTATTTGATGAATCAAGCAAAATCTATTGCAAAAGAAATCACGGGCCCTAATAAAGAACATAAAATATCTGATTGGGAAGCTTTAGCTAAAAAAATGGGCTTTAGCAGACGCCAATATGAGGAATTCGGGGATAATCAAGGCATGTATGAATCTATTATATCGCAAGAAAATGATAATATGATCACTAAATCAAGATTAAAACTTGAAAAAGTTTTGTTAGATAGAAAAAAACCAATAGAACCAAAAGTCGATGAAAGAGCTGGAGAATGGGGTACTGACAAGTTAGCCAACACCTATAGAAAAACTACTCCTGGTCAAGATGTTAAAGAAGGAAACATCACTGTTAATGATAGAGATCCCTATAAAATTTTTGAACAGCTAATTCATTATGTAATGGGAACTTCTATTAAAAATATAGAAGACTATTCGTTTTATAAAATTGAAGAAACTCCTGATAAATTGAGATTAGAAAATAAAGAAGGAGCATTGGCGACAATTACTTTAGCCGATGTTCAATCTGCTTATGATGATCAAGATATGGCTATGGAAGAATTTATTGAAATGATGTTAGGATTTGGTGTTAAAGAATTAACAGAAAAAGGAAATAGTATTATAGGTGACGAAGGCATTCCGGCTATTGGAAAAGATAAAACGGGACAAGGCATTTATACTACAGATCCACCTAAAACTTTTGAAAATATAGATTTATATTCAAGATTTATTCAATCAAATGAACAACGGCAAAAAAAAGGTTTTGTTGTTAACTAACTAAATAAAGAGAATAAACAATTTTAATTAGGAGAAAAAAATGGCTTTATGGGGAACTACTGCCGCGGCAGATAATAATAAACCCAAGTTTTTGCCTGCAGATGAAGATTCAGATTACAACAAAGCAGAATGTTATGCAACTAATGCTGGATGGGTAATAGATGGAGCGGCTACAGGAAATGGCAATACAAGCGCAGATCCAGAAGTGCTAGTAGCAATTCGTGGATTAGCGGGTGCTTCTGCGACTACTGGTCTTAAAACAGCAACTATTACATCATTTAGATTTTCACCAGGAACAACGGCCACTACTGATCATACAGCAGGTTCAAGTTCGCAAAGAGTCTCGGTTACAATCACATGGGATGAGGCTATAACAGTTACAGGAAATCCAACTGTTGTTATTGCTAATGATGTTTCTGCAGATCATACATGTGCATATACTTCTGGTACGGGTACAAACAGACTTACCTTCCAGGTTGCAAGTCAGACACTTGCCACAGGTGATGTTATGACAATCGGTGGTGCAAATGTTGTACTTGCTGGCGGAACTCTTAAAGATCAAGGAGGAACTCCTGCTGATGCATCATTAGTGATGTCAGGAGTGACCGCAGTTACACATACTGTATTAGCATAGAGTAATACGTAATTTTTGATAATAAAAGGTGATTATGGGTAAAAATGAAAAGAACAATAGAAAAGTTCCTGAACTTGTGATAGATAATGGCGAGGATAGAGAGATTCCTTCAATACAGGAATCTCTCGTTACTATTCTTGAAAAAAAAATGATAGATATTAATGAAATGTATGATGAACAGGAAAATCTATTAACTGAATATGCAAACAAAAAACGAGAACTAAATAATAACGAAGAAACCGTAAAATTCGAATTAAGCGGATTGCACGGTGCTAAAATAGTTATACAACAATTAATTGAAGAAGCAAAAGATTCATAATAACGTCTTGGCTGAGTCCCAGCAACTTCATCCATTTTAAGGAGTTAAAACAATGGCTGACAAAAAAATGACGGATTTAGCAGATCTGTCCACCGCGATTGCATCTGATGATGTTGTCCATGTAGTAGACGATCCTTCAGGTAGTCCCGTAAACAAAAAGGTTAGTGTTTTCAATCTTTTTGGGAACTTGAATCATTCGACTAATTCAGGAGACATTACTGGTAGATCGTTTATATCTACAACTATTTCAACTGCTACCGGTTCAACGTCTGGTGATATTACGGCATTGAATTCACAAACAACCCATGACCATAGAACAGGTGATGCTAATTCAGTAGTCAATATATTTGGTGCAAAAGTAGATGCAAACATTTCTGGTTCTAATACAATAGTCACTACATCCGCCTCTGGTGCAAAAATTACATTGAATATGACTAATGCAGTTGATTCAGCAAATGTAAATACAGCATATACTGGTGGTTCTGCAAGAGCGTATGGTTTAATGGTCGACATAAACGACACAAATAAAGGATCGTCTGCAAGAGCCACAAAACCCGATGCTTTTCTTAGTTTAAGAGACCAGGGGGGATGGACCGCTGATAATCATCCAGGGGCACAAGCTGTTCATTATTTTGCTGAACTTGGTGCTTCACTTGGTGGATCAGGCAACACAGATGGATATGTTGCTTCCGCGGCTGTTTCAAATACGAGTGCAACTTCCGCAAATCTCGTAATGTTTGGAACTGCTATGAGCGATTCACCATCTGATGCAAGATTAAGAATTAAAGTTAACGGAACCGAATATTGGCTGTTAGCAACAAGTAACACAAGCATGACCTGATAAGGAATTGAAGTAAAATGGCAGATAAACGCATTTCGGGTCTTCCTGCAGTATCAACCGCGGCTAGAGAAGATTTACTACTACTCGTTGATGATCCAGCAGGCATCCCTTCGAATAAAAAAATATCATTAACGCAATTTTTTTCAAACGTTGAACCCGAAACAGTATTCGCCAATACTAAAATATTGTCTAGTTCTACCAATGCCGCTGTTATTTTTAAGGGCGGTGTTGGTGTACAAGAAAGCATGAAGATTGATAATAAGTTAACAGTAAATGCACTCACTGTTTTAAATATTGCAACAATTACTTCATTATCTTCTAATTTAATTGGTACCACAAATGCTTTATATGATTTAGGAAACACAACCGTAGGTTGGAAAAACGCATATGTAAGTGTGATTAATGGATCTACTGATGAAAATTTATTGATTACAGCAAATACAAATGCATCGGCAAATATAACATTCACAGGCGCAAATGTTTATATAACGTCAAATACTATACTTGCAGGAACAAACACGGTTGTTTCATCAAATAGTACTTTTACCAGTGATAATGTTTCAATTACTGGTGCAAATGTTTATATAACGTCAAATACTATACTTGCAGGAACAAACACGGTTGTTTCATCAAATAGTACTTTTACCAGTGATAATGTTTCAATTACTGGTGCAAATGTTTATATAACAAGTAATAGTACGTTTGCAGGAACAAATACTGTTATTTCATCAAATAGTACTTTTACCAGTGATAATGTTTCAATTACTGGTGCAAATGTTTATATAACAAGTAATAGTACGTTTGCAGGAACAAATACTGTTATTTCATCAAATATTACTCTGTTGGCCACAAATACTCATATCATAAGTGAGAATTTATATTCTTCGGCTAATGCGACATTGGCAGGATCATTAACTACTATTACGTCTAATGTGAATATAACCGCAAATGTATCACTCACCTCAACAATAGACACCACAAGCAACAGCACTGGTGCTTTGACATTATCTGGAGGACTGGGAATCGCTAAAAGTGCGGTTATCGGTGGAAACTTAAATGTTCATGGAAATATACATGCTAATGGAAATATCACAGCAGATGGTGGTACAATTGCATTAGGGGATTCCAATGCAGATACAGTAACATTCAATGCTGATATTGGATCTGATATTCTTCCCAATATAGATTCGGTTTATGATCTAGGAAACACTACAAATCGTTTTGCCAATGCTTATGTAGATGAACTTACAATAACAGGGAACGTTGTTGTTGCGAGTTCAATGACAGCAACGGGAAATGTAAGTGGTGCTTTTGGTATATTTTCAGATAATGTAAGCATATCAGGAACAAAAGAATTAATTTTTAGAGATGCGGCGTTAACAATAAATTCTCCAATTGACGGAGAAATAGAGATCGCTTCTGATGATCTTATTACATTTACCGCAACATCAAATGTAGAAGTGGATTCAGCGATATTTAATGTTATATCTAATTCAGTATTTGCTGGTACAAATACTAATATTACATCTAATGTTACATTATCTGGTACAAACACAAATATTAGTAGCTCTAATTTAAGTATAACAGGATCAGGCGCAACAATAGATGGAACATTGATGAATGTCAAATCTAATGTTGATATGACAGGAATTATAACGGTTGGGTCAGACGGTCTAGGAAAAAACTTTACAATATATTCTGGTACTGCGGGTAATAAAATTAAATTAAAAGCACTTTCGGATCAATTAGTTTCAAACACTCAAATTGAAAGTAGTGAAAAAATTCGAACAGACGGTAGTGTTTTTGTATCAAACGGCAGTTCTCTTGTATTTGGTAGTCAATTTAAAATTATGGACACCACAAACACGACTGGATTTCTGTTACAAGAAGATGGAACGGCCTCTGGAAGTGGTACTGAAGGCGGTAGACTTGATTTAGAAACTGATGAAGAAGCAAAAATAACTCATAATTTAACTGATGGATTTATTTTTAGTGATAAAATTAATCAAATCAATGTTTCATCAACAACTAATTCAACATCGACTACTTCGGGGGCAATAAAAACTGCTGGTGGTTTGGGCGTTGTACAAGCGGCGTGGTTTGGTGGAGAAGTGCATGCTCAATCTTCTTTAGCCCTTGCTGGAGCAACTATAACTACTGGCTCTGTTGGATCAGGTGCTGGTATTCTAGCAATAAAAAATGGTACTGCACCAACTACTCAAGGAGTAAATCAAGCATATTTGTATGCAAGAGATGATGTCGCAGAATCACACATATATACAATGGATGAGGGGGGAAATGAAACAAAACTTGGTCCTCACAATGAAAACAATGAATGGGAATTTTATTCTAGAAACGTTAAGACAGGAAAAGTTATTCGTGTAAATATGGAACGTATGATTCGAAAATTAGAAGAGTTTACAGGAAATGTTTTTATAGAGGAATATTAATAATATTATGAAAAAAAAACCCACTAAAAATCAAACGGTTTTAGAAAAAGAATATGTTGCAACTTATGACGAGAATAAAAAAAGAATTGATAATATCATGATTGAAAAAATAGAAAAAGAATTTGAAAAATTAAATAATGATAGAGGTTTGACGATACAAAAAATAAATCAATTTGAAACAGAATTACTGAATTTAAAAACTCATCTTACTATGATTGATGGCGCAATTCAAACGTGTACTTATTTTTTAACCGGAAAAGAAGAAATAAACAATGAAACAGCCATAAAAAGCTGATTGAAAGAAAAACCAGTGTTTGATGATTTGAATAAAGATAATTATATATTATATGCAATGAAATATTATGAAAATCCTCAATGTTTAAGTGAACAAGATTTTCATAATGATTTAAAAATTATAAAATACCTGAAAAGATTGTTGAATCGATATCATTTAGGTGGTGATTTAAAGGAAAGATTAATTTTAAATCACATAATAACATTAGGAAATGTTTTTCCAGTTGAGGTTTTATCTAGAATATTATTTTTGAAAATATCTCAAAAATATTGGACTTATTTAAAAACTTTTTTGATATATTTAGAATTCATGCCAGAACAAATATCAAGCATAAATGGCGAAAAGATTATTAGTAGTGATATAAGAGTAAATTTAGAAATAGCAAACAGATTACGAGAGATAACACCAAATGGGATTAGCTTCAGCCGCAGGTAATATATTTTTTGTTTATACGTTTATTAAAAGACTTGCGACTCCTTTTAGTAGCACGAAAGCTTTTGAATTGGGGATTATTGATAAAAACGGAAAAATTCTTAAAAAAAGAAGTAAATTAAAGACTAAAGAAGAAAAAGAATCATACACATTAACAGATACATTGGTTTTTAATTTAAAAAAAATTTTAGCGAAAGTTCCTGGGGGATCAACAAAATTTGCTACTTTTGTAGCGGCGCTGTTTTTACTGAAAGAAGAAAATAAAAACGCAAAATTATATTATGATCAGACATTTTTAGAAAAAAAATATACATCATTTTTACAAGAATGTCAATATAATAAAAAAGAAATTGGTCTATTAATAGATGAAATTAGCCGCAGAGAAGAAGAATTGAACGAAGACGGATTGGCCGCTGGTGGAGGCGCTATTGCAGGGCTCGGTGTTGAAAATCCCTCTATTCCAGGACAATCAGAACCAGGAATAAAGAAGAAGAAAATAAAAAAAGGAAGCACATTTGCTGGTTCAGAGGTTTTTATAGTTAAACCAGAAACTTTTATGAGAGCGAGATACGGTAAACGTCGATATGCTAAATATGAACAATATGTAGGCAATGATGATACGGGAGAAGCCATTAGACAATATGGAAGAGCTAATCCAAGCAAACCCATTGTGTTACAAGATGAACTAACCGGTTCTATGATTTATCTTAAATACGGACGTAAACATGCTGGATTTCACGGCTTTTAGACAACAAAAAGAAACTACAATTCTTGCAGAAAAATATGATATCAGTTACAGTATTGCAAAAAATGTAATAGATGTGTTGGTAGAGAAAAATATAAATAAGAGTGATACTGAAACCATTTCTTCTATCGTTAGAATGTTTAAGTTAAGAGAAGAACCCAAGAGTAAAAAGCAATTGCGTATAGAAGAAAAACAAGGAAATTTGCAACATCTTTTAAATGAATTTAAAAAAGATAAAGTAAAAAAACAAAATGTTGATATAAAATTTAAGTCAATTTTTAGTGATCAATAGAAAGAATAGCAACCATGATAGCAAGAGATACACTTACAATACAAAATCATACAGAAGGCGATGGAGCCGCCGCTAGATTGACTAATATTGCGTTTCAGGGGTGGTCTGATGGCGAAGATTCTGCCAATGATTATTTTAAAGGATTTGGTACAACCACCGCTACGGTATCTGGATTAGATGATATTACATTTGGAGGAAATTATAATTCAACTGATGTTAGAACTTATCGAGTAAAAATTGATGCGGCCGCCGCTACTGATACATTTACTTGGTCAAATGATGGGGGATCAACTTGGGAAGCCACTGGTGTTGCGGTTATGGGGTCCACTCAAGAATTAGATAATGGCATAACAATTACATTTGCCGCAACAACTGGTCATACGTTGAATGATTATTGGGAAATAACCACAATCATAACAACGACTGCTATGCATAAATTGGGAGAAATAATTGTCGATCATGAAGGCACTTCCGCTGATGATAGGGGAGAATTGACCGTAAAAACGAATAATGGGTCGGGTGTAAATTTAATCCAAACTTATCATTCTAATGGAGATTCAACATTTACCGCAAAATGTTATAATTCTGATGGCGCACATGGTTTGATAACAATTAGAGACACTAGCGGTGTTATTGTAAACACATAAAGAATGAAAATGAACGAGATTTTTCAATACAACCCCTTAAATTTGTTTGAAAAAGTCATATTGGTTCCTATGATAACTGTTATCATAACCATAGTAGGATGGAGTCTTGTTAATATTATAGAATTAAAATCCGATGTGGCTATAGTGAAAACTGATATAAAACATATAACAAAACAGATTGATTTTATATCTGAAAGAATAGTCAAATTAAATCACTTAACTAATTTTAGTGTTGTTGTGCGAGATGAGTATGCTGTTAAATGAAAATGAACAACAAGTTTTGAAATTAGTTGTGTCTATAAAAAACAAAAACAAAGTCAAAGATTTGTCTCCAGTTTATAAGTATGCTTACGATTTAAAAGTAGATGATGAATCTATTCAAAAAATTTTATTATTGGCCTCGTGGTAGTTGACTTTTATAGTCAAATTTGATATAATTATAATAAATCTATATTATATTCTAATATATCCTCTATCTAATTATTTGACATGTCTCTTTATATTGATGTAAAATATTTGAACCTTTTATCTAGTAGACTTCCTTTATATAAACAAAAAAAAGAATATCTCTGGAATTTCCGATGTCCAATTTGCGGAGATTCTCAAAAAAAACTAACCAAAGCAAGGGGATATGTTCATAGAAAAGAAAATAATCTTTTTTATAAATGCCATAATTGCGGAGTAGGGAAAACTTTTTCAAATTTTTTAAAAGAGTTGGATGTAAGATTGCATTCTGAATATTGTATGGAAAGATATATGTCTGGTGAAAATAAATTTAGTAATTATAAGGAGCCAACATTCAAATTTGATATTCCAAAATTTAAAAAAATTGATCTAAAAATACCATGCGTAAAAGACTTAAACGATGAACATTTTTGTAAGCAGTATGTCAAATCTAGAAACATTGTACCCAATAAATACCAATATCTTTATTTTGCTAAGGATTTTAAAAAATGGGTTGAAAGTCTTAACCTCGATACACATTATGAATTAATTAAAAATGATCCTAGATTGGTCATACCTTTTTTTGATAAAGATTATAATTTGATTGCCGCTCAAGGAAGATCATTAATAAAAAGTTCTAAATTAAGATATGTGACAATTAAGGTTAAAGAAAATGCACCAAAAATTTTTGGATTGAACACCTGGAATGAAAATAAGACCACCTATATAGTTGAAGGTCCGATAGATTCTTTATTTGTAGAAAATTCTCTTGCTATGGCCGGAGCTGATTTATCGACATGCAAAACACTATTAAATGATATTGATGTAGTATTTGTTTATGATAATGAAAAAAGAAATAAAGAAATTGTTAAAAAAATGGATAAAATTATTTCAGATAACCATAAGATAGTTATTTGGCCCAATCATGTAATGGAAAAAGACATTAATGATATGATATTAAACAATGTAAATGTTATGAGTGTTATGGAAAATAATACCTTTCAAGGATTAATTGCAAAAACAAAATTATTAGAATTTAAATTATGATAAATGAAAAACAAGTGCATAATCATGGATTTGTGAAGTTATTAAATGTGATGGGCTCCGATGAAGAAGTCGAAAATGCCGCAAGAATTAGTTATGGAACCGGTACGAGAAAAACTAGTCAAACAAGAAATTTAATTCGATATTTAATGCGGCATAATCACACATCTCCTTTTGAAATGTGTGAAGTGAAATTTCATTTAAAACTACCTATCTTTGTAATGAGGCAATTTGTTAGACACCGAACCGCTAACATAAATGAATATTCAGGCCGTTATTCCATAATGAGTGACGAATTTTATTTACCTGCAGAAAAAGATGTTCATGAGCAATCAGAGCAAAACAATCAAGGCCGAGGAAAAGAATTAGATGAAGACAACAAAACACTTGTTCTTGGGCGAATGTATGATGCGAATGAACACTCACAGATGTGTTATAAACAAATTGTAGACCCTACACTATTAGACGGGTTTTATGATGGTTTTAATGGTATTGCAAGAGAATTGGCAAGAACTGTTTTACCAGTTTCTAATTATACGGAATGTATTTGGAAGATAGATTTAAATAATTTTTTTAAATTTTCCAAATTACGCATGGATTCTCATTCTCAAAAAGAAATTAGAGATTATGCAAATATAATGTATGATTTAGTAAAACCATTATTTCCTATAAGTTGTGAAGCATTTGAAGATTATATCTTAAAGGCTGAAACATTTTCAGCAGAAGAAATGAAGATCATTAAAGCCAATATAAAATGTACATTGGACTTTAATGACCCTAAACTTGTAGAAGACCTGCATATAATGACAAACGCAGAGTTTAACTTATCAACCCGAGAACGTAAAGAGTTTTTAGAAAAATTGAAAGGAATTTAAAATGTCTCTACCAACAGAATATCAATCATTTATTCATTTATCGAGATATGCAAGATGGAATTATAATCTCAAAAGACGTGAAACCTGGGAAGAAACGGTTAACAGATATTTGGCATTTTTTAAAGAACATTTAGATGATAATCATGATTTTGTTATTAGTAATGAACTAGAAGCAGAGTTGCGTGAGGCAATTTTAACCCTTAAAGTGATGCCTTCAATGAGGTGCTTGATGACGGCCGGTGAAGCACTCAAAAAAGAAAATATAGCAGGTTATAATTGTTCGTATGTAAAAATAGATAGTCCACGATCATTTGATGAAATTTTATATGTGTTAATGAATGGAACAGGAGTGGGATTTTCTGTGGAAGAAGAATATGTTAATCAACTTCCTATTATATCAGATGAATTTTATGAAACAGATACTACAATTGTTATAGCAGATTCAAAATTGGGGTGGGCAAAATCATATAAAGAATTGATTTCATTAGTTTGGCAGGGGCAAATACCAAAATGGGATTTATCTAAGATAAGACCAGCGGGTTCTGCTCTTAAAACCTTTGGAGGAAGAGCCTCGGGTCCTGAGCCATTAGAAGATCTTTTTATGTTTACTATAAATACGTTTCGAAATGCTTCCGGGCGTAAATTAAAATCAATAGAAGCGCATGATATTGTATGTAAAATTGCAGAAATTGTTGTCGTAGGAGGTGTTCGTAGATCTGCTCTTATTAGTTTATCTAATCTTAATGATGAAACAATGAGACATGCTAAATCGGGTCTCTGGTGGGAAAATAATCCTCAACGAGCCCTCGCCAATAACTCTGTTAACTATAAAGAAAAGCCAGATGTTGGTACTTTTATGAGAGAATGGTTATCCCTTTATGATTCCAAATCAGGAGAACGGGGAATTTATAATAGTTTGGCGGCTAGACAGCAAGTAGAAAAAATGAATACCGAAGAACATATTAGACGAAAACCTAGAAATGATTTTGGCACTAATCCATGTAGTGAAATTATTCTTAGAAGTAGGGAATTTTGTAATCTTTCAGAAGTCGTAATCAGAGGAGATGATACATTAGAATCTTTAGAAAATAAAATTAAACTTGCAACTATCATTGGAACATTTCAATCAACTCTTACAAGTTTCAAATATTTATCAAAAGAATGGAAAAATAATTGCGAAGAGGAACGACTTTTGGGGGTCTCTCTTACAGGAATAATGGATAATTCTTTGACAAATGGTAAAAAAGGCAATTTAAAAGATTTATTGGATAAGTTAAAAAATGTTGCAATTAAAACTAATAAAGAATTCTCAAAAAAACTTAACATCCCGCAATCTGCCGCAATTACTTGTGTCAAACCTTCTGGTACGGTTAGTCAACTTGTTGATTCTGCTAGTGGCATACATGCTCGTCACAATCCCTACTATATTAGAACAGTGCGGGCTGATAATAAAGATCCGCTTTGTAAATTCATGAAGGAAGCAAACTTTCCAAATGAACCAGATGTGATGAAACCGAAACACACATCTGTATTTTCATTTCCTATGAAAAGTCCACAAAATGCAAGATGTAGAGCCGATATAAATGCGATTGAACAGTTAGATCTTTGGTCAACATATCAAAAATATTGGTGCGAACACAAACCATCTATTACCATTTCAGTCAAAGAAAATGAGTGGATAGAAATGGGAAATTGGGTATGGAATAATTTTGATGATATTAGTGGAATATCTTTTTTACCTTTTTCTGAACATGCATATAGGCAAGCACCTTATCAAGATTGTACAAAAGCTGAATATACAAAAGCATTAAAAGCAATGCCTAAAAATGTTGATTGGTCATTATTATCTGCATATGAGGAAAAAGATTTTACTGTAGGATCACAAGAATTAGCTTGCGCCGCAGGTGATGGGTGTGAAGTGGTGGATTTATAATGCTAAAATATGAAATAGATTTTAACAAAGGAAATTATGTTGTTGGACATTTTACTTTCAGGGAATGTGCAATGTGTGAAAAAGCAAAATCTTTATTAGATAAGTATAAAAAACAATATATGTTCATTCAGGCGGATAAGAGATTGTTTGGTAAAATATTGTCAATTACAGGAAGTAAAAAAGTCCCTCAAATTTTTTTGGAGGGTCAAGTTTTTCTGACCGTTGAACAATTAGAAGAATCATTAAAAGACGAGGAGAAGGCTTAAAGTCTTAATATGGAAATATCGGAAAATATTAATTGCACTTATTGTTTTAAAACGTATGAAATTCTTGTTCATGAAGACGAAGATGAAATAGTACGATTTTGCTCTTATTGCGGAGAATTAATAGAATTACAAGAAGAAGATGATGGCAACTGGGACACCTGATTTATATGTGGGAATTGATTATTCATTAACCAGTCCAGCCATAACAGAATGTCGTGGAGAGTGGAAATATGAAAATATTACACATTATTGTTTAGCAAAAAATGATAGACAATTTGAAAGATGGAAATCTTTTCGTAATATTCGAATAGAAAAATATCCTAAATATAATACAGAGATGGAAAGATATTTAGGACTATCGTCTTGGGTTAAAAAATGTATTATGAAATATGATGTTACAGATCAAAACTTGCATCAAGTAGTTTTTATTGAAGATTATGCATATGCCGCAATTGGACAAAGAATTTTGCAAATTGCAGAAAATATGGCAATTTTAAAAAACACTTTATACAACTGTAAACTTGGGTATAAAATGATACCCCCTACAGTAATCAAAAAATACGCATCCGATAAGGGAAACGCAAATAAAGAATTGATGTATGATTCTTTTGTGTCTGATACGCATAGAAAACTCATAGATGAATTTCAAATAAACTGCGATAAAAATCCCATTTCAGATATAGTTGACTCTTATTGGATTTGCAAATACGGATACGAAAATGGCAATAATACCTGATGAATATGATAGTTATGACTTCGGTTTTTCCGCAGTAAATGATGAAGAATATAAAGCAAAAACAACAGAAGTAGAAAAGAAAATAGTTGAGGTTCAAGCAAAATCTCAAAGTTTTGCAAATTTAGAAAAGAAAATAGATTCCGCAATTAAAGAAATTAGTTATAAAAAAGAATATTTAGAAGAAAAATATATAGTAGATATGGGCAAAGTTGAGCAATTAATTTTACCTCTTTTATATAATCTTATGAAAAATCCAGATAAAGATTATATTTATTGGCCAAAACGGGAAGAAATTATTACTAAACAAATAGAAAAAATTAAAGATGTGACTCAAGACTTATCTAAATAGATGTAGTTGATGATACTGTAGAGTAGCATTTAAGACGGCGGTTCGACTCCGCCCACCTCCACCAATGAGCCATATGAATGATAATCCTACTTTGTTATTGTGGGTTTTTATAATATCGATTATGATGGGATTATATTTTGTTCTAGACTGGACTTTGATGACTTAATGTTGGGGGTGTTCGGGAATTCGATTGAATGTGATTATGCAGAGGAGACCATCTTGACAGATGTAAAATGTCATTTAACTTAATCGCAAACAATGACGATTATTTTTCCGCACAGGTAGCATTGGCCGCTTAGTGTTGGAGTGGGCTTATGATTGTGCCTTGAAACAGAAACAATCAATTACACAAATTAAGGGAATATGATATCGTTTACAGAAAAAGCCGCTAATAAAGTATTGGGTATAATGCAAGATCAGAAAGTTTCTGAAGGTACAGTAGTGCGAGTAGGCGTTAAAGGTGGCGGGTGTTCAGGATTTACTTATACAGTAGATTTTGAAAGCCGTAAAGGGAAATTTGATTTAGAGTTTGAATCTTTTGGATTAAACATTTTAGTAGATAAAAAAAGTCATTTATATATTAGAGATACAGAAATTGATTGGTCGGATAATTTAAATGATCGTGGATTAAAATTTAACAATCCTTCAGCAAAAGGAACATGCGGCTGTAGGACATCATTCATGTATGAACGTATTGAGGAAAATGAACACAAACCAAGTTGGATGTAAACTTAAAATTTCTGAAAAGGCATCAAATGTTTTTAAAGAAATGATTGAAGACGAAAAAAAAGACATTGAAAATTCATACTTACGAGTAGGAGCAAATTCCGGCGGTTGTTCTGGGTGGAAATATAGTTTAGATTTTGAAAATAAAATTAAACCAGAAGATTTGGTTTTTATTGAAAACGGAATTAAATTAGTAATAGATGAGCATATACTTAATGATATAGTTGGTGATGTAGAAGTAGATTATAAAATAGGAAATTTGGTAGAACAGGGATTCATATTTAAAAGACTCAAATATGGACATGTTTGTGGTTGCGGAGAAAGTTTTACACCAATAAAGGATATTCCCGCAGATAGTAGACAGCACTTAGGATGGAAATAATATGGCATATTCAGATAAAGTAGTAGAGCATTTTGAAAGACCCAAAAATATTGGAAGTTTTGATAAAAATGATCCTAGTATAGGAACCGGTCTTGTGGGGGCACCGGAATGTGGTGACGTTATGAAATTACAAATAAAGGTGGATGATAATGATAAAATTGTTGATGCAAAATTTAAAACATTTGGATGTGGTTCTGCAATTGCAAGTTCTTCATTGGCAACCGAATGGGTTAAGGGTAGATCATTGGACGAAGCATTTGCGTTAGATAATACAGTCATTGTGCAAGAATTATCATTGCCCCCAGTAAAAATTCATTGTTCGGTTCTTGCAGAAGATGCAATTAAAGGAGCAATAGCAGATTATAAAAGTAAACAAGAAGCAACAACTTAGAAAAACCAAATCCCCTATAAACATAAATATAAGGGAGTTAAAAGGAGTTTAAATGTGTAATAATCCAGAATGCGAATGTTCAAATTGCACCTGTGATCCATGCGAATGTACTGCAGAAGTTCAATGTGCCTGTTCGGAATTTGATGATGATCTAGTAGCACCAGTTTAAAAGGAAAAAATGTTAAATGTAAAAGAATTATTTGAAAATTTAAGTGATCAAGAAAAAGAAGAACTTAAAAAACTTCTTCTTCATCACACAGATGATGTTAAAACGGAAAGTCCTAAAGAAGACACCTTTGCTAATATAGCAATAATAGATCCGCTTCAACAGAATGAAGAAGTAGAAGCCCAAGAGCCTGAAGTAAAAGAGCCTGAAGTAAAAGAGCCCGAAGTAGAAGTTGCGGATCTTACAGTTTCAGAAAAACAAGAATTTTTAGTTAAATTTGGATATGATCCTACTAATGTCAAGTATATGAATACTGATATTTTAGGTCAAGCATATGATAGTGCCTTAAGAATTAGAGATGCAGAAGCAGGCGGAGAAACCATCACTGCACTTGGAACAGAAGGATAATGTCTTTTTTAATAAATTAGACAACTATGGGGAAATATAATGACAATAAATAAAAAAAAAATCAGTACTGAATTATCAGCTATAGAAAAAAGAAAAGTGAAAAATTTTTGGGCAAGAATTACTTTATCTTGGGCCATCGTAGGAACATTTTTAATTTTATTGTATTTGTTATTTTTTACAACTGGTACCACAGATAATCATATGCAATTAATCAATATTTTGGTTGGAGCCTATGTTGCTGTTTTAGCGAAAAGTACTGATTATTGGTTTAAAGAAAAAGATGATCCAGAACACAAAGAGACACAAGACTTAGCGAACAATGGCAATTAAAAAATCATTTTTAACTACTAGTGGAATACTTATAGACGAGGCTTATTATAAAGTATCTGATATTGAGCATTCGTCAAATAATACATATAAAGCAATTGTTCGAATTTATACTAATGAATATCAAAGACATACCCATCCAGAACAGCCTCTCGCAGAAAATAGAATGATGTTTGAAGTAGACCCTTCTATGTTTGAAGTGTCTCCTGATGAAAATAAAATCAAACAAGCATATATTAAATTAAAAAGTTTAACAGATAGTTTTAAAAATGATTCAATTGATGTATAAAGGAACATAATGTTTACTATTTTAGGTAGCCTATTAGGATTTGCTGGATCAGCGGTGCCATCACTAATAGATTATTTTAAAAATAAATCAGATAAAGAACAAAAAACGGAAGAATTTAAACTTCAATTAGAGGCAAAAAAACTAGGTGTTGATTTAGATATCAAACTATTTGATGCAAAGAAGGATTTCGAAGAACACAAAATGCTTTTAGATCATGATACTGCACTAGGCAATCAAAAAGGATTTATAAATTCATTACGAGCATTTGTAAGACCATTTATAACATATATTTTCTTTTTAACGTTTATTGGAGTTAAAATAACATTATTATATCAAGCAATACAGAATGGTAGCGACTTAAATACGACTTTAGGGGTTGTATGGGATGAACAAACTGAGGCATTATTTGCGACTATTATCAGCTTTTGGTTCGGTTCTCGGGTAATGCCTTCAGTAAAAAAGAGTGGAACTAGGTAACCATAAAGGTAAATAATAATTGAACAAATGGAAAAAATGAATTTTCACGAAATGTCTTTAGAGGATTTAGAGAGCCTAAAAGAATATTTTTTAGATTCTAGAAACTGTGACGAAGAATTCACAGAAAGAGGGGTTCTTAATAATAAAATTTTGCTGGTTGATAAAGCAATTATTGATAAAAAACAACAATTAAACGGTTAATTATGTCAAAAAATATAGTACGTATTAGTGTAAAAAATAAATCAAATAATAACTTTATACTTTTGCAAGCATTTAAGAATAAAGTTAATGATGAAGGTATTTTACAGGATGTTAAAAATAACAGGTATTTTTTAAAACCATCTCTTGCTAAACGATTAAAATCTAAAAATGCCGCAAAACAAAAGAAAGAAGATTTAAATAAAGCCATTAAACTTGCCTTAAAATTACAAAATGAAGTTTTCTAATATACAAATAATAAACTAACACATGCATAACAGGGCACTCGATACAGAAATTAACTCGTTTAATGAAGCATTCAGTAGTCAGCACGATGGTGCCATTAATTTTCGCCATATTAACAGGGTGTATAACATGGATAATCGTGACGGTTATGAGCATAGACAAAAGTCTTCATAAAGTAGAACAATCAGACATTCCTCGAATCCATTCAGATATTATACGGGGCTTTAAAGAATTAGATGAAATAGATAAACAATTAATGGAGGTTAGGATCAAAATAGCCAAATCTTCGAAATATTCAAATATTCAATAATGACAAGAAATTAATAATCATAATAATGAAAAAACTAACTGTCGAAACTCTAATACCGAAACATTTTAAATATGTTGCCCGAGACTTAAATGGCGCAATATTTGCTTTTCAAAATAAACCTGGATTGACAACTGATATAGCGTGTGATACATGGGACGTTAAAGCGGGAGACGTTTTACAAATAACTGTTCCGATTTTGTTATCTGTAGAAGAAGTAGATTTGCAGTTGGGGGATTGGAAAAACTCATTAATTAATTTGAAAACTTGATTAATGAATAAATTATGGTGATAAATGTGATTGTTGATAGCATATCACAAGGGGATTTAATTCTTGATGTCATGCTATCAAACGGGTTTAAAGTATCAAACTACATTGGACGTAATATGTAAGATTTTAAACCAACACGATATGTCAAAAATTACAAAGATTATACAAACAATAACAATGCTGAAATTCATATGTTTAGTTTAAAATATCTTTACTTTGACATATAACTTTAATAACTTTAAAAGGAGAATCATGGTAGAAAAAACTCTTGGATGGATTCGTTCCATCACGGAAATTGGATTAGCGTTTATAGCACTTGGAGTTGTGCTTCAAATAATATTTGGAGCGGCAGTTCCATTTATCGGACTGGATGTCGTAGGATCAGTAGTAGGAATAGTAAAGCAATTGGGCAATGAAGGACTTGTTGGATTAGTTGCTGTTTGGGTATTATGGGGAATTTATTCTAAAAAATAAATTTAAAATAATATTAGTTAAAAAACGACAAGTTTACTACTTGTCGTTTTTTACGTCATAAAAGGAAACACAAAATGAAAAGCGAAAATACATCAACAACTGCTAATATTGGATTAATAGATTCAGGAAAAACTGATTTAATTGCTAACCTAAATATTGATGCAGAAGTAGACCCCGATATTAAGAAAATATTACAACATGCAAAAGAAACGGCTAAAGCATCACAGCAACTTGCTAAAGAATCAGAAGAAGCGAATGAAGATCGAACTAGATATCTTGATGAAATAATAAGACTAACGGAAGAGCATAATAATGAAATAACAAATGCTGTTAAAGATCAATTATCAAGAAATAAAGCGGCGGCCGAAGATGCCGCAGAGAAAGCAAAAAACGTTTCAGAAGAAAAAGCTAAACTCGCAGTGAAAAAATCAATTGAAGCAACGAGTGCCGCAAAAAAAGCAAGCAAAAAGAAAACAGACCAAACAAAGAAAACTACAAAAACAGTTAGTACTAAAAAGAAATCTCGTGTAAAAGTGGTGTAATGTAAAATAATAGTCAAGAAAAGTCTTGCCATATGCTAGTAAGCGTGTTACAATAGTTACTAGACTTAAGAAATATCCTGAAATTGGGTGTTTTAAGTAAATAACATTACATTAAAAGTTAATTATGATATTGTTGAAAGATAATAATGATCCAAATGGATATGCATTTGAAGATGCTCTGGCAAAAGCTCAATACATGTATCCAAAACCCAGAAACCCCCACATACACACTATATTACAACATGCTCGCCAAATATATGATGGTGAATTAATTGAAAGATCAATTTGTAAAGAATTTCCTGGTGTTTTTAGACCAATTAATATGATAAACTGCATGAAGTATTTTAAACAGGCTTCTTCTCATCAATTTTTATTAAAATCTAAAGACAGAAAAATATCAAAAGAAACGATGAGGAAAAACAATAATGAGTGGATAAAATATAATGAAGTAAAAACGGTTACGGAATGGGATTATATGTACTATGATATATTTCATGTATCAACTCTTTCACTCATAGAATGTAAAACATATGATTCAGAGGAAGGAAGAAAAAAACATTTGCAACACATTAGAGAAAATAATTGGAAATATAAGAACATGGATTATTTTTTGCTTGCATTAAATAAAGATAATACGAGTTTTGAAATCACTGATTTTTTAAGTTTAAATGGTTTAAATCAATTTAAAAATCATAATCTTACTGAATTTATAGAGTATAAATATTGATAATGATACATATATAATTAAACCCTCATTATAGGAGAATTGATGGATTATAGTTCAAATGATCTTTTAAATAAAATTTCGGATGGAGACCACACCCAAGCAAAAGCTGTTTTTTCCGCTTTAATGAACGACAGAGTGTTGTCCGAACTCGGTGCTAAAAAAATTGAAATAGCTAGAAATTTATTACCCTCATCAGAAATCCCCCATTCTGAAGTTGTGTTTGATAAGGCCAAAGACATTTCCCGTGAAGATATTGAAAATGACGTTGCATAATAAAAAAATACACTATAAATAGTGATAATGATATGCGAGTAAATGATTATTTTAATAAAGTAATCATATCTGAATTTTTTATAGACAGGCGGTCAGAAAAAGAAAATGAAGACATTTCAAAATTTTGCTTTGAGCGAGGGATTAGTACAGATACCCCCCAAGATATATAAACAATTCGAGACCACTTTATTTACATTTGCTTTTTCGCATATGATAAATGAAATTGGAATGTATAGTTTTTCTACTACAATTAAAAAACTTGCAAGAAAACATGGAATAAAACATTTTATTAGACCCACCACAAAAACAGATGTAGTATATAAAAACCCCCATCAAGATATGCCTTATCCAGATTGGGACGTTGACCAAAATGATGATATTACATTATTCTTAATTTATGATAACAAACCAGCAAGTTATAATTCTTATTATGACACAGAACACGTAAAAACAGGTAATCCCGCAATTACGTTTTATGTTTCCAATTACGTAAAAGAAGCACATAATGCAGATAATGAAAATGACATAATATTGAATGTTGAACAAATCCTCGTAAGAATGCAATCAGACTTGAAACATGAATTAATGCATTATGTTCAAGACGTTTTTCTTTCAAATAAATCAGAAAAACAAGTTCAAACAGGAAACCCCGAAAATGAAATAGAATATTATACTTCACAAAAAGAATTTGATCCTACAATAATGTCTGAAATAGGCGAGTTTTTAGCTATCAGAAGTGTCAATAGTTCATTACAAAAACATATAGACCAGTCTAAATTTTTTGGACTATTAAAAAAATATGCACCCAATAAATATAAAATAGCAAGTAAAAAGTTTGTTGTAGGAGTACAACTTGCCTTAGATAGGAAGAATAAAAAACAATAAATATTCAAACCCAGCGAGAAAAAATGAACAAACGAAAAGTAGGTAAACGAAAAAGTAAAAGAACTAGAAAACAACCAAAATGCACCCTGTGTACACCTTATAGATGGATGGGAAATACTAAGGGCCGACATCGGCATTCATATTACAGACAACAATGTGCTGATATGTAAATCAAAAAAAGATAAAAACAAGACACATTTTAAACAAAATATAATAGAAAGATAACGATATGATACCTTTTAGAAATTTCATAAAAAACATCAAAGCCAAAATAACCAAGGAAGATTCTGCTGAAATGGATCCAGAAAATGATGATTCAGTTCAAGAAGACGATCAAGAAAAACGACGAGATGCATGGTATAAAGGGGATGAATATGTAGCTCAACACAAAAAAGACAACCCACTATTATACGACAAAAAAGCTTCTGTTACATTAAATAAAAAAAAGAAAGGTGATCTAAAAAGTCAACAGAACACAGAAAAATAATAAAAATTGTAGTGAAAATGAATTTTAATATTAATAAAAATATTAATAGATACTGGAGAGACTGGGCGGCATTATTGTATCTATTTATTTGTTTGGTTGATTTTTTTATTGCTCCGTTAGTGTGGAATATTAAGATGGAAGAACATTGTAATGATAAAAATCGATATCCGCCAGGAGTGAAATGTGATGTGTCAAGATGGGTGCCCCTTACACTAGGAGCAGGAGCAATGTTTCATTTAAGCTTTGGGGCCATACTAAGTGCAACCGCATGGAAGAAAAAAGACGAATTGGAAATCCATCATCGTAATGGTGACACTTTTAGTTCTTAATGGACATTTAAAGTTTTTCTACGAATCAGCAAAAAGGTATTCTCAAGTTTTATCTGGTGGACATCCTCGCATTGGCAGGTAGTTCACATTAACGATCCCACTGCCATGTCTCCTCATTATCGGTATGTTCACACAGAACTTTTCATAAACAATCGAACTTTAGATTGAGAACTAAATCATGATACGTAAAAACAATAATGATAAATCCTAGAAAAAAACATTTTTTTAGACAATTAATAGAAACCCAATTTAAACAGTATTTAAATGCCCTTCCTGAATTTAATTTTCTTATTAGTCTAGGAATAAACGAAATATTTCAAACAGTTGGAACCGACGAGGTAGATTTTATAGGGATTCTCCATATAAAATGGATAAAAAAAACTAAAGAATGGGCGTTTATTTGGTATGATGTTTTTGAAGAAGGAATTGAAGCACATAGAAAATGGTTTGAAGACGTTTCATTTAATAGAACAAAAATAATACACATTCATCAAGAGTTTTGTAAAAATAAAATAAAAGAATCAAAGACATCAAGAATAGTATTAAATTGAAAAAGGCCTCAAATGTACACCTTTGCAATAAAATAAATATAAGAATGGTTTTATATAATAGTGATATTTTGAAAGAAAAAGATTCACTTTAAGTAATTTTATTAGAGGCTAAAAATGAAAATAGGAAGAAAACTTTTAAAATGGTGGTTAATATTTTGTTTAATACTTTTGGGTTTTGGAACAACATATTATTATAATTTACATCCAATTCTATATTATGCAGATGCAACTAAACTTAGTTTTTTGATTATTATCATTTTTGTGAGTACTTCCCTTTGGATTGGAAGAAAAACTTATGATTTAGAAAAAACTTCAATCGTAGATAAAACAATTGAAGTTGGATGGTTTATTGCCGAAGCGTGTCTTGTACTTGGAATGATCGGTACTGTTACAGGGTTTCTTTTAATGTTAGGTACAGCTTTTGCTAATATTGATGTTACTAATTCGGTTACACTTCAACAAGCTCTCTCTGACATGGCAATTGGAATGAGTACTGCACTTTGGACTACTCTCACGGGTTTAGTTTGTTCTTTGATACTAAAAGTTCAATTAATAAATTTTGAATCGGGTAATTAATGGACAGCAATTCTAAATATAAATCATCGGTCGGGTTCACCGATATGTTATTCAACATTTTGGTAGGATTTGCTTTTTTGTTTATGATAGCCTTTTTATTGATTAAACCCGAAGCCAAGAAAGAAGATTTTGAACGAAAAGCAGAGTTCATTATCATCATGGAATGGAACCACGATGCACCTGACGATATTGATCTTTATGTAGAAGATCCATTGGGAATGCGGGTTTCTTTCAGAAGAACGGTAGGCAATTTCATGCACCTCGACAAAGATGATTTGGGCAACAGAAACGATCAAATTGTTGTAGGTGGTGTCACATCATCGGTTGCACTCAATAGAGAAGTGGTGACTATCAGAGGAATCACTAAAGGGGAATATATAGTGAACGCACATTATTATTCGAAGGGGAAGTCTTCTACAATGATTTTACCCAATAGCGGAAAACAACCCGCTATTCAAAAGAAAAAATTCACACCAAAGAAATCACTTATGGTTAGAATAGAAGTACATAAGGTCAACCCATATCGGTTGATTTGGGAAGGTGAGAAGAAGTTTTTCAAAAAGGGTCAAGAGGAAACATTTGTTCGATTTTCAATAGACCAAGACGGTAGATTTATTTCTCCTGTAACATTTGAAAAGAAAAAGTTTGTCTCACCTCTTGGTTCTATGGGTAATTTCTATGGAAACAGTAGAGAAGAACGGGATTCACCATGATAGTTCTTTTATTTTTGGGTTTGATTATTTTTGCAGTGGTGTGTCTGTGGATTTTAATAGACAGAAGGAAGAGTCCGAAGTTCTTGATTTGGTTCATTCCATTATTTCTCTTTTTTACTATTTCTCTCCACGAAACATATACTTCACTTTTGGGGCAACCGAGAATGAGTATTCCTGAAAAGGGGTTGTATCTTTCTCATTACGTAGATGAACCCAAATGGATTTATTTGTGGGTGGCGAATATGGATAATGTTCCGACCAATTATCAACTACCCTATTCAAAAGAAACTCACAAATCATTAGAAGGTGTCAAAGGAGAGGCAGAAAAAGGTGAGTACATGATGTTAGAAGTCGATTCCGAAAAGGGTGATATGGACGGCGAGAACGAAAAAGAAGGCGAAGAAGCAAACGGATTTACTGTTGGCGGAGACGTTAGTTTTTACAAATGGGACTTTAAGAGTTCTATGACCACTAAGGACGGAACATAATGAAAACATTTAAAGAACATGTATTGAACGAGATAAAGAAAGGTATTTTCAAGGGGATTGGTGGATTAAAAATCGACGGACAGAAAGTAGATGTTGAAGTTGAACTGTATGGGACTGATAATAAGAACAACACTTTCCTGACGAGAATTGTTGGTATAGATAAAAAATATTGGAAAACACATCCAATAGGAAAAGAAGTCGCAATTCCTGCGAGGATATTCAGACGAGGCCCGTGGGTGAGGGTCAAAACACCTAGTGCATTTGATTGAGGTAAGGATTATGATAACCAAGATTGTTTTGTTATTAGTGATTGTAATAACTTCTTCGTGTTCTCAGATGTTAGTGTCGGAACATGAAGCTCCCCTCTGGATTAGAAGTTTAGAGACAATTCCAACACTTGAAGGATATAGACGTGCAGGAGTATTTGAAATAGAAGATAAGATTTTAGTTCAACACTGTGATGCAAAGGGTAATCAGTTGTGGTTGAAATATAACGAACAGACTAATAGTTGGAGTAGGGGTAAATATGTCACTTTGGGTTGTGTAAAAACAGGTTGGAACGAAACAGAATGAAAACATTCAAAGAACATGTCAAATTTCAGAAAATTACAGTAAAAGATAAGAGTGGAAAGTCTCATACTACACAAGCTAGAATTAGACCCAATATAACTCATATTGCACTGATACATTATAAGGCATTATCAGCAACTAATTTGTCATCTGCGGTCGATGCTCATACTGATCTTTCTTTTGGTTCTGAGGACAGTTTGTCAAAAGTAATAAATCATGCAAAGAAAAGATATGGTAAAGATATTACAGGAATAGAGATTCAAAAAATAGACAACAAATACCTATGAAAACATTCAAAGAATACGTTTTAGAAAAAGTTCAAGAAGGAATAGGACTGACCATTTTCGATATAGACGAGACTTTATTCAAGACTACCGCTAACATCTTGGTTAAAAAGGATGGTAGAGTGGCTCGAAAATTAAACAACCAAGAGTTTAATAGCTATAAACTGAAAGACGGAGAAGAGTTTGATTTTGGGGAGTTTGGAGACGCAGAACATTTTCTGAAAACGTCCGAACCCATCAAACCCATGATCGCTAAAATGAAAGCAATCGCAAAAAACGTGATTGCAAAGGGGGCGAAGATGATTATAGTTACGGCGAGAGCAGACTTTGATGACAAGAAGAAGTTTCTCGACACATTTAGAAAACAAGGAATTCCGATAGATGATGTTTATGTTGAACGTGCGGGGAACCTAAATCTTGGTTCATCTGCAAAAAACAAAAAAATTATTTTCAATAAATATTTGAAAACGGGTAAATATACCAGAGTTAGGTTATATGACGATGCACAGTCGAACATAACATCATTTTTGTCTTTGCAGAAAAAATACAAAGGTGTTTCATTCGAGGCATATTTGGTAGATGAAAGTGGTGG
>Ga0257117_1000021_pt1 | contig 212817 bp, 159 predicted proteins | sample SI112_135mmetaG_FD_190157 | JGI IMG/M metagenome (GOLD analysis project Ga0257117, IMG submission 190157) | Marine microbial communities from Saanich Inlet, British Columbia, Canada - SI112_135m | ecosystem: Environmental > Aquatic > Marine > Inlet | place: Canada: British Columbia | collected... | reverse complement strand
ATACATATTTACAATTAACAAAAATACTACAGAGGTGGTATGTCTCGGTTCAGACAGAAAACCAGATTTTGAAGTTTTTTCAAATTGTTGCTAATTGGAAAGGTAAAAAGACTGATAATCGGATTAGAAGGAGTCTTTAAAGCTTCATTTCCGTACAGAAACTAAATAAGCCCAACTAACACCTGAATATACTGCCTCAAACTATCTGTTCCTGCATAATGTACACCCAATGCTCTAGATTCTGTATTATCAATACTGTTTTTAGGCTTTTTGGGCGTACCGCTGATTTTGGACTTGGAATTACATATCTCTTTGGCCATTTCTGCTATGGACAGGTTGTCGATATAGAAGTCTGACAGGTTATAAACTTTTCCAAAAGCATTTTTGTTGTCAATTGCTGAATCTATGGCATATGCAACGTCTGTAACATCTACTATTTTACCGCCTCCTACAACCTCTACGTCAACTCCGTTTTTAATGTTTTTAACTAAGTCGTACCACTCAGAGTTGGAAAGTTTTGGATCGATACCGTAGATACCTACGGGCCGGAACATGGTTGTATTAATGCTCTTTGACAAGAAATACGAATGGCAGAACGCCTCCACCGAAGCCTTATAGGCACCGTAGTTTGAGTCTGGCATAAGGGGGTGCAGTTCGTCGAGTTTGATGTCGGGAAAGATATGGCCGTAAACCGCACAGGAACTGGTAAATATGAATTGTTTAACTCCCTGCTGTTTTGCGGCATCTAACAGTTCCAGGCTGCCTGTTAGATTTACATCAAGTAATCGACTGATGTCATTTTGGGCGGATGCGTGAAAACCTGCTCCGTTTCTCTCATAGGCCATGTGGATGACTATGTCAGCCCCCTCTACAAATTCCCTTAGGGCTTCCTTGTTACCCAGATCTCCCTGTACAAATGTAATTTTCTCTCCATATTCACTAAGGTGTGAAATATTGCTGGTACTCCGTACAAGCGCCCGCATCTGAACGCCTCTCTCAAAGAGTTTCTTTGCTACATAATGTCCCAGGAAACCTGACAAACCGGTAATAGCAATTTTCATGATTTAAATATTATAGAAATTTTCATTTTAAGTAACAATTAACGAAGAAGATGCATCCTTGTCATTCTGAGCGAAGTGAAGAATCTCTTGTTAATAAACCAACAAAGTTTTGTAAGTTCAATAATATATCCATAAAAGAGATTCTTCAGTTGTTCCTCCTTCAGAATGACATGTTGCTGGATAAGGTTCTTCCGAAGGGTGTTAAATTAATCCAAGGATTTGAGACTTGAGAACTTAAGAAATTTCTCAAGTGTAATCCCTGTTTCCGGTTTCTCTCTGCCCTCTATGAATTGTTTTTTCGTGTCATTTTGTGTTTTTCCGTGGTTGGCTTTTCTTCTCATGCTAAAATATCTCATCCAGTTTCTTCGAGATCAGTGAAAGGGTTTTGTCTTTTGTAAGGTACTCTACTTCACCCGGGTGTACTTTCAAATCGGTCAGCATCTTCTTAACCTTTTTCCATCCGGTCTCTATTTTCTTATCACTGGTTTCCAGATATAAATTCGAGACTAATTCTCCTAACTTCTGTACAAGACGAAGGTCCTTGTTGTCGTAAAAATTTCTGATAGCCTTTTGTTGGTATTTGGTGTAGCCTTTTTCGTTCATCCTGGTCCCTTTACTCTTTCTCTTTCTTCCCGAAAGGCAATAACTTCTTTAAGGTATCTGCGGCCTTTCCTACTGTCTCCTTAGCCGTTTCAGCAGCTTTTTCCTCTATTAATTCTTTTCCAACTTCTATAGCCTTAACGGGAGCTCCCAGCGCCTTTTCAGCCGTTTTCCTGACTGTTTCTGTCAGCCCTTTCTGTAACTTCACTATATCAAAATTGGCCAGACGGGCAATGGTGGTATTCTTAAGGGCCTTAACGATAATAAGACGGACAAAAGATTGGGGATCTGTTATATTTTCATACTGTTCGTGAATATTTACATTAAACTCTTTCACCTTAGGTGGAGTCCCTTTTGAATAATCTTTATAGATAACCCTGTCTATTCTCAACGCTAATAAATCTATCTGGATATCCGGCATTTCTGTTTTTTCTTTTTTCCCATCGTCCTTTTTTACTACCTCTCCTTCTGTCTCTTTGACAACTCTTAATGAATCAAGATTCAGCTCGCCGGCCTCATTCTTCACGACGATAAATTCTTTTAAATTTAATCTGACCTCTTCAAGGTGTGCCTTCCCTCCCATAATGGCGCCCAGATTATAATCTACATAAATTTCTGGCAAATCCATCATTAATTTATCTTTGAATCCTGACGGATTGTATAGTTGCAATTCATTTATGCCGATTAATGATTTAAACACACCAACATTCATACTCCTTATGCTCAGCTTAAGACCCGTCATTGCCTTTACTCCGGTAGTTACGGAGGTCTTAATAATCATGTTTTTACCAAAAAAAAGTGCAATTATTACGACCAATACTATAGCCGGAATTGTGATAATTTTCCTTCCCATACTGCAACCCTCCTCTTTTTCTGTTTTTCAATAAAATTGAATTATAGTGTTAAGCTTGTATCAGTTACATTATATTACGCCCAAAGACTTTCCAATATTTTCAAAATGATCTATAGCCCATGTAAGGTCCTTCTCACTGTGAGTAGCCGAAAGCATCACACGGATACGTGCCTTGCCAACAGGCACTGTAGGGTACCCAATTGATTGTGCAAAAATACCAACATCGAATAGCTTCTGACTGAAATCCCTTGCCACTTTGGCATCACCTATCATAACCGGTGTTATAGGAGTCTTTGTCATTCCGATATTAAATCCGAGTTGTTTCATTCTGCCCTGGAAAAATCGGGTGTTTGACCAGAGTTTCTTGACAAGATCATCTGACTTGTTCAGTGTCTTCACAACTGCGATACATGCCGCTACGTCGGCAGCGGTTACTGCACTTGAAAAAAGGAAAGGGCGTCCTTTCTGCATCAGATAATCCGTCAGCCGTTTAGTCCCCGCAATGTAACCTCCCACGACTCCGAATGCTTTTGACATGGTACCCACTTCAATATCCACCTTGCCGTGCAGATTGAAATGGTCAACAATTCCTCTGCCTCCTCTGCCAAGGACACCTTCACCATGCGCGTCGTCCACCATGGTGATTGCGTTATATTTTTCCGCTATTTCTACGATTTCGGGTAATGGTGCAATATCTCCCTCCATACTGAAGACACCATCAGTAATAATAAGTTTCCGTTCAATATCTTTTTCGGCATGGATTTTCTCCTGAAGGTCTTCGGGGTTACCGTGTTTATATCGTACAACTCTGGTCTTTGCGAGGCGGCATCCATCAATGATGCTTGCATGGTTGAGCTCATCTGAAAATACAACATCTGCTTTTCCAACAATTGCCGGGATAACGGCAAGATTTGCACAGAATCCGGATTGGAATGAGATCGTGCTCTCCGCTCCCTTAAATTGCGCAAGTTTCTGCTCCAAATCTTTATGCAGTGTCGTTGTCCCGGCAATTGTCCTGACCGCTGCCGGGCCTACGCCGTATGTATCTATTGCGTTATGAGAAGCAGTTTTCGATTGTGAATCATTAGCAAGCCCCAGATAATTGTTTGAACTGAGATTGAGTACCTTTTTCCCGTCTACAGTAATCCATGCCCCTTGAGGTCCTTCAATCGTACGGATGTTAATAAGCAGCCCGGCCTCCTTGAGCCTGTCCAATTCTTCATTAATGAAATTTAGTTTGTCCATGATACGTATTCTTTAAGTAAGTCCTTCGTATTTAAAATCCTGATAAACTGTGTCCAAAATTAAGTTTTTATACTTTCAAAATAACCTTTCCGCATTTTCCGTCCCTCATGAGTTTTATACCCTTTTCAAAATCCTTTAATGGGAACTGGTGAGTGAGGATTGGGTCAGGGTTGACAATGCCGGAAGATAAGAAGCGAGATGTCTTATGCCAGGAGGAAAAGACTTTTCTCCCTGTTATTCCATAGATGCGGATCTTCTTAAAAATAACCTCTTTGTTGAGATCTATTGAAACACGCTTTTCGTAAATACCCAGGATGGAGATCCTGCCTCCGGGTGTAATGACTTTCAGCCCCTGGTTCAGGGCTTGATTATTTCCTGAGAATTCCAGAACTACGTCTACACCATTATTATTGGTGGCTTCAAGGATGAGGGGGGTGATATCTTTTTTCATGGGATTAAGAGCCATGTGGGCTCCCATTTTTTTGCTAATAGCTAACCGGTAATTGTTTGGGTCTGACACAATAATTAATGATGCACCGCTTGCCCTGGCAATACCAGTGGCGAATAGTCCGATTGGTCCAGCACCGAGAATTAAGACCGTTTTTGCAGAGACATCTTCCGCCATGACGGTATCAATGGCATTCCCGAAAGGTTCTTGAATGGTGGCCCATTTATCAGGAATGTTTGAATTGTTTTTCCAGAGAACATGTTCTGGCAAGACAAGGTATTCTGAAAGAGCTCCATCATAGTCTACTCCCAGTAATTTGAGATTCCTGCATACTTCAGAATATCCGTTACTGCATTGGTAACAGTGTCCACAGGAGATGTGGCTTTCGGCAGAAACACGGTCTCCGGCCTTTACGTGAGTTACTTCATTACCAATTTTTTCTACTATTCCAACAAACTCATGGCCAATTATGCGTGGTGGTGTGAAGCGATGCCGTGCCCAGTGCGTCCAGTCGTATATATGCACATCAGTACCACAGATAGAGGCAAGTGTGACCTTTATAAGCACATCTCTTGGCCCGACCTGCGGAGTGGGTACATTTATAAGCTCCATACCCTTTTTACGTTTTGCCTTAACTACTGCCTTCATTTAGAAACACCAATAATAAGCTTTATACAGAAAATTTAAATATGAAATATAGTAGTATATAACTCCCAATATATCAATGTTTATCGGCTAATTTGAGCAAAAAAAAGTTTACATTTTTCTGCCATATGTTATGATTCACACGTTGTTTGCGTTGTTCTTATAACGTTCCTCAGTGTTAAAACGAGATAGGAGGTATTTATGCTTAACATTAACACAAAACAATTCTCAATCATCACACTTTTCATTTTCATCTTTTTCGTTCCGTATATTTCGCCTACTTCTTTCGCACAAAAAGCAGAAGAGGTTGACTCTTTAAACCTTGAAACGCTTTTGGGTGATACAACATCAACGCCAGGGGTGATGTCGGGTAGCATGAAATTCCAATACGAGATGGCCGAGCTGCTGGGTGAAAGAGTCGGTCCGGACGATTCCGGAAGCATACACCATGCGGGTGGGCTTTCAAGCTTTTATACCGGACCGGAGAAACTCTTTCCCGGAAAGGGAAAGTACGGACATCTTTATAATTTTCTGCGTGTGGTACGATGGTATGACCCTGCATATTACTATAACAGTGACACCTTTCATCCTGGCAGTACCGTAGAAGGAGAATTCACAAATAGAGAGTGCGTTACCTGTCATGCAATAGAAAGTCCCGGGATTGTAAAACAGTGGAAACAGAGCAAACACGCAAAACCATTAGAGGGAAAAGATGTAGTCGGATGTGACAGATGTCATGGGAAGAATCATAAAAAGCTCAAAATGCCTGCTTACGATCTTTGCGGTGAATGCCACGAAAAGCAATTACGTGGGCATCGCCAAAGTGGTCAAGGTTCGCATGCTAATGCCTATCATCTTGAGTTGATCGAGTTAGGGTGTCAGACGGAGAAACCCGCCGAAGAGACAGCTGCCTGCCTCGGCTGTCATGCCATTGAGAACCGATGTGATGGCTGTCATACCCGGCACCGATTTTTTACCGCAGAAGCCAGAAAGCCAACTAGTTGTGCGGTCTGTCATTCCGGTCCTGAACAGTATGAGTATGAGATGTATATGCAATCATACCATGGTATGATTTACCAGGGAGAAGGGCAGACCTGGGATTGGTCGAAACCCCTTAACGCGGAAAACTATGTAGTTCCAACATGCGCATACTGTCATATGCCTAAAGGCGACCATAATGTTATCAGCACATCTACTGTTTATACTTACATGGGTACTTCTCTTGTAGACAGGGGGGCCGATAAGTACAGAGCGACAAGGGATGCTTGGATTTCAGTTTGTAAGGATTGTCATTCTCTCCGGTTCGCTAGAGATCATTTAGAGGCGATGGACGAAGCGGTTAAACTCAGTTTTGTTAAATACCGCGAGGCAATGCGCATTGTAATGGACTTGTATAATCACAATCTGCTAGACCCCATGCCTGCCGACCTCGCCCCTGATTCTACCGGCCACAATGTCTTCAGCCTTTTGCCAGGAAAGGGGGAGATGCGAAAATATAACGTATCTAACATAGAGAGATTAGCATACGAAATGTTGGTAGATATCATCGATGCTATCTTTAAGGCAAAGTCACACAATGCATATTACAGTCCCGTTTATGGGTATTGGGAATGGGCCCAGGACCGATGGCTTATACTGATCAAGGATGAGGCAAGTAAGCTCAAACGCTTTGCCGAGATAGAAGAAAAAATAGGAATCAAGCACGATGCGTATTCTTTCTGGAAGCGCGGCGAGTATACTGACTTGCTACTGGGTTGGAAGAGAAAGGAATGAGTGAGGCTCTTTATTAGAGACTTATATAGTCACTGCTAGATATAGCTTTTTATGTTAAAGCGGAGATTATAAAAAATAGGAAATCCCGATTTTCTTGATAAAGATTTAATACTTGAACATGAAATAAACAAGCGGTATTATAACGATTCTTGGCAATATGCTATGCTGCTTGCGCGTGGATAGTAGTAAGCTGAGTCTGTTTTCTTAATCAAGTTAGTCGTTAAACAAACCTATTAATAGGAGGCAAGGGTTATATCATGATTACGGTAAAAGAAATACTGAAGGATAAAGCTGGTGATATTCTGACCATTTCACCTAAGGATACGGTGTACAGGGCGTTGGAAATAATGGCGGAAAAAGACCTCGGTGCGTTAGTGGTCGTTGAAAATGGAAAAGTTGCAGGGCTATTTTCCGAACGCGATTATGCAAGAAATATTGTTCTACTGGGAAAATCATCAAAGGATACGCTGGTCAAAGACCTGATGAATCCAAAGCCATGTTGTATTCATTCTGAACATACACTGAACGACTGTATGGCTTTGATAACTGAAAAACGTACACGTCATCTACCAGTACTTGACGGGGAGAAGCTGATTGGTATTGTAAGTATCGGTGATGTTGTGAAGCAGTATATTGTTGATAAAGAATTTACCATTAAACAACTCGAAAATTACATTGCAGGTGGTTTGTGAGACTAATGCCTTAAGGGCATGCCGGGTTCAATTTGAACGAGACGGTATTTCTTTGGTGTATGTTAAATTCTTGCCTGGATGTGTTTCTTAGGTCATATGGTAGTAGGTGCTGGGAGAGAAGGTCCCAGCACAATAATTAAATACATACCTTTTGCAATAGCGCTTCAGCCATTACATTCCTTGAGCAGTGATTTTATCAGTTATGTTCAACTGAAATGGTTTTTTCAAGCATTCTAGAGGTCGTGCTCAGTTACTGCCTGTAAAACACAATATTATCGTGGAAACGCTCTTGCCTGCTTTTGCGAAAAACCACTTCATTGCCTATCAAGGCCTTCTCATGCTTTAATAGGTCGTGTCAATTTAATAAGTCTTTTCTAAAAACCGCTTATGCGATAGCTCCTTTTATTTTTCTGGAAAACATAAGCTTTAAAATTGTATCTAAATCCAACTCTATCTGTACCAGCTGCTTACGTCATAATACCCCCTTTTTAAAGCATAAAATTAATAGATATAATTTGCTTGTATAGCGCAAAGACATTATGTCGTTGAAAAATTTACGTTCCAATTGCGATTTGACATTTTGTCAATTATTGTTTTTATGACCTAAGGGCTATATCATTAGTAAAAAATATATATCTATCGTTTTTTAAAACACTTATGACAATAAAATGAATCGTATTTTTCTTAAATATAGTTTTGGTATCACAATTGCTTTCTTCTCTGTAGCACTATTTGGTTCAAGAGCATTTCTTGTTTTATAATGCTTTGGTATTAGGTTCTAAGTTTTGTACAGTAATTTTTAAGTTGCGATATGGTACGAGGGTAAGGAAGGCCGTCATGTTGTATTGCGATATTTTATTTTTTTTACTTTCCTATTTTGAAGGGGGGGAATGGATTTATGAAAGCAACAGTTGATACGTTTACTGGTGCAGCGATTGCAAAGGAAGATATGATAAGGAATAAGTTCGGGCAGTATTGGGTTCTCTCAATGCTGGCAGGTTTTTATGTCGGACTTGGAATTCTGCTTATATTCACGGTTGGAGCTCAATTCGCTTCTGTGAAGTCTGTGGCCACTAAGGTGATCATGGGATGTTCGTTTGGTATCGCTCTGACGCTCGTAATTTTTGCGGGTTCGGAATTGTTTACGGGTAACAATATGGTGATGTTGATTGGTTGCCTTAAGGGAAAAACAGGTTGGGGCTGGATGATTTGGCTCTGGTTTATTTGCTGGGTTGCTAATCTCGCTGGTTGCTTGCTGTTAGGTGTTATCTGGGCTAATACAGGTTTGGGAGATGGAAACACTACGGGTAAATTTATCGCTAAGGTTGCTGGCGCTAAAATGAATGGGCCATTTTGGTTTCTGTTCTTTCGTGGTATTCTCTGTAACATGCTTGTGTGCTTGGCCGTCTGGATGAGCGCAAAGGCTAAAAATGAGGCTGCAAGAATATTCCTGATATTCTGGTGTCTCTATGCCTTTATTGCCTGCGGTTATGAGCATAGTATTGCTAACATGACTATTTTTAGTTGTGCTCTTATGACAGCTCACCCTGCTAACGTTTCTTGCGGAGGATTTGCTTGGAACATGGCTGCTGTTACATTCGGTAACATCGTAGGTGGTTGTGCTATTGGGCTGGCGTACTGGTACGCTGTGTCGTCTCCTGATGAAGGTTTGGTTCCTGGTGGTGATGGGGGTCAGTCTAGGAGTGTTGTAGATCCGACTCAAGGTGCAATACCAGGTGGTCAGATAGTTGGAGTAGATGAAAATGACAACACGATTGTTGAGGTGCTTCCAAGTTCATCTCGATAAGGTTGGTTTTTTGTTTATATTAGTATTAGTAGTTTAGTATGGGCAGGCACATTGACGCGGCGGGGCATGCGCTCGGTCGCGTCAATGTTCTGCGACTATCCTTCAAGTTTAAGTGCAGTGAATGCCCTAAACTCGGCAGACAGTCTCAGGTGTAGTTTTTTTTCAAAGATGTGCATTCTCTGTTTTGTGTATAAGACAGTGTCGTTAAGGAAAAAGTAGTCCCAGGATAAGCTTCAACTAAGTATAGAATTTATTAATACTGTATTTTTAGAAATATCTTCATGGGGAGAATAGAGCTATGTCGTTATTGAGTAAAATTAGTGAATTGCCTAGGGCACCGCAGCCTCCAGTAGCATGGAAGGTGTTGTGGATTACTTCTCTAGGTACCGTGATTGGCGTAGGGATTACGGCATTTCTTGCTTTTGCCTGGAAATGCCCCCTGCTGTTAGGACCCTTTGGTGCAACAGCAGTTTTAGTTTATGGCGCCTACAAGGCTCCATTGGCACAACCAAGGAATGTCTTGCTAGGGCATTTTCTTGGAGCATTAATGGGTGTCGCCGTATATGATTTTTTTGGTCTCTCGTGGTGGTCACTAACACTTGGTGTTGTTCTGGCAATCATTTTCATGGCAGTGACTTATTCCGTTCATCCACCGGCAGGTGCAACTGCGTACGTGGCTATTCAGACCGGTGGTCTGGGTATGGATTATTGGTATATTTTAAACCCTGTTCTTCTTGGGGCTTTTATTTTGCTCTTGGTTGCTATTATTATAAATAGGATGGGCAAAAGGGATTATCCCGTAGCCTGGTGGTGATATCTGGCAAAGCTATCTACTGGATAACGATTCCAGTGACCGAAAGTAATTGTGGTTGCGGGGCTATTCTGTTTTTTTGTTCATTGTAAGTTGTTTGGTGGCAGGAAATATATTTCCTGCTATGTGTGGTACTTTAATGCGCTATATAAAAAATAGATAGAATGAGAAGTATGCCAAACTGAGCTTGTATGTTTTATTCTGCAGACCGGCAAAACGCTCTTGAGTTTCAATAGAAAATTATAAATATGCATTTTATGGAGAAAAATAATGAAAATATCGATTAAAAATTACATCATACTAATGCTGATTTTCTTCACTCTGCTACCGTTTGTTTTGCTTAGGATTATTGCATACCCTAAAATACAGTCTGATCTTAAGACGGTAATTATGGATAATCTCGAAACTGTAGGTAACAAGCAGGCGGACATTGTGTCAACATGGATGAGGGAAAGGATGAAGGATGTTATCGTTGTTGCAAATAATCCTTCTGCGGTTAGTAGCGTAAAAGGGGATAGCGACCATGATGCATTTGTGGAGTACTTGGAATTAGTTGTTGCAGAGTATGGATATAAAGGTGCTTTTGTAAGTGATGAAGATGGAATAGTCACGCTTGCTACCTCAGAAGAAAATGTAGAGAATGTTTCGAGCCGAGATTTTTTCAAACAGGCTATCCAGGGGAAAACATCTGCGACAAGTATCATACCGTCTGAAATTGCCCTCACAAATGAGTTTGATGAGAAAGAGGTAGGCTTGCCCACTATGTTTGTGTCCACGCCACTTAAGGGTGAGAATGATGCTATTGTCGGCGTTGTGGTTTTCAGAATTCATGTTGCTACTTTGAGCAATTTACTGCAAAGTCAAAAGTTTGGGAAGACAGGTGAGACTTATATTGTAGGTAAAGATGGATATATGCTTACGGAATCAAGGTTTACTGACAATTTAAAGAAAACTGGAGCAATTAGAACAAGGAGTGCCTTGGAATTAAAACTGGTTAATCCAGATACCGGTAAGTTGGCATATGGTGTTAACCAGTGTCTTAAAGGAAAAAACGGTTCCAGCTCGAAAGGCTATAAAGATTATGCAGGAATATCCGTTTTGGGAGTATGGCATTGGCTGCCTGAACTTGAGTGGGGTGTTGTTACGGAGATAGACAAGGCTGAAGTTTATGGAGTGGCATACAACCTCAATACCCTTGGTTGGGTATTACTATTTGGAATCGCATTCCCGATTGTGTTTTTTGCATACGTCGTTGGTAAAAAAATATCTGCTCCGATAATTGAGCTGACTGAGGCTACTGAAAAGATGTCAGCGGGAGATCTGACTCAGCGGGTAAATATAGATAGAGGAGATGAGCTTGGTGTCCTGGCAACCTCCTTTAATACAATGGCAGGGGCGCTCGATAAAAAAACAAAGGAAATAGGAGAGTCAGAGTCAGCTTACAGGGAATTATTTAATGCTCTCCAAGCTGGTATTTATCAGTGTGAACCCGGAGTTGAAGGCAGCTTTACATGGGTAAATCAGTCTTGTGCAGAAATGTTTGGCTATGGATCACCTGAGGAGATGGAGGGTACTAAGGTAAAGGATATCTATGTGGATCAGGCTGATAGGAAAAAGCTGGTAGATAAGCTTGAAAAAGAGGGTGCCTCGAAAGATTTTACGTCCTATTGTGTAAATAAAAATGGAGAGAAATTTTACACTGAACGTACTTCAAATATGGTGAAGGACGATAAAGGAAAACCTGTTCGTATTGAGGGTGTGATCAGGGACATTAGCGACCGAAAGAAAAAGGAAGATGATCTGCAAAAGAGAGCCAAAAAAAGCCAGAGTTGAAAGCGTAAAAAGTTGTATGCTGTAAGGACATAGGTAAATTATACTTGATGTTTGTTTTTGGCAACGATTTTATAATAAATAACACTCTACACTAAACAAGGAGTAGGAAATTATGGGTAATGGAAACTCTAAGGGTCTTTCAGTAAATGCGAAGACTATTATTCTGCTGATATTGTTTTTGGATGTCGGATTTACGGTTAAGATGATACATAAATACAACGACATGAAGGATGCGGGCTTTGTCAGGGAAAAAACATTTGCTGAAAATATGGAAAAAAGGGTTATGAAGGCTTTTGGTTCGCCAGAAGAGGCGCTAAAGCTGGTTGAAGATGCTTCGAGACAAAAGGATGATGCGGAGAAAATTGCAGCAGATCTAAGAACTGAAAATGCCGATTTGAAAAGCAAAAACAGGCAACTTGCAGAAGAAATAGAAAAGCTTAAACATTGATGTGTCGCAGCCGGAAGGAACAGTAAATCAACTTAATAAGTATTGATTTCACTGGTGGAGAACATATTTATAACGTAGCGCAAGGTATATTATAAATATTAATAGCTTGCTATTGTTACTACTCCTGTATTTTTCCGAGTGTTATAAAGTATTGACTTATGTCAACCGCAATTCATAAGCCGTGAATTAGGCAGTGTATATACAGTTATGGGTAGAACCATAACCTGTGCTCGCTTAAATTATGGTGCCTCGCACCACGCACGAAGGAAGATAGGTATCGCTCCTGTCAAAGTAGAAGGTCGGAGTACCTCTATAATAATTAAATTTGGGTACGGATGCCGCTTTAGATTGAGAACTCATGTCTAATTGAATGTTTGTTGCTTGATCATATAAGCGGGGTCTTTTCCTGTAGTTTAAAATTTAGTTTGAAATAATAATGAAAGTGTTATAATCAAGAATTATGTATAAGAGTTCAAAGGTAAATGAAATTCCTTTGAACTCTTTTCTTTGTCTAAACCACACGGTTCTGTTAGGAAAATTGTTAGCTGGGTAAGTGGATTGAAAGTAAAGATGTGTGGGATAGGTGTATTTGTCGATTTAATAATGACATAAGTTTTTTTAAAGTTTTGGGAGGAATAATCTGTGGCATATTTGAATGGTAAGAAAGGAATTAGTGGAAAAAGCAATATGTTCTGGAAGAGCTTTCTTTTCAGTGCAATTGTTGCTGTTTTTGTTTCCATGCTTTGCCTTGGTAATTTCGCATCGGCAGGAGACAGACTTGAAGGAAAAGACCTTTATAACAAATACTGCGCACCGTGTCACGGTGAAGAAGGAGACGGATACGGCCCATTATATGGAGCTCTTTATCCAAAACCTAGAGATTTCACAAAAGGTCAATATAAGATTCGTACCAACGCTACAGGTTCTTTACCTACGGATGCAGATCTTATTCATGTGATTTCTGTTGGCGTTCATGGAACATCTATGATGCCGTGGGATATTCTTGATATAGATCAAATCAAATCGCTGCTTCCGGTATTAAAGAGTTTTTCTGAAGCCTGGCAGTTCAGAAAACCTGAGGCATCAGTAGTTGTTGGAAATGAGTTGAGAGCTACACAGAAGACGATTGCAAGGGGTAGAGAACTTTATCAGCAGAAAGAGTGCTTTAAGTGTCATGGCGAGACAGGAAATGGCGATGGCCCAAGCAGTTACGATCTTGAAGATGAATGGGAGATTCCGATTTTGCCTTATGATTTTACCCGTGGGGATAAGTTTAAAGGCGGAGCAACAAATAAGGATATCTATATGAGATTTACAACAGGTATGAACGGTACACCGATGCCATCCTTTGCCAACGAACTGTCAGATGAAGATCGCTGGTGTATGGTGCATTTTGTAAAGTCTCTAGGAGAGAAGAAAACAACAAAAGAACACGCTGAGTAAGCTAGTTAAGATTTTTTATATAAATTAAAGGAGAATAAGTATTATGAATTATGCGAAAAAACTGATGCTTTTCCTTACTATGGCGTTGCTGGTTATAGCCATACAGTTTTCAGGATCAGTCCGGGCTCATGAGGAAAAGGCCGCAGAGAAAGAACCATACGTAGCAAAAACTATGGATATTTATGAAGGCTTTCCTGACTGGTACAGTCCGGTATTTAAGGACAATGTTGGCCTGAGTGAGGGTGCTGGCCTCTTCAAAGACTATTACAAGCCATTGAAGATGCAGATGTATATGTCCCCAATGAGACATTATGTACAAATGGATATTTTGGATCATTCACTGTTTATTGAAAAAGGGCGCAGAGATCTCTGTATCAGGTGTCATGATGGTATCAATACCGGAGCCGTAGATGATTGGAAAGGCTCTGCTCATTTCAATCCAAGGAAAACCGATTTGATTGCCCGTAAGACTAAGATCATAGAGGAATCAATAGGAAGAGAAATTATCAATGTTGACTGTTTCGACTGTCACGCTGATACGGTGAAAAACGAGATAAGAATGCCAAACGCTGAAGTATGTAGCGAATGCCATGAAAGACAGGTACGTCAGTTCAACAGCGAGAAGAACCATGGTCGTCCAAACCACATACAGGCGATGGAAGCTAACGTTCTTGTTCCCTGGTATGCTGAGGCAGATAGAAGGGGATGGGGCGCTGGACAAGGCGGTTGTGATATGTGCCATGGTATCTCTACCAAATGTGATCCATGCCACACAAGACACTCATTCTCTGCTGCTGAGGCTAGACAGCCAAAAGCTTGTATGACTTGTCACATGGGTCCTGATCATCCGGATTCTGAGTCGTATGGTGAGTCAAAGCATGGAATAATTCTAGAGATGGAAGGAGAGGAATATAATTTTGATAAGCCTCTTGCTCATGTACAGGTTGGTGAAGACTATCGTACACCAACATGTCAGTTCTGCCATATGTATCAGGGTGGCGGAAGGTTTACCCATAATTTTGTTTCAAAGGGTATCTGGCGTATGGGTACTGTGCCTCCGTCAAATATTGAGTATGAGTCATCACTCAAGGATTATCCTTATGGGATAAACATAATAGCTCCAAAGATTGATCTATACTCAGATGAGAACCTTGATAAGAGGGATAAATGGATAGAAGTCTGTTCAAACTGTCATAGTCCTCGATTTGCGACTACCTGGTTAGAGCAGCTCGATCAATACATGTTCCAGGCTTTCAAGATTACGGATAGTGCGCAGCTTATAATTGATAAGCTCATTGCTGATGATATTCTCTACCCGTCTGTGGGAGAGCGTGATATATATCCTCTAGGTGATAAAATTGCCGAATTGCTGCCTGCGTCCCTGATCGGAGATGGTGTATATAACGCCTTCAAGCAATTAGGAGGAAAGGTGCCCGTTGTTGGACCAATCCTTGGTGTATACGCAATGTTTTACCAGGGTGAAAATAATCCTTCTTTGATAGAGACGGAATATGCCAAGATGTGGTTCTGGTATAAACTTCAGGGTTACAAAGGTTATGCCCACGCACAGCAGGACGTAATGTGGTGGTGGGGACAGGCACCAATGCTTATGCAGCTCGGAAAGATACAATCAGAGAATATGAGATTGCGTAGAGAGCATGCATTAGAGCAGGGATTAGAGCCTGGATTAGGTGGCGCACAGCCAGTCTCACACAGCAAGAGTGAAGGCCATAAAAGTGCACCAACGAAGAGTGGTATACCAGTTGGTAATGTATGGGAAGTAGATGAGTTGGATTATTAAATAAGTACATTAATGCGGATGCAAATTGTCCGTAATGATGAAATAGAAAAAAAGGCGCTCAATTTCTGAGCGCCTTTTTTTTTGTGAAAACCCGAAGACAGAGTTATATTCATTATCAGGGATAATTGTTCAAACAAACAATTTAATTAGATTGCTCACTATTTCTTTTATATAATACAAATTATTTTTCATTATCAAAATTTAGTGAAACGTACATGAAAATAACAAACTTATTGATTCTTATAGTGATGTTTTTCCCCTGCCCTTATCTTTATGCACAGGGGGAACAAGCGGTAGATGCAAACCAGCATAAAGCACAGGAATTTGAAAAACTGGGTGAATTTCTTAAGGCTGCAGAGATGTATGAAGAATCTGCACAAGTAGAAAAAGACTCTCCTGGTACGATAAAATCAAATATAGTAACAAACTTGAATCAAGCTGCTTACTATTATACTCTGGCCGGTCAATATAAAATAGCTACCAACAAAATTGATGAAGCTTTGAAAATCGGTAGAAAGCTTAAGCGGGAAGATATCGTCACCGACTGTCTCAACCGCTTTGGGTATTTTTACAATTATTTGAATAAATATGATGTGGCTATCAAGTATTATCTGGAGGCCTTAGATATATACAGAAAGCTGGGACAGGAGGGGGAAATTGCCACTAACCTCAACGACATCGGTAATGCTTACAATTCCTTGGGTCAACATGATATGGCAATCAAATATATTGAGGAAGCTCTAGATATTGACAAGAAACTCGGACGTGAAGACAAGATTGCCTCAGGCCTCTATAATATTGGTGGAGTCTACGAAACTATTGGAAAATATGATAAAACCATTGAGTACTATGAAAAAGCGTTATCCATAGAGAGAAAGCTGGGACTGGAAGAAAAAATTCCAAATGGGCTTAACAATATTGGTAATATTTACAGATCCATGGATAAATATGTTACCGCCATCAAGTATTATGAAGAATCGTTGGATATATATAGAAAATTGAGGAAGAACGATAGCATTGTCTATGGACGCATAATAAATAAAATTAGCGATATTTGCAAAACTACAGGTCAATACGAAAAGGCCATTAAGTATTATAAAGAGGCCCTGGACATATACAAAGATCTAGATCAGAGTGGTAGTGTAGCTGCCTGCCTTAACAATATTGGGAGTGTTTACCAATCTCAAGGGCAACAAGAAAAGGCTGTCAAGTATTTTGAAAATGCTCTGGGTATTACCAGGAAACCGGAACAGGATGATAATACATCCATAAGTCTCAATAATATTGGAAATGTTTATGATTCTCTGGGGCAAGATGACAAAGCCATAGAGTATTATGAAAAGGCTTTAGCGGTAGATAGAAATTTGAGTAAAGAAGTTGAGGAGGATCTTATTGATAAAAACCTTATTTTGTTTTACCGCTTTTACTGGAACAAACATGACAAGGTTATCTACCCCTATGAACAGGTTCTGGCTCATAATAGAAAAATTGGAAAGGATACTGATATATACAGAGATCTCAACAGGATTGGTATAGTTCTCATTTCACAGGAAAAATATAAAACTGCAATTAGCTATTTTAAGGAATCTGTATCCATAATAGAAGAGTTGCGTAAAACAACGACCGGAGAGATGCGCAAGGGTTTATTGGCTGATCTTCGATACTCTTATCAACTGCTGACCCTTGCATATATCAAGGATGATAATGCTGATTCCGCCTTTCAGACGATTGAACTCGTCAGGGCAAAACTCCTGATTGATAAGTTTGCCGTAAGTGATAATAATAGAAAAAAGAAAGAAAAAAGAATTTGGCTACAGGAGGTAGAACAAATCCAGGAAACTCTGGATGATGATACCGTTATAATTGTCTATGCAAATGTAAACATGGAAAAATTTGTTCAGATTGCTATTACAAGAACAGAAATTATGGGTAAAGAGGTATCGAACAAATCATTTATCAAATCGTCCATTGACAAATACGACACGCAGATAAAGACGTTATTAGCAAACCAACAAAACCTAAGCGGAAATAAGAATGATTTTAGTAATATTGTCAACTATTACGGTTCTTTATTAAGAGGGCCTCCATTACAGGACAAAAGTGGCAGTCGGACGAATATTTACCGGCACAGAGAAAGTCCACATAAAACAAATGCCAAAGAGATTGGAGGAGCACTATATGAACTACTCATCAAACCTATAGAGGGGCAGATCAAGGAGAAGAATAATCTTATTATTGTTCCGGATGGAATTCTGGCATTTGTGCCTTTCGAGGCCCTGACAGACGAAAATGGACAATACCTGGTAGAAAAGCATAGCATAAGCTACATCCAATCTTTGGATATACGTAAACTCATCAGGAAACGAAAATACGATAAAGATCGTAAACCGTTACTGGCATTTGGCGGGGCTGTTTACGAAGATTCAGTTTTTAAGGCAGAACCGATAGAGAACAAGGTCCAGCTGGCGATTTTAACAAAAAATATTTACTCCAATCTTGAAAATATCCAGATAGATCTTTTAATGAAAACATTTTATCCTGACCTTAAAGATATCCGGTCTGTTGGAAATGCTTACAATGTCCTGGGTATCACTTCATGGCCTGACCTGCCGGAAACATTGAATGAGGTTAATCATATAAAAAAAATAATCCATAAGTCAAATATCTTTACCGGTAAGAATGTTACTGAAAAAGATATAAAGGAGCTGTCCGATGATTGGAAATTCTTTGATTACAAAGCGCTTCATTTTGCAACCCATGGACTTGTAGTTCCTGAGGTACCGGAGCTTTCTGCCCTGGTCTTATCACAATTCAAAGATATGGGAAAGGAAGATGGGTATTTACGTACCGAGGAAATTCCAAAAATGGAAATCAGGGCAGATCTGGTGACCCTGTCAGCATTTGATACGGGGTTGGGAGGGATTTACGAGAATGATGGTTTTGTCAGGTTAATACATTCCTTTGTTTTATCCGGTGCAAAGGCGGTTTCTGTCTCGCTCTGGAGAGTGGCAGATGAATCTACCTCGCAGTTTATGGCAACAATGTATGGCCTTGTTCAAGACAAAGGCATTCGCTATATAGATGCCACTACAGAAGTAAAACGCCAATTTATTAATGGTGACTTTGGAGAGGAATACAGAGCACCACACTACTGGGCGCCGTTTGTGTATTATGGGAATTAATAGCCTGATAAACGTTTTTGATCATTTCTGGCAGAATAGTTATTAAGAGATTTCTTTATGATATCTAAACAACCAGACGTTAGCTTTCTGACCGGTTAGTACCAAATAATAAAATCACTGGCCCTGCCCATCCCTGCCGGTAGACAGGGGCGCGTATTGTAATTTGAAGATTTGTTTGGAATTTGTTATTTGCCATTTTCGGTTATCTTTTTCTTCCTGGATCGCCTCCTCAAGTATTCTCCTCCTTAATATGACATAAACAATTTTATGATTTCGGTACAGTCTACCGGCCTGAACATACTGTTCGGACTGGTAGGCATACCACTTCGTCTCTCTTCCGACATCTATCTTCTGTCACTTCTCATCCGGTCTCTGTCTTCTCCTTCTTTTCCTCAAATATATACTTCCCATCCCAGCCAGGCCAATTCCGAGAAGAGCAACCGTTGAGGGTTCAGGTACAGGCTGTGTTCCCGTAGAATTACCAAAAACAAGGTCAAAAGCGAAACCTGCACCCAGATCATCGGTGGTAAGATCCAGCAGGAACTTCATATCCAGATTACCAGTAAGACCAACTGTCCAGTCACCTAAGTTCAAGGTATTGTCGTCAAAGTAGCTGAGCGCCGTACCTATATTCCCGAAAATCTGATCCTCTACTGTAATCCCCTCCATCTGGATCCTGAAGCGCATTGAGTCAAATCCATTGCCTGATGATAACGGATCAAGTAGTCCTACTAACATGTCCTGCTGCGTACCTAAAAGAGACATATCCAAGTTCCAGTCTACGAAACTGCTGTATGTTTTTGACGCGCCGGAGCCGCTGTCAGAGTATGCTCCTCCCATAACTACCAGGCCGAGAATATCGCTTGTGCCTCCGACATCAAAATTTGAAATAACATTCGAGTTACCTGCTAAAGCAATATTTGTATCCAATATACTCGGAAGTCCAGTGCCGAAGGCGGCTGATTCCATGCCAAAAGCAGCTGCCGTATCCAGGGCAGTGTTACTGACACCTGCACGTGCTTCAGAAATACTGGTACTTGCCACCTGTGCAATAGATTTTGCTTGCAGAAAGTTTACCATTCCACCGCCGGAGCGGGCATCCGCTGTGGCAGTACCGCTAATACCGGTCGCTGTCGCTGTCGCCACTGCTGTACCGTCAAAACTACCTTGTGCGCCGTTTCCACCTGTAGCATTGGATTTGACGGTTGTGGTAAAGTTACCTGTTCCGGTAGCGACGGCTGTTGCATCACCACCTTGCCCGCCAGCCGGTCCTCCTATACTATTGGCGCCGAAGCCACCGTCTGCATCTGCCGTTACGGTAACGAACTGTGTTCCACTATTTGTTCCGCTTGCTGTAGAAAATCCGCTGCCACCGCCTCCGCCCGTACCTGTGCCACTGGAGACAGTTCCACCAGCCCCGCCCAAAGCAAAGTCGGTTACCGTCACAGTTCCGTTGCCTGCCCCAACACCAGTAGAAACGCTTGTAGCGTTGCCGCCAGATCCTGCCTGACTGCTGGTACCGCCGATTACACCTCCACCGGCACCAGCTCTTGCATCACCATGGGCAATTACCGTAGTCCCGGAAGCGGTTGTGGTAGCTGAGGCGGTAGAATCGGCGTTGCCGCCATTGCCGCTATTAGCTCCGCCTGTGCTAATGCCTCCTACGCCACCTCGCGCATCAGTGTCTACACGTGAAGTCCCGGTATCGTTTGAGGTCACTGCCGTTGTCGAACCTGTACCGCCGCTTCCTGCAGCGCCGCTTGACGAATTCTTCTGGCCGCCACTCCCGCCATTGGCATCCACAGTTATGCGCAGAGAAGCAGAACTTTTTGTACGTGTCAGTGAACTTTTCGCATTTCCTGCTGTACCGACGATGCCATCAGCCACTCTTCCACCGCTACTCCCGGTTACGTTCTGATTCAGTAGTATCGCTCCCGTTGTGGTGCCATCAACCATATCGGTAATACTTACCGTAGCACCGTCTCCTGAATTGGCACTTGCTGTTCCTCTGCCGCCAGTACCTCCGATAGCAGTACCCGTCATTGTTACCGCACCACCTCCATTAGATGTGCCGGCTACCGTTCCGAATGAGGCTGCTCCTCCACTACCGGAATCACTTCCCGCTGCCGTTCCTCCAACACCTCCATCAGCCGTTACTGTGCCTGTCACATTAGCATTTCCTGTCAGATTCAGTGAAGACGTTGCGCTGCCTCCTGCACCGCCGCCACTTCCACTCGTGCCGGCCCCACCGGCACCCCCGTCAGCATTGCTGGTGCCTGTCAGGTTGCTACCACCAAGATGGGCTTTGGTTAGAGATGAGGTGGCGTTGCCTGCCGTTCCTACTGTTCCGCCATCGCTTCCGCCGCCCGCACCTCCCTGTGATGTCTGGATTAATGTCAGATTGCCGCCCGAAGAACCGCTTACGGCATTCGTCATAATGGACGCGGCTCCCGCTCCTCCGTTGGCAGAACTTGCTCCAAAACCACCATCACCACCGGATTGGGTGGCTGTTGCGCTGGCGCTACCGGTTCCGGAAGAGATCCCTGACGCCGTAGCCGTCGCTGTGCCTCCATCTCCGCCTTGCTTCAATGCTCCCATTCCCTGGCCTCCATTAAATCCATCTGCATCTGCAGTTACTGTCACGGATTGTACTCCGCTATTGGTCCCGCTTGCATCAGAGGTGCCGCTACCGCCGTTACCACCTGAACCCGTGCCACTGAAGACCGTTCCTCCTGTACCACCCCAGGAGAGGTCAGTTACTGAAACAGCACCGTTGCCGACTCCGGTACCGGTTGAGTTACTTGTAGCATTACCGCCAGATCCTGCCTGACTGCCGCTTCCGCTGGTTACATTACCGCCGATACCTGCTCTGGTATCACCATGAGCGTTTACCGTAGTTCCGGATGCGGTTGCGGCCGATGAGGCAGTTGACGCTGCGTTACCGCCTGTGCCGCCATTTGCACCGTTTGAACCGGAACCACCAGCGCCACCCCGCGCATCAGTATCTACACGAGAAGTTCCTGTATCATTTGAGGATACTGCCGTTATTGAACCTGTACCGCCGTTTCCTGAAGTGCCGCTTGATGAATTCCTTGCTCCACCACTCCCGGCATTGGAAGCCATAGTAATCTGCAGAGAACCGGCACTTTTAGAACGTGTAAGAGAGTTTGTCGCGTCTCCTGCTGTGCCAGTGAGGCCATCCTGCACATTTCCACTCTTACCTCCGGTTGCGGTTTGAGTCAGTGTTACCGTTCCCGTTGTAGTGGTGCTGGTACCATCGACCTTATCAAGAAGATTTACAGAAGCGCCGTCTCCGGCATTGGCGCTTCCTGTTGCCGCTCCACCATTACCTCCGTTAGCGGTACCCGTCATAATTATCCTGCCACTACTCGTACCGCTGCCATTAGATGTGCCTGTCACAGACCCAAGTGAGGCTACTCCGCCATTACCGGCATCACTTCCAGCGGCACTGCCGCCAGCGCCGCCATCAGCCGTCACTGTCCCTGTAACCCTATCATTACCTGTCAGGCTTAAGGATGATGTGGCGCTGCCGCCGCTTCCACCGCCGCTTCCACTTGTGCCAGCGCCTCCAACTCCGCCGTCCGAGTTGCTGGTGCCTGTTAAGCGACTGCCACCAGAATGGTCTTTGGTTAGAGATGAGGAGGCATTACCCGCCGCTCCTACGCTCCCGCCAGCGCTTCCTCCACCCGCACCACCCTGTGATGTCTGGGTCAAAGTCAAATTGCCACCTGTTGAACCACTCACCGCATCCGTCATCGTGGATCCAGCTCCCGCTCCACCATCAGCTAAGCTTGCTCCAAAACCTCCGTCCCCTCCTGATTGATTTGCAGTTACGGTGACTGCGCCGGTGCCTGAAGAGGTCCCTACTGCCGTAGCTGCTGCCGCGCCTCCATCTCCACCATTTTCTGAGGCTCCCATACCCTGCCCTCCATTGAATCCATCCGCATCTGACGATACCGTAACAGCTTGTGCTCCACTGTTGGTCCCGCTTGCATCAGAGGTGCCGCTTCCGCCGTCACCCCCAGAACCAGTGCCGCTGGAGACGGTTCCACCTGTACCTCCCTTGGCAATGTCAGATACATTGACAAAGCTGTTTCCGACTCCGGTACCTGAAGAGGTGCTTATGGCATTGCCGGCTGTACCCGCCTGGCTGCCGCTGCCATTTAATATACCTCCTCCTGTTCCCCCTCTGGCATCACCATGGGCATTTACCGTAGTTCCGAATGCGGTTGTAGCTGCTGTTGCGTTAGACGTAGCGTTTCCCCCTGCACCTCCGTCGGCAGCACCTGAACCGGCACCTCCTACGCCACCCCGTGCATCTGTGTCTACACGCGAAGTGCCGGTATCATTTGAGGCATCTGCAGTTGTCGAGCCTGAACCGCCGCTTCCTGCAGTGCCGCTTGTCGAAGTCTTTGTCCCGCCATTCCCGGCAGTGGAAGTCATAGCTATATTCAGAGAACTGGCGCTTTTAGCACGTGTAACAGAACTTGTCGAATTTCCCGCTGTACCAATGAGGCCGTCCTCTACATTACCACTGTTACCACCGGTTGCGTTCTGGATTAGAGTTATCGCTCCGGATGTGGTGCCATCAATCTTGTCAATAATAGTTGTATCAGCGCCGTTTCCGGCATTGGCAGTTCCTGTCGCCGCACCTCCATCACCAGCGTTTGCTGTGGTAGTTGTGATTACGGTACCACCATTGGATGTTCCGGATATTGCACCTAAGGTGGCTGTCGCACCATTGCCGGCATTGCCGCTTCCTGTTGCCGTACCTCCCTTGCCCCCGGTAGCTGTTCCAGACATGTTTACTGTACTGCTGCCATTGGACATACCGGTTACCGTTCCTAATGATGCTACTCCGCCATTACCAGTATTGCTTCCTGCCGCCGTACCCGCAGCGCCACCATCTGCTGTTGCAGTACCGTTAACAGTAGCACTCCCCGTCAGGTCTAAGGATGCCGTAGCACTTCCGCCGCTTCCGCCGCTACTTCCACTCGTGCCGGAGCCTCCGGCTCCGCCGTCTGCATTACTGATGGCTGTCAGGGTACTCCCTCCAAGATGGACTTCGGTCAGAGATGAGGTGGCATTTCCTGCCGCACCTACGGTTCCACCTTCACTTCCTCCACCTGTACCGCCCTGTGACGTCTGGGTCAGTGTCAAATTTCCACTCGTTGAGCCGCTCACGGCATCCGTCATAGTGGATCCGGCTCCCGTACCTCCATTGGCTGAGCTTGCTCCAAAACCTCCAGCGCCTGCGGATTGGGTTGCTGTTACGCTGACAGTACCGGTGCCGGAAGATATCCCTGACGCCGTCGCTGCTGCCGTACTTCCGTTTCCTCCATTCTCTAAGGCTCCTATGCCCTGGCCGCCATTTGATCCATTCGCGTCTGCATTAACAGTAACACTCTGCGTACCACTATTGGTTCCACTTGCATCAGAGGTGCCGTTGCCGCCGTCACCACCCGAACCTGTGCCGCTAGTGACAGTACCACCGGTGCCTCCCCAGGCCAGGTCGGTTACATTTACTGTTCCGTTGCCTACTCCGGTACCTGTAGAGTTACTAGCGGCATTACCGCCTGATCCCGCCTGACTGTTGCTGCCATTTAATATACCACCGCCTGTACCTGCCCTGGCGTCACCAAAGGACCATACAGTAGTACCAGACGCTGTTGTAGTAGCCGATGTTGTAGACGTTGCGCTACCGCCAGCGCCGCCATTTGCCCCGGTTGTGCCGGTCCCCCCGACGCCACCTCGTGCATCTGTATCTGCACGTGAAGTGCCGGTATCATTAGAGGCTGTTGCAATTGCCGTACCGCTACCACCGCTTGCAGCCGTGCCGCTTGTCGAAGCCCTTGTAGCGCCAGATCCTCCATTAGCGTCTGTTGTGACTCGTAGTAAACTGGAACTTTTTGCACGTGTAAGCGAACTTGCCGCATTTCCCGCTGTGCCATTGAGGCCATTCTGCACGGTTCCACTGTTACCACCGGTTACGTTCTGATTCAATATTAAGGTCCCTGTTGTGCTGCCATTAACTATGTCAGTAAGGTTTACCCCTGTACCGTTTCCGGCATTAGCGCTACCTGTCGCCAATCCCCCAGCGCCTCCCATTGCCGTACCGGTCACGTTTACTGTACCTCCGCCATTTGAGGTGCCTGAGACTGCACCCAGTGAGGCGCTGCCTCCATCACCGGCGCTTGCAGTTACACCAGGCGCATCTTTTCCGGCCCTACCAAGTCCGCCAATTGCGGTTGCAGCGACGGTTGCACTACCAGTTCCGTTGTTGGTTGCTGTAGACGAAGCAGTTGCCGCACCTCCATTGCCGCCATTGCCGCCGTCACCAGCGGTTCCTCCACCGCTGGCGGCGCCACCAGAGCCGCCGTTACCACCATGGCCTGAAGTGGCTCCTGCCGTAGCTGAGGCATTTCCCGCGACTACCGTGGTGCCTGCTGTAGCGTCAGCATCTCCACCGTCGGCGCCGTTACCGCCATCGCCGCCATTTGAGCCAGCCGGGGTTCCTGTACCACCAACTCCGCCTAATCCTCCAGTGCCACCCGTGGCGGTGGCCGTGTTGGTGGCATCGCCACTGACGGCACTAGCAGTTGCATTACCGCCAACTCCACCGTTAGTGCCGTTGGTGCCGGGATTGCCATTGATACCATTCGTACCAGATGTTCCTGCGCTTCCGACGTCTGTTATGGAAAAGGCAACTGAAGTCCCTTGTAATACAAATAGTAGAACAACGGCTATAAAAACAGCTTTCCAGTTAAGTAAACATTTATCTGGTAATGATAACATTTCATTTCCTTCCATGAAAAAGTATAAAAATGTTAGTCTCGATTAAATTCAAAGCATAGCCCACCGCGCCTGTCTGAACGGGTGCGATAAACTATGCTTGTTTCTTATTTTCGCTGGTTCAATCTTGTAGATTGAACTTAACATTTCGGTTCAGGCTACAAGCCTGAACCAGCATCTTTAAAACTTTGTGCTTCGCGGCTTCCCACTTGGCAATACCGTCCAGACGGGTGCAGTGAATACCCGAAAACTCAAAGGTTGAGCGGTTGTAACAGAGGTAGTTGAAGGTTTCTTGAATAGAATGGGTGTTACTATAAAAAGCAAATGCCTGACTAAACTGAAGTCATGAATTATATTTATGTTGTTGCGGATGAGGCAGTGGTTGTTAAGGATACTTGTCCATTGAAATGACGGCATCCTTTCCGCACATATGTCTGGTGTATACATTCAGTTTGTCTTTCGAAAATCGTTATCGTACTCGATCAAAAGCTGATGATATTTTATGGTGGATAATATCCTGTGCAGTATAATGTTTACAGTTTAAAACTCAATAATTTTCTTTAAGAAAAAGTGGTTTTTTTGTGGTATTACTAAGCACCTAAAGATGTGTCACGGTCTTATCGTTATTGTCAGTGATTTATGGTGAAATTAGTGTTGAATTGTATATTTTTTGGGTAGAATTGAAAACTATTCAGGCGAGTATGGAAACCGGCATTATATTTTGTTGTAGAGTTCGTCTCTCAGCCTAAACGACAAGTCGGGCAGGTCAAGCGAGCCAATAATAAAGGCTGTTTATCCGCCCGGACAAATACGTTTGCCTTACAGCTATTTTAATTTAGGAATTCTAAATTTGTATTTATTTCTTTTTTTTTCAGTTTTTTACATAATGCTCTGATCTCGCACATGCCCCACAATCCGGGCAATCATCTGTAAAGCAGTCAGGGGTAAATTCCTGTTCAAAAGATTTCTTCCTCTCGCTTATCAGGAATTCTTTTATTAACCCACAGCTCAGATGGTCCCAGGGAAGGACTTCATCTTCTCTTCTCTCTCTGGATAAGTAAAAGTTTTCATCCAGACCCACTTTTTCAAACATGCTTATCCATTTGTTGTAATCAAAATGTTCATCCCAGGAGTCAAACCTGCAGCCGTCCTGCCAGGCTTGAAGGATTACGTTTCCCAGTCTTCTGTCACCACGCGCAAATATTCCCTCCAGTATGCTTCTCTCCGGTTTGTTGAATTTGACGCGAATCCTTCTGTGCCTGATCTTATTCATTATGATGCGCCTAATCTCTTTTATTCTTTCCAGTGAAACCATTGGTTCCCATTGAAATGGAGTATGAGCCTTGGGGACGAAAGTCGATATCGTTATATTCACGTTCCCATTCGAACCTTTGACCTCTTTCTTAAGGCTTGAAATTTTGTAAGCCATGTTTGCTATCTCTTCAATGTCCTCATCCGTCTCGGTAGGGAGGCCAACCATAAAGTATAGTTTGACCAGGTTCCATCCCTCTTTATACGCCTCTTTAACTCCCGCGAAGAGATCCTCGTTTGATATGTTTTTGTTGATTACTTTCCTGAGTCTTGTAGTAGCTGCTTCAGGAGCCAATGTTATACCGGATTTGCGTACGGTATTGAGCAAAGAAGGTAATCCGGTCAACTGATCAGAAACCCTTATGGAAGGAAATGCTATGTTTACTTTCTTCTGATCAAAAGTCTCACCCATGCGGGTCATCAAGTCTTTCAGATGAGGATAGTCACTTATCGACAATGCTCCAAGAGATATTTCGTCATGGCCCGTGTTACGATAACAATCAGAGGACATATTAAGGATTTTGTCCACTGAGCGTATCCTGTTTGGCCGTTTTGTCATTCCTGCCTGGCAGAACCTGCACCCTTGTGTACAACCTCGCATAACTTCAATGGCGATACGGTCAAAGACTGTCTGTACATAGGGAATGATCGGATTTGCAGGAAAATATGCTTTACCAAGGTTGCTGACTGATGCGCCATGCACAACAGGAGGAACACCGGGTTGGTTTGGTTCTATTTTGTTTATAACTCCATCAGGATCATAAGTGACATCATAAAGAGAGGGGGCATAAAGGTTACTCATCTTTTTTACCAGCGAGAGGATCTTCTCCTCTCTTGACAAGCTTTCTGTGTTTTTAAGCTCCTTAAAGCATTCGATAAATTGAGGTAGTTTCTCCTCTCCATCACCAAGAAAGAAGATATCAATAAAATCAGAAATTGGTTCAGGGGTAAGTGCCAGAGGCCCACCCGCAATGATTAAGGGATCACTCTCTGATCTTTCTTTACTTTTCAGCGGTATCTTTGCAAGATCAAGCATATTAAGCACGTTTGTAAATGACATCTCATATTGCAGCGAGAACCCAATAATATCAAATTCCTTTAAAGGTCTGAATGTCTCCAGGGAGTATAATGGTATATCGTGTTCTCGCAGAGCAGTTTCCATGTCAGACCATGGCGCAAATACCCTTTCACAAGCCGTGTCTTTCCGTTCGTTTAAAAGACCGTATAAAATCTGCATGCCCATGTGTGACATTCCTATTGCGTACGTATCCGGAAAGGCAAGGGCAATGGTAACGTCTATATCGTTATCTTCCTTTTTGATGGAATTCCACTCTTCTCCAATATACTGTCCAGGTGTTTCCACAAAAGGTAAAATCTTATTTTCTACATAACTACGAATATTATTCATAAAATCCATCCTTCGCTAAAGCGACTTTATTTCTCATTCTTACATTAAATATAAATGATAATGCTATAAAGGATGTTACCAGGGAAGAACCTCCATAGCTGATAAAAGGTAATGGCAAACCGGTAATTGGTGCGAGCCCTATTGTCATGGCGATATTTATGAGTATTTGCGCGGCAAACATGGCGGTGAAACCTGTTACAATCAATCTGCCATAGGGATCTCTTGTATTTACTGCAATACCTATGCTGCACGCAAGGAAAAGTACATAAAGGCACAAGAGTGCACAGCTTCTATAAAATCCCCATTCTTCAGTTATAACAGAAAAGATAAAATCCGTATGTCCTTGTGGAAGGAAGTTAAGCTGGCTCTGTATGCCTTTTCCCCATCCGCTACCAAAACTGCCACCGGAACCAATTGCTATTAATGACTGCATCCTGTGATAACCTGCTCCCCAGCTATTTACCGTGTCCGGCCAGAGAAAACTTACTATTCTTGCCTTTTGATAGCCTTTAAGCACAAAATACCAGAAAAGGGGAATTGTGGATAAGGCAATAACTGTGATAGTGATCATATACCTGGTCCTGACACCGGCAATAAACATAATTGAAAATAATACAGGAAGCAGGATCAAGCTTGTGCCCAGATCAGGCTGTTTCATAATCAATGCCATTGGCAGTAGTGTTAAAGCTAATGGAAAGAAAACACCGCTAAATCCTTCAAGACTTTTTTTGTCCACAAAATACCGTGAAACAACTAAAACAAGGACTATTTTCATCATCTCAGACGGTTGTATCGAGATAGGGCCTACCATCAACCATCTTTGTGCGCCATACACCGTTTTACCAAATAACAAAACTAAACACAAACAAAAGAGGACAATTAAATATAAAATATATGAAATCTTTCCGATTGAATAATAATCAACTATTAACAAGACAGAAAAGACGACTACCCCTACACCTATCCAGATTATTTGTTTAAACGCAAAGCTCTCTGATGAAGCACTCCAGACAAAGAGAAACCCAGTGGTCAGTAACAGGCAAGTGACTAGAAATATCAGCCAGTCAAAATTTCTTAAACCAACGAGACTATACATTTAAACAATTCTCCTCAAACGTTAATTTTTGTTCTTCAAGTACTTCTATTCAATCTTCCTTGCAAGGCAATGTCATTGAAATAAGATATTCTGAATTCCAAAGTCACTTCAAGATTAACAGTAGATATGCTGCCCAACATTTCTTGCTAGATTCCGATCTGTATTAAAAGCTTCTTGACTATAGGGCCGGCAATTTCTGCACCGTGTCCTTCCGTATGCTCTACTACAACAACAAAACAGTACTTTGGCTTTTCAAAAGGGGCATAGCCGACAAACCACGCGTGATTTTCGTTTTCTCGTGCTGTTTGTGTTGTTCCGGTTTTTCCTGCTACGTGCAATTCTTTCAGGCCGACTTTTCTCGCAGTGCCACTGGTCACTACCTTACGTAATGAATGCTGTATAATATTCATATTTTTTTCTGATATATCTATTTTTTCTGTCAGTTCATATTTATTGCTTGCTAATGTATTTCCCTTATAATCGGATATTTTCCGGAGAATATGAGGTTTCGTATGCCAGCCACCATTTGCAATTGTGGCTATCATCCTCGCCATCTGTATCGGTGTAACCAGCATTGCTCCCTGGCCAATTGACAAATTTATCGTCTGGGAAAAAGATCTTGATTTTGGAATATTTCCCTTTTTTTCATAAGCCAGATCAATATCGGTTGTATTTCCCAAACCAAAATTCTTTGCCCATTTTTCTAATAACTTTCCTCCAAGGATTTTTGCCGTTTCAAAGAAGAAGACATTACACGAATATTGCATGGCCTCTTCTACATTCAATAATCCGTGGCCATACTTTGTAAGACATCGAAAACGGATATTTCCCACTTTCAACGATCCGTAACAGGAAAAGTGAGTGTTTTCGTCTATTTTATTTTCTTCCAGTGCCGCAATTGCCGTGACAATTTTAAAAGTTGATCCTGGGGGCAAGACACTTTGAATTGGTCTATTGAGGAAGGGTTTAAGAGGGTTTTTGCTAAGGGCTGTGTAGTCCGCATTAAGCGTATTTAAATTATATCTGGGAAAGGATGCTATCGCAATGACTTCACCATTCCACGGATCCATTACAATAACGGAACCTTTTTTATTCCCAAGCGCTTTTTCCGCAATACCCTGTATTCTACTATCGATGGTAAGGAAAATGTTATTACCGGGAATTGAGGGTCTTTCCAGAATAAGCTTATCTACACGCATTGTATCAAGTGTTACTTCTTCAAATCTCTCTCCAGGAATGCCCATTAAACTTGAATTATATGTCTTTTCAATTCCGCTTTTTCCAATTAAGGCGTCCATCGAAATTGCCTTTTGAGTAAAAAACTCTGACTCTGATTCACCGCTTTTTTTAAGATTGTCAAACCATCTTTTCTTAAAGTTATAGTTTTGTATTTCTCCATTACCCAACTTTCCAACATAGCCTATTACATGTGAAGACATATCTCCCTGAGGGTACCATCTTACCGGATTTGTCTCTATCTGTATGCCTGGCAGGTTCAACATTTCCACTTCGAACTTTGCAACCTTTTCCCAGGGTATGTGCGAGGCTATTGAGTGCGGTATAGTTTCTTCTCTGATACGTATTTTTCTTTTGTTTTTCCTTTCAACTGCCTGTTTGATATTTTCTACTTTTTTTACAATTTTTGTTGCTTTATCGAAAATATCGGTATAGGGAATGTCAAGTAATTCAGCGACCTTCTCTACCCACATTACCTTGTCAATATGACATCCGCTACATAGATTATGATATTTCCCCTGTTTTCTCCCCTCTGACACTTCAGGTAATATATTTTGATTAAAGCACGAGTATGCATTAAACAGTTTTTTATACATAACGGTGAGTTCAAAAGAGTGTTTATCTACAGCCAGAACCAAACCGTTTCTGTCATAAATTGTTCCCCGTAATGTATCGATGCCAACGGTCCTTATTCTTTTGTTATTAGATATGCCACTGAATTTTCCTCCTTCAATCATCTGTATGTAAAACAGTTTGCAGAGGATTACAAAGAATAGTACTGCTATAGTTCCAAAAAATATTTTAAAACGTTTCTTTTGCATTATCTTATTTTTCTTCTTAAAGACGGGAACCCGAATGAAGTGTAAAATCTGTTGAGCAACCAGAATACCGGAGGAACAATTATTGAATTATAAGTTGCGATGAGGGGGCATTTCAATGCCAAAGGTAATAAGCCTGCTGCGGTAAATGATATTGAAAACATAAAAAGATAGAGAAAATTATATATTATTGAAATTATAAACGTAACTGAAATTTGTGTAGCCAGATGCCTGCCATATATATTATCTTTGATTATTGATATTATATATCCCATAAGAACAAATAAAACGGTATTTAAACCGAAAAGACCCTCAGTAAAACAATCTTTAGCGAGGCCTATTGACCAGTTTGTATGCAATGATCGTTCGGGTTTAGCGTTTAATGTATGGAATACCAGAAAGATGATAAAGAGATCAGGTTGTATACCCAGAACGCTTATATGTTGCAATACTGTTGTCTGGACTAATGATATGCATAAAATAACACTTATTATTGTAACCCAAGGCATGAGGTTTTGTATCTCTGAAAAATATTTTTAAATCACATGGCACGGCGTAATTGCAACTGTTTCGCCAAGATCACACTGGTGCCAGGTTTGAAGTGTCTAAAATGGACTAAAGTTAAAAAATAAAAGATTTGTTTTTTGCCACAACTTCAAACTCTAGGTACTTTTAACTTTTTATGAGACAAAAAAGTTTTCCAAAAAAAAGAAGATTCCCCAGAGTAATAGTATGCTACCAATAAGTTAGGAAAAACTTACCTGGGAATATTTTCTACTTTTTGTTTCTTAATTACTAATACATGCTCTATTTTTGAAATAGCTACTCTTGGCTTAATCTTAATATCTTTGAACAGCTTTGCATTTTTCTGTTTGACCTCGATAACATCACCAATATAGAGAGATTTTGGGAAAGCTCCTCCAATGCCTGATGAGATAACCTTATCTGACTCATTTATCTCTGTCTGCCTGGGTACATATTTCATTATACATGTACCATCGGCGGTTCCCTGGACTATTCCCTGTGTCCTTGATTCCAAAAGTCGTGATGGGACATTGGACGCCGGATCAGTAATCAGAATAACCCTTCCGGATGAACGTCCTATAGCTGAGATACGGCCCATAAGTGTATTTCCGAAAACGACAATATCACCAACTGAAGCGCCTTGTTTTGTTCCAACATCAATAATAATACTTTTTCTAAAGTTTGAGACATCATAGCCTATGATATCTGCAATTATTGGTTTCTCATCACTCTCGTTGTTCTTTTTAAATTCCGATACAACGTCCAGCTTCTGCTTATATACATTTATGTCATTTTGCTGTTTGACTATTTTGTTTTTAAGGAGGAAGACTTCTTTCTCCAACTCCTCATTCATTTCAGCATTACTTGCAAATGATGCCAGCTTTTTAAACCTGTTTTTAACGAAATCTGATGTTTGAGATATTATCTTTTGAACTGGTGCAAGGGGTGATGCAACTGTCACTTTGATGTTGTTTGTTATGCTTGCCGGTATGGTTAAAAGCGATATGGATATTATAACGAGAATGTAAATTATACTACTTTTAATGGATCTGCCAAAATCAGGATTCAAGTTCCCTGTCCCACAAAACATCCTTATATAAATCAAGATCTTCCAGAAGTATGCCTGTTCCTCTTGCGACTGCCGTAATAGGATCATTCGACATCTCTACCGGAAGCCCCGTTTCTTCAGCCGCTAATTTATCTAAACCCCTGATCATCACACCACCACCAACCATAGTCATACCAGTAGTTAACAAATCGGACGCTAATTCCGGTGATGCTTTTTCCAACGTCTTCCTTATCGCTTCTATAATAGCGTCTATTGCAGGCTTAAGCGCTTCTCTCATCTCTTCGGAGGTAATAGTGACTGCTCTTGGTAATCCGGCAATGGCATCACGACCTCTCACTTCTGTTGTAAGTTCTTCCTCTAATTTGTAAGCTGAACCAATTTCAACCTTAACACTTTCCGCTGTTCTGTAACCAATATCCAGGCTATAAGTACGTCTTACATACTGGACTATTGCGTCATCCATTGCGTCACCGGCAACCCTCAAACTTTCATGCGCAAAAATATCTCCTAATGAAATGACGGCAACTTCTGTTGTACCGCCTCCGATGTCTACTATCATACTGGCAACCGGTTCTCCAACGGGAAGCCCTGCGCCAATAGCTGCAGCTTTAGGCTCAGATATTAAATAAACCTCTCTGGCCCCTGCTCTTTCCGCTGAATTTACAACAGCACGTTTCTCCACAGCAGTGATACCAGATGGAATTGCGACTACGACCCTTGGCCGTATCCCCCATTTTCTCTTATGCACCTTTAAAATAAAGTACTTAAGCATCGCCTCTGTAATATCAAAATCAGCGATAACACCATTTTTCATCGGCCTGATCACAGAAATGCTGTTTGGCGCTTTTTCCAGCATAGCTTTGGCAGATTGTCCTACAGCATTTCCGTTTAATAAGACTTTATTTGTTCCGGGTTTTACTGCAACCACAGATGGCTCAAACAGCACGACGCCCTGGCCGGGAATACATACCAGAGTATTCGCCGTTCCCAGGTCGATGCCCATATCAGTGGAAGCCAACCCTAACATATAATCTAATGGATGCATATTTTTGTTGTATTTTTCCTGTACTAGAGATATAAGCTAAATTTTTACATAGGCTTACGTCAGAGATTATACGGCAGCCCCTCTAAATGTCAAGCTAAAATTCTCCTTGTCAAAGCTGCGAAAAACAGTGCAGCGGTTACTGATAAACATGAAATCGCAAACACATCACCGTAGTTTGTATACCATGATTTTACAGAATTTTCAAATCTGATTCTGTTACACAATATACCTTCGGTCTCTTTGTACTTTCCTTCATTGTTTAGATAATCATATATTTCACCGTTTGGCGCAATAAAGGAAGAAATGCCGCTATTGGCAGCTCGTGCAATACTGATCCGGTTTTCTACAGCCCTGAATACCATTACTGTCAGATGCTGGTCAAGTTCAGAACTGTCATGAAACCAGGCATCATTGGTAATATTTATCATAAAGTCGGCACCATCTTTCCTGAATTTCCTTACTAAAGGCGCAACGGTATCTTCATAACAGATTATTACGCCGAATTTACAAAGTCTGTTGTCTTTCTCAGTATCAAGTTCAAATATAGTCCTCTGTCCGCCTCCGCTCAAACTTACACTATAGGGTACTATGTAAGAAAAGAATGAAAGCCACTCTTCAAAAGGGATGAATTCTCCAAAAGGCACGAGGTATATTTTGTCATAACGGTTTACATATCTTCCGTTCCTGTCATAATAGAAAGCCGTATTAAAATACAAGGCTTCTGCATTCCGCACATCAATAGCCGTACCTCCTAATATCAAGTTGGCAGAGGTTGCGTCTGTTATAGTCCTGACCGATTCTTTAGACAATCTGTCAATCTCCCTGTCAAGGAGTTTCGGATTGGCATTTAGGATGCCCGGTACCATAGTCTCCGGCCAGACAATTACGTCAACACTCTTCCCGGCAGCTTTTAGTGAAAGGTCTATGTATTTCAACAATGTCTTCTTCTTCTGTTCTTTATCGGCCTGGATCTTGACGCCTTGCGGAATATTTCCCTGAACAACACAAATGTTGGGGCCATTCGGCAAAGCGTGATTACCTTTTAGGTCAAAATAGCCATAGGCCAGGGCTATAGATATCAGGAGACAAGGTATAATTATTGTTATCCAAAAAACTCGTCCTTTTTTGACAGAAGAGACATCTGGAGTCATCTCTGATCTGTGGAAATATTTTAACAGGAGTGGTCCTATCAAATCCGCAATTGACGCGTTAACTGCAACGATCAGAAATGATAAACCATATACGCCGGTAATGTCGGCAATCTGTATCAAAGGTAAATGTAAATATTGACTGTGTCCGGCAAAAAACCATGGAAAGCCAAAAAAGGGAAATGACCTCAAATATTCAAACGTCACCCAGGCAAACGGGGCGATAAAGAGATGCGGCAGCCGCAGCCATTTGCGTATGAAATGTATGACAAGGCCAAAAACGTAGAAATAAAGCGCTAAATAGAGAGCTAACAATATCCAGCCAAAACCGGTAACAGACCAGAGCCATGTTAAGTTGAAAACAAAGAACAGAAAACCAGTTAAATACGAAAACAGTCCTGTCCGGTATCCAGTCGAAATTATTATAAACCATGGTACCAAAGCAATCCAGGCCAGATAACTTATACATGGTGATGGAAATGAGAATGAAAAGAGAAGGACTGTGAGAGAAGAGAGAAAGAGGTTTACGTAAAAAGGTTTTTTGTACAATATTTTATTCCCGGTAAATTGCCCTTAGCTTGTGCAGTTAAATATCTGGAATCCTCCCGAAAGGCCTGCCCGACTACGTCGTTCGGGCGGGGAGGTATAACCCCGCTTCCCCGGACGTAAAGCGCCGAGGACTTTTCGCGGGGAATCCAGATTCGCACTCCCTTTATACAATTAAGAAAAAACTGGCCTACTTAAAGTAAACCGTCTGTCAACATCACTTCTACCATATCACCTGCTTTCAGTTTCTCGACTGACTCTCTGATAATCAACAAGCCATTGGCCTTGGTTATTGAGAACAGATCTCCGGAACCATGCCAGTCTATGAGAGAAACTTTCCAGCCTGGCCCCTCTTGTTTTAATAATGCCGGTCGGTATTCGCGACGCATTTTCTTAATTTTAATCTCTTTTTCCAACACAGCATGGATTATCGGATGTTCATAAGACGTATAGCCCATCATTTTTTTAATGCATGGCTTTACAAACAATTCAAAAGTAACAAAAGTTGACACAGGATTTCCCGGAAGCGCGAAAATTAATTTGTCACCTTTCATGCCAAAGACTGTAGGTTTACCCGGCCTGAGGGCCACTTTTTCAAAGAATATTTTAACACCAAGATCCAGTAATACCTCTCCGACAAGGTCATACTCACCCATTGATACTCCACCGGACAGTATCAATATATCTTTCTTTAGACCCTTCTGGATCAATTTCTTTATATCACCTCTGTTATCATTAACTCTTCCCAGTATCTCAACGTCAGTGACAATCTGTCTGGCCTGGGCAGCCAGTGAGTAGCTATTACTATTACGTATCTGCCAGGGTTTTGGTTTCCTATTAATATCTACCAATTCATCTCCTGTTGAGATAATGCCCACACTCGGTGTTGCATGCACCTGAACGTTGTTTTTACCAACTGCCGCAAGGATACCGGTCTCCTGAGCCCTTATTCTTGTTCCTTTTGAAAGGACAGTTTTGCCGACTCGAACGTCCTCTGCCTTCCTGGCAATATTTGCCCCTTTTCCTATTTTCTTAAGGATACGCACCTTCTTGTCGTTATCTAGAGCCTTTGTCTCTTCCACTTTTATAACAGCATCCGCTCCGGCAGGCACTGGTGCACCTGTCATGATCTTCGAGGCTTGTCCTCTGCCGACCCTTTTCTTCGGGTTATATCCGGCACGTATGCTTTCTATAACGTCAAGATCTGTCGGTGGTTTTATATCTTTCGCGATTACCGCGTATCCATCCATTGCAGACCGGTTAAACGGCGGCATATTTAAATCTGACTTTACGCCCTCAGCCAGGCAGAGCCCGGCTGCATCTTCCAGTTTCACTTTTTCCGGTGGTAGTTTCTTTCCCTTTCTTAGAACGATCTTTAACGCTTCATCAACACTTATCATAATCTCTCCTTTTTATTTTATGGTTCCGTAGAAGCAATTCACGAATTGTCCTTACGGGTTTTGTTGTATACTGTTTCTATAATTATCAGCTTTCATGTAATTTCAGCTTTTTAATGAAGTACCGGGAGTTTTTCTCTAAAGAAATGCACTCGTACCAATACTAATTCTTTAACGAAATGTTGTCAACGTTGATTTTAATGTTTAGAAGAGACAAAAGATAAGTTCCTGTCCGACAGATTCCAAGCAGGTATTGAGATGTGAGAGAGAGGCCCAATTAACTTTATTATGATGCTTCTAGATTTCTGCTTTCGCATAGCTAAACTCAGCGAGAATGACAGAGAAAGGCAAATCTAACTTTTATGATTTACCAGTCTATCTAACAGGATATCTTCAATATTACGCCTTGAATCAAGAACAGACATCACAAATACATTCTTTTCTATTACTTTGTATACCACCCTCCATGGATCAATTATAATCTCGCGGTACTGTAAAATATTGAATTCCCGTAATTCCGGAACAATACGCCCCCGTTCAGGAAAACTATATAAAGCTGCTGATTTTTTTTTAATCTTAGTTAATACTTTTAGGGCATTTGACAGACTATCTATTGCTATATATTCAATTATGAGTTCAAGGTCTAGTTCAGCAGTATTCGACCAAATTACTTTATATCTACTCTTCATTTCTCTCTTTTCTTCAGTAGCATTTCTAATTTCTCAAATACTTTTTCTTGTGTCTTGGTTTTTCCTTTTTTTATGGTTTCTTCGCCTTGAGAAATCAGTTTTAACATTCCAATAGCATTGCGCATGTTTTCATAGCTTTTTGGGTCCTGTATTACTGCTTTAGGTTCACCGTTCTGAGTAATAATAACCGGACGGTGAGTTTCATTAATTTGTTTCAGTAAATCTGCTGATTTTGATTTAAGATAACTTACAGGTTTTATGTCTGTTGCAATGTTCATAAATTTTACCTTTTATTATGGATTTTTCAAATTAAGTCAGTCTTTTTATGGTACCAAATTATGTCCACAAGTCAAGTCTCGTAATTCAGTTAATAGGACAATAATTGCATTCGTATAAATTAAACTTAACGTTTTGACCACGCTCTAAAAGGTTTGGTTAATACTCTTTTTTAATTATTGTTCTTTTTCGCCCTTGATCTGCTTTTATCTGTGTAAATCCGTGTCCTATGTTTTTACGTTTTAATCAAGCTTTTTTTGCGACAATGACAATTTCCAGAGATTCCGGGCTGATGGCTGTGCCGGTAACATCGGAAAAGAATTCTTCAACTTTAAAACCATTCTCTTCAAATTCATTCCTGAGAGAGTCCTCGCTATAATATTGTAACCAGTTGTATACGACACGTGTTCGTTTCTCTTCGATTATCGTGTATTTGTCCAGTATCACTTTTTCCTCATCATATTTGAAGATATTTTGAAAACAGTAATAATTTTCAGGTGACCAGAAACCATCGAGACGGCTGTGTTCGTATGTTTCTGTCTCCTCTCTCTGATCAAAAGCATTCAGTGAATATACATCAATCAGAAGAGAACCACCGGGTTTCAGAAATTTATAAAACTTTTCTAGCATTGTCTTCCTCTGCGACGGGCTCAATGCACAAAAATCACACAATAGCAGTGTTATCAGGTCGAACCATTCCTCTGTCTCAAACTCAAGATAGTTTTGCTGGACATAGTTAATAGCTAACCCTTTCTGTTTCGCCACTTCCTTAGCATATCGGATAAACCTCTCGGAAAAATCAATTCCGGTAACATCGGCTCCTTTTTCTGCAAGCCGGGTAGCATACGTTCCCATACCACAGCCAAAATCCGCAACCCGTCTGTTTTGATTTAATCCGAAATGATTGACTATCCAATCTACAGAGTGATTAACGAACTCTTCATTTTGAATCGAAACTTCAAAATCTTCGTTCAGGTGAGACTCAAGCATTTTCTTTGAAGTGTGATTATCAGTCCATAATACGTCTGCCGTATTAAATTGAAAAGGTGCAGGACGTAAATTTATTTTCTCTAATTGTTTGAACATTTATTACTTTTTGTTTTCTTTACCTACTGCCAATTATCTATTGTCAACTGAGTTCAGTCTTCTCGCTTTCAGCATCCTGACTATTTGTCAATCGGGCAGTCCTGGCTCTCTTAATTTCTATTTATCTTTCAACTTTCTATTTCTTCTGCTGGGTTCAGCGTTAATCGGAATACATGTTATTATTTTTTTTATATCCGATTCTTCTATCCTTATACTTTTTTTCCTTTGGCATGCAGTTATTCCTGAGATATTTATAGGTAAAATCCAGAATCTTTTCTGTAGCCATGTGTTAGGCGATTGAATTAAAACATCCGTAGTATTGTATATAACAAGAATTCCGTGAGCAGCACTTGTCTCTTTGTCCAAATATTCACTTAATTGAATAATATTGCTTGTAATGTGTCGTTCGATAGTATCAAGCCTTGCAATGTTTTTAAATATTTTAGTTTCTATAACGTATGTTTCTCCTGGCTGATCTACCATTAGGTCAATCTCAGAAGTACCAAACAGCTTACCGTAAGAATAAATGTCTCTTTCTAGTAAATATGAACACAATTCTTTTTGCAAGTACAACTCATTCGGGGTATTTTTTTTCTGGAATATCGAAGCTTTCTCTTTAGCAAAAATTTCGTATTTCAATTTATATTGAAACAGGGCTTTCTCAATATCTGTTTGCCTGGTGATATAGTAATCGGTAATTTTTAAGAGCCTTCGTAATTCATATAAGACTAATTTATAACTTGTATTACGATTGGTAGTATTGCTCTCAAACCAGGTATTCTTATTTGTTTTATCTTCCATCGTTTCGTAAGATACTATACATCCTTCAGGAGAAAGCCCTAATGGTTTGCAAAGCTCGTCCTTTTTGCAATTAAGAATGTTTTCCCAAAAATCTATTACTCTATTTATTATTCTAATTATCATTAACTCGTTAAGATTTAGATCCTTGACATAAGATTTATGGATACCTAATATGCGAGCTATCCCAAAAGAAAATATAGGTGTTGATGTTTGTCCAGCTTTAAGTCTTTTAACAATTATTTTAGGTCGAAAAAGAACAAGATATTGAGTGATTCTTTTTCTTAGATTATCAATGCCACAAGGTTTAAAAAAAACTGTACCCAATATTTTAGTGTCAAATGTAAATCCATGTCTTTTATTTCTGAATTCTTCCTTTATATATGACCACAGTATTTTTATATCGTTATCTGATAAGCCTTTTAGTTTTCCATCTATCATGGCTTGAAGCTTTATAGTTGGAGCTTTATCTCCTAGAATACAAATCATTTGTTCGAAATCACTGTTTGTGTACAATTCAAGTTGAAAAAGCAGATTTATTTTTCCTAGCTTTTCAGCATCTTTTTTCATCTTCTTAAGTTCTTTAAGAAGATCATCAAGTTCATCTTTTAAATAGATTTTTTTGCCACTATTAAATACGTAGCTACACTTATAGAATTCTGCTTTATCAAATAATTTTGCAGCATTATAAATTGCATCGAGGTCTATCTTTTGAAGGTCTTTTAGGCGAGTTTCAATATCTCTAAAATTAATACCATTTCCCAAGTTTTCAAACAGCGAGCGAATAAATATTTTAAAATCGCCATCGATTAAATCGAAATCATTTTGTTGATTTTGATAAATTAGGTGAAGTTTATTCTCAAAATCCTCTATAAGAAATTCATATTGATCGCTAAACATTTATACTCCTGACTAATTATTCATTGGTTATAAGGAACACATCCCAATTTCTCCCCGCCCTGGGGGCTTTCCATCTTTGCAATGTTGACATCATATGTACCGGAGTTTACCATATCGATATATTCCTGTATTATTTTAGGTTTGTTTCCGCATGCTTTTATTACAGATGGTTTGTCTATTAATTCCATGATTTTTTTCATATAAAATTATTCAGTTAAGATATTACATTATTGTGGCTTTATCCATAATATTTATCATCCAGCCATTTAAACGGATTTGTTCTAATATATTCTGAAATATGCAAATAGGATTTTTCATTACGGATAATATGTTCATAATAATTCCGTTGCCACAGTTTTTTATTAAACGGTGTCCAATGATTATTTTTTACGTTACGAATGTATTCATTGGTGGACATCGTTTTAAACCATTGTATCATTGTGTGTAGGGGCGAACCTGTGTGTTCGCCCTTTTTGTGTTTGTCATCGGTGTGTTCGCCCACATTATCAGGGCAGACACGCAGGTCTGCCCCTACGGGTATGGGGTTTGTATTGATGATTTGTATTATTCCGTGGAAATGGTTTGGCATTACAATGAATTCGTCCAATTCAATATTTGGGAATCTGTTTTTCAATTCATTTCACCATTTTTGAATCATTATCCCTGGATCATTCAAATCCATTTTTTTCATTTGTTATTTTGCCAAACAGATGCAGACTGTTTTGTGTGTAGAGGGTGATGAAATATAAACCTGTCTGTGAATAATCATATCCCTTCAATCTGATTGAACGGTGATGATGTCTCTCAGGGTTGTATTTCATATATCATTTACTGATCAGCTTAATACCATCATTCTCAATAGCAATAAGCTTTCTCTTATAAATAGCACCTATCGCTTTTTTATACGTCTTCTTACTTACGCCGAACAGCTTATAGATAGTTTCCGGGGAGCTTTTATCTGTTACCGGTAAAAAACCGCCTTTCGTTTTCAGGGCAGCAAGAATTGTATCTGTAATGTCATCGACCTTTTCATATCCGGTTTTATGCAGACTAAGATCTATTTTAGTATCATCCCTTACTTTTTTGATATATCCTTTTATTTTCTGCCCACTTTTTAATGGCTGGAACACTTCATTAGAATAGAGCACTCCCCAATGCGTACCATTTATGATTGCTTTATAACCGATATCGGTCTGATTGCATATCAGCAATTCTACTTCCTGGCCTGCATAAAAATCGCCTGGCTCGTTGTCAAGGTATCTATCCAGCCTTGTGGTTGCTGCAATACGGTTACTTTTCTTATCGACATAAACTCTGACTACATACGATTTACCTTGTTCCATATTTGGGGATTGTTCACGGAATGGTACCATCAGATCTTTGAGTAATCCCCAGTCGAGGAATACTCCGACAGAATCGACTGAAACGGCTTTCAGCGAGGCAAAGTCTCCTACCATTGCATAGGGCTTTTCGGTAGTGGCGATAAAACGGTCTTCAGAATCGAGATAGATAAAAACCTCGATGTTATCATCAACTTTACAATTTTCAGGAACATACTTGCGCGGCAGCAGAATTTCTTCATGCTCTCCGCCGTCAAGGTAAACTCCGAAATCAACTTCTTTTACCACTCTTAAGTTGTTTAATACTCCAATTTTTGCCATGAATAAATTATCCTTCCTGCACATTAACTTGTTTTCACGTTTTGCATCACCACTCCATACTACCCACCACGTTCTTATTGAGAACAGTGCCTTGTCCTTGAATAATACCGGGGTGTTGGGCCAATCCTTTTCTACAGGATTATAATGGCTTTCTTCCAACTTGTGAATGAAATAAACTGGTGTAATGTATTTCCTGTTTTAACTATCTGTTTTACCGTTATCTGCAATTAACTTTTTTGTCTGACTGATCTGTTCTTTTGCTTTAATACTGGAAAACAACTCCAGGCTTTTCTTCCAATAGTCGCAGGCTTTGTCCAGTTCTCCATGAAGTTTATAGACGTTGCCAAGGTTGCCGTAGTCTGAAGCCATACCTTTTTTTTGTTCGAGGGATTTATTAATTTCAAGTGATTTCAGATGAGATTCTTCTGCCTTGTCAAGCTCTCCATGGATTTTGTAGATGTTGCCAAGATTGCCGTAGTCAGCAGCCATGCCTCTCTTTTGTTCGAGAGACTTATTAATTTTAAGTGATTTCAGATGAGATTCTTCTGCCTTGTCAAGCTCTCCGCGTTTTTTATAAAGAATACCGAGATTACAGTATTGCATCGCCATGCCTTCTTGCCGGTCGAGTGATTCATTAATTTCAAGTGATTTCAGATAAAATTCTTCTGCTTTGTCGTACTCTCCAAGTGTGTAATAGATGATACCAAGATTGCCGTTCGCGAAAGCCATATCTTCCTGTCGATCGAGAGTTTCATTAATTTCGAGTGATTTTAAATAAGACTCTTCGGCCTTATCCAATTGTCCACTGTTTTTATAGATAGTACCAAGGTTACCGTAACCAATAGCCTGAAGGGACTTGTCTTCACCAGCCAATTTAAGAAATTTTTCATAAGCTTTTCTGGACTCATTTAAATTGCCTGACCAATATGAAATACGACTTAATCTATGCCATGCGTCAATATTGAGAGGATCCAGTTTTACCGCTTTTCTAAATGCGGCTAATGCTTTGTGTGGGCTTTGTAAGAAAATGATGTTACCGATGTCAATACAGTCAAGGGCAGCATCCGTTGATGGATATTCTAATTGTTTTGCTTGGTTCTGAGCTGATTTTTTTAGTAGATCTGTTGCCTTTGTTACCTCGTTTTTGCTTAGTTCCTGTAAAGCCGCTTTTTTGGATTCATTAGCGGTGTCCTGCCGTAAACGTCCAATGGTGTTCTTAAGCTCCTGAATTTCAGCCTCTTTTTCCTTAGATGATTGTTGATCCGGAAGGTGGCAGGCAAGCTCTGCCGCAAGTTTTTCCAGGTTTATCAGGGTAATATCGGGAGCACCAAAATCACGAATATTATCGTCCTCCTCTACACCTGGTCCTTTGGAAGAACGTTTTGAGAATAATGATAAAGGTGCAGTAATAATATTTTTAACAGTAACGGGTATTCTTTTATACCAACTAAGCTTGCGGGTGGATCCAGGCTCGTTGTTTATAGTGAGATCATCAGTGGAATCAGCGATCTGAGCATTGTCCTCGTACTCATCATCCTCATATTCATCTTCATACTCGTCATCATCGTCTTCTAAATCTGATCCTCTGGAAGAACGTTTCGAGAATAGAGATAAAGGTATGGTAATAATACTCTTAAAAAATTTGGCTATCTTTTTTAACCAGTGCCAGACATGATTTTTTATCCAGTTTAGCCAGCGCATTGTTTCTCCGGTTTAATATAGTTTCCGGGTTAATATACTTAAGTGGATTATAGAATGCCAGAAATATATTGCTTTATTTACCGGAGCATTGTTGCATTCTCAACTTCATGTGGTGTAAGGATGATTATGGAAGACCTCTAACCATTTTAAAACAAATTCTGAGGTTTACGTTATCCCTTAATATTTCCGATGGGTTTCAGCTTTACAACTTTTTTTGTTATACCCAATTTGTCCATAGTTTCAACGACCTCTGATATGTCCTTATAGGCAATGCCGGCTTCTTCTGCCAGGCCTGACATTGATGCGGTCTTAACAAGAATGCCATCTTTGTCCATAGCCTTCAGGAGTTGGTCACCTCTTGCTTTTTTTCTGGCGGCACTTCTTGACATCGTCCTGCCTGCACCGTGCATTGTCGATCCAAATGTTTCCTCCATTGCCTTTTCAGTACCTGCCAGCAGATAGGAACCGGTTTGCATTGAACCACCTACAATAACGGGTTGTCCGACGTCTTTGTAGATTTCAGGAAGCTCCTTGCTGCCGGGTCCGAATGACCTTGTTGAACCTTTTCTGTGGACTAAGACTTCTTTCTCTTTACCGTTTATTTTATATTTCTCTACTCTTGCGATATTGTGGGCCACGTCATACACTATCTCTATTCCCAGTTTTTCAGCATCGGTATCAAAAACTTTTGAGAAGCTTTCTCTGATCCTGTGAGTAATGATCTGCCTGTTTGCAAAGGCACTATTTGCGGCGCAAAGCATTGCCTTATAATAGTCTGAACCTTCCGGAGATTTAAAAGGAGCACAGGCAAGTTCTCTGTCTCTTACCGTCATACCGTACTTCTTCATTGCTTTATCGAATACCCGCAGGTAGTCTGTCGCGACTTGATGGCCAAAACCTCTCGACCCGCAATGCACCATAATGACTATCTGATTTTGTTCTCTGATTCCGAATATGTTTGCCACCTTCTCGTCAAAGATATTTTCTATTGTCACCAGCTGAATTTCAAGATAATGGTTCCCGGAACCAAGAGTGCCTAACTGGTTTATTCCTCTCGATATGGCCTTTTCACTCACCTTTGATGGGTCCGCACCGGGGATATGCCCACGTTCTTCTATCTTTTCACGGTCATGAGGCCAGCCGTAACCATTCTCTATACACCAGTCCGCTCCTCTTTCCATGATTTCTTTAAGCTGTGATACTGAAACCTTCAGGGAGCCCTTGGCACCCACTCCTGCTGGAACAGCCCGGAATAACTCGTTTACGAGTTCCCGGAGCCGAGGCTTTACTTCATCTACTTTTAAATTTGTAGTCATCAATCTCATTCCGCAATTTATGTCAAAACCTATTCCACCGGGAGAGATAATACCATCTTTAGTATCAAAAGCGGCTACACCGCCAATAGGAAACCCGTATCCCCAATGACCGTCAGGCATACAGAGCGCGTATTTCTGAATACCGGGCAGGCAGGCTACATTAGTAATTTGCTCAAAAACACCTTTATCCATGTGCTCAAGAAGTGTGTCGCTTGCGTATATTCTTGCCGGGACAAGCATGCCTTCTTTCTCTGTTTTGGGGATCTCCCATAAACAGTCTGAGATTTTATTAACTTTCATTTTGGTTTCCATGTTATTGCCTTTTATTTGTCCCCTCACCCTCCCCGGACAAAAAATGCCGAGGACTTTACCCTCTCCCCAAAGGGGAGAGGAAAAAACGACCAACGCTTAGAGTAGTTTCATATATCCAGAATAAATCTGGATATCCATTTACCGTCCTTTTCATACACTTCGAACAGGTGAAAGGTTATCGCCTTTACATCACATCTGAGATCGTGTTTAGATTGATTAATTTCTTCACCAAGTATTTCCGCATCAAGTTGGTAGTTACTGTTTTTTGTTATCTTTATATCATATTTACCGAAAAGCATATATTCTGCATCTTTTAAGTATATTATTTCGGCAAGCCAGTCAAACAGCAAACCATCTATTTCTGAATTCTCCAGATGCAGAACTTTCTTGATTTTCAGTTGAATGCCACTGGTATCTGCCATTACTTCAAAAGTTGCCATTGCTGACGCAGAGAACAATTCCTCCAGAGTATCTCCACGAGACTCTATTGCTACGTCGGCCGTTGCTATATCATCGAGAAAAATATATTCTTCCATTGGCAAATTATAGCAAATCACTTTGGAAAGTTAACGTATTTTTCTTTGAATCACAGGATCAATAAATGGTCATTTTAAAGATGAACAATCTGGTTGAATTATAAGGTATGTAAAATGGGGGATATCTTGAATGCTGATACTCCTTGAAGAAGAGATATTATGATAAAGCATTACAATACAAAAGAATAGTGCTACATACAATGCTTCCGGTTTTTTTCACTTTATTCTATCGGATCTTCTTTCCTTCTGTTTTTTATTTTTCCTCTCACCATCAATATAACAATAATGATGTAGATGAATACTGCTTGAATCAGGAGCAATAAGGCATCAAGAACCTTCCCGTTTCTCAATACCAGTGCACTCATACCCAGTGATGCCGTAAGAAAATAGATAAAATGAACGGTCTGTTTAGGGCTCAATCCAAGAGTGGTAAGTCTATGATGAAGATGGTCCTTACCGGTGAATTCCAACCATTCTCTGAAATTTGCAACTTTATGTGAGGCAATTCTGGAAATAGTTGTATAAGTCATATCAAAGATAAATATACCCATTATGAGTACGGGCATTGCGTAGGCCTTTATGGGAGACTTGGAACCCCAGTCTCCTACGATGATCATACTCGCTAACAAGAATCCCACAAAAGTACTTCCTGCATCACCAAGAAAAATTAAAGCGGGCTTTTTGTATCTTAAATTAAATGGTAAAAACCCTAAACAACTTCCAGCTAATGTAATTGAGAGAATCATCAAATAATATTGATGTGTTTGTATCGCAAGAATACTCAAGAATACAGAACATATTATCGTGAGGCCAGCAGCAAGGCCATCCATTCCGTCGAAGAAGTTTAGTGAATTAGTTATACCAAGCATCCATATGAACGTTATAGCAATCTCCAATGTATAACCCCACCAGACATTTGGTAGAAAATCTGCTACCACACCATAATAAATCATAATAGATACTGCTATGATCTGAACAAGCAGCTTTAATCTCGCGCGAAGGCATACAATATCATCAATAAGCCCTACAACAAATACGATGGTGGCCCCAATAGCAACACCTTTTAATTCTAAAGAATAAGCGTTGGTATAGATAATTGTACTTGCAAATGCGAGATATACGGCAACTCCACCAAGAAGGGCAGTAGGGGTTTTGTGTATTTTTCTTTTATTATCAGGGTTGTCAGTAATGTTTAGTCCTAGAGCAATCCTTTTAACCACAGGAATACATAAATAGCTAATCAGAGATGATATGATTAATGCATATAACCATTCAACCTTTTGATGGAAAAACCAATGCCTTACAGCCGGGCAGATAAAAAAGATAAATATGAAGAATATTACAATATTATGTTTACATGGGATATAGTCTCTGATTCTGGAATTAACAAATGTACTTTTCAATTTATGTATTCCTTTTCAGATATAGTTTAAGAACATCCAGGACTTTACAGAATTCTTTATCGGTTAAGGATGGATATATTGGTATAGAAATAGTATTGTTCCAGACTGTATCAGTATTTGGGAATCCATTAATTTGAAGGTATTTATGTATTGGCTTAAAGATGGGCCGTGCGCAGGTTACTCCTCTTTCGGAAAAGAAACTCAGCGCCTTTGGAATGCTTCCTTGTATTTGAATAGGGAAACGAAAAAAAATATGTTCTCTGCCTTTATAACGGAGAGAAGGGACATTGCAAAATTCCTGTAACTCTGACGAATATCTTTTTGCAATATTCACTCTTTTCAATACGAAAGAATTCAACTTTTTAAGTTGTGTTATACCCATTGCGGCCTGAATATCCATCATCTTATAATTGTAACGAACGGTGTAGTTTTTCTTATTATCATAATCTCTGAAATCTCTGATTTTTTTTAGCAAATTTTTAGAATTAGACATTACCATTCCACCTTCCCCTGTAGAAAGGACTTTCGTTGCGTAGAACGAGAAACAGGAGATCCTACCAACGCTTCCCGCTTTTTTCCCTTTATAAACTGCTCCGATCGCTTGTGCGCAGTCTTCAATAACGGGGATTCCAAGTGAAATGATCTCATCGATATCTGCAGGCAAACCAAACAGATGTGGTAAAATTATTGCCTTTGTAGATTTCTTTATTCTTTTTTTCAGATCGTGAATATCTATATTGTACGTTTCAGGATCAATGTCTACCAGGATTGGATGTGCACCAACGTACTTTACCACGTTTAGCAAGGCCGTGCATACAAAACTTGGTATAGCGACGGAATCACCTTTTTTTATTCCAATGGCAAGAAGAGAGAGATGTAGCGCGGATGTTCCCGTATTCGTTGCCACTGCACCCTTAACACCGATAAACTTTGCCGCCTTTTTCTCAAATTTCTCTACCACTTCACCCTGGACGATTAGTCCTGAACGAATTACTTCAGATACCGAAAATAGATCACTTTCATCTAATGTGGGTCTCGAATGAGGGATCGTAAAATTTTGTACCATTAAGTATTTATGAATAAGCGTAAAGAATTAAATGCTTCCGCGTAATTTACCCTGCCCTGAATACCTCTGAAATGTGCTGCTGATTTAGCCGCTTCAATGATCGATAGACCTTCAATGTTAGTTCTTGAAACCTGGGAGACGTGCGCATTCAGGCAATTATACTTTGTATCAAGGGTGCCTGTAATATCGACAAATACATTGGGCGTGAAATTTTGTGTAGTTGGTCCTTCGTAAAAAAGTACATTCTGAATATACCTTGTTGCTGATATTGTCGAAACGGCCAGGTTTCTGTGATCTTGATGCGTGTCATCAAAATAATTAACAAAAATAAAACCGGGTTTTATCTCTTTTAGAAAACCTTCTATTTCTGCAATAAGTTTCTGGCTCTGTACGATTTCTGTGTCTTTATAATCACCAAAGTACAACTTTTCTACTCCTAATATTCGTGCGGAGTTTTCCTGCTCTTTTTGTCTGACTTCAAGATCTCCTCCTTTACCACCCTTTGACATTACCAGTATATATACTTTATGTCCCTTCTCACTATATTTTAGTAATGTACCACCACATCCAAATTCAATATCATCCGGGTGGGCACCTATGGCTAGTATGTTCATAATGTCTCCACAAACAGGGTATTCTTGTTGTTCAGATTTTAAACAGACTTCCGTAAAACTTACACAACTTGTTTTACATTTTCTACAAAAAAATATATAATACTTACTGTTTGTTTTGGTCAGGTTACACTTAGGAAATTATTTCGTCTCTTTTTTATACAAGAATCGTTAAAAATATCAGACGGTAATCTTAAAATTTTTTCTACAAAATGTTAGCAAACGATTATAAATTGCGACTTACCAGATATTTGATTTCTTTCAAAAGGAAAGGATTTTTAGCTTATGAAACCTGACTTTACGCTGGATTGCTACGGTTTACTCTGTCCGATGCCTGTATTTAAGGCGTCTCAAAAAATAAAAGAATTGGAGACCGGACAAATCCTGGAAATTATTTCAACCGATGATGGAATAAAGAGTGACATTAAGGCGTGGTGTGAAAAGACGGGAAATGAATTGCTGCAAATAGATGAAGACGATGGAGAGATCCATACCTTTGTCCGCAAACTCAAGCCTGATGGCTAGTGCTAATATGCACTTTGCCATAAAACAAAGTACATATTAGCCTGTAGTTACTCTTTATCAACGCTGGCCAAAGAGATACAATTTCTTCCCGCTTATTTGGGCACCTTTTCCCAGTCCGCGAGAAAATTCTTCAGCCCTTCATCAGTCAATGGGTGTTTTACAATATTGTTGAATACTGCAAATGGTATTGTCGCTATATCAGCACCCATAAGAGCAGCGTCTCTTACATGTAATGGATTTCGAATACTGGCAACGATTATCTCTGTCTCAAAACCATAATTATCATAGATAGTTCTAATCTCATCAATTACTTCCATCCCCGTGTGCCCTTTATCATCAAGCCTGCCAACAAACGGGCTGATATAAGTGGCGCCTACCTTTGCAGCAAGCAGGGCCTGATTTGATGAAAAGCAGAGGGTTACGTTCACCTTTATTCCTTCTGAAGTAAGAACCTTCACTGCCTTTAGTCCATCCTTAATGAGGGGAACTTTTACGACAATGTTATCCGCTATTTTTGCCAAATCCCTTCCTTCTTTAATTATACCTTCAGTATCAGTACTGACTACTTCGGCACTTACCGGACCTTTTACGATTGTACATATCTCTTCAATAGTTTCCTTAAAAGGTCGTCCGGTTCTTGATATCAGTGTAGGGTTGGTTGTCACACCATCCAGGATACCGAGACTCTCTGCTTCTTTTATCTCATTTACATCGGCTGTATCAATAAAAAATTTCATTCTATCTCCTTCCAAAAAAATAATTATTTAATCTTGTTTTCAATTCCTGCAGTAACAAGATATACATTGTCTGCTTCTCTAGCAATAATCTGGTTAGCGTAACCTGCAATATCGCGAAACCTCCTCGAAATCGCATTATCAGGTACAACTCCGTAACCAACTTCATTGGTTACGATTATAACATGAAAAGGTGTATTCTTACAAACACTACACAATTTGTTTATTGCATCGATTATGTGCTCATCTCCTTCTTCTTTATGGCTGCCAAGAAGCATATTTGTGACATAAATGGTAATACAATCAATTAATATAACATCGACAGTTCCATTAATATTTGAAATAGCCTTATCGAGCGCTAAGGGTGCTTCAATCGTTTTCCACTCTGCTGGCCTACTCTTCCGGTGTTTTTGTATTCGCTCAAGCATCTCAGCGTCATTAGCCTGTGAAGATTGTCCGGAATCTGCAGTTGCAATATAACAAACATGCTTGTGGTTTTTTGCAAGCTTTGTTGCAAACGCGGACTTACCGCTTCTTGTACCACCGATTATGAGTGTTAGTTCTGACATAAAGTTGAGTTAATCGCAGAAAACTCTGAGATTGCAAAGAAAAAAACAACAAAGAAGAATCTTGGCGTTTTAGTGACTTTGTGGCAATTCTTAAATAACTAAAAAAGAAAGTAATACCGTCAATTCACTTAGTTCATTTAAAGCACCCAGGGTGTCTCCTGTCATTCCGCCAATTTTCTTTTTAATGTATGAAACGAAAAAAATAACAATAATGAATACGATAAAGAATATAAAAATTCCCTTAATTCCACAAAACAAAAATATAAGTATTCCCGGTACGAACGAAGAAAAGAGAGCATGTCTTATTTTGACGTTTTCAATAATTATTTTCCCCGTACCTCCTTCGTCTCGTGCATAGTTTGACAGCGCGGCACCCAGTATTTGAGACCAACGGCCAATAGCGCACATAAAGAGAAGAACTTTACCTTTCTCGCAAGCATAGAGATATACAGGATTCAAATCATTTATTGTTTTGTAGTCAGAGATAAAAGATAACCCGGCAATAGATTTAGGATCAATGGAAACTAGGCATATATATTTCAGGCCAACAGTACAGATAAGGCACAATGCGCCATAACTTCCTATCTGACTGTCCCGCATTATGCCTAGCCGTCTTTCCCTGGTGCTTCCCCCAAAAATACCATCGCAGGTATCAGCAAACCCATCAAGGTGAAAACCGCCCGTTACAACAATGTAAATGATCAAAATTATTGCATCGGCAACCAGATGTGGAAAGAATCGAGTTGCAGGGATATATATAAATGTCAACATAAACCCTATTAGCAAGCCAATTATGGGAAACCAGAATACTACCTTCCCCACCGTTGGTTGTCTTTCACACCATCTTTTACCGGCAGGAATCGTTGTTAAAAACTTCAGTGCCCAGAAAAAATCTTTCATAGTTTATTGGATAACTTTTCCTTCCATATACCATGGGATATCAATTCCCATTTGGTTAAGGACAGTAGGTGTCACATCCATTATCTGCAGATCATCTCTCTTTTCAGAATGATATCCGTTATTACCACTCATCACAAATATTCCGTGTTGAGAGTGATTTGCATCATCAGCGCCGGTATCATTCTCGTTTGTCCATAAAGTATTGTGTCCTACGCTGCCAATAGATCTCCAGGCCAGGTCACCATAATATACAATCAAATCTGGTGGTATGTTTCTGCATTCTGTGTAAATGTCCTCCGGCTTAAAGACCCTGGTATTAATTTTCCGGCCTGTCTCATCTCTCTGATCTTCAAGGGCCGTTATTAACTCATTTCTGAAAAATTCATAATTCTGTTTTGGCACTATCCCTCTCGGTTCACGATCTTTTACATTAAAGAATAATCTTCCATAGTAACCTCCCTCACCCCACACCGTGGTTTTGTCCCAATCAATCAGGTGTTTGCTGATTTGCGTAACTTCATCAGGATAATGTATCAGCTTGAGATATCCATTATTTATCAGCCACTCGTTTATGCAGATACCACCTTCCATCATCATGGCTCCGTGGTCTGAGACTATCAAGATAAGGGCGTCCTCGTCTAATAACGCAATGGTTCGACCAATTTCATCATCTATATATTTGTAGTAGTCAAAAATAACATTCTCATATTTATTACCTGGTAAGTATGCAGGATGTCTGTCATCAAAGAATCTCCAGAAGGCGTGTTGTATTCTGTCTGTTCCCATTTCCACCATCATGAGAAAATCCCAATCTTTATTTTGTATAAAATGCCGGGTAAGTTTAAACCTCTTTCTTGTCATTTCATAGATTGTGTGTAGAACCTGCTCTTTCTCTACACCCCTGAAATCTTTTACGTCCAGTATATAGCCGTCTGAAACCCTTTCCACCTCATGCTTCAACTCGTCAGGCCAGGTATACTGATGGTTTTTGTCCGGTGTAAGGAAGCAGCTGATCATTAAACCATTGTGAATAGTTTTGAGAGGATATGTCAGTGGTACGCCGATGATGATTGGTCTTTTACCATGCCGTGCAAGTATATTCCAGATGGTTTCTTCCTTGACTGTGTTAGAATCTGCAAAATGCAGACCTTCGTAATCATAATTAGCCCTATTCCTGAAACCGTAGATTCCCAGTTTACCCGGGTTCGCGCTGGTAACCATTGATGCCCATGCCGGGCATGTGATAGCGGGTATCGTACTTTCCAGTTTGCCGGAGATACCGTTTGAGACAAGACGTTTTATATTAGGCAGATAATCAAGCCACTTATCAAAAACCAGTTCCGGTGGGGCTGCATCCAGGCCAAATATTATTACTTTACGTTTAGATAAATTCATTATTTAGAGATTCTAAAATGCAAGTTCCCAACCCGAATGAAATAGAAAGAGAGACAGTTCACCGCAGAACGTTTTTTTTTAGCTTTAAAGATATTTCTTTTCTTTGCGTACTTGGCGCCTTTGCGGTGAATAATTACCTATGATCAGAAGTAACATTTACCAGATCATACTCGATATTGCCCAAACCGATTTCATGGGCGTGGTTAAGCTGCACGGTATAATCAATTTCCGGCCAGATATGGTTAAAGTAATCTTTTCCGGTGTGTTCGTTTATTAAGTCTATCGTTGCTTTTTCAACGGCTACCGGGTCTCTTGAAACAACGATGCCGATATCTGAGATATCCGGTTCAAACGGTTCATCCATACAGTCACAATGTTTTGTAATGTGTGTGAGGAAATTAAAGAACGCTGCCTTCTCCCTTTTCTTTCCTAAAATTGCCAGGCAATATTCCGCGACTTTTTTCTGTAAATTTGCAGTGTCCTCATCCCATGCGATCTTAACAGCACTGAATTGACAGACGGCCAGACATTCGCCACAACCAATACATGTATCAGGATTAATTACCGCGGTATTATCGTCCATAGTAATTGCATCTGCGGGACACCAAGTCTGACACACCTTGCATGTTTTACAATTTTTGCTGATAATCTGAGGTATTACCCCGGAGTGTTGGGCCAGCTTACCTCCCCTTGATGACAATCCCATACCGACATTCTTAAATGTTGCTCCCATACCGGTAGCAAGATGCCCTGTAACGTGAGCAAGAGAAATAATGGTATTAGATGCCTTTGCCACACCGGAAATATATGCATTTTTACACAATTTCTGATTAATAGGAACAATACAATTGTGTTCTCCAAAAAGTCCATCTCCAATAACAACAGGAGCTCCTGTGTTTTCTATCGTAAATCCATGCTCATGAGCAAGCATTAAATGGTCTACCGTGTTAGACCGTTTTCCCACATATAACGTATTTGTCTCAACCAGAAAAGGTTTTCCGCCGCTTAATTTTACTTTATCCACAGCAGCTTTGATTATTGGAGGTTTAAGGTGGCCGATATTTCCCTTTTCCCCAAAACTGGTTTTTACTGCGACCATGTCACCTCGCTTTACGATGCTCTCAAGTTCTGCAGCATCGTAAAGAAGCTTCACCTTTTCAGCTAATGAAGCAAGTGATTCACCATTCCTGGTTTCAATAAAAAAGACCTTACTCTTCATGGATATTTCTAATTGTCATCTTTTTCCCTTTCAAAAAATTGGATTTTTAGAATTTAAATTCAGGGGATTTATATGATGTAATATGTTAAATTTTTATTCATTCTCTAAGAAGAATGCCTTTGCTATATCAATATCCCTTAATCTCAGCAACTGTTCTTAGTTAAGCTTGATCTATTGATTATTCTGTTTCCATAAAAACGGGAAGATAGCATTTCTGCAATGAAAAGTAATGTACAAATTAGCGAAGAAAGAGAGCGCCAATCCGACACCAATGATCCAAAACGATAGTATGTTAAGATTGTAAATGCGATCCATGAGAACAGTGAGATCTGTGAAATCTAATAGATCTACCTTTTTCTCATGTGTTTTTATTGCAAACTGTGGGCTAAACTTTAAAAAGAGAAGTCCACCGGCAATTAGGAAGTATCCGGGCAGTGCTATCTTGTATTTTTTCTGGCTCAAAGCACAAATAAGAAAAAGGCAATACATAAAAGCAAGAATGACTATGAGTATATGTATTATCATAATTTATCGGTATAATATTTTTAAATAACCGGTATAAATGAGTAACGCCAGTTTTCTAGGAACAAATTTGATAAATAGACAGACATCATTTTAAAAGATATTTATTAAGGGTTCAGGAAAAAATAACTTACTTCTCATATATATTTCCCCTTTGAAAAAGGGGTATTAGGGAGGATTTATTAAATTTAAATTCAATAACAGAATAAAAATTATAACACTGTACTATTTGTTTGTTAAGTGCCAATTCCAAAATAACTCATTGATAGGTAATTTACTTGTTTTACCAGTGAGACTATCAACGGTTTTACCTTCAAGTATTTAGTAGTAAAATATTCTTCCAAACTGCACTATTCCGCTTCTGCCGGTTAGTGTGTTATCAGTTACTCAAATTTTGCTAATCTTATACTTGCTTTTATATCCAATTTTCTACATAATATTTTCTTACGGTGAATGGTATTAAGAAAGATATAAAAGAGAAGGAACTATTGATATAATTTTTTACTAATATTAAAAAAAAGGAGATAAATTATGGAACCGGTAAACGTCTTTCTTGACGTAGAAACTGATGGTGAAGTCCTTGGGAGGATAGAGATTGAGTTACGTACGGATATTACCCCCAAAACAGCTGAGAATTTTCGTGCCTTGTGTACAGGCGAAAAGGGGTTTGGGTATAAGGAGAGTACATTTCACCGGGTCATTCCAGATTTTATGATCCAGGGTGGTGATTTTACGAACCATAACGGGACAGGTGGTAAGTCGATCTACGGATCAAAATTCGAAGATGAGAACTTTGAACTCAAACACACCGAGCCGGGACTTTTGTCAATGGCAAATGCGGGCCCCAATACAAACGGTTCTCAATTTTTTATTACTACTGTCGTTACTCCATGGCTTGACGATAAGCACGTTGTCTTTGGAAAGGTATCTGAGGGTATGGATATAGTCAAAAAGATAGAGGCACTGGGATCACGAATGGGTGAACCATCGAAACAGGTCACCATTAGTGATTGTGGTGAGCTATAAGTTTAAATAAGTGCCTAAAGTGTGAAGTGAACTAAAGTGACTAAAGTTAGAGGAAAAGCATCCTTTAGTAGGTTGCGTAACTTTCGAGAAATTCACATACGCCCATCTAACGCTGAGAAATGCCCGCCTAGGCGGGCGGCTACTACAATATAGAAAATATAATCACTCAATTTTGGTTAAAGTCTTAAGTTGGTTTAACTCACATACGAGGAATTTTTTTTTAATTTGAGTTTCCATAAACGTTTTTTCAGATTGCTTAAGGACGGAGCAGCCTTTTCGCGCCACATCAGGGCAGCGGGTGTGACAACAAGCGTCAAAACAGTTGAAAAGCTGAGGCCAAAAACAATTGCTGTTGAGAGCTGAACCCACCATTGTGTTGAGGGTGCGCCATAACTGGTCTTACGCGATATAAAATCAATATTCAACTGGAGGACCATAGGCATCAGCCCGATAACCGTCGTAATCGTAGTGAGCAGGACAGGCCGGAGACGCTGCGCTCCTGTGCGCAGGATAATTTCTCGAATATCCATACTATCGCCATATTGGCGACGCAGATGATCAAACGTATCGATCAGCACGATATTGTTGTTCACGATAATTCCGGCCAGGGCAATTACACCAACGCCGGTCATAACAATGCCGAATGGTTGACCGGTTACCATCAAACCAATCATCACACCAATTGTAGACATGATCACCGCCGTCAGGATCAAAAAGGCGCTGTAAAAGCTGTTAAACTGTGTGACCAGAATTATTGCCATCATAAACAGCGCCACAATAAAAGCTTTTGTCAGAAAAGACTGTGAATTGCGCTGGTCTTCATCCTGCCCTTTAAATGTGATTTCTACTTCCGGATCGAGTTTATCAAGTTTTTTACTCAGCCATCCTTTTATCTGTTCAACTTTTGCGTTAATGTTGATCTCAGGTGGCAAATCGGCCTTTACCGTGACTATCCGTCTTTGATCAGAACGATAGATCACTCCTACGGCAGGCTGCGCGGAACGATTAACAAAACTGCTGATCGGGACTGATCCGTTAGCACCTTCAATACGAACATTGTCCAGTTGGTCCAAAGTCCGCTGTTCCGTACCATGACGAATTACAATATCGATTTCGTCATCACTGTCATCCGGCCTGTATTCAGCTACTTTCAAACCGTTTGTTACCATGCGGATATAGTTACCAATGGTAGTTATATCCATTCCGAATTTTGAAGCCTGTGCCCTGTCAACTTCCAACTCCCATTCGATTCCGGGAAGAGGTCTTGTATCTTCGATGTCCCGAAAATCACCCAGTTCCTCCAAGATGTGCAGGATTTGCACTGTCGCTGGTCCCAGCTTCTCCGGGAAGCGAGAGGCGATTTGAATTTCTACGGCTTTACCGGCGGCAGGGCCTTCTTTCTGCTTACGGGTTTCGATAAAGATACCAGCAAGACTGCTCGTTCTTTCTCTAATTTCATTTAAAATTTCGCTTGCCGGTTTGCGTGTATCCCAATCAGTAAATGCAATTTGAATTTGTCCAATTGCGTCTTCCGGCAGATCTGTTCCCTTCTGTTTTGATGTTCCAATACGCGAGTACATGGTTTCAATGCCGTCTACTTCAAGGACAATATCTTCCACTTCTTTGACCAATTTATCCTGTTCGTAAATAGACAAATTGCCTCTGGCGTGGATCAGGACTGAGGCAAAATCCGGTTCAATACTTGGAAAGAATTCAACACCTTTTCCAAATTTCATGTAAGCAGACTGAACACCTATCAGCAACACAAGAGCCAGAAGAAGGATTCGTCCGGGGCGTTTTAGCGCAACTTCTAACACGGTAAGGTACAATCCGGTGAAACCGGTAATTGTTTTGAGGTCCCCATCTTCCGAAGTAGTCAACATCCGCATCATCTTTGGGTCACCGGCGGCACCGGGTTTTCCATATAAAGCGCCCAGTGTCGGAACAAAGATAAGTGCCATGAGCATGGATGAAGCCAGTACCGCGATCAGAGTGATCGGCATATATTTCATAAACTCACCAACAGTATCCGGCCAGAACAGAAGCGGCGCAAATGCTGCCAATGTTGTTGCGGTTGAAGATATGATCGGCCAGGCCATACGTCTTGCTGCTTCGCCGTAGGCCTTGTCTCGTGGGACTCCTTCTGACAATTTCCTGTCTGCGTACTCAGTGACGACAATAGCGCCATCAACCAACATCCCAATTGAAAGGGTAAGGCTGAAAAGTACAACGATGTTTACCGTAAGACCCATTACATAGATAACAAAAATACCGGTCAAAAATGCGCCGGGAATGGCAATTCCCACAAGCGTTGCAGTACGAACACCAAGCGCAAAGACGACTACTATCATCACCAGAATAATGGCGCTGATTACGTTGTTCTGCAAATCAAGCAACATTGTTTTAATTGTTTCTGACTCGTCCTGTGTAAAAGAGACTTCAACGTCTTGAGGCCAGAATTTACTCTCCTCAGCGACTATCTTTCGTACCGCTTTTACCGTGTCAATAATGTTCTCACCTGAACGTTTAACCACCTCGATAGCGATAGCCCGCTCACCGCGTAGACGTGCAATACTATCAGGGTCTTTGAAAGTCCGTCGGATTTCCGCGATATCACGTACCTTGATGACGGAATCTTCATTCACACGCAACGGCATGTTCATGACGTCGTGGACTGTTTCGAAAAGGCCCGGTACTTTGATTGCAAAACGTCCGGCCCCGGTATCCAGATTGCCCGCAGCAACAAGACGATTGGACACCTTAAATAAATTCATGATGTCATTGCCATTTAACGCATAGCTCTCAAGCAACTCCGGGTTTACGAGGATTTCAACAAGCTCCTCTCTGTCACCGGCAATATTTACATCCAGTACAGAGGAAATTGTCTCTATCCTATCCTGTAAATTTTGTGCTAATTTCAACAATGTACGTTCCGGCATATTGCCGGAGAGCGTAACAACTAATACCGGGAACAGGCTGAAATTAACCTCTGTAACGCTCGGCTCTTCTACATCATCCGGCAATTCCGGTCTGGCCTGATCCACTGCTTTCTGTACGTCGTCCAGAGCGATATCCTTGTTAAACCCTGCCTGAAATTCCAGCAGAACAAATCCTCCTCCCTGATAGGCAGTGGATTTCATCTCCTTTACACCTTCAATAGTTGCCAGTTCCTGCTCCATTGGACGCAGTAACAATCGCTCTGAATCGTCTGGAGATATCCCTTCCAGAGACATGGAGACATAAATTTGTGGAATATCAATATCCGGTGAAGATTCTTTTGCAATATTAATATAAGCATATGTTCCGGCAATAAGCAGCAAAATCAGTATCGAAAGGACCGTTCGGCAGTGATGAATAGCGGCGTGGATCATAGCAGGCCATCTCCGTCCGCCGCTACCGGTCGGACAGCCTGACCGTGGGATACAAAATCCTGTCCCACCGTAATTAACTTTACGTTTTCCGGAAGCCCGAGAATCCACATATAATCTGATGTGTCTGACAAAATTGTTACCGGAACAAATTGCACTTTATTCTGAGCATCCACAATCTTTACTCCTATCTGACCCACGTCATTCAGTGACAGAACAGAGGGTGAAATTTTGTGTGCTTTTTTTTCTTCTACCGAAATTCTGACTTTTGCCGTCAGGCCGTCCTTTATTGAATAACCGGGATTGGGAGTAGAAATTTCGACACGGAATGTTCTTGTTGCCTGGTATGCAACGGGAGCAATATAGCTCACTTTGCCCGTGACAGTATCACCATTATAAAATTCTGCTGAAGCGTTATGCCCCAGCCTGATACTGGAAATATTGCGTTCTGAAACAAAGACCACTAGTTCAATCGGATCCATATCTACAACCGTAAACATCGTATCACCAACTGAAACATAATCACCCACTTCAATCATCTGATCGTAAATCAAACCCTTAAAAGGTGCTTTTATTTTCGTATTTTCTTGATCAATTACTACTTTTGTCAGTACGGCACGTGCCGTTTCCAGATCAGCAAGGGATCGTGTTAATGTGACCTTTGAATTAAATCCCTTGTCTTCCAATGATTTGGCCGCATCATATTCAATTTGCCTTTGCGCAAATCGTTGTTTTGCTTCTATGACTTTGGCTTCACGATCACTCAATTCAATTCTCGCGATAACTTCATGTTCTTCAACTCGAACTCCTTTTTCTTTCAGAAGCACCTGAATCTGACCTTTAGTTTTGGCCTTAATTTGAACAGTGCGTGATGCATTTGTACGTCCTGTCACAACTATATCATTTGCATATGACTGTGCTGCTATATCCCTGACACGGACTTCTGCAACTTTTGTGGTTGGATCGGTACCCAACACGGATTCTTTAGCATTACTCCCGGATCCTGAGAAAAAAATACCGGATAAAATCCAAATCAGTGCTACTACAGATATACCAGCCGCTATATATTTTGAAGACTTCATATTCCTTAATCCTTAAACATTATTCATATTGTAACAGCCAGGATGAAACTAACGCTTATATCACAATAGACTTATTGAAAGTATTTACTAATAGTATTTAAGCTATTTTAGAGTAAATAACGCCACCTTGCAAGTGCGGCTTTATCATTGTCTTCACAAATTGTTATTTAATAGGTAAACGGAATGTTCTTCTTAATTCAATAACATAGCTGTCAGCAGATTAGCTGAACATAATAGCGCTCGGACAGTCACTTGAGCATAAACTCTTGCCCGGTTATGAAAAGGTAAGTATAATTTCCTTGTGAAAAATACACTTAAGCTTATTCGTAAAGACACAAAGTATAAGCAGATTGCAGAGAGCCTGATATCAGGAAAGGATTGTCATGTTCAGGGGTTGTGGGGTTCTTCGGCTGCTTTTCTCATTGCCGGTCTGGCAAGTGATAAGGACCTTTCCAGAAATGGGGAAATACTCTTCGTAACATCGAGCATAGAGGAGGCGGAAGAAGTCTTTGAGGATGTAAATGTTTTTCTTCATGAAAACCCTATCTTTTTCCCTGTCTCAGAGGACGCAATCTCCGCCGAATCATTACCTGACACCAACACTTATGTTCAGCAAATTAATGTTTTGTATAAGCTGTTATCAGGTAATGAAGACTCTGCCTGCAGGATTATCATTGCCCCGATCCAGTCGCTCTTGCAACATGTCCCTCCGCCGGAAGCAATAGAGAAAAACATACTCACAATCAAGATCGGGCAGGAATGCGAACAAGAATTTATTGTAGAGTGGTTAATAAAAGGTGGTTTTGAGCGTACAGGTATAGTTGAACTGCCCGGAGAATTCAGCTTGAGGGGTGGGATTATCGACATTTTCCCATTTTCTTCCCTGAAAGAAGACGAACAAGGTAATGATATTCCGGAAGGTAACAGAGCAGGTAGAATGCCTTATCGCATTGAGTTCTTTGGGGACGAAATTGACTCTATCCGTATGTTTAACACGGAGACACAATTGTCAGCAAAGAAGGTTAATGAATGTAAAATACTTGGTGTACAGACCGAACAGATAAATGCGCCTGCTCATCCAAAAGAGAAACTATCTCTACCAGATACATCTGACATGCGGAAAGGCAAGTTCAGCTCTCTTATTGATTATATACCAAAAGAGTCGTGGATAATTTTTAAGGAGTATGGAAACATTGAAAGCAAGGCAGAGCATATAAACGATAACTTACAATCTCACGACAAGATTTTTTCTTTCAATCATATCTTAGAATTATGCAAAGATTTCAGGAAGATATATCTTTCCCGGTTAACACTTAAACGTGAGAATACATTTTCATTTAATATAAAAGCCCTGGATTATTTTGACCACGATGTAGATAATTCAATTAAAAAGATCGGGGAGATAAGAACCTCTCACAAAAATACCATAATATTCTGTAGTAATCAGGCTGAGGAGCAGAGGCTGAGCGAACTCCTGTCACCAGACATTATTTTCCCGCTAGCTCCCCTTAAGACAAAACCGAAAAGAACCAGGAAGGTTGCAAGCAAACGTTCTCTTTCCAATCATATAGAGTATCAAATCGGGCATCTCAACCATGGTTTTTTGTTTGAAGATATCTCAACCGCGTTTCTTACACATCATGAGATATTCCATCGCTACCGACTGAGAAGAGAACCAAAGAGTCTGATTCCGTCAAAGGCAATCGATTCATTTCTTGATTTGGCAGTGGGAGACTTGGTAGTACACGCGAGTCACGGCATAGCAAGGTTCCTGGGAATGCAAATACTCAATAGTGATAATGAGTCAGGTAGTTGTGGTGAATTTCTTACACTTGAGTTCGATGAAGAAGCAAAGGTCTATGTGCCTGCCACAAAGATTGAATTAGTACAGAAATACATATCCGGCTCTGAGCGCAAGCCAAAGCTTAGTAAATTGGGCAACAGAACATGGGAAAGGAAAAAACAAATTGCAACAGCAGCCGTTCAAGACATGGCAACCGAACTCATTTCCATGCAGGCAATCAGAGAAGCAAAACAGGGCATTGCCTACCCGAGAGATTCTGAATGGCAGAGAAAATTTGAGTCTGAATTTATATACCAGGAGACTGAAGATCAGATACAGGCTATAAGTGATATTAAGGATGACATGGAATCATCAAAGCCGATGGACAGACTAATTTGTGGAGATGTAGGATATGGAAAAACAGAGATTGCAATAAGAGCAGCATTTAAAACCGTAATGTATGGAAAGCAGGTCGCCGTCCTGGTACCGACAACCTTACTGGCACAGCAGCATTACAGAACATTTATTGATAGAATGGCAGACTATCCCGTTAATATTGATGTGTTAAGCAGATTCAAAACACGAAAAGAGCAAAAGGAGATACTGGAGGATTTAAAAGAGGGAAAGGTAGATATTGTAATTGGAACGCACAGATTGGTCCAGAAAGATGTTACCTTCAAGGATATCGGATTAATAGTAATAGATGAAGAACAAAGATTTGGTGTAGCGCACAAGGAAAAACTAAAGAAGCTGAGAGAATCGGTAGACGTCCTCACGTTAACTGCAACTCCAATCCCACGCACGTTGCATTTGTCACTCTTGGGCATAAGAGATATTTCATCTTTGAATACAGCGCCCCAGGACAGACAATCAATACAGACAAATTTATTGCGTTTTGATCCAGAGGTAATAAGGAATGCAATACTCCATGAATTAAATCGTGACGGACAGGTATATTTTGTACACAATCGCGTAAGAAATATAAATCATATTGCAGAAACCGTCAGGAAGATAGTCCCGGAAGCGAGCATTACTGTCGCTCATGGGCAAATGCCGGAAGGAGACCTGGAGAAGAAAACAGCAGATTTCATTAATGGGAGGACAGATATCCTTGTATCTACAACAATAATAGAGTCAGGCCTCGATATTCCGAATGTAAATACGATATTTATTAATGAGGCAGACCATTTTGGTTTAGCTGATTTGCATCAATTGCGCGGCAGGGTAGGACGCTATAAGCACCGCGCTTATGCATATCTCTTACTACCGAAAAACAGACCGGTTACACCGGAAGCTGAAAAAAGATTAAAGGCAATTATTGACTTTTCTGAACTTGGAGCAGGCTTTAAGATTGCGATGCGAGATCTTGAGATTCGAGGCACAGGAAATATTTTAGGTATAGAACAGCATGGACATATTGCCGCAGTCGGCTATGAAATGTTCTGCAGGCTGCTTGAAATTGTGATTCGTAAGGCGAAAAATGAGCCAGTTCAGGATTACAATGATATCCATATAAACTTAAACCTTGAATCATATCTACCGGACAACTATATCCCTGACATGAAGCTGAAGATAGAAATATACAGGAAGATTAATCGCTTATCCTCTCAACACGAGATAGAGGAGATGGGAAAAGAGCTTGCTGATAGATTTGGCCCAATACCTGAGCATGTTAAAAACCTATTAATGGAATGCGAAGTAAGGATAGCTGCACAAGCTTCTCATATCCTTTCGCTTATAAGAATAGACGGTACTATTTTACTTCAGATAGAAAACTTGCAAAAAGCAGAAACACTCTTTAAAAATGCGAAAAAGATGGTAAAAGTGGTGGCTAGTAACGAACTGCATCTTACACTACCTCGAAAGAGAATGTCGTCTTATGATACAGCAAATTTCGTAAAAAATTTGTTAATTGCTGAATAATTAACGCGGAACAATTACCTGAAAATGATAGATGACAGATCATCTACTGGATTGTATACTGGAGCATATTATAAACTTTCAATTAACCGTGCAGGAGGAAGTAACGCTTGAAGATTCTAAAATTAAGCTTAGCTTTTTTTGTTATACAACTATGTTATTTACATCAAATAAGTGCTGAAAATTTAAATGCAGTACGTGTTATCGTTAACGGTGAAATAATTACAGAATTTGATATCCAAACGCGAGCTTATGAAGCATTCAGAATTGCTGCACAAAAATATTCTGAGTCAGAACTGGAGTCAAAAAAACAAGAAATTATTCAGAATGCCATTGATGAATTAATTGATAGAAAAATTCTTGTACAGGAAGCAAAGAAGCTTTTAGTTGAGAAACCGGAAATGGCTGAAGCGATTGAAAAGAACGTTGATTCATTTGTGAAAGGTGCTGTTGATGAAGTAGGTTCTCTCTATAAATTTTATGAACTGGCAAACAAACAGGGAGTCAACCCTCTTCAAAAACGAGCAGAACTAAAGGATGATTTATTGATCGAAGAAATTATGCGTGAGAATGTTTATAGGAAAATAATAGTTACACCAAAAGGAATTAAACGCTATTACCAGGATCACATTGATGAATTTTCAATGGAAAGTAGTATGAGTTTCAGGCATATATTGATAAAGTTTTCAAGCTATAATTCAGATGAAGAGGCAAAAGTTGCGGCAGAAGATCTATTAAGCAAATCGAAGAGTGGCGAGGGATTCGATACATTGGCAAAAGAAAGTTCACGCGGACCGCATGCAGACAAAGGAGGGTTGTGGGGGTTTGATGAAGTAAAGGGTTTCAGAAAAGACTTGGTTGCCTCTATTTCCCATTTAAAGGAAGGTGAAATAAGTCCAGTAATAGAATCTTCGTTAGGCTACCATATCTTTAAGATAGAAGAGGTTATTCAGGCCCAAACACTGTCCTTTATGAAAGTACAGGATGAAATCCGCAATACACTTTTTAGAGAAGAATTTGTTAAAACAAAAAAGGAGTATTTAAAAAAATTGAGAAGAAGTGTGGTAATCAAAAAATATTAGTGAGTTATAACGATTTTCGCAAAACGGCGTTTTCCTACTTTTAACACCATATCATCTTGCAAGCTTATTTCTTGTGCCGGGTCTGTATACTTTTTATTATCAATACTTACTCCTCCTTGAGAAATCAATCTTCTTGCCTCCCCATTAGTAGACGCAAAACCATGATCCACCAATAATTTCACTATCCAAATTTTATAATTCTGGCTTTCATTGGAAGGGAACTTTATTTGCGGAATATCATCCGGAATTTTATGTTCTTTAAAAACCTTGTCAAATTGATCTGCAGCCTTCTCTGCTGCCTCATCATCGTAATACCGGCTTACAATAGCTTTTCCCAAAACGGTCTTTGCCTGACGTGGATGTCCATTTAATGTACTTTCTATATCTTCAATAGCCATGTCTGTTGCCAGTTCAAAATACTTACGCATAAGGTCATCACTGATCCTCATTGTTTTACCAAAGACTTCTTTTGGCTCTTCATATATACCAATATAATTACCCAGGCTTTTACTCATCTTTTTATTCCCATCAATTCCTTCCAGTAAGGGAGTGGTGAGTGCTATCTGTGGTTCCATTTTTGCGTCTCTTTGAAGGTCACGGCCGACAAGCAGGCTGAATATCTGATCCGTACCACCGATTTCTATGTCGCTTTTCACCATTATTGAATCGTACCCCTGCATTAATGGATAAATAAATTCGTGAAGGCTGATGGGAACTCCTGAAGAATATCTCTTTGAAAAATCGTCTCTCTCCATCATTCTGGCCACCGTCATCTTAGAAGCAAGTGTAATTACATCAGTAAATTTCATTTCTTTAAACCACTCACTATTGTAACGGATTTCAGTTTTTTCAATATCCAGTATCTTTCCTATCTGATCCAGATAGGTTTTCGCGTTATTGTCTATGTCTTCTTGCGTGAGTTGAGGTCTGGTCTTATTCACACCGGACGGATCACCAACCATTGCCGTATAATCACCAATGATCAGAACTGCCGTATGGCCAAGTTCCTGAAAATTACGCAACTTATGAATGGGAATTGCATTTCCAATATGTATATCTGGCGCGGTAGGATCAAGTCCTAATTTAACCCGTAATGGTGTTTGTGTCTTTATCGATTTTTTAAGTTTTTGAACAAGCTCTTCTTGTCGGACAATTTCTAAAACTCCGCGTTTAATAATATTAAGTTGTTCATCAATGCTCTTAAACATGACTTTTCAAAAAATGTTTGTACGAAATTAAAAAAGCTAATGTAACCGTATTATGACAAATATGGACGGTTATTGGCGCAACTAACGAACCGGTTTTTTCAAATAAATACGCTAACATAAGTCCTAAAACAAAAATTTGTAAAAAAACATAGGCGTTCCAGTGTATCAACGCAAAAACAAATCCGCTGATAAGAATAGTTTGCAACTTGTCGCAAGTGATTCTTACGGCAGACTGCAGGAATCCTCTAAAAATAAGTTCCTCTACAATCGGTGCCGCTAACATCCCGAAAAAAACCATAAAAGCGAGGACCCCTAAAGAATCCTCACTCAGAAGCTTGCTAATAATGTCTTGCTGTTCGGGTTCGATACCAAACGCTCTCAACACGGAATCTACTATAAAACCGGATGCAATTATGACAGGAAGAATTATCAGGTAGTATTTTAGGCCAGTTTTAACATCACTTTTCCAGTTACGGATAGTTAAGCCTAATGATTCTACTGGCAAACCATATCCTGTCCGGACGATATTGAAAATATAAAGGCATGTTACAAGATTTACAATCAGTGACAAGCTAAGGAGAATCGTATTCTGCCCAAATGCTTCTACTAAATCTAATCCAAAAACCAACTTAACTACTTTTATAAAAACGGGTATTCCTGCCAACATCAAAAGCAGATAAAGCAGGAAAACCTTAAATATATCCTTTAAGTTCCAATGTTTATTATCAATCCTTTTTAGGTCATTCACTTTATATCATTGTAGAAATATATTTTTTTTAATGACATGGAAGATAGCATATTCCACTCACTTACTTTTTCTTGCTCTTAGTCACTGTTTTCTTTTTTGCCACCTTCTTATCCTCTGCCGTATTCTCCGTCTCTTTTTCTGCTGTTTTTTTTACCTCTACTTTTTTCTTTTTCTTTCCAGCTTCTTTTGTCTTTTTCTTAATACTTTTTATGTACTCATCATATTCATCTTCATCCATAAGGGAATCAATGATTTCGGTCTCTTCCAGTCTGACTTTAATGAACCAACCCTCTCCATAAGGATCTTTCTGTAAAACTTTCAAACTGGTAGACAAGTCTGAGTTTACCTTTACAATTTCACCACTTAATGGAGCTATTAAGTCATGAAGAATATTTATGGATTCGATCTCACCATAAGAAATACCATAAATAAGTTCTTCTCCAACTTTCGGCAAACAGAGATCTATGAGATCTCCTAGTTCTCCTATAAGGTAATCAGTTATTCCAATTGCCGCTACTTTTCTTTTTAACTCAACCCAGTTATGCTCCGGAGTAAATTTGATTTTTGCTTTTTTCATTTTAATTTAATATAAAATTGTTTAATCTCGTATAAATTGGACCTGTTGGGGTTAATTCGCTTTCTATTAAGGATAGAGAAGTTACCTTTTCAAGGCCAAAGCAACACTCTTTTCCAGAATTTAATGCATTTTTCAGATTGGATATGTTTTTCTGTGATTTGACTCTACCAAGTGTAATATGTCCAACATATTTTTTAGATTCCTTATTTATACCTAGCCGCTCAACTCCTTTGTCAAGCTTTTCATAGATCCGGAGAAGGTCATTTCCTTTCTCTTGCACACAGACAAAAACCACACGTGGTTTCTTAAGGCTTGGAAATGCCCCAATATTCCCAATGCTGATACTGAATGGTCCAGTGCTGGAGACCGCATCGCTAATGATTTTATTTAAATTGATAAGGGCGTCCTTCTCTATATATCCAATAAATTTTAAAGTTAAGTGGATATTCTCAGGAGAAACCCACTTAACATCAGCGCCTGTCCTCTTTAACATACTCAAGTATTCAGATAGTTTGTTCTTTATTTCACTATCAATTTCTACTGCAATGAATACTCTAATAGTCATTTAAATTTTACTGTCATTTTCTGGAAAATCCAGTATTAGTCCAATAAGAAAGTATTTATTGCATATTCCAGTCTCTTCAGGGTTTTATCTTTACCTAAAAGTTCTAAAGTTTCAAAGATTCCCGCACTTGCACTTTTCCCTATTAGAGCAACTCTTATCGGCTGGGCCAATTTACCAAAACCAATATTGTGTTCCGTTGTTATTGATCGTAGACAACTTTCTAATTCTGCAATTGACGAGAAATCTTTGACTTCCTTCAGTTTTTTATAAGCATCTTTTACCAAAGAGGAATTATTCTTTTTCAGATGTTTTTTAACTGCCTTCTCTTCATACTCAATCTCATTAGAGAAAAAGGGGGTAGTTAGTGTTACAAACTCCGGCAACGTTCTAAACCTCTCCTTATATAATTCTACCAGCTTGTGTAACCATTCATCTGAAACTACTTCACTATCTAAATTTGCATCTTTTATATATGGCTGTAATTCACTGACAAGGTCTCCAACCGGCAGATTCTGAATATATTTGCTGTTCATCCAGTCAAGCTTAGTAAAATCAAACTGTGAACTGGTTTTATTAACTCGTTTCAGAGTAAACTTCTCAATCATTTCCTGCCTGGTTAATAGCTCCTGATCGTGCCCTGGCGACCATCCAAGAAGCGCTATAAAGTTGACTATAGCATCCGGCAAGTAACCTTTTGTACGATAATCTGTTACAGATGTTGCCCCATGACGCTTACTCATGCGGGAACCATCCTCTCCAAGAATCATTGGAATATGTGCAAACTTTGGCAAATCAAAACCCAATGCTTTGTAAAGGGCAATTTGCCTTGGCGTATTCGATAGATGATCATCTCCCCGGATAATGTGTGTTATTCCCATTACTCCGTCATCGACAACACATGCAAAATTGTATGCAGGAAAACCGTCTGCTTTCTGTATAACGAAGTCTTCAAGAAGAGAAGTATCTGATTTTATGCTTCCATGAATTATATCATCAAAACCAGTAAGCTCATCTGTAATTTTAAAGCGTACAGCTCTCCCTTTTTCAGGATCATCTACATAAAACGCTTTGCCATCCTTCAATAATTTTTCTACGTATTCGTTGTATATTTCAAGCCTATCGCTCTGATGATATGGGCCTTCATCCCAATCTAAACCTAGCCATGTCATACTATCCAGGATTGCCTGAGTCGCCTCTTCAGTAGAACGTTGCCTGTCAGTATCTTCGATCCTCAACACCATTTTTCCATTATTATGTCTGGCGAAAAGCCAGTTATAGAGAGCGGTTCTCGCTCCTCCAATATGCAGGAATCCTGTGGGGCTGGGAGGAAATCTCACCTTTACATTTGAATCCATTTTATATAGTACCTTTAAAACAAAAGTCCCAATGTCTCTTTAAAACCGTACATTATATTCATATTCTGAACGGCCTGTCCGGCTGCTCCTTTTATCAAGTTGTCTATGCTCGATAAGATTATAACACGTTCGCCAACTTGCCTGATTGCTATTTCACAAAAATTTGTATTAGCAACGTCTTTCGTTTTCGGGAGTTCGTTATTTTTTTTGACTCTGACAAAGGGTTCTTTTGAATAAAAATCATTATATAGAGTTATAATCTCTTTGCTAGAGCTTTTCTTTTTGGTTTTCACATATGTTGTACACAGAATGCCCCTGTTCATTGGGATTAAATGTGGAGTGAAATAAACCTTAGACTCTGATTTTCCAATTAGAGACAGTATATTTTCAATTTCAGGCATGTGCCGGTGCTCTCCAACACTATAAGCCTCAATATTCTCGTTACATTCACAATAATGAGTTCCCTCTGTAGGTTCACGTCCTCTTCCGGAAATTCCGGATTTGGCATCAACGATTATGTCATCGGTGTAAACGTAACCATTTGATATTAATGGCGCTAAGCCAATAATCGCAGAGGTTGGATAACATCCTGGGTTAGCAACTAGCTTTGCCGTTCTAATCTTTTCCCTGAAAATCTCCGGAAGGCCGTAGATAGCATTTTTCAGATTCGAGGGATCAGTATGTTTAGCCTTGTACCATTTTTCGTAAATAGATTTTTTCTGAAATCGGTAATCAGCACTCAGATCTACTACTCTTGTCCCCGCATTAAGGAGTGTGGGAACATACTGCATAGCTATTACCGGAGGAAGTGTAACAAAAACCATGTCTAACCCCTCTGGCAAATCGTCTTGGGCCATCTGCGAACAAGGCATATCAAGTGTATTGGTTAAAACAGGGAAAATGTCAGAAATTTTGAAATCACCTTCTCTTCTGGTACCAAGATACGATATATCTACATCAGGATGACGCAATAAAATCTTAATTAACTCCAAACTTGTGTATGCTGTTGCCCCTACAATTCCAACTTTGATCAATAATTTTCCCCGTTTTTTAAAGTTTAAACTTCATAACTTGTGAAGATACCGTCACTTTTGGATAATAACAACCCTTTGTAAATACGTCAAATCCAAAATGTACTGTTATTTTTTTCAGAGCAAAGCAGTAGCATTTTTCAAAATTGTATTATCCTTTATCAACACTTTTATTGTTGTTATCTATAGGAAAATAAAGGGCTTACTGATTAAAATAGTTTGACAATACATTTTGTTTATGATTAAATCATCCATGATACGTTGGAGGGATTATGCCATAGATTATAATATTTTCTGTGATGTTACAGGAAGTTAGTGCTTCACTCGGGTTAACTAGTTTGCTTTCATCATAAATACGATAAAATTAGTCACCGGTTAAACTCCAAAATCTGTAATATAGTCTTAATAATGAGCTTTCCTGAACATTGAGCCAAACACTAATAAATTAGGAGACCGTAGTTTGTACGAAAAATATTGGGGACTCGATACCCTTCCTTTTGAAAATGTTCCTGATCCTCGCTTCTTATATCGTTCATCACAGCATGAAGAAGCATTGATGAGGCTCATATACGCGACAAAGTCTCAGAAAGGAGCGGCAATGTTAACTGGTGAGATCGGTTGCGGAAAGACTACCCTGAGTCGGGTTTTTATTCAGGAACTTTCGAGTGATGAATATGAAATAGGACTTATTGCTAATCCATGCCTCTCCCCTATTGACCTACTTAAAGAAATACTTTATCAATTAGGTGTTGAAAAATCAGTTGAAGACAAAACAGAAATGCTTCACATGCTTAATGAGAAGATGCTGGACAATCTAAATAAAGGCAAAAAGACCATAGTGGTAATTGACGAAGCTCAGGCCATAGAGAGTGAAACAACGCTCGAGGAGCTGAGGCTACTGTTAAATTTCCAACTAAATGAAAAATTCCTAGTGACATTAATACTTATAGGGCAACCCGAACTTAGGGAAAGGGTAACAAGCATAAAGCAACTAAATTCAAGGATTTCTATAAGATATCATCTAAAACATCTTGATCTTAACGATACAATAAAATATATAATTTTTCGATTGAAGGTGGCCGGTTTAAAAAAGAATATAATTACTAAAGAGGCTATTGAGAAAATTCATTCATACACAAAGGGTGTACCGAGAGAGATTAATAATATCTGTGATCTGGCCCTTCTTGATGGCTTCAGTACTGAAGCGGAGCTAATCAATACCAAAATAATTCAGAAATTAATAGATGATACAGGAAAATAATAGACTGTAACTTATGGCAAGACTATCAGATTTAATCAAACAGGGTAAAATTCCAGAGAAAAAGCAGGATGAAGAAGTAAAAATCAGAAATCTGGAACGCCTCAAAGAGGATAAAGATGCGGTAAAAACAAAGCAAGAAGGAGGGTCTAGTTCAGAAGAGATAAGCGAGATGAACCTGCCTACCGAGGCCAGGGAAGACAAACTGCCTGATAAAATAACACTGGAAAATATTTCTTTACCAAGCGAGGATGAACTAACCGCTCCTTCTAAAGAGGGATTGGAAGAACAAAAACGAATAGAAGGTTTGTATGCAACTATTTACGACTTTATAGAAGGAGTCATTAGCAGTTTAAAAAGAAAAAAAAGATTTACCATAGAGAAAGGATTGGAAATTGTTAAGGACATAGTACATACAGAGAATGCAACCAATATCCTTTATGGAAAGGCGGTACAGGGCAAGGGTATACCAGATAATCTTTCAGCACATTCTGCTAACGTTTGCATTTATTCTTTAATCTTGGGAAAAGGGGTTGATTATTCACAGGAAAAGCTTATTGAATTAGGGATAACGGCCCTCCTGCATGATATTGGTATGGTTTTTATACCAAATGAAATCGTAAGTAAAAAAGGGAAACTGACGACTTCTGAATTGCAACAACTTAGAAAGCACCCATATTATACCTTTAAAATACTCCAAACCCTTGGGGAAAAATATTTGTGGATTGCCAAAACGGCTTCTCAGGAACAGGAAAGAGAGAACGGCCAAGGATATCCAAATGGGCTTAAAGGAGATGAAATACATGATTACGCCAAAATTATAGGTATTGCTGATGTATATGAAGCCTTAACCCATAATAGACCTCAAAGAAGGGGTTATATGCCTCATGATGCGGTAAAGTTGATATTAGGCACCCAAAAAGACCTTTTTTCCAATGAGGTTAAAAGATTATTACTTACAAAACTATCATGCTTTCCGTTGGGTAGTTATATTACATTGAATTCGAAGGCAATATGTAAGGTGATAGAAATTTATGAAGATGCGCCTTTACGCCCAACAGTAGAGATTCTTTTTGATTCGCAGAATCGTAGACTACAGAAAAAAAAGATAATAAGATTGACGGATGCGCCGCTTTTATACGTTACCGGTACTGTCTATGAGTCTGATTTGCCTCAATAAATATGATAGATAGGCTCTACACCTACAATGCAAGCATGGGTTAAAGTAAAGGGAGACTAACATGTCGCAGATGCCGTGCTTTTACCTTCAGATATAACAAGTTCCTTGTTTTTTATCATTTAACCATGGAAAATATTTCATTACCAAGCGAGGAAGAACTAACTGTTCTTTCTAAGGAAGGATTGGAAGAACAAAAACGAATAGAAGATTTGTATGCAAGTCTTTACGATTTTGTAGAGGGGATCATTAAGAGTATAAAAAGAAAAAAAAGATTTTCCATAGAGAGAGGATTGGAAGTTATAAAGGAAATAGTACATACAGAGAATGCAACCAATATTCTTTACGGAAAGGCGGTACAGGGCAAGGGTATACCGGACAATCTTGCAGCACACTCTGCTAATGTATGTATTTATTCTTTAATCTTGGGAAAAGGGGTTGATTATTCACAGGTGAAGCTGATTGAATTAGGGATAACGGCCCTCCTGCATGATATCGGTATGGTTTTTGTACCAAATGGAATTGTAAATAAAAAAGGGAAACTGTCGGCTTCTGAATTGCAACAACTTAGAGAGCACCCGTCTTATACTTATAAAATACTCCAAACCCTTGGGGAAAAATATTTGTGGATTGCCAAAGTGGCTTCTCAGGAACAGGAGAGAGAGAACGGTCAGGGATATCCAAACGGACTTAAAGGAGATGAAATACATGGTTACGCCAAAATTATAGGTATTGTTGATGTATATGAAGCTTTAACTCATAATAGGCCTCAAAGAAGGGGTTATATGCCTCATGATGCGGTAAAGTTAATATTAGGTACTCAAAAAAAACTTTTTTCCAATAATATTAAACGATTATTACTTACAAAACTATCATGCTTTCCATTGGGTAGTTATCTTAAATTAAATTCGAAGGCAATATGTAAGGTGATAGAAATTTATGAAGATGCACCTTTACGCCCAACAGTAGAAATTCTTTTTAATTCACAAAATCGTAGACCGAAGAAGAAAAAGATAATAAGATTGACGGAAACGCCACTCTTATACGTTACCGGTACTGTGTACGAGTCTGATTTGCCTCAATAAATGTACCGGCTATGGATTGACTCTAAACCTGCAATGCAAGCTCCATATGTTTTAATGGACTGAAATGAAGATAGGCTAACATACTGAAGAGGCCGCACTTTTGCCGTCAGGTATAATACTTCCGTATTTTGTTGTTTTACTATCGGGGAATACGGCTTCCAATAACGTTAAATAGAGAAATGTTCCAGATTTTTTTGTTGACATTGCCGAAAAGTTACTTTATCCTCTAGCATATTCGTAAGGCATTACCCACTAAAAGTTTATAGTAATTTTCATTTTGGTAGAGTACCATAAACTTTTCACAATCTGGTTTTACCGTATAAACCACCTTCCACATAATAAAATTCTAACGAATCACACACTGCTAAAGTGCCTTTCGCTTCATAAAGGTACACGACTTGCCATCATCAGATTAATCCCAAATTGTTTGTTCTGAAGAAGTAGTCATGCCATGGCAAGTTCTGCTAAACATAACGTCTGATAATGGTGGCAATAATACATAAAGATTTTTTTTAAAGCTGCCATCAGATTGTTTTGTTATTAGTATTTAGTTGTTTCAGTTTCAGAAATATTTTTTGACTATTTAGAGCTCTTTATTTTGGAAGTGTTTATTATGATATTTTCAATATCCTTCCAGAAGATTGATACATTTCGAAATAGTTACAAACAGAATTGGGGTTATATATTATGTCAAAACTTACAAACTTACTAATACCACTTTTTTTGATATCGGCTGGAGCAATATCCTGTACAAACCAGGGTTTTGTGAAGAAAAAGGATATAACAGATCAACAATTTATTAACACTATAAACCAAGATGGTAACTACGAAGAAGGCCTACTACAGCCTGATGAAGAAAACGTGGCAAGCCAGGCACTGTCTTCAAACATTTCCATAAAAGAGGGATCTTCACCATCTACTAATACAATAATTAAACAAACGGAAAATAATGCAATCGAAAAAGAACGTATTGATAGCCTGCCTGGCGTGGAGCAAGAGCAAATAAAATTGAATCAAGTTGGCTTGGCCCATTTTGCTCTTGGAATTGCTTATACGGAAAGAAACTTGATCGACCAGGCAATCTATGAATTTCAGTGTTCAATAGAAGAGAATCCAAATCATCTGGAATCACATATACAATTGGGCACCGCCTATGGAATAAAAGGCATGACAGATGATGCCAAATGTGAATTTAAGAAGGCAATGGGTATTGATCTTAATGAAGCTGTTGCAAAGATGGTTTTTAATGCGTTACCAGTAGCTGAAAACACGAAAGAACAAAAAGACCTATTTGAGGCTTACATAAATCTGGGAAATGCATATAAAAAAGAAGCAAAATTTAAAAAAGCACAGTTGGCATTCGAAAAGGGTTTAGCGCTTAAACCAGGAAATACAATTGCAAAGAAATCTCTAAGCGAAATATATTTTAGTTTAGGCACATTCCACCTGGAAAATCAGGAATATGATAATGCTATCATTGAGTTTAACAAGGTATCGGGCATAAACCCTAATTTCCCACAACTTAAAGATGTCCTCGAAAAAGCACATTATAATCTTGGCATAGTTTATGCCGAAAATAGAAAACTCGATAAAGCAATAATAGAGTTTAACAAGACTATGAAAATTAATCAAAACTATGCGATGCTGGATAAAAGTACTCTTAATATTATCAGTGAAGACAAAAAGGTTATTCCAGATAAAGGTATCCATAGTAGCGAGTCTTATTCCGGTAAGAATGTTTCTGGCAGCACTAACAACGATGTAAGAAGAAAAAACCTGCATAAGGGAGAACAGGTGAAAGAGTCTCTCAAGAAAAAAATTCCTCATAAAATTGATGTTGCTGAGGAAATGATACTGGCGAAAAAAAGTAATACAAAAAATAGAGAAGATAGTCAAAAACATGTAGATAGCCAATACCCATTCCTTCTTTCACAAGGAACAAATAGCTTAAAACCTGAAAAAGTACTAATGAAGAAAGTGCCGCATAAAGAAGGTCGAGATGAAAAACAAATTCAAGGGCATGTCGCATACAAACAAACCGAAGTCAAGCAAGAAACGGGTGCAAGCCTGTCAAACGATCAAGCAAATGTAGGTGTTGTCATTCAGGTAAACTCTTCTGAAGAAAAAGCCGTTGCTAAAAATAAAACCAACTCAGACTACAGGGTTTATACGTACAATATAACCAAAAACTACAAGACAAAAATAGAAGTTAATGATGCGATAAAGAGATATGAAGACGATACAATTAAAAACCCATATGACAATAATGCCATTCTAAATCTGGCCCATGCTTATTACCGTAAAGCCATGTATCTTGACGATGCAATAGCAAGAAGAGAAAATGCACCGGAAGACAATCAGAACTTTTCAGTCAAACGATTTTATCTTTTGGATGATACGGATAATGAAAAAATTAGTGATGCCAGTTCACCTGAACAAGCGAAGCCGTTCGAGAAATATAATACAGAATTTCCTTACAGATTAGGCAATATGTATGAAGAGATGTTTCATGACGCTATAATTGGGTATAAGAATACACTTCGGATTAACCCATGCTCTTCAAACGCTTTATACGGCCTTGCATTCTCTTTTTCTGTGAAAGGTTCATCCCCTGGTGTCGCATTAAAAAATAAAAACAATCCCAAAGGAATATTATTTGGTTATTGAAAATAATTTTTCGTGATCTTGCTCACAGATACAAGTGATTGTAAATAAATTTATTTTTCTGCTAAAACAAACCAAAAATCCTTCTCTATAATAAACGTAGTTTTAGAGCAGAACTTTTGGTTTGTTTGATATACACAGAAATTATGATTTTAAGATACCTGACATTCAATTATCTATCCTGCCCTACTTTGTAAACAATATTTAGTAAAAACCGGAGTACAAAATAAATGGCCCAGTATGATTTAAACCTTAGGGATTACACCAGGATAATGCAAAAGCGAAAACTTATTATCGCTTTTGCTACTATTACTATTGGCCTTTTCAGTTTAATTTTCTCTCTCTCAAAACAACCTATTCCATTGTATAGAGCAGCATCAAGCATAAGAGTAGAAAAAAGTACAACGGTTACCGGCTTATACATTGAAACCATATCATGGTCCGATGCCGATTCGTTAGAGACGCAATCTGCTATAGCGACTAGCCTTCCAGTCGTGGAGTTAGCTGCCAAAAATATGGGCCTTATTGATAAGGAGATTCCAAGTAAGGCTGTTAGAGATGATCCTGATATGATGAATATCGTCATTGATCTGAAAAATAAGTTGAATACCGTAGTGGAGGGAGAAACTGACATAATAAACATATCAGCGACCTCAAGAGAACCAAGATTTTCAATGGAATTAGCCAACGGAGTTGCTGAGGCATTTCAGGAGATAAATTCCAAGGAAAAGAATTTACGTACATACGAGGCAAGGGATTTCATTGAAAGCAGATTAGGTACAATTGTTAAGACTTTAAAGGCGTCTCAGCAAGAGCTTAAAAAACTAAGGCAGGAAAAACGCTTTGTTTCAATGGAAACCCATGCCAAAGATACCTCTCGGAGGTTAGAAGCGGCAGAAAAAGAACTTAGTGATTCCAAAGAAAAGGCGGAAGATATTGAAAATTTAATAGAGCATCTTAAGTTTCAGAAATCATTGCCTAAGGAAAAGGTGGTAGGCTTTTATTCAAAGGAGATAAGCCCTGTATTTACAACCCTCAATGCCGGTTTAGACGGACTGCAATTGGAAAGAAATGTATTACTAATCGACTTTACTGAGAATCATCCTGAGGTACAAAGAATAGATACGGAAATAGATGCTATTATGAAAAACATGGGGGACCACTTACTTGCTGAAAAGGAAAGGCACCGGGAAACCCAAAAATCGGCAGAAACGGAGAGGGTCAAGCAGCTGCAAGTATTTCTTTCACTTCCTGAAATTAGTTTTGACATGGAAAGGATTGAAAACGATGTCAAGGGTTATCAAACACTTCTTAGTTCTTTAGAACAGAAGTACCAGGAGGTATTGATTAAGGAAGCTGAAAAGATACAGGAAATAACAATCGTAAGGCCTGCTATTATACCAACATTCCCAATAAATCCACCTACGACTACAACTACATCAATAATTGGAGCTCTTATTGGGTTTATTTTGGGAGTGGTCATGGCCTTTGTACGTGAGACCATGGATACTTCTATTGGCACAATTGAAGATGTGGAAGGATTTCTTGGGGTTCCGGTTGTTGGAGTAATCCCATTCATGGGTACTGAACAAATCAAAGATACCTTGCTGAAAAATAGAAGCGCTGAACTTTCAGAAGAAGTGCTCGAACTGAATGCCCGATTGGTATCCCACTTTGCACCAAAATCTACTATAGCAGAAAGCTATAGATCCTTGCGTACCGGGGTAGAATTTATTGCAGCAGAACGGCAGATGAAAATTATAGCAATTACCAGCTCTTCTATGAGGGAAGGAAAAACTACCATATCATGTAATTTTGCGATGGCGTCTGCACAGATTGGTAAAAAGGTGCTCTTGATAGATGCTGATCTGAGAAAGCCTATGGTAAACAAAATGTTCGGATTAGAAAGAGAGCCGGGATTATCTGATGTCATTTTAGGAAATTATAACTGGGATGAGGTAATAAAAACTGATACAGATATAATGATGGGGAAGATGGGAATGGAAGATATAACGACAACAGCACCGGGAATAAATAATCTGAACATAATAACTTCGGGTTTAATACCTCCAAACTCATCTGAATTACTCAATTCCTCCAGACTGAGTGAAATCCTTTCTCAGGTAGAGAGCTCATATGATATTGTATTGCTTGATTGTTCACCTGTTCTCCCAACTACCGATGCCGTGATAACATCAACAAAAGCAGAAGGCGTGGTTATGGTATACCAAGTAGGCCAAGTCGCAAGAGGCGCTCTCAAGCGTGCAAAGGCACAACTGGTAAATTCAAAGGCAAATGTAATAGGTGTAGTCTTGAATGGTCTGAAACCTGAAACAGGTAAGGACTATAAGGACTACGGTTATTATGGATATTATTATGGTTACGGTTCAGAAGGAGAAGAAACGATAGTACCATGGTACAAGAAATGGTTTAAAATGCCAAATATAACTGATAAATTATTAAAAATGATTATAGGAGAGAAAGAGGAGAGGGAGGAGGAAGAAACATCTGAAATAAATGAACCAAAATATAAGAATACGATTAAGAAATGGTTCAAGGTGCCGGATGTAGTAAATAATTTATCGGCAAAGATGAAAGGTAGTAAAAGAAGGGGGCAACCTAAGGAAAAATCGGTAAAGAAGCCTCGGGCAAGTAAGAAAAGAGCAAGTTTCTTAAAGGAAAGACCATGGAAGAAGTGGCTGGAAATTATTATCTTGGTCATAACATCGACATTCATTTTTTATGGCTTACTGTGGCAATTTGGTATCTTAAAGTACTAATAAAATAAATTACAATTAAATATGTATCAGTTGCCGAATTGTATGTTTAGAATGGGAGCATCTGTTTATATATTTTAAAATTTCAAAGGATATGTACAAATCCCTAAATAGATAATAATTGTTATTATCATGTTTTTTTCAGGAGAAGGCGAATAGTGTCAATAGCATCAAAGAGAGCCAAAATAATAAGTACCTTAATTTTTTTAGCCATCCTCGTTGGTTGTGGAAATATTTTGGAGACTCGTAGAGAGCTTTTGGATACTGAAAAAGCACCTTTTAAAGGACCCGGAGTTCACCGGTATAGGTCTGATCAAAGATGGTCCAGGGACTTTGGCCCCGAACAGTCAGGTCATTTTCGTTCCTTAACGTTAGGTGATTTTAATAACGATGGAAAGGTTGATGTTGTCGGTGGAAGTTATGAACCTGGGGCAATATTTCTCTGGTTTGGAGATGATGCCGGTAATTGGGAAAGGGCGCAGCGTTTCAAGATAAGGGGGGATATCCGTTCGTTAGCCGCCGGGGATTTGAATAATGATGGCTGGCTTGATATTATTTCAACAAGCATGGGAGATACAAACGGTGTACAGGCGTGGATTAATGAAAATGGCAGATTTGGAGACCCGCAACCTGTTTCTGAAAAAGATTTATTCGATGGACTTAGGCTTGCTGACATAGATAATGATGGTAACCTGGACGTTATAGCAGCCAATAAAACAAGTGTATTTAAAGGAGGTATTAATGTCTGGATGGGAACTGGTAAAGGCACTTTCATTCAAGAATCAGGTCCAACACGCAGGAATATGTATAGTGATGTTGAGGTAGGTGATTTTGATAACGATGGAAAGATTGATTTAGTGGGTGCGGCGTGGGGGGAAGATGGAGGCGCACTGAGGGTATGGCTTGGCTCCGGTGATGGCAGGTGGTCTGCTGTAGAATCAATTGTTGATATAGGCTCTTTCTGGGGAGTTGATGTGGCGGATGTTAATGGTGATGGCAATCCTGATATTATATCAGCAGCAAATTTTGATGGTGTTAAAATCCATTATGGCAACGGTGAGGGAGGTTTCTCGAAAAAGAAAGTACTTACAAAAAAAGGAAATTTCTGGAGGGCAAAGGCCGTAGACCTTAACAATGACGGCTTACTGGATATAGCCGCTACATTAAGCGATAACAATGGAATTATTGTATGGTATCAGGCAAGCATGTTTAAATGGATGATTGCGAGAGATGAAGGGCTGCCTAAGGATGGCTATTATTTTGATATCGGGTTCGCAGATTTTAATTCTGATAACAATCTCGACATTGCAGCCACGACTTATGGAGAAGGAGTAAAGATATGGCTAAGGGGCATAGATCATCAGGCAGAGCTACAGACTGAAAATGATTTAGTTGATGAAGAGGGAGAAATTAAACTTCCGGTACCGGTATTGGAAACTTCTGTTTTTTTTGATACGGAAACGTCAGATCTTAGTGCAGAATCAACTAAATCCTTAAACAATCTATTAAATGTTCTTAATAGTGTTGAAGGAACTGTTTTAAACTTTAAGAAATATTCCGGTTCTGGAAGAGTCGAGGCAAAACAATCTTCAGTTGATCAAGCTCTTTCAGAAGCGAGACTTAAAACGGTGACTGATTACTTTATTTCCAAAGATATATCTCAAGAAAGAATTGAGATTGATATCAGGAGAGATTCACATTTTATGAATGAAGCCGGAGAAGATAGTGCATGGCAGGAAGGTAGAAGGATAGATATTGCGTTAAATTATGGTAAATCACCGGATAATCGACAAGAAGATAAAGCAAAGTTTGATGCCAATCCTGAATCAGATGAGGCCGGGAGATATGCTTATCCGTTTCTAGAAAAAGGTGACTTAATTCCTGTTAAGGAATATAAGGCGTGGCGGGAAGTAAACGGCATTCCGGAGTATCGAATTGGCTCAAAAGATAAATTATCAATAACATTCTGGGTAGGTTTAGAAGAAAAAGAATATGAGGTCTTAGTCTCGCCTCAAAATACCGTGTCCTTTTCTTACATCAAAAATTTCAATGTAACGGGCTTTACACCAACGGAATTAGAAGAAGAATTCACGGCACAATTAAGTAAAGTGTTTAGGGACCCATTTATTAAGGTAGAAATACCCGATAACTTTAAGAGAGCTTACACTCTGTCAATCTTTGGAGCAGTAAGGTCCTTAGCGCGACAGCCAACCGGACCAGGTATATACGCACTATACGGCAAAGAAAGATTTTCAGAATTTTTAGCAAGAGCTGGAGGCCATTTAGAAATTGCAGACTTAACACATGTACGACTGATAAGGGACAGAAAAACATATTTTTTAAACATATTTGATGCGCTTTTCAGGTCTGATTTCCGTCAGGATGTAATAGTTGAGGATGGTGATGTTTTTTTTATACCCAGCAAGGCGGAAATTAAGAATAGAGTATTTGTAATGGGTGAAGTGGCAAGACCTGGTTTATTCAACTTTGACAAGGATATTTCGTTGCTGGAAGCCGTTATTAGTGCCGGTGGGCCTACTGTGTATGGCAAGGCCAGGCAGGTACTGGTAATAAGAGGATCCGTGGAAAGGCCTGAGACCATAAAAGTCGATTTAACAGAGATTTATCAACGGGGTGATTTCAGGAAAAATATTCCATTAAATAGCGGTGATGTTGTTTTTGTATCAAAAAATATCATGGGAAGAATACGAAATTTAGTAAGAGCATTTGGACCCTTTCTCCAGATTGCTCAGTTACCTTCAAATTTTTACGATTCCACAGCTCTACCACGGTATTCTGGCTTCCCTTTCCGACGTGATCCTGCTCCATCTGTAGAACAAATAATAACAACACCACAGCTACCACCAGCGGCTGCTCCCTGGCAAGGTCAGAGTGCTAAATAAAACAACGATTAAATTTGAATCAAGCATTATTATATAATTGAAGAAAAAACAAAATATAAAATCGTTGTATGATATTCTAAATCCACTCTCTAACCTTAAATAGCAACTAAATAAAATCTAAACAATGGCTAACGGTACGAGACAAATTGACTTAAGCCTGATTCTCATGTTAGTAGGGATTCTCCTGATTGGTTGTGTTGTTGGTTTTGCTACAACCAAAACTGTACCAATACTTGTCCTTGGGGTTACGTTGGGGCTCGTGATATTTATCGTTAGTTTTGTCTGGCCTCCCATTGCTTTGTATCTGCTGGTCTTTTCCATGTTGCTATCACCTGAGTTTGGACAGAGGGACACACAGGGGAAGGGATTTACTATTCGAATTGATGACATGCTTCTCGTGGTATTATCACTTAGCTGGTTTATCAGGTCTGCAATTAAAAAGGAATATGGACTTTTTCCAAAAACACCTTTAAACAGAGGGATTATAGCTTATACTTTAGTCTGTTTCTTCTCAACTATTATGGGAGGTATTTATGGTAAGATCAATGTCGTTGGGCTTTTCTTTGTTTTGAAATATTTTGAATACTTTGTCGTTTTCTTTATGGCAGTCAATTTTGTAACGACAAGGGAGCAGGTTAAGATCTTTGTAATACTCTTACTGGTAACATGCGCAATAACTGCTTTTATTGGTTTTATGCAAATACCTGCAGGAAAGAGGGTAACAGCTCCATTTGAAGGTGCTTCCGGTGAACCAGGTACCTTCGGCGGATATCTGATAATGATGATGTCCGTCAGTATCGGGCTTTTTTTGACAAGTGAAAACAGAAGGGCAAAGATGCTCTTAGCAGGTTTAATAGCGCTATCCTTAGTTGTGATTATGGCAACGGAGTCCAGGGCAGCATGGATGGGGCTACCTTTCATGTACCTTGTTTTTCTTGTATTGAATAAAAGAAAGTTGCTATTAATAGGCGCAATAGTTGTCATTCTTGCTGTAAGCCCATTTCTTTTACCAAAGAACGTTAAAGAGAGATTCAGTGGTACATTTAAGACGGAAAGGGGCTATCAGGCGAAAGTGGGGGGAACTGATATCGCATTAGACTCATCAGCTACATTGAGAGTACTGAGTTGGCAAGGGGTTATCAGAGACCTGAAATATCACCCCATATTCGGGTATGGCATAACAGGGTATTGGTTTATAGATGCTCAATATTTCAGAACACTGATTGAACTGGGCATATTGGGTTTTAGCATATTCATGTATCTAATGTACTCAATTTTTAAGTTTATATTAGATACACATAGAAATACCAACGACAGCTATGTAAAAGGCCTGTCCATGGGCGTTCTTGCCGGTTTCGTATCACTTTTACTTCATTCGATAGGTTCAAATACCTTTATTATCGTTAGAATTATGGAACCTTTTTGGTTTTTAATGGGGCTTCTTGTTGTGCTAAACCACTTAGATAAGGATGAGCAGAAAAAACTAAAGAATGAATCCTCAAATATACAGGAAAAGGCGCCATATATGTTACATGGACCTGAGAAGGTGCCCCAAAGGGTTTAAATTTGATGTTGTTAAAGCCTACAGTTTAAGGCAGAAAATATATGACTAGACACATGCGTATACGTAAGAAATCTTTTAGAAGAAGACTGCTCGGTTGGTTAGGAATAAGCCATACTTCGAAGAAGTATTACCTTATTTATTTCCTGGCACTTATGGTCTTAATACTTTTATTTCCATTAATCATGAAATTTTTTACAGGTATTAAAGAGAATTATGGAAAAGGTTATGGATATGTTCCGAGGGATCTTGAGCGGATTGAAAAATTAACACATGAAGGAAAGAACGTTCCCCTCCATCCAAAAGGGGGATGGCAAGATGAAAAAGAACCAGGAGCAAAGAATAAAAAGCGAAGCATACTTGATCCCTATCGTTGAGTACCATGAAAATGTACTCAGATAAGGCGTTTTAAAAAGGAGTTTTAAGATGGAAACAAAAAAAAGTAATATGCATGGCTACAATCGCAAAAAACTTAAATGGGCGATAAGGAATAACTTTGTTTTTTTTGTCATAGCAGGGATAATCTGTATAATCATAGGACTTATTTTCGGGAAGGGTGTTTTTAATTATGAAAGGGTTAAAAGTGTGGAATCACTATTGGGTAAAAACGTTCATACTATACATAGGCGAACCGGGTTGACAGACGCAGATGTTGAAAAACTCAGGAATGAGCATCCAGATTTTGATTGGGAGGGGACTTGGGACAGACAAAGGTGGCAATCAGGGGTTGAGAGACAGAAAGAGGAACGGAGTCAAATGAAGGCCAGAGAAAAGTAAAGAACCTATGAGTCTAAAAGAAGTTGTAAACCAAAGAAAATACAACAAGCCCATTCGAGAGACAGCTTTTTACCGTATACAAATGATGTATGAGCAAAACGATAAAGTCAGTAATAGCTTTTCATAATACTGAATAACAAATCAGCATTGAATTATGCCTTGGTTTTTTTTACTCACGCCTGAACTTTACAAATATAGGATTAGAGACTAACTTCCCTGGAATATCTAAGCGATAGTAAATTTGTTTTCCTGGCTTAACATAATCATCTTCAAAGTTAACCACAAATGGCGTAGTACCGGCAAAGGTATTTATTAACTCACCAGAACGGATAAGCCTTACATTGATTGCATAATTTTCTTTATCTGATGAGGAAATTTTAATACTTATTTTTGGATTATTATCTAATTTAATAGTATTTCCCATAATAGCACTAGTCTCTGCTAAAGAGTCTGAAACAGAAAAATCTTCCAAGACAAACCTACGGGAATTATCACTTGGTCTACACGCATACATCCTGCCCTGTTTGAGAGCTGAAAGAATTCCCTCTCTGGTTTTCTTCTTCACCAGAAACACTGTGGGAAAATCTCCTAATCTTCCGCCTGACTCTCCTTCTTTATGATAGTCCGCAGTTGATATACCCCAGGCAGGTGTATTCCTTTCTCCACGGCAGTATTCAAGCAAGACCCTATCCCACTCCTTCCCCGGTTCTGTAATCGTAGTCCAGGTTCCATAAATTGTTGCAAACCCTGTGTATCCTTTAGTCATTAACAGCGATTCCGGATGTTTGGGTGTTTTTACTGTAATGGGTCCTTTTCGAGCATTCACACCAGCACCGGCTTCCGGATGTGTCCAGAAGGTCATTCCCCCTTTATCTTCAACGTAATCTATCAGCTCTTGATAAGGCAAGTACCCCTGATCACCACTGTATTGATCAAAAAGGGAACTTTTGAAAGGGTTAAATTCTATCAACATTAATGAGGCGTTTACTATAATAACGATACCGAGTATTCTGGAATAACCCCTTTTAGCCGCTAAAATTAAACCCAGTAACATAAGAATCAGAAAGATAATACTTAATGATGATAGTTGTCTGGCATACCGGGTAGAAAACCCGTTGTGAAGTACAGGGAGGTTTTTATAATCTTGAGGGTTTTCCAAACCCATGATGAGTAAATGTCTTTCCCAGTTATGAGCAGTGAGGTTGTCCTTAAAAGGGCTGCCAGTCCAATAGTAAAAAGGAGCTGTTTCAGATCCTGGGATTAAAATCATCTCCGGATGTTGTTGAGCCGCCAGTTTAATACCCTGAAAGTATTTTTCCGCACCCCTGCTATTAATAGAAGGCAACTCTTCTCTTTTCCGAATAATATTTCTAAAAGGGAAGATACCATATTCCATTGCCATCCGGTCATGATCATTGATGAAGAGTACTTCAAAACCCCTCTTCTTTGCAAGATCGATAAGGAAGTCTAAATCATGAGCCCCATCACTGTACGTTGTACGCAAGTCAATGAGGCCGGCAACTTGTTGGTAGTTTACTGGTTTTTTTTCGCCAGGATTTTTTCCCTGTGAAAAAGTTGATAATGGCCTGTTTTCCTCCTGATATTGTAACGTTTGCTGGTTATCGACACCAAAGCAATTTAACATACAAAAGGTAACAGAAACCAATCCTGAAACTAAAATACACGCAATTTTTCTTAATATCACCATTTTTGCAGTAGATTACCTATTATTTTTTCTACCTGTCATATGCAGGGGATTTCACGGCACCACTTTCAGCACTTTTTCAAAGTACCGGAATAATCTTAGGTCATATCATGTTTATTAATAGAATGCAATCGGAACTTTCTTAAAGAATATATTCTGAACTCGATAAATTCGATTTATGCGAATGGACCATTACTCAAATTCCGCTACGAACATTTGCGGCTCAACATATTTTCATACATTTCCTCTATTTGTCTTACCATGACGAATGTGTCATATTCAGGAGAAATATTAGCTTTGCCATATTCGCCTAATCTTTGAGCAAGGTTTTTGTTTCTGATAAGTGTTAATATTGCTTCCCCCAATGCATCAGAATCTCTTGGAGATACAAGTATCCCGTTGTCCCCATTCTTCACCAAATCAATTATCCCCCCAACACGACTGGCAACAATTGGTTTGCCTAAGGCCATTCCTTCAATCAATACCTTACCCATTCCTTCGTTTAGAGAGGGTAAAACAAGAATGTCAAAGAGATCAAGTACCTCAATTACATCCTTTCGCCATCCTGCAAAAATGATATGTTTTCTTACTCCAAGTGATTCTGCTTGTTTCTCAAGCCTTGATTCTAAATAACCATCTCCAACAAAAACAAAAACGGTATTGTCGAATTCTTTAATAATCCTTTTTGCCGCAGAAACCAGATATTTATGGCCCTTGATAGGAACTAACCTGCCAACCACACCTATTACATTGCTATTTTGAGGAATACCGAATTCCTTCTTTCCTGTTTCAATATCAATATTCATATTCATTATTTGCTGCAGCATTACACCACTGTGTATAATAGTATATTTCTCAATAGAAGCTACTCCCTGTTCCAAATGTTCATCTCTTTCCCTATCCGTTAATGCAGCAATTTTATCAGTCATGAGTGATAAAATTCTCTCCGCTATTATAAATATTCTAGTCATAAAAGGGCCATAATAGCTATGGAATACGTGCCCATGAGGGGTATGTATAATTACTGGCACCCTGGCCAAAAAGGCAGCCAGTCGGCCTAACAATCCTGCTTTAGAGGTATGTGTGTGAACGATGTGAGGTCTTATTCGTTTTATTAATCGGTAGATACTAATAAATGCCAGAAGATCGTTCTTAAACGATAAACGTCGCACTAGCGAGGGTAAAGCAAATACCTTAATACTTTTAGCCTCTGCCAGAGACAAATCCCGTTCTACTGACTCCCTTTCCATATTGCTCATGTTAGATTCCAGTGAAAGACCACGGATGAGAAATAACTCATACTTTTTATGATCCAACAAAGAAACTGTTTGCAAAGTGGTTTCAGCAGAGCCTCCTTTATCAAGGCGAGTGATTATATGGATAATTTTTGTTTTTTCCAAAACCTGTTAAGCAATAATTATTATTTTAAAAGCTATAATTGATATTACACTACCCTAAAAAAATAATCCTACTTCGAGGAAAAGTGTATTTGCCTCTTTGTAACCAGACAGCAGTTATCCTATTTAATATATTTCATGTATGACTTCTTTACTACTATAAGAATTTAATAACAATTCATTTAATCTGTCTAAATCAGCATAATTTTTCAAAATATCACATTTTTCTCTCATTTTAATGAAAATTCTCAAATATGCTTTCTCAGAGCCATGAAAGCCACCCAAGGTTTCATAATCAGTAGCTCCTAATTTCTTTATATCACTGAAATCAAAAAAATCAAATGAATACGTATCGAAAATTGGTTCTAATTTCTCTTGTAATTTAAACATATACGAAAAACTATCTTTTTTCTGCTTCATTTTATTCCACACGGCATGGGCATAAGGTGGTAAGAACGCAATTACATGAATATTTCTTGTTTCGCAATTCTGCAAAAATAAATCCAGCTCTTTAACCGCTGCACTATTTATGTCCCGGCCATATTGAAAAAACCTTCTCCCTTCCTCTATTCTTTTAAAACAATCTTTGAAGTCTAATTCGTGTTTCGCAAACAGCCTTGTTCGCAAGTCGCTTCCGTCTGGTCTGGCACCTTCATTGTACTGTATTGCTGACAAACCTATATTTCTACTTGAAGAATGTAATGTATTAATAGATATTTTTCTACTAAAGAAATCTTTAAGAACTTGAATCCCTTGTGTAAGTACTATGGTTTCAATTGAAAAATTATTTCTATAATCAGCCTTTAAACTTTTTAAATTATCCCAGTTTTCGTTAAAAAAATTTTGGTCTAATCCAATTATTACAACTTGGAGATTTTCTGTCTGTAATGTATTTATGAAAGTATTAAAATCTTTGATAGTTGCAACTCCTCCGCCTGCATTATAAAATAATCCTGGTTTTTTAAAGAAGAAATCTCTAAATTGCAATACCCTTGAAGTACCTAATGAAATTATTTCGGGCTTTTTGTATTCAACATTTTTCAATTTGAAATATTTTACTGGGTTTGAATATGCAAGGCCGTAAAGTATATTGTTTTTAGACTGGTAAGATATTATTTTGTCAGGATTGGACAATTCACCAGTTATCATCAAGATATAGAGTATAATCCCCAAGAAAATAAGAATAGGCATTTGGAATATTATTGAATTATAGATAAATTTTTTCATTATAATCCCTAAAACTGGAAGTAAATAAACTCCTGTTGGGTAACAGAAAACTGAAAGATGATGATGATTATTGTATAGTAAATTCCCCATCGTAGATATCTGGGAAGCTTCAGTTCTATTTGTAGAGCATGTTGTTTGTCCCTTTGCAGCCATTCAATTAAAACAAATATCATTAATAGAATGATTTCTTTTTTTGGATGTATTTCCGGCAAAGTCAAGAATGACACTGAGAAGATCCTGTTTAGATAAGAAAGTGCTTGCTGAACATTTTCTGCCCTAAAAAATATCCATGCAATCGATGTCATTAAGAAGGTGATCCCAATCTGTAATATTTCATTAATATTTGGTAACCACCTACCTTCTGCAACGGTATCCGTGTTCTTACGATTTTTATTGATCAGTATTAACGGAAGGATATAAATCGCATTCAAAGTACCCCAGGCAATAAAAGTCCAATTTGCTCCATGCCAGAATCCACTTACAATAAAAATGACAAAAATATTACACGTTATTGTCCAAGTCCTGCCATGACTACCGCCAAGCGGAATATACACATAATCTCTAAACCACGTTGACAATGAAATATGCCAACGCCTCCAAAATTCTGCAATATCTCTTGAGAAATAAGGGAATGCAAAATTTCTCATTAAACGGAATCCGAATAATCGAGCCGTCCCGATAGCAATATCTGAGTAACCAGAAAAATCACCGTAGATTTGAAAAGCAAAAAAGAAAGCGCCCAAAAGCAAAGTACTTCCTGAATAATTATTGTAATTTGCAAAGATGTCATTCGCGAAAATTGCACAATTGTCCGCGATTACAATTTTTTTGAATAAACCCCATAGTATTTGGCGCATTCCATCAACCACTCTGTCATATTCAAAAGTCCTTTTCTTGTAGAATTGAGGTAGTAGGTTTTTGGCCCTTTCTATAGGACCTGCAACCAGTTGTGGGAAAAAACTGACAAAAGCAAAAAATGCAACTATATCTTTAGTCGGTTCAAACTTTCTCCTATACACATCAATGGTATAGCTCAGTGTTTGAAATGTATAAAAACTAATCCCTACGGGAAGCACTATACTTAAAAGAGCAGGGTCTGAAATTGGTTGTCCAAGAAAAGTAAAAGCTTCTGCAAAGTTCTCGGCAAAGAAATTAAAATATTTGAAGAAGCCAAGAAATCCAAGATTAGTCAATATACTAGTTAGTAATAAGAATTTTCTTCGGATTCTGTTATCTGTTATTGAAAGCCCAATTCCAACGGCATAATCCACTATTGAACTGAATGCGATTAGAGACAAGAATTTCCAATCCCACCAACCATAAAAGAAATAGCTTGCGAATAACAGTAAAGCGTTTTGTAGTTTTATATTTTTATTTACAACATACCAATAGAGACTAAATACTATCGGCAAGAATAGCGCAAATTCTATTGAATTAAATAACATATTCTACTTTCCTGTCTTTCACAAATCCTGATTACTCCTTTTTATTTACAGTCTAAACAGGCATTATAAAAAATACCCCTTAAACCAATGCTGAAAAACAATCAGATTCCACAGCTGCCATGAATAATCCACTTTATTACTCAAATGTTTTTTAATCATACAATCAATTACCTCATATTCAAAAATATTCTGTTTATTAATAACGTCCTTGGACAGAAATTCATCTATGAGAAATTTCAACTCATTTTTGAGCCAGGCTCCGATTGGCATCTCAAAACCCCATTTGGGCCTATTATGCAACATAGGCGGTAGTATATCTTTAAACGTTTCCATTAAAATGTATTTCCTTTTCAGTCCTTTTAGTTTAACCTCTCCTTCCATTTTGAAGGCAAATTCAACTACTTCATGGTCTAAAAAAGGAACTCTTACTTCCAGTGAATTTCTCATGCTCATCAAGTCAACCTTTGTCAGCATATCTCCAGGAAGAGAGTTTTTAACATCTACATAAAGCATTCTGTTAATATTATCACCTGCAAATTCATTTAGTCTTTGAGAAATAATTTCCTTACCTTCCCGGAAAGAAATCTTATCCTGGAGATAATTTTTGATCAACCGTTGTCTTGTATTAGATGGAAATATTTCCTGCCAACCGTAAAATCTTTCTGCAAGGGAACCACTCATACCTTTGGTAAATTTCTTGAACCTTCTCATGTATTCTGAATATTTCTTGTCTCTGGAGTCAGGAAGGAAATTTGTAAACGGACCTATTATCCCTTCCTTTATTATGCGAGGTAATATTGAGAAATACTTTGCCATGTACTCTCCCTGATACATCCGATAACCTGCAAATAACTCGTCAGCTCCATCTCCCGCAAGAGCTACGGTAACATGTTGTTTTGTCTCTCGGGAGACTATATATGTCGGAACCGCTGAAGAATCCGCAAATGGTTCATCCAGTGTTCCCAGAACATCTGGAAATATATCAAGTACATCTTTATGGTTCAGCTTAAACTCGTAATGTTCTGTTTTATTGAACCTGGAAACTTCTCTTGCATATTTTGTTTCATCAAAGAGCGGCATATCTTTGTAACCAATAGAAAAAGTCTTGACCGGCCTTTCAGAATTTCTGGCCATAAGACCAACAATAATACTGGAATCTATCCCGCCACTCAAAAAGGCGCCTAATTGAACATCAGATATCATCCTTTTCTGTACTGCGTTTTCCATTAACCCATATAATCTCTCTTTATAAAAATCTAATCGTTCAAAGTTTTTTGTCGGTTTTTTCTCCGGAGAGGTGGTTTCGGCACCAATATCCCAATATTTTCTGGTTACCACAGTTTTTCTTTCTGCCAGGAGATAATGTCCAGCTTCAAGTTTTCGGATATTTTCAAAAATAGTTTTTGGCGCTGGAATGTAGTTAAAGGTCAGATACAATTCCAAAGCAGTCCAATCAATTTCCTTTCTCACATTGCTATCACAGAGTATACCCTTTATTTCTGAGGAAAAGATTAAGGTCTCTCCGTCCCAATAATAGACAAGAGGTTTGATTCCGAGTCTATCCCGGCATAACCAGAGCTTCTGTAGGCGTTCATCCCAAATGCAAAAGGCAAACATACCATTCAGCCTTTTCAGACAATCAATTCCCTCCTCTTCATATAAATGTATGATAACCTCAGAATCCGTATTGCTTTTGAATCTATGTCCTTTCGCTTCTAATTCGGCCTTGATTCCCTTAAAATTATATACCTCTCCATTATAAACTAACCATATATTCTCTTCTTCATTACACATGGGTTGGTGACCGGCGTCTGACAAATCAATCACACTGAGACGGGTGTGTCCTAAACCGACTTGTACCTTTGAGGTTTGAGATTTTTCGTTTGTGCTGACAAAAACTCCTTCATCATTTGGCCCACGGTAGGCAAGTGATTTACACATTCTTTTGAGAAGCGCTTTATCAACTATTTTGTTCCCGTGACTGAGCTTACCACAAATTCCACACATTTTTTTCTACTTTAATTAATTAATATAAATGACCAGATGTGACTATATAAGGCTTTGCTGTGTAAAGTAAATTAAACTATTGTTGATGGATTACCCATCCGACCAAGTCATCCGGGTGGGAGCAAATTGAATCTATCTCTCTTTTCAGTTATATTCCGTGGTAAAATCTTATCTATTGTTCACGCCATCCTTTGTATCGAATTAACCAGACGTTCGGCGACTTGTTCCCAACTCATTTGTGTTTCTGTCCACCGGCGACCTTCATTTCCCAATCGTCTTGCAAGTTCTTCATCAATAAGTAAGCGCTTTATTGCGGAAGCAATATCATCCGACTTATCAGGGTTGACTAAAATGCCCGTCTTTCCATTCCGTACCGCATCAGAGACACCACCAGAATCTCCAGCAACTACGGGCATTGCACTCGCTCCCGCCTCAAGAAAAGAGATACCAAATCCCTCAATAAGGTCCAAGCGTCCCGGTATTTCCCTGCTGGCCATAACATAAATATCACAAGAATTATACATGGGAGGCAATTGATTTCCAGAAATAAAACCCGTAAATTCTACCTGATTTTCCAAACCAAGGGTTTGTGTCATTTTTTTCAATCTGATTTCCTCATCTCCCTGACCTACTATGATATACTGTGGTGTTATGCCTTGTGCCTTAAGTATTGCCAGAGCCTCAAGGACACGATCATGTCCTTTATGCAAATCCAGGCGCGCAACCGTAAGTAATTTTTTCTGTTCATCTGGATTTTTATAATTTGCAGAGGGTTTGAACCGTTTTGTATCTACACCGTTTGAGATTACCTCGATACGTTCTCTTTCCACACCCAGTGATATTACAAGGCGAGCACTGTAATTACTGACAGGAAAAATTCCTTTTGATTTTTGAAGAGCTAATAGCCTCCATTTCCTCAGATAGCCTTTTAAACGCCTCCTCCATGTCAATGTATCATCGTGGAACTCTGAACCATGAACACTGACAAAATAAGGTGCCGGTATTAAGTAGTGCCAAAAATGACTAATCAAAGCTGTAGTCCAGACGACATGCAAGACTGCATCAATGTGATATCTCCTGAGTATCCATGGAAGATAAATGAATAAGGCCAGGTGACGAAGAACGGGAAATGATGGGGTACGAATAATGCGATAAGGACTATTATTGTCAAATATTTTTGGATTGGAGATCCCATTTGCTAAAACAATAACCTGGTTTTTTAGAGTAAGAAAACTAGCTATTTCTCTAGTGTAAGTACCAATCCCACCACTGTAAGGTGAAAAATCCGCTCCGACCACCAAAAGGTTCATATTATATTTTCCTTTCGCCGTAGAGCCACCACCATGAATCTCCCACAGGTAGTAGTTTTGTATCAGATAATCCACTATGCGTTAACCATTTGCGCACCTCATTCTTTTTGTAAAAATTAGTAATGGGTGCAGATAAACGATCAAACCAGTCAATATACCCAACACGAAAACCATACTCTTTGTATTCTTTAAAACGAATAAAAGTATCACGGTTTACCAATCTTCCTAAAAAAGGTAAGCTACACATAAAATGATACATATTTACAAATATACCATAGTCAATCAAATTACACATATAAGCCATACGCCGGATATTATTATTAGAGAGTTTTTGCGAAACAGACCGTAGAATTTCCAAAGCCACTTTACGAGGAGCATATGCATATAGCCATATAAACAAAGCACCTTCCTCCCTCAGAAATGGTATTAAAGCTTGATATCCACGCTCAGGTTCCGGCAGGTGATGTAATACCCCCAAACTATAAATAAATTGAAAATTTCCCGTATTGAACGGAAGGTTGTAAACATCACTTTGAACAACATGAACAAGCTCATTACCGATATTATTCTTGTAGGCCATATCAACCGCTTCTGACAGATCAACACATACAACCTCAGCTCCCTGCTTACTAGCCTGTCCGGCATGACGACCAGCTCCACACCCAATATCCAGCCCCAGCTTGCCTTTTAAGAAATTTTTCGGTAAAGGCTTAATAAACGCATTAAAGTTGTCACAATCATAATCGTTAAAATGTGTCCACTCATACCCGAATCGATCTATTGTCTTCTGTTTATGCCTTATCATGACATCTTCTTCTGACACGAAAGTTTCATCTAGTTGATCTCGGTAACGAAGAAAAAAGTTTGGATATACCTGTACAAGATTTTTTTTTAAGGTACCATGCAACATTCTTGGAACACCAGAAATGATTGGGAATTGCTGGCCACATAAGCATTGCAGCGTTCCCTCGACAATCTCTTTTTCCTCTTGCAGGAAAATTTCTAATTTTAGTTTTTTACGGCATAAAGGACACGCTAGCCATTCCAGAAGTCTCTTCCTCATTTAATATCCTTGCATAATTGAACAAAAAAACAAAACCTATACCATTAAGCTGGAGGAGGGGATTCTCGACTAGCAGGCCTCATTCAGGCTGTCGAAAGCAAGGAGACCTTGCCATTCTCCCTTTATTACTTAGGATTTAAGCTGTAACAACTCCTCGTAAACATCTTCAACCTTTTGCACCATAACATCAACCCCGAACTTTTCTTTTACTATCTTCCTGGCGGCCATGCCCATCTGATATGCTTTATCCCTGTGGATAAGCATATCAATTATAGCATCGGATAAAGCCTTCGGGTCTTTGGGCGGTACAAGTAACCCCGCTTCCCCATTATACAGCACTTCTTTTATACCATCAATATCAGTAGCTACTATTGGTTTTGCCATAGCCATTGCCTCAAGGAGTATCATAGGCAATCCCTCTATTAATGAAGGTATAACAAATATATCAACAGAGGCTAAGACATCCTTAATATCACTCCTGAAACCGGTAAAAATCAACTTATCTCCCAGCTTCAATCTCTCGTGTCTTGCCTCCAACGCATCTTTTAACACTCCTTCTCCTATAACTAAAAACCTTGCATCTATGAATCTGTTTAACACCTCAGGTATTGCCTCAATAAAATACTCAAAGCCCTTTTGCCAAACCAACCTTCCTATTACCCCAATAATTGGAACGTCATCATCTAAGCCGGACTCCTTTCTGAAATGTGAACTTCTGCTCACAATCTCCTTATCAGCCATACAGTATTCATCTTCCTCTATCCCATTATAAATTTTAACGACCCTTTGAGGTCCAATCCTATGCCTCTCTATCATCATTTTTTCCAGAGCATCGGAAACAACCATGAACCTGTCCACAAAACGTTCTGAGAATCTGTTAAAGGCGGTGTATATCAACTTTCTTATTGGACTTACATCAAAGCCTTCTACCGGCATAGGAACCGTAGAAACAACAACAGGTGCTCCAGCAAATTTTGCGGCTACTCTTGCAAAAAAATCTGCACGTGCCCCCTGGCTGTGCACTATATCTACTCCCTCTCTTTTTATCAAACTCGACAACTGCAAAATCACTCCGGGATTAAATCTATTCCTCATATCAACAGATTTAATCTGTGCCCCGCTTCCTTTAATTTTTTCTACAAATGCCCCTGTTGGTAAACAGGCTACCATAATTTTATATTTTTTACCGGATAACCTGTTGATTATCTGTGCGAAGACCCTCTCCCCACCACCAAACTCCATATTGTCAAATACGTATAGAAGGTTGCATCTCATAGGGTTGTCTCCTGCAGCCCATTGTTACAAGTAGTGTTTAAGGTATTATTACTTTCTTTAATAATAACCATTTGACGTTACAAATCTACTTTGCCTACACGGTGTATGATTGCGTGTCTTACCGCCTTGAGCATTACCTTCCACTCATCCAGTTTAATACCTCGATGGAATCGTATGGAATCTATTATCATTTTCGGTACCCAGAAAACGGTATATAAAGGGAAAGTGATCACTTTCTGTAGCAGTGAAGAGTTTTTGCGAATAACCAGCAATTTATTGCGATAAAGGTAGTAAATTCGTTCCAGCGTTTTCGTCCCTCCCTTTGCTACATTATGCCTGACGATTACACTGGGGTCATAAAATGTTTTGTATCCCTTCTTTTTTGCTTTCAAGCAGAAATCGACCTCTCCATGAGAAGTATAGTAATCCCTGTCAAATCCCTTCAATTCTGTAATAACTTCCCTCTTTATAAGCATACAACATCCAATAACATAATCGCATTCAACCAGACTACCAGTATCAATATCCTTATATCTTCCTGCCCATAGATTTACAAAACCAGCCCCATGTGCAATTTCATTGGGATTCATATCATATACCGTTCTCGGACCTATGATTCCTGCATTAGAATGATCCTGGAGATATTTGACCAAGATTTTTAGGCTATCACAGGGCAAGAAAACATCATCGTCCAGACTCAAAACATACTCTGTCTCAGATGAAATACTTTTAAACAACTCATCTCTCGATGTATATACACCCAGATTCTCCTCACTCTGTATTAAATCCAGTCCCTTCCAATCTTCATCCTTTTCCATCGCACTGAACGCTTGACTTACGTCTGACTGAGTTCCGTCAGTTGAACCGTTGTCCCACACGATAATCTCAACATACTTTTTTGGATAATCCAGTTTTTTAATAGAATCAAGGCACCTGATGATATCAGCACTCATGTTTAGTGTTGGTAACACAATAGAAATAAAGTGAGGTTTATTAATTTTTTTTGACATTTATGTTGCCTGTGGTTTCTCTTTTTAATCAATTTGTGAAGCTATGTTCTTTAGTACTGGCTTTAAGTTCTTATATATAGCTTCAGCAGCGTGTTCGTTTCCTCTGTCATTCCAGTGTGGATCAATTTTAAAATACAAGCGTCTTCTCTCTTCAGGGTTTACATTAAATTCTGGATATAAATCTATAACTGGTATATTTAACTCCTTACATAGTTTTAAAAACCTTCTATGATCATCCTTATTTGTATGATTATATGTTTTGTCAGGGAAGTAGACGAGATAATGCTTCATCCCCAAAGCCTTCACCTCCCTGTCAAGAGAAGCAATATTTTTTTTCGCAATGTTTACAGGTGGGCTTATTCTTGCTTCTCCTCTGTCTTCTCTGTTTCGATGCCACCAGCTGGTAGACTTAATCCTTAAAACAATAAATGTATACAATCTGGAATGAAGATTTAAAAATACTTTTATTCTAGATGCAGAACCCCTGTTATTTACTACATAACCATCCTCTATATACTGTGAAGAATTATCGTTCCAATCATTCGTGCAAAATGTAGTTAGTACAATATGGGGCTTTAAATTCTTACCCCATTTTTTGAATAGCTTTATTTCCTCATCCTGTCCGTATCCGGGAACTCCTGTATTAACTACAATGTACTTTTGTTTCTCATCAAATCCATTATTAAGTTTCTTTTCAAGACGGTATGCCCAGCTTTTTTCAAATGAAACTCCATTTCCAAAAGCTACAGAATCTCCTAAAAGAAGTAAGCGTATAGAAGAATCCAATTCTTCTTTGTATATTTCTCGACCTCTAAATCCGTATGAGTTAAAATTATATTTTATATTAAAATCAGGCTGGATATGCCTTCCTTCAAAGTCAGGTGTTAGTGAAAACCCAATTTCTTGGTCATTTCTATACATATATTTAGGATAGCCGTAATATGGCTGACTAGTAAAAATACGAATACTTATTTCCAAAATGAATAGGCTTAAGACAATTGAAAAAACAATAATACCTGATTTTAAAAATATACTTTTAAGCAATCTATAACCCTAACCCGAACAAGTTGGAAAAGAAGTCCACCGCTCCCCGGACAAAAAGCGCCGAGGACAAGAAGACGCCAGGAGTGCCAAGCGTCAAATATTATTGACTATTCTCTGAATCCATTCTTTTAAAATTGGAGTATTGGAATTAATCAAAATTCCTGATTTTATCTGCAGGAGTAGGTTGTGTAAAGCGAAGCACACTAGAGCAGGTGGTCTTCTTCTTTCATCACTTCTGACCTACTTTACGGTGAATCATCACCCGTTTCTCTGCAAAAACAGGTAAAATATTTTAATAAAGGTACTAATGATATTTTTTCGAAATATCATAATATTTTATTCTAAACAAATCACAGAGCATAAGAAAAGAATCTTTTATAATATGTACCGTTGAGAATGGTGAATTTAACCATATTACGGGTACTTCCTTTGTCCTGAACCCCTGTCGTTTGGCAATTAAAAGAATCTCTACGTCAAAGGCAAAACCGCTGATCATCTGTTTTGCAAATACTTTGTCTGCTGCATACCTTTTGAAGCATTTAAAACCACATTGAGTATCTTTAAAACCCGTAAAAACTATTAATTTCAAAATCTTATTGAATGTCTTTCCCATACTTTGACGTATGAAAGACTGGTATATTTCTACTTGTGACTCCTTCAGGCTTCTTGAACCAATAGCCACATCATAACCTTTGTCCAGCCAAAAGAAAAGTTTTTCAACTTCTCCAATCGGTGTTGACAAATCTGCATCCGTAAACAGCACAATATCCCCTTTTGATTCCAGTACACCTCTCCTTACAGAGTATCCTTTTCCCATGGTTGTTTCATTTACTAATATCACTAGTTTATCAAACAACTGTTCATAACTTTTAACAACTTCAACTGTTGAATCGGAACCACCATCGACAACAACTATTATTTCACTCATAAAATCCTTTATCTGCAAATAACTAATTATCTTTTCAAGTGTTGCACCGATTCTTTTCTCCTCATTATAAGCAGGAATCACAATAGATAAATAAACGTTTTCTTTAATGTGCATGATATGTCGGTAGCGCTAAAACTTTTGAACTGTAATAGTCGTTACTTTTGTTAAACCTTCTAAACTATCTATTCTTACATCTGTCCTTTTTCTCACTCCCATATATATATGATACATTCCTGGCTGGACAGTTATTGGCAACTCAATCCAATATACTTCATGGATCAGGTTGTCCTTTTTCCATGAAGGAGTAGGATAAAGGCCGTAAACGGGATCATGATCCTGCTGAAATACAATCTTTCCACTTTCATCCACAAGCTTGATTAACATATAATAGTCGTCGTCAACATCTTTTAACGCCTTCCAGAAGTAAACAATACGAAAAGGTATCTTGGGTCTTATTGTCGAAGTGCTCAATGTATATCCCCAAAATATTATATCACTGTTTAATTTAATGTTTGCTATTTGATCAGGACTGTCAGTGGTAAAAGCAATTTTTTTTATACCCAGATTATCCTTATAATCTTTTTTAAAAATAGTATAACCGTCTTTGGTGTGGAATACACCATAGTTACGTTGAAGCAGTATTTCTCTTATACTGTTATTGAATTCATTACGACTTATTAATTTTGTCCCACTGTATGGTTTTGCTAGATTTATAACCACATATTCCGGTTTCTCTTCAGGATCTGCATAATCATACGGGAAAGAATAGATCTTTTCCCTGCTACTCAGGTGTGCACCCAGATTATTGGCTGCTGAGAGTGATGCATTTGGTGGGATCAATTTAAATATTTCCTTTGCAGATTCTGCGCCTGCTTTCTTCACCAAATATTCATCAGCATATGGATCTGAAGAATATGGTAACGGACCGTACAAAATACTGCCGATTATACTTGCAAACAATATAACAGATGAAAAGGCAATGACAAGGTTCGACCTTGAAATAGTATATGTTGGATTTATTTTTCTTACGAAGTTTAGAATAAAATTTTGTTTGCCTAACAAAAACCGCAGAGCATATATACCTGAAATAAAGATAAAAGGGGTGATAGTTGCGGTATAGAAGAAACGTATAGTTGACATGGATATATTATGTGACAACAGGTTTCCCATAATCATTGAAAAACCGATTAGCAAAGTAGGGGGGTGAAAAAGAGAGATAAAACATAACGGCAGTAGCAATAAAACGATATACCCCATTTTTTCCACAATCAGGATTTGCTTAAGAATTGTAATGGGATGAAGCACTATGGTTGCTAAAATCTCTCCCAAGCTACCTCCAAGATGAGAGTAAAGGCCAAAGGAACCAGCGTTTAATTTTGAGTTCTCTCCTGATGTTATGTATGGCAGAAGGATCCAATAAGCTAAATAGAACCAGGAGACACTTAATAAGGTTGTGATAACACCGATCTTCCACTTTCTTTCATAGAAAAAAATATATATTCCCAGAAAGAAAACTATAGGTACAACATCTTCTCTACACAACAAGGCGAAAATCAGAAAAATAAAATACCTGACATAGGACCCTTTGGTAAAAAAATAGAAGACAAAAAGAAGAAGAGGGGTTGCTATATTTACCGGATGAAACTCATACAAATTGGCAAACTGCAATGCAGGATAAAGAAGGTATCCAATACATAGGGAGATAGCCAGAAAATTGCTGTCAAGCTTATCCTTGGCCAGCCAATAAATCGGGAAAATTCCTGATGATAATAATACACTTTGCAAAATAAGCAATGTAACCGGATCACTATAAATCTTATAAAAAGGAGCCAAAAACATCAAAATGGGTGTCATGTGATCCACAAAGATGATTTCGTTATAAAAAGAGCTGAAAGGCACTTTAAGGTTACTAAAAAGCCAAACCGCCTGTGAGTAAAATCCCAAACAATCAATACCTGAATTAAGATTTACGTGCCTGGTAATTGAATAATATGAGAACATGCCTGCATATACGGCGGCAAGCATAGACAGGAGATAGTAAACCCTGCTTTTTTTCAGGACAAACAGATTGGAAGGAATATTTATTTGATTTATAAAAATAAATATTTTAAGGAAGATCATCATACTTCCAATTGGAATTATTAAAATCCCGGAAAAGTATCTCTCTACCATGTAGTCATAGAAAGGTGTGCTTGCAGAAAACGAGTATTTAACGAGAAAGAATAGGAAGAGTAATAGCGGGAGATAGCTATAAGCATCTTTTCTTATCACCTCACACCTTTTTAAGCCGGAGAGGCGTGAAATTATAGAAGAAGAAATGTATAAAGAGACATACAAGATACATATAGCTATAAATATCCAGAGAATCGGTGAAGATGCAGAAGAATAAATACCCCAAATAAACAAGCCTAATGAAATTCCACTTGCGGAAATGATTAAATGGTGAGGTGAATCTTTGAGATTTTTTATGCTATTACTATTCATATTTTATCTAAAGGCGACTTTAACACTTTAAAACTCCATTTGCTATGCTATCCGCGGAATTTACAACTTACAACATCTTATACATCCGGGAAATAACCGTTGTCTCCTCAGCAGAGAACGTATCTTTAATGCCCTCAGGTTGTTCCATAACACACGAAATGAGACATCTTTTATGTTACCGTAGGAGTAGTCAATAAGCGGGCAAAACTTGACATTGCCTTCAGCATCTATTCTACTCACGAGAAACGGCTCAAGGCACTTTCCTCTTGGTATAAAGTTTAGATCAGAATACCACATTTTTATTTCTGCTTGATCAGAAAATTGCATAAAGAACAAGGGTACTCCACTTTCATTGCAGAATTTTCTTATTTCAGCAATTTGTTCCTCCAGTATTTTCAGGTCTAAACCTTCAAGATTGCTATAAAGGTTACAGATGTTCTTATCATCAAATTCAAGCGTATTCCTCATGAAGGCTTGATGGTGATTAATTCGATCCCTGTCTAACCACATCAGATATTGAAATTGAAGCTGTGCCCCGAGTTCTTTTGCAAGCCTGGCTACAGAGTTTAAGCAATGAAGATTCTGAGGCGAGATAACACAGTTTAATCTGATTCCTATCCCCTCACACTTGCCATCATGCTCTATAGCAGATTTTAAAATTTCTATACCCTTTACCGTTCGTTGATATGCCCCTTTCATACTTCTGATCTGATCATGGATATCTTCATCACCATCAATGGAAAATTGGACCATTCCTGGATTTGTTTTCACGATAGCCTCTGCTATTTCTTCAGACATTAGTGTTCCATTGGTCATAATACAGTCTACGGTAAGTTTCTTCTCATGAATATACTCAAGGATTTCCGGAGCATCCTTGCGCATAAATGGCTCTGAACCTGTTATAGTTAGTCTGGGCCGAAATGTCGCTAATTCATCGATCAAGGTTTTAAATTCACAAAGTGTTAATTCTTTATGCCCATTTTTTGCGCTTTTCTGAAAATCCCACCAGCACATACTGCATCTCAGATTACAGCGGTTGGTAAACTCAAGGACAACAGAGGAAGGAAGGATGGTCTTTCCTCCGGGCCAAAGATGATATAAGATGTGTCCCGTATGTGCTTTGATACGATCAATGTACTTCATATAATAACCTATACAGAAAAACAAATAGAGTGTCCTTGAAAAAGATTATTTAAGGCGTATACCTGCATACGTCTTCCACTCTTGTGTTTCCCCAATCCCCCTCTTCGATATCTAAAATGAACCCCATACACTATTGGCTAATATTGAATTCAATCGGATCAGTCTATTTAGTGGCCTTACCAGCAATGCAGAGAAAAGTAGGAGTTGGCCTTTTTGGAATCCCATCTTTTAATAATAGTATCTTGAATCCCGTTAATTCCAATAATTGACTCAATATTTGAGGTGTAAATCCACAGCGATGAAACATTCCTTCATTTTCTTGTGAGCCATAAATCATTTTTATAATGTGATCTAATTTGTTTTTTGAAGATTTTCTTAGAAGTAGTTTAAGACATTCTTCTAAATTTGGAACACTGATTATTAGATGCCCTTTATGTTTCAGCACTCTGTAACATTCGGAGATAGCTTTATCTGCCTTTTCCATTGGGAGATGTTCTAATGCATGGTGGGTTTCTATTAAATCTATACTTTCGTCAAGAAATGGTAATTCATGCATATCCAATGAAATGTCAGCACAATTATTGTAACGATCACAATTTAGATAACCCTTTAGAAAATCGTCTCCGCATCCCAGGTTAATTTTAATACGGCTTTCACGTTTAATCTTTCGTATCATTCTTTGTGCTTTTCGTAAGTGGTGTAAGGTGGATAGCATATGTTGTTTGTTTGGATAAATTTAATTACAGACGGTTTCCCTCAATACTTTTACAAGCATAGGAGTAGTCACCTCGTACGTGTATTTTGTGATTACAAACTCTCTGCCTGCAAATCCAAACTCTTTCCTTTTTTCTTCATCATCAATTAAATTTAAGAGATATCTTATCCATTCCTCTTTGGTATTTGCAAAGTAGCCATTTTTCCCGTGTGAGACTACTTCTTTATTGTTTCCTACCGGCGAGATAACGACAGGAAGCCCCAGACACATAAATTGTAAAGCCTTAAAACTACATATACCATGAGTCCATTCATCATCAATAAGAGGCATCAAGCCAATGTCTATTGATCTTAAATTATCAACTTCTTTTTCTATACTCCAGGTTTGGTTTAAAACATCTACACCTTCAATGCAATAAGGCTTGTTGCTTATGACTTTAAGGCAGATCCTGTTTCGCCTGAGATGACTTATTTCTTGTAAAGCGTCCTTCACGGTATCTAGGTAAATTAAATTTTGGCCTTGCCCCACCCACCCAAGTACTATTTTCCTCTTTCCCTTTTCTGATTGAGAATTCAAACCCTCAGGTTGCTGAGGAGAAAATTGTTCATGGTCTACCGGGGTTGGTATAATTGTGGTATGGGAGTTGTGCTTCATTGCAAACTGATAAAGATAGGAATTCCCCACAACTATATGGCTGCACCTCTTAAGTATATTGCTGAGTTGTCTTTCGTTACTTCTTGTATCAAAGAGATGAGTGTCAATAGATGAGGGACAGGCATGGATCGCATCGTCAAAGTCAAAGACTATGCGATTATTAAAGGTCTTTATTATAAAAAACAGATATGATGGGAATATTTTCTTCTGTATATAAACGACATCAACCCATAAAAGAGAAAAAAATATTTTACAAAGATAAATTCCCCGTGAGATAATATCGGGATTTGGAGGAGGCAAAATATGTACACTTATTGAATGCTTTTCCAGTCTCTTTTTGTAAAGATATATTCTACAGCGACTACTTGCCCAAATGTCGTTATAGAGAGGCAAAAAAAGAACTTTCAATATTTAACACCTCTTTGATTTGAGAAAAGATTTGACTCAATAACCTTTAGCGTTCTGTTGACCATGTTTTCTGCTTTAAGTTCGTTCAGTACTTTACTGCGGGCATTTGCCCCTAACTCTTTCCTTAAGCTCTCATTTTGTAATAATATCAAAATTTTTGATACTATATCATCTGTATCGCCTGGATTGACCAACAATCCTTCTTGCTCGTTTTTCAAAATATTAGGGATGCCGCCTATTTTGCTTGCTATAATAGGCAAGCCAAGAGACATAGCTTCTATTAAGGTAAACGGCAGACCTTCAGCACGCAATGTAGGCAGCAGATATATATCTGCTGCATTGTAATAGCTGCTGATATATTCATTAGGAATAAATCCTGTTAAAATTACCCGATCCTTCAAACCATGTTTTTCAACTAATCCGGATAAAGATGCCAGATATTCACCAGCACCAACAATTACCAATTTTAAGCCAGTGTTTTCCTCTAATAGTGTATTCAAGGTTTCTACGGCTAAATGATGTCCCTTTTCTTTACTTATTGTGCCAGAGGTCATGAGAAGGCACTCTTCTTCCCGCATGCCCAGCTGTTTTCTCCGCCTGTCTCTTTCTTGTTTGTTTGGTGAAAAAACAAAAGTGTCTATACCATTCATAATCGTATAGATTTTTTTCCTCCTGACAGGATACCACCTTCTTACCGATTTTTTAACGTCATCACTTGCACAGATTATTAAATCGGAAAGGAGCACCGTTGGCAACTGTAGCACAAAATAGTGAACAAAGTACATCAAGGAAATTCTTAATGTTTCAGCAATAGGAATACGTTGCTGGCTAAAAGCCACCTTAATCATTGTAATAGTAAGAGAAGGACCGGCGCCCTGGAGAAAGGAGACAAAGGGTATTCGGTATTTTCCTTTTTTGATTGCAAAATAATATCCACTAAAACTCTGACTTAAAACAATATCAAAAGGTTTTATGCTATCTAACAGATTAAATTTCCTTAAACTTTCTTTTCCCCATTTTTTCCAATAAGTACCGAAACCTGTTTTGATTAGGTAATATATCTTTATCCCATTGACTTCCTCATATTCCTTGCCATCCGGATGCCTTGTAGAAATCACCGTTACCTCATGTCCTCTTTTTACTAAACCCTCACAAAGGATTTTCCCATGGTTCTCCATACCTCCCTTTATACCATGCCAGTAAGTTACTATAGAAAAAAGACAGATGTTCATGTTAACTATTTTCTTTGTATTGGAATTTTTTTATTCCTATAAATAAGTCCATTGAAAATACTAGGGCTATATTATTATAATCCCTGGGTCTCTTCATCTTTTCGGCATAGGAAAAATAAGTTATAGGCAAACCTCTCCATTTTGAACTTTGCGAAAAACCATTCTACGACAGGAGAAATATTTCTTATTAAAGGAAACATTTGGAGATAGCGCAAATACCGCCAACCTTCAATCTTCTCAATCAGCAGTCCATTACGGCAAATAAGCTCAATAATCTCTTTATACTCATAGCAGGTGTCTACAGGTTGATCAGTATTTGAAGGGTGTTCATAGGGTAAAAGGCGACTTCTGAGCCATTTTGTCGGAATCAAACTATCAAGATAAAGAAATGGCCAAAATCCCGTTCCGTTAGGAACCGTAATAACGATAAATCCCGTTCTTTTAAGTACGCGTATAATTTCCTGAAGACAATGATCTGGGTTCTTTAAATGTTCTAAGGTTTCTGTACAAAATGCAAGATCAAAGTAGTTGTCTTCGAAAGGAATTTTTTCCTGAATATCCCCTTTTTTTATTACAATCTTACCAGATTTATCAGACACTTCTTTAATTCGGACATCTATCAGGTCTACGCCATAAAGATGACTGGCGGAGTAACATTTCTCAAGCGCCACAAGTAATTCTCCAAAACCACAACCTGCATCCAAAATTTTTTTGCCACTCAAATTGCCTGACAAAGCAATAACCCGTTCGTTAAACACTTTTCCTAACCCTCGCCTTTGATCCAAAACACTATATTTTTCAATAATTTCTTCTTTAGTAAAGTCGTAACCGGTTTTCAGCATTGTACTATAGTCTTTCCTGTAGATAAAATTTACGTAGTTGTCTTCCACGACAGCAGTAAATAACAAGCAACAGTATGACGTGGATGAAATAATAAAACAGATAAGTGATTAATAATAAATCAATAACCTTACTCAGATAGGCCAGGACCAAAAGAAGATAATGTGTTTCTCTGACCCGTAGGTTGTGATTAATTTTACCGATAATACTTATTAGTGTTCTCTTATAAGGGCAACTTGCATCCTTTCCATCTTTGTTAGGCATATTGTCAGAACTATTATTGCTATCTGTTCTTATGCCATTCCACCCAACCCTGATATATTGCTCGAAGGTCCCCTCAAGAAGTCCAATAAGATTGTGGAAGTAACAGGCCAATCCTCCTACTGCCAACCAGAAAATAGGACTATATCCCATCGGGTTGGGGCAGAATAAAAACTCTGGATTTCGAAATGCCATAATCCCGATAAGTGCCCAGAACCCCATGTCGATCCATGCCATAATAGAATCCAGGAACTGTCCGTATGGATTTTGTGTTTTCATACAACGCGAAATACTTCCGTCCACACAGTCAAGAATGTTGAAAAAGATCAGTGCGCCAATACCGAATGGAAGCAATTGTTCCCTACCACTCATCAAACACCCGTATCCAATTAATCCCACAAACCCGGACCACCATGAAACAGCTTCTGAAGTCAATCCCACACGGATAGCTAACCAGGTAAGCAAAAAACCTACAGGGCGAAAAACAAACCTGCTTAATGGTAAATACCTTTCGTATTCACGTTTCCACGCATGTGTATCACGAATTTCCCTGAGTGTTGGATATTTATTTGTAGCCATTCAGGACTCCTTATATGCCGAGATGGTTATGCTTCCGCAAAACCATTCTCCAAACGTTTTCTCACCGATTAAGAAATGGCCCAACTTCCTCTTTTTAGATAAAAGGAATTGGTCCTGATTAATGAAAAATCTCATTCCTACAAAACCAGCTTTTTTGAAAAGATTTTCCAGGTCTCTTCTCGTAAAATAATTTAAATGCACACCTTTCCATGCAAATTCATCAGAAGTTGTATGAGGAAAAATGCCCTTGAAAATTAACTTATTTAGATTCCTGAAATACCTAAAATTCGGTGTTGTTAATACCAATTGTCCATCAGGCAGAAGCACACGATAAATTTCATCAATGAGCGAGCCAGGATCCAATAAATGTTCGATTACGTCCAGGCATGTTACGGTATCAAATGTATTATCCTTATAAGATAACGACGAATTCAGATCCATTATGGTTGTAAATACACCTTGTCTCTGAGCAACGTGGGCAGCCTCTTCTGAAATATCTGATCCATATAGCCTCGCGAATTTATCTTTAACATAAAGTGCAAAGTACCCATTTCCGCAGCCCACATCAAGAATTCTATCTCCCTCTTTCAAAGCGGCAGAAGCTGTGACAAAAATTTCGTTAGGCTTTTGTCCACTTTTGTCTCCTTCCTTTGATTTCCTAATACGTTCACGCCAGTATTGTTCGTATAAAAATCTTGACTTTCCGTTCATAAGAGCAATGTTTAATAGGGGTTATCCGCCTGTTCCTACTTCTGGCAGATGGTTATTTTATTTTACGTGTTGTCATTAAAAAATCTGGCCCTTTACCGGTTTCACCTGTATGGTAATCTATCATTGCAAGAAGACACGCTCCTGCTTTCTTAATCTTCGATGGCCCATGTGATTTAAACAAGAGCCAGATTATATCACGGAAAAATTTCCGGTGCAATTTGTATAATAATTTTGGTGCATATAGCTTAGCCATAAGGAGCCTACTACGTGTTTTGTGGTAGATTGTGAATGGTGAGTCAAGGCCGCCAACGGTAATAGATACTTTGTGCCAGATCTTTGCGTCAGGCACAACCAGATTTTTGAGACCAGCCTTGATAAGCCTTAATCCCCAATCAAGGTCTTCACAATAAATGAATATTCTTTCATCCAATAGACCGATCTTTTCTATCGCATTTCTTTTAACCAGTAACGCACAACCGGTAATAAAATCGGACTCAATCGGAACAGAATTCTCATGTTGTACCGTCTGATCAACTTCTAATGATGAAGCCATGCAGGTTTCAGGATTGAACTTTCCCCCTGCAAACCATATTTTTTGAGGTTGATCATAAAAAAGAATCTTGGGGCCCAGCATTCCAGCATCCAGGCGCAATTCTGCGACATCTATCAACTTATTTAAAAAATCAGGAGCAACTTCGGTATCGTCATTTAATAATAATATATACTCTGCTCCATCGCGGAGCGCATATCTAATACCAACATTATTTGCCCCGGTAAAACCAATGTTGGCGTCCATATCTATTACTTTTCGTATGTGTCTGGATATTGGAGCCAATGTATCCAGCAAAGCTGTACTTTCAGGTCCATTGTGAGCAATAATAATGTTAAAATTCTGATAGGTTATTTTATTGAGAGATACTACACAATCGACAAGACATGGTAAAGCCTTCAGGTGAAGGATTATGATTGCAACTTTCGGATGCTTTTGCATTACCGGCACTATCGCCTTATTATCTATCGCCATGATTCCGGAAGGTTCTTTGTTACTTCAATATTGTCAAAATTTGTGGTTTTTCTTGGTATCTGATTCTTCACCCAAGAGGCCATCTTATTAAGCCCGTCTTCCAGGGTTACATTTCTCATTAAGTCTCCAAAATGGTTGCTGACTTTAGTGTGAGTGGAATAGGCGTGGACAACTTCGTTTCGGGCATCCAGATATTTAATCTTAGCTTCAGCCTCCATTGCCCTCGCCACTTCTCTGGATAAGTGGTTTATTGAATAAGGAACATCTGCTCCAATATTATAGACTTGATTGTAAGCAGCACTCCTCTCAACACTTTTTGCAATAATCGGGGCAACATCCTCAATATAGGAGAAGGCTCGTGTCTGCTCTCCATCTCCAAAGATTGTCATAGGTTGCTTTTGTAAAATTTGATTCATAAATATTCCAATTACGTTTCTATATTTATCACTAATATTCTGCCGCTCTCCATATACGTTATGAGGTCTGAAAATAATATAATTCAAACCAAACATCTCACGAGACTCCTTTAAATCCAGTTCTACCGCGTATTTTGCAATACCGTAAGGATCTTCAGGCATGGGCGTATACTCCTCTGTCATAGGAAGCTGACTTTTACCATACACCGCTATAGATGAAGTAAACACAAACGTCTTCACCGTACCACTATTTATGCTGGCATTTATTAGATTAATACTCCCTAGTAAATTATTAGAATAATTAAATCGTTTAATAAAATGGCTTAAACCTTCTGCTGCATAGGCCGCTAGATGATAAACATAATCAAAACGATATCTTTCAAAAATTCTTTGTACCAGCTCATAGTCCTCTACACTTCCCTTTATAAATTCTGCTTTTGGATTTACATTTTCTTCAAAACCTCCACTTAAGTCATCCAAAGCAACCACATCATGTCCTATGGCTAAGGCATTGTCTACCACGTGTGAACCAATGAATCCGGCAGCACCAGTAACTAAAGAAGTTGGCAATTGAAACTCCTTAACTATTCTAAATTTATAATAGGTTTACTCTCTTAGTAAAATATTATTCAGAACTAACCACTTTTAGAGAAGAAATTAAATAATATTTTTTCTTTGTTACTAATTTGTAATATAGCATTATCTGCTATACAAGAGAAGCAGTTAAAATACCAACGTCACCTTCAATAGTAGAACCAGTCTTTTCAAATTTTACAACAAATCCGCTATTTTCAAGATGTTTTACTATTTTTTCCGGATTACCATGATATTCAACTACCATTTTTTTTATTTTCTCAAGGTGTATCCTATTACATGAAAGGAGTGCTGGAAATTCATACCCCTCACAGTCCATTTTCAGAAGATCAATTTCACCAATATTATCTATAATCTTTTCTAATGAGAATGCCTTTATTTCTACCGTTTTACCTTGATTATTCTTGGGAAGTTCTAATCCAAATACTGCCGTTGGCCCATTACAAGATCTCTTTTCTTTTATTGGTATAATTGAATCTGCACCACTGACACCACAATTATTAGTTTTTATATTCTGTCTGTTATTTAACTCAATATTCTTATTCATCATTTTATAGAGTGCCGGATGTGGTTCGTAAACATAAACCGAGGATGCACCTAAATGTGAAAAGTAAATTGCAGTGTCACCGATATACCCTCCAATATCCAAGACAACTTTGTCTTGAAGATCTGGCAAATACTTATCATATTCTTTATATATAAAGATATCTTTTAATAATAATATGTCGGATTTGTTTTTTTTTCTTATAATGAATTTGAATTTATCGTTTATAGTAATAAGAAAAAAATCGTTATCATATTCTTCTACAAAAATACCAGCGCATAGGGCAGGATAAACTATATTTCCGAGGAGAAATAGATCAAATCCCAAAACTGCTTTCCTGCCAAAAGCACATATACCTAAACCATTCCTTGTCTTGTCGTATGAATTTATAGTCTTATTATGTAATAGTTTAGAAAGTATATACAGGCACTCCGTTGATTCCTTTTGGCTTATATCTGATTGACTAATTTCAATACATAATCTGTCCGGTTTTGTATTGAAATAAACGCTCCCCTTCGCTTTTATCTTACATCGAACAAGTAAATAAACGTAAAAACCCTTCATGACAAAAAGGAGTAAGAAAAGCTTATGGAACGTGTTTATAATCTTCATATTAATGGGATAGTTCAAAAGTAGATTTTACACAAATCATCATATATTTTTATATATTGTTTTGCTACATTAGGCCAATTATATGAATCTTCAGCTATTTTAATATCAATAGCCTTTGGTATTTCTTTATTAAGAATTTCCAGTATAGCTATAACCCACTCATCATAATTTTCAATTGATACAATTTTTCCGACTCCATGTTTCATCATTTTTTCTGCGGTATTACCCACCGGTGTAGACAAGACCGGTAATCCGCAAGCCATTGCCTTCATAACTGATACCGGCCCACCCTCATCAGTAGCTACTGAAATATATACATCCGATGCCCAATAAATTTTTCTCAATTCATCCACCTTTACATAAGAATGAAAGGCAGCCTTTTTCTGCTTTACCAGGTTTTCGGCAAGAGAAGTTAATAGTTTGATATTAGACTCATCCCCATGTCCCGTTATGTTAAGAAAAAAATCATCACGTTCAGACACCTTTCTAAAGACTTCTATCAACTTATCCAACTGTTTTCTAGGGATGAAATTACCTGACGCAAAAAAGACAGTTTTCTCTTGCGGAATGTTCAGTTCATTTCTAATCGATTTCTTTAATTCAGGTGAAGGTACCGGAACCCAAAATTCAAAATCGCACCCCATAATAAGCTTTTCCATACGGCCTTTATATACTTTTCTTATCTCAGGCAATGATGAGTCTGCCATTTCGGAAATAATATCCACGTATGGTAAAAGTTTCTTTTGGCGATAAAACTCTACTAAAAGGCACAAATAGGTTAGAGGCCTATGTATTTCCATTAACTCGCTTGCAGGAGATTTAAACATCCCCAACCCTAGAGAAAAGATTGGAAATCTCTTTGAAGGGCCAAATAACTTCAGAATTTCAATAAAAAATGGTATATGAAAACCATAAGTGTTATAAAGGGTCAAGATTATCGGAGTCTCTTTGATCTTCTTAAGACGTAATACCATATCCTTTGAAAAAAAACCATTTTGCGGTCTGACTCCAAGTCTATAGATTTTTTCTTTTGCAGGGAATAGACGATAAATCAAACCCGAATCTAATTGTTTAGTATATATCTTATCAGCACGAAAATCAGGCTGCCATACCTCCCAATCATATTGATCGCTCACTCCTAATACCGCTTCCCCCAACAAACCTGGCCATTCCCGTGCCCAAAAACCCAACCAGCTCCTATCAGGCTTCTCCCACCAATAATCCGGTTTTTCATCAGGAGAGTAATGATAACATGAACCATGAGGCATTATGTTAATAATTTTGGTTTTATTTGTATTAGTCATCTATTTATTAAATACTCCTAAATTACACATGCTTACTTTATGGAGTACAGTATATTCGGTACTCAAATAATTTTTTGTTATCCTGCAAGTCCCCATAAAATCAGGTATGTAATTGTTTGTAGCATTCCTCTAATTTTTTACCGATATTTGTCAGAAGAAAATTTTCCCTGGCAAAGTCATGCCCTCTTCTGCCTAATGTTAGACGTTTTTTCTTGTTATGATATAATATACCGATACATTTAGCATATTGTCTGAAATTATCCCTTCTAACAAAAAAACCACATTTTTTTACAAATGGTTTGTGTGCATTTGCTCTATGGCTTCGATGTGAGATTACGGGTTTGCCATGAATCATTGCTTCTGCAATATTTAACCCAAATGTTTCACCATCTTTTCGAGCATGGGCGAGGATATCAATTGTGTTGAAAAAAGACGTAATTTCTTCATCTGTTACAATAGGGGCAGTGAGAAATTTCACTTTTTTTAGTCCTATATCCTGAGCTACTCTTATCATGTTAGGGGGGGGGGACTGAACAAGGTATAAGATATCATAATCTCCTTTTCCTTCAATTATCTTGAGAGCACGTAATGAGATAGCGTCGAAAATATAATCATCAGGCCTTCCAATACGACCCATCACAAAAGTAGCAGGTGATATACCAAGGGTGCTTCTTAAATTTTTTGTGTGCAATGGTTCCTTGACAGGATTATAAATAACACATGTTTTTCTATTGGGGTGTCGAGCATTCTTATTTAAATAGTCGCTAACGTAGATTGTTAAATCAATGATTTTTGTAGAATCATAACCTCCAAAAATATTAGTTTCAACACACTTCCCAACATAATCTTTCAACCTGGGAACAATTGGGAACTCATCAGGGCGTCCGCTCCGATGGACATGGAAAATATCAGGTTGTATACCTGCCAGTATACTAAAAAACTCTTCCTCTGAGGAATATGCTAGCACTTTTTCATTATCCAAAATGTCCAGGAGTAATTTCTCTCTATAGCAGCCCTCCTCATCGGTTTTCTGACGATTATGTATACAGTAGCAATCATGGCCGGCATTATGCAGATATTCCACAAAATATTGCATACATTTTTCCGTGCCTCCCATCCCCAATTGATGTGAATAATGTACGATTTTCACTTTGTATATATCTTTAGTTTCTATCTTAATACAAAATTGAAGTTCAATTTATAGCATGAAATGCTTGCGTATATTAATAAGAATGGTTTCTATTGTCCGGGGTACCATTGGTCAGCCTACCGGTATTCATAGACTTGCAAAAGACTAATTGCAAACTTTCTACTGTTGATACTTTTTAGTGATTAGCGCATAAACAGCACCAAATGAGAATCCAATAGAATATACCAGTTCATATATTACCATGTACGGTTCTTTTTTTTTTACCCCTATTATCAATCCTTTAGCTAATCTCAATACAGGGTTATTGTATACTATCGATGTTAACGTTCTCCTAAATCTTTCACTACTTTCTACCGCTACATTTTTTCCTCTCCATGCAGAATGAATAAACACTTCCCTTGCATTCTCCAGATTGCGGTGATGACATCCTGCATTTCTTATTATTTTTGCCATGATTTTCGTACGCTTGAAAATTGACGCATCTTCTCCTCTTCCTCTGTCTTCCGAATGACCTCCAAAATCCAGAAAAAAATCTTTACGAACTGCCCTGTATACTCCTTCCTCTTCAAGGGCATCCAGTGGCTGACGTTGCTTATCTGCAAGACCAAGATCGTAAGTTTGGCATCTGGCCCATGGATTATCCCAGTTCAGGACCTGTTCATCCCAATGACCCGTAGCGATGACTTCACCCCTTGCGATAGGCGTTATTAACTTGGTTACATAATCAGGCTCCAATACCATGTCCGCATCAACAAGAACTAAAATATTTCCTTTAGAATTTCTTGCTCCAAAGTTCCTTGCGGTACCTGGCCCTTTATGTCCTTGACAGAATACTCTAACTCCAATCGTTTCACAGATTGCAACTGTTTGATCACGAGAACCGTCATCTACAACAATAATATCCAGCGGCATATCTTGTTTTCTCAAAGAATGGATACAATCACCTATTGATTTTTCCTCATTGTAAGCCGGGATTATAACGGTAACCACGGGATCAATATAAGAAAGATATTTTTGCTTATCTGCCTGTTTTTCCAAAGTGTAAGAACCTCGATAATAAACATTTCTTAACTATCTAACAGTATTTCTATTTCACACTCTCTCCCAGAAAGTATATATGTGGCTTGGGTCACAATTTAAACCTTAGATACGTGGGGTTAACACTTTTCAGGAGCTTGCAAATCAGGAAAAAAATTGTAGCAAATTTAACTTACTTCGCCCACCATTATAATGGTTTTAGTATCATGCTTTCAGAGTTTTTGAGCAAGCACGTAGCAGAATTCCGGATACGTTTCAGAGATATCAGCTTCGCGTAACATAGCGCCTTGTTCAATAATCTTAAAACCCAGGTTTTTAATATAGTTAGCAATCTCATCTTCTCCAACCATGTAGACGGCATCCCAGTCTGTTTCCCATGAGTCAGTTTCTAAACAAAGCGGCCGCAGGTTGATCAGCCATGCCCCGTCATTACTAGACATTAAGCGTGCTTTTTGAATTAATTTTGGATAAAGGCAGTACCGATCAACTATTTCAATTAATACTTCAATCCACTGAAATTTCTTTATTTTAGCCTTAATACCTCCTGGCCTCCTTCCAAAGAAATGTTGAGAGGGAATGAAACCACGTTTAAGATAGTCAGGGCAAAGCACGGAATAAAAACCACCAGGTTTTACACACTGAGCAGATGCTTTCAAAAAATCACGAGGAAACACTATATGTTCCAAAGTGAAAAAAGAAGTTACAATGTCAAAAACATCTTCGAGTTCAGGAATATCACGCCAATGCATCTCTAGAAAATCACATTTTGGATATTTCTTTCTATTAGCTTCTAACTGTTCCTTTGAAAGATCTACTCCCGTGTAATGGGATTTTTTCTTCATAAACCACGGACAGGCCATCGCCGGGCCACAGCCCACATCGAGAACTTTTGCATCAGGATAGGCTTGGTCTGTTATTTTTCTGTGAAATATATGATCTGGAGTATTCCAGTCTTCATTGGCTACTGCCGCTTCTTTATAGTAAGTTTCAGGAGGATCTGAGTAGAAACGTGCTAAAGCATCATCAAGTAATTGTAATTCATCCGGATAAATATTTTGGCTTTCTCTTAGCCATTTCATCTAAAACCGCCAGTTAAAAAGTAAAAGTGCTATTCAAACCTATCAAACTAATTCCTACAGATACAAATAGACATCAGATATTACTCTAAACTAAAGAGAGATGTAGGACCATTTGCCATCTATTAAAATCTTACTCTCATTTTCGAATACCTGATACCCTGAACCATAAAAATCCCCATCAATTACATCTAAATAGGTTAATGGAATGATATAATCTGCAACATTCATTTCTGATTCGAGATAAAGGTTAAGTTTGTACTTGCCGGGAACCAATGGAAATCTCTTTATCGTACAAACAATTTGCCCCTTATGTGGAAGGTGTTTAATCTGCTGACCTGTAAATCTTGTTCCCAGCTGAAAAACACTTTTTCCTGTCTCCCTCTCAACAACAATGTTCAAGTCAACACTATTAGCTCCCTGCTCTCTCTTTGTGCAATAACTGAAACAAAATTTAACGGTATTTCCATTGCGAATTCTATCTATTTTTTCTCCATATTCATTTTCAATATGAAAGTCAACTAGCCTTACATCTCCAGTTCCGCTACGGTCTTTGCGATGGGCAATTGGTTTATCAACATATTTTTTCTGGAAGATCTCCTCTTCGTAAAATTGAATAGATTCCTGTATCGATCCTTGAAAAACGATACTTCCACTATCTAAAACGATACCATGTCGGCAAATACTGCCCACGGCGTTCAGATTATGGCTAACGAATAAAACTGTCCGTCCTTGTTGAGTGATACTTGTCATTTTGGCAAGGCATTTTGTTTGGAATACCGCATCTCCAACTGCCAGGACTTCGTCTACCAATAGTATCTCAGGATCCAGATGAACAGCGACAGCAAAGGCTAATCTCATATACATGCCGCTTGAATATCTTTTAACCGGGGTATTAATAAATTTTTCTATTTCGGCAAATGCCACCATATCATCAAATTTTTTGTCAATCTCAGCCTTCTTCATACCCAAAATTGCCCCGCTTAAGTAAACATTCTCTCTTCCCGTAAGTTCTGAATGAAAACCGGCACCCACTTCCAGCAAAGAACCTACCCGGCCGGTAATTCTAACCTCTCCTTCTGTCGGTTCCGTGATCCGTGATAATATTTTTAAAAGCGTGGTCTTTCCTGCACCGTTTCTGCCAATGATTCCCAGTACTTCTCCTTTTTTAACCTGAAAGGAGATATTCTTCAGGGCCCAAATTGATTCCGAGTCAGCATCAAGTCCTGAAGTATCAGATACAAATGCACCCTTGATTCGACGATAGGGCATTAATGCCTTATCTATTAAGGCTTCTCTGAAAGTCCTGCCTCTACCCGTACCAACGCTTATATTATACTGCTTACTTAAATTTTCTACACTAATAGAAATATCATTCATGTTTCAAAAATCACATAACTTGTTTTAATTAAAATGTGTCTTAAGGTTGCCGTTCCACTCATGCATCCCGAAGACTTGCTACTCAGACTTTTTAACACCGGATAACGTTATCATATTATATCTGCAAAGTACTTCTCCACCCTCTTGAAATAAAAAACCCCACTTATTAATAAACCCATAGCTGTCAGTGCAGAAACAAATATTATGGCACTGGGAGCGGTATCCGTACCTAAAAGAGCCCATCTGAACCCTTCTACCACTCCTACCATGGGGTTAATGCCGTAAACAGTCCTCCAAGGCTCAGACAGTAAACTACTGGGATATGCAATGGGTGTCGCAAACAACCAAAACTGGGTTAAAAACGGAATAATATACCTGACATCACGAAATCTTACATTTAAAGCTGATAGCCATAGCCCTACTCCCAACGCTGTTACCAACCCGAGAAGTAAAAAGAACGGCAGTAATACAACAGCCGCCGTGGGATAAATTCCATAGAAGAGAGCCATACCAATAAATACGATAAATGCTATCGCGAAGTCTATGATACCGGAAAGGACACTGGCAACAGGAATGATTAAACGTGGAAAATATACCTTAGTAATAAGATTCGCACTTCCCACCAAACTGTTTGACGACTGGCTCAATCCATTGGCAAAAAAGGACCAGGGAACAAGAGCGGCATAAGCAAAAAGCGGGTAGGGAATACCATCAGAAGGGATTTTTGCCAATCTACCAAAAAACAAGCTGAATACTACCATGGTAAAAAATGGTTGAATAATGGCCCACATAGCCCCTAATGCAGTTTGTTTGTAACGAACCTTGATATCTCGCCAGGTTAGAAAGTAAAGTAATTCACGATACTCCCAAAGGTCTCTCAGTTTAAGCGAAACCCAGCCCTTTGACGGTTTAATAACGGTAATCGGTAGTGGTGTGATATGTTCCATTCTATTCTTCTAAACCATTTGAACACAACGTTGCAAAACACTTTTTGTGTGCCTTTTTTTAAATATGCACACTTCTGCGTTAATTAAGAAATATCTTCACAGGATTTAGCTAACCGTAAGATACTAAACTGCTTACGCAAACAACAGTATAAACTAATTGAGTAAAACGTCAATAATAAACAATGGACAGCTAATTTGCCTGATGTCATCTATTGCTCCTTTTCATAAGCATTGGATTCTTCATCAAATCTTGTAATAATTTCCTGTTAATTTAGCATAGAACCAAAGAATGCATACTCATCCGCTTAAACGTTTTACAATGCTCTCTGTATCGACCCTATCTTTTCCTTGAATGCATGCGTTTTTTGTCATACCAGAGTATCTTTATCAGGTATCATGCAATCCAGAGAAGATTTTTCAGTAATAGATAGAGGTGAGGTGATGAACTGTTACTGTGAGATAGTAGATTATCCATTAAACTTGATTGGCAAATTGTTCTCCCAAAGGATTTCAATTAGCAAAGGAATTTACCTAATCTCTCCATGGTGTGAACCATGATTTGCGAAATATCAATGAGGCACATTCACGGAACCAATCATTTTTGGGGATAAAATATTTGTTAATAGAGGAGGGGGTTCTGCAATGGTAAATTTATACAAAGACAAAAATCTGATGGGAGTTCAATGCGGGTTGGAATATTCTCAAAAAAGCATAATCAAGAAATGCAGGAAAAAGAAAAGATAGCACGAGGAACTTATCGTTTATTTATACCTATTGGTTGAAGTTATATAAACCGACTAAATAAGTATAGCACTTCCCAATTCTGCATCACAACTGAATCATTGACTTTTCTTTATCCTTTGTTTTCTCGACCTTCTCAAATATCCTGCTCCCAATCCGGCCAGTCCGATACCGAGGAGTGCTACTGTTGTTGGTTCCGGAACTGTAACTTCACTGTCAATCGGTTCGAATGTATCAATAAACTCCCAGGATTTGATGTCATGTGTGTTACGTCCACTGCCAGTTCCGGAAGCAAAACCAATGAAAAGATCACTTGGCAAAATCGATTCCAAATCAATAGAATACGATAAAAGAGCAGCAGTCGGACGAATTATTATCTGCTCTGGCGTCGTTAAGGTTATAAGTCTAACCTCTAATAAGTTTTGACTGCCGTCATAATCGATCCATGAATACCAATTGTCACCATTATTCATGTGAGCGGGAAGATTACTTCCTGGAACATCTGCTGTTGTTATTTCTGAAATAATATTACCATTTAGATTGATACCAACATGGTTACCATTAGGATCATCAAAACCTGGAAAGCTGATATCGTTATCCCATGTATCAAATTCTACTGCCAAACTGGGACTTAAACCTTGATATCCCATGCCACCACCGACTCCACCAACGTTATTACCTACGCCTTGAAGAACAAGTGCCAGGCCGTCTGCACCAGTCACTCCATCGGAATCTACTGCACCTACTGGATTGGTAATCTGAAATTTAAAGGCAGTACTGAAAGAACGATTGTTAGTCAGGGAAATTGTATTTTCTAAGAATGCGGTTCCACTTATAAACCCTAAAGAATCCGTTAGTCGCAAGACCTTTTCTCCATCGCCGTTGAGGACGGTGTTGATGGTAGGGCCATTATCATCGTCAGTCACACCATGTACTACGGCAGTCCTGTCATTTAAAATAAAACTGCTCAGATTAGACATATCATCAAAAGTTATCGTTGTGGCATTTGCAACTTTGACATTAACAATTAGCACAATTCCAAGGGCTATCAGAATGTTATATATTCTATTATTTCTACTCATCTTAAAACACCTCCTTCTCTTTCACTTTAATTTCCTTCTCAAGATACCGCTCACTCTCATATTCTTACCGATTTGTTTAGCGTAACGCATGAGTCTGTTTATTATTATAAGCGATCAAGTTGTTCATGTCAACATAATATTTGCATTTAACTCTGCCGACACCTCAACCCTTTAAACACAAAGAGAGAGTCTGTTTGTTATTGTAAGCGATTATGCTGTCTATGTCAATTTAATACTTACGACTCTTACTCTTCACTTTATATATGTCGCAAAAACTACGCCAATACTCTTCAATACCGGTAGCAAAAAAACAGACAACATGCTAACATATTTAAATAACAGGGCTTACAAATTAATAAAATGGTATCAGACATAAACTCTATTAAGCAACTATTGCAAACATGATAGGGGGAATTTGGGGAAATTTTCCCCAGACAATTTGAAAAATACCTTATTGATTTGTCGGAATTCCTGAAATATCAACATGTTAAGAGTGGTAACATTAGAGTTAGCATCTGGGGAAAAATACCCCAATTTTTTATTCCGTATTCACATAATGGTATCCATGTACACACGGAATGGGCTTAAGGAAAACGTCCAATAGCAACACAAATCATAGGAAGTAAACAAGGATTTCTGAGAAGAAATTTATTAATGAGTTTTGGCTGGGCCGCCAAAACCGGCACGAATATAATAAAACACTTTCCCAACCACATGTTGCACGCAGGGGCTTTACGATCCAGACCTTCTTTTGAGGGGATTTATCTCTAGCAGCATTAATCCGTATTGCATTGATTTCGATGAATTAAAGTCCTCGGCGCTTTTTGTCCGGGGAAGCGAAACTTTTTGTTATCTAAAAATTCATTGTGCTGTTTTTTACGTGGTTAGTGACACTCTTTACCTTTCATCCGGTTAATGGTGTTAGATACAAAGTGGATAACCTTATCAAATTTGCATTTACGACCAAAACTCCAGTACCGGGAATCTTTTAAGAAAACGTAGATTTTTCTTGTTTTAATGAGTAGGATATTAAGGTCATTATCATCTATCTGAATCCGTCCAACAGCATAAGAGCATGTTCTCTTTTCGGTTGGCGCCTGACAAAAAACAGCTTTAATGCCTTCTCTTTTAAATAAATCCACCATCTGTTTTGTAGGAATCCCTTCTCTGACACCGTAGTATGCCACTTTTTTTTCAAGTTTCTTTTCAAATACCGGCCTTGCACCTCTTATCTCTTTTTCTATCTCTTCCAAAGGTGTTTGTGTTAACACTCCTCCTCTACATCCATACATACCTATAGTCATGCCGTTTTCAGCGAGTTCACCAATTTGATCCCAGTTCATATAGCACACATCTCTACCATTAATATTTCTTGTTTCCCCCACGGTATCGGGACGTATAAAAAAAGTGGCAGGGTATCCATATTTCTTCAGCAATGGATAACAAAGGGTAAAAAGTTCAATGCATCCTGTATCAAAGGTGAGAGAAAAGGACTGTTTTTTTAAGTTTAAGTCCCCGTTAAAATACGAAACCGCATCTTCCAAAGGAATGATGGATATATTATTTTTGGAAAGGTATTCCAACTGTTCTTCAAAACTTTCATGAAATATCCATGTATCAAGGAAGTTATCCTTGTCGTAAGAAATATTCTGATATTGTAGAACGGCTGCTTTGCTTTTTAGGAAACCCATCCCTGCTTTACCCCTTGTCAAATCATTGTAACTTGTTTAAAAAATATTTTCAGAAAAATCATGGATTATCTCGTCGTAATCGTTCAATATCAAATTAAATTCTAACGGATTTCATAATCACTTCTCATGCCTAAAAAAATATTTAGAATACATTAGTGCTATATAAGCAAAACATATTATTTTCCTGATCAATGGCAGTTTAAGTAACACAATCATATTTTTATCATTTTTCCTAAATGATATGATATGAAGTGGAATATGTGAAATCCCATATTCTTTGTGTACTAAATTAAAAAAGAGGTTGTTAATATGATAATTTAATGGTGTCAAAACTATTGTGTAATTCTTGTTGTCAAAAACCTGCTTGATCTTTTCAAATACCATATCCTTTCCATCTTTAACTACAGACTCCGTAATAATACTTGCCATGCCACCATTGTTCAAATGATTATCAAGATTCTCTAACAACTCAAAAACGGTGTGAAGGCCATATGTTTTGTCATCAGGGTTATTTGAAACAATACCATAAGGTGGGTTTGCCGTAATCAGGTCATATTTCCCTGGAATGTTTTTAAGTAAATTAGAATTTAAGAAAGTGATATCGGTAATATTGTTAATTTTAGCGTTTAGCATAGCGTTTTGTACTAAACCTTCCCGAATATCTGATGCAGTCACTCTTTTAGAATATTTTTTAGACACGATTGCCTGGACACCCGTTCCTGTACATAAATCCAATGTTTTTTCAAACGTCATACCACTTAAGTCTTTAGTTAAGTATTCTGCAAATATAACAGAATCTTTACCAAACCATGATGAACCTTTACTGATAATCATGTCCTGATAAGGAATTAATTTTATAGTAAATCGGTAACTCCCATTTGATTCATCTAAAATACCACCCTTTATAAATAAACTAACATCCTCTTCTCTGAAAAATTTAAAAACGTCATCCCTTTTCACCTCATTATTAAGAAAGAACATCTTAAAAAGAATAAATACCTTTGGATAAAACAGTTTGAATATTTTTTGATAAAACAGGGGAAATGCTGTCCATTCATATAATGCATTTTTTTCCCAAAATACAAAATTTAATAGATTTATTGGTTCGAACGGCAGCTTTAAGTGATTTTTCTGAGATGGCAGGATTCGAGAGATTGAATAATTGTGTTTCTTCAGGCATTCTACAATTTTCAATAATCCCCTTTCTCTATTCTTCATACCGAATCTTCAATATTATAGTAATTTCTGTAAATTATTTATTAAAAAAAGCTTATTGCCGTTATCACTATACCTTATTTAATTAAAGGATTTTAAGAGACAAATCAAGTAAAGCACACTTATGCCTTTAAAGATTCAATAAAAATAGAATAGATAAACACGTATTTAGAAAAATTGCCCCTCCAGTCAGTAACCATCTCCTCGTTTATTCCAATCCTGTTGAGGCTATAAATGTCAGAATCTTTTGAAACAAAACCGCCTTTGGTTGTACATGCAGATTTATATGATTTAGCAACAATTTCTTTTATACCATCATTATTATTTCCATTTGGATAGCAGAAATGAATAACGCTTCTCTCCGTCTCTTTTTCTATAATCTCTTTTGACTTACTGATTTCTTCCTTAACTACATCCGTTTGTTCATTGGTCAAGATCATATGGTTTACTGTATGGGAGCCAAACGAGATATTCGGATCTTTAATATGATTAAGCTCATCCCAGCTTACAAAGGACCTCTCTTTGTTATTATCAACCTTAATGGAATGTCTCTCCTGGAACACTTCCAGATCAGTAATAGTTTTCAGTATCTTATCATGAGTAAACTCTTTAAGATAATCAATAAATTTGAATGTTACTTCTGCCCCCCCACTATTCAATATTAAATATTTCAGTTTGAGATTTATCTCAGGTATAGAGATAATATTATCTTTTGTTAGAAGTGTTCTTTTTTCTGCAAATATCTGCGCAAGTAAGTTATCCAGTCTTTCCTGCCAGTAACTGCATTTTAATGATGCGAAACCGGTAGTCAAATAAACCGTAGCAGGAATTTTTAAACGACTTAAAACGGGATATGCAGTATCATAGAAATCTATCCATCCATCATCAAATGTGACCACATAGCTATTATGCGGTACGCTCTCCCACCTATCAAAATTCTGTACCAGAAAGTCCAGTGAGATTACAGGGCATCTCCGAGCAATATATTGCATACATTCCTCAAATGTTTTTCTTTTCACCAATAGACTAACGTCAAAAAAAGTATCGGTTACACGATGAAACATTAATATCGTAACCTTTCCTTTAATGACAAATCTTTTATAAAAAATAAAGATTCCTGAATAATAGAAGATGAAGGCAACGATAAATTTGATAAATCTTCTAAGCTTAAACAAAATCCTTCCCCCTTATCATATGCATTCCCATATATACTAAAACCAGTTTGGTTTTTTGCTTTTCACTGAAAACAATTTTGAGATGGGTATACTGATAATAGGTACATAGAATTATTATTGACATGCAGACATAATAGGCAAATTCAATCGTACTTTTCAACTAAAAATGATATTTGAGTGAAGATATAAGATATGAGGATGTTGAATATGTGTTAAGTGCGACAAACATTATTGAGGTAGTGTCATGGACGCCAGTAGGAGTTATTACCAAATCGGAGAAGAACTGAGCAGCTTTGTCCGGAAATCAGGGTTTGTAAAGGTAAAAACATCAACTATGTTTTCTCTCTAATTCTCCAGACTATCATGCAAAGAAATGCTACAATACAAAGCCATAATTGAGTTGCAATAATAAAGCCGGCAGCGCTAATCCAGACTTTATGTATTCCGGATGTATACCATTTATCCTGAACAAATAACTTGATATTGCTCAATGGATTTTTCGTTTTGATATATGTTCCATGCTTTTTCTTGTGAAAAACACGTTCATCTGCTTTATGTGTTTCACCCGAATAACCCTGAAAAATTGAATGAGAATCACCTCCACTGTCATGTCCACTTGCAGCATGTTTCGTCTCATATCCACTTGCAGCATGTTTCGCCTCGTGTCCGCTTGCAGCATGTTTCGTCTCGTGTCCGCTTGCAGCATGTTTCGTCTCGTGTCCGCTTGCAGCATGTTTCGTCTCGTGTCCGCTTGCAGCATGTTTCGTCTCGTGTCCGCTTGCAGCATGTTTCGTCTCGTGTCCGCTTGCAGCATGTTTCGTCTCATGTCCACTTGCGGCATGTGTGTCAGCATGTTTTGTTTCATGCAATGATTTTTTGGGCGCATGAGATAAGGACTTTTTTGGAGAATGACCAGCTTTTGCATGCGAACTGGTATGTGATGCCTTCGCGTGCGTTGATGAACCGGTGCTTTTTCCTCCTTGAGACAATTTTCTGAATATAGTCTTCTGCTTTTCAGCTTCACGTGTCATTCCCAATTTACTATAGGCCAGAGACAGCGAATAATGCACCTTGGCATAATCAGGATTTATATTTATAGCCTGTGTATAAATTTTGACAGCATCATCATACTTTGCCTTACAATAATATGTATTCCCCAGTCCATAAAGGGCATAAACATCTTTAGGTTTTAATTCTATTGCCTTCTTAAATTCTTTTCCAGCTTGGTCGTATTTGCCCTGTTTATAACTATCAATCCCTTTATTATAATGTTCCTTAAAGCTACCCGCACCATATGACGATGTTACAAAAGGTATCAGGAGAAAAGCTACGAACAATACTTGTATAAATAGAAATTTCTTCATTTTGTATTACCTGAAAAATGGTTTAAGTGAATAATGTTCTTTAATTTACCAAACAAATAATTGGCTGTCAAGATACAAACATACCATTTTGTCCTTAAGGAATAATCATCATTTCCACAAATCACGGTCGAGGTTTCTGTACTGAACGGCTTCTGATATGTGTTCAAGGCGAACGTTCTCACTATGGTCAAGATCCGCAATTGTTCTACCAACTTTAAGTATCTTATTATAGCCCCTTGCAGAGATGTTGAGTTCGGTCATTGTCTGATGGAGCAGTTCTTCCGCCTGGCTATCCAACGAGCAATGTTTTTTTATTGTTTTTGCGGACATTCGGGAATTGGTTGAGTATTTGAGTCGCTGAAGTTTCACGTGCCTTTGTAACTTCCTCTCGAATCTCCTCTGAAGATTCACCGGTTGCGTCAGATGTCAGGTCTTTATACTGAACATTCGGGACCTCAACATGGATATCAATTCTGTCAAGCGGGGGGCCGGAGATTTTGGATATATAATTCTGGATCTGATGCGGTGAGCAGTGACACTCTTTTTTTGGATCAGTATTGTATCCATGCGGGCAACCATGCGGGAACAAAGGTGGAACTTTTAGAAAAAGTATTTGTTTATTGTATCAACACGCTAGTTTAAAACTATGCACTTTCAGTGCAAGGCTTTCAGCGATAGTTTTTTTTAATTGTAGAAGCGATATCTTCCACATCTGTCATTCCCATGAAAACGGGAATCTAGAGAGTGTTGAGCATATGGATTCCCGATCTAAGTCGGGAATGACAAACAAAAAGGTTAATGTGTTTCTATTAAACAAAGGGACTTTCAGTCCCCGTTAAACCTATGCACTTTCAGTGCATAGTGGTTTAGTCTTTAAGCATCAGCAAATTATAGAGTTATGGTGGCAGAAAAAGAGGGAAGTGACCTTGCAGTACTATGGATTTTTCTGAAAGTAACATAACTGCCAATTAGCAGACGTTGAAGGCTAGTCTAAGCTTGATTAAGGCTTACTCTTGATTGCATTTGAGCTTGCGTATGGCCAGACATCGAGTTAGATCGAGTCCAGGAGTTATCGCCCATTAACCACATAATTAATACTCAGCGTTTTGCCATCTGTAGTGGCGAGAATCGTATCGTCCCCGGACTCGCTACCTACCGGAACCAACGTGGGTGTCTTGTCACCCAGATCTGTGCGCCACACCTGCGTGTTGAGGTTGAGCTGATTAGACACATTCTGAATACGTGTAAAGACCTCAGGACTAGGTCGCATCGTACCTGAAAAGTTCTGGTTACCTGCCGTAATGACGATATGCTGCGGTCTGACCTGCTGCAAGAACGCTTCAGTGGTGGAACTATTGCTGCCATGATTGCCCGCCTTAAGCACAGTCGTCCGAAGCCCACTTCCCAACTCTTTGATCAAGATATCTTCTACATGACGTTCAGCATCACCAGGGAACAGAAATGATATGTCGTTCCCGGCGTCTGTGAAGGATAGCCGCAGGACTATGGAAACATTGTTGAGACCGTTGTCCACAATCTCACGAGAGGACCACAGGATGTCCACATCCAGCTCGGCCCCCCAATCCAACATGAAGTTGTCAGGTATCCCCCAGACAAAGTTCGCCATCTGGCCCTCGCCAAACACCTCCGCAGAAGCTGCTTGGAAAAACCGGCCATAGGCAGACCAGGTACGGAGCCGATCGGACTCCTCTTCGTCGTTGGTCTTGTCGTGGCCAGGATCCAGAATGTTCCGCACGTCGTAGTCCTGTATGAACCCATACAAGCCACCGGCGTGGTCACTGTGCGGATGGCTGAGAATCATCCAATCGATAGTGGATCCGATGGGCATCCTGTCGCTCTTGCCGAGGTATTCACTGGCCGCGTCGTAGCCGTTGGCCCGACCGAAGAGGCCCCAGCTCCCACCGTCAATGATGATGTTGTAACCCTCCATCCGGCCATTACCATCAATGCCGTCATCCCCGGTGTGAATCCATATGCTATCACCAGTACCCACATCGATGAAATGAACTTGCAACAGTTCTTCGGGAATCTTGGCAATGGGAAAAGCATTCTGATGCAGGTCTATATCCTCTACAGGGTCTGCATACTTTATTTTACTAACGTTGCCTGCACCACATTCAATATTTTCTGAAGCAATACCCTCATTTATTAAGCAGAGAAATGATATAACGCCGATAGCGATTAACCCTGACACTGCCTTAAAAGAGATACGTTTCAACATTTGGACCTCCTTTTACAATTAAATTTATTTTAATATATGAAAAATACTTTTAGAAACCAGCATATTTATTATAACATGATTGTTATCCATTTGTTCACTAATTACAAGGCTTCCTAGAGCGTTTACATATGACACTTTTTTGATAGTTAACTCTTTTTGTACACTGCACTCTCCATAGGTCTAGAATCTTTTTTTAGGAAGCAAAATATAATGTGAGCCTCTAGCAATAAGCCATAAATTGTGGTTGCATTGACATTTCTACAGGAGCTTATTAAGTTGGTTCTGTTATAACAAAGACATTAAATTGAATTAAAACAGTCATTTTCTCAAAACAATTTAGCAGGGAGTTGATTAACACAAACTTACAATCAAGAGGGGGTGCAGGACAATATGGGAAGGCTTTTGATTGCCAATCAAAGAGGCTACTAAATAAACCGAAGTTAAGAATCAAGCTAGTACACCAGTAAACACAAAACAATTTTTGATAAAGTATGACTCCCTGACACACTCTTACTATTTCATAGAGGTAATGCATTCTTGCCGACAGACTACCAAAGGAGTATCAAGTCTCTCCTTTACTGCATAATTACAGAAGCATCACTTCCACAAATCACGATCCAGGTTTCTGTATTGGACGGCTTCTGATATGTGTTCTATACAAACGTTTTCGCTGTGATCGAGGTCTGCAATTGTCCTGCCGACCTTGAGTATCTTATTATAGCCTCTTGCAGAGATGTTGAGTTCGGTCATTGCCTGATGGAGCAGTTCTTCCGCCTGACTATCCAGTGAACAATGTTTTTTGATCGTCTTTGCGGACATTCGGGAGTTAGTTGAGTATTTGAGTCCCTGAAATCTCTTTAATTGTGTGTCGCGTGCCTTTGTAACTTCCTCCCTAATCTCCTCTGACGATTCGCAGGTTGCGTCAGATGTCAGGTCTTTGTACTGAACGTTCGGAACTTCAACATGGATATCAATCCTGTCTAGCAAAGGACCGGAAATCTTTGAAATGTAATTCTGGATCTGACGCGGAGTACAGTGACACTCTCTTTTCGGATCACCATAGAATCCGCACAAACAGGGTTGCGTTGCCATTTTCCCATATTACGCTGAAAACGCAAAAACCACTTTCAAGTGCTTATCCCACAACACTTAATACAATTGGAGACCATCTGAGGAAGAGACGCCTTGACCTTGAACTCTTTCAAAAAGATGTTGCCAAAATGCTTGGTGTCGGTGAACCATCTATCTATAACTGGGAAAACAATCTGGCAGAACCAGCTATAAAGTACATTCCAAAGATTATTAAGTTCTTGGGACATGTGCCATTTAAGACATCAACCAAGTCTACAGGTGAGAAGATAGTCACCTATCGCAAACTTCGTGGTCTCAGCCAAAAAAAGTTAGCCTGCCATCTTGGCATAGACCCATGTACCCTCAGCAAGTGGGAAAGGAATAAACGGCTACCATCTAAAAGAGTTTTAAAAGAAATTGAAAGAACATGAGTTATAGAGAAGGTCTACTTAGTTTCTGTATGGAAATAAACCATCAAAACCCAACCATAGGCTGTCTTATCTTAGAGACTTTCGTTAACTTAAGAGTTGATTGTATAAGGGAAGCTAAGCATGCGAAGTACGTGTAATATTTTTATCTGTAGCGGCATGTTTGAGTTGGGTCTGATTTGGTTACATCCTCTTGCATTAATCACAAATCAAGGAATTGTTCTATTCTTAATGGTCTGGCCATATTGTTCGTATATTATAAAATTAGCCATTCATCAAGAATAAAGACCTGACCCCTTTCCCCCCCCAAACTGCGAAAGCCTTTGGAAGAAAATAATTGGAAAGCCGTGTATTTTAAAAGGATACGCACGGTTTGATGAGGGGGAGCTGGAAATAGGGTATGGTTGTGATACTGGGACACTCACAGACGAAAGGGTGAGAAATGGTGAACACAAACTATAACCTGAAGCCACTACACCTGCTCTCTACTCTACCTTTCTCTTTCTTTTTTCTTGTATAAGTTTTTAAAGATTCCACTCATGCTCTGACAAAAGAGTAAAACTAAAAATAAGATTTGATTCAGCAATCATTTGATCAAAGAACATTATTGTTGAATCATTACAATTTTGCATATAATCGCTCCAAATATTTCCTTTAGAACAAGAAAGATCTGCAATCAAGTTCATATCAGGTATAATTTTCTCTCCACTTAAATTGAACCCCTCTATACCAACAATTGCTATATTATTCTGTCCGCATAAATTAATAAATTTGCTAACAGATCTTCTTCTAATATACATTTCACCACCTCTACAAATGGAATCTATTTCTGGATGATTTAGAAGTTTTTCTTGATTTAACATTTCATTAATCCCATGGTGCTAACCAATTATTGTCCAACCTATCAGAGACTTGGACTATATCTCCAGTATGATCATTTCTCACTACATAACCTCCCTCTTTACTATAAAAGGCAGTTGCAGAATCATTTAATTTGTTTCTTCCTGGTAAATAGCGAGTATCTTTCCATTTAACTGTTCTTGCTGGATTATCAATGGCATCAACAACTAGATCTTTTGTCCATCCACGTTTTGATAATTGTTTACTGATTTTTGTTCCGAATTGAGTTGATGAACCTAAGAGATTAGACATCTTCCACCCTTTAAACAACCCAATTAATCTTTTTATTCCAATTGTAGTTAATTTAGCACCAACCCATAAAGGATTAAGAAGATCGGATGGATCGGGATCTGGGACACCTTCTTTCCGTGGAACATATATTCCTCCATCAGCGAAAGTGTTTCCATGCCTCCCCGTATCTCCAGAACTTCTCGAACCCCCACCACTGTCATCGTATCCAGACGATGCATACGTTAAAGCACCAGCGCTTCCTCCCGCTAAAACTGCCCCTGCCAATGCTTTAAGACCTTCTCCTCCTAATGCAGCGAACGATACATCACCAGTGACAGCACCAACTACAACAGCCGAAGCTATTCTAAAAACAGGATGACTGTAAACCTTTTTGACACTTCTATAAACCCTGCTGACAGCTTTCCTTAATCTCTTAAACCACCCATGCCCACTTGGATCGGTATACTTAAGTGGGTTATTTTTGACATAGCTGTACCTGTTGAGCGACTGGGGGTTTGTCGGATCAGGTACTATTGTATCCGCCGAGATAAACCTGCCCAGTTCAGGGTCGTAGTATCTGGCGTTATAATAGTAAAGACCTGTCTCTATGTCAAGTTCCTGGGAGGTATATTTGTGTTTTGTCGTGGATGGGCTGGTGTCTGAAAATGTCTCGCCGAATGGATAGTAACGTATCTCTTCCACCTTGACTCCACTTGAGTTTGTTATCACACTACTGCTTCCGAGATGGTCCTGATGGTAGTAGTAGGTGTCTGTGGACATCTTTGACGCTATCCTGGTGCCACCGGCAAATATGTATCTGGTAATGTTTCCTCCTGTCTCTTCATAGAGCTTGCCGATGTAGATGGTAGTAGAACTGCCCGTCAGCTTCTTTACCCTTGATCCCGATCCGTCATAGTAGAATATCGCTGTCTGGCCCGCCTTAGTTACAGAGGAGGGTTTGTTGTCATAGTTGTATGTTATCGTCCTGTTAGTATCAGCCGTCATGTTGCCGTTTGAGTCATAGGTATATGTCTTGCCATTACTTGTTGCTGTCACCGCATGTGGCTTTGCACCGTAGGTATAGGTAATCCCTCTCTTTGAGGTAAAGTTGCCTATGGTGTCGTATGCGTATGTCAGTGACCCATAGTTGCCACTATTTGCGGTTATAAGCCTGTCGAGTGCGTCATAGGTAAAGGTCTGTGTGTTTGTACCGTCAATGTTGTCGGTTATGTTTAAAATGCTCCCTATGTTGTCAAATGTGTAGGAATGGTCTATGAGAGTTGTTCCTGTTGAGGTATCTGTATCAATTGTGGAGAGGAGACTGTTGTTTGGATTATAGGTATATGCAGTGTCCACTCCATTTCCGTACGTTACTCCTTCAATCTGCCCAAGAGCGTTGTAGCTGGTATAGCTGGCGTATGTGGTGCTGCCACTGCTAACATCGTCTACTATTGTCAAAAGGTTGCCGCCTGTGTCGTATGTGTAGTTTACTCTCTTAGAGTCCGGGTAAGTAATGCTCGTTGTTCTGCTGAGTGCATCGTACGTAGTCTCTGTTGTGTAACTGGTTGTATCAACTGTCTTTATTGCCTTTACTGTTCTACCCAGTTCGTCGTAGTAGTATTTGGTACTGCCGGTTGAATCTGTCAGAGTGGTAAGCCGTCCTGTCGGGTTTGTTGAAAATGTCTCATCATAGGCGTAGATTGTGTCCGAACCCACAGGATAGATTTTCCTTGTGGTCCTGTTGAGCTCGTCGTATGTGAAGTTAATCGTCTGGTTTTTTGCGTCTGTCTGTGATAAAAGGTTGCCGTTGTTATCGTAGCTATATGACCAACTGCCCATGTCAGGGTCGTTCATGGTCAACTTCCTGCCAAGGGTGTCGTACGTCATCGTGGTCTGGTTGCTCTCGGTGTCTGTTAATTTAATAAGATTACCCCGTGCGTTGTACTCATAGGTAGTTGTCGCGTAAAGGGCATGGGAACCGGTGGTGCCTGTATACTCTTCCACTTTTATCAACCTGCCGTAGACGTCCTTCACTTCCACCTTCTTGTGTCCGTTGGCGTCAATGAAAGTTGTTGTGCTTTTGTCGTATGAGGTAGTTACGACTGTGCTGTCAGGGTTTGTTATCTGCGTTACCCTGCCGACAGGGTCATAGGTGTAAGTTATCCATTTTGGGCTTCCTGTACCATCAAAGTAAGGAAGGCTTTTTCTGTAAACACGACCTGTGCTGTCATATTCAATATCTTGTACGATTGTGCTGCCATCCGGACCCTCTTTCCACGTCTTGATTGTCCTTTCCAGTCCATCAAGGCACACCTCAGACTTGAGGTAGTTTGCCGTGCCGCTCTCTTCCGTACTGTTGGTAACTATACGCAGATTAGCCGTGCCGCAATCCTGATACTCATATGATACCGTCCCATAGGTGGATGTTGAGTCCAGCGGGCCGGTTACCTTAGTTCTTCTTCCGAAGACATCGTATGCGTACGTGGTTGTATTTCCGTTGGGCTCTGTCTCGGATATCACTTTTCCGTACTTAGGGTCATAGACGGTAGTAGCTGTATGGCTGAGTGGGTTTGTTGCCTGATAGGGATAGGTGTATGTAGAGTCATAGGTTATGGAAGTAAGATTACTCATTGGGTCGGTAATGGACGTCTGATTGCCATAGCTATTGTATGTGTACGTTATTACAGGGTTTGTGCCGTTGTCGTTCCATCTGGTATGGGTAAGGAGATTCCCTGTATCATAGGTAAACCACGCCTCTGATACCGTTGTACCGATATCGTTATTGACGTAGGTGTGATTCGGGAGTGATACAATCCAGTTTGCGGTGTCATAGTTATAATCCGTATACTCAACCCTTTCATCTCCCGTTATCGAGTCTTTATCAAGGTGCTTCTCCGTTATATTACCGTAGGCATCGTAGTCAAAAGTAGTCGTTGTTATTCTGGCTGTGTTTTCGTTGCTGTCGCCGTCAAACACATAATCATCACTCTGGCTCAGATAGGGAAAGTCCACGCCTGTGAATGGTGATGTCGAACCGTATGTCTTTTCTGACTTGGAATAGAGATTGCCTGAAGAATCTTTTATTTCAGTTTTATAGGGAAGTCCCTTAAATATGTCATCTTGTTTAAACCAGGTCTCTGATGTTGTACCCGCTGGGTCTGTACTCTTTACGTATTCAAAACCTCTGAACTCCCTATCGGCAATGTCATGGTGCCCGCCTGAGTAGGTGTAGTTAGTCGTAGACGTATTTCCGTTACCATCATCGACTGATATTGATGATACTGTCTGGATGATGTAAGGGAGTACATTGTTGTCGTACGTGGAGGATGGTTCGTAGGTAATGGAGGTTGTACTGCCGACGCCGTTATTTACGAAGATTAAAAGATCAGGAACAGTCATATTGATTTCAACCCATAACCCCGGCTGGCCGGTATCGAAGTTGTGGTGATGAACCCGGTCAAGTTTTCCATCTCCGTTAATATCAATAGAAGTTGAATAATTGCTTTGAGCACTCCATTGTGGATAGTTTTGTTCAGTGCGACTGTGGCTTAACCAGAGTGTCATAGCGTCGAACCCATTTCCGTTATTGATTTCAACCCATAACCCCGGCTGACCGGTATCGAAGTTGTGGTGATGAACCCGGTCAAGTTTTCCATCTCCGTTAACATCAATAGAAGTTGAATAATTACTTTGACCACTCCATTGTGGGTAGTTTTGTTCAGCGCGACTGTGGCTTAACCATAGTGTCATCGTGTTAAACCCATTTCCATTATTGATTTCAACCCATAGCCCTGGTTGACCGGTATTGAAGTTGTGATGATGAACCCGGTCAGGTTTTCCATCTCCGTTAATATCGATAAAAACTGAATAACTACTTTCGACACTCCATTGTGGATAGTTTTGTTCAGCGCGACTGTGGCTTAACCATAGTGTCATAGCGTCGAACCCATTCCCGTTATTGATTTCAACCCATAACCCCGGCTGACCAGTATCGAAGTTGTGGTGATGAACACGGTCCGGTTTTCCATCTCCATTAATATCAATAAAAACTGAATAATTACTTTCGACACTCCATTGTGGATAGTTTTGTTCAGAACGACTGTGGTTTACCCAGAGTGTCATTGCTCCAAATCCATTTCCATTATTAATTTCTACCCATAACCCTGGTTGTCCGGTGTCGAAGTTGTGATGATGAACCCGGTCCGGTTTTCCATCTCCATTAATATCAATAAAAGCTGAATAACCATCCCATTGTGGATAGTTTTGTTCAGCACGACTGTGGCTTAACCATAGTGTCATAGCGTCGAACCCATTTCCGTTATTGATTTCTACCCATAACCCTGGTTGACCGGTGTCGAAGTTGTGATGATGAACCCGGTCCGGTTTTCCGTCTCCGTTAATGTCAATGAAAGTTGAATAATTATTATTACCGGCACTCCAGAGTGGATAGTTTTGTTCAGTGCGACTGTGACTTAACCATAGTGTCATAGTATCGAACCCATTTCCGTTATTGATTTCAACCCATAACCCCGGCTGACCGGTGTCGAAGTTGTGGTGATGAACCCGGTCCGGTCTTCCATCCCCGTTAATATCAATAAGAGTTGAAAAATTACTTCCTTCTCTCCAGAGTGGATAGTTTTGTTCAGTGCGACTGTGATTTAACCATAGTGTCGTATCACCAAAACCATTTTCTCCTTCTTCCCATAAAAATGTAGTTGCCGGTAAAGCTGTTCCTCCAGTCACGGTGCCTGAGTTGTTGTCTACGGATGCATCACTACCATATTGCTGTACACTATAAAGGATACTCCTGCCTGTACTGCCACTGTACTGTGATCCCGGAGTTTGTGGATCAGCATCATATTCTAACTTATACACCCTGACCGTGCTGTTATTGGAAACAACTTCTATCGTGATCAAACGTGTTGCAGTGGTAACTGAGAAGTGTGGAATGTATTTTGCGTATGCATCCGTCCTTGAATCATCATAATAGAACTTTATGTAGTTCGTTGGACTCAAGTTGCTGCCACCGGTGTAGTCTATCCTATCAAGATATATCTCTCCCTGATCTTTAGTGTAGGTGTAGGTTATGTAGTTGCCGTTGGTGTCCTCTACTCTGTCTATCATCCATTTGAAGACGTGGGTAGCATCAGACGGATCATCCTGTCTTGATGCTGCAGTAGTACCATAATAGTGCTTTGTACCATCCTTGGTTGTTGCTTCCCATCCACCCGTTGAACTGTTATAGAAGTATTTTATAAATGCACCTTCGGTCTTATGCCCGTAGTAGTCCGCACCCCAGTCTTCTCTTGTTGTCAGCTCTCTGTTTCCGTCTGCCACATAGTCATTGTTACTGTAATCCAGACCCCACTTTGTATTCCTTTGAATAAAGCTTGTCTTTATGTCCCAGCCCACGCCAACCCAGCCGTTTTTCTTGTTGGAATTGTAGGAGAGGGCCAGGTTCGGAGCCATACCGTTTCTTCCGGGAGGCACTTCTACCGGGACGCTTACGTTTGCGGCACCGGTGTTGGAGTCTGTACCTACGCTTGAGGATGTTCCTCCTAATGAAGCAGTTGACTGATTCTGAGTGGAAGCATAGACGGTACATATTGAAATAAATAATAGTAGAAAACTTAAGAGTATGCTCTTTCGGAATGATGTACTGGAAATCATTTATGCCTCCCTTTTTACTTTTATATTTTCGTAGTAGCAATTCATGAATTGCTGCTACGTTCTTCGAATTTATTTGTTTCCCGTTAGATTTTATTGTAGAGGACTAGCACAAACCTTGTGCCAAAAGAGAAAGAGAGGTATGGTTTTGCTATAGTGTTAAGGTTTATAGTACTTTGAAAATATTACTAACATAGGATTTACGCTGAGAAAGAAAAATTTATTATTGTTGTTTATTCAGAATAAATGAAGGAGTGATAAAAGGTGGAATAGTGCGCCAGGCACATAAGTGTGCCGCTACTAAAGTGTGCCACGGCACACTTATATTGCATTTCAAGAAGAGTGATAATGGGGAGATGAAGTTGATAATCGGCAAAATGATCTTGCCAGAATACGCTGTAGGGATTGTCGTATTGATCAGCAATATTTAAGCAGAATCACTTCCACAAATCACGATCCAGGTTTCTGTACTGGACGGCTTCTGATACGTGTTCTATACGAACGTTCTCACTATGATCAAGATCTGCTATTGTTCTGCCGACCTTAAGTATCTTATTAAAGCCCCTTGCGGAGATGTTGAGTTCGGTCATTGCCTGATGAAGCAGCTCTTCTGCCTGACTATCCAACGCACAATGTTTTTTTATCGTCTTTGCAGACATGCGGGAATTGGTGGAGTATTTGAGTCCTTGGAATCTTTCAAGTTGAATATCTCTTGCTTCAGTCACCCTCTCCCTGACCTCTTCCGATGATTCACAAACCGAATCAGATGTCAGGTCTTTATATTGAACGTTCGGAACCTCAACGTGAATATCAATCCTGTCAAGCAGAGGACCGGAAATTTTAGAAATGTAATTCTGGATCTGACGCGGAGTACAGTGACACTCTCTTTTCGGATCACCATAGAATCCGCACAAACAGGGGTTCATAGCTCCCACCAGCATTATCTCTGCAGGAAACATCACTGAACTCATTGCCCTTGAAATCGTAATCTCATCGGTCTCTAATGGTTGCCGCAATACCTCTAGTGTCTTCCTGTTAAATTCAGGCAATTCATCAAGGAAAAGAACACCATGATGTGCAAAGCTAATCTCACCAGGACGGGGAAAGCTTCCGCCTCCAACAAGCCCCGCGGTACTGATGGTATGATGTGGGTTGCGGAAAGGCCTGGTCGCTATCAGAGATTTATCCGGATCTAAAAGACCTGCCGAACTATATATCGCAGTAGTATCAATAGCCTCTTCCAAGGTTAATCCGGGCATTATGGTAGGAAGCCGTTGTGTCAACATTGTTTTACCTGAACCCGGAGGGCCGATCATAAGGACATTATGATTTCCTGCTGCAGCTACGGTAAGTGCACGTTTTACATGTTCCTGCCCTTTAACATCTATAAAATCTATGTCATAATGAGAAGAGTCACTGAAAACATCTGAAAGGTTTAGGAGGAATGGGGAGATAGTTAACTCGTTTGTCAGAAAACTTACCGCATCAGACAGGGTGTTAACGGGAATAACATCGATGCCCTCTACGATAGCAGCTTCTGGTGCATTGTCTACAGGAAGGATCAATCCTTTCAATCCTGCTTCTTTACATTTTATAGCCATTGATAAACAGCCATTAACCTTTCTGACCCGTCCATCTAATGCAAGCTCGCCTACTATACCGTATTTGTTTATCTTTTCTGTTGCTATCTGGTTTGAAGCAATGAGCAATCCCATTGCTATGGACAATTCAAAGGAAGGGCCCTCCTTCTTTCTATCGGCAGGGGCCAGATTTATGGTTATGTTTTTGTATGGATATTTGTATCCGCAGTTCTTGAGCGCGGCCTTTACCCTGTCCCTGCACTCTTTAACTGCCGCATCCGGCAGCCCAATAACTACCGTTGAAGGTAGTTGGCCTTTTGTTACGTACACCTCTATTTCCAGTACATATGCTTCAATTCCGTATACCGCAACACTTTTTACCTTTCCAAGTCCTGCCATTTGCACCTTCCTTGGTTATCAGATCCCGAGAAAAAATAATGTACTTTCTCAAACCCTTAGTTAAATGACTGTTTAAGTTTATTACAAATCTATTTCTTCCATGTTAGTGGCATAAAGATAAGAATGACCGTGTATATTTCCAGCCTGCCCACCAGCATGCTGAAAGCAAGCACCCATTTACAGGGGCTGGCAAATCCGCTATAGTTTTTGGTAGCACCCGCATCGGCAAGGGCAGGCCCAACATTACTCATCATCGACGCAACCGCACTGAATGACGTAATTAACTCAGTACCAAAGATGGTCAGAATAAGAGAGAAGACACCAAGTAGGCCCAGATGTATAACAATAAATCCCAGTGTGTTTGTAATTATGTCCTCACTGACCGGTTTACCACTGAGCTTAACATGCATTATTGCTCTCGGCCTGATTACGTGAACAAGCTCCCTTACACCGGACCTGAAAAGCAACATTATCCTTGCCACCTTCATGCCACCGGCAGTTGAACCCGCACATCCGCCAATGAACATGAGCAGGACAAGAAAGACTCTGCAAAAATTTGGCCAGAGATCAAAATCTGTGTTACAATAACCGGCACTGGTTATTATGGATACGGTCTGAAACGCAGCATATCTCAGCGAACCACCAATGCTGTCAAATCTATGGTCTTTTGCACCTCCATTATAGAATGTTGAATCATAGAAAAACAACGCAAGCGTTACTAAACAGATAGCACAAAATATCAAACCTACAAAAAAACGTAATTCTGAATTCACCAATACTTTTCTAATTCTTCCCGTAACCAATTGGTAATACAGTATAAAGTTGCAGGCGGCTATAAACATAAAGACCATAATGACAATCTCTATAAACAGGTTGTCATATGCAGCGATGCTCAGATTTTTTGTAGAGAAACCCCCAGTCGATACTGTTGTAAAGGCATGGCAGACGGCGTCAAAGAATTCCATACCCCCAAGCCATAAAAGCGGAATTAAAATGGCAGTAAGAGAAAGGTATATAACCCACAATATTTTTGCCGTCTGGGCTATACGTGGCTTTACCTTATCTGTAGTAAGATCTGGAGCTTCAGCGCTGAACAGCTTGTGGCCTCCGACGCCAATCGTCGAAAGGACCGCGACAAAGAAAACAACGATACCCATCCCTCCCAACCACTGTGTCATGCTCCTCCAGAAAAGAATTCCATGCGGCAACGCCTCAATATCGTTGAAAATAGAGGCTCCCGTAGTGGTGAACCCACTCATTGATTCGAAATAAGAATCACAAAAGGTATCACATGCCCCTGAAAGCCAATAAGGCAAGGCGCCAAACAGGGCACAGGACATCCACCAGAATGTGACAATCGCCAGGCCCTCTCTAATCGTAATGTCTTCGTTCTTGGGTTTTAAAGCAAATTTTAACGCGAAACCAACGGTTCCGGACGAAATGATTGTTATTGCAAATGCCCAAATCTCTTCCTTTGTTCCATAACAGAGCGATACTCCGAATGGAATAATTAAGATACCGGAAAGCAGTATTATGAGGGTCCCCAGAGTACGCAACACTAATAGTATGTTCATGTTTTGATAGAGGATTTGTCAGGATAAACTTACAAAAAATATATTTCTACTTTTTTACACTGAAGAGGGCCTGGACCCTTTCTATGTCATCAGGAAGGGTGAACACAATAACGCTTTCACCCGGATTGATTGCTTCAATACCTTTGGGAAGGAGCATAGTATTATTTCTTACAATAGCGCCCAGGATAGATTTCTTTGGAAACCTGATCTTCTTAAGAGGTTTCTTTACGATTTCAGAACCCTCTTCGGCAATCAATTCAATCGCTTCTGCTTCGCTGTCTCCCAGCTTGGCAATCGATAATATCTGGCCTCTCCTCACATGTTGAAGTATCGCGCTTGCGGTAACCAACCTTGGATTTACAACTACATCCACATCCACTTGATTAATTATATGTACCAACTCCGGCTCATTGGTAAGTACAATAGTCTTCTTTGCGCCATGTTTCTTTGCCAGCAAGGCGGTAAGCAGATTGGTCTGTTCATTTTCGGAAAGGGCAATAAATATGTCCGTAAGTTCGACAGCCGCGTCTTTAAGTACATCAATTTCAGTGGCATCACCGTGCAAAACTACCGCATTCCTTAAAGAAGCAGCGGCATTTACCGCTTTCTCTTTTTCTGGTTCAATTATCGTTACGGCAATCGGACTGTTTTCGAGTCGTTCCGCAAGCAGCATACCAGTTCTACTCGCTTTATATATAATCACCTTTTCTACCTCATCCGCCCTTCTGTTAACCATTGGCAGGAAATAGGGTAATACTATTTTTGATATAAGTACAAAAATAGTATCATCGGGTAGTATTGTAGTGTTATGCGATGGAGTAATCATCTCATCATCACGTTGAATATATACGATTAAGAATGAATCGGTATACTCAATGTCTTCCAGTTCTGAAAATGTCAAACCAACAAGCGGAGCGTCCTCAGGAACATGGAAACCTCTTAAAACGACATCACCTATGGGAAAATCAACGGCAAATGTTGCCCCCGGTGTCTCTAAAATCTTAATAATCGATTCAACAATAATCTGTTCCGGATTGATCATGTGATCAACACAGAAACCATTATGTTTAAAAATTGATTTATTACCGGTAAATTCACCGTTTCTGATTCTGGCGATCTTGATTTTTTCACCGTCACCATATTTACTGGCAATGATGCAAGTGACAATATTGACCTCGTCACTGGTGGTTACCGCTAATACCATATCTGTTTCTTGTACACCGGCAGATTCTAATACGCAGGGAGAAGTAGCATTGCCGGTAATCACTGAAACATCCAGTTTTTCAGCGATTTTCCTGATTAATTTTGGGTTCACATCAACTACTGATATGTCATGCCCTTCTGCTGATAACTGTTTCGCAATACTAAATCCTACAGCACCTGCCCCAATTATGAGAATTTTCATCTATAAACCTTTTTGAGTTAAGTCTTTAAGGGGAATATTTCATACAAAAAACACGAAGAAATATTATATTGTGTTATTGTTATTCTGTGTTTCGCGTACTTTTATAAAATTAATATACTTTTAGGATCCTTCACCCTGAGGAGACATCGCTGCCATACTTTTTTTCCTCAGATCATAAAACCTGGACTTTAATTCCGGACCTCCCAAATGTGGGTTTTTTTTCTCGAAATCATCTATAAGTGTTCTAACTTTTCCAAAAGAATCCTCTTTAAATAATCCTTCAATAATCTCATATATCTCAGGCCACCACAAGTGGTTATCTGCCAATGAACTTTCTATCCATAGTGATAAAAAGCTTAACAATTTGTCGTATTGCTTTGCTTCTTTCAGACAAAATATCAGTTCATGTTTTATTTCCATATTATCATCAAAATGCATGACAAGTTCTTCATAGAGCAAAGTTGCCTTTTGACAATCATTATCTGAGAAATACAATTTTGCCAGCCTTTTTTTGCTTTGCCACAATGCATGATCGTATTCCGGTAAACCTTCATAATCCTTGATCTGTTTCTTTAATATTTCTTTAGCTCTTTTGTGGTCTTCTTCGGCATAAAAGGCGTTAACGATACTATCAAGTAATACAAAAGACTCACACTCTATAGAAAGAAGCATATCGGCTGCCTTCTCTGCGACTCTATTATCTACATCCTTTAGCAGCTTGATCAAAGGTCCAACAGCACTTTCATCACCGATTAATCCCAGGGCCGCTGCTGTAGATTCACGAACACGAGCACTCTCATCAGAAAGCAAGGCAATCAAAGGCAAGACAGCCTTTTTTGTTCCTGTTTTCCCCAGAGTATCTGCAGCATACCATCTGACCCTTTCATCCTTATCTTTTAACGAATTAATCAGCGGATCAATCGCCCTGTTATCCTGAAACTTACCAAGGGCAACTATTGCAGATTCCCTCACCTTAGGGTCTTTATTCGAAAACAAGTTGATTAATGGTTCTACTGCTTGATCTGCCCTTAGCTCACCAAGGGCTTCTGCAGCCGCGCATACTACACTGTTGGCAAGATCGCTTAAAGCGGATAACAGATCAAACACTGCTTCCTTCTTGCCCAGTTTCCCCAGAGACATTGCTGCGCTCTCCCTTACCTTGGTTTCGTTGTCCTGCAGTGCCGATATTAAATCTTTCAGTTCAGATACTCCCCCAATCTTTCCAAGAACATTTACCGCCAGAACACGCATCTCAGTATCATCATCTGAAATCAAATCAACAAAAATTTTGACAACTTCAGGCTCTTTATGATTTGCCAGTTCCCCTGCAGCATAAATCCTTACTGCCTGATATTCACTTTTTAAAGCATCAATGAATGGCCTGATGTCATCCTTTTCTTTACTCGTTTTTAAGGTATTTATAGTCTGTCTGACTATTTCCTCTTTCAATAAATCATTTTCTACTTTAAGTTTTTTAAACCCTTCTTCCAGCTTGTCAACAATGTCCTCTAACCACTGTTCCCTTGTTTTAACCTTATTTCTATCCCACCACTCTTGCCAGAAATATTTTGCTTTACCATTAGATTGTTTTGTAATCTCTATTAATGCGTCATGGGCTGCAATTTGTAAATCATTACTGTCAGATCCTAATACATTTATCAGGGGTTCCACTGCCTCACGTGAACGTGTCTTTGCCAAAGCACCCGTAATAAGGATGCGGGATTCAATCGGTTTGTGATTATCCAGGAGTATGCCTGCCATCTCTTCTATCGCCTTTTTTGTCCTGATGTTTCCCAATGCGTCAGCAGAAGCAATTCTCATCTCCTCATTTTCACTGGTAAGCAAATTAATCATACAATCTAATGCCCTGCTGTCATCACCAGCAAAACCAAATGCTTTAATCAGGGAAACACGTACATCATCATTGTCGGAATTATTAAGGATATCAATTAACGAATCATAAACAGAGGAAAGGTTAAGTCCCAATAATGAAATGGCTGCAGACGTACGTATTGCGGAGTCCTCTGAATATAAAAGCTTCATCCACTCATCAATCTTAATTCTCAGTTCAGGTGAAATATCCTGTGATGTTTTTTTGAGTGACCTCTCTTCTTTGGCACCAACAACTCTATTTTCTGTTACTATCAGACAACTATAAATTGATATACTTGCTAAAACAAGTATTGACAAACAATATTTTTTCATCCATTTATCTACCGAGGAGATCAACACTTATGCATTGTTTTCCTATATGAAAAGGTTTATACAACCTGAGTTTAGTGTAATGTTTTAATTTTCAGTACAAAATTTTAATAGTAGCAAAACTATTTTTTAGCGTCAACATAAAACAGCCCTGAAAAGAATATCTTGAACATTTTTTTCAGGGCTGTTAATATGTTGAATTTAAGTGACTTATAATAATTTTTTTCATTTTTTGTGTTCCCCGGCTTAAGAACAAAGATCAAAAAATCGGATAGGCGGTAGTAATAACATTGTGCGGCATAGCTGCAACCAAGTTTGAAGTGCCTTAAGTGAACTAAAGTGCCTAAAGTTAAAAAATAAAAAAACTTGTTTTTTACCACAACTTTAGCTCACTTCAAACTTTAGGCACTTTTAACTTTTCCTGAGAATCAGGGTTAAATCACAAAAACAATAACAAATGAAAATAATATCTTTTGGCGACATTCATGAAGATTTCAGCAATTTGATACCCTTGAAGAACGAGCTGGTAACTTCTGACCTTGTAATAGTTACCGGTGATTTGACTAACTTTCATGGGCGAAAAGAGGCAGAAAAAGTAATCGAAGAAATAATGAAGTACAATAAGAATATATTGGCCCAATTAGGAAATCTGGATCAGCCTGAGGTTAACGATTATTTAACGGAAAGAGGTATCAATCTCCATAGAAATGGTTTTATAACAGACGATATAGGGATATTTGGAGTAGGCGGTTCAAACCTGACACCGTTCAACACTCCAACCGAATTCAACGAAGATGAGATTAAAACGTTTCTCCTCGATGGCCTTGATAAGGTAAAGGACGCCAAATTTAAAATCATGGTACCGCATATGCCACCAAAAGATACGAAGCTTGATATTATATCAGCCGGTGCTCATGTAGGGAGCCAGAGTGTCCGCGATTTTATTTTAAAACATAAGCCGGATATTGCATTGAGTGGACACATCCATGAGGCAAGAGGAAGCGATACAATAGAAAACACTATAGTCTTCAATGCCGGTATGTTTCGAGAGGGCGGATATGTAGTAATTACTAAGACATCAGAAGGATTGTCTGCTGAGCTGAAAGTGCTTACATAGCGTGGCAGACTACAACCCAGTATGAAGTACCTTAAGTGAACTAAAGTGCCTTAAGTAAAAAAATAAAAAATTTATTTTTACCAGAACTTTAGCTTACTTTAAACTTTAGCCACTTTAACTTTTTATGGGGAAGTTAGCGAGTGAAAGGAGCTAAGTTCTGGAATATCCAAAATTACGTTTAATAGATGCGTTTCCTCTTGAAATATCCGGGAAACAGGCGGTATGCCTCAGGGATCCGTTTAATACAAAAAACTCATTTGTTCCCCGTGAAGTTTTCGACAATATTGTCTATTACTTTGACGGCAATCACTCCATAAATGACATACAGGAAATATATTTACAGAGACATGGCAAAGGTGATATTCAGGAGATAATCCAGCAGGTAATAGGGGAGTTGGATAATAATTTACTTTTAGATAATAGCAGATCCAAAGAATTCATTAAAAAGCTGAAAGATGATTTCAGGAACTCAACTATACGTAAGGACGCGCATGCAGGTACTGCTTATGAGGCGGACAAAGATAAATTAAAAGATCAAATAGACAGTTTTTTCGTGTCCAAGGATGGGCCGGGTATGCCATCACAATCCAGTCAAACTAAAAGATTGAAGGGCGTAATAGCCCCTCATATTGACATAGGGTGTGGAGGGCCATGTTTTGCCTGGGCTTACAAAGAGATTGCAGAATCGTCAGACGCAGAACTTTTTATAATACTTGGTATTGCGCACACGGGTACTAAAAATCTTTTTGCCCTGACGGATAAGACTTTTGAAACACCGTTTGGTAGTGTAGAAACGGACAAAGACTTTCTCAATTCGTTACAAAAAAAAAGTAGGACCGATTATTTTGAAGACGAGTTTGTCCACAAAGACGAACACTCAATCGGATTCCAGGCGGTATTCCTGAAATACCTTTATCACCAGAAAAAAAATTTCAATATAATCCCGATACTCTGTTCATCATTTGGTGAAGCAGACAAAAATGAAACCGGCTCCGTACAGGCTTATCAATTTAAGGAATTTGTCACTTCGCTCAAGGAAACAATTAAGGAGAGCGGGAAAAAAATCTGTATAATAGCGAGCGTAGACCTTGCACATGTCGGTTCCCGGTTTGGTGATACTGAACTTCAGGATGCTGCATATCTCGATAAATTACGTGCCGATGACACTGATATGCTGAAATATGTAGAAAATCTGGATGCAGAAGGATTTAACAATTCCGTTCAGAAAGACCGCAACAGCAGGAAAATATGTGGATACCCGGCCATTAATACCCTGCTGAATATTATTGACGCCTCAGAAAGCAAACTTCTTAAATACACTCAGTACGCGGACGAAACCAATTCAACTGTCTCATTCGCCAGCATGTCATTCTATTAAATGTACATAAATACGGGACGGGAAGACATTGCAAGATCGCTTGAAACTAAGACAGAAAATGAAGCAGGGCTCGGAATAGAATTTAAGTTTGGTATGTTTACATGAAGGATTTTATTTTCTCTGCAAAAAACAGAAAAAATCACGGTGTCCTGGCAAGGCGGAAGCCCACGCAGCCGTGCCTGCCATTCGGAGCATTGTAGCGGCGACCTGACGCTCGCACACTCTCCTTAACACTGTTCCAGCTGCCACCACGTTCAACACGGCAAGGACCGCTCTCCGTATACATAGGGTTATTACTCTGGTGTTTTCTATAGGCGTCCTTGTTATATATATCCTGCACCCGCTCCCATACATTACCGGTCATATCATAAAGTCCAAGTTCATTTGGATTTTTCCGACCAACAGGATGGCTCCTGCGACCGGAATTACTATCATACCAGGCATACCTTCTAAGTTCAAACTCACTGTTGGTGCCCGCAAATTTTTCTCTCTTGCCCCCACTTCTTGCAGCATATTCCCACTCTGCCTCTGTGGGTAGGCGATAGTTCTTGCCTGTTTTTCTGTTAAGGTTTATTATAAATCGCTGTACGTCATCCCAGCTTACCTGCTCTACAGGGAAATTAAGGCCTTTCTTAAAATCAGATGGATTATTCCCCATTATGTCTTCCCACTGGCCCTGTGTTACCTCATATTTCCCGATATAAAAATCTCCCATACACACCTCATGTATCGGTTTCTCGTCATCTCCTCCGTCTCCAAAAGTATCTCCCATCTCAAAGCAGCCACCTTTCACGAGCACAAACTCCACACCGGCCCCAGAATCTGTATATGCCTGCGGCTTGTTCTCTTCCAGGTTGACAAGGATTGTCTCTTCTTCGCCTGCCTTAACATCTACTCTCTTACTCAAGTCCTCATGCCCTTCAAGTTTCAGTACCAACTCACGACTGCCTGGCAATACATACTGTATCGTTTCAGGGGTCGTTCCGCTGTATGCCCCATCTATATATATCTTTGCCGCTGACGGTTCGCTTTCCACCCTGATTGCACCGTTCCGCTCAACATCTCCTGCCAGGTATTTTAGGAGCTTATAGGAAATCTGTTCCATCGTTTTATCAAGTTCCTCTATTTCACAAACGCAACTCTCCCTTTCCATTATTTCGTTTTCACCGTCTTCGTTAATCATGCGTATCGATACAATATACTTTCTTCCCAGCTTACCTACATCTCCGGCAATTATCTTGTTCACCGCAAGCTTTGCCACATTCTCAAGCAGACAAATGTTATTATCATCATCACACCCCATCGCCAACTCGAACTCCTTCTCATCAAGCACCGCTTTCATATCATCCCTGTTGAGTATGGTAAATTTACCGGACCTGTATATCTCGGTTGAAAGAATGTTTGTCAAGAGCGATGCTTCGTCCTGTGACACTCCACCCTTGTCCTTTAAGGGTATCACAAGGAGACGGTCTTTTTCTTCTACTGCTGAATGGGCAGTAGACATTGAGATTATTACAAATGAAATAATTAAGAGAGGTAACTGTATGTACTTTTTTATAGTTTGCATAGGTAGTAATCGATCGAAAGTATAGTACGAAAACGGTTATAAAAACATAAATTATAGATTTACAGGTATATTAAGCAAGTATTTTCCTGCCCCAGGTTTATCACCTGATTTAATGTTTTGCATGGACTTAACACTCCACGAAAACTGATAAAACAGCCAGGGTTTATCTCCAAAGAAAGGCTAATGTGTGGTATGTTGACCTGGTTTCGTCTACTCCGTGGTAAACAGAATTAACTCGGTGAACACGGTATTTACCTCTGAGAGCCCGTAATGGTTTTTTATTTTTTGTTCCACCAGCTCTTCTGCTTTTGAATGGGTTTCTTAACTACAGCCTGGATCTTGTTTTGAGTAATATCTTTTACCTCAATATCCTGGTTATTCATCTTCTGTCCTACCAGTCCTTCTGCAATTATCTGGGTATCACCACTCGACTTAATTTCTAAAACTGCAACACCATCGGTAAAAGCCCTTTGATGAATTTCTTTTACACCCCTCAGCTTCTGCTTAATATCATTCTTGATTTTTATGAGATCTGAGAACGATGATAACCCTGACAATGTAAGTTCAACCGTATTAAGGTTAGTATCATCTCCCCATTTTTTGAGAATCTTTTCTATAATGGTATTTGCCAGTTTTTTACCCACATTTTGAAATGCTTTGTAAGAACCTGTAGTCTCATCAATATGGAGCTTTGTACCGGACATGCTGCCTGATGCAATAATTTCGGCATTATCGGCACGAATTGCCCTTGCATAAATATTGGCATGAACAGTTTTGAGGTTTGTACCCTCCATATATTTTGATGCCTGGCGGGAAGGCTTTGGTGTCGCGATAGCCTTTCCCATAATTATGACTTCCGCATCATATTGAAGCCCTATTTTTGCCGCCAGTACCGCATCATTCTCAAGGGCATAAAACAGCTTGTTCCGTTCAGTACTCTTTTTAGCCATCTCCGCATCTACAACCTTAAAACCCTTACTGAGAAACTGTTCTATGAAGGTAGTTTCAGACACCGATTGTCCTTCATCAATCTCGATTTTACTGCCGGCAATACTTTCACCAATTATTACCATTATTCTGGGATTATGCTTTCTGCTTATTAAGAGGCCGATTGTCTGGAGATCGTTGGAGATACCATCCGTTCCTACTTTCGCATTAATCCTGACGACATATATCCCATCTTTTCCCTCTTCGTTGAGAACTTTGTATGACTTGACATATCCTGATGATTGAGAATATACACGGTCATAAAGTAATGTATAATTTGACACCATACTCTCTGATGTAATAAGCGTGCCAACTACCTGTTCAACAGCCCTTCTGAGAGCGTCGTCAATAGCAGCATCTCTCGCGCTTGCCCTGGAAACTGATTCCATATCACCAACACCTTCTGAAATCACCTCCTTCTCTTCTCCAAAGGAAACACTGCAGGCAATTACAATGAACAATACGGAAACAAAATACCAGTTTTTATATTTTTTCATATTACTTTTGATAATCTATACTTTAGTCCTATTGCTTTATTATCTCACCTACACCTGAAATATTCTCTAAGATCTCTTCCGGGTCACCATAATAATAGATATCACCAACACCGTTTATGTCTACCTCAAGCCTTTTAGATGCGTAAACAGTAGAATCAGACGCACCGCTTACAGAGATCCGGACCTTTTCAGATCTGAGCTCTTTTGCATTCAGATCTATGGAGCCTGAGGTGTTAGCAATAAATTCTCCTGTTTTACCAGATGCGCTAATATCACCTGAGCCATCTAAATCCATGACAAGTCCTTTGTTATCTACCCCTGAAATAATAACATCACTTGCTCCATCTACTGAAATCTTTTCAATGTTATCGACTGAAACATTCAGCTCTAACCCGGACTTTGGACAGATAGATTTAATGACGGTAGCAAACAGAGTGGAGCCCTTTACTTTAGTAACAATGTAAGGTAATATATTGTCATCACTTGTAACCTCTACACACTGTTCCTTTTGACATTCAATATTAGCATCAAAAACCCCTGAAATATCTATTTTATTAAAAGGAGCGACTTCTCTTTTATGGATACTCTTTACTCCACTGCCCTCAACACAACCGGAATTTGTGTTAGTGTTGACATTGATGCTCTCAATCCTATCTACGTCTATTCCATTTATTTCTATACGTCCGGATTCACCTTCAATTGAAATACTACCGGCAATGCAGAAATGGGAAAATATTGACAAAACAGAAAGACATATTACTAAAAAACAAAATAGAAATGATCTTAAATAATTCATATCTGCTCGCTTTTGATTACAATTCCAGAATCCTCATTTAGAAAAATCCATTTGTATTATCAATTACAGGAAGCACCTCTTCTCTGCGTTATGACACATATTAACTAGCACAGATGTCAGGTAGGTATTTTGAAAAGACAGCGATTTACATGCAGAATTCAACTCCTGATATAACAGAATTATTGTATTTTATCTAATTAGATAGAGTAACAGAAACCCTCTCTAAATATCATTTTTATTGTTCTGCCGCCAGCTTGAAATCATCTTGTAGCGCGCCTTGTCCTTCAACTACTATAAACTCATCAGTCTCAACTATATTTACACCCAGTATATCAGAAGCATCTTTAACATTTATTGACATTACTACAGACGCATCTCCCAATTCGTCCCAATCATATTTAACTAATTCTGCTAAGCTGAGTGTCGCCATTACCTTTGTCTTAACCACGTCAGAGGTCAAGATGAAATTATTAACTGTCGTCTCGCTTTCAAGCTTAAAACCAACTACCCGTTTAATCAATCGCATGTAAGCATCCAATTCAGCAGCCCTCAGGGCCTTCAGTTGCCCTGCCATTGACGGTGTAGATGTTGCAAAACCGACACGTCTGAAGACCTTGTTTCTAAGATCCAAAACGTTACCATCTATATTCTCAATGCTTTCAAGACTTACCGTTGCGGTTACCTGGGCTATATCAGTCTTTTCATCATAATTAACGTCTTCAAACTTTATGCCGTTGATCATAGCAGAAGTCTTTGATTCAGTATTTGCCTGAAAACTTGCAGCAACCATATCTATTACACTTTCAGTAGCACGCAATTTCAAACCGTAAACACTTTCAACAAGCGCCCTCTCTGCTATCACCTTCGCAGCCTGCACGGTCATTATCTTCTTGTTCCCGGCAAACAAAGACGGAGATAAGCTAATTATAAATGTTAATACAATAAGACTTTTAATCATTTTCGTTCTTATTTTCATTTTCTGCCTTCTGCCTCCTATCTGGTGGACTGGTTTTCTGTTGACTGTTGTCAATGCTGACATTTTTTTCATTTATACCTTTATCTTCTTTAAGATTATCGCCAGGATCAATGTTTCCTTCTTCGTTTTCAGCTGTTTTCTGCTGGTAGCGACCTAAGCTAATTGTAGCGTTCTTGGTTTCAATTGCCTCTATTTTCTTTTGAAGAATGGTAATATCAACTGCTCCCTCCATCTGTATGACATGTGCTTTTAAGTTGATTTTTCCATTTTCAGGAATACCTGGTACCTGCTCTACAGCCTCTTTATTCAAAGCATCTAATTTCTGAATCTGCTCCTCAATGATTTCCTCATTACCCGCCCATGACAAAGAGTCGATAAGAACCAGGGTAAAGACGCACATTATAACAGGCAGATTTATTATTCTCATAAAAAGTCCTCTATAACAGCTGTATTTTACTACCACTCCTCATCAGTCAGAACCCTACCTATTGAAGATTTCTTACCGGAGGCAGACGGTACATGCGCCTCTTCTACCAGAGTGGTTACCTCCTGCACATTTTGCTGAGACTGACTCTCCTCCTGGTAACTCTGTCCTGTTTCATTGCTACTTTCTACCAAGGCCTCCTGCTGTTGTTGATATTGCGGTTCAGGTTGTTGCTGCACGGTAAGTTGCTCTTGTTCATATTGCTGCAGCTGTGCGTAATAATTATTAATCATCTCTCGTCTTGCTAATGTCTCAACATTTATTGGAATGGTCAAGTAAAGGTCCTTAAACATTTTAAGATCAATCTCATTTGTTTCAATATTGAAATTACTGTCATACTGCTGTAATGCGGAAATCGTTGTACTATCCATCTGTCCATTAGCAACCAGGTCATAACCATGCAAAAATAGATATTCCTGTGCAGATTGTATCTGTTCATATCCGTCCAGACTGTGATAGAATTTCTCTATTTTACGTATAACGATCTTATCTTCGATGGCGTCATCTCCCAGTAATCTCCAGTAAGGCAATGCTTTATGCTTGCCCACAATCTGAATCATGCTGTATTCGACTAATAATCTGACTGCTTCATGCCTCCCCTGGACCTTTTTAATAGTCCCCTTTCTTCCAAAGGATAACCCGAAAACGCTAATGGCTAATTCCTTACCTTTTAAGGATTTGCCTACTTCCATACTGTTGGTGGTATTCATCTTTGGTATACCAATCATTTTTGAAAAATTCAGCAGGTTGAAATCAAGCGTAATCCTGGCCAGACCGGATTTAGCACTATTTCCGTATTGGGACCCGGTATTTTTCCCCATCATTTCAGGAACCGGAGTAATAGCAGAAAAATTCTTTTTACCGGAAAAATCAGTATTCGATCCCCTTGTTTCTAGTCCCCGGTCAAATTCGGTAATACCACCGCTGAGAATTACTTCCGGAATAGTAAATTCCTTAATCCCGGCTCCATAACCGGTTGTTGCCTGCTCTCTGATAAAAGTAGGATCATAAGGAATGTAAGTGACACGTCCGCCAATTGAATTCAGTGTGCTCTTTACTATTTCAGTAATTTCCTTAGGAATTTCTCTGCCGGTAGTCACATTTGCACCGGTTTTATCATCAATATTCATACTCTGTATTTTCAACTCATTGATATCATAGATCTCTGTCATCAGACCTAAATCGTCCAGAGCATTATAATATTGTGTGATTTTTTGGGTCGGTTCTGTCTCCGGAAGCTCCACATCTACCTTTTTGGGGTCTAGTGTATTGCATGAAATAGCAAGACATAAAATTAACAGTACTGCCAACACCGCCTTAATGTTCTTTAACAGACACGTTTTTATAACAAATTGTTTCATTTATCACCTCTGAGATTGTTATTTATGGTCTTTTCTTCTTTTCATCATTAGACGAACCGGCAGAAGGGTCTTCAACTACATTAATTATCGTAGTGCCGGCCAGATTAGCTCCTGCTCCGATTACAATGCTATTGGAATTCTGGTCTTGACCTTCACTCGTTCCCTGCTCTCTAGCCTTCATAATAGCATCCAGGACAATAAATTTTAAATTCTTATCGGCTTTACCAAGATCGTCATCTTTTACTATCGATTCATCAGTGTATTTTGAAATACCATCATCCAGATCACTCCCAAGGCAGATACCCGCACTCAGAAAGGATAGGGTAATTACGCAAATCATTGCTACTGGCCATTTGCCGTTCATGTAAAACACACCTCCTTCTTATCTATTCACGTACAACAGAAAGTAACTATCCTGCAAGTTAACAGATAATTTAACATTGAAGAAATGTAAAATATTTTGAGCCTTGTCTATTCCAGTGTAACAGAACCCATATTGGCTTCACTATTTTCACCTAAAGACATATTCATACTCTTATCTATAACAGCCTTATTGAGAATTAACGCGCCTTTGCTTACATCAGCATCCTTCAAGGTTATGGCTCCTACATTTGCAGTTGCTCCTTTGCCAAGCGCCATGTTCATCGACTGTTTCACATTGGCATTGTTTATCACCTTGCCCTGCACCTTGGAACCGTCCATTGTCACGGAACCCACGTTGGCAGTCGCCCCCTGGCCAAGCGCCATGTTCATACTCTTCTGAATGACGGCCTTGTTTAATACCATACCGCCCGTGCTCACTTCTGAATTCTTCATCGTAACCGACCCCGTATTGGCCGTTGCTCCCTTACCAAGTGCCATGCTCATTGACTGCTTCACATTGGCATTGTTCAGCACCTTGCCCTGCACCTTGGAACCGTCCATTGTTACAGAACCCATATTAGCAGTCGCCCCCTGGCCAAGGGCCATGTTCATGCTCTTCTGAATGACGGCCTTGTTTGATACTATGCCACCCTTACCTACTTCAGAATTCTTTATCGTAACCGACCCCGTATTGGCTGTTGCTCCCTTGCCAAGGGTCATGTTCATCGACTGTTTTACATTGGCACTGTTCAGGACCTTGCCCTGTACCTTGGAACCATCCATTGTTACGGAACCCATATTGGAAGTCGCCCCCTTGCCAAGCGCCATGTTCATACTCTTCTGAATGACGGCCTTGTTTAATACCATACCACCCTTACCTACTTCTGAATCCTTCATCGTAATCGACCCCGTATTGGCCGTTGCTCCCTTGCCAAGTGCCATGTTCATCGACTGTTTTACATTGGCATTGTTCAACACCTTGCCCTGTACCTTAGACCCGTCCATTGTCACAGAACCCATATTGGCAGTCGCTCCCTTGCCAAGCGCCATATTCATACTCTTCTGAATGACGGCCTTGTTTGACACCACACCACCCTTACCTACTTCAGATTTCTTCATCGTAACCGAACCCGTATTTGCTGTTGCTCCCTTGCCAAGTGCCATGTTCATCGACTGTTTTACATTGGCATTGTTCAGTACCTTGCCCTGTACCTTGGAACCATCCATTGTTACGGAACCCATATTGGCAGTCGCTCCCTTGCCAAGTGCCATGTTCATACTCTTCTGAATGACGGCCTTGTTTGATACCATGCCGCCTTTGCCTACTTCAGAATCCTTCATCGTAATCGAACCCGTATTTGCCGTTGCTCCCTTGCCTAGCGCCATGTTCATCGACTGCTTCACATTGGCATTATTCAGGGCCTTGCCCTGTACCTTGGAACCGTCCATCGTCACAGCGCCTGTATTGGCAGTCGCCCCCTCGCCAAGCGCCATGTTCATACTCTTCTGAATGACGGCCTTGTTTGATACCATGCCACCCTTACCCACTTCAGAATTCTTCATCTTGGTCGATGCCGTATTAGACGTTGCTCCCTTGCCTAGCGCCATGTTCATCGACTGCTGCACATTGGCATTATTCAGGGACTTGCCATCAATTTTAGACTCTGCAAAACTGACAGAAGCGCTTAATAATAAAACGACAATTACCGGTATTATATATTTCACGACAACTCCTCCTCTGCATTATTACTACTAAAATAAATTATAAATACACTTTCCCGTAGTCCAAAAAGCGTAATAAATACAACCTACTACTCAATAACTATTGAATTCTTATTAGACGTTCTTCCTCCTGTAGCTATATTGGTATTGCTTCCTCCCGTAAAAAAGCTAAGAATCCCAGTCGGTTCTTTTACATTATTAATCACAAAACCACTCCCTGAGGAGTTACGGCCACCACTGCTGCCGCTATTACGTAAAACTACCGAACCTGAGTTGGCTTTACTGCCTGATCCCACTGCTACATTTGATGAAAAGCTTGTACCTTTTGCAATATTGTAAACATTTCCATTAACAGTACTGTTACCAAGGTCTACTGATGCCATATTAGCTTTAGCATTGCTCCCGATTGCCACGTTGGTCACTGCACCTCTTGCACGGGCTACATTGACGACATTGCCGTTTACCCTGCTGTTCTCCATATTCACAGATGCCATGTTAGATTTAGAATTACGTCCAACCGCAACGTTCGTTATAGCTGCTCCGGTTGCTCTATTGTATACATTACCACTCATTCTGCTGTTCTCCATATTTACGGCTGCCAGGTTTGCTTTAGAATTACTTCCAATCGCAACATTCGTTACGGCTGCTCCGGCAGCAGTATTAACAATATTACCATTCATCCTACTGTTCTCTAGATTCACTGCGGCCAGGTTAGCTTTAGAATTACTTCCAAGCGCAACGTTGGTTACCGCTGCTCCGGCAGCAGTATTAACAACATTACCCTTCATCTGACTGTTCTCCATATTTAAAGCGCCAAGATTAGCTTTAGAATTTCTCCCAAGTGCTACGTTGGTTACGGCTGCCCCAACGGCAGTATTAACAACATTACCCTTCATCTTACTATTTTCCATATTTACAGCACCAAGATTAGCTTTAGAATTTCTCCCAAGTGCTACGTTGGTTACCGCTGCTCCGGCAGCAACGTTAACAACATTGCCATTCATCCTGCTGTTCTCCAGATTCACAGCGGCCAAGTTGGCTTTAGAATTACTTCCAAGCGCCACATTGGTTGTGGCTACACCGGCAGCAACATTTACAACATTGCCCTTCATCTTACTGTTTTCCATATTTACAGCGGCCAGATTAGCTTTAGCATTTCTCCCGAGTGCAACATTGGTTGTGGCCACACCGGCAGCAACGTTAACAACATTACCCTTCATCTTACTGTTTTCCATATTTACAGCGCCAAGATTAGCTTTAGCATTTCTTCCAAGTGCAACATTGGTTGTGGCCACACCGGCAGCAACATTAACAACATTACCCTTCATTTTACTGTTTTCCATATTTGTCGATCCAAGATTCGCTTTGGCATTTCTCCCGAGCGACACGTTGGTTATGGCTTGACCCGCCGGCAAATTTATAACAGCTCTACTGAGTTTACTACCTCTCTCCATGTTCGTTGAACCAAGATTCGCTTTTGCATCTTTCCCAAGCGCTATGTTTGTAACCGCCTGCCCCATAGGTATGTTTATCGCTATACCGTTTTTAATCTCGCTACCGCCCTCCATATTTGTCGATCCCAGGTTGGCCTTGGATCCTTTGCCCAATGCTATATTAGTAGATGTCTGGCTCATCGGCATATTTATCGCCATACCGTTTTTAATCTCACTGCCACCCTCCATGTTTGTCGAACCAAGGTTGGCCTTAGCTCCTTTTCCAAGAGCCATGTTAAGACCTGTCTGTCCCACTGGCATGTTAACAGTCATACCGTTTTTGATCTCACTGCCACCCTCCATATTTGTCGAACCAAGATTGGCCTTGGCATCTTTGCCAAGTGCCATATTGAGGCTTGTTTGTCCACCGGGCATATTTATGATCATTCCATTCTTGAGTTCACTGCCCTCCATATTCGTTGAGCCCAGGTTTGCCTTTGCTCCATTGCCGAGCGCCATGTTGAGGCCTGTCTGTCCCACTGGCATACTTATGGACATGCCGTTCTCTATCTTACTACCCTCCATATTTGTCGAACCAAGATTGGCCTTGGCATCTTTGCCGAGCGCCATATTGAGGCTTGTCTTTCCACCGGGCATATTTATGATCATTCCATTCTTCAGTTCACTACCTTCCATATTCGTAGATCCCTGGTTAGCCTTCGCTCCATTGCCGAGCGCCATGTTGAGACCTGTCTGTCCAACAGGCATGCTTATGGACATGCCGTTCTCTATCTTACTACCCTCCATATTTGTGGACCCCTGGTTTGCCTTGGCGTCTTTACCAAGCGCCATATTGAGGTTCGTCTTTCCACCGGGCATATTTATGATCATTCCATTCTTGAGCTCACTGCCTTCCATATTCGTAGATCCCTGGTTAGCCTTCGCTCCATTGCCGAGCGCCATGTTGAGACCTGTCTTTCCACTAGGCATACTTATTGACATACCGTTCTCTATCTTACTACCCTCCATATTTGTGGATCCCTGATTGGCCTTGGCGTCTTTACCAAGCGCCATATTGAGGTTCGTCTTTCCACCGGGCATATTTATGATCATCCCATTCTTGAGTTCACTACCTTCCATATTCGTAGATCCCTGGTTAGCCTTCGCTCCATTGCCGAGAGCCATGTTGAGACCTGTCTTTCCACCAGGCATACTTATTGACATACCGTTCTCTATCTTACTACCCTCCATATTTGTGGAACCCTGATTGGCCTTGGCGTCTTTGCCGAGCGCCATATTGAGATTTGTCTTTCCACCGGGCATATTTATTATCATTCCATTCTTGAGTTCACTACCTTCCATATTCGTAGATCCCTGGTTCGCCTTTGCTCCCTTGCCGATTGCCATGTTGAGACCTGTCTTTCCATTCGGCATGTTGATAATTAAACCGTTTTTTACCTTGCTACCTTCCATGTTCACGGAACCCAGATTTGCCTTGCTTCCCTCTCCTATGGCAGCATTTATCAGAGTTTTCCCCTTAAGCGTATTAACAATAACACCATCCATTTCACTGTTTTCAATATCAACTGAATTTAAATTTGCTTTGGAATCATTTCCTATCGCCATATTAATTTTATTTTTCCCCTCAGTTGTATTGAGTATCATTCCTTTAACTTTACTGTTTTTGACTTTTACAGAACCAAGATTAGCCTTGCTCTCTTTACCCAGAGCCATATTGACTGAATTCTTCACCCTGGTCTGATTTATTATGTTTCCCTTCACCTCTGCTTCCGCAAAGGACAAGGATGGACTAATAAAAAGCAAGACAACTGCTAACATGAGAAATGTATTTATACTTTTCATTTTTAATTCCCTCCTGACTTTATTCATAAAAGTGGATATGTTCCTACACAAAAATTCTACAATTTATTATACCTATAAAAGCGCCGCAAGCATCTCAAACCCCGCACCAAAAACGTCGGAGAAGAAAAGTTATATAGAGCTTTAATGTATGTACCGCAAATGCCCAATCTTGTAAAACATCGACCTCAAATAATCCTGAAAAACACATTGGATTACCTTAAGATTTACTGGACGTATTTTAAACAAATCATAAAAGCAAAGAGAGTGCACATTTATAGTCTCTTAAACCAGCAAAAGAAACATATTTTGCACCTTCTGATTCTAAACGAAACGTGGTAACAACCGGGTTAGATTACGATAGTGACACGATAAGTTCACCCACACTTATTAAGGCAGGTAAGGGACTTACGTAACAAAGTTGTAACAAAGCAGAGAACACCCACCCTTAACGTCAGGTAAGATATTAAAATAAGTTCACCTTACAATAATCCATGAAATGGACTGCTGCCTTCAATGGCTGCTCATATATGTTAACTTATGTTCTTGTTTATTATTAAATGAATGACTACTTGTCAGGTATAAGCAACTATCAAGGGTAAGTTAATAATAAGGCAATGTCAACCTCTTTTTCCCTCTATCTCTTTATAATCTCTATAGATACTAAGTTATGAGATTGGCATTAGTTAATCCATTTTCGTGACCAGCATTACCCGAATTATCAATGTAAAATATGAATATGATATTATTGATTGTAAGCAAATTTTAATTTCAGATGTATTCTTTATATTTTTTCATAGTTTTTGTGTGGAGAAATCACATTGTAAGTGCTATATTTCCAGCATATTTGTAAACCGTCTGGATATGGCACCGTTCCTAAATAATTCCATTTGTATTCTACGTCTGAATAACTGGAACAGTATCTATGTTCAGTTCTTAATAGAACAGATGCCACACATAACAACAAAGTAAAATTATTCATGATATTCTATTTAAAATCAGGAGGAATAACTTTATGAGAAGAATAATTTTCTGCATACTATTTTCAACAGTACTCATCCCATTAATATTTGTGTCGTCCGGCTGTACAACCGTCGGTCCTTCATTTACAAAATCTCCTATCCCTGATAACAAGGCGATAGTGTATGTTTACAGGTTGAAGACACGCTCAGCAGGTGGTTTAAAAGGTTACGTAGTTCTTGCAAACGGAAGAAGGGTGGCGAATCTATGTAATGACTGCTACATCCCTTACATTACAAGAGCTGGCTTAACTGAATTCAAAAGCAGGGCAGAATACACAAGCTCTGTCAAAACCTATATAGAAGCAGGCAAAACCTATTACCTAAGGCTCGATGTAAAGAAAGGGGCATCAGTAGGGAGACCAGATCTCAAGTTTGTAGATGCAGCTACCGGTGAACAGGAAATCGCAATGTGTACTTTAACTGTCGAATAGAAATAGGCCCCCTCACATAAGTAAGGATTATCCTTTTATCACTCCTGCTCACGCTTTGGTCAGGGCCTGATTGCTTATCTCTATTTGTCGGTTTAACATTTGTTGGCTTCAGGTCCATCTGATACTTCCGGCGGAGACATCTTTTCAGGCCGCTAAATCTTACCGTGTTTTAATCACATCCACAAACATCTATTCATGACGAAGAAACTCCATTTAACATGCGATATTAAACCACAGTTTATAACATGAAATTTCTCTTGCAAATCACAACTGCTTTACTGTTTATTCTGTTCTTGAGAGCAGACTGCACTGCCTTGGAGGATCCTGTTGGTCCCTATGAAGTCTTCAGTAAATATTACAATGCTATTGGCGGACTCAAAAAAATAAAAGCAGAAAACGCAATCTACCTTGAAGGCAGAATTACCTTTGATGGTTTAGATGGGACGTACAAACTATGGAGTGGTAGGCCTCTTCACTACCGGTCTGAAGAAAATTTCGGCATCATCAACCTGACTACAGGTGATAACGGCCAGTTCAGCTGGATGGTAGATACAAACGGAAAGATCCAGATTCAGCGGGACGAAGAAACGCTTAAAAGAAGAAAGATTGCAAAATATTTTGAGAACTTTGAGCATTTAAATTCGGATTCTGAAATATTCACCCTGACCCTTGAGGGTGTTGAAAAAATAAAAGAAACTGACTGTTATGTTATTAAGACAATTAACACTATTAATGATGATATTTGTCTAGATTATTTCAGTACCATAGATTTTTACCTGATTAAATCCATAATCAAACAACCTGATATACAAATACACACTCTCTTTTCAGATTATCGAGACATTAATGGAGTGAAGCATTCTTTTTATGAAGAGGCTGAAATAGTGCCGAGAGATAAGAAAAAGATTATTCAGTTAAGCAGATATGACATTAATATCAAGGTCAACCCCTCTCTATTTGAACCACCGGAAGAGGATGTCAGGGACTATCAATTCTTAAAAGATGAAAGCTCAGAAGATATTCCGTTTCTGTTTGTAGAGAACAATATTTTTATTCCTTTAACTATCAATGACGAAAGGCGGTATTGGCTCCTGGATAATGGCGCCAGTATGTCGGTAATTGATTATGATTACGCCTCATCACTTGGCCTTAAACCGGAAGGCCGAATAAAGGGCTTCGGTATTGAGAAAACTTTTGAACTCTCCTTTGTTAAGCTCCCGCCTTTCCAGGTGGAAGGATTGCAGTTCAATACACAGACCATTTTCTCTTTTCAGGGATTGTCAGACAGGTTCTATGAACCAGACGTGGTTGGAATTCTGGGCTACGATTTTCTGTCCCGCTTTGTAACCAGAATTGATTACTCCAATCAGAATATATCTTTCTATGATCCCGAAACCTTTATTTATAATGGCAAAGGGTGTGTTCTCGACACCCCTTTATTAAAAGACAGGACCTTCAATATTATGATGACGGTAGATGAAAAGTATTCCGGAAAATGGAGGCTGGACCTGGGTGCTTTTGATGTCTCCTTTCATTTTTCGTTCGCCAACAAAAATAATTTCCAGGATATGCAAGGTATTGACAGGGTCAGCACCAGTCTGGGAGGAAAACACTTTGAACGTACATTACAATTTAAGACTATTCAACTCGGAGACTTTACTATCACAGATCCATTAATCAGCATACCATATGAAAAAGGCAGTGGCTCAAGCTCAGGCAGTGAGTCAATTGGAAATATCGGCAACTCACTTTTATGTCATTTTGTCATATATTTAGATTACGAACGACAGCAGATAATAATTGAGAAGGGAAGAGATTTCAACAAAAGCTTTCCGATAGACAAAAGCGGTCTCCAGATCGGACCTGCAGACAATGGCTTTCCGGAAATTGTATTTGTTTCACCTGATTCACCGGCAGCGGAAGCAGGTTTCCTGGCAGGAGATATTATCAAATCAATCAACAATATTGATATCAAATATAACCCGTCAATAGTTACCCTGCAAAAATTATTGAGGGAAAGGGCCGGAACTGAATACACTTTTAGAGTACTGAGAGATGGTCAGACAGAAAAAATAAAATTAACGCTACAGGATTTATTCTAATAGATGGAAGTATGAAGTTGTTCTTACCTATACCCGTCCAAACGGATTCTTCTTAAATTTAAAACCGAACTAAATTTTACTCAATTCCCAAATGTTTCAACGATTCTCCCGCTCCTTTATGGCCCTGCTCAGCCGCCTTACGGTACCATTTTACCGCTTCATTTTGATCTTGTATTACTCCCGAACCTTTTCCATACATAAAACCTAAATTACATTGAGCATCCATGTCTCCCTGCCCTGCAGCCACATGGAACCAGTGAATGGCCTTGCCAATATCCTGCACTACTCCATTGCCATGATAATACATATTTGCCAGATTGTTTTGAGCACACGCGTGGCCCTGCTCAGCCGCCTTCTGATACCATTCCACCGCCGTTTTATAATCCTGTTCCACCCCCGAGCCTGTTTCATACATATACCCCAGGCTGAATTGCGCATCAGCGTATCCCTGTGCCGCCGCTTTTCCAAGCCACTTTATCGCCTCTTTGTAATTTTGCTCCACTCCATAGCCGTAAAAATAGAGACCACCGAGGTTGTTTTGAACATCTGCATCTCCCTGTTCAGCCGCTTTTCTATACCAACGAACTGCTTCCTCGTAATTTTTCTGGTCCTTGTAATACTCAGCTTTTTCCAGGTAATTTACCTCTTCTTGAAGTACAGGTGTCGTTGTACATGAGGATGTACAAATGGCAAAGAAAAGCACTAAAGCCAGTATCACAAAATAATTTGACTTAAACATGTTCATTACCCCTTAATAAGATATTACAAGATGTATACGGATAATATACACTGTTAGCAAAGACCGGAAACCTTTTTGCTTCGTACCAAAACGAGTAGCAATATTTTTACTCAACTTCCATACGTTTCAATGTGTTTTCTGCCTCTTCAAAACCCTGTGCTGCCGCCTTACCGAACCACTTTACTGCCTCCGTGCTATTTTGCTCAACACCATGTCCATTTTCGCACATAATACCTATATTGTACTGAGAAACCGGATGCCCCTGTTCCGCCGCTTTATGATACCACATGAACATTTTGTTTACGTCCTGTTCAACCCCACGCCCTAATGCGTACATACCACCCAGATGGTATTGGGCATCAGGATTTCCCTGCTCTGCCGCCGCACGATACCATTTTACCGCTTCCCCGTAATCCTGTTCCACTCCCTGACCATTTTCATACATGACTCCCAGGTTGTTTTGAGTAGCCCCATATCCCTGTTCTGCCGCCTTGTGAAACCACTTCAATGCCTCACTATTGTCTTGTTTCACCCCATGACCATAATAATACATACCCCCAAGATTGTTTTGAGCGCGGGCATTCCCCTGATCAGCAGCTTTGTTAAACCATTTCAATGCCTCATTATCATCCTGCTCCACACCAAGGCCCTTATAATACATATAGCCCAGTCCGGCTTGTCCATCCGCGTCTCCTTGATCAGCCGCTTTACGATACCAACGGGCGGACTCCTCATAATCCTCCATATCTTCATAGTGTCCGGCTTTCTCTATGTACTCAGATTTTTCTTGAGATACAGGTGTTGTCGCACATGAAGAGGTAAAAACGGCAAGGAGAAACAATAAAGCCAGTATCACAAAATAATTCGACTTAAACATATTCATTGTCCCCTAAAAAAATTTGAAAGATGTATAACTTTATATGTTTTATATATATGCATAGATTTTAATTGCTCAGAAGTAATAGTATAGAAACGGTTAGGAAGTGTGAATTATAGGCATACAAGGGATTTAGGCAAGTGTTTTTTGCCTCAGGTTTACTACCTGATTTAATGTCGACCAAGCCTTCAGATTTGATATGCTCAAACCTTATCAATGCGCAGTACTCGTTGCTTCCAATACCTCGTCATACATCCGGTTTTTCTTGTAATGACTGGCGATTAGAACACATAATCTGTGGCCGTTCTGGCGATATACCACATTGTATTAATACTGTTAAAAGACAAAAAGGATCAGTAGTGTTTGGGTAGTTTTAGCACTCCAGAGCTGTCATTTCCGCATGCTTTCAGCGGAAATCTAGGATGAACGAGCCACTGAGATACCCGATAAAGGAATTCGGGTATGGCAAAAGCAGCACACTCAAAAACCGAACCGAACACTGCTGAAAAAGAATAAAATTCTTAACCGATTAGTCAAGAACTTACTTAAATGCGAGGACTGACCCCGCCATATTTAGCTCACTTCCCGAACGGCTTGCCGGGCGTCGCTCCCCATGTGGGAGCGCGGATTGAAACTGCACCTATGAAAAAAAGGTTAATAAGAGTTCGTAATTAGAATTTGATTATTGGGCAACTATCAATTCATTTTGGTGAAAGGATAGATCATTGCTTATAAAACAGAATTTGAGGTTTACACAATATTCTTGACAGACTCTAATAAGCATAATCAAGCCTCCGAGCTAAAGATATCCTTTTAGAGGTTTACACAAAATATATTATACTGCCATTTTTCCAGAAATTATTTCTCATTATTCCTTTTCTTTCATGTCCATGAGAATTGCTCCACATCAGACATACAAAGAAATACTATCTACTGACAAATCATCTATTGTCGTTTTACGGTAGGGGGGGGGTATACGGAATCCAAATTATTTTGATACCTCTCGTCGCTTGTTCCTTCTTGTTTTACGGAAAGCGATAATCTAAGTTATCCTCTCCTTTTTTATGCCTTTACATGTATCTCGAAATATTTCGTTGCATCTGCATCTCAGTCTGACACATTTGTGTTTCAATCTGGCACATTTGTGTGCCAATCTAAAGCAGTGTATTTAACACCCTTTAGTAATCCGTCCCTTATTCTTTTCAAACTATAATATTTCTTATTTCCTCATCCTATTTAGATTTGAATACTTAGGTTCAATCTCAAAATATTTTTGTTTTAATATTCAAGCGTTGGTACATTAAATGCGATATCCACCAGTGCCCATTAAAAACATAAAACAATGACCTAATAAGAAATAAGGTTCTTGTTTGTTTTTTAATTTTTGATGTATTAATTTTTTTCAGAAAAAACTAAAGTTTATCGTTTCGTACCCGATAAGCGTTTATTAGATAATTTTCTTGTTTCTGAAAAAGGCAAACCGACTGTGAAGTTGGGACGCAAAACCATGGGTCTTCTAATAGAAGAGTGCCAGGCTACCAGTTTTAGCAAATTGTGTATTTAACCTAGCGCTTTAATCTTAAATATAAGAAGGCCCATGTCAGAATATTTATTCTGATTTGGGCCTTTTTTTTTGGATGAAAAGCATGACATTCTTACCTTCAGTAACAAAGGAACAACAATTTATGAAAACCATAGAAAAATCAAGAGGAAAGCTCGGACAGCTGTTGTTAGAAAAGAAAATGGTAAGTGAAGAGCAGATAGAGGAAGCCCTGGAGGTACAGAAAATAAATGGTAAGTCACTGGGAGATATATTAATTGATTTAGGTAACACAACAAGCAGTTTGATAACGAGTGTACTCAGTGTTGCACGAAGGACGGAACAGCAACTGGCACGCCTGTTTAATGCCTCAATTGGAATGCTTCAGTGTGTAGAACACACTTCTCTCTTTAAGTTTATAATGGTTGAAGCCGCGCGAATATTAGAAGCCGACATGTGCAACCTGTTCCTGGTAGATGAGAATTCCGGTAAGCTCAACTGTTTTACTCTTGATAAGGGAAAAGTCAAAGAGATACGAACACCTCTTACAAGAGGTTTGGCCGGCTATGTAGCAAAAACCGGCGAATCTATCAATCTTGAAGATGCTTACCAAAGCCCTCTGTTTGATCCGCAAATTGATGAAGACATGGAATACAAAACAAGGACCGTTTTGTGCTTTCCCGTGAAACAAAAGAATAATAAGGTGATTGGAGTACTCCGGGTGGTGAATAAAAAAGGAAAGGCCCTGTTTACCTCCCATGACGAATGGTTATGCAAGTCATTTGCTATCTTTGTGTCCAACGCAATCTCTATGATTAATGGGAAAAAAGCGGTCTCACCGGATACTATGATTACTGAAAACATGAGGTTGTTTAATCTGGCAGTAGAAGATCTGCCTGAAGGAGTAATTATAATTACGAATGACACTGACTCAGTGGTAGTAAACCCTGCAGTAAAGTGGATGTTGGGTTGGAAGATTAACAAGGATATTGATAAAGAGAATACAACTTTATTGTTGAACGGCTTAGGATTGGGAGATGTTTCAAAATGGTTGGAAGATGAAGTAGGCATGCTTACTTCTCAGGAAATAACCATTCAGATACCAGGATCAAAAGTCATAAAAGTGGATTTTGCTGAAATTAATGGCGGGATGAACAACAAAAGAAATAGAGGCTGTATCGTTGTGTTCTATGATATTACAAAAGAGAAAGAAGTTGATCATGTAAAGTCGGAATTTATAACCATCGCTTCCCACGAGTTACTTTCTCCAATTACTTCCATGAATAATGCCGTAAATCTCATACTCCAGGGAATGCTAGGACCAAACACTGAACCTCAGAAAAAGTTCTTACGCATAATCAGTGATGGCACTAAGTATCTCTCTTATTTAACTACGTCTCTTTTGGATATTGCTCTTTTAGAGGCAGGAAAAATACCGGTAAAAAAGGAAAAAGTCGATCTTGAGGCAGTTATAAAGAGCACTATAGAGAGTCTGTGGTTCAAAGCAGAAGAGAACAAAATTTCCCTTATTAACAAAAATGGTAATACGCCTTCAGTCCTGGCAGATTCTAACAGGGTCAGGCAAGCGCTGTTAAATCTTTTGGATAACGCATTCAAGTTTACGCCTCATGGTGGAGAAATAATAGTAGAGACAAATACTACGGAAAATGAGGTAGAAATCTGTGTTAAGGACAATGGAGTGGGAATACTTCTTGAAGAGCAAGAGAAGATCTTTGAAAGATTCTATCAGATCGAAAATACTGCAACAAAAAAGCATTATGGCATAGGGTTAGGTTTAAGCATATGCAAAGATATCGTAGAAGCCCAAAGGGGAAGAATATGGGTGGAAAGCAAGGAGAGAGGGGGCAGCAATTTTGTTTTTACTCTGCCTTTATACAAATGAATGAAAACAAACAATTACTATTGGTAGAAGATGACTTATATAGTGCAGAGACGTTGAAGTTTGCCTTGGAGGCAAAAGGGCATGATGTCACTTTGGCTACAAATGGAAGAGACGCTTTAAACATGGTAAATGATGATATGCCACAACTCATTATATTGGATGTTATGATGCCAAAGATGGACGGCTACCATTTCTGCAGACTGATAAAGTTTGATGCAAGGTATAAACACATTCCCATCATTATTGTAAGTTCAAAGATTCAGGATGCCGATAGGGAATTGGGTCTTGCATGCGGTGCAAATGAATACATAACAAAACCTTATGACTTGAATATACTCATAAGCACAGTGGAAGAATCCCTGAATAATTTAGTTGAAGAGGTGAATAATGCCAACATTTAAATATAAAGCCAGGAATGGGTTAGGCGCTGCCGTTGCAGGAACTTTAGACGCAACGGGAATGGATACCGCCAGATTCCGCTTGGGAGAAATGGGATACATTCCGGTTTTTCTGGAAGAAGGTAAGGCCAAGGGGAATGGATTTTCTATAAATCTCTTAAAGCCAAAGGTAAAAGACAAGGACCTCATCGTTTTTAACCGTCAACTTGCCACCCTTTTTTCCGCGGGGATACCCTTGCTTAGAGCTGTCCAGGGCCTTGCTGAACAGATGCAAAACAAGACTTTCAAAGAGGTGCTCCTTAGGGTAGCAGCGGAAATTCAGACCGGCTCCTCTTTTTCTGATGCACTTGCAAAGCACCCCAAAGTGTTCTCAGGCCTTTACATAAACATGATAAAGGCCGGTGAAGCATCCGGTACGCTGGACGATATCCTTGGGAGGCTTGCCTCCCTGGCAGAACACGCGGCAGAAATTAAGGCGAAGATAAAGGCGGCTACGCGATATCCGAAGATAGTCGTAAGTGCCATGATAATAGCGATACTTATACTTATGAAATTTGTAGTTCCTAACTTTATGAGTATCTTTACGCAAGTTGACCTTGAGCTTCCTCTGGCGACGAGAATGTTGATCACCGCTAATCACATTTTTTCCAACTACTGGTACATTCTTTTTGGTGGAGCAGGATGTCTGTTTTTCGCCTTTAAAGCATATACTAAGACCTATAGAGGACGCCGTCAATTGGATCTGCTTAAGCTAAAGGTCCCTATCTTTGGTCCTATTTTCCTTAAAATCGCAATGTCTGTTTTTACCAGGACTTTGTCTACTCTGAATCGAAGCGGATTGTCAATCCTGGAGAACTTGAAGATATGCGCAGATGTCGTGGAAAATATCCCAATATCCGAAGTTATTAGTGATCTCAGAGACGGTGTGCAACGGGGTGAGAATATTGCGGGAACTATGAAGAAATCGAAGTTCTTTACACCCATGGTTGTACAGATGATGTCTGCGGGAGAGGAATCCGGAGAGTTGGACAGTATGTTGGTGAAGGTTTCAGAGTATTATGATATGGAAGTTGATTACTCTATCAAGAATATAGCCAGCCTTATCGAGCCAATACTTCTGGCCTTTCTTGGCGCGATGGTACTCTTCCTTATGTTGGCAATATTCTTGCCCATGTGGGACCTTGTTAAACTGGCTGAGAGAGGTGGATAAATCAGTTTTTTAAAAATCAGATGGTTTGAATTGATATTTAACCAGAGAAAAAATCTATTTCTGTTGAATGATTTTTTCAAAATTAATAAATGGCTCTATTTTTAGAAGTTCGGAAAGGAGGGAGTCGGATGGCATAGAAAGGCATTCTAAATCGAACAGCATTACCAACATATATGCTGTTGAAGATGTGTGCGCGTTGTAAATTAAGTAATTTTATAATTTTTAAACAGGAGAAAAAAATGAAGTCAAAAGTAAAAAACAATGAGAAGGGTTTTACACTTATCGAACTTATCATGGTAATTGTTATTCTGGGTATCATTTCAGCAGTTGCTATACCTAAGTTTTTGAGCCTTTCCACCTCCGCAAAGCTCAGCGCCGCCAGGGGAGTTGGAGGCGCCATTAGTTCCTCTGTATCGGCAGCACATGCTGATTATCTGCTTAACAATAATGATTATTTCCTTGACGACGTATTGTCTGCCACTGCATTTACTTCCGGCATAACTTATCAAACTACCCCTACGGCTACTCCTGCTACCGGCGAAATATCAGCTGACGCTGCCGATGGTGCTGGTGACGCTATTCATTTGAATTATAAGAATTCAAGTTTCGTGTGGACTTATACAGGTCGAAGTAGTGATACTCCCGGTTTGTTAACGGAAACTACTGGTTTCTGATTATTACGTAACCATAAATTGTATTACATTGTTCAGGTGGGCAAACTACTTAAAAATAGCAGTTTGCCCACCTTGATGTTTGGGAATTTAAGAATTGAGGAATTATAAGGATTTAGGAGTAGCAAGAATGCGCGTACATTAAAATCATGGACAATGGATCATATGCTTTAATTCCTAAATCCCATAATGCCTCAATCCTTAAATTTAATTAGTGATTTGTTACTTTTGTGAAGATGAAAAAAACTATAAAAAGAAAATTTCGGGAAGCAGTGAATGGCAACGAGGACGGTTTTTCCATCATTGAGTTGATAATGGTTATCGTGATTACGGGAATAGTAACGGCGATTGCCCTGCCCAAATTTGCTGATGTCAATACAGTCGATCTCTACACCACTGCCAGGCAGGTGAAATCGGATATTCGCTACACGCAAGAGATGGCCTTGAGTAAGTACGCAATAAGAAAGATTGTCTTTGCCGGAAGTAACAACACCTACACTATTAAAGACAATTTAAACCAGATAATTGAGTCAAAGGAGTTACCGAAAAACTCCAAAGCTACATTTAACGCGATCGGTTCCGGCACTACAGAGTTGGTATATATTTTCAATTCTTCCGGTGAGCCTGATTCAACGTATGGAGCGGGAGATACACTGAGAATTTCCTACGGAAGTTCCTATAAGGATATCGAAGTAGAATCGATAAGTGGAAGAGCAACTATTCAATAGAGATGAAAGCCTGATTTGATAGTAACACAATGAGGGATAAAAAATGCGAACTACATTTTGTAATATTAAAACAGATAAAATAAGGTCAGAGAAAGGTTTTACGTTACTGGAACTCCTTTTTGTTACGACCATAACCGGTATCCTCTCCTCTACACTTATTCTGCCATTTATATCAGGCATAAAGCAGGGAACCAGGCCGGAGATATATGCCACGGCTACTTATCTGGCACAGAAAGAGATAGAAGAATTCAGAAATGCCGGTTATACAAAACTTGTTGCTGGCGGACATCTTGGTAATGTGAACAGTTATGTTAATGGTTTGAACGGACGTAACTATACCGAAACCTCCATTAGAGAATATGTCTCTCATTCAGGCGGTACTTTCGTTACCTCTGGCACAGCTACTGAATTTATAAGGGTTACTGAGACCGTAAGCAATTCGGAGAACGCGGATGTTGTCTCACTTTGGACCATTCTAGTAAAGGACTTCTATGACCCGAATGCCAATTAATAAAGAAAATGGATGCAAAACTGCTCAAAGTGGAGAGGCCGGCTTTACTTTAATAGAGATGATTATCGTAGTGGTCCTCTCCTCAATACTCGGGACTTTTATATTTGGGGTCCTTACCAAGTCTTTAGCCGCACAAAGGAACATGCAGGTGCGGAAAGAGAGGAGTGATGATGCCGTACTGGCATTGGAAAGAATAAGCAGAGAAGTAAGAGAAGCAAATTCAGTAAATAGCGCAGGAAGTAATGTATTAATATTTAGAAGAGCAGATACTGGTCAAGCAGTAAAGTTTATAAGAAATACGAGTACAAACAGACTGAGAAGACAGAGCGCAGCGGATGTCCCGAGTCTACCCGGCAATAGTACTGATGGTACTATTGTGGCAGAAAATGTTAACGTCTTCAGCGTCAGTACTAATCAAGAATATAGTAGTAGTGTCAACCTAATTGTCATAAGTCTGGGTTTTGCCGACGGCTCTAGTTGGAAGGCAAAAATCCATCCCAGGAATTATGGTCTTTAATGTGATTAATAAATTTATAATTTTAAATGAATTCAATAGTTATGACGATCAAATCGCAGAACAAACTGGTTGAAAGATTAAGCAGAAGTGAAGGTATTTCCCTCACCCCCATCATAGTAGTAATGGTGATTATGTCGGTAATGGGAGGTGTTTTTGCGTCTATCATGGGTAGCTGGAAAATATCTGCACCTGCGACTATAAATTCTACCAAGGCCTATTATCTGGCGGAGACGGCTGCGATGTTTGCCCTCCAGGATGCAAAATATAGATTCTATAATAAGGATTCCACCGGTTGTCCTAATTATCCAGGCTGTCCTGATTCTGCTGCTTTTCCGGGAAATGGTACAAGGAGTACTCCGTACGTCGTATCGACCAGCAGTACTGAAACTGCTGAGTTCTGGATTGAAAGGCCCTATAAGTCTTCAAATACCGGTGTTGATGAATATCCTTCCGGTACTCATCGTGGTAATAATGATGATGATACTACCGGCTCTGATGATGATGGTGTGGATGATGACGATGATGATTCTTCCCATGACGCGGACAAGAAAAAGCTCTATACCATTGTAGCAACGGGTAAGGTCATAAGAGGCGGTACTACAGTGGCAAAAAGGCAGATTAAGATCAAAGCTGAAATTACCCCTCTTCCCCTTGCTGACTTTGAGCCTGGTGTGTATACAGAGGGTGCAATCCAGGGAAATGGCGTTTCTGGTTATGATATGTGGATGGATGGCCTGGATGTGAGCACCGATCCTCCTAGTGTTGCATTTAATGGGACGTTTCCCGATTCCACTTACCCACCAACCAGTGGAAGCAGGGCGGGCATAGTATACCAGCCACCAGGAGACGTCATACCACGCATAGATGCGATAATCTTTGAGAATATGGCCAAAGATCAGGGACATTACCATATTGGAAACTATGATCCAGGAAATAATTATCCTAATGGAAGTTTTTTTTATTCGGGAAGTGCACCCAATGTAACCTATATTACTGGTGATCTTAGCGAAGCTGGTAATAATACTATTTACGGAGTCTACTATGTAGAGGGAGACGTATCTTTTGGTGGTAGCTGTGAAGTGCAAGGTATTGTCTTCTGCGAAGGCGACTTTACTGCTAATGGTGGTGGCACTGCAAGCCCAAATATATACGGTGGTGTAATTCAATATGGAGGTGGATCTATACTAGATGGAAATGGAAATCCCGCGGAAATCCAAATCAGTGATGCATATTTTAGTGCTCTGAGATCAGTACTGGCAAGCATAAATGTCGTTTCGTGGCAGGAGGCGGTGTCCGCAAACTAAAGTAGATGTAACGGCTTATTACAGAATAATTATTTATATTTGAATTCTAATTACAACAAAGTAATTAACGGAGTGAGGTAATCTATGTTAGGACAATTTTTTTCATCATTCAATCGGGAAAAAGGTAGTGGACGCACGATACTGGGCATTGATATCGGCAGCTATTGGATAAAAGTAATGGAATTCCGCCTTACCGGCACAGGTCCCGAGATTAAGGGCCTGGCAAAGAAGGAGTTACCTCTCGAACTGAGAAAAGCCGGAAGGGATCCAGAGGCAGTAGCAGAGTTGATTAAAGAGTGTCTGGCTGAAGGGAATATTTCAGCCAGGGATGTGGTTGTTATGGTATCAGGACCTCAGGTTTTTATAAGGCGTATTACCATGCCTCCAATGCCACCGGAAGAGCTTGACGAAGTTATTCCCTATGAAGCATCAAAACAGGTCTCCTTTTCTGTGGAACAATTAGAAGTGGATTACACAATTGTTGGTGAGAAAGAGGTAAAAGGCGTAATAAACCAGGATATTCTCCTTGTAGCAGCACACAAAGATGTAGTAGAACAACAAAAATCTATAATCAGTGCAGCAGGTCTGAGGACTGTAGCGGTAACGGTAGCCCCTATGGTCCTATGGAAATCATTCCAGCTTAGCAAAAAAGCGTATAAAGAGAAAGTAATAGCCCTGTTGGATATAGGTTACGAGAGGGCAACCATTAGTTTATTAAATAATGGGATATTGGAGTTTACGAGGACTGTCAACTTAGGTGGCAACGAGGTTACAGGATCCCTAATGACAGAGCCTTTGGTAACGGAAGAGGGAAGTCCGCGTACGCTCACTTACAACGAAGCTGAAAACATTAAACGTGAATATGGATTACCGCCATCTACAGCAACTGGTGCAACGGCAAAGGAAGGCGTGTTGCTCAATCAAATACCAAGGCTCATGAGTCCATTTCTGGAGAGGCTATTAAGTGAGATCAGGACCAGTTTTGATTTTTATATGTCAGAATTTCAAATACCTAAGGTAGAAAAGATTATTATGTCCGGTGGTGGTGCGGGATTGAAAGGTTTGAAGGAATTCCTTGTCGAAGACCTGGGAATAGAGGTAGAGCTGGCTGACCCATTTCAATCAGCAGATTTTGCGGGAAGAATATCGAAAGATGATTTCATGGATATTACTACCGCATTCACTATGCCACTTGGGTTAGCCGCATGGGAGAAAGGAGATATGAGTTTCCTTCGTATGAAAAAGAAGGCAGCAAAGAAAAAACTCGGTCTTATTAAGCCTTTACTCGCCCCGAGTGGTGTTGCAGTTATACTTATACTTATTTTTTACTGGAGTGTCTCTACTCATCTGACCAGTAGTAGTGCTGAGTTAGACATGAAAACAAAAGAACTTACGAGGCTGAATCCATTAAGTGCTGCGACGAAAGCTTTAAGCGCAAAAAAGAGGATGCTGCAGGCAGAAATGAACTCCTTTCCTATGGATCTTGTTAGAGGAAGTATGGATCCGGCTGGGATATTAGAAGCCCTCAGGCTTTGCTCCCCTGACAATACACGTTTGGAAGGAATAAATGTTTTCGAACAGGAGGGAAAAAGATTTGTCATGGTAAAAGGCACTGCATTCTCCCTGGATGAAAGAGGGCCGGCCCTGTCTAATTTTATGGCCGCGTTGAAAGATTCTCCACTATTTGATGATGTACGTATGGTTTCCGTAGCGGAGGAAGAGAGTTATACTACGGACGGCTTAAGGTTCACTCTTAGCTGTCAATATAATTACATAGGAGGTTAAGCCTTATGATTTCAAAGTTAGACAGAAAACAGAGTATTATGATGGGTACTATTGTTGCAATAGCCTTGTTAACAGGGTTTTATATGCTCTATTACGACCCCTCACAGAAACAAATGGTCCAAATCCGTAAGGATATCGAAGTAAAAGACAAGGAGATAAGAAATGCCGAAATTCAGGTTGCCGCCTTCAAGCCTCTTAAGGAGCAAGTCGCAAAGATGGAGGAACAACTAGTTAGTCTCAGGACGAAAACAGCTAAAAGCGGAGAGATAATTCCACTGATTAAAACCATAGAGGATGAGGCTAAAAGGCTGAATTTGAAAGTGGTAAACATGTCTTCTATTGTCCAGGAACCGCCACCACAACAACCGACCGGAAAAGAAGCGGGAGAATCTCCTGAAGTCAAAAGACCCACCTTTACCAAGACTATTCTTCATATAAGTCTGCAAGGCAAATATGATAAACTGGAAGAGTTCATGGAGACTATTCAGCATCTGGAAACCTTCATTGTTGTTGAGAAATTAGATTTAAGTGGTGCTGAAGAGTTATATCCCAGGCTTACATCGAATATGGAAATAAACCTGTATAGTCAGAAAGAGAAAGGAGTTGATAATAATGCGATTGCTCAGAATTAGATTATTAAGTGACTTAGTATATTGGAAATTAAGAAGATGTATGTCGTACCGACATGCAACCCGAATGAGAACTCAGTTTTTCCTTATACCGGCCGTTATCATATCAGGGGTCTTAAGTGCCTGTTTCACAACATTAAACGCTGAAGAGGTAAAAGCCAATAACAGTTCTGCAGAGAAAGTAACTGTGTACCGTAACCCATTCTCGCTACCTTCAGGTGTAAGATTTGAGGAAAGAGCAGAAGCGGTAAGCGACTATTCAGAATATACAGAATGGCAAGAGGGGGTTGTCGCCAGCAGTGTAAACGGAATCTTTCAAAGCGGTAATATAGTCAGTGCAAATATTAACGGTATATGGGTCAAGAAAGGGGATTGGTTAGGAGAAGAACAGGTGCTAGAGATAGAAGCAGAAAACGTTGTATTAATAGGGAAAGAAAATGAAAAAAGAAATCTCCCATTGCGAAACATTGAAAATGGAGTGAAAGTTGTTGAGCTTGTTAGATCGGGGTATTGACAAATCAAAATTAGATGTGTGTCTCTCAATGTATGATGATATTGCGATTTTATGTTTATCTTAATGGGTAAAATCGTCAAGTTAGATTCTTCATTCCGCTTCGTTACATTCAGAATGACATTTCTGTATGTCATTCTGAGGTCGTGCCAGTCTCCTGAGGACAACCCTGCGGGTAGCCTCTTAGATCCGACTCAGTCGGGAGGCAGATCCGCCTTTGGCGTGAAAGGAACGACCGAAGAATCTCAACATCACAAACATTGAAATTCCTATGCATATATTTAATTAATGGACAAAATTGTAAATTTAATAATACCTACGATCTCTATATTTTTTGAAAAAAGTAAATATCTTAATTCTTAAAGTAGTAGACACCGTGCTTTAGTTAAGATTTATCAATTTCCAAGAAAGCGTATCCAATTTGCAAGCGCTCTCCCTGCTTTCGCTACTCTCCACCCCACTCCACCTTGTAGAGTTGTCTTTTAAGGTACATTCAATGGTTTACAAGGACTTCGTACGGAAAATATATCGAGTTGAGAAAATCTGACCGGAAAGGAGTAGATATACCGTTTATTACGCTACGTATATATAAAAAAAGATGATCACTTTATCGTTAAAGTACATAATAACCCTGATTGCCCCAGAATGGTACCTGTTAAAACTAATTGGGATGAAGCCAGGTTAACATTGCCGTTTGCATAAGCTGTTATACTAATGCCTTACGAAAAATTGAGTTTTCTCATTATTTTGGCAATTAGTTTGCGGTTCCTAAGTAATCCTTACATCTTAATAATGTATTATTAATAAAATTCCGAGGAGAATTTTTTGAAATTTACGATAGCTATATTTAACAAAACAGCGAAATAATATACTTGACTATTTAGGCATATACCGTATGTTAGCAAGGATTTAGCTCAACATGTATACCATAGTATGGGAGTATTCAATCACTACCATACTATCAAAATATAAGGAGAAAAAATGAGGAAAATTATTATTTTATCCGTAACCATCTTGTTTCTTGCAGGATGCAAGGTCCCTGAACTCTTAGGCTTGAAAGAGATGCCCATTACTCAAGTTGCGACCCAAGAGGCAGCAATTAGTCAATTAGAAGTAATGCCTGTGACTCAGGTGGTAGAGAAGATGAAGGAGAGAGAAAAACTCTATAGTTTGTCAGTAAAGGACATGGAATTGAGAAAAATACTCTTTCTGTTTGCTGAGGAGCTGCCAGAGTATAACGTCGTGGTAGACCCTGACGTATCCGGAAGAGTAACGGTGGATTTAAAGGAACTTCCCCTGGATGATGTAATGACAATCTTACTGGGTCCTTTAGGTCTTGAGTATGTATTAGAAAATGATATCCTCAGGATATCGAAACCAAGGATGGTGACACGTATCTTTGAATTTGTTTACAGTACCACAAACAGGAGTGCCGCAACTTCACTTGTAGCTATGACCGGTGGTGGAGGAGAGACATCAGGTGGTGAGGGTTCAGGCAGCAGCTCTGCCAGCTTCGGTTCTGTCTCAACAATGGAGAAAATAGATGTATGGGGAGAATTGGAGAGCGGAATTATAGACCTTCTTTCTGAGAAAGGAAAATTTAGTATCAGTAAGAGAATTGGCCGCATATCCGTTACAGACTACCGTTCAAATATGAAGGGAATAGCATCCTTTTTAGCTGATTTTAAGAGAGAGACAAAAAAACAGATACTTATCAAGGCGAAGATAATTGAAATAAAACTTACAGAAGGGTCTGACTTTGGCATAGATTGGACTGCTACGTTCTCAGGTCTTAAAGCCATAGGGTCCACTGGAAATAACGCCCCTGGGTCCCTTGCTCAGTCATTTGCCCCTCTTGACACGTCCTTAAATACTTTTTCTACTTTTGCCAATCCGATTACGGGTATAATCAATCGAGGAGATTTGACCGCCACCATTAAGGCGATGGAGGTATATGGAGATGTTACTGTGCTCTCTTCCCCACAGGTTTCCACCCTGAATGGTCAAAAGGCCATAATCCGCAGTGTGAGAGAAGACGTAATTTTTCAGTCCCAGCAAAGTACAGGATCAAGTGGAAATCCAATTGCTACTACAACCGCTGAACCCTTTAGCTATGGCGTATTCCTGGACGTGACTCCGCATGTGGACTCAGAGGGAATGATTACCATGGACATACATCCAAGTGTTTCCTCCTTGCAAGGATTAAAGACATCAGGAACTGCACAGAAACCTATTATAGATACCCGTGAGACAGAGACTGTAGCAACTATTGCGGAAGGAGAGACTGTTCTTATAGCAGGCTTGATGTCTGATGATGTTATTAAAAATATTTCTAAGTTCCCTATTTTGGGTGATATTCCTTATATCAACAGGCTCTTTCGCAGAGAAATAATAAATACACGGAAATCGGAGCTTATTATACTTATTAATCCTACTCTAGTAGGCCCCAGGGCTAAAGATTTTGGTGATGCCAGAGAAAAATTCAAGCTACTAAGCAAACTGTTTCCTCCTAAGTAAGGACCAAGAAGTGGTGGATTAGCAGTGGGATTGTATTTGTTGAGCAGGCAATGAAAAGTAAGTATGAAAACATCCGAGTATCCAATTTGGATTTATTTTTTATTACTGTATGAGAATAAATTAAAGTGAACTCCCTATGAGTCTGGGTATAGTTCCTTTAAGGATTGTATAGACAAACGAGTTTAACCATACAAAAGAAAGCATTCAATAAAATTGATTAGGAGGTAATTATGTCACAAACTATTATTCGTTCATATTTAAAGGCGATTAAGGAACAATTTCTGCGGATTATATCTATTGTTAATATAGTCCTGTTTTTGTCTAAATTATTAACAAAGCGGTATGTCAGATGTGTATGTGTTGTTACATTAATTGCAGGTATTTTCTGTCATAACTTCAGTATGAGTGATACTCATGCTGAACCAGCAGGAGCTGTAGCTCCGGAAATTACCGTTTCTCAAGAGAGTCGCACACCCGGTAAGGACGCAATTGATCATTTTAATCTGGGAGTCGACCACCAGAAGCGAGGGGACGCGATAAAGGCCATCGAAGAGTATGAAAATGTGTTAACGTTAGACCCGGACAACGCAGAGGCACACAATAATCTTGGGGCCATCTACAAGGAGCAAGGTAATCTGGATAAGGCATTGGAGCATTACCAATTTGTTATGACATCGAACCCTGGAATGGATGAAGTTCATAATAACCTTGGGGTAATATATTACCTTAGAGGTGATCATGAGAAAGCGGTGAAAGAATACCAGAAGGCCCTTGAGCTTAACCCTGACAATCTCATGTGTCTCGTAAATCTGGGGCTTGTTTATAAGGCGCAGGGAATGGGATTAAAAACCATAGAGACCTTGGAGACAATCCTGACAATAGAACCGTTTCAAGCAGAAGCACATTATAACCTGGCAATACTTTATGAGGAACTGGGGCACCTGGAAGCGGCCATACAGCACTATACACGTTTTGTCCAAAATGCCGGTCAAGGTTATCCTGAGTTGGCAGAAAGGGTAGCCGGGCATATTGAGGATTTGAAAGTTTCCAGTTTTGAAGTAGTAAGAAAAAAAGAAATCAGTGTCTTTCCGGGAGGCAACCAGGCATATTAAGGAGTTGAAAGTTACCAGTGTCGAAGTTTTAAGAGAATAGAGTATAATGATCCAAACATCTGTTAAAAAAGAACTGAAAATCACGCTAGTAGACATATTGGTGGGTCAGAGAATACTAACCAATGACCAGGTAAAGCAATGTGATGCGGAGCAAAAGAAGTCTGATTCTTCCATTGAACAAATTATTCTAGAGAAGGAATTTGCAACCAGGAAGATGATTTCCGATGCTGTAGGCGCCTATTTCAACGTACCATATGTAGACTTAGACAATTACGATATTGATACAAAGGTACTAAAATTAGTATCCGAGAGACTGGCACGTAAATACAAATTCTTGCCTCTCTTCAAAATAGTAAATAACCTGACTATAGCTATTTCAAATCCCAGGAATCTGTTTGGTATTGATGAAATCCGGGACATATTGGACTGTGATATTGAACTTACGGTGTCTACGGAAGACCAAATACTTCAGGCCCTTGACCGTTATTACGGTAGTACCAACAAAACAGGTGATCTGACAGATATAGTGGATGAGATTGTCCTGAGTGAGTTTGGTGACATTGATGATGATGTAGAGGTAGAAAAGGTTAGAGAAGTAGACCTCGAGGCAATTTCAGAGGAGATGCTTGACAAGGCCCCTGTTGTAAAACTGCTAAATACTATTATCCACCGTGCTATTAGAGAAGGAGTAAGTGATATTCATATTCAGCAGGAAGAGGATGCTATGATTATCAGGTATAGGCTGGATGGTGTTTTATATCAGGCGGCAACCTTGCCAAGAACCCTCCGCACGACACTGGTGTCCAGAATAAAGATCCTTTCAGGTATGAACATTGCAGAGAGCAGGGCGCCACAGGACGGACGCTTTAAGGTAAAAAGTGCGGGACATGAGTATGATTTCCGAGTTTCCACCATGCCTACCGTTTATGGCGAGAGTGTGGTTCTGCGTGTCCTGGACAAAAGAACAGCCTCTATGAAGTTAGAACAATTGGGATTCTCAGAAAATTCTCTTGGTATGTATCAATCACTTATAGAAAAACCGAACGGCATAATTCTTATGACAGGACCTACTGGTAGTGGAAAGACCACTACACTCTATGCTTCTCTAAACAAAATTAATTCCCCGGATATAAATATCATTACTGTGGAGGATCCTGTGGAATACCGCCTGAGATATATCAGACAGACCCAGATTAATGCTAAGGCAGGGATCACTTTTGCTTCCGCAATAAGGGCTATTCTTCGACAAGACCCTGACGTAATTATGATAGGAGAGATGAGAGACCGTGAAACGGCTGAAATTGCCGTTCAAGCTGCTATGACGGGTCATCTGGTTTTCAGCACACTTCACACCAATGACTCCCCAGGGGCAGTCAGCCGTTTGATAGATATGGGTGTAGAACCGTTTCTTATCGCGTCATCCGTAATAGGAGTAGTGGCACAAAGACTAGTAAGGGCCAACTGTAAACATTGTACTGAAGACTACATACCTAATGAGAAATTGCTTAAGAGTATTGGATTACAAGATGAGCAAAGCATTACATTTTCAAAAGGAAAAGGCTGTGATCATTGCAGAAATTCCGGATATAAAGGACGAATCGGTCTTTACGAAATACTCGTAATGGATAATACCATAAGGGATTTAATAATAAATCGAGAGACCCCGCACGTTATTGCAAAGGTAGCCAGAGAAACACAGAATTTTAAAACCCTGGTAGATGATGGTGTTGATAAAGTGAAAAATGGATTAACCTCTGTGGAGGAGATCCTTACCGTTGCCTCTGCGGTGTAAAAAAACCACGACACATATTCTCTTGAAATTCTTTACTCTATATATTACAAAGAGATTAAGAACTTAAACTATTGTCAGGAATATGTTCCTTACGGAACAAGTGATAACAACGCGTACATTAGAGCTATTTTATAGAACTCGTGAGTAAAAAAAGGAATAGAAATTATGGATATAAGTGAAATTCTTACCTTTACAAAAGAACAAGGAGCTTCAGACTTACACATAAGCTCAGGCGAACCTCCCATAATTAGAATCCACGGTGATATTCAGAAGGTAGATATGCCTTCCCTCTCCCAACAAGAGGTACATACAATGCTCTATGATATTCTCAATGATCAACAGCTTAAAGCTTTTGAGAGAGATAAGGAAATAGACTTTGCCATAGATCTAAAGGGGATAGCCCGATACAGAATAAATGCTTTCTATCAATCTAAGGGAGAGGCAATTGTTTTCAGGACAATTCCTACAAAAATAATGTCACTGGAAGAGTTGGGTCTCCCCGAAATACTTGCTGATCTTACAAAAAAAACCAAAGGACTTATTCTGGTAACAGGTCCTACCGGTTCTGGTAAATCCACGACACTGGCAGCTATGATAGATTATATAAATCAGAATAAAAAGTTGCATATTTTAACCATAGAGGATCCCATAGAATTTGTTTATGATCCAAAGCTTTGCCTCATAAACCAGAGAGAATTGGGGACCAATACACATAGTTTTGCCAATGCTTTACGTTCTGCCCTGAGAGAAGATCCCGATGTTATCCTGGTTGGTGAAATGAGAGATCTGGAAACTATCTCTTTGGCTATGACTGCCGCTGAAACCGGCCATTTGGTCCTTGGCACCCTGCACACATCAAGTGCCGCAAAAACTATAGACCGAATTATAGATGTATTCCCTCATGCGCAACAGAATCAGGTAAGAGCCATGTTCTCAGAGTCCATATTAGCAGTCGTTACCCAGAACCTGTTGAAAACGATGGATGGTAAAGGCAGAGTAGCGGCTATAGAGATAATGATAGGGACACCTGCGGTAAGAAACCTCATAAGAGAAGGCAAAATATCCCAGATACCGGGAATGATGCAGACTGGAAAGAAGTTTGGAATGCAAACAATGGATGCAACCCTTGTGGATCTATACAAACAAGGTATTGTTTCTCAAGAGACAATAATTCCATACTTGACTAATCCTTCTGCCTTAACTGCCTATGGCGAATAAATACTTAATTTAGGGGAAAAAGTGAATTTAGAAGAATTATTGAAATTAATGATGGAGAGGGATGCCTCAGATATTTATATATCAGCAGGTATTCCTCCTACTTTTCGGGTGGGAGGCAAAACGGAACCCATATCTGGAGAGGCAGAAGCATTGAGCCCGGAAGACACGAAAAGACTTGCCTTTTCAATAATGAGCGAAAAACAAAAAACCATCTTTATTGAAGAAAAGGAGATGAACCTTGCTTTAGCTCCATCTATTGGGCGTTTCAGAGTGAATATATTTTATCAAATGAATAGTGTAGGCCTCGTTATTCGCCAGTTAAAAATCCCAATTCAGTCCTTTGAACAATTGGGACTACCTTCAGCCTTAGAAGATATTTCTATGACAAAAAGAGGTCTGGTATTAGTAGTAGGGGCAACGGGGTCTGGTAAATCTACTACATTGGCTGCCATGGTAGACTATAGAAATGAAAATTCGGCAGGGCATATAATCACGATAGAAGATCCTGTAGAATTTGTACATCAACACAAACGTTCTATTATTACCCATAGGGAAGTGGGGCTTGATACACATTCTTTTGGTGATGGTTTAAAAAGCGCACTGAGACAGGCTCCGGATGTTATCATGATAGGTGAGGTGCGTGACTCTTACACTATGGAGGCGGCCATATCCTTTGCAGAAACCGGCCATCTCTGCCTTGCGACTCTTCATGCCAATAATGCCAATCAATCTATAGAACGCATTGTAACTTTTTTTCCTGCCGAGAGACAAGAACAGATATTCTTGCTTCTTTCACTTAATCTCAGGAGTATTGTTTCCCAACGGCTTATTCCAACGGTAGAAGATAAGAGAATTGCTGCCGTAGAGATACTGCTGGATACTCCCAGGGTAAAGGACCTTATCCTTAAAAAGGATATTGGCCTCTTGAAGGAAGCGATGAAAAAAGGAGAACATGAAGGTATGCAAACCTTCGATCAGGCTATCTACAACTTTTATGTACAGGGGAAAATTAATTATGAAACTGCGATAGCATATGCAGATAGCGCAAATGATTTACGTTTGAGAATAAAACTTGAGACTCCTGACCAGGAGGAAAACACAAAAGAGAAACCTACTTTTAAAATTAGAAAATAAAAAAATGAAAAATAACATTGAAGAAAAGATATTAGATCTGGCATTAAAAAATTCTGATTCAGCAGAGGTGATATATGAAGAGGGAGAGTCCAGGTCTATCAGTTTCGAAAATAATAAATTAAAATCTGTTTATACCAAGTCAATCAGGGGCATCGGCTTGCGCATAATCAAGGACGGAAAGATTGGGTTTTCAAGTACTACCGATTTCAGAAAACCCGAACAGCTTGTTACAAATGCGTTGGAGAGTGCTAAATTCGGACAGGAGGCAAAATTTGAATTTCAACCGAAAAGTCAATTTAAGGATATCAAGTTGTATGATGAAAATGTAGTGGACTATCCTATCGAAAAAGGTATTCAAATTGGTGAAGAGGCAATCGAAAGAGCCTTATCAGTAAATCCGGATTATGAATGTGGAGTCAGTATCGGAAAAGGTGTTGGTAAAAGCCGCTTAATCAACTCAAAAGGGTTAGATGTTAGTACTCAATCAACCTCTTTTGGAACAGGTTTTGACATATTACTTGTTGAAGATAAAGGGTTATTGTGGGTTGGAGAAGGTGAGAGTTCAGCAAAAGTGGTTGATAATATTGATAAACATATAACGAAATCCCTTAGTGATTTGAAATTAGCAGAGAAGGAGGTAGAAATATCAACCTCCGCTTATCCTGTAGTCTTTACTTCCAAGGCTGTCGGAACTTTGTTATCAACGTTTGAATCCGGCTGTAATGGGAAACTGGTACAGAAAGGAGTCTCTCCGCTGACAGGCAAACTGGGAGAGAAGATAATGGATGAAAGGATCACCATATATGATGATCCAACTATTGATTATGCTGATGGCAGTTACGTATGCGACGATGAAGGTGTTTCTGCCCGACGAACCCCGCTTTTTGAATCAGGTGTACTTAAGAATTATATATATGACCTGCAAACTGCCGGTATTATGAATGCCAAATCTACCGGAAACGGAACAAGAAGTTTTGCGTCTCAACCTTCTCCGGGAAACTCTAATGTAATAGTTGGACCAGGAGAAATGAAATTTGAAGATATGACTAAAGATATGAAGAAGGGGATACTGGTAGACCAGGTCCTTGGAGGAGGCCAGAGTAACGTTCTTGCCGGAGAGTTTTCTGTAAATATAGATTTAGGCTATCTTGTAGAAAACGGAGAAATTGTTGGAAGGGTTAAGGATTGCATGGTTGCCGGAAATGTTTTTGACGTATTTAATAATATAGTAGCACTCGGTGACAAGTCTGATTGGCATGGGTCCCTGAAAGTACCACCTTTCTATTTCAGGTCCATAAATCTTGCCGGAAATAAGAACTAACAGAAGTGACTAAAGTGAGCAAAAGTTTGAAATGCCTAAAGTTATGGTGGTCAAAGAATTAATATTGAGCGTTGACATTAGTTTTTCGTTAATTCTTAAATTTCTTAATTTCTCAATCCGTGTATATCTGTGGCTAATTTATTCTGTAAGTTTTTTTTCTGAGTTCATACTTTCCTCAGCTAAGGGTTTCTCCTCGGCGTCTTTTGTCCGAAAAACGGTGAGTGTCTTTCTTACAACTTTAGTTCACTTTAGCTCACTTTAAACTTTAGCTCACTTATTTAAATGGAAATTTGGCACATACCTGTTGTATTTTTCGCTGGCATACTGGCCGGATTCATCAACACCATTGCGGGTGGTGGTTCACTGCTTACCCTGCCGATACTCATCTTTCTTGGCTTGCCAACAGCAGTAGCAAATGGAACTAACCGTATTGCAATCGTCGCTCAATGCGGATTTGCGGTTGCCGGCTTTAAGAGGAACGGTGTTTCCAATTTTAAACTGAGCCTCCTCCTTTCAATACCTGCAATCATAGGTGCCATCATCGGCGCCTACATTGCCATCGACATATCCGACCTCCTGTTCAAAAGAGTGCTTGCCGTTATAATGCTGCTCGTGCTCGGACTTATCCTCTGGAACCCTCGTCAGGAGGGTGGTGGTAACTCAAGTAGTTTAGGACGCCGCCAGCTCATTACTGCAATGACAGTCTTCTTCTTTATCGGAATCTACGGAGGGTTTATACAGGTTGGTGTTGGTTTCATAATTATTGCCGCCCTGACCACCATTACGAAATTTAATCTTGTGGTTACGAACAGCCACAAGGTATTTATTGCCGGTATCTATACGATCTTTGCATTAGTTGTGTTTGCCTTCAATGGTAAAGTGTGTTGGGAAATTGGATTGTGCCTGGCTGCCGGGATGGGACTTGGGGGGTGGATTGGAAGCCATTGGGCTGTTAAAAAAGGTGAACGCTGGCTAAGGATGTTGCTTACAATCTGTGTAGTGGCAATGGTGATAAAACTTTCAGGCTTAATCCCGTAACTTACTTTTCTGATAAGCGTGCAAGAATCTCTTTAGCATATTTGCTGTGCGTGTTATCCTGTGATCCTGATAAATCCAGAATACGATTACAAAAATTTCGTGCATCATTATATCTCTCAAGCTTTAAGTTTGCCATAATTGCATATTTATAGGCGTTTAACTCTTTCTCATCGAGTTGAATTATCTTTTTTGATTGGCTCAAGACTTCATCCCATTTTTCAGTCTGGATGTAAACGTAGTTTAAAAGTCTGTACACATCTATCATTGCATGGTCAGGATTTTTTTTGATGAATTCAAGAAGAGTGGCTTCTGCTTCCTCATACCTCTCATTATCATTCATATATACTTTAGCAAGGTTTAAGTAAGGTTCTTGCTCCTCAGGTGAAATATCTATTGCTTCTTTTAACTCAATAATGGCATCCTGATTCCGGCCTTTTTCTGCATAAAATTGTGCCAATTTATTCCGAAACTCAAACTTAAACGGACGCAACACCATCGCTTTTTTGTAGTATTTGATGGCATCTTTACTCGTATCTTCGTCCCCGCCTGAATGATTTTGCCGAGTAAGCGAAATTTTATCAAGGAGATGATAAGCCTGTCCAAGGGTGAAAGCCGAATGGTAATCTCCGGGATAAAGTCCTTGCACTTCCTCTGCACCTGCAATTGCGCTCTCAATCAACATTGTAGTTTGCTCACGTGTAAATATGTTTGTCCGGTCTCCTGTGATACTCCCCTGGCCTTTGTTAAAACCAATTATTGCCATTTTCAGATAAATACGATTGAGCATGTTACGATAATTCCTCTCTAAAGGATTATGCTTTACTGCCATTTCATAACTTTGAATTGCTTCTGTTGTTTCTCTTTTGTAAAGTAATCTTCTTCCGTTTTCAAAATTAAGATCTGCTTTATAGCGAAACAGACTAAGGATGACAAGCAGGATCATTAAACATACAATAATTCCACAGGAAATCTGTTTTACAAATTTTCCAGAAAAGAGATTGTCATCCAATTTGATTCTGTCTGGATCATGTGCTATCGGATCTCGAATATCGTTAGATGGCAAATATCTGAGGAAACCCCTCCCATTAGATAGAGAATATCTAACAGGACTGGCTATAACTGACATAGCAACAAGAAACCAGAAGGGCGTGACTATGGATATATGTCCGAAGCTAAACTGATTTTGAACAAAATATGCCAGACAGCCGGTACAAAAACCTATTATGAGAAGTTTGTCACTGTTATTGCCCTTCCTGCATCCTTTCCATACCATCCTTGCATAAGCAAAGAGGAACCACACATATACTCCCAGTCCTGGTAAACCTCTGGATACGGTCACGTCTAAAAAATCATTATGAATCCTTTCTGCAGTTTTCTTGTTTCCGAAATATCTATGTTCGTCTTTTTCCTTGAACACCTTTGAGAGGTATTGAGGGTATATCATACCTAATGTATCAGGTCCGATTCCCAGGATAGGATAATCATGAATGATCTTAAGACCCGTCAGATATTGGAAAACCCTCATTCGCATGGTACCCCCTAGTTGATTCGCAACACCAATGCCATCATTAGAAAGATCTTGTTGCAAACTTAGTGCTGTTTTGGTATCTCCCAGAGAGGAAGAGGATTGTTTATTATCTAAAAGAGCAGGCTCTATATCACCTACGAACCTTCCAATAACAGATGCCTCATTACTTACATTAAAAAAGACTGAAATGCCGATTATGATAGTTATGGTGGCAATTGTTTTTATCTTATTTGCCAAGAGATTCTCTTTCCCAACAAAAGAAAAGAAAAACAAATTTGATATAATAAGTCCCAAAAAGGAAGCACGTGTTCTTGTGTAGTAAAATGCGATCATCAAGAGTGTCAGTATTCCTATATAGAGCAATGCTGAATATCTTAAATGCGAATTGAAGAAAATTTTAATCAGTACAAGCGGTATAACCATAGTGAGAAATGCAGAAAAGAATGCGGGGTGTCCAAAGGTAGAAGGAACTCTGTGGCCAAAAGATGTATTCCAAGGATGAAAATCTAATCCAAAATGTTGTAAGATGCCATATATAGATGCAATACATGCAGTTAAGATAATTATGTTCAGGAGCAAGCCTAATCTTTTTTTGTCGATAAAATCTATTATTACAAAGAATAGTGAGATGTATACAATTGTTGATATAAAACCTCCGTACATTGTGTAATTACCGACCAGACTTAAATAAGGATTTATAGAAAAGATCGTTGCCAGTCCACTAACAAGCAGGTAAGCTATAATCGGTAAACTTAATGGTTGCCTTAAGAGTTGCTGTACGTAAGATGTGGAAGCGGGGATATCATTGCCTTCGACAGTGTTCTCAGGTCGTAATTGCCGACGGGTAAGTAGGATCTTTATAGACCATGCTGCCAGCATGGTGAAGGTCAATATATACAGTACAGTAATCTTACTCAGGTCGAAAACGCTATGAAGATGGATATCAAAATAGAGTGGCACTGCAATAATGATGACGATCAAGGTCGCTATTATTACTTGATTACAGTATGGGACTAATTTGTGCTCTATCGGTATGGGTTGATTGTCTCTACTATCAGGCATTAGTAAGAATTAAAACGGTCTTTAGAATTGACAATTTATTAAGCTATGCCAACGTCTTGAAATATTACTATTAGCAAAGCTTCAAAGTTTAGTGTTATCATATCAGAACTTACTTAGAATGAAAAATGTTTCTTTCTTTGAGTTTTGTAAAAACAAATGGCAGTTCTGCCTCCAAACATTGACGCAATGCCACATTGTTGTACCTGTATGTGAAAGTATACTAAAAACCATTTTGATATGGGTATAGCACAAACATTGACAGGCTTATAATCTCAAACACTTTAAAGGAGATCAGACAAAATGGAAAAAATGGTTGGTAAGACAAAACTGAGTCTGGTCCAGGGTGATATAACTTTACAGGAGACTGAGGCTATCGTCAACGCAGCAAACAGAAGCCTGCTTGGAGGAGGTGGTGTCGATGGTGCCATCCACCGTGCGGGTGGACCGAAGATTCTCGAAGAGTGTAAGGAACTCCGTGCAAAACAGGAAGGTTGCCCTACGGGAGAAGCTGTAATAACCACTGGTGGAAATATGGCGACTGAATATGTGATACACACAGTAGGTCCTGTCTGGTCAGGAGGAAACCGCAACGAAGAACAACTTCTTCGCAATGCCTATTACAACAGTCTGAATCTGGCAAAAAAAAATAGCATCAAGTCCATCTCGTTTCCATCTATCAGTACAGGAGTTTACCGGTTTCCGATAGATAAAGCTGCAAGGATTGCCCTTACAATAGTAAAAGAATTTATTCTAGAACATAACTTTGCTGAAGTTCGATTTGTACTGTTTAGCGAAATGGACTTGCAAGTTTATGAGAAAGCATTAAAAGGAGTTATTACTTGATAGTTCGATCAAGATTATCTAATACAATCAGGAGGTCTTTATAATGCTTGTCATATACTCAAATTTTGATATTGTATTTTTTGCCGTATAGCTATAGTATACGAAAAATTATTCTCGTACATATGTCCCTGCAAGATTTGATTTTAATAAAGTAAAAGGTAAATATCTTTTTGTGAAATAAATCAATGGTCTTGTCAATTAAGAAAAAACTACTCCCATTTACACTCTGCATCTCACTCATACCTATTGCCATTATCACAATTTCATATTACATTAAAGCAGAAAATATCCTGAAATCAGTATGAAGATAAAATTGAAATTTCTCTGGAGTATATATATTTTCACTGCTCTTATTGGTGTCTCCGTTTTGGGCATGTCGTTTTACTTGCACACGCTTACCTCTAAATCCACTAATAATATTCTGAACTATACTAATGAGCTGGAGATGCTGTCCCAACTTGAATTAGCCCTTAACAGGGTCGTCATGCCCGCCAACGACTACCTTATACACGGCAATGAGAGTGAGAGATATACATTCGAAGAACTCGAAGCCAATGTTAATAAATACTTTTCATTATTAGATGGCAGATCCTTTCCCACACATACTATGATGGAAGGACGAGAAACTTTTAACAAACTGAAGGACCAATATGTTCAAATAAAGGTTCTTTCCCATAAGATATTCAGCCTCACTGACCCCATAGGAAATGTAGTAGGTGCGCAACTTATGGAGGAGATGGATTTATTGGCAGATAATATGATCGATGATGCGAATGAACTACATAAGAACAGTCGACAGCAGGTGCTTGAAGAAGTTGAAGTTATAAACGCACACTTCTACCGCAACATGGTTATCGTGCTAAGCATATCTGGTTTCGTAATGATAGTCTTGATTATTTATGGACTGTTTATAACAAAGGGTATTATCGTTCCCATTGAGAAATTAATTGAATATATGGGTCTTGTAGCAAAGGGTAATTTTGACCGAAGGTTAGAGATAAAAGCAAATGATGAAATCGGCAGATTAGCCAATTCTTTTAATAAAATGACTGATAGCCTTGTTGAAGCCAATGCCAATAAAGAACACGCCTTAACAGAGTCAAAAAAAGCGAGAGATTATTCTGAGAATTTGATAGAAGTTGCGCGAGATGCAATTGTCGGTATTGATGAAAGTGGAATAGTCAACGTTTGGAACAAAGCAGCAGAGAATATATTCGGATATTTGAAAGACGAAATCTTAGGACAACAGATAAAGACTATTATTCCTGAAAGATACAGGTCACAACATAAAGATGGATTAGAACGGTTTGTAAGGACCGGTGAACCCAGAATTATGAATAGTATAGTAGAAATTTCCGGAATGACTAAGAAGGGGATTGAAGTGCCTATAGAAATGTCTATAGCATTTCAAAAAAGTGAAGAGGGTAAGTACTCTTTCATGGCCATCATTCGGGACCTTACCGAACGTAAAAGATCTGAAAGACGTCTTAATGCCCAGCACGCTATAACACAAATATTGTCAGTATCGACTACACTTAAAGAGGCCTCTAACAAAATCCTTCATGCTGTATGCGAAGCTCTACATTGGGAATTTGGAGGGATGTGGGTTTATAGCAACCAGGAAGATGTTTTGCGCTGTTCTGACCTCTGGCACGTCTCAACCATTGAAATATCGGAATTCAAAGAAAAGACAAGAGAAATCAGCTTCTCTTACGGAATCGGATTGCCCGGTCGAGTATGGGAAAGCGGCAAACCAGCCTGGATTATTGATGTTGTCAAAGATCCAAATTTTCCAAGAGCGTCAGTTGCGTCGAAAGCAGGGCTGCATGGGGCCTTTGGTTTCCCCATTATTATTGAGAAAGAAGTTCTTGGAGCAATCGAATTCTTTAGCCAGAAGCCACAAGAGCCGGATGAAGAGTTGTTGAATATGATGTCGGCTATCGGTAACCAGATTGCTCTATTCATCAAGCGTAATCAGGCGGAAGGGAAAAGTCACAAACTGTCCCGCGCCGTTGAACAAAGCCCTGCTATGGTAATAATAACTGATCCCTACGGTAATATCGAATATGCAAATCCGAAGTTCACACAGGTAACAGGCTACACATCTCAAGAAATTATTGGACAAAACCCGCGCATCTTAAAATCCGGTAAAACCACACCGGAAGAATACGAACGGTTATGGAATGCCATTACTTCTGGAGGAGAGTGGATTGGAGAACTTCATAATAAGAAGAAAAATGGTGAGGCCTATTGGGTTTCCGCGTCTATATCGCCTGTTAAGGACAAGCAAGGCGTCATAACTCATTTTGTTGGAATTACGGAGGATATTACTGCACGTAAGGGTCTGGAGCAATTACAGAAGAATACCATGGAAGATAGAGAGAAAACTATTAAGAACCTGAAGAATCTGATGGATTTCTCTGTCATCATGAGAGAAGAGATACAGGAATCTGAGTTAATCAAACATATGGCACACGCCTTAAAAAAGGATTTTGACCCTGATATCATAGTTGTATTAATGCTGAACAGGGAAAACGATATGCTTGATGTACCGCTTATTGAGCCGCAGATGCCCGTGGAAAAACTTATTAAATCCGAAATATTCATAAACCCTTCAATATGCCGTGTGCTAAGAACAGGACATGAACTCATTGTGAAGGACATAAATGAGGACATTCCGTGCGAGTGTCTTTCTCTTAAAATAAAGGAGGGTGGATATGCGTGCTATCCGCTGATAACAGGTGGCACTACAACGGGAGTGGTCCTGTTGGTAAAAGAGGAGATTGGCTACTGGGACAGTAACGAGAAACAATCACTTTTCTCAACCTATGTTGGCTTGGTGGCATCGGCTGTACACGGTGTGAGGCTTATGGACATGACCCGGCGTGCAGCAGTAACAGACGGGCTTACCGGTGTATACAACAGGAGGTTTTTCGACGAGATGCTGGAGAAGCAGATACTCCTTGCCAGGCGGAATAAAAAGCCCTTGAGCCTTATCATTATGGATATAGACCACTTCAAGAATTTTAATGATACATATGGACACATTACCGGTGACCGTGTATTGAAACAATTGACCACGAGTGTAAAGGGATCCATAAGGGAATCGGATATACTGGCAAGATACGGTGGAGAGGAATTCGTCGTTATTATGCCTGATGCCAGCTTATCAAATGCCCTTAAAAAAGCAGACGCAGTTCGTCACAATATTGAGTCCATGGCTCTTGATAATATTGTGTCCGGGCAGACTCTTAGTATGACTATAAGCATCGGAGTAGCATCATTCCCGGAACATGGGGTTGATCCTAACGCCCTGATAGCTTCTGCTGACAGCGCGCTCTATAAAGCGAAAGAAAGTGGCAGAAACCGGGTAGAAGCGCCTTAAGCCAAAGAGGCTCAAGGGTATGATTTTACGCAAGGTATTGAAAGTGGTGAATGAACAAATAAAGCAAGACTTTATGGAATTCTTTGATTTTGTCCATATAGCAACTGGATAAACACTCCGATTCAATTTTCGTTTTGATTTATACTATTCAATCAGGCAGCAAAAAAAAAGATTTACATCTTCCCTCTCTGTTTTCCCTTATTTGGTTTTCTACCATGATTTGCTTTTTTGCTGCGCCATTTGAGTTTTCCTCTTTTATTGCTTTGTGCCATGAGATTTTTAACCTTTCATTTCTTTAGAATGTTCTTTATTATCTGTTTCTACCTTTTCATTGCTGTTGTTAGAAGCTTCCAGCTTTTCCGGATCCTTCTCCATTGCGTCTTCCACATCATCTTCTACGCCTTTCACACCCTTCTTAAATTCAACAATACCTCTTCCCATATTCTTCATTACCTCCGGTAGTCTCTTACCAAAGATAAGTAGAGCCACAATAAGGATTACGATCCATTCGATACCACCCGGCATACCAAACATTTTTCTCTCCTCCGTTATTTAGTTTAAAAGAGTCTTAATTTTTCTGAGCGTTGTAATCAAGTTACCCATATCTTCCGGTATTTCAGCCGTAAACTCCAGGGCCTTATTAGTAACCGGATGAATAAATCCAATCTTATAAGCGTGTAGCGCCTGTCTCTCAATAATCGGATCGGTAACATTATTACACAATTCTGCCTCTTTTGCAAGGTTATGTATATCTTTGTTTAAAACAGGCGCCATTAAATCTTCGATATAACATGCTTCACTATTGCTGTATGCCGAATCCGCAATGACAGGATGACCAATCGTTTTCATGTGGACCCTGATTTGGTGTGTCCTTCCCGTTTCCAGAAAAACTTTCACTAATGTAAAACCCGGAAAGCGTTCCAGTACTTCAAAAATAGAGACCGCGTTCTTACCATTGTCATGGCGAATCGCCATCTTCTTTCTGTCTCTTTTATCTTTTCCAATTGGTAAATCAATCTTATCAGAATCAAGCTCTGTTTCACCCTTAACAACAGCAAGATATTCTTTCGTTATTTCCCTGTTTTCAAACTGCAATGCCAGGTGTTTGTGTACTTTTTCGTCCTTAACAACTAAAATAGCGCCACTGGTATCTCTATCCAACCGGTGCACAATTCCCGGTCTCAAAGGGCCATTTAATGAAGAAAGATTGTTACAGTGAAAGGCCAGTGCATTTACCAATGTTCCACTTGAATGACCACGCGCGGGATGTACTACCGTATCCGGGGTTTTATTCAGGACCATCAAATATTCGTCTTCGAAAATAATATTAAGTGGAATATCTTCCGGAGTAATGTGGTCACTGCTCTCCGTCGGCAAATCTATAGAAATGGTATCGTTCAGCTTTATTTCATAACTGCTTTTTACCGCAACATCATTTACCTTAACTGCCTCTTCCTTTATCAGCCGCTGAACATGACTACGTGAAAAATCCTGTAATCGTGAAACAAGGTATTTATCAATTCTCTTGGAAGTGAGTTTTTTTTTAACTACTAACTGGATTTGACCTGTCTCGTCTTCGTCCATTACAGCCATTCTGTTTAAGTTCATAACTTATTATTCAAGGTCTTCCAGTCGATACTTAGCCATTTTTGCGTATCCACTTTCAGGAAAGGTACCAATTACATCTTTATACGTAGCTACAGCCAAATCCAATTGTTCCAATTTCTCATAACATCTTCCGACATCTAACCTGACCTGTGCTTTAAGATATATGGCTTCCGGATCTTCCGCAATCATATCAAACTGTTCTATGGCCTCTTTCAACTGTTCTTTTTCTTCAAGAACGTATCCTAAAGATTGCCTTATGACAGGAGTTAACGGGTGGTTGCCATAACGGTTAATGAATTCCCTGTACGTAAGAATCGCATCATCATATTTTTTTACGTTATACTGCGCGTTACCCAGTTCTGACAACAACCAGGGAGTAGCACCGGTTGCTGACAAATTATCCTTTAGAAATGTATATTCACTAATAGCACCTTCTAATGCTTCTCTCTTTTTTTCGGATCCCCCTTGTTGAGCAGTCGCTACTTCGTAGTTCATTCGGTAAATCCGACTCCAAACTTCACCAAGATCATTAGCTCCTTTCTGCTGATACAAATATGAAGGTACACCTGCCGCAACGGCTACGGCAACGCCAATAGCTATCCATAACTTATTGTCACTAAAAAACTGAAAAAAATGATGAAGTCTTACTTTTACGTTTTCCATAGGATTTTGTAGTTTGTTATATGTCGCAAACTTGTGCCAGGGACTAAACCCTGTCATTCACGAAAATGTTAAAAAAAATAAATTATATTATCTGTGAATTATAAATACGCCCGAGAGGATTCGAACCTCTGACCTACGATTTAGGAAACCGTTGCTCTATCCATCTGAGCTACGGGCGCTTTTTCAACTATTTATATCAAATTGAAAAAGGCCGGCAATCAACATCTATGCCGGCCTCAATATCGAACACCCTGAACTATCACTTCAGTATTGAATTAGAGAAAAGATATCATATTCGCTTAATTTCTCTTTTCCATTTAGAAAACCCAGTTCGATTAAGAAAGCACATCCCATAATCTTACCGCCAAGCGATTCGACTAGTTTACAACTTGCAGCCATGGTTCCACCGGTTGCCAAAAGATCATCCATCATCAAAACATTATCACCGGCTTTTACCGCGTCTTTGTGTATCTCAAGTGTATCAGTACCGTATTCCAGTTCATATGTCATGCTTGCTGTTTCATAGGGAAGCTTTCCCGGTTTTCTGACCGGTACAAAACCCGCATTTAGATTTATAGCGACTGCGGGACCAAAAAGGAACCCTCTCGCCTCTGCACCCACGATGACATCAACTTTTTGATTCGCATAGTGATCAGAGAACCTGTTTACAATTTCCTTCAAACCCGCAGCATTTTGTAATACTGGAGTTATATCCTTAAAAACAATTCCCTCTTTAGGGAAATCAGGGATATCACGTATTAATTCTTTAAGCAAAATTGCTCTTCCTTTCTTACCACCATTGTTTATGTGTTATCTTCCTCTTTTACCTCGTCAGCTGTCTCTTCAGCGACATTTTCTGTAGCTTCTTCAGCTGGTTGTTCTTCTGGTGGTACTTCTTGTGACTCGCTTGCTTTCACTGATGCATTCTCAACACCTTTAAGGCTTAGACCTATCTTCCTTGCTTCCGGCTCTATCTTTACAATCTTAACATCCAATTCCTGTCCGATAGCAAGAACGCTTTCAAGTTTTTTAATCTTTTCTTTAGAAACTTCTGAAATATGTAATAATCCTTCCAAACCATTACTTAGGTCTATGAACGCGCCAAAATCTGTCATTTTAGCAACCTTACCTTTTACGATATCACCAACATGGTATTTCTCCGGTATCTCTTTTTTCCATGGATCACCGGTAAGTTGTTTAATTCCTAATGATACCCTCTTTTTATCCTTATCAACTGATAGTATTTTAACCTCTATCATTTCACCTTTCTTAATTATTTCTGAAGGGTGAGCAACTTTCTTTGACCATGACATATCTGAAATGTGAAGAAGGCCATCTATGCCTTCATCAATTTCTATAAAGGCACCGTAATTAGTCAAATTCCTGACCCTTCCTTTTATCGTATGCCCTGGCTGATATTTTTCTTCTATATTTGTCCATGGATTTTGCTCGACTTGCTTAATACTTAGAGAAATCTCTTCTTTCTCTTTATTTATATTTAACACTATTGCCTCAACAGAGTCTCCGATAGCGACAACATCTGAAGGATGATTGATACGCCTCGTCCACGACATTTCAGAAATATGAACCAACCCTTCGATACCGGTTTCCAGTTTGATAAATGCACCGTATGACATAATATTGACCACCTGGCCTTTTATCTTTGAGCCAATTGGATATTTCTCTCCTACGTTTGTCCATGGATTCTCTGATTTTTGTTTTAACCCGAGAGAAACCTTGTCCTTTACCGCATCAATATCAAGTATCTTAACTTCAACCTGATCTCCAATTGCTAACATTTCTGAAGGATGACTGATTCTGCCCCAGCTCATATCTGTTATGTGAAGCAACCCGTCTATGCCACCAAGGTCAATAAATGCGCCAAAATCTGCAATATTTTTAACTTCGCCTTTTACAACCTGACCTATCTCAACACTGTCCAGGAATTCGCGTTTTTGTTTGTTTCGCTCTTCCTCTATAAGTTTCCTTCTTGATACGATAATGTTCTGTTGAACCTCATCGATCTTTAATATCTTACATGTTACTTCCTTACCAATATATTCAGCAATCTCACCGGGAGGTTTGATATCGATTTGTGATGCAGGTAGGAAGATTGGGATGCCTACGTCAACCAGTAACCCTCCTTTTATCTTTCGTACAACTTTACCCGTTACAACATCGCCTTCCTGGTATTTATTAACTACTTTTTCCCAACCACGTATACGGTCGGCTTTCTGTTTTGAAATTTGTATTAGTCCGGTATCGTCTTCAAACGACTCAAGCATTACCTCAATGTCATTCCCAACTTCGACTTCTTCATGACTGGCAAATTCCGAAAGCGGGACGATTCCCTCAGATTTATATCCTGTGTCTAATATTACATTATTACCAATGACACCTAAAATCCTACCCTTTAGAATTGTTCCTAAATCGAAGTTTTTGATTGAAGTGTCAAATACAGCTTCAATCTTTTCGAGGCTGTCACTTCCTACTATTTCTTCAAGTTCTCTCTCTATTTCCTCTTGCTTGATATCGTACTGTTCTAATACAAGTTTGTTAACCATTAAAAAAGTTCTCCAAAAGTAAAGTTAATAAAACTGCTAAATAAAGTTTTAAATGTAAAATATTGTTAAGGAATTATTCTTTCTGCTGCTCTTTTTCAATCTCTTTTATCAAAATATCAACAACATCCACTGCATCCAAGCTTGTTGTATCAAGATAAAGGGCATCAGGTTCTCTTTTTAACGGTGCGAACTGCCTTGTCGAGTCCCTCCGGTCCCTCTGGACAATGTCCTCTATTACATTGTCTATACTTCCCTCATCATTAATAGCTCTGAGCTCAGAATGCCGCCTTTTTGCTCTTTCCTTAACATTGGCATCCATGTAAATCTTTTTATCTGCATCCGGAAAAACAACGGAGCACATATCTCTGCCTTCAGTAATAATGTCCTTACCTCTTGCAAAGTCTCTTTGAAGTTCAACCATCTTCTTACGAACAAACTCCAGACAGGATATATGATGTATGTTTTCAGTTATAGACGGATGTCTTATCTCACTTGTTACGTCAACATCATCCACAAATACCTCTGAGCCGTCAGCCGAACATTCTATCCTGATACTGGTCTCATCCAACAGCTTAGAGAGCCCTTCCTTGTCACTGAAATCAATGCCAGAACTGCAGGCTTTCCAGGTAAAAGCTCTATACATCGCACCACTATCAAGATAGGTAAAACCGAGACGCTCAGCCAACCCTTTTGCCGCAGTACTTTTACCAGACCCAGCCGGCCCATCGATCGCTATGATCAACAGGTACCTCCTATATAATTATAAGCCTTCTGAAGTTACGAAACTTTCTTTTATAACAAAGCACATTTATTATTGCAAGATATTTTTATGCTACTATTGTTACACTACTTAGCTGATATTTTGTCTATTTTCTTTAATTTCCGCTCAAACGCACGTGCAACGTCCCGGGATTTTATCATTACCGATGCTTCGTGGTTTTTTCTCAATGCGCCATAAGTCCAGTTAGTGCTTCCAACAATCGTTATATATTTATCAATAACTATCGCCTTGCTGTGAGTTACCCTGTTTTTGCAGTCATAATAAACAGGAACACCGGCTCGTAATAGCAAATCGTATGCATATTCACTCCTTCTCTCCATTATGTCCCTTTTTTTGCCTTTTTCCCAGAATTTAACATTCTGGTCAAAAATAACCAGAACCTTTACTCCCTTTTTATGTGCGTTTATGAGATCAAGGACCAGTTGATATTCATCTCCTCCCGTATGCCCTTTGTCCAGTTTCGCCATATACATAACACATAATATGGACTTTTGAGCATTGGTAAATGCCTTGTGGACTGCCGGAAAATATTCTGCATCAACAAGGGGAATTACGTCATCCGCAGGCAAGGGGTAGGCTAGTTGCACCCTGGATAATAATACTATGAAATTAAAAAGTATGAGGGCAAGACATAAAGTTGTTATTTTAGTATGTTTATTCATATGTATTTCTTTGCTGATCAAGCATTTTCAAACTCAAGGTGGCCTCAATGGATTCCCATGCGGTTTGTTAGATTATCATTGCATGTATTCTGGAGTCTTGCGCATCTTAATTGTGAGCGTCCCTTAACTTGCGCTTGATAGTTTGTCATACTTGGCATGGCTTCCAATCCAAAACCATTGCACGCCATCAGAAACTGGCACGCCGAGAGCTCGGTAATGCAAAACAACCCGAACACTTCGATAACGACCTTTGCAAACCGGCTTGAAATGTAACGAAGGCTCCGAATTTTCCTTCAATAAATGTATAATTGTGGCGTGCAAGTTTCCGGATTTCCTTCGGCAGAGAATCGAAACAGATCCAAAATTTGGCTGATGCGTAATGTTTCAAATCTCTTTTGCTTTCCCTGCTTTATATTCAGCAAGCGCATCAAGCTTCCCGGATGCCGCATCGGCTTCAATTTGTGCGTCCCAGGCGTCTGCATCAAATTCGGTATACCAGTGTCGGAATTCTGCTAATTCCTCTGGAGAAAGCTTTTCTATCTCTTTTTCTATCGATTCTACAGTTGTCATCTTTTCACCTCCTTTCATTTTAGAAACAAAACTGTTACTTTGTTTTTTATTTTGATATGGAGATTATAAGAATGTGCAAAGAGTAGGTGCAAGCTTAAAATGGCCTTAGTGATATAGGTATCCAACAGCTAGGTGGTTTTCCCTTAGAGTCTTTAATTAGGATACGTAAGGTTTTTACCGCTATTAAGAGTCCGTCTTTGCTTTCATTATTTTTATTTTGTTATGTATCGCCAGACCATCCCATAATTCTTTTGTAAATTCTAATTTTTTTAGTATCCGGTTATCAATGCGTAGGATTCCTTCGGCTTTACTATTAAAATAGTCCGTCTCAGGAAAACTAAAACCATCCCAGCCTGACCATTCCTCAAGCAACTTTATTACACTTGCAGGATTACATGGGTCATATTTTTTTTCTTTCACATCTAAACTCAAAGCCAGTGCCATCTCGTCTAAAGAATGATGACCTGTCAGGCACATGCTTAGCATGCACGATACCAAATATGTCATTCTTTCCTCTTTATTATTGCTGCCTTCCTGACCTTTTTTTATGAACGTATCGCAAAATCCCATTGCGTCCACGGTTGTACCGGAGATATCACACCTCAATGGCAACCCCAAACTCTGCCTGATTTTCCCTAAAGTAGACTCCGGTGTTATTGCGTTGATATGGGCACCCGCATCAATACCAAGTAAATGCGAATCCAACGGATTGTTCCCCGGAAATCCCCTTCGGCGATGTATCAGTTTTGAAAATGGCACATCCAGTTCTGCGTCCATCGATAATCCGTCAAATAATTCGACGAGCATTTTAACAGTATACTCTGTTTCAATTTTATACTCGCCATCTTCATTTTTTTTAAACGGATTCTTATCATGTGGGCCAGCCCCTATATAGTTTAGCCTTGGTCTTAGGCAATTTAAAAATAGCTGCATGGCATTTTTGTCATTGTCATTTAATATTTCACCTACTTTTTTAGCATTGTTCTTAATGTACCAGTTCCCCTTTTTTTTTACCACACCTTCAGCTCCCAAGCATAATTTTCTATTTAAATATCCTATAGTTAAAATGAATCGTAACTTTTTCATTGAACATTGAGTATTGACCCCGTTCTCATTATTACCATTGCCCACTAAGTGGCTTGCAGCCCGGTATGCGGGACCACTCAAACCATCAATTATCGAATTTATTTCATTCTTGAGATTTCTGTCATCTCCGTTTTTTGGCTTAATATGCACTCTAAAGAAAGCGTATTCAAGGTCATCCTGGCTGCCGGAAATGTTCCCAATTATTTTACCAAACTGCACATTTATTTTTTTTTGAATAATGCCCTCTAAGTGAGTATCCCCATTCGTCTCTTCTAAGATTTTAGCCATTATTTTCGTTAAAAGCTGGCAATGCAAAAACCACATTTTTCCTTCTGTCACTGTATTCATTTCTGTTCTCCATATTATTGTTTATGTTTTTAATATTGAGCCCGGTCTTTCGCAGATTCAGGTCTATGTGAGGACACCCAAATCTATTAACAATAGTGTGATATTTGTTTTAAAAAAAAGATCATATCCTGACAATTTTGATTTCAAGGATATCTTGAAATTCAATTTTCAGTAAATCCTGAATTTAAGTGATAAGCGCGTCTCTTTTTCAGGCCATCTTTGTCCGACCTTCATTTGTGATGCGAAACCTGACTGTGTTAGCATCACACTTGTCCATAACAAACTGAGGCAAAACTCTTTTAACGTGAACATCTACAATTTCATTCATTAAATCATCAGAACCGTCAAATATTACCTTTATATACCTGTCTGAATAACCACATAATTTCCCTGTTTTCTGGTCTCTCGTATTTTTTACGAGTATGTTTATGTTCCTGCCGATAAATGAGTTTTTGTGGATCGTTATTCATTACATTAGTATATATTCCCCTCCAGTATGCTATTCTTTGTTGGGCAAGAATAACGGCCTCCTGCGATGTTGCTGCTGGATGTCCGGGAACATGGCTACGAAGAACTCACTCCATCCACCCATTCTCACCCGTATCAGATCATATTTCTCGGGGTACTGGAGAGCTTCGTCGAAGGTCTCTGGATCAGCACAGGTGATGGTGATCAAGTTGGAACCGATCTTACCCTTTGCGAATTTCTCGATCACTTTCACAAGGTCCTTCTCCGGAAAGTCTTCCCTGATGTTCACATCCACAGGCGCTGCATTGGTGAAACCACGGGTAATGGCATATTGCGTCCAGGACTTCAAGGCTTTGAAGATGTCCCTGTACTGATGGTCAACCGGTAGGTCCTGTTGCGACGGCGTGGCGCTGAAATCTGATTCCAACGGCATGCCCTTGCGACGGCCATCTGCGCTGGCCCCATTATTCAGACCCAGTCCAACCACCTCCTCAAAGGTCCCTACACCTGGTAACATCAATATGTGGAAAGGTTTTTTCGGTGTACCGTAGGTGTCTGCCAATTTTTTGCGCAATTCCTGGAACTCTTTTACCTGAAGTTTATGCATGTTGAGCATGGGATACTGATACTCTTTATCAGGACCAGGGGGATAGAAGGTGTCCATCACAATTGTTTGTAGATTCTTGATGATCTCTGCCCCGAACTTATCTATCTCTTTATGTCCAAACCCGAACTGCGGCAGACCCAATGCATGTTCCCGCATGTCCTTGAAACGTACGGCCCGTTCATCAGCCCGATCTTTACCTGCATAGATATCCTGGAATGGCTCTATCATTTCGTATCCCCAGTCGCAGAACAGGCACTCCAATAGCTCAGGCAAGGTGCTGATGGCCTGTTTGGATTCGAAAACCATGTGCTTGATGGCCCACAGGGAATTAATGGTATTGCTGAGTCCCTGAATCATTGGCGACATTAAATGGTACAAGGCCCCGCCGTTACTTAAATCCCGTCCACTCTCAATACAGCCATCCAACAGTACTGAAAGATAGGGACTGGGACAAACTTCCCACAAACTGCCGTAACCGTTCAACATCATGTTGTAAAAGGAACAGATGGCGTAGTAATAGTGTTGGTAAAAGATATTCAGCAATTCATCAAAACTTTCAATTTCGCTGCAATGTTTTGACTGGAATGAGAGTTTCATGCCAGTGATATGAATAGGTCCGGCAGCCATGTACATGGTGCCCTGGTTCAGGGCTTTTTCTAACGCATCCAACGCGGGCACATAGGAGAAGGCAAATTCGCTCTGCCCTTCAAACAGAGGTTCATAACATCCGTCGCATGCAAAATTTCGCAGGCTTCTTAACGGTACTTTCGTTTCTTTGGGAGTATTGAATTTCTCAAAACCTTCACATAATGCATCATCATTGATCAAAATCGGATGTGCTCCGCCGCTTAAGATGCATTTTGCGGCTTCCTTAATAATTTTGGAAGGCATAGCATCGTGTACACGCAATGATAAGCAAGGTGCATTTAATGGCAATCGGCGGGAGGAACGCAGGCACATCATGGTAACGTCGTTACAGGCGTCTTCCGGGTCCTTGGCATCATTCGCTTTGTACCCTCCGACGGTAACTTGCATGACCCATTGGTTGATGGCAGAGCCTTGCGGGAAATTCCCTGCACTGTAGCAGACGGCACCGGTACCGTAAGTAAGATGATCATCAAAATGACTACGGTTATACAGTACTTTCTCACTAATTTTTATCCAGAAACAATCGATGATTTCCTGGGCCTCTTGTTCACTGATGTTGTCTTTTTCAAAGAAGGGATTCAGATACTGGTCCAGGCGGCCAATGCTGACGGGTTCACCGATGAGGTGCAGGGTTGAGTGAATAGTAAAGACCAATTGTGCAGCTTCAATGAAGGTGTCCGGTTTCTCTGTCGCCAGTTTCTTCATGCGGTCGTGGACTGACTGCAAATTCGCCCTCTCTTCCACCTGGCTTTCAGCCAATTGATTTTTGATCCTCAGGGCCAGTTCCGCATATTTAAGAGAGTAATCACGCACACCCTCCAGGGAGTATATCACCGATTGGTAGAAATCTATTGTGTCCTTTTCCTCCCGGGTGTTGGGGGACTTCGGGCATTTGGCAAGTTTGTTTTCCACGTCTTTGATCAATTTTCCGATGCCGTTGTCTAGTACGGTTTTATGGTTGGGAAGGTTATGGCCCATGGCGGAGAATTCATTGAGGTTTTTCAGGAATGCCGGGATCTTTTCATCCTGACGCAGGTAACGCATCACTACCGTTCCGGTCCCCAACGAGAGTGCAGGCATTACACCTACAATAATTTCTTTGGAGTTCAGGCGAAACAAGTCTGCTTTCTCGGCGTACTCCGGCTCGATCAATGCGCCGGTAAGGCTGTATTTGATGGCCAACCCCTTGCGAATGGCTACGGATGAATTCATGATCTTTTGGATCTCTTTTTCGCTCATGTCTGTTTTGTCTCTTAAGTAGTCTTCCAGGTGAGGTAGTGGTGGTGTGGTACGATACGTGTACCAGGTCTCGTTCCAACGGGAGAAATTTATTCCCAACAACTCGATCACCCGGTCCGACAAACCGGGTTTTGGGTCGTATTTTCCCATACCGATTTGGTACAGATAATCTTTGGAATTGTAGAACATGTATCCGTTTTTGCTGCGTTCGGCGAAAAACTTATTCATGGTCACATGCTGAGTCTCTGTATCTTTTTTGACTTTTAACTCTTCTGCGCTGGGAATATACCAGAAGTTCCCGCCAACTGATGGAGAAATCAATAAATGCCTGTCCTTGAATTGGTTGTGGCCTTTTCCCCTCATTCCATCCAGGGCGGCATTGATATTCTGTCCGCTTTTGGCGTATGCAAGAACGTAGACACCCTTTTCCCGGCCTTTCCCTGTTTGAGAGATACCGAAAGGTTGGGCCTGGCCCATGAGGCGGATATTGTAACGGTCATCATTGAGAACACGCACTGATTTGATGTGGCTGCCTTTGTCGTTGTTGAGGATAATGTTGCATTTCTTATCCCTGCCGATCATGTTCTCAATTTCGTCTTCCGTCATGTTATCCAGTTTAGACCAGTTGTGTACGAATTTTTGGGTAATGGCATAGCAGGAGCCTTTGTGATCGATGTCTTCATCACCCACGATGGCACGGGCGGAAACATTGATGGGGTCAACTGAACGGATTACACCGTGCAGCAATCTGCCTCCGTAGACTCGGCCGTCGTGTAAGCGTTCTCCGATTGTATGGTCGATGCGGTCTGTGATGTCTAATAGCTCTGCTTTAATCAGATCGAAAAGTTTTTGGCACTCTATGAAACGGTCGGATTTAATATGGAACAGGAAATTCCCACCCGTGTTCTTGTAAGGTGGAGACACATCTAAAATGGATGTATCGCTGAAACCTTTGGGAATGGTTAGGTCGCTATTCTTGCACCATTGTACCCATTGGCCGAAACTGACGCCGCAGATCACCACGGATTTGTAATCGGTTTTCCCGCAGGCTTTTTGGGTGATTTGTGCCGCTTTTTTCAGCCGCTTATAGGTGTCCGTGGCTCCTTCCTTCAAATAATAGGTGGCAAAGATAGAGTGGTCCGGCGAATAGGGAACACCGATCTGGCTAAATTGTAACGCGTATTTTTCGTTGCTCATCTCTTTTCCTCCTTAATTTAAATTGTTTGTAACTTCTCCTATCTTGACCCGATTAAGGAATGGCCGGGTTTTGTAATTCGAGATCTAATGTTTTCTTGATTTTATCCCATCTACCCTTTGCATTATTCTGATAGGTCTTTGCCATTGGCCCTTTTGTTAAAGCATTTTTATGGGTTTCTAATGCCATATAATGAATAGCTATAACATTGTATTTTTTACTATCTTCGAATGCGGCATGAACGTCTTTAACATTTTCTAGAGTATCATCAATAAAAAAAATATGTTTAATGAAAGAGGATTCAGTACTATTGAGCAGACATTTCAACATTTCTCCTTTATTTTGCCCGGCCACATACATAATGCCTTGTTGATAACTGACTGATTTAGCTTTACTCTCATCACAGGGTATGAAGGGGCTGGCGATACTGTGTATTTGACTTCTATTGCCAATCAAGGAATTATGTCTGATTAACTCTAAGAAATTCATATGTTCTGGTCCGGTTACAGGAAGATCGGAAAATTGTCTTGCTGTGGTAGATGAATTGCTCGGCCCTCTGGCGGTCAGAACTAAAAGGTGGACTTTTGATCCGGTTAAGGAGTTTAATACGGTAGGTACATCGTGTTCGGTATAAACCATATCGTTGATAGCCAATAGCAAAGAAGATACTTTAAGTAAGTCCTCAAAGCTGTTTGCTACGCAATAAGAAGAGTCTTTGGCCAGTCCGCTTTGCCAACTAAACCAGGCAGGTCCGCCAAGGTATTGACAAGTATTAGCTCCTGTTTGTCCCTGACAACCCATCATTGTTAGAGTGTCATCATCATCCATAACAACTAAAGTATTAGGGAGGTCCTCTAAACCTAATTCATTGACTTTTTGTTCAAGCTCCTTAAAACGGTGAACAGAAATCATAGTACTTGAAGCAAAAGCTTCTGAACATAAAAGGGTCACACCCATAATAATAGCGAGTAACGTTAATAGTGATATTTTCATTTCATTCTCCGGTTAGATGTTCATTAGAATTCAATACAATTTTGCTATTTCGAGGTTTTAAGATGAGAAATTTCGAATAAGAACATTATCAGCCTATCACTTATTCCTTACCAAATGACGGTTAACTTCCAAATAGGAGCAATCCCAAATCATTGCATTAAGGTAATAAATATGGAGTGCATCATCATGGATGATGTGTATTAAAGCAGTAACACGGTTACTGCACTCCAAAAGTAACGTAGTCACTACATATTCTTCTTGTGGTTTTGAGTACAACTGCCGGTGAAATGTTTTTTTGTGGTAACCTCCATGTTTAGATTGATTTGATCAAAATAAGCTTCCCTGCCTAAGAACTCGATCTTATAATTCAATACTTTATATAAGTCAAGTGTTATATTAAATCATACCCTGAATTGATTTTCTTTAGAAAAAAACGGAGAAGGAATTTAAGATTTTGTTGAATGTTAACATTTATTTTTTATCCCCAGGCTGCTTGAAATTTGGCCCAATCAGTTTCTTTAGAAAATCTTCCGTTGCCCATCCGGCTTTCGATTTATAGTTGTCTATGAATTCCTGGCCCGCGCCTATTTTTACGCGGTCACGAGTCCATACCGGAGTAAGTATGGTAGCCAGTAACGCATATTCTACGTCTACGGGAAGGACCAGGGCCTTCCAACTGCCACCTGGAATCATTAAAACGGGACGTTCGCCTTTTAATATATCACTGCCGACAAGATGATGGGTTGCATAATGTTTCCCATCTTCCTCATGGAATTCGTAATAGTGAACAGGTCAGCCGTCCAGTAAGATGTGTGTGTCGTCAGGCGATAGCCAATGTAAATAGTTGATCGGTCTCTCTTTATTAAGCAGGTAATAAATCGAGCCATTGGCTTTAAGATCGCGCCCGTCTTGTTTCACCACTATCTTAGAGGTCGAAATATAGCCGATGTAACCCGATTCTCCTTCAAGTGGAGTTAAGTCTAATTCTTTAATTAATTTTTCAGAATAATTTAATGATTTGTTTGAATTATTCATTGCGCTCTTCCTTTAATTAAATCTGTCTGTATTAAAACTGCGCTTCCCCAGAACAAATTTAGGCGAAACGCTTTTTATATGAACATCTACAATTTTATTCATTAAAGCATCAGTGCCGTCAAATAAGACCTTTATATACCTGCCTGAATAACCACATAATTTCCCTGTTTTCTTGTCTCTTGCCTTTTCTACCAGTATACTTGTTTCCCTGCCAATAAATGAATTTTTGTATCTGAGAGAGGTTTCTGCTGTCAGGGATTCAAGTTCTTTTTTTCGTGCCTTAATCTCGGAAGGCTTACAATGATCTGACATTTTAGCAGCAGGAGTGTCTTCACGTGGACTATAAGAGAAGATGTGTGTTTTACTGAATCCAGCCTGTTCACAAAGTCTCAGTGTATTTTCAAAATGGTCTCTATTCTCTCCGGGAAAACCAACCATTATGTCTGTCGATATTGACGGTAGTTCCATCTTTCCTTTAATCTTTTCCAATGTTTTGAGGTATTGAGCGGCATTATATTTCCTGTTCATCCTCTTCAGGATATAATCATCTCCACTCTGCAGCGGCAGATGAAAATGAGGACAGACCTTATCCGAATCTGCAACAATGTCAATCAATCTATCCGTAACTTCATTTACTTCTATCGAACTTAATCTGATCCTCTCTAATCCCTGCACGTGTTGTAGTTTTTCTAATACATCCATGATATTCCTTTGATATCCCGTTTCCTTGCCATACGCACCCAGATGAATACCGGTAAGCACAATTTCCTTATAGCCGTTACTTACCAGTTGTTCTGCTTCAAAAAGAATATCGTCTAACTTTTTGCTTGTAACTTTACCTCTGACATAAGGAATGATACAGTAGGAACAGAAAACATCGCATCCGTCTTCAATCTTGAGAAATGCTCTTGTGTGGCCATCAAATTTACTGACCTTCAGGTTGAAGGCAGATTCATTACGACGAAGCTTTTTTGTGCGAGGATCTCTGATATTACTGGAAACCGACACGGGATTATTATTGGAAATAAAACCGTTTTTTATCAAATCAATTATCTTATCCTCTTTTCCCTTTTCAAAGACATAGCCGACACCTTCTATCTTCTTAATTGCCTCTGCATCTGATTCCGCGTAGCAGCCGGTAACGATGACGGTGGCATCAGGATTATTCCGTATTACCTTCCTGATCTGCTGGCGTGACTTATCATCACTCGTGGATGTAACCGTACACGTATTTATGACACACAAATCAACAGTGACGTTCGAGGGAGCCTCTTCATACCCACTTGATATAATAGCTTCTCTTAATGCCTGAGTTTCGTACTGGTTTACTTTGCATCCCAGAGTGATAAAGCTGCAAGTCTTCATATTATAAAAAGTTAAAAGTGCCTACACGCCTGCCAATCAGTTCGCCAGCCCGACGTGCATTCTGGCGGGGGCAGGAAGCTTGAAGTTCTCTAAAGTTATGGCAAAAAAAATATTTTTTGTGGTATTTCCTGTCTTTCGTGGTTAAAACACACTTGACACTATATTACGACAGACATAGACTATAATTCAACGGTAAACTTCCGGACAGTCTTTACGCAATATAGCGATAAACGAAAAACAAAGATATGCTTATAAAAGTGTATACATGGAGAACAATATGACAAATCTGAATAAGGTTTCGGTAGTAAAATGTACAGATTATTCTAAAGAAGATATACGCAGTGCAGTGGATAAAACATTCTCTTTTTTTGGCGGGATTGAAAACGTCATCAAAAAAGGATCAAAGGTGCTGCTGAAACCAAACTTCTTAAAGGAGAGCAGTCCTAAAAAATGTATAGTTACGCATCCTGCTGTTATTGAGGCAGTAGCAGAAGCGGTCCTTGAAGCAGGCGCAACCCCAATCATAGGAGACAGTCCTGCATTTGGCTCAGTAGCAAAAATAGCCAGTCGTATAGGGCTGGATAAATTTGCGGAAAAGCATGGTATTGATATAATCGAACTGGATAAGCCCAGAAAAGTATCCATTAACTGCGGTGGGAAGGACTTTTCCCTGACCGTCTCTGGCAAGGCACTTGATGTTGATGCCATAATCAACATTCCCAAGCTTAAGGTCCATGTTCAGGTTCTCTTTACCGCAGGAGTCAAGAACCTGTATGGATGTGTCAGCGGCAAACAAAAGGCATGGAGACATTTACAGTCAAAAAACAATCTGGAATGGTATGCAGATATGTTAATTGCCAATTACCAGTTGGTTAAACCGGTATTCACTATCGTTGATGCTGTCACGGCTATGGAAGAGAAAGGGCCTACCGGAGGTCGCCCCAAAGACGTTTCACTGCTTGTTGGCGGAATAGACGTCATCGCGGTAGATAGAGTGGTTGCAGAACTGCTTTCGGTCAGCCCGGAAGACGTTCCTATACTCAGAGCAGCAAAAAGGCTGGGAATAGGCGAACAGGATTTATCAAAGATAGAGATAGCCGGTGAAAATCTGCCTTCCGCTAAAGTACACGACTTTATCTTTCCGGAACTAGCACCAATAGGTTTTGATTTCATTCGCGTAGTAAAGAGTCTTATCAGGCACCTCTGGCTCAAGTTTGTAGGCAAGCCGAAGTTGCAGACATAATTTCCCGGCACCTATGCAGCAATTACAATCATCATGCAAAAGGGGGGTGGCTGAAATGCAGATTTGGTCGGATAATGTGAAACAGGATGGCCAATAGTGATTCAACTCAGTTTGTACTATTACTAACGAATATGTACCACTTGTTGGTATGGAGTGTGGCGGGATACCAGTGAAATGCACCTTTTATTATGTAATTTTCAAGTGAGCTTCAATAGTGTTAGCTGATAAATCAGCGCCACAATCCCACTCAATAAAGTACTTACCATTCACTACTTTACGAAAAGCATCTTGATTTTTCAATTCTAGAAAAGCTTCAAGTTCCAAATATGGACTTACATCAAAAACACCTGTGATACCATCTTCAGTAATGATTTTAAGTGGAACTTTACCACTAACAGCAAGTTCTCAATCGGCAAGCAAATCCTCTTGATGAATTTGATCAAAGCAATAACCAGCTTTTCTTTTTTGGAAGGTATTTTCCCTGCTAGTAAATTTCCATCAGGTATAGAATAAACAGCCACTTCTCCTTGATATTCAGCGTGAATGTGCGGCAGATTATGCTTATCAGCACCCTTATTAAAAAACATGCGTATCAGACCGTAAAAACATTGAAATCGTTGGAATTCTTACTCCTCCTCCATGGTTACTGTTTTTCACACATCATAATGTACAATGAGCTACAACAAAATTTACTGAAATCAATTATAATGATTAGATAATCAGACTATGGTAACAACGCCTGATAAATTTGCCGTTTGCTCTATGAACTGATTAGTAAGAATAGTATTACTTGTGACTCTATAATCGTCAATAATAAAACGATTGTATATTCGAACCCTTTTCTTAATTAATATCATATTGTTGATATCATTGTTTTTTAATAGGTATACATTATATCTCATCTTGTGCTAGAATACTCTTGTTGGCTACTACTCGTAGCGAGAATGTCATAACTTATTGGTATTAATTGTTGGTGTAAAAGATACGAGTAATCTTCAGAGTATGGACTGGAAAGAGCAGCTAGCAGGCTTTCAAGAAGTAGATACAACTGAGACTGAAAAAAGGATTAAAGGAAAACTTCAAAACCTTGTAAATCTGAGAATAGAAAACATAAATTTTGAAGATAAAAATTATGTCGCTATGTACGTAATACATAGTTTGGAATCATTAGTTGCAACTACTTCTGGAAAGGTTTGCATAAGAGAAGGTAGAGATAGTAGGCCTATGACACCAGAAGAAGTAGAAAGAGCTGTGAAGTCGCTACAGAATTATGATTGGAGTGCCGACGTTCTGCAAAGAGTAGAATTATCTGCTTTAGATGAGACCCATGTTAACGAAGCATTTTCAATGTACAAGTCTTTAATGCAACAAGAAACAGACCCTTCAAAAGAAAATTTTCTGGAATCAGTTGGCGTCACTCATAATGGAATTTTAACAAAAGGGGGTCTGCTCTTTTTAGGTAAGCAGAACATTATTAGAGAACAACTCGGAGATTACGAATACAGATTCTCGTGGAAGGAAGGAACTGATCTTAAAATAAACGAAGTCTGGTCTGGCAATATATGGAATTCATTAAACAAGGCAAAATTACTTTTTGAAAAATGTGTAACAGAGATTGCTATTGAATTTAAAGGAAATAAATACAAAGTACCTAATTTAGATCCCGTAGCATTTCATGAGGCATTTTTAAATGCTGTTGTACATAGAGATTATGCTGTTGATGGAATGATTACAGTAGAATTCAGTGGAACTGAATTATCTATAACTAGTCCAGGCACATTTTATGGCGAGATTACAACAGAAAATATTGCTTACCATAGTCCTAGGCATAGAAATAAAGCCTTGGCACGAATATTAATGACGTACCGATTTGTTGATAGAGCTGGAATGGGTGTTTTAAGGATGGGAATAAAGTCCCTCGTGTATGGCAGAAAATATCCTATTTTTGAAGAAACTGCCGATTCTATAAATGTTTCTATGCAAGCTGAATATATTAGGCCAGCGATTTTTGTATTAACACATGGTAAGCAACGACTATTTTTACCGGATCTTATTCTTCTAAATACTCTATCAGAGAAAGCATATATCTCGCTTCCCGAATGTTCCGACATGATAAAAAAAGTAACGGTAGATACATCGAAGGCTATAATTGATTTTTCTAACCGTTGGGATACTTACTTAGAAATATGTGGCACAAAAGAAGGGATTTTACTCAGGATTAAGGACAACTCCGTTGACTTTTTTGATTTGCATAAAACTATTAAACCACCTCCTAATAGCGATAAGTTTGTAAAGCTTTTTTTTATGCTAAAAAAACATAAATGGGTAAGCAATGAAGACGTGTCTACTTTGCTCGGTTACAAGCAAAGTCAATCAACAAGTAGATTTTTGAGCGGTATTGAATGGATTGAGCGTAGCGGTAAAGGCATTGCATCAAAATATCAATTGTCGGAAGAATACGAATGATATTCAAACATTAGGGAGCATGTTTAAAGGGCAGAACGTTTAAATCAGCCGCACAGGTTTTTTGCGTCGGCTGAATGAACTGATTAGAAAGAGTATTATCACTTGTGATTCTATAATAGTTAATAATAAAACGATTACATGCTTTTTTTAAAGTTTTACCAACCCGACCCATTTTTCTCTTCATACACCAGATTGTCGCTTGCAGCAGTTCTAGTGCAGTGGATTGCCAGGATTCCCAAGATCATACAATATTTTGTCAGATTTATATTCAGTAATTTTTGATATCATGATTCCTTTGAAAAGCCAGTCCAACCATAACCTTTTGATTCAAAACAGGCCTTTCGTAAGTTCTTACTAATTTATAGTTATTTTTAGATAAATAACTATAAATTAGATCTTTTGGAACTAATTGAGGATCTGCCATTTCTGAAAAGCGACGGATTGAGTCGCGAGATTTAACGTTCACCGTTATTGTTTCAATGTCTAAACCCTGCTCCTGAATGATCAAGTAGATATATTGTGGATTAAAATTAATTATTGTGTTGATTCCCTTTTCCCAGTCCACTTGTTCAAGAACAAGAATTAGTACAATTACGTCAAATTGATCAGTTAGAATTGTATTTTCAACATCGTCAATAATGCAACGAAAATTACGACAACCGTTATCATTTAGTCTTTTTTTAAGTTTGTCGAGAAAAGATTGATTTATATCTGAAAATGTTAGCTGATATTTACAAAATTCTTTTGGTGATAGGTAATCAAATATCTGACCCGTTCCGCAACCAGGAATAAGTATTTTCAGATTATCAGGTAGAGTGAAATCATCAAACATTTGTTTTACTAATAATGCATTTATCTTTGCCTGGCCAAGTTCTTCAAGGTGAGCATCAAGTTCATCAGCTACGATCACTTCAGTCCAGGCTATTCTTAAGTTTTCTTCCATTTCTAATTCTAAATAATTATTGAATATTACTTAATATTATATGCACCATTATATGCACCTGAAAAACCTATAGTTAAGTTAGCCAATTCAGAATTGTAGTATTTGGTTAAACACCTGGTTATGCTGTTTTTGTCAATAGATCACAGGCTGTCCGAGAACAAATAATACCAATACCTGATACCGTATGTAATTGCTAAAGTTGGTAGAATTTTTAAAATCCAATAATACTGACGTTTCTTTTATTTTTTCCCGTT